>ERZ1643251.3-NODE-3-length-608076-cov-30.002178_pt1 | contig 608076 bp, 434 predicted proteins | sample MGYA00579261_ERZ1643251 | MGnify/ENA primary metagenome ERZ1643251 (study PRJEB29033, sample SAMEA4952267) | chicken gut metagenome | biome: Broiler Chicken; feature: Gastrointestinal Tract; material: Caecum | place: Ireland | collected 2018 | study: Broiler... | reverse complement strand
CATATTATAAGATAGTTAGCACATACTACAGTTCTGCAAAGACTTTGCAGATTTCATATATTGGTATGCAGACCGCTGAGGTAGCAATTGCACCTAATATTAGAGTAATATTAAAAACAGACTCAAAAGCACTTGACGAGGTTGTGGTAGTTGCTTACGGAACACAAAGTGCTCGTACGGTGACCGCATCTGTATCTACTGTAAGAGCGGACGCTTTGAAAGATGTGCCAAGTGTAAGTTTTGATCAGATGCTTCAGGGACGTGCGTCAGGTGTTAGTATCACCACTCCGTCAGCAGGTGTAGGGCAGGCCCCGATTGTGCGGGTACGTGGTGTGAACTCGATTACTTCCGGTACTTCTCCTCTGTATGTTGTCGATGGAGTTCCTATCGAATCAGGCAATCTCTCTTATTTGGCTAATGCCAACGCACTGGCTGATATTAATCCGGCCGATATTGTATCTATGGATGTATTGAAGGATGCGGCGGCAGCTGCGTTGTATGGTTCGCGTGCTGCGAATGGAGTTATCTTGATTACCACTAAGCAAGGGCAAAGTGGTAAAGTCAAAGTAAGCTATGATGGTTTTGTCGGTTTCTCAAATGCAACCGATTTCTATGAAATGATGAATGCACAGGAATATGTCGACTTCAAGAATTTGGCCGTAAAGAACCGTTATGGGACAGATGAATTGTCACTGACTACCGGCTATGTTTCTCCTTATGGTAACAAAGCGTTTAACATGATGAAAGATGCCAATGGTAACTATGTAGATACTGACTGGAAAGATGCTGCCTTCCAAAACGGATTGTCACAGAGTCACTCTGTTGCTGTAAGTGGCGGATCGGATAAAGTGCGGTATTATCTGTCCGGTAACTATACAACGCAAGAAGGTATTGTGAAAGGTGATAAATATGACCGTTTGGGAGTAAAGGCTAATATTAACGTGCAGGCAACCGACTGGTTGAAGGTTGGAATGAATACCAACGTGACAACCGGAACGACATCTTACGTAGATGCTGCCCGTAGAGGTTCCAACTTTGCGGTAGGAGGATTTCCGCGTCTGGCATTGATCAATGCGCCTAACTTGCCGATGTATAATGAAGATGGTACTCCCTACTATCTGGCTCAAGGTTTGGGTTATGGAGGGAATACGGTATTCAGTACATTCTCTAATCCGGCTGCCATTTTGTCTTTGGGCAATGGATTGAGTTCTGACGTAACCCGTTTCATCGGAGTATTTTATGCCGAAGCAACTCCGTTGAAGGGGCTGTCATTGAAGACTCAGTACGGTGTGGACTATGCACGTATTGAGGAACAGCGTTTCTGGTCTCCGCTGCATGGTGATGGAGTAAATAGCAAAGGTCTGGCAAATGCCTATAATACCAAGAACAACAGATGGACTTGGACTAATACGGCAACTTATAATTTCTCTTTAGGGCAGAATAACTTTAATTTGCTGGCTGGTACGGAAGCGTCTGAAAGAAATAACTCTCGTTGGACCGCACAGCGTAAAGATTTACAGGATGATAAATTTGTTGTATTCCAAGGTCCTTTTGGTTCGGCAACTGCCGGTGGTAGCTTGTCCAACAATACCATGGTCTCTTATTTCGGACGTATCAACTATGATTATGCTTCTAAATACATTGTATCTCTTAACTACCGTCGCGATGGTTATTCCGCTTTGAGTGAGAAGAATCGTTGGGGTAATTTCGGAGGTGTTTCTGCTGCATGGCGCGTATCCGAGGAAGGGTTCTTCAAACCCCTGCGTAATGTAGTCGACGACTTGAAGATAAAGGGAAGCTATGGTGTGGTTGGTAACACTGATATTTACGATTATGCTTCGAAATCATTCTATTCAAGCTACAACTATGGTATAAACGGTACTTATGGCCTGGCTCAGATTGCCGATCCGAACCTGAAATGGGAATCTTCGGAAAAATATAGTATTGGTTTCAATGCACGATTGCTGGATAGAATCAGTGTGGACTTTGACTACTATTATACGAAGTCTTCCGATTTGATTCTGGATGTACCTCAATCGCCGTCCAAAGGTATTCCGGGCAATATCATTACTACCAATGCCGGAAAGATGAAGAATAGCGGTATTGAACTGACCGTCTCGGCCGATGTGATAAGAAACAGTCAGTTTACATGGGAAACCAGCTTTAACATTACGACTAACAAGAACAAGGTGATCTCACTGGCTGACGGTGTAGAGAATATTCTGAAAGGGGATAATGGCGGTTTAGAGATTACGAATATCACTGTACCGGGAAAATCTATCGGACGTCTGTATCTCTACCCAACTGCCGGAGTAGATCCCAAGTCGGGGCGTAGGGTATTTATTACTCCAGAAGGTGACAGAACCTTACTGATGTTTGAAAAAGGGGGGTGGTTCTATGAAGATGGAACAGAATATGCCGGTGAATTTGAACCTGTTGATTGTGGAAATACACTTCCTACCTGGTACGGTGGCTGGACCAATAACTTCAAGTATAAAGGTTTCGACCTTTCTCTGTTTTTCCAATTCTCGGGAGGTAATAAGATTTATAACGGAACCAAAGCCAGTGTGAGCGATATGCGTTACTGGAACAACTCTAAAGATGTATATAAGAAGTACTGGACTCCGGAACGCACACATGCAGAGTATCCTATGCCGATATACGGTGATAATTACTCTAATGGTTCGGCATTGCCTATCAGCGACTTAGTGGAAAGAGGAGATTATTTACGTTTGAAGAATGTGTCATTGGGCTATACATTCAATACAAAGAACTGGTCGAAAGCTGTGGGAATCTCTGCACTTCGTCTTTACGTCCAGGCTCAGAACCTGTTCGTGATTACAGGTTATAGCGGTATGGATCCGGAGACACTAACCAACGTAGAGAGTGCGACTTTGTCAGGTGGTACGGATAAGAATACGTTACCTCAGGCACGTACGTATACAATCGGTGTGAATCTGACATTCTAATATGGTTTTATAGTAACAGATAAAAGAAACTACAATGAAAAAGATAATTTTATTTTCGACGTTATGTGCTTCTCTCTTTTTAGGTAGTTGCAGCAGCAGCTTCCTCGATCAGGAGCCTCCATTATATGTAAACGAGAACGATATTTTCACAAGTCCTACCCGAATCGAGGCAACTCTGAACGGCTTGTATGCTGCAATCAAGAACACGGGGACTAAGTCCTTGATGGGAGGTAAGTCCTATCTGGTGTTTGACAACAGGGGAGATGATGTTATTAATATCTCGAACAACCTGGTGACTTTGTTCAATACCTACAACATGAATGTAGGCATTACGGATGCCGAGAATGCCGACACTTGGACATACGCTTATCTGGCCATTAATAAAGTAAATACTTTCCTTCAGTCTCTTGAAGGTGCCAGGGAAGTTGCCGGTGAGAATTATGACCGCTATGTGCAGGAAGCTAAGTTTGTCAGGGCTTTGGCATACTACTATTTGAATAATTTGTATCCGACTCCGTATTCTGTGAATCCCGATGCAAAATCTGTTCCGTTGCGTCTTACTGCCGAAGCCGGAACTGAAAACAACAATATGCCCCGCTCTACGGTAAAGCAGATTTATGAACACATTCTGTCTGACTTGGAGAACATTTCGGCATTGGATACCGAAGTGAATACTTATACAGGGGTCACACATGCTACTCAGGCTGCTGCCAACATGCTTAAGATGAGAGTTTATATGGCAATGAACGAATGGGACAAAGCCATTGCAGCCGGAGAATTGGTGACCGGATATAGTTTGCCGGAAGACGTAACATTGATTTATAAGGCTCCGTACTTCAGTCAGGAGAGTATCTTCTCTCTGCCAATGGCAGACACTAATATCCCGAACACTCAGCAGTCATTGGCAGAATATTATTATGATGGCAAGATTATGCTGATCGATACAAAGAGCGGGATTATGTCAAAACCTGATTATTCGTTGGCTACCGATAAGCGTATCATAGCCTTTAAGGGAGAGAAAGACTTGTTGATGAAGTTTACGGATGCAAAAACTAAATTGCAGTGGGTACCCATCTTCCGTTATGCCGAAACATTGCTGGATCTTGCCGAGTGTTATGCAAACAAAGCCGGGGGCGAAGCTACGGCCAAAAGCCTGTTGAAACAAGTCAGAGGCCGCTCGGTGGATGCGGCTACCGATCCGTTGAACATCGATAATCTGTCGGGTGATGCACTGAAAGAGGCAATTTACAATGAGAAGCGCCTTGAATTCATTGGTGAGGGTATTCGTGGTATCGACATTATGAGACGTGGTGAACACTTCATTAAAGTGGGCGAGAATGAGACGATCAATGTCGGTCCGTCCGATGAAAAATATACTTGGCCCATACCTCAGGTTGAGTTGTTGCTCAATAAAGATATTAATAAATAAATAGTCAATAAATAATAAAGAATCGCTCAGGTAGAAACACTTGGGCGATTTTTTCTTTTAGTATGTTACGAAAATAGCTATATTTGTCGCCATATTATAATAAGGTATAAAGTAGAATGAAAGAATTTGTAATATCCGAAGCCAAAGTCGAAACAGCTGTTCTGGTGGGTCTCATTACGCAGACGCAAGATGAACGCAAGACTAACGAGTATCTCGACGAACTGGCATTTCTGGCTGAGACAGCCGGGGCGGAAGTAGTGAAAAGGTTTACGCAGAAGTTGCCGACGGCTAACTCAGTGACTTATGTAGGGAAAGGAAAACTGGAAGAAATAAAAGAATATATAAGGATAGAGGCTGAAGAAGACCGGGAAGTGGGAATGGTCATTTTTGATGACGAACTTTCAGCCAAGCAGATACGTAACATCGAAGCGGAACTGAAGGTGAAGATACTGGACCGTACTTCGCTGATTCTCGATATATTTGCCATGCGTGCCCAGACTGCCAACGCTAAAACTCAGGTGGAGCTGGCCCAGTATAAATACATGTTGCCCCGTCTGCAACGCCTTTGGACTCACCTTGAGCGTCAGGGTGGTGGTTCCGGAAGTGGTAAAGGCGGTTCGGTAGGACTTCGCGGTCCGGGTGAGACCCAGTTGGAGATGGACCGCCGTATCATCCTGAACCGTATGTCGCTGCTTAAAGAACGCCTTGCTGAAATAGATAAACAGAAGTCTACCCAGCGCAAGAACCGCGGGCGTATGATCCGTGTGGCCTTGGTGGGTTACACCAACGTTGGCAAATCGACCATGATGAACCTGTTGGCCAAGAGTGAAGTCTTTGCGGAGAACAAGCTGTTTGCCACACTCGATACGACGGTGCGCAAGGTGATTATCGATAATCTGCCTTTCTTGCTCTCCGATACCGTCGGGTTTATCCGTAAGTTACCTACTGACTTGGTAGATTCCTTTAAGTCGACCCTCGACGAAGTACGTGAGGCCGACTTGTTGGTTCATGTAGTAGATATTTCGCATCCCGGATTTGAAGAACAGATTGAGGTGGTGAACAAAACGCTGGCCGATATCGGAGGAGGCGGGAAACCGATGATTTTAATATTCAATAAGATAGACGCCTATACTTATGTAGAAAAGGCGCCGGACGACCTTACCCCCAAAACAAAGGAAAACTTGACACTCGAAGAACTGATGAAAACGTGGATGGCCAAGATGGAGGACAATTGCCTGTTCATCTCCGCCCGTGAGAAAATCAATATAGACGAACTGAAGAGTGTGGTTTATCAGCGAGTGAAAGAATTGCACGTACAGAAGTATCCCTATAATGACTTTCTTTATCAGACCTACGAAGAAGAAGAGTAATTTGTAGTTTGTAACAAGAGGAGTATGGGAAAGACTTACCGTAGACTGACTGAAGATGAAGTGCTTCAGTTGAAGAGCCAGTCGTGTCTGGCCGATGACTGGAATAAGGTTGCAGTAGCCGAAGAGTTCACAACCGAATTTGTACATCACACCCGTTTCTCGGGTGAGGTGAAACTGGGAGTGTTCCATTCGGATTTTATCCTGCCGGGTGGAATCAAAAAACATTCCGGCCTGAGACATGTCACCCTGCATAATGTGACTGTTGGTGATAATTGCTGTATCGAGAACATCCAGAACTACATTGCCAACTATGAGATAGGAAACAATACTTTCATTGAGAATGTAGATATCATCCTGGTGGACGGCTTGACTCAGTTTGGCAACGGAGTAGAAACTGCCGTACTGAACGAGACGGGAGGTCGTGAAGTGCTGATCAACGACAAACTCTCTGCCCATCAAGCCTATATCCTGGCTCTTTACCGGCATCGTCCGGAACTGATCAGCCGGATGAAAGAGATTACAGACTATTATTCCAATAAACACGCTTCCGCGGTGGGAACCATCGGCAACCATGTGATGATTCTCAATACCGGTTCTATCAAGAATGTGCGTATCGGGGATTTCTGCCGGATCTGCGGGACGTGCCGTCTGTACAATGGGAGCATCAACAGTAACGAGTCTGCCCCGGTGCATATCGGACACGGCGTTATTTGCGATGATTTTATTATTTCCTCCGGTTCCCATGTCGACGACGGGGCCATGCTGACCCGTTGTTTTGTGGGACAAGCCTGTCAGTTGGGGCACAATTATTCCGCTTCCGACTCGCTGTTCTTTAGCAACTGCCAGGGAGAGAATGGCGAAGCATGTGCTATTTTTGCCGGGCCGTACACCGTCACCCATCATAAATCGACCTTACTGATAGCCGGTATGTTCTCGTTTATGAATGCCGGTTCGGGATCGAATCAGAGCAATCACATGTATAAACTGGGACCGATTCATCAAGGAACGTTGGAAAGGGGAGCTAAGACTACTTCCGATTCATACATCTTATGGCCGGCCCGTGTAGGCGCTTTTTCGCTGGTGATGGGGCGTCATGTGAACCATGCCGATACATCGAACCTGCCTTTCTCCTACCTGATTGAGCAACAGAATACCACGTATCTGGTTCCGGGAGTCAACCTGCGTAGTGTGGGTACCATCCGTGATGCCCAAAAGTGGCCGAAACGTGACAAACGTACAGACCCGAACCGTCTGGATTATATCAACTATAACCTTCTCAGTCCGTATACCATTCAGAAGATGTTTAAGGGACGCTCTATTCTGAAAGAGTTGAAGAGGGTGTCGGGCGAGACTTCGGAAATCTACTCTTATCAGAGTGCCAAAATTAAAAACTCCTCGTTGAATAGCGGCATACGCTATTACGAGATAGCCATCCATAAGTTTCTTGGCAACTCCATCATCAAGCGTCTTGAAGGGATCAACTTTAAAGATAATGAAGAGATACGCCGGCGTCTGAAGCCGGATACGGAAATCGGGGTAGGCGAATGGGTGGATATTGCCGGTTTGATTGCTCCCAAAAGTGAAGTGGAGAAGCTGATAGACGGCATTGAAAGCGGTGAGATTAACCGTCTGAAGAGTATGAATGCCTGTTTTGCCGCCATGCACGATAATTACTATACTTACGAATGGACATGGGCTTACCATAAGATACAGGAATTTTATGGCTTGAATCCCGAAACCATTACAGCAAAAGATATCATCGCCATCGTTCGCGCCTGGCGTGAAGCGGTGGTAGGACTTGACCGCATGGTATACGATGATGCGCGCAAGGAGTTCTCACTTTCGTCTATGACGGGCTTTGGTGCCGATGGTTCACGTGACGAAATGAAGCTCGACTTCGGTCAGGTTCGCGGCGATTTTGAGAGTAATCTGTTTGTTACCGCCGTGCTGAAGCATATTGATGATAAGACCGCTTTGGGAGAAGAACTGATTAACCGCATCGGGCAATTGGCGTGAGAGAGGGTGCGAGTTATATAATATTTACTATGAAAATACATATCTTATTTGGAATGATCGGGTTCATTCTGCTGTCCGGTTGTAACCGGGCAGCAGAAAAGAACCCTCGTTTTTATGATGCCGGCGTTTCCAGGGAACTAGCCGGGCACCGCAAGGCCCAGATTAAGAATCTGAAGTATGAACTTAGTTTCAATATCCCGCGACAGAAAGAGGTTGCCATTGAGGGCGATATTACCTTGCGCTTTGATTTGGCCTCCCGACAGGAAGTCCTGATAGACTTTCGGGAAGAGCGTGAGAAGATCAAAGAGGTTATAGCCAACGGAGTGCCGGTGGACAAGGTGCGTTTTGAGAATGAGCACATCATTCTGCCTGCTTCGTCGACAGTGGAAGGAGCGAATGAAATACGGATTCGTTTCACCGCCGGCAATCAGTCACTGAACCGGAACGACGAATACCTCTACACATTGCTGGTTCCCGACCGTGCCCGTACCGTATTCCCCTGTTTTGAGCAGCCCAATTTGAAGGCGGAGTTCACTTTACAGCTTGAACTTCCCGCAGACTGGAAAGCTGTTTCTAATACATACATCCGGAGTGAGACGGTAACCGACGATCGTAAGACCGTCTGTTTTGCACCGACCGAACCTCTTAGTACGTACCTGTTCTCGTTTGTAGCCGGAAAGTTGGAGCGTCGGGAGTATACTCGGGACGGACGTACCATCGCTGCTTATTACCGGGAGACCGATCCTAAGAAAGTAGCTCAGTTGGATATTGTCTTCGGGCAGGTGATGGCATCGCTCCATTGGCTTGAAGAGTATACCGGCATTGCATATCCGTTTGCCAAGTACGATTTTATTGTTCTGCCCGGTTTTCAGTTTGGCGGGATGGAACATACAGGGGCTACCTTATATAATGATAACGGGATTTTCCTGAGTGAACACCCTACGCCGGACGAGGAGTTGAATCGGGCTGAGCTGATTGCCCATGAAACGTCGCACATGTGGTTTGGCGATTTGGTTACCATGGATTGGTTTGACGACGTATGGACTAAAGAAGTTTTTGCCAACTATTTTGCAGCCCGGATTGTCGAACCCCTGTTTCCGGAGATCAATCACACCCAGAATAAACTCAAGACCTTTACGGCAGCTTCACTTTCCGAGGATCGTACTATGGGGACGAATGCCATCCGCCAACCGCTTGATAACTTGCGTAATGCCGGATTGATCTATGGGCAGATCATCTATAACAAGGCTCCCGTGATGATGGAAAAACTGGTCGACAAGATGGGCGAAGCCAATTTCCGGAGTGGTATACAGGAGTACCTGAAGACCTACTCGTACGGTAATGCCACCTGGGACGACCTGATCCGTATTCTGGACAGTAAGACGACCGAGGACCTGGCCGCCTTCAGTGATGTATGGGTGAACCGGAAAGGGATGCCCACGTTAACTTTCCGGACAGACGGGCAAGAACTGGAAATTCGCCAGCACGATCCCTACAACCGGGGATTGCTCTGGCCGCAACGTTTTGCCGTCACTCTTTGCGGAGAGCGCGATTCGGTGATCCGGGTGAATATGACAGATACCCTGTTCCGGATGCAACTTCCGTTTGTGCCTTCGCGCGTATTGCCCAATACCGATGGCAGAGGCTATGGGGTATTTGTGCCCGACGAGCCTGCTCTGCATTGGCTGGCGGCACATTGGTGGGAGATAGAAGATGATACGGCCCGCCAATCGCTGCTGATGGTGCTCTATGAAAATTATCTGGCCAAACACATCTCGGCGGACGACTGGGTCAACAGCCTGATAACAGGGCTTCCGGCCGAGAAGAACGCTTTGGTGGCTTCTACAGCCAGTGGTTATCTGGCGAATGTCATGTGGGAGATAGCTCCGGCAAACCGGGCAGAAGTAGAAGCCCGCATTTATACGATGACACAGAATCATCCGTTGCCTTCGTGCCGGATACAATTGATGCGCCTTTTCATGCAGAATGCCATTTCCGAACCGATGGTGAAGAAGCTCTACATTTTGTGGCAACAGCAGTCCGACAAACATCTGAACCGACAGGATTATACAACTTTAGCCTACGAACTGGCTATTCGCATGCCTTTGGAGAGCGAACAGATACTCCGCACACAGCGGGCACGTATTGACGATCCGGATCGTTTGCGGCAGTTCGACTTTATCTCACGGGCAGCCGTATCCGATACTGCGCGGCTCGATACTCTGTTCAACAGCCTGCTGGCGGCAGAAAACCGCCGGATAGAGCCTTGGACGACTGCTGTCATTCGATACCTGAACCATCCGTTGCGTGAGGATCAGTCGGTGAAGTACATTCGTCCGGGACTGGAGGTGCTGGAAGAGGTACAACGCACCGGAGATATTTTCTTTCCCAAAAATTGGGCGGCAGCTTTGCTGGGCAATCATCTCAGTTCATCGGCTTACGAAGAAGTGGTACGCTTCCTGAACGAGCGTCCCGATTATTCACCGCTTTTGAAGAACAAGATACTGCAGGCAGCCTATCCGTTGTACCGGGCAAACAATTAAAATAATCACCGGAATGCTTGGCTTTGGCACTCCGATGTGGTATCTTTGCTAACAGATTCATGATTTAGATTCAAATTAGAATGCCATAGAAGAGGAAGCCCGCGAAGCTTCCTCTTTTTTTTGTATCCCTGCCTTCCGGTGTCTCCAACCCTGTGGCTTTCCAACCCTTCAAGACGGTTGCTTCGTGCTCCGGAGAGCCTTGTTTCGCCCAAAACAGACACTGGCATTTGCCCGAACAGACACCGGCATCTTGCAGAAGAGAGGCTCTCTTCCGGAATGGCTCCCGCTTTTCTGTGGAAACGCCTTCCGAACGTTAATAATAAGTAAATCCGCTCTTGACAAAATCTGCCACTTTATTCATACTTTGGAAAACTATTCTTACCTTTGCCTCACTAACTAACATTACGTAATAAAATTAAGAGATATGGCAACACCTCCGTTTAAGTATCAACCTATGTTCGAACATGGGGAAGATAAAACCGAGTATTATCTGCTTACCAAAGACTATGTGTCAGTAAGCGAGTTCGAAGGAACACCTGTGCTGAAAGTACAGAAAGAAGGTCTGACAGCGATGGCTAATACTGCTTTCCGCGACGTATCTTTCATGCTTCGCCGTGCGCACAACGAGCAGGTAGCGAAGATTCTGAGCGACCCGGAAGCAAGTGAAAACGACAAATACGTGGCATTGACTTTCCTGCGCAACGCTGAAGTGGCTGCCAAAGGTATACTTCCTTTCTGCCAGGATACCGGTACGGCTATCATCCACGGTGAAAAAGGACAGCAGGTATGGACAGGCTATTGCGATGAAGAAGCTTTGTCATTGGGTGTTTACAAGACATATACGGAAGAAAACCTGCGTTATTCACAGAATGCTCCGCTCAACATGTACGACGAGGTGAACACGAAGTGCAATCTGCCGGCCCAGATCGATATCGAGGCTACGGAAGGCATGGAGTACAAATTCCTGTGTGTGACCAAGGGTGGTGGTTCTGCCAATAAGACTTATCTGTATCAGGAGACAAAAGCGATTCTGAATCCGGGCACTCTGGTTCCGTTCCTGGTTGAGAAGATGAAGACACTGGGTACAGCGGCTTGTCCTCCTTATCATATTGCATTCGTTATCGGCGGTACTTCGGCTGAAAAGAATCTGCTGACTGTGAAACTGGCTTCTACCCACTATTACGACGAGTTGCCGACTACCGGTAATGAGTATGGTCGTGCTTTCCGCGACGTAGAACTGGAGAAAGAGGTACTTGCCGAAGCCCAAAAGATCGGTTTGGGAGCACAGTTTGGCGGTAAATATCTGGCACACGATGTACGTATCATCCGTCTGCCCCGTCACGGAGCTTCTTGTCCGGTGGGCTTGGGTGTATCTTGTTCTGCCGACCGTAACATCAAATGTAAGATCAATAAAGACGGTATCTGGATTGAAAAACTCGATTCTAATCCGGGCAGTCTGATTCCCGCAGAACTGCGTAGCGCAGGTGAAGGCGATGTAGTGAAGATCGACCTGAACCAGCCGATGGCGGATATCCTGAAGGAACTGACTAAATATCCGGTAGCTACACGTCTGTCACTCAACGGTACGATCATCGTAGGCCGTGATATCGCTCACGCTAAACTGAAAGAACGTCTGGATCGCGGCGAAGATCTGCCCCAATATATCAAAGACCATCCGATTTATTATGCCGGTCCGGCTAAAACTCCTGCCGGCATGGCTTGCGGTTCGATGGGACCGACTACTGCCGGACGTATGGACCCCTATGTGGACTTGTTCCAGAGCCATGGCGGCAGCATGATTATGTTGGCAAAAGGTAACCGTAGCCAGCAGGTGACCGATGCTTGTAAGAAGTATGGCGGTTTCTACCTCGGTTCAATCGGTGGTCCGGCTGCTATCCTTGCCCAGAACAATATCAAGAGCATCGAATGCGTAGAATATCCGGAATTGGGTATGGAAGCTATCTGGAAGATCGAAGTAGAGGACTTCCCCGCATTTATTCTTGTAGATGACAAGGGTAACGACTTCTTTAAGCAGATAAAACCCCGTTGCGGTTCTTGCAGCAACAAATAAGAAATGGGTAAGTGACTATTAATAATAGTTGTTTATCATTTTAACTCGAGTGAGAGGCGTCTGTATGCTGTGTTATACAGATGCCTTTCTCATTATAAATACCTTGATCATTATCAGTAAAACGAATCACCGATGGAACTACAAAAGAATCCTCAACACATTGTCTGGCTGGACGTTGTCCGCTTCGTAGCCATGTTTACCGTTGTCTGTTGTCACTGCACAGACCCTTTTAACTTTTATCCGGGCACAGCGCCCAATATTGGCGAAATAAAACTCTGGGGTGCCATCTACGGAGCCTTGCTTCGTCCCTGCGTCCCCCTGTTCGTGATGATTACCGGAGCACTGCTTCTTCCGGTGCGCGGCGAGATCTCTGTCTTTTATAAGAAACGCATTCCGCGCGTCCTGTGGCCGTTTCTGATCTGGTCCGTTATCTACAATCTGTTTCCCTGGATCACCGGAGTGTTGGGCATCAAGCCGGAAGTCATTCTCGACTTTTTCCCTTATTCGGGCGAGGAAGTGATGCGTCAGTCGCTGCCTGTCTCTTTGGACTACATTGCTCAGATTCCTTTTAATTTCTCCATAGTAGATGTACACATGTGGTATATTTACCTGCTGATCGGTCTGTATCTTTACCTCCCCGTCTTTTCTGCCTGGGTGGAGAAAGCATCCGATAAGGCGAAGCTGTGGTTTCTCGGTGCATGGGCTGTCACTCTGTTGTTGCCATACTACAACCAGTTTGTGGCACAATACCTTTGGGGAACCTGTTCATGGAATGCGTTCGGCATGCTTTATTACTTTGCCGGTTTCAATGGCTATCTGTTGTTGGGACACTATCTGCGCAACCTTGACTGGTCTTTGGGTAAGATCCTGGCAATCGGTCTGCCGATGTTTGTAATAGGATATGCCGTTACCTTCTTCGGCTTCCGCTACGTCACGGCTTTGCCGGAGTTTAGCGACGAGATGCTCGAACTCTTCTTCACTTATTGTTCCCTGAATGTAGTGATGATGACCATTCCCGTGTTTATGCTTTGCAAGAAGGTGAATTTCCGTTCGGAGGGGATCAGGAAGGCACTTGCCAACCTCACTTTGTGTGGTTTCGGCATCTATATGATACACTATTTCTTTACCGGCCCTTCCGTACTGTTGGTACGTGCATTAGGTGTACCTCTGGGCATTCAGATACCAGTGGCGTCTGTTTTTGCCTTCGGTGCTTCGTGGCTGATTGTGTGGACTGTCTATCGTGTGCTGGGCAAGAAGGCGAAATGGATTATGGGATAAAACTGTAATTAAAGCATATTATTTATGAATCGTAAATCAATACTATTAACAATTTTACTTTGTGTCGCTTCTTGGGCAATGGCTTCTCCGGTAACCGGATTGTTGGAGCGCATTGACAAAGGAGCTTCGAAGAAGTTTATTATCGAGCAGGTGAAGTCCGATGCCGACTTCTTTGAACTCGACCAGAAAGGTGATAAAGTCGTTATTCGTGGAAATAACTATGTAAGCATTGCCACCGGGCTGAATTGGTATCTGAAGTATTACGCAGGTATTCATCTCTCATGGAACGGAATGCAGGCGAAACTGCCGGCTGTACTTCCGCCGGTGACAAAGAAAGAACGCAGGGAAACAACATTGCCCTACCGCTACGACCTGAATTATTGTACTTTCTCTTACTCTATGGCTTTCTGGGATTGGAACCGATGGGAGAAAGAGATTGACTGGATGGCTCTACACGGCATCAATATTCCTTTGGCGGTGACCGGAGCTGAGGCTGTGTGGCACAATGTACTTGATAAGTTGGGATATACCAAGACAGAGATCAATGAATTCATTTCGGGTCCGGGATTTTTTGCCTGGTGGCTGATGAATAACTTGGAAGGTTGGGGTGGTCCCAATCCCGACAGCTGGTATACCCGGCAGATTGCTTTGCAAAAAAAGATCCTGAAGCGTATGCACGAATACGGTATAGAGCCGGTGCTTCCGGGCTATTGCGGCATGGTACCTCATAATGCGAAAGAGAAACTCGGCCTGAACGTATCCGACCCGGGAACATGGTGCGGCTACCGTCGTCCGGCGTTCCTGCAACCGAGTGATCCGCGTTTCGAGGAGATTTCTTCTCTTTACTACAAAGAACTTGAGAAACTGTACGGCAAAGCTAACTTTTACTCCATGGACCCCTTTCACGAAGGGGGAAACACTGCAGGTGTCGACCTCGATGCAGCCGGTAAGGCAGTGATGAAAGCTATGAAGAAGGCCAATCCGAAGGCTGTCTGGGTGGCTCAGGCCTGGCAGGCAAATCCGCGTCCCAAGATGATTGAGAACCTGAAAGCTGGAGATTTGCTGATACTTGACCTGACCAGTGAGTGCCGTCCGCAGTGGGGAGATTCTACTTCCGAGTGGTATCGCAAGAACGGATACGGGCAGCACGATTGGATCTATTGTATGCTTTTGAATTATGGTGGCAATGTGGGATTGCACGGAAAGATGGACAATGTGATCGATAACTTCTATCTTGCCAAAGCCGATCCGCATGCAAGCGCTACGCTGAAAGGGGTGGGAATGACTCCTGAAGGGATTGAAAACAATCCGGTGATGTACGAGCTGGTGATGGAGCTGCCTTGGCGTCCCGACCGGTTCACGAAGGAAGAGTGGCTGAAGGAGTATGTAAAAGCCCGTTATGGCGTTGATGATCCGGTGGTACAGGCTGCCTGGACCAATCTGGCGAACTCTATTTATAACTCGCCGAAGAACCTGACCCAGCAGGGGACACACGAATCAGTATTTTGTGCCCGTCCGGCGGAAGATGTGTACCAGGTGTCCAGCTGGTCGGAAATGAAAGATTACTACCGTCCGCAGGAGGTGATAGAAGCTGCCCGCCTGATGGTTTCCGTAGCCGATCGCTTTAAAGGTAACAATAATTTTGAATACGATCTGGTAGATATTGTCCGCCAGGCACTGGCAGAGAAGGGACGTCTGATGCAGAAAGCTGTGACTGCCGCTTATCGTGCAGGTGATAAACAACTCTTTGCACTGGCATCGGGAAAGTTCCTCGACCTGATTTTGTTGCAGGATAAACTGTTGGGAACCCGTCCGGAGTTTCGAGTAGGAAAGTGGATTGAAGAGGCGCGTGCGTTGGGTGATACACCCGAAGAAAAGGAATTGTACGAATGGAATGCCCGTGTACAGATTACGACCTGGGGTAACCGGAACGCGGCCGATTACGGTGGTCTCCGAGACTATGCTCACAAAGAGTGGAACGGCTTGCTGAAAGATTTCTATTACATGCGTTGGAAACTATATTTCGACTTTCTTTCTCAGCGGATGGAGGGAAAGACCCCTGCGGAAATTGATTTCTATGCCATAGAGGAACCTTGGACGAAAGCTGCCAATCCCTATTCTGCCGAGGCGGAAGGAGACTGCATTGAAGTAGCGAAGCAGGTGATGCAAGCGGTTGAATAATACTTTTCTACCACAGATTACACAGATCATTGTTTTTGATAATCTGTGTAATCTGTGGTGAAAACAGTTTTATATACCTCCTTTCCTCAGAGTTAACCGTTGTCATTCGTTTGTTTTGTTGTCCCTTTCCATATCCGCATCATATAATATGCACAATGCGTAAATGCGAAAACAAACGAGATGATCAGCAATACTTTACTTTCATTCCAACCTACAGTCTGCTGATGCCATAAGCCGGTAATGACACAAAGCAGAGACAGTGCAATGCCGATCATGTTCAATGCCGATTGTCCCCGGCGATTTTTCACACCATGTTCCAGTTTACTGTGTTTCATGCCGTAGCCGACATAGATGTCCAGTCCGATCAGCATCCACAGTACTAATCGTATCCAGGTATCGGCTGGAAGGAAAAGCATCATGCACAGACAAGTGAGTATTCCCAGAATGGGGACGAGAGGCACAAACGGAGTTTTAAATGAACGGGGTACGTTCGGCATGGTCTTTCGCACTACGAGGACGGCTGCGCATACCAGTGTGAAAGCCATCAGTGTACCGATGCTGGTCATCTCTCCCGCCAGGCGTGCCGGAACAAATGCGGCGAGCAGGCCCACTATCAGCATAAACAGGAGGTTGCTGCGCGCCGGTGTACGGAACTTCTCGTTGATGTGCGAAAAGAAGGGGGGAAGTAGTCCGTCATGGCTCATGCTCAGGAAAACACGGCTTTGCCCCAATAAAGTAACCATAATGACCGAACAATAGCCGAACAAGATGGCAAGAACGATGGCACGGTTCAGCCACGGATAATCCGGGTGAATGATGCCTGTTGCATCGGCATGTCCCATGTGTTCGATGGCAATGGCTACCGGTGCGATGCCCTGCTGGCCGCTAAATTCGGTATAATGGGCTACTCCTGTCATTACGTGGGCAAACAGCATATAAAGTACGGTACATACCAAGAGTGATACCAGGATACCGATCGGCATATTCCGTTTCGGATTTTTTGTTTCCTGTGCAGCCGTACTGACGGCATCGAATCCCAGGAAAGCAAAGAAAACGATGGCGGCTCCACGCAGGACACCCGAGAGACCGTATTCGCCAAGTGTACCTGTATTGGCGGGGATGTATGGAGTATAGTTGTCGGCATTGATATATTTCCAGCCCAGGACAACGAATATGGCGATCACCGATACTTTGAGAAATACAACGATGCCGTTGAAGATGGAGCTGCCTTCTGTTCCGCGAATCAGGAAGATGCTCATCAACACTACGATCAGGAACGCCGGGATATTGACGATTCCCCCATCCCATGGGCAGGCGGTCAGGGCTTGCGGCAGATGTATATCGAGTCCTTCAAGAAAGACGACGAGATATCGGCTCCAACTGATACTGACGGTAGTGGCTGCTACGGTATATTCGAGAACGAGATCCCAGCCGATGATCCAGGCTATCAGTTCGCCCATGGTGGCGTATGAATACGTATAAGCACTGCCTGCCACCGGAATCATAGAAGCGAACTCAGCGTAGCAGAGTCCTGCGAAGCAGCATCCGAGTGCAGCTATGGCGAATGAAAGGGTGATGGCCGGTCCGGTGTAGCCCGCTGCTACGGTGCCGGTGATTGAGAAGAGTCCTGCTCCGATGATAACACCGACGCCCAGTGCTACCAGACTCCAGGGGCCTAATACTCGTTTTAATGATTTACTGCCCGACGCATTGGCCTCTGCCAATAGGGCTTCAAAGGGTTTCTTTATGAATAATCCCATCTTCTTGTTTTTTCTTTACTGGTTATGGTTGTATTTGGAATAGGTAATTCTTTTCCAGACTTAGCTATTTATTTGAAGTTGCAAAGATAATTAATTCATAACACATACGGTCATAGGATGTTCACTTTTAGGGATTGAGGAGGTGTCAAAACCCACCACAGAAGACGTAGAGTAACACTGAGCCGATTCTAAGTTGTTGATTATTCATAAAAAGATTCTGTGCTACTCTGTGGTGAAAAGAGTTTCGACACATCTCTCGGAAGTGGGTTTGTAGTTCTTTTTGTCAGTAATTAAGATGCGAACCGAGGAGCCTGCTTTGGCGAATGTCTCACTCACAATGTGCTGATAGATAGTATTGTACCAACGTGAAAATACCTTTAAAACCAAAGTCCCGTTGGTTTCAAAGGAAAGGGGTCTTGGTTTTAAACCGATAGACCTTAGGCTTTAAACCAACGGGGCGTATGTTTGTATGGGGAGGAGTGTAAACTTTTGTGGCTTATCCCACCCATTCTTCGGATATTCCCATTCTATTCCAGGTATTTCGTGATCTTTCCACTGATTTGTAAAAGTGAAATCTCACATAACTTGGTATCGTATTCAGCCGAAAGTATGCGTTCTTCGGCATCCAGCAAACTTTTCTGCGCTTCCCGCATTTCGATACCCGAAAGGTTGCCTAGCATGTAGCGTTCCATAGCTATCTCGTGATTCTCTTTGGCGGCTACCAGATTCTGTCGTTCCAGTTTCAGCATTTGCAGATTATTCTGGTAGGCCTGCCACAGATTGCTAAGGTCTGCTTTCAGCCCTTGTTCCAGTTGTTCACGTTGAAGGCGGGCGTTTTTTATGGCAATGCGTGCATTGTTCTTTTCGCGTCGGCGATTTCCATCGAAGATGTTGAAGCCTACCGTTACTCCAAAATTGGCTCCCAGATTACCTCTTTGGCTATTAGCGGCAATATCGTACTTATTGAAGGTATATCCGTATCCGGTATTCATCTTCAGGTAAGGGTAGTTGCGCGAGTTTACTTTCTTATAGTCCAGCATGGCGAGCGTGTTGTTTTGTTCAGCTTTCAACAGTGACGCGTTCGTCAGTAAGGTAGCATTCCACAACTCTTCGAATCGAAGCCCGGCATTCACTTTTATAATGCTGTCTTCTATCACGAGCGGTTGATCCACATCTTCGTTGGCCATCAGTTCGTTTAACTGGATGCGCGAGGTATGCAGCAATTCCTGTTGCTTCATGTATTTGGCGCTGTCGGCGTTGAAGTCCACTTTTGCCTGTTGATAGTCCAGACGGGAGAAGTTACCGATGTGGTAACGTTCTTCTACGATTCGTAGGCGCTCTTTCGACAAAGATACCGCATAACGGAAGTTCTGCAAGCGGATTTTTTGCTGAACATAGTTGTAATATTCGGCTGCCAGATTGGCTATCAGGTCCTCGATGGCGATACGGGTATTGGTTTCTCCCTGTAGTTGCAGCTCTTTCAGTTTCTGGTAATTGGCTGTAATGTTAAAGCCATCGAAGATGGTCCAGTTCAAGTTCAGACCCACATTCAAGGTTTGGTCGAAGACACCGTTTTCTTTTACCGATTCTCCGGTGCCCCGGACCTTGGTATTAGTGTTGTCCACTGTTCCCTTGTAGCCTGCCGTAAAATCGAGTGTCGGCAGGTAGCCTGCGTTACCCGGGGTGGCGTTGTTCCTGCTCACTTGCTCTTCATTGCGGACTATTTGCAGGGAGTAGTTATTCTGAAGTCCATACTCCAGGCAGGATTTCAGGGTATATATTTGTGGCTGCTGTGCCTGCATGGCAAAAGGAGCACAGCACAATGCTATGATAGATAAGACGATCTGTTTCATTCTTGCTTTAATTTATTACTTCGGTTCGTCGAAATATAACTGTAAATGGCAGGTACGATGTACATGGTCAGCAGGGTAGATACCAACATACCTCCTACTACAGCCGTACCCATTGCGATACGTTGGTTGCAACCTTCACCCGAGGCGAAAGCCAGCGGGATTAATCCCAGGATGGTAGAAGCACTTGTCATCAGGATAGGACGCAGGCGTTGTAACGCCGCATCTTTGATGGCTGTCATCTTATCCTCACCCGTTTCTTGTTTCAGGTTGGCAAACTCTACGATCAGGATACCGTTTTTAGCCACCAGTCCAATCAGCATAATAATGCCGATCTGGCTGAAGATGTTCATTGTGATACCTCCAAAATACATGAATACCAATGCGCCTGCAATAGCCAGGGGGACGGTCAGCATAATGATCAGTGGGTCTTTGAAACTCTCGAACTGTGCTGCCAGGATCAGGTAAATCAGTACAATGGCCAGAATAAAAGCAAACATCAGACTTGAAGAACTCTCGCGATATTCTTTCGAATCACCGGTCAATGCTGTGCGGAACGTGTCGTCCAGCGTCTCTTTGGCTATCTTGTCCATTTCGTCCAATCCTTGTCCGATGGTTTTTCCTTCGGCCAGTCCGGCGGAAACAGTGGCCGAAACGAAACGATTGTAACGATACAGTTTCGGAGGCGCGATGCCACCGGTCAGTTCAATCAGGTTGTCCAATTGCACCATATCGCCTTTGTCACTACGAATGTAGATGGATTTCAGATTGGCAGGTGTGTTACGTTGCTGGCGGTTGATTTCTCCTAAGATCTCATATTGCTTGCCGTTCATATAGAAGTAGCCCATTCGCTGTCCGCTCAGACCGTATTGCAGGGTCTGTGCGATGTTACGTGTACTTACCCCCATGATGCTGGCTTTGTCGCGATTGATATTGATACGTGCCTCCGGCTTGCTGAACTTCAGGTCTACGTCTGCCATCTGGAATACCGGGTTCTCGTAAACCTTCGCCATGAATTTGGGCAGTACTTCCTGTAGCTTTTCGATATTAGTGGCCTGCAATACGTATTGGACGGGCATACCGCCACGCCGTCCGCCAAAAGAAGATGACTGCTGGACGAATGAACGGGCCATCGTCTTTTTCTGTACTGCTGCCGACAGTTTTTCAGCCACATCCATCTGGGTGTAGTCACGGTCTTTCATGTCTTTCAGCGTGATGCGCACATTACCGCTACCACTCGATACACGGGCGGTTACCGATTCGGCATCCGGTATAATCGAGTCTACGAGGTCATTGATGTCTTCCGTATAGTCCCGGATGTATTCATAGGTCACACCTTCGGCTCCACGGGTATTGATACTGATTTGCGAACGGTCTTCCAACGGAGCCATTTCTGCCGGGATGTAATTCCACAAGAAGGCAATGATGCCAATGGTAATTGCTACAAAGGGCAGGGCAATCCAACGTTTATGGAGGAAAACAGCCAGTGAACGACTGTAGAGGCGGTTCATTCCTTCGAAGAAAGGTTCTGTTTTCAGATAGAACCAGTTCTGTTTCTCCCGTTTTACCAGTAACTTGGTGGCTAGCATCGGAGTAAAGGTCAGAGCCGCAAAAGAGGAGATGATAACCGAACCGGAAATAACAATACTAAATTCACGGAACAGTCGTCCTGTCATCCCCTCCATAAAGACGATGGGGAAGAATACGGCAACCAGCGTAATGGTGGTAGAGATGACAGCGAAGAAAATTTCTTTAGCCCCTTCGATGCCGGCCTCTTTCGGGGGCATTCCTTTCTCAATGCGGACATAGATGTTTTCCGTCATTACGATAGCGTCGTCCACCACCAGACCCACTGCCAACACGACCGCCAGCATGGAGAGCACGTTGATGGAGAAGTCCGCCAGATACATGACGAAGAAGGCACCGATCAACGATACCGGAATCACGATACAGGGAACCAGCGTCACCCGCCAGTCGCGCAGAAAAAGGAAGATAATAATGATAACCAGGATGAAAGCTACGTAAACGGTTTCTTTTACTTCGCTGATAGAGGCACGGATGAATTTGGTATTATCGAATCCGTAAGAATACTTCACGTCTTCCGGGAGGTCCTTCTGCATCTTCTCCATGCGTTCATATACCGCATCGGCTATCTTTATATGGTTGGCACCCGGCTGGGGGATTACAACGATTCCCACCATGGGTACACCATTCATCTTCATGTAGCTTTTGATGTCGGCAGGGCCCAGTTCGGCTCGTCCGATATCACTGAAACGGATGATGCGGTCGTTCTCTTCTTTGACGATCAGGTTGTTGAACTCTTCTGCAGTGTGCATCAGTCCCAAAGTACGGATGGTAAGTTCTGTTGTATTTCCTTCGATACTACCTGAAGGGAGTTCCACGTTCTCTTTGTCTACCGCATTCTTCACATCGATGGGAGTGATCCCGTAACCGGACATCTTGATGGGGTCGAGCCATAAACGCATGGAGTATCGTTTCTCTCCCCAAATGGAGACACTACTTACGTCAGAGATCGTTTGCAACTGTTCTTTTACAGTCAGGTCGGCAATTTCACTGAGTTCCAGCAAAGAACGTTTGTCGCTTTGCAAAGCCACCATAAGGATAGGGGTGGCATCGGCGTCGGCTTTCGATACGGTAGGAGGGTCACAGTCGCGCGGGAGATAACGTTGGGCGCGTGATACCTTGTCACGCACGTCATTGGCAGCTGTTTCCAGGTCGACGGAAAGCTCAAACTCTACCGTGATACGGCTTTGTCCCTGCTGACTGACACTGGAGAGTGAGCGGATGCCCGGAATACCATTGATGTTCTGTTCCAGGGGTTCGGTGATCTGATTCTCGATGACATCGGCATTTGCACCCGGATAGGAGCAGGACACCGAAATAATAGGGTTATCTACGGATGGATACTCCCGGACACCCAGGTAGTTGTACCCGATCAGTCCAAAGAGCAAAATGATGATGGTCAGTACCGTTGAGAGTACTGGCCGTCGTATACTTAATTCGGATATATTCATAAGGCGGTCGGGAGTTAATTGATATTATCCAGTGTGACAGGTAATCCTGTACGGAGTTGAAGGGTTCCCGAAGTGATGATGGTATCACCCATTTGTAGGCCCTTTATGACTTGTACTTCAGCTTCGGTACGGATACCTGCGGTTATTTCTACCGGTTCGGCTTTACCCGATTTATAGAGGAATACTTTATCCTTACCCATCTCAGGTACGATGGACTCCGATGGGATGGCGATGGCATTCGGGATTTCTTCTTTTTTCAGTTGGATGCTGGCGTAACGTCCCGGTAGTATTGCCCCGTTACTGTTAGCATACAGTGCACGAACGGTCAGTGTACGAGTAGACTGATCGATTCGTGATTCGGTGGCATATACCTTTGCGGGGAAAGAGCTTAACTTTCCTTCCAGTTCGAAGTTGAGGTTAGTTCCCTTTTTTACCTGACTGGCATAACGCTCGGGTACGGAAAACTCTATTTTCAGAGGAATGATTTTTGTCAGTTTGGCTACGATGGTAGTAGGTGAAGCATAAGAGCCGACGCTGACCTGCCGGAGTCCGATCACCCCGTCGAAGGGTGCGCGAAGTTCGGTCATGGCAATATTCGCTTTTACCAAATCAATATCTGCATTCAGGGTGGCCAGTTCCGTTTTTACCTGCTCGTAAGCTTCCTTACTGACGGCATCCCGTTCGAGCAAAGCATTTTGGCGGAACACACGGTCTTCGGCAAGTTTTAGTTGAGCTACAAGACGTTGCAACTGGGCCTGTAATTGCCGGTCGTTCACTTTTGCCAGTAGTTGTCCTTTCTTTACGGTTGTTCCTTCGTCAAAGTTGATCTCAACAATTTTTCCCGAAGTCTCAAAAGAAAGATCCACCTCCTCGTCAGGCATCAAGCTACCGCTGATTTGAATCTGGTCTGTCAGCAATTGTGGTTTTATGATTTTGGCGTTTACGTTCAGAACCCTTTTATTGATCTGTTTGCCTGTCATCACTTTGTCGGCTGCTGCCAACTCTTCATTTGCTTTAGGAAGTCGGGAGTAAATTCCCCAACCTATCAGTCCGGCACCAACCAAGATGACGATGCCCCATTTTACCTTTTTATCCATGTCTTAGTATTAGTATATGTCTGTTCAAAGGTTAGACTAAGACGATAGGGAAAGGTTTAATTAAATAAATGTTAAATGATTTTCAGTATGCCGCACGGTATTTTCCTTCCTCCTTATCCTCAAGCATACTCAGATAGGAAGTGTAGCGTGATTCGCTGATGTAGTGCTCTTCTACTGCTTTCCGAACAGCACAACCGGGTTCTTGGCGGTGTGTGCAGTTTCCATATTTACAGTTTGCCGAAGTTTTGAATATTTCGGGGAAGTAGTGACCTATCTCTTCCTCTTCCATATCGAAAGTACCAAAACCTTTGATTCCCGGAGTGTCGATAATGTATCCGTCTCCCGGTACAGGGAACATTTCGGAGAAAGTGGTGGTGTGCATTCCCTTGTTGTGATAAGCTGATATTTCCGCAGTCTTGACTTCCAGCCCTGGGACAAGGGCATTGATGAGGGTTGATTTGCCCACTCCCGAATGTCCGGAGAAGAGGGTTACCCGGCCTTTCAGTTCCTCGCGTATGGCATCGACTCCTTCACCGGTCAGTGCGGATATTTTAAAACAAGGGTAACCTATTTGGGTATAGAGGGTGATGAGGCTGTCCAGATAATGCAGTTCGTCTTCATCATAAGCATCCACTTTGTTGAAAAGAATCTTCACCGGTACACGGTAGGCTTCTGCCGACGCCAAAAAACGGTCGATGAAGGTGGTTGAAGTTTCGGGATAGTTAACAGTCACCACCAGCATACATTGGTCGAGGTTGGCTGCAAGAATATGCGATTGTTTGGAGAGGTTCGATGAACGGCGGATGATGTAATTTTTCCGATCTTCTATCTCACTGATAAAGGCTGTTCCTTCCTGATTGAGTATGATTTGTACACGGTCACCTACGGCAACGGGATTTGTACTCCGTATGCCTTTCAGCCGAAAATTACCTTTGATCTTACATTCAACCAGCTGCCCGTCATCAGTTTTCACCTGATACCAGCTACCTGTATTCTTTATTACTAATCCCTTCATGTTTTATAAGCAGCTAGTTACAAGTTACGGGCTATTAAGAAAACTTTGAGGCGTTATACACAGATGTGTATGGTAGCCCGTAACTTGTATTTCAATTATACGGTCATAATTTCTTTGTCCTTTTCAGCCAGCATTTCTTCAATTTTGGCAATGTATTTGTCATGAACCTTCTGCAGTTTAGCTTCTGCGTTCTTTTGTTCATCTTCAGCCAAACCGTCTTTTACAGCTTTCTTCAGTGCATCGATGCCGTCGCGCCGTGCGTTACGGATACTGACTTTGGCTGTTTCACCCTCAGCTTTACATTGTTTGGCGAGTTGCTTACGGCGTTCCTCGGTAAGAGGTGGAATACCGATGCGGATAATTTCACCGTTATTCTCCGGCATAATGCCGAGATCGGAGTCGATAATGGCTTTTTCAATAACCCGGAACATGCTTTTATCCCAAGGTTTAATCGTGATGCTGCGTGCATCGGGAGTGGTTACGGCAGCTACGTTGCTGATGGGTACCATGCTTCCGTAAGAGTCTACACGGATACCATCCAGCAAGCGTGTGCTTGCTTTTCCGGCGCGGATGTGTGCCAGTGCTTCTTCCAGATACATCACTGCCATATCCATCTTCTCTTGTGATTCTTCGATAATCGTTTTTACGTCTACCATCTTATTAAGTATTTATAAAATTGGCACTTTGATTCATTTTGAAAACAAAAGTAGATTATTTTTTGATTATCTGCAACTATCTATAGAGAGAAATGCGTTGCCTGACGTTTCTCTTTCTAAATAGTATTATTGGTAATTATCGCAATAGGTGGTAGACGGGCTGCTGATATAACGTCCGCTTAAGTTACAACTGGAACCACTGAGGTGACTACAATTGGAGCATCTTTTACCGCCGGATGAAGAAGATGATTTTCCTAAAAGTGAAAGCAGAAAGAGAGCGATTAGTACAATTAGTAAAAGGATGAGGAAATGAGCTACAATTAAGACAGTGGCTGTTGAACCAATTAAATAAGTTAATGTACAGATACATGCATGTTTCCATCCACCTTTGGGAAGTACTTTATTGAAAATAATACCTGTTTGCACAGATTGTCCGACAAGAAATCCAATTCCTATCACAGGCAAAAAGCCTGCAAAGAAAAAGCCACAAATGATAGCGCCTATGATACAGATGCCCCAAGTATATATTCCCCATGTCCAATTGAAAGTTGCGTAGGAATTGTATTGCACATCATTCAAGGTATTGAAAAAACACATCCATTGATTAAATACAACTGCACCGAATATAAAGAAATTAATGATGGTCCATAGCCATCCTATTTTATCGGGAGTGCAAAACCAAATACTATTTGCCCCCATTGAAAACACATAAAATAGTTCTAACAAACAGACGGCAATGAATAAACTGAGGTTTATCGTATGTTCGGTGTCTTCCAGCGGAGTACTTTCTCCACGACGCATTCTAAGGATGAATAGCACAATAGAAAGTCCTAATATGATATAAACTAAAGGGCGGCAATCATAATTTGTTTGTCGAAACCAGTCGCTGAATGTATTTGTTGGAGCTTTTGCGGGAGGTGTTGGAGTAACAGGTCGTATGTAGGCCGTACTTACGTATCCACATCCGCCATTGAAGGATATCTTTGCCCATTCGCCATCTATTGATTCTACATTTACGATTCCCCCATGATTTATTGTTCCGATGACAGGAGCATTTGTGCTTCCATGACTACGTATGTTTAAGAAAGTATTGGCGGTCACTTCATACTTTTCCAAAGCTTGGGTAGAGAGGACTATAATGAATAGTCCGATACAAATGAACAGGAATCGTTTGAATGTTTTCATCAGTTTGTTATTTACTGGGTTTTATGTCTTTTACAGCAGGCGTGATGATAACAGTTGTCGGCACTCGGATTAAAGATACTAATTGCTCTAATTCTGAATTTTTGATTCGAATGCATCCTTCGGTCGCTCGGGTCCCAATAGATAATGGGTCGTGGGTGCCATGAATCCCAATTCCTTTATGTCCGGGTGTTTCTAACCGGATGAAATGATTACCGTATGCACCCTCTATTTCACCTTTCCCATCTCCAAAATCGTGTTTCCATTTAGAAGCATCTTGGATATCGATTATTTTAAAAGTTCCTTCAGGAGTTTTTAAATCTCCTTGTTTTTCCTTATTGCCATAATTCTTCCCACAAGCTATGTCGGCAGTGAATAATTCTTGACCCTTATAGTCTATTAAGCGTAATTTCATTTCATCTTTTGAGATGAGAAGAATGTTCGCATTCTTAATTTGTGCCATTTGGGCAGTATGGTAGTAGTAGAAAGCTACTGCCATACCGCCTATAGAAAGGATAAATGTTAGATGCGATATAATTAGATACCGTATAATTTTCTTTTTCATTGTATTATGCTTAGTGTACAATTACTTGGCAGGAGAAGATTTTACTTCCCTCGTACCATATCTCGTACTGATAAGTACCTGGAGAATACACGTCACACTCTGGACTTCCCCAGCTTGTTAAATAAGAAACATTGTTATCAGCTCCGACAGCAGGTGTATATATACCATGCTTGTAAGTGTATCCGTTCGGCGAGTTCTTGTTGGCAATGAGTACACCATTGGGACGATAGATTTTGGCATACAATGTAATGTTTCTGGCCCCGTTTAGACTTGAATAAATAATCTTTGGTTTCAGGTATTGTAATTTATTTCCGTAAAGCGGCTTCCCATAATCTTCTAAAATGGTCCCTTTATCGTTTGAGTTGGCAAATAACATTGTTCGGATCTTGATGGGACACTCAACTGGTTTTGAAGAAACGGTTACAGCCTTTTCTGAATTGCCCTGAATTTGCACTCCGGTTGAATACAATAATTGTCCTTCGGACCAGAATTCTATCCGGTAAGTTCCAGAAGTGTACGCATCTCCGGTCGTATTTCCCCAACCGGCTAAATTAATATATCCGGATCTGTTTAGAGTTACTTTTTGTTCATTAGTATATCCGGAGGGTGATCCTGTTCCAGTCATTAAGTTCCCCTGTGGAGTGATAATTTTATATTTGATGACCACTGAACTCTTCCCCGCAGGATTTTCATAGAAAATACGTGGAGACAAGTACTGAGTGGTGGTGGGGAGCTGTGTCCCAAATTGAGTAAGAACATTGTAACTTTTATCAGTGTTTCCAAAAAGTGCCTTCGTTATTTTTAGTCCGTTTTCGCTCTTTGTTTTTGACGGCTGCTGGTTGGTTGGGAGTTGAGGCGAGCGACTAACCGTAGCATTTGGGGTAGCATAGATAACTTTATATTTATCTGTTTTCCATGGATAATATTTAATATCTTTTATTTGGGCATTTTCTGTTGTTTGCTCTTGATATATAAAAACGGGAGTTTCGTCATCTGCAAACGAATAAATAGCCAATACACCTTCATGTGTGGAGCTGTTGGATAAGACAAATGCAAATTCTGTAAACTTCGTATATCCGTTAGCCAGTCGAGGGTAAAGTACTGCATTAGGTTTGACTTCTATAGGTTGTGCAAACAACTGCCATTGTCCCGTCCCTGTTTTATAGTTGTTTTTCTTTATAAAGTCTACGAGTGCCAGCCGACATTTTGCTGTCGGTGCTCCTTCCATAGCTTCTTTGCTTCCCCATAAGTTATTCAACAATTCAAAATCAGCCTTACTTAGGGTGTAATTGGTAGATACATATCCTTTTTTCTCATTAGCTTTAATGTATGACCATCCATCTCCTTCTTTTTGGTAAGTGATGAGCTCCGAACCATAGGGCAGAGATTGGATACGATTATATTCTACATTTGCATTTTTATCGGAACGTTGCAGCAAGCTGGATACGTATACATAGGTACGCTCTGCATCCCGATCAATGGTCATAGGTTTATACCAATATTGATAGCCGCAAAAGCCTATAATAGCGGCGATAATCAAGAACGACCACAAACCTCCGTGCCCCTTTTTAGGCGAAACTGTAGATGTTCGTCGGTTAGATGGAGTTCTTGGAGGAGGTGGCGGCGTTACCCGTGATTGTGGGGGGGGAGTAGAGGTCCGGTGTTGTTTGATAGTGAATGTGTACGTTGCAATTTGCAGATCATTCTCAAAGAATTCAATAATCCATTGGCCAGCGGAGAATACATTTCCAGACATACTTCCGAAGCCATTCAAGGGATATGCAGATCGGGAACCTGTGAGAGGGACATTACCATACCACGTATAACCGGACTTGCTGTTGCTGGCTGTCATGAGTGTCCTGTCGGGAGCGTATAATTTGTACCATATATCTACACTGCTCCCTCCTCTTAATACTCGATAATCAATTCGAGGCTGTAAATAGCAGCTACGAGTATCGAGCTCGGCCTGATTCGAAGGAATGGGATCACCTTTTTCGTCAGTATTGGCAATTACCAATCCGGTTATTTCAATGGAAGGGGATGTTTGCCGGGGAGGAGTTTGTGGTATTCTTTCCTGAGGGGTCCTTTCTTGTATCGGGTTTTCGCGAGTATATTTCGTCATGAACTTTTTGAAGTCCTCAAAAGTTTTAGAATCTTTTGTATAATATGTTTTGGCTATTCCACGAAAATCTTTGCTCCAGGTAATGATGTTTTTGTTATTGCTATGCAATTTGTCTGATGCGATTAGAATGGAGATATACTGCTCACATTCTTTTCGGGACGTTTCGTTAAATGTACCGTTTTTCCAGAAATTGGCTAAGAAACGGACAGCATTCCATTCATCTCGGTCCAGTTCATTCTGATTCTCGTATAACTGCGAATAAGTGCTTACCCATTTTTTTGCATTTTGTTTTAATATGATATTTTGAGATTCACTGTTGACAGGTGTCTGAAGAGGAGCCGAAGAGCGGGGTGCAGAACTCTGATATAATTCCTTTAACGCATTTTGGAATACTAAAAATGTAGTTTCGTCTTTAGTGTAATACTTCCTGGCGATGGTACGAAACTCTTTACTCCATACAATAATTTCTTTATTATTGCTGTGTAATTTATCCGATTGTTCAAGAGTGCTTATCAGGTCCATGCATTCGCTGGTAGCATCCGGATCAAATTTTTTTCGCCAATAGTCGGCCAGTGTCTCTATAGCAGTCCATTCTGCTGTAGAGAGTTCTGTTTGTTTGCTTTTAAGAAATCGACAAGCTTCGTTCCACTTGCCGATTTCCAGTTTTAATAAAGTCTTATCCATTTATAGGGTTCTGCTTTGTTCTGTTTTTTACTCTACTGATGCTTTGTCGATGATTGCTTTTGATTTTCTGAGTTCTTCTTCACATTTTACACCGGTGATTTTGAGATCGAATTCAAGTTTATCATTTTCTACATAAGCTAATCCGTGCAAGATACCTTCCTGGTCAATCTGATATGTAACTGAAATCTGGGTACCTTGAGGCCAGTCTTTGCTCAGTTTAAGCGTATGGTCGTCAATTAGTGTGCAGAATCTTTCTTCCACGATACTTTCTGTTTCCATATTTGTGAAATCACTTTCAAATACTTTCACAGATACACCTCGTTGGTTAGGAATAGAAGTAGTAAAGGTTTCAATTCGTTTTGTGGGTAACGAACTATTTGCAAAAATGAGGTTTTGCACCATGCTTTGTCCTTCAATGATTACGTCGGTACCATATGTTTTACTGGTGACATTGACCACTGTGGTGCGATCTCCACGGAGAGGAGCCGGTTTATCATCACTTTCTCCTTCTTCATAGTCGCGAACTGCTTGTGAATAGGCGGCATTCATAGCATAAATTGCCGCTCCTTTGGCTACACATTCATCCGGGTCGGTTAGTTTGGCATCACAATTGAATTCTTTATCTACCCGTTCCTTTATTTGTGGCATGCGGCTACTGCCTCCCACCAACAGTATTTCATCAATATTATTGTAACCTTTTTCTTTGGCAATAGCAATAACCTTCTTGGTGGCATCAATCGTTTCGTCCAGTTTCCTTTCTGTCAGTGAATTGAATAACTCACGGCTAATCTCTATACGTGCGGAATTGCCTTCATATTGGTAAGTTGCTTTCGCTGTCTGCTTGGCTGTCAATACTTTTTTCTTGTCTTCTGCAAGTAATAACAACTCATATTTTAGGTCTAATCGGTCTTCGAACGAATAAGAAGTGTTATTTTGTTCGTTAAAAGCTGCCAGCATATATTCAGCTAATGCGGTATCCCAGTCTACTCCTCCTAAATGATGGTCTCCACCTGTGGCTATTACTTTAATGGCACCACCGTTCACATTAATCAGGGTAACGTCAAATGTTCCGCCTCCGAGGTCGTATACTAAAACCGTTTTTTTCTGATCTGTCTTTACACCGTAAGAGATCGCGGCAGCCGTAGGCTCATTGATGATAGAAAGTACATTTAAGCCGGCTATTTCTCCGGCCTGTTTGGTTTGCATACGCTCTTTGGTTCCAAAATAGGCCGGACAAGTGATAACGACATCTTTGATCGGTTCCGGATTATCTCCCAAATCGTTGGCATCTTTAACCAGCTTTTTTAAGATGAAAGCCGAAATTTCTGTTGGGTCGTAATGATAGGGAAATTCGTTTGTATTTTTATCGAAACTGTCATCTACACCTATATGGCGTTTTATGAATACTGCCGTTTTGGTAGGTTCAGTGGCCAACATACCTTTGGCTTCTTTTCCCACGACAACATGGTCCATATCCTCAAAATATACAGCGGATGGAGTAGTGGCATCTCCTTCGAAATTGCGGAGAACAATGGCTTGGTCGAATTTATCTACTTGTGCAATGCAACTGTAGGTGGTACCCAAATCGATACCATATACACTTCTGGTATTGTCCATAGTTATTTATCTTTTTAGAATTTTTTTTAGATGAGTTGATTATTCTGATTTTTTATATACAGTGACTGTTGAGGGTTGAAATATTTTGTTTGTGGTAGTATTTCGGAAGCCTCCGTAATGAAATTCTTTAATAGTGCCGGCTTGTTCCGGGGTATCAGTGATCACTGTCCGGATGGCTGTTTGCTCTTTAGGTGAATATGCGCTGCCTATTGTCGGTTCAAAATACTCTAAGTCGTATTCGTCTTCTAGAATATCTTGAATATGCAGTTTACAATTTTCCACTTCTCTCAATAATCTCGTATAAGTTTCAGGGGAACTTTTAGCTTCTGTATTTTCATAAAACTTATAAGTTTTTGTGAGTCGCTCATGCATTTTTATCATGTTTTTCAGAAGAGGTTTTACGATTTCCGCATGAAGATCCCGGTTATGACTTTGCAGTTCTTCATGAAGATCCTTAATGATTTTATCTTTGTAAGAAGAATCTTCCAATAGTTTTTTTAATGCATTTATTTGATCTCCGATTTGAGAAGGGAACGAGTGATCGGGATGCGTCGCAGGCTCTATGGAGCGTTCATCGTTTGGATTCCTATTCTCCAGGTTCTGCTGCCGTTCTTCAAGTTCTTTTGCTAATTTATCCAACTTTTCAGCACGTAGATTCAACTCTTCTTCTTTTTGTTGAAGCTCCTGGATTTTTAATTTCATTTCTTCTTCTTGTTCGGGAGAAAGTTGTTCCTGTTCATTGGGGGAGGATGTCGCCTCATCGGTAGCTGGAGAGGGAGTGTGATTGGGCATTCCGGTTGAGATTAATTGAGCAAGATTAGCTTCAAATTGGCTCATTCTTTCCAATAGCTCTTCCATTTTGTTATTTTTACTTTTGGGCCATTCCATGTTGTGTGTATTTATAGATTAATATATAGATTTTTATTTCTGGTTTTACATAAAGTATGAATACTTTTTATTAGATCAGATAACGAATAACTCTGTCTTTTTCAATCTTGTCTCGCAAATATATAGTTTGTAGTTGTGAAAATCAAACATATTGCTTTATAAAATTGTTGTAAAATGATTTTGTACCGGATATCCGGTACAAAATTGAAATCAGTAAAGACTTCTTTAATTTATATTGATGGTTGGTACTGCTTTTAGTGCATTAATTTAATATGAGCTTGATACAATATTAGAATAATTGTAGTTGTCTATTATAGACTAATTTAAAGTTAATGGTGGATCTTTTTTCAAAGAAGGGTAACTATAGCAGTCAATATCTTCATAATATAATAGTTAAATAACTATTGACTAGAGTGTTTCTATTTTAGTGATGTTCTTTATTGGTTTATTGTTTATCATCGGTCTTTTCTAGGTTTATTTAATCGGTTGTGCTTATCATAAAATATTTTCTTTACCGTTAATAATCAGATACAACTTGAATTTGAGAAACGACTTAGTTTAACACTCTCCATGAGTTATAACCTTTTAAAGTCTTATGAATCAATGTTTTTTAGTTAGGTATATACTTGGGGAGTGGAATCCACAAGTTAATGTTTGTATATTCACCCAGTAACACTTATTTGATGAAAATTGTCGGAGGAGGTAGAATTTATTTCCTCAATTCAAAAAAATAATAAAAATACGTATGAGAAACAGATATGTCAGGTATTTGTATGTATATTATGGGTAATAATATTTGAAATAAAGAGAATTGTCTAAATAGAATAGAAAGAGGATAACTATAGTTTCCCAATTATTTATTTAGTTGGGAGCATTACGATGATGATGTACTTTTTCTTGTTACAATTCAGATTCTTAGTAGAAATCATTTGTTAAACAATAGATTTTAGTAACTTTAGCCTCTGAGAGCATAGCGGTAATTGCTATTGTTAGATACTATAGATTCAGTACTCATAATTATTTCTCTTGATTATTATATTATTCATAATATTGAACTCACGTTAAATATAGATAAAATGAAAAAGATCAATGCGGCTTTGGTAATATCTCTGTTTGTAATGACAGGATGTGGAGGAAATAAACAACTGACAGATGATTGCATCACGGTTGATGTTAGTGCGGATTATCCTAAAAAGGAACTGATCCTTCAAGATTTTATGGATGTAGAATACGTTCCGTTGGAAACTACTGACGATTTTATAACTCAAGGTATTGTGAAAGCTACCGGCAAGAAAATTCTGTTGGTTGCAAACAGGATTATGGATGGTAATATTTTTGTGTTTGACAGGGCTACTGGTAAAGGGTTACGGAAGATTAACCGTTTGGGACAAAGTGGTGAAGAATATTCGCATATTACGTCTATTGTTCTAGATGAGGATAATAATGAAATGTTTGTTGTAGATTATCCTGCAAGGAAAATATTGGTATATGACTTATATGGAGAGTTCAATAGAAGTCTCCCATTTCCAGATACCTGCTATTATGAGTTTTTATCGGACTATGACCGGGATCATCTGATTGGTTATAAAAGTTATTTGCCATTGATAGAAACCGACGAATCATGCCATGTACTTATTTCCAAGAAAGACGGAAGTGTTACACGAAAAATTCAAATTCCTTTCAAAGAACTCGAGACACCGGTTGTGACGAAAGATGAGGCGATAGTGACTCCAGGTTTTTTTCTGATAACCCCGCATGATGGTAATTGTCTGCTGACGAAAACATCATCTGACACAGTATACAATTACTTACCGGATGGCACTCTCAGTCCATTTATTGTACGGACTCCTTCCATTCATTCTATGGATACTAAAGTATTTCTTTTTCCGACCATTATCACTGATCGGTATTATTTTATGCAAACTCTTGATAAGAAGTTTAATTTTGAAAAGGGGAGAGGTTTCCCGACCAATGATTTAGTGTATGATAAACAGGAAAAAGCAATATTTCAATATACCGTATATAATGATGACTTTTCTAATAAACACCGGGTTGCATTGGGACAGCAACCCGAAAAATCTGTAGATGAAGAAATTGTAACCTGTCGTGCTTTAAATGCTTCAGACCTTGTCGAGGCAAACGAAAAAGGAGAACTGAAAGGTAAGCTAAAAGAAATTGCTGCCGGACTGAATGAAGAATCGAATTCGGTGATTATGTTGATAAAACGCAAGAAATAAAGATAGTAAAGGCTAGAGGATAGGTTAGGTATTATATCCATGCTCATACGCCGTTCGAGGGAAAGTCCATTTCCATATCTGAGAGTAGTAATACCGATTATCGGGGCTATTGATGATAAAAGGTCTGCTGTAAGAAAAAGAAGGCGAACAAAGTAGAACGCGAAAGATGAAGAATGAAGAACGGGTTAACAGGTAGAAGTATTCCATCTACTTGTTAACCCGTTCATAATAAGTGTAGTTTATGAAGTTAATTGTGTACCAATGTACCGATTTCTTCTCCGGTAATCACTTTTTTCAGGTTGCCTACTGTATCCATATCGAATACTACGATCGGCAGATTATTCTCCTTACACATACAAGTAGCTGTCAAGTCCATCACTTTCAGTCCTCGTTTCAGCACTTCATCGTAAGTGATGTCGTGGAACTTGGTTGCCGTAGGATCTTTCTCCGGGTCGGCAGTATAGATACCGTCTACGCGAGTACCTTTCAACATGACGTCTGCTTCTATCTCGATACCGCGAAGCGATGAGCCGGTGTCGGTAGTAAAGAACGGATTCCCGGTTCCTGCCGACATGATGACGATTTCGCCATTTTCCATGCATTCAATAGCTTTCCATTTACTGTAGAATTCACCGATAGGTTCCATGCGTACGGCTGTAAGTACACGTGCTTTCACACCGGCCGCAACTAATGCCGAACTTAAGGCAAGGCTGTTAATTACTGTGGCCAGCATACCCATTTGGTCACCTTTTACCCGATCGAAACCTTTATTGGCTCCACTCAGTCCACGGAAGATGTTACCGCCACCGATAACGATGCCGATTTGTACGCCTTGTTCATGAATCTCTTTGATTTGTGCGGCATATTCGGCCAATCGCTTTTCATCGATGCCGTATTGCTTTTCTCCCATCAGGCTCTCACCGCTGAGCTTCAACAGGACTCTTTTGTATTTTGCCATACGATTCTGATTGTTGGTTTACTTTTTTGCAAAGATACGCGATTCCTTTTAATGGACTATCTTTTTTGCTAAAAAAGCTTGTACAAGTCCGCGAAGCGACAGGTAGATAATAAAAGCCATCCACAAGGCATGATTTCCCATTACTCCTTGGAAGATGTAATAGGTAAGAAAGAAACTGGCAGAAGCGATGAACATGGAGAAAAGCATCTGGCGGGTAGCGGTGGCACCTATGAAAATGCCATCCCATAAAAAGGCGGAAAATCCGGCAAGGGGAATGGCTAATACCCAATAAAAGTAAGTGTCGGCTTCCTGGATAACGGATGATTCGTTAGTCAGTAATTCCAGAAATGATTGTCCACCAATACCGTAAAGAAGGGTGAACCCGGCTGATAATCCGACACCCCATCCGAATAACTGTCGGACGGTACGGTGAAGCTCCATACGATTACCGGCGCCGATATAACGACCGGCAAGTGCCTCGCCTGCATAGGCAAATCCATCCATAATATATGAAAAGAGGGTAAACAGCTGCATTAATAAAGTGTTTACAGCCAGTACTACTTCGCCTTGGGCGGCTCCGGCAGAGGTGAAGAACATCGTTACAGCTACCAGGCACAAAGTACGGAGAAAAATATCGCGATTTACCTGAAAGAACCGATACATGGCTTGTTTTTGCCAAATGCCTCTCCAATGGACTCGTTTCCGCAATTGTTTATAATAACGTAGCCATAAAAGCAGAGCCATCAGGAAACCTGCATATTGAGCTATAAGCGTTCCGAGAGCTACTCCTTCTACTTTCATTCCGAAAAGGAATACAAAACAAAGACTTGCCAGGATATTCACAATATTCTGCGTAATAGCGATATACATCGGAAAACGGGAATTCTGCATTCCGATGAACCAGCCGGCAAAACCGTAAAGGCCGAGCATGGCAGGAGCCCCCCAGATGCAGATACGAAAGTAGAGAGTGGCCAGACGTTCTACTTCGTCGGAAGTCTGTATGAAAGCAAATGCGGCTTTTTGGATGGGATATTGCAGAGTCATCAGACAGAGTGCGATAAACAATCCCACGCCGACTGAACGTAGAAGCAGTTTTGTTACTTCTTCCAGATTACGTTGTCCGAATGCTTGGGAAGTCATGCCGCTGGTGCCCATCCGTAGAAAGCCGAATATCCAGTAAATGATGTTGAACAGCATGCCACCTACAGCAATGGCTCCGATGTAGGCGGCCGATCCCAGATGTCCTACAATAGTGACATCGACCAGTCCCAATAACGGGACTGTGATATTGGAAATAATAGAGGGAACGGCTATTTGCAGAATCCGTTTGTTTCCGTTACTGATGTGCATTTGTTTATTCATTGACATGCAAAGTTACATGAAAAACAGAGAATATGAAAATGATGTGAACAATCATGTAATTATATTGGTTCGCAACGTTCTCGATACAGGAATTAATATTATTTTTGTCTGCATATTGAAAGATATCTTACAGACAATTAACAAACATCGCAGCGAGGCAGCATCATCAATTTGAATTTAATAACTAAATGAAAAACATATGAGGCAATTTATTCTAATAATGATTTGTATATTACTACAAGTCATTCATGTGCATGCAGGGTCTAAGGATATAACGTGGAAATGGGATTATTCCGAAGCGGATGATATTTTTATTGATTTGCTTGGCAAGGCGGCTACTGGATTTATGGAAACGAATACGCCTAACTGTTATGGGGGGAAATTAGTAGTGAAACTTCCCGAGGGATTACATTTTAAGCAAACAGAAGCACCTGCTTTTTTGTTGATTGGCAATGCGGAAGAAATAGCTTTTAACGTTGACGTAAATGATAGTATGGCTATTCTTTCATTAAAGACATCTTCAGTACAAACTGTTCCGTCAGAAGCTATTAATATTACACTTAATCCTAAAGCGATTAAAGGCAAACTCAGAAAAGGTATGAACACAACCGGTAGGTTGAGTTTTCATCCATCAGAGATTCCTACCGTATTTAAATCGCCGATAACGGGTAGAACGTATCATTTAGTGTTTAATGATGAGTTCGATGATGGAGTGATAGATACTTTAAAATGGGATACGAGAAGTAGAAGAAGTCCTTTTACCCGTAGAGGTATGTATCAAGAGAAACCTTACTATGTGCTGTGTCATGAGGATTGGACCAAAGAGTTGCGTGGCGAACTTCGTTTGGAAGTCTCTAAATACCCGACACAAAACAATGTTGTGATGACCGGTGGGATTTTATCACTGGGCAGGTTCATGGCACGTTATGGTTATTATGAGACAAAGGCTTCATTTAGAGACTGTATTGGTGAAGGTTACTGGCCTGCTTTTTGGATACATTTTGATGAAGCCGATAAGTATGGAAAAGGAACTGAAATTGATGTTTTTGAATATATTCCTAAAGATAAACAAATCTTTCAGACACTTCATTGGTATAAAAAACAAGCAATGGAGGAGCAGCAATCAGAAGTGCAACATGCAGCTCTGGATTACGATAAAAGTGGGCAATTTAAAGAACACCGTTCGTCTACCAAGTATTTTGTATTGGATGAAGCTCAGAGTAAAGAGCATACATTTGCTGTGGAATGGACCCCCGAAGAACTGATTTTCTACACAGATGGTAAGGTTACCCGTCGGGTGAATCGGAAAGATGATCCCAAACAAGTGCCAAGTGCTTACCAAATGGTTTATTTCTCTTGTTCCGCAGGAGAATGGGGAGGTAATGTGATGGAAAATCAAGTACCTGCCTATGTCTATTTTGATTATTGCAGATGTTATCAGGAAAGTGACCAGGATGCTATTTACACCGTTAAAGGTAATGGGATGAAAGTTCCGGCGAGCCGGCGTGTGGGAAAGCTCTGAATATAACAAAGGGTCAGGCTCACAAATATTGAAAATAATAGTGAGTATGTGACTTGGGAATACACAATATAAATACTATCTTTGTAGGGACCTAACTAAATAAAAATGAAGAAGATGAAAACCTTGACTTTATTTCTTTCCTTGCTCTTTTCTTTCCCGTTTGTGCTTTCGGCTCAGATGGTGGGAGAGACTTTGCAGAAGGTCTCTGTTGCCCTTGATAACAGACAGTGGGACCAAGCTGTTACTTTGTTCCGCCAAGCGGTAAATACCAATGTAGAGAAAGCCGAAATGTTCTATTGGACAAGTGTGGATAAGAGTCTGGAAGTATCATCCAGGATAGGGCGGGAACTGGCTGCTTATTACAAAAAATCACGCAGCTATGACAAAGCGTATCTTTTTTACAAAGAGTTGCTTCAAAAATCTCCGAATGATGTTAATTGTCTTGTGTCATGTGCTGAGATGGAAGTATGCCGTGGGAGGGAGTCTGAAGCTTTGGAGACTTACCGGAAAGTACTGTCATTGGATGCGGATAATCTGGCAGCCAATATTTTTATCGGTAATTATCTTTATTTGAAGGCGGAGAGAGAGAAAAAACAGTTAGAAGCAGATTATAAAAAGATTAGTGCTCCCACTCGGATGCAGTATGCACGCTATCGTGATGGTCTTAGCCGTGTGATGAGTACCGGATACGGAAAGGCAAGGGAATATCTTCAAAAGGTGATCAGTCAATTCCCTTCTACTGAAGCTCAAAAGACATTAGAAAGAATAAAGCTTATAGAAAAAGAGGTGAACAGATAACTGTTCACCTCTTTTTCTATATGTTGTTACCGGGCTGTGCGTATGGGTAAATCAATAGGTCCTTCGACAACGGAACGCGTTTGTGTTTGTCCTTGTTTGGGGCCGGGTATCAGTGGACTGTATGTCAGGACGTGACGGATACGGGAACGTTGGTCGTTGGTAAACCGGTCTGAGTAACTTACGGAATAATCCATAATATTAGTAGAAGTAAATGTCTGATTGGTCTTACAATTTTTACGTTTTACCAGATAGTCAAACGTGAAGTTTGCCGGATCATTCTTCGCGGTGTAGGCGTAATCAGCGTCATACTCCACTTTATTATAAGTAGGGGTGTCGTCACAATAATCCGAATCAAAGCAACCGTCATAAATACCTTCGTCATTTTCAGAAAAAGCATGGTGTAAGCCCAGATAATGACCTAATTCGTGAGCTAATGTTACGGTGATGTCTGCTGTACTATATTGGGTTGAAGTTGACTGGTCATTAATGAATAAACTGTTGATGGAGACACTATATGGAAATTTCAGATTTTGTTTCTCTAAATAAGATTTTTGTGTTTTGCTCAGTCCTTCCAGATAATTGCTTCCTACTGTGGAAAAAGGTATATGTGCAATTCCCAGTGTGGTACTGTTTGTACTCTCATCGTCCTTGAAGTTGTATACCATTACGTTGATATAGTTATTCGGTTCCCAGATGTATTTTACATATTTACCTGTTTCGTCATTCATGAAGACATCACAGTCGATAGGGTAACTTTCCTCCCATAAAACATATTTCACTCCCGGAGTTGATAAGGGTTTCCCATCTTCATCAGTAGTAGCCAGCGTAAAAGTCAAGTTCATATCCACACTTTTGGTTTTATCTTTATAAAGCTTGTTGACTGTATCTAGTATTTTGGCTAAACGGTCTTGTTTAACGTATTGTAAAGGATTGTTTTTATCTTTATATAGTACATGGAAAATAACCGGAAGGTTATAGTGATACTCACCTGCTGTTGTACTTCTTCCTTGCTGGCTAATGCTGATGGTTTTCTTGATTCCGCCGGAAGTAACGACAACTGTCATATTTCTTTCGGCTTCATCCAGGTTAGCTTCCACAACAATGCTGAGTGATTGATTGCTCGTTCCTTGATTAGGAACGAGATTACATGCTGTAGAAGAACTTGCTGCTGTCCAGGAGTCACTGCTGGTAATGTTTACGGTTAAAGTGGCCCCGTTACTGCTGATGTTTTCAAAAGTTGATTGGGATAATTCAAGTGTAGTATCGGAGGTGGAATCCTCACAACTACTGAAACCAATAAGTACTAAAAGTATAACGAATAAATATTCTGTTTTCATAAAAGAATGTTTTTTTATAAAGAACACAGGGTCAAAGATAATGGTTTAAACTTTAAATCTCAATTTTAAAGAATGTATTGTACTTCTTTAAATAGATATCGACGGATCTTACCCGTCTCGTCTTGTAGAACTAAATGACCATCGGCTTCTACTTCTACAATTCCGGCATTAAATGTTCCTTCTGAATCTTTATAAAAGTGTATGCCTTCTTTGCGGAAGAGAGCTGCCTGATAACGATCGGTGATAAATTCAATATCTCCTTCCTGTAAGATCTTATAGTATTCTTTTATCCGCTGAAGAACTTGTGCGAGTATTTCCATACGGTCAGACTCCCGGTGGGTGATCTGTATGATTGAGATGGGATTGGGAGCAGAACTGTGAAATTCTTTCTGATTGATATTGATACCTACTCCTGCAATACTCTGGCTGATATGTATTCCCATCAGATCGTTTTCAATCAGCATTCCGCAGATTTTTTTGTCCTTCCAATAGATGTCATTCGGCCATTTTATAGAAACGTCTCCTATATATAGATCAAGTGTCTCTTTAACTGCTAAAGAGGCGATTTGTGAAAGCAGGAATTGCTTACGTGCTTCCAGGAAAGTTGGATACAACACGAAGCTGAACATCAGGTTTTTTCCGTCTTCCGATTCCCAACTGTTTCCGCGCTGTCCTCTGCCTGCAGTCTGGAAGTCTGCCACTACTGTGGTCAGTTCGCTAACTTTCTCCTTTTCGCAGAGGGCATTTAAATAACCGTTGGTGGAGTCTGCTTTTGCAATATGAATAAGGGGGACAGGGAAAGATTCAGGGTAGGGCATCATATTCGGTACGTAATTTTTTGGTAAATTTCTTCATTACTTCGTCGTAAGAATGATCTATCAGTTGCTTGATCAGCTTGTCATCCGCATCCCGATCAAAGTAGACTTGATTCCAATACTTCTTGTGAAAATGATAAGCTCCTTCGATGGCCGAATAGTGCTCACGTAATTCGATGGCATAGTCCGGATCACATTTCAATGAAATCGTATTGGCCCCTTCCAAATCGATCAGGGCGAACATTTTATCCATTACTTTCATGACGAGTGAATATTCGTCGAATGGGAAGCATTCTGTGACTGCTTTTTTCCGGAGGCAGTATTCTCTTGCTGATTCTATATTCATAAAACTCTAAAATAATGGCGGATAAAACGCCTCTTTTATATGTTCAATTCTAAAATTTCCGATTTTGCCTATCACGGTGATAATATCAAACCGTACAGGTTCATCTATTTGGAATAACTTGATATATGTATCGGCTGCTATTACAGTGCGCCTGATTTTTTGTGGAGTGACGGCGTCTTGAGGAAGTGCGAAGTCCGTATCGCTCCGGGTTTTTACTTCTACAATAATCAGTTCTCCGTTTTTAGCTGCCACAATGTCCAGTTCGAAATGTCCTTTACGCCAGTTACGATGCCGGATTACGTAGTCATGCCGTTCCAGATAGTCGACGGCGGCGTCCTCTCCGGCTTTTCCTAGAAGGTTGTGTTCTGCCATAAAGAAGATTTTTATATTTATAGGTCGGTCCGGTGATAAAACATGGATGTGTATCGGCCGACCGGACATATTATTTCTGCAAATTTACTCTTTTTATTCTTTGAAATTACAGAAGTAAAAGTAAATTTGCAAAGAATATGAGAAAGAGAGATAAAAAATGTAATAAGGCAACTCCGGACGAACCTAAGCGGGAACGACGGATGAGCATATTGCTGAGCGAAGATGAGCAGCAGATTGTAGATCGTTATCTGGATAAGTATAAGATAACGAATAAATCACGCTGGCTTCGTGAGACGATTCTCATGTTTATACATAAAAATATGGAGGAGGATTATCCTACTCTTTTTGGTGAACACGATATGAGGCGTTAGACGTATGTTGGATGATTCTTATTTTATGAAGCAGGCCTTGATAGAGGCTGTTAAAGCAGGAGAGAGAGGAGAAGTCCCTGTTGGTGCTGTAGTGGTCTGTAAAGAGCGGATCATTGCCCGTGCGCATAACCTGACTGAAACACTGAATGACGTGACTGCCCATGCTGAAATGCAGGCCATTACTGCCGCTGCCAATGTTCTTGGTGGGAAATATCTGAATGAATGTACTTTATATGTCACAGTGGAACCTTGTGTGATGTGTGCCGGTGCTATTGCTTGGGCTCAAACGGGAAAGCTGGTGTTTGGTGCCGAAGATGATAAGAGAGGCTATCAGAGATATGCTCCGCAAGCACTCCATCCTAAAACAGTTGTTGTCAAAGGAATATTGGCTGATGAGTGCGCCGGGCTGATGAAAGACTTTTTTGCTGCTAAGAGGAGGTGACAGTTCACCACTGCCCCTATTCTTTTATTTCTTCGTAGTCTACGTATTCTCCTTCGTTATCATCAAACAGTTTTTTGTGCTTGGCTCCTGTCCCAGTGATGATTTCTTCTTTATCATTAGCCTGAGTTTGGTGGTAATATCTTCTGCTTCCTGAATTATTATTGGGTCCGTTACGATCTGAACCTGACGAGGGCGAGCGTTTTCCAAGTCCGAAAACGGCTCTTAATACGCTGCCTACAAGGGCCAATCCGATGATTATAACGGCTATGACAATAATGAATAAAAATCCTAAAATGTGAAACATGGGCTATTTGTTTTATGCATTGTTTAAAATTTGTAGTACAACAAACGTGCCAGAAGGATTGTTTATTTATTTTTTCTTGTTAAAAGTGAAAGAATGATATACCACACAATAACTGCTGAGAATCCGCTGATACCCAGAAACAGTAGTAATGGAATGCAGACAATCAGAAATATGAAACTTACCTTATTATCTTTCCAAGAAAGATTTTTGAATTTCAGAGAGAACATGGGAATTTCAGCCACAAGCAACCATGAAAAGAGCATTACCATTATAATAAGGTATATAACATTGCAATGTGCCAGCAGAAAATCTTTGCCACCTACGATTAACGCTCCCCAATAGAGGGCATTGGCCGGTACCGGAAGGCCTATGAAAGAACTGGTTTGCCGCTCGTCTACGTTAAAATTAGCCAAACGTAAAGCAGAAAAAATAGAGATAAGGAATGCCAGATAAGGGATATAATCTCTTAATCCTGCCAGAAAGTCGGGGTATATCAATCCGGGTTCTTTCAAAAATGAAAAAACAAGTAAAGAAGGGGCTACTCCAAAACTGACGTCATCCGCCAGTGAGTCGAGTTCTTTTCCTATCGGAGAATATGCATGAAGCAGTCGTGCCAGCATGCCGTCGAAAAAGTCGAAGACAGCACTTAATATAATGAAGATAAAAGCTAGTTCATACTTAGCTTCAAAAGCCATCACGCCGGCAATGCAGCCTGAAAAAAGGTTCAGGCAGGTTACTGTATTGGGTATGTGGCGGGTTATAGCATTTGCCATTATTGTTTCTTATTTTAATTTGGCGATAACAGTTTGGTTACCGGTGGTCAATTGTCCCATGCTGACACAGATTTCTGTGCCTAACGGGAGATATACATCTACACGTGAACCGAATTTTATGAATCCCAAATGCTCGTCGATATAACATTCTTCTCCCGGTTCGGCATATGTTACAATACGTCTTGCCATTGCACCGGCTATTTGCCGTGCCATTACCTCTACTCCCTCAGGAGTTTCGATGACGATCATTGAACGTTCATTTTCTGTACTGGCTTTCGGAAGCCATGCTTTCATGAATTTACCATTATCATGAGTGACTTTCTTGACCACTCCGTCTACCGGATACCAGTTGGCGTGTACATTTAGTATGCTCATGAAAATAGATACCATAATGCGGCGATCGTGGAAGTATTCATGTTCATCTACTTCTTCGATGACTACGATTTTTCCGTCTGCCGGTGCAACTACAATCTTTTCTGTATCCTGTCCGAAAAGCCGGATGGGACAACGGAAAAAGTTAACCATCAACAGATAGACGACGATACTTACCAAAGCCACCAGATAGAATGGTATTTTACAATCAATTCCCCAGTAAAGAGCCAGATTTATGATCAGTAGCAGAAAAAAACTACCCCATAAAATATGTGTTCCTTCACGGTGAATTCTTATCTTTTTTAATTTCTTAAGTCGACCCATTTGCGCTATTTAATGATAATTATCCGCAAAAGTATACTTATTTTAAAAATCCAGCAAGCATTTGCAGGTAGAAATGACTTATGTTGATAACTTTTTGAAGTTTATCTTTGTTAGTAGCTGTAGACATTGTAATTTTATGGCTTCAAATTATCAACCTATAACTATGCAGGATTTCGTTCATTTACACGTCCATACGCAATATTCTCTTCTGGATGGTCAGGCCAGTGTCAGTGCATTGGTCGATAAGGCTATGAAAGACGGGATGAAAGGTATTGCCGTTACGGACCATGGAAACATGTTCGCCATTAAAGAGTTTACGAACTATGTTAATAAGAAAAATGGAGGTCCGAAAGGAGAAATAAAGGACCTGAAGAAGCGGATTGCAGCTATTGAAGCCGGTGAAGTGGAGTGTGCGGATAAAGATGCCGAGATTGCTGACTGTAAAGCTAAAATAGCGGATGCGGAAGGGCGATTGTTCAAGCCTATCATAGGCTGTGAGATGTATGTGGCTCGCCGTACAATGGATAAAAAGGAGGGAAAGCCTGACCAGAGCGGGTATCACCTGATTGTGCTCGCCAAAAACGAGAAGGGGTATCATAACCTGATAAAATTGGTTTCGCGGGCATGGACCAAAGGTTACTATATGCGTCCCCGTACAGACCGGAACGAGTTGGAGAAATATCACGAAGGTTTGATTATCTGTTCTGCGTGCTTGGGCGGTGAAGTGCCCAAAAAGATAACTCAGGGATTGTTGGCAGAAGCAGAAGAAGCCATCCAATGGTATAAGAACCTGTTTGGAGACGATTATTATCTGGAAATGCAGCGCCATAAAGCGACAGTGCCTAAAGCAAATCATGAAGCTTATCCGTTGCAGGTGAATGTAAATAAGCATTTGATTGAATACTCCAAAAAGTATAATGTCAAGTTAATCTGTACGAATGATGTTCACTTTGTCAACGAAGAACATGCTGAGGCGCACGATCGGCTGATCTGTTTGAGTACGGGAAAAGATCTCGACGATCCGAACCGGATGTATTATACGAAACAAGAGTGGATGAAGACGAAGGCAGAGATGAACGAACTCTTTGCCGATGTGCCCGAAGCATTGAGTAATACACTTGAGATTCTGGATAAAGTAGAGTATTATTCAATCGATCACGCACCGATTATGCCTACTTTTGCAATCCCCGAGGACTTTGGAACAGAAGAAGGATATCGGCAAAAATATACGGAAAAGGATCTTTTTGATGAGTTCACCCAAGACGAAAACGGCAACGTGGTGTTGAGTGAGGAAGCAGCCAAAGATAAAATAAAACGTTTGGGAGGCTATGATAAACTGTACCGTATCAAACTGGAAGCCGACTATCTGAAAAAGCTGACTTTCGACGGAGCTAAGAAGTTTTATGGTGATCCGTTGTCACCGGAGGTCAAAGAGCGGCTGGTCTTTGAATTACATATTATGAAGACCATGGGTTTCCCGGGATACTTTCTTATAGTACAAGATTTTATTGCCGCCGGGCGTAATATGGGAGTCTCCATTGGTCCGGGACGTGGTTCCGCTGCCGGTTCTGCCGTAGCCTATTGTTTGCAGATCACTAAAATAGACCCGATCAAATACGATTTGCTGTTTGAGCGTTTCTTGAATCCCGATCGTATTTCATTGCCTGATATCGATATTGACTTCGATGATGATGGTCGTGGCGAAGTGTTACGTTGGGTGACGGAGAAATATGGACAGGAAAAGGTAGCGCATATCATTACCTATGGTACTATGGCTACGAAACTGGCTATCAAAGATGTTGCCCGTGTCCAGAAACTTCCGCTTGCCGAATCGGATCGCTTGGCCAAATTGGTTCCGGATAAAATTCCGGATAAGAAACTGAATCTGAAGAATGCCATAGAATATGTGCCCGAATTGCAGGCGGCTGAAGCATCTCCCGATCCTTTGGTGAGGGATACGATGAAATATGCCAAGATGCTTGAGGGGAATGTGCGTGGAACGGGTGTACATGCCTGTGGCACTATTATTTGTCGTGATGATATCACGGATTGGGTACCGGTCAGCACGGCTGATGATAAAGAGACCGGCGAAAAGATGCTGGTTACCCAATATGAAGGTTCGGTGATCGAAGATACCGGATTGATCAAGATGGACTTTCTGGGGCTGAAAACATTGTCTATTATAAAGGAGGCTGTCGAAAATATTCGTTTGAGTAAAGGAATGGAACTGGATATCGATTCCATTTCAATCGAGGATCCGGCTACTTATAAACTTTACAGTGACGGACGAACGATCGGTACTTTCCAGTTTGAGTCTGCCGGTATGCAGAAGTACCTGCGTGAGTTGCAACCTTCTACGTTTGAGGATCTGATTGCGATGAATGCCCTTTACCGTCCGGGTCCGATGGATTATATTCCTGACTTTATTGATCGTAAACATGGACGTAAGCCTATTGAATATGATATTCCTGTCATGGAGAAATACCTGAAGGATACATACGGTATTACGGTCTATCAGGAGCAGGTCATGCTTTTGTCACGTCTGCTGGCCGATTTTACGCGTGGTGAATCGGATGCCCTCCGTAAAGCGATGGGTAAAAAATTGCGTGATAAGTTGGATCACATGAAACCCAAGTTTGTAGAAGGCGGAAGGAAAAACGGACACGACCCGAAAGTTCTTGAAAAGATTTGGGCGGACTGGGAGAAATTTGCATCGTATGCGTTCAATAAATCACATGCCACCTGTTATTCTTGGGTTGCCTATCAGACTGCTTATCTGAAAGCCAATTATCCGGCTGAATATATGGCTGCTGTCATGAGCCGAAGTTTGTCGAATATCACTGATATTACCAAACTGATGGACGAGTGTAAAATGATGGGAGTACAGACGTTGGGACCGGATGTGAATGAAAGTAACCTGAAGTTTACCGTAAACCGGAATGGAAATATACGTTTCGGATTGGGAGCCGTAAAAGGTGTGGGTGAGGCTGCCGTGCAAAGCATCATGGAGGAGCGAAAAGAGAACGGTCCCTTTAAAGGTATCTTCGACTTTGTGCAGCGTGTCAACTTGAATGCTTGTAACAAGAAAAATATGGAATGCCTGGCACTTGCCGGTGGATTCGATAGCTTTCCTGAACTGAAGCGTGAACAGTATTTTGCTGTGAACAGCAAAGGAGAGACTTTTCTTGAGACATTGATGCGTTATGGCAACCGTTACCAAGCTGATAAGGCTGCCGCCGTTAATTCTTTGTTCGGCGGAGATAACGTTATCGATATAGCGACTCCCGAAATTCTACCGGCGGAACGTTGGAACGATTTGGAGAGACTGAATAAGGAACGCGAACTGGTAGGTATTTATTTGTCGGCACATCCGCTTGATGAATATGCCATTGTGTTGGAACATGTTTGCAATACACATATGAGCGAGCTTGATGATAAATCGGCTTTGGCAGGAAGAGAGATTACGATGGGAGGCATTGTTACCAGTGTCCGCCGGGGTATCAGTAAGAATGGAAATCCTTATGGTATAGCTAAAATAGAAGATTATTCCGGTTCGGCAGAGATTCCTTTCTTTGGAAATGACTGGGTTACTTTCCAAGGCTATTTAGGTGAAGGTACTTTCTTGTTTATCAAAGCCCGTTGTCAACCTAAACAATGGCGTCCCGATGAACTTGATGTCAAGATTACTTCGATGGAATTGCTGCCCGATGTCAAGGAACAACTGATAGAGAAGATTACGATTCTGATTCCCCTTGCCGAACTTAATTCGGCTTTGGTAACCGAGCTTGCTTCTTTAACGAAAGAACACCCGGGAAATACGGAACTTTATTTCAAAGTAACGGATACGGAGGGGAAGATGTATGTAGACCTGATTTCCCGTCCTGTGAAACTTTCGGTTGGCAGAGAATTAATTTCCTATTTAAAGGAACGTCCCGAACTTGCGTTTCATATAAATTGATTATCTTTGCCGCATAACAGTGATAGATACTTAATAACTAACAATTAATAATTATAGAAAATGGCTTTAGAGATTACTGACAACAACTTTAAGGAAATCCTCGCAGAAGGATCACCGGTTGTTATTGACTTTTGGGCTCCTTGGTGTGGTCCTTGTAAGATGGTAGGTCCTATCATCGATGAACTGGCTAAAGAATATGAAGGAAAAGTGATCATGGGTAAATGTGATGTAGACGAAAACAGTGATCTACCTGCAGAATTTGGTATCCGCAATATTCCTACTGTTCTATTTTTTAAGAATGGAGAATTGGTAGACAAACAAGTCGGTGCCGTAGGTAAACCTGCATTTGTAGAGAAAGTTGAGAAATTATTATAATATACTTTCATTAAAAATATTTGTTTATGGGACTGGAAGACGATTTTTTGTTAAATGACGCCGATGATGAAAAGACCATCGAGTTCATCCGGAATTATTTGCCTCAGGAATTGAAGGAAAAGTTTTCGGAAGACGAGTTGTACTATTTCCTCGATTTGATTGATGAGTACTACTCTGAAAGCGGAATCCTGGATGTTCAGCCCGATGCTGACGGTTATGTTGACATCGACTTGGAGCAGGTAGTAGAATTTATCGTGAAAGAAGCCCAAAAAGATGAAGTGGGTGAATATGACCCGGAAGATATCTTATTTGTGGTGCAGGGAGAAATGGAATACGGCAACTCTCTGGGACAGGTGGAGTAAGCCAGTCTTCGTAAACCAAGAGACAAAAAGCGTGTAGAAACACTTCTGCACGCTTTTTTGTTGCATGTATGTGTGATAGTTTACTTCGTCTTGATTCTTCTCCTCCTACTAAAGTGCATTATGTTTTTTTGAAGTATCAGGTGTGTATAGGAGTCCGGATATTTACTTGAAAGTGGGATGAATAAAAGCCCGGTTTAGTCTGTTTTTACGAAATAAGATATACTAAATTTCTTCTAATGCATAGTATTGGTAGTCTCTTACAACGGTCTGAAGAAATTTTTCATCGTTTATATTTGTTTGATCTACAGATAGCAGGGCACGAACTTTGGGTGCCAATTGTGCGATATGTCTTGTCCGATCCTTATGATGTAATTCTAATGCTTTACTGATTACGTTTATTTGTTCCAAAGACAGGTCGGCAGCTGATGGAAAACTGGGATGATATCCTTTAGTCAGATAATCGAACTCGTCAAGACTTACCTGTATTTTGCGATAGTTCTTTTCTTTAATTACCATTGTACCGGCAGCCAGATCTCCCAAACGTTGGCTGTTTTTGGTCAATAGTATGACCAGTACGCCCAATCCTCCGGTAATAGTTACGTCTATCCCATAGAGCAACCACCTTAGCAGATAGGCGCTCAGGCTGGGTGTCGTACCGTCTGCTTTTACCACACGGATATTCATAAGTTTCTTTCCGGCACTCTGTCCTTGGTTAAAAACTTCGCAAAGTAACGAGTAACATAGTACAGGCAGATAGATGAACAGGAACAACAGGAAAAACGTACTTCCGGAAAAAGCATGTATATTGAGTTTCCCCAATATATAAGAAGTGGCAAGAATGTAGATAAACAGCAGAAAATAGTCAATAATACGAGCCAGTATCCGTTCGCCAAGGCTGGCGGGTACCTGACTGATTCGTACGAATTGTCCTGTGATGATAGTCGATTCTGCCATTTCTGATTAAACACATTTGGGTTCCGGCTGCAAATATATCATAATTCTCTTACTTTTGCTTCCGGTTTCGGACAAAACTTATCCGGAACTGCAACCAAGCAGATGTGAAAGGATGCTGGTTGTTTTATTTCGGGTACGTTCAGAGAGAAGGAGTCGCGCAAATAGATTTTTTTTTCGCGTTTTTGCATGAAAAAGATATCTTTATCTCTCTTTTGGTGACAGTCGCTATTCTCAAAATCTTCCTGATAGAGAAGTAAAGTACATAAATAGAGTATTTGTATACGGATTTTCTTGCCTTTTCGGGTAAATATTCCGGTTCTATCATTAAAACATTAGCTTCTTTCGGGAAAAGAAGTTAATGTTTTAATGATAAGAAGTTAGTCTTTTGCCCGTAAGAAGTTAATGTTTTGTCCGTAAGGAGTTAATTTCGTAAAAGACAGAGAAGAAAGTTATGTTTTTCAATGCTAATTGGTACTTTGGCATGGGTATTGGTAATCTGTCTTTGTGTATGTAAAATGAAAAGTATTAAAGCAAAGTGTTTGTGTCGTATGGTGGTTTCCAGGTTCTGTGATCGAGCTAAGGTGAAATGACTGGCATTCCGGTTTTGCCTAATGGCAAAATAAGGGCTTCTTTTGGTACTACTCGCAACCTAGATCGGAAATAGATGCGTATAGTTCCATCAGAAATACAAAATGTCATTATGGGTTACAACTATCAGAATGTAAGATTCTCCATCGGTGATGATGGTCATTCTATTTGTTTTTAAGCAGAGTTAATCCGATTTCTTCTAAAGTGTGACAATCATAGTCGATTCTGTCATTTCCGGTTAAACATTTTTTAGTTTTGGTTGCAAATATATCATAATTCTCTTACTTTTGCTTCCGGTTTCGGACAAAACTTATCCGGAGCCGAACCGGTTGGATGAAAGAGGTAACGTTTATACGTCGGAATATTGAGAAATGGAAAGAGACTGAGAAGGTGGTGGAGCAGGCAGATAAACTGACTCCTGACCGTCTTGCCGACGCTTATACGGAACTTACGGCAGATCTCGCGTTTGCACAAACTCATTATCCGTCTTCCCGCATTACTATTTATCTGAATAATCTGGCTTCGGCTCTTCATAATGTGATTTATCGCAATAAGAAGGAGAAATGGACCCGTATCTTTACTTTCTGGACGCAAGAGGTTCCGCAAACGATGTACCATGCTCGTAAAGAGTTGTTGGTTTCGGTCCTGATTTTTTTGGCCAGCGTATTGGTGGGCATTGTTTCAGCAGCGAATGATGACAACTTCGTCCGCCTGATTCTGGGCAATGGCTATGTGGATATGACACTCGATAACATAGCGCGTGGTGAGCCGATGGCTGTGTACAACGGTTCGGAAGAGGTACCTATGTTTCTGGGCATTACTTTAAATAATATCATGGTTTCTTTCAACGTCTTTGCAATGGGGTTGCTCACCAGCTTTGGAACAGGATGGTTACTGTTTAATAACGGAGTGATGCTCGGTGCTTTTCAGACCTTTTTCTTTAAACATGGTTTGTTGGGCGAATCCATGCTTGCGATCTGGTTGCATGGGACTTTGGAAATATGGGCCATTATCGTAGCCGGTGCTGCAGGGCTGGCTTTAGGAAACGGGTGGCTGTTCCCCGGAACTTATTCCCGTAAAGAGTCTTTTATGAGGGGAGCCAAGAAAGGGCTGAAAATTATAGTAGGTACAGTTCCTATCTTTATAATGGCCGGATTTATCGAAGGTTTTATCACGCGTCATACCGAATTACCCGATGTTTTGCGGTTGGGCATCATTCTATTGTCACTGTCATTTATTATCTATTACTATATTTATTTACCAAACAGAAAAACTCATGGAATCACAAAAACCTAAAATTGCTTTATATGTGAAGCGTCCTTTTGGTGATAAACTGAATGCGACCATGGACTTTATAAAAGAGAACTGGAAACCGATGTTGAAGTTCTGTACCTATTTGATTCTGCCGTTATGTCTGATTCAAGCCATCAGCATGAATGGAATTATGGGAGGAGCAATGGGAATTGCAGCTGCCAAAGAGGCCGGGACCAATTCTTTAGCGGCCATCGGAATGCAATTCTGGGTAAATTACGGACTGATGTTTCTCTGCTATCTGGTAGGTTCTATATTGCTGACTTCTATTATTTACGGACTGATGCAGATTTATAATCAGCGCGAAGAACGGTTGGCCGGTGTGACGTTTGCCGACTTGAAACCTTTTCTGTTCAAGAATATAAGACGGCTGCTGGTTATGGTACTGTTCTGTATAGGCCTTACTATAGTGGTGGGCATTGTTATGGGGATTCTGGTTGTAGCTTCTCCGTTCACGCTTTTGCTTACTATTCCGTTGCTGATAGCCTGTGCAGTGCCGTTAGCCTTGTTTACTCCGATTTACTTGTTCGAGGAGATCGGCATTCTTGCAGCTTTCTGGAAAACTTTCCGTCTGGGATTTGCCACATGGGGCGGTGTCTTTTTAGTATCTCTGGTCATGGGTTTGATATCCAGTGTATTGCAGGGAGTTACTACGACTCCGTGGTATATTGCCACTATCGTAAAATACTTCTTTATGCTGAGCGATACACAGAATGAACTGACCATCTCTGCCGGATATAGTTTCATGGTCTACCTGTTGGCTATCGTCCAGACTTTTGGTGCCTATCTTTCTATGATATTTTCTTTGATTGGTATGGTATATCAATACGGTCATGCCAGTGAGGTGGTAGATAGCATTTCGGTAGAAAGCGAGATAGATAAATTTGAGCAATTATGATCGACTTTAAATGACGTTGCAAGCTGATACATTGGTCTGCGATACCGCAAGGGTTGCTTTTTGGCAATCCAATCCGGATTATGACTATAACCGTGAACTGATGACTCCTGAGATTGATATCTACGGGTGGCTCAGTATGCAGCTCTCCAAGTTACTTCGTGCCATTTTCGGAAGTCGTTTTGCTGAGGAGTATTCCGGCATTATCCTGATTATTATTGCTATTCTCATCCTGTTGCTGATCCTCTGGTTTCTTTATAAAAAGCGTCCCGAGCTTTTTATGCGTTCACGCAGAGGTCCTGTAAACTATAGTGTCCACGAAGATACCATTTACGGAGTCGATTTTGATGCAGAGATCAGGCGTGCCATAGACCGCAAGGATTACCGGGAGGCCATCCGTCTGCTTTATTTGCAGACCCTTAAACTGTTGAGCGATGACGGCAGGATAGATTGGCAACTTTATAAGACTCCTACAGAATATATTTATGAGGTAAAGCAGGAGATACTTCGTACTCCTTTCAGGAATCTGACCCATGGTTTCTTACGGGTACGTTATGGTAATTTTCCCGCTTCCGAGTCTCTTTTTGAAGAGCTGGCAGCTCTGCAAACTCAAATCAGGAAGGGAGGGGATGTATGAGAAGCAGTCGTTGGTTTATTATCGGGATCGTTCTCTTTTTGCTGATCATGTTTGTGGTAGAATCTCATCTGCCGAAGAAATTCGTCTGGAATCCCACCTTTGCACAACATGATCACCAGCCACTGGGGTGTGCCGTGTTTGATGATGTCTTGAAGTCCTCTCTTCCGGATGGATATTTTCTTTCGCGCAAGACATTCTATCAGTTCGCTGCTGACAGTGACTCCTGCCGGAGTATTCTTGTCATTACTCAACATGTCAATCTGGTGGAGGCGGATCTCAATGCTTTGCTCGATCTGGCCCAAAGGGGAAACAAGATATTGATAGCCGCTTCCTCTTTCAGTACTTCACTGTCTGATACGTTGGGATTCGACAATTCGTATGCTTATTTTAATCCGAGACGGATGAAAGAGTATGCGGGCAATTTATTGGAGCGTGACAGTGTCTGCTGGATTGGGGATTCAGCAGTATATGATAAGCGTACTTTTCGTTTTTATCCTCATTTATGTGGCATTTACTTCACAAAATACGATTCGTTGTCTCTACCGTTAGCTACCAGTCGGATTGATTCGATGCAAATGTTCAATGACAGTTTGCCGGATTGTTTTCCGCCCGTGGCCCTTAGTCGTCCGGTAGGGAGCGGAGAGATTGTTTTGGTCACTACTCCGTTATTGTTTACCAACTATGGAATGCTCGATGGCGACAATGCAGCCTACCTTTTCCGTCTGCTTTCTCATCTGAAAGGTTTGCCGGTAGTCCGTACCGAAGCCTATGGGGTGGGAGCACAGGTTGAGGTATCTCCTTTTCGTTACTTCCTTTCCCAGCGTCCTCTGAGGTGGGCGCTTTACCTGACGATGCTGGTATTGGTGCTCTTTATGGTATTTACCGCCCGCAGAAGGCAAAGGGCTATTCCGGTGATTCGTGAGCCTGCAAACCGTAATCTTGAGTTTGCCGAGTTGATCGGTACTTTATATTATCAAAAGAAGAATCATGCTGATCTTGTGCGCAAAAAATTTATTTACTTTGCCGAGAGCCTGCGGAGGAATATTCAGGTGGATGTGGAAGATGACAGTGATGACGATGCCTTGTCTAGGCGGATTTCCCGGAAAACAGGGACTGATGAAGAAAAAGTCCGGAATCTGTTCCGTAAGCTCCGTCCCGTGATTCGCGGGCAGCAGGAAGTTGGCGAGACGTTGATGAAAGATCTGATTGACGGGATGAACGAGATAGAAAAGACTCAACCCTGACCTTTTTTCGGAAGAAGAAAGCTGTGGGAGGAATGAAATATGAATTTGATAAATAAAAAGAATATGGAAGAAAATATGAATGATATGCATGGAGAAGAAACTCCGCGTACCGATTTGACTCTTTTTTCAGAGAAGATGCAGGAACTGAAAAGCCGGATCGCTTCCGTTATTGTGGGGCAGGAACGTACTGTCGATTTGGTGTTGACAGCTATTTTGGCTAACGGTCACGTCTTGATAGAAGGAGTGCCGGGAGTAGCCAAGACTTTACTTGCCCGCCTGACAGCCCGTTTGATAGATGCCGACTTCAGCCGTGTACAGTTTACACCCGACCTGATGCCGAGTGACGTCCTGGGCACGACTGTTTTCAATATGAAAACCAATGAATTTGATTTCCATCGGGGACCTGTCTTTGCCAATATCATATTGGTAGACGAAATTAACCGTGCACCCGCCAAAACGCAGTCCGCTCTTTTCGAAGTCATGGAAGAACGTCAGGCCAGTATCGACGGAACAACTTACCGGATGGGAGAACTATATACCATTCTGGCAACCCAGAATCCGGTGGAGCAGGAGGGAACTTATAAGTTGCCTGAGGCCCAACTCGACCGTTTCCTGATGAAGATTACCATGGACTATCCGTCACTTGATGAAGAAATCAATATCCTGGAACGCCATCACACTAATGCCGCCTTGGTAAAACTGGAAGAGATACAACCGGTAATTACCCGTGAAGAACTCCTTTCTCTTCGTCGATTGACGGAAAAGGTATTTGTTGACCGTACTCTGCTTCAGTACATTGCCTTGATTGCCCAACAAACCCGTACCAGTAAAGCTGTGTATCTGGGAGCTTCTCCCCGTGCTTCGGTGGCTATGTTGCAGGCATCCAAAGCCTATGCTCTCTTACAGGGACGTGACTTCGTAACGCCGGAAGATATTAAGTTTGTAGCACCTTATGTGTTGCAGCATCGCCTGATTCTGACTGCGGAAGCAGAGATGGAAGGTTATTCGCCTGTCAAGGTGACTCAGCGGTTGATTGATAAAGTGGAAGTACCCAAATAATTATGTTCCTGACCAAACGTTTCTATATACTCGTCCTTGTCGTCATCCTCTTGTTAGGTGGCGGATACCTGTTCGGTTCTCTGTTTATCATCGGACAGTTAGGGCTGCTTGCGTTGCTGCTTGCTCTGGCTTTCGATGGATATCTGTTGTATCGCACCAAGGGTATCCAGGCTTTCCGTCAGTGTGCCGGACGTTTTTCTAACGGTGATGATAACGAAGTCAGCCTGCGTATAGAGAGCCGTTATTCCTATCCCGTCCGTTTGATCGTGATAGATGAAGTGCCGGTCATATTTCAGCAAAGGAATGTACACTTCGAGCTGTCGCTTTTACCTAATGAGGGAAAGACGCTTACCTATCGGTTGAGGCCGACTCGCAGGGGAGAATACGGTTTCGGATTCATCCGCGTTTTTACGACTACCCGAATCGGATTAATATCCCGCAGGGCTACCTGTGGCAGACCTGAAACCGTTAAGGTATATCCTTCTTACCTGATGCTCCATCGATACGAGCTGCTGGCTATGAGCGATAACCTGACCGAACTCGGTATCAAGCGTATTCGTCGGGCTGGGCATCAGACTGAGTTTGAACAAATCAAAGAGTATGTAAAGGGAGACGATTATCGCACCATAAACTGGAAGGCCAGTGCACGCCGTCATCAGTTGATGGTCAATGTCTATCAGGACGAGCGCAGTCAACAGATATACAGCGTGATCGATAAAGGGCGTGTGATGCAGCAGGCTTTCCGTGGCATGACATTGCTGGACTATGCCATCAATGCCTCGTTGGTGCTTTCGTATGTAGCTATGCGGAAGGACGATAAAGCCGGGCTGGTTACGTTTAACGAGTATTTCGATACGTTTGTTCCTGCTTCCAAACAAGTCGGTCAGATGCAGACTTTGCTTGAGAACCTCTATAAACAGGAAACAACATTTGGTGAAACGGACTTTTCTGCCTTATGCGGGCACTTGGGCAAGCATGTGAATAAACGTAGCTTTCTGGTGCTTTATACCAATTTTAGTAATATGACCAGCCTGAACCGGCAATTAGTTTACCTGCAACAATTGGCGCGGCAACACAGAGTATTGGTTGTATTCTTTGAGGATGCCGATCTGAAAGAGTATATAGCGGGCAAGTCGGTGACTACCGAGGACTATTACCGTCACGTCATCGCAGAGAAGTTTGCGTTCGAGAAGAGACTGATTGTGTCAACTTTGAAACAGCATGGCATTTACTCGCTGCTGACAACTCCTGATAAGCTGTCGATTGATGTGATCAATAAATATCTGGAAATGAAATCGCGCCAGTTACTCTGATACGGGTTGCGTATTGAGGAAGAAGAAGACAGCCATACCTATCATAATGACTCCCAGTAGTCCGTAGAACAGCCGGGCACGTCTTCTACCGACATTCCGTACGATCAGTTGTGCATTTTGAGCGGTGAAGAACCAGTTCCAGTTGAGTATAGATGCCAGCAGGGCTATGAGCCCTGCGGTGGCAAATATTCCCTGTACAAAATATTGAGGGGCCATTCTTCGGATGATTAGTCGTTGATCACTATTTTTCTTGTTCCGTCCTCCAGTTCCTCAATGGTTACTTTCACGGCGTCTCCCGGCAATAATTCTTCTACCAGCTCCGGCCATTCGATGAAACAAAGTGCACCGCTATAGAAGTAGTCTTCGTATCCCATATCGTATACTTCGCTCAGCTTCTTGATCCGGTAGAAGTCAAAATGATAGATCAGTTCTCCGTTCTCGTCCGAACGGTATTCGTTTACAATGGCAAAAGTCGGTGAAGTGATGACATCCGATACTCCGAGCTCCTCGCAAAGTGCCTTGACAAAAGTCGTTTTACCTGCTCCCATCTTTCCGTAGAGTGCAAAGACCGTGTTATCGCCCATGGCTGAGATGAACTCGCGGGCAGCTTCGTGAATTTGTTCCAGTGATTGAATCTTGATTTCCATACTTGTATGTTGGTTTATTGTTTCTTTCTGAAAAGGCTCTTTCCTATCTTACAGGCAATATAGATAAGAATAGAAAAGAAGATGATGGATGCTCCCGAAGGAACATTCAGGCGGTAAGAGATCAGCAGACCTCCCAGGCAACTCAGATAGCCGATGGCAATCGATAACCAGATAATGCGTTTAAACTTGTTCGTAAACAGGTTGGCTGTCATTTGCGGAATGGTCAGTAACGAGATTGCCAGTACAATCCCCACCATGCGCAGACAGGAAACGATGGTCAGGGCAATGAACATCATCAGGATATATTCCAGCACTACGACCGGAATGCCTTGCGAACGGGCAAATTCACGATCGAAAGCCACGTATATGATCGGGTGGATAAACAGGGTAAAGAACAGGATCAGCAGGATGGCAAGAATGCCCAGCATGAGTAAGTCCGTCTGTGTGATCGTGAGGATATTGCCAAACAGATAGGCTGAAAGATCGGGTGCGAATCCCGGTGACAAAAAGCTGAACATGATTCCCAGTGCCATACCCAGCGTCCAGAACATGGCTATGGCCGAATCTTCGCGCATGTCTTTCCGTTTACTGAGCCACTCTACCCCGAAAGCCGATAAAACGGAGAAGACAGCAGCCGATAAAATGGGAGATATGCCTGCATACAATCCCAGTCCGATGCCGCCGAAAGAGGCATGGGTGATACCGCCGCTGATGAACACCAACCGGCGAGTCACGATATACGTGCCGATAATGCCGCAGGCAATGCTTGCCAGAAGACTCCCCAGGAGAGCGTGTTGAAAAAATGTATATTGTAGTAAATTCATACGGTTCAGCAGTTAGGAGTGTGGAGGGAACAGACGGATCAGGGATGGATTCTCCGTTCGCCGACTACCAGAAACACTTCGTCTTTTATTTCATCAGGAAGGCTGATCCCCCTCAGTTGCAGGCTACGTACCCATCCGGCTACATCGGTGTCCTGCATTGTATAAAAGACATCGCGGAATTTATCCGCCTCTTCCGGTGTATAGTCTTCGGGTGCCCGGCCGATAAATGTATCCAGTTCTTCGTCGTCATAATACTCTATCTGTTTACTGACGGCAGCCAGCAGGCTGTCACGTTCGCAAACTTCGTGCTGTCCGCAGCACTCTACGTCGACTTCCTTTACTTCCGGAAAACTGTCCAGTTCTCCGTTATCTATTTTCTTCTGCAGTCTTTTGTTGCGGATATACCCGGCAATCATTGCCACGATGGCGAGCAACACCAGACCAACTATAAGTATCCACATAATTACGAATCAAATTTTCGCAAAGGTACTTATTAATTTGTATTATTCCGTATATTTGTCCTTGCAATGTGCTAAATGAACTAAAACAGAAACATCCCGATCATGAAAAGAAAACACCTGATTACTGTCCTTATGTGGTGTGTTGCCACTACCTTATGTGCTCAGACCCCGGTCGAAAAGGGGCTTAAAAGTATTAACCGCCAGGCTGCCGAGGCTTATATCGGATTTTTGGCCGATGATGAACTTCAAGGACGTGAAGCCGGATTTCACGGTTCACGTGTAGCTGCCCGGTATATCGCTTCGCTATTGAAGGAAATGGGTATCCGTCCGTTAGGCGAGAGCTATTATCAGCCGTTTGATGCTTACCGGAAAGAACGCCAGCAGAAAGGACGACTGGAAGTGCACCCTGACTCCATTGCCAAACTGAAACAAGTGGTGCATCAGAAGTTGTCTATGAACAACGTATTGGGTATGATTCCCGGAAAGAAGACGAATGAATACGTGATAGTAGGTGCACATTTCGACCATCTGGGCATTGATCCCGCTTTGGATGGCGACCAAATCTACAATGGTGCCGATGATAATGCTTCCGGAGTATCGGCGGTGTTGCAAATAGCCAAGGCTTTTGTGGTAAGCGGACAGCAACCGGAACGGAATGTAATTTTTGCTTTTTGGGACGGAGAGGAGAAAGGGCTTCTCGGATCGAAATACTTTGTGCAGGAGTGTCCGTTCATTAATCAGGTCAAAGGATATTTGAACTTTGATATGATTGGCCGCAACAATCAGCCGCAAAATCCCAAGCATGTGGTTTATTTCTATACAGAAGCCAATCCGGCTTTCGGGCGTTGGCTGAAAGAAGACATTAAAAAGTACGGCTTGCAGTTAGAACCCAATTACCGCCCTTGGGACAAGCCGGTGGGCGGAAGTGATAACGGCTCGTTTGCCAAAGCCGGTATTCCCATCATTTGGTATCATACCGACGGTCATCCCGATTACCATCAGCCTTCTGACCATGCAGACCGTCTGAATTGGGATAAAGTGGTTGAAATATCTAAGGCCTCTTTCCTTAACGTCTGGAATCTGGCTAACGAAAAGGATTATTAAGAACGAAATGAAAACTAAACTAACTAATTGTGTAAAAACCGTATTACTTTCTTTTATGCTGGGAGTGCTGTTTGCTTGTTGTCAGGGGGCGGCCTCTTCCGGCAATGCAGGAAAAAATGCTTCCCGGGTGAGGATTGCTTCCAATGACTCTGCGAAGCTGGTTCCTGATAAAGCCCTGAATGATGCGTCTTGCGTACTTGCAGGTTTGCCGGTTGATAAAGCAAGCGGAAAGCTTTACGCACTGACTCGGACCAAGGAATGGAAGAACCATGCCCGTTACATGGATCAGATATGGAATGTTTTCCGGCAGACGGCTCCCCGGCTGGTAGCTTTCTCACAGACGGAACTGGAAGACATCAATACTCGTTGCCATACTCTGTTTTATCCTTTCGGCGGTCCTGACTTTCTGTTTGCCAATGCGTTCTTCTCCGAGATGGACACGTATGTACTGATCGGGTTGGAACCTGCCGGCACTGCTCCGAAAGTGAAGCATCCTTCTGCCGAAACTTACCGGTTGTATCAGAATGCCGTATCGAACGTACTCAATCTGAGTTTCTTTAACGATATGGATAAGGAACTGGCTAATGATACCATCGACGGGGTTGTCCCCATCTATTCGTTATTGATGGCCCGGGGGAACCGTAAGATAGTCAGCATTCAGGAAGTGTGGTTATCGGAAACCGGAGATCTTTTCGAAAGAAAAGAGGGGGATACCATCCGGAACACATGCAGTGCAGGGATGGAAGTCCGGTTTTTCCGTCCGGGCGCTTCCCGATTGCAGACCCTCTATTATTTCTGTACAGATATCAGTAACGAGGGGTTGCAAGCCAACCGACCGTTACAGGCGTTTATGGACCGTTTTGATGCGGAGACCACAGCAACATTTGTCAAGTCGGCTTCCTATCTGATGCACGAACCTGCTTTTTCGCGCATACGCGAGACGATTCTTCAGAAATCGTCTGCTGTTGTACAAGATGACTCTTCTATTCCGTTGTCCTGTTTTGATCCGGAGGTGTGGTCGGTTACTTTGTACGGTACCTTCTACAAGCCGATCTCCACTTTCTCTCAGTATCTTCAGCCGGAATTGCGCGATGCCTATCAACTGGGTGATCCGAAACCTCTTAATTTCAGGATTGGCTATGCACGGCAATCCAATTTGCAGGTCGCAAGAAGAAAATAGTCCCGGTTAATGACTTTTCGCAAGAAGGTTAACCGGGAATTAACCCTCCTCCTAACCCTTCCTCATTAGTTTTGCGTCCTGAATAAAATGCAAGGGGGATGTGTCGAAACTCTTTTCACCACAGCCTCTGTTAGAAAATAAAATTAAGCTATGAGGAAGAATTTTTCAACTATCCTAATTGTCGGTGCAGCCCTTTTACTGGCTTCGTGTGTACAACAAAAAGAGTCTTTCAGCCCTGTAGACTATGTGAATCCTCTGATGGGGACGGAGTCTACTTATGCTTTTTCACATGGGAATACTTATCCTGCGGTGGCGGTTCCCTGGGGAATGAATTTCTGGAGTCCGCAGACCGGAGAGAACGGTAGTGGCTGGATGTACACGTATACCGACAGCCTGATACGGGGGTTCCGCCAGACCCATCAGCCCAGTCCGTGGATTAACGATTACGGTACTTTCTCTATTATGCCGCTGTCCGGTGTGCTGAAGATGGATCATAAAGAACGGGGAGTACCTTTCTCACATATCCAAGAGGAGGCGGCTCCCTACAGTTACAACGTTACGTTTGCCAACGGACTCCGGACAGAACTTTCCGCTACTTCACGCGGAGCGGTATTCGAAGTCACCTTTCCGCAGGACTCTGCCCAGTATATCGTTGTGGATGCCTACAACGGTGGAAGTGCGTTGACGATTGACCGGGAGAATCGGTGCGTGACCGGTGTGGCGCGTAATCACAATGGCGGGGTACCGGATAACTTTGCCAACTATTTCCGAATAGAGTTCAGCCATCCCATTGCAGAAGAAGGCGTGTATGACGGAGATACACTGATGCGCCATCGGCCGACGTTGGAGAGTGATTATACTTGTGCCTACCTCAGGTTTAATGTGCCGGCGGGAGAGAAATTAACCGTCCGTACCGCCTCCTCGTTCATAAGTCCTGCACAGGCGCTTGTCAATTTCAGTCGCGAAGTGGGAGGCAAGAGCCTTGCCCAGGTGAGAGAAGAAGCCCGAAAACAATGGAACAGTTATCTGGGACGAATTGAAGCGGAGGGAGGCAGCGAGGAGCAATTGCGTACCTTTTACTCTTGCCTCTACCGGACCCTGCTCTTCCCCCGCGAATTTTATGAGTTCGATGCTCAGGGGAAACCTGTCTATTACAGTCCTTACAATGGGAAGATACAGGATGGCTATATGTATACCGATAATGGATTCTGGGATACGTTCCGTGCCGTCCATCCCTTGTTTACCTTATTATATCCGGAAGTTTCCGAGCGGGTTACCCAATCCATCCTCAATGCTTACGATGAAAGTGGGTTCATGCCCGAGTGGGCGAGTCCAGGCCACCGGGAATGTATGATTGGTAATAATTCCATCTCCTTGTTGACAGACGCATGGATGAAAGGCATTCGTACCATCTGTCCGGAGAAAGCTCTTGAAGCAATGATTCATCAGACCGAGGCCCGGCATCCCGGAATCAGTTCGGTGGGACGTGACGGATTCGGTTACTATGACCGTTTAGGCTATGTTCCCTATCCCGAAGTGCACGAGGCTACGGCCAAGACCCTTGAATATGCTTACGCCGACTGGTGTGTCGCACGTTTTGCCGACTCCATTGGCCGGAAAGAGATTGCCGATACCTATTACCGGAAAGCCCTCAACTACCGCAACCTTTACTATCCCGACTATGGATTTATGTGGGCAAAAGATGCCAATGGGAAATGGAGAGACGCTTTTGACGCGACGGAATGGGGAGGCCCTTTCACGGAGGGCAGTTCCTGGCACTGGACGTGGAGTGTTCTTCATGATCCCGAAGGCTTGTCTCGATTGATGGGAGGACATGCAGCGATGGAAGCCCGTCTCGACTCTATGTTTACAGCTCCCAATACCTATAATTACGGTACTTACGGTTTTGTTATCCACGAGATAGCCGAGATGGTGGCTCTTGACATGGGGCAATATGCACATGGCAACCAACCTGTGCAACATGCCATCTATCTATACGACTATATCGGCCGGCCCTGGAAGGCCCAGAAGCACGTCCGCGAAGTGATGGATAAGCTTTATCACTCCGGCAGCAAAGGCTACTGCGGTGACGAAGATAATGGGCAGACTTCCGCCTGGTATGTCTTTTCCGCCATGGGATTCTATCCGGTTTGTCCCGGTGTTCCGGAGTATGCCATGGGATCTCCGCTCTTCCCGAAACTGACATTGCATTTGCCCGACGGAAAGAACTTCACTGTGAAGGCGGAAGGCAATAGCCCGGCGAACCGGTATATCGGGAAAGCCCTGCTCAATGAAAGTGAATTTACCCGTAACTACCTGACGCACCGTGAGCTTACTTCCGGAGGAGAGCTGGTGTTATGGATGGACAGCGTGCCCGATTCCCGGCGCGGCACTCAGAAGGAAGACTTGCCTTACTCTTACTCCAACGGGCACTAATCGGCGCATACGTTTGCCAATTCTATAATTTTTCGTATTTTTGTTGCACTATGAAACGGATGACGCATTTATCGAAGAACAGTATATGAGAAGGTTGGGATGTTTGTTTGCTATCGGAATGATGTGGCTTTGCATAGTCGATTGCTTTTCGCAGGGACTTCTTTTCTATGGGAACGAAAAGCGGATTAGTGAGCGTGCCACCTATTCTGTTTTGCGTGAAGGGCACGAGCGCACTTTCACCAACGCTTTCCGTATCTCCTTTGATTATCTGGTCCGGAATGTGGAGAGTCCCGGTTACATCCTTTATCTGGAAGACCGGGATGCCGGGAAAACTTATAGTTTTACGTATCTGCACAAACCCGGCGACCGTTGTTCTTTCTCCTTCAACGAAGACGGCAAACGTATCTTTTGTACTTTCGAACTGGATAAGGAAGACTATGATCACCGCTGGTTGCCTGTTTCCATAGCTTTGGATATACCCGCAGACTGTGCCCGAATTACGATTGGCAAGCGGAGCAAGGAGATCTCTAACCTGGGACTGGAGCCGACAGGATTCTCACCGCATATTTATTTTGGTAAATGCGAATACATCCTGGATGTGGCTTCGTATGCCATCCGTAACTTGTCTCTTACCGACGGTGAAGAGATCATGATATTTCCTTTGAACGAGAGCAGCGGAGAAGATGTGCACGACAGCCGGGGACATGTTGTGGGACAGGTCACCAATCCTGTGTGGCTGATAAATCAGTCCTACTACTGGAAAGAACTTTTTACGGACTATTCTTCCACGCCTTCCGGTCTTAACTTTGACAAGACACACCAGAACATCCTCTTCTTTAATCAGGACTCTCTGTCCGCGTTCGACCTTTACACGCACGAATTATCGAAGACACCTTATAAGACCCCTCTTCCGGTTCAGCTTCGCCTGGGTATGAACTTTCTGGATGAGGCATCCCGTGAGTTGTATACTTATGAAGTGGCCGATTCGCATGGCGATGCCATGGTGGCGGCGCTGGATCTTACTACCAAAGAGTGGCGTCCGGCCAGTTCCGACTATCTTTGCCAACAGCTCCATCATCATTGCGGATTCTTTCATCCGGGCGAAAGAAAGTTTTTCCTGTTTGGCGGTTACGGAAGCCGTAGATACAGCAATACGTTCCTGGCGTACGATTTGAATACCTGTCGTTGGGATACACTGGCCTTCTCCGGCGACCGGGTGATTCCCCGTTACTTTTCGGGCATGGCTGTGAGCAATGATTACAAGCGGGTATACCTCTACGGAGGCATGGGCAACGAAGCCGGTGATCAGAATGTAGGGCGCAACTATCTGTACGATTTATACCGGATAGATATGCAGACCCGTTCGGTGCAGAAACTCTGGGAAGCGAAAGCACCGGCGGTCAATCGGGTGGTACCCCGTAATATGATACTCTCTGCCGATGAAAAACACCTGTTCCTCCTGGGATATCCCGAATATCTGCCCAATTCCACTTTGCAGTTGTACCGGTTGTCTGTGCGTGACGGTGAGTGTGAAGCGGTGGGAGACAGTATTCCCATTGTTTCGGAAGAGATTGCTACCAACGCCAATCTATACTTCAATGAAGAATTAAATGAGTTCTATTGTTCCGTCCAAGAGTTCGAGAAGCACGGGCAAGTGACTACCCGTCTATACTCCCTGTCTGCTCCGCCGGTTACATTGGACGATGTGGAATACTATAGCCGGAGGCGGAATGCCCTGAATGCCGGTCTGCTGGGAGCAGTCGTGGGTGGAGTATTATTGTTGGCGGCCTGTGTATGGGGCATCATGCACCATAAGCGGAAGCGGGACAGGATGTCTGCCGAGACCGCATCTGCCGGAGTACGTCCGGAAGAAGTGTCCGATATATCGGAAGTTCCGGCTGTGGAGTCACCGGAAGTGAAAGAAGAAGAAGTTGAGAAAGAGCCTTCCGAGTGGGAAGAATTGCCGGCGGTATTGCCGCCCGACAAGAATGCTATTTTCCTTTTCGGCATGTTTACCATTCTCGATAATGCCGGACGTGACATTACCTATATGCTCAGTCCCAAGCTGCGTACTATCTTTTTGTATATTCTGCTGAACAGTGTAGGCAAGAGGGGAGTGCTTTCGTCTGACATGAATCAGATATTCTGGCCCGATAAGTCCGGCAGCAATGTGAAGAACCTCAAAGGAGTTTCCATGAATCATGTGAGGAAGATATTGCAGGATGTGGACGGCATCGAACTTGTATACCGCAATGGATACTTCTGCATGGTGTTTGGCGAAGAGTTTTATTGCGATTACATTCGTCTGATGAACCTTACCTCTCCGGAGAAAAAGAAAAAAGAGACTCCCGGTGCCATACGTGCGGAATGGTTGGAAATACTTTTGCGGGGTAAGTTCATACCCGCCGCCGAGTCCGACCTTTTCGATTACTACAAACAGAAAGTGGAAACGCTGATCCATTCTCTTCTGCCCGGCCAGTTGGAACTGGCTTACCGGGATGCCCGGTTCAGTATCGTCATCCGTCTTTGTAACATTCTCTTTATAGCCGATCCTTTGTCGGAACTGGCACTTGCTTATACCGTTTGTGCCCTTCGGAAGCAGAACAACCAGGAGGAAGCCATCAGGCGTTATGCCGCGTTTACAAAAGATTATAGACGGGTGATGAACGAGGAGTACGGCATAGCTTTCGCTGACATCAAGGTCTGAGATTCCCTCCCGATTGTCAGTTTGTCAAAATGATAAAGCAACCTCTCTGCTTTTGGTTTTTTCGGCCGTCGGGCGGGGCATGACCGGAAAAACGCCGCCATTTCGTTTATCGGTTTATCTTTCTGATGGTATAGATACCTGTTCTTGCTAATTAAAGACGGTGACGAGCCTCTTCGCATACCTTGTGTTCGCTTTAGAGAAGAATGCCTGTCCTTTTGATACATCAAACAGGACTTCTTCAACAGACCAACCGGAAGTAGAACGGGCTTCTCAGGGCTTTTGTTCCGGAACAATATATGATAACTGCCAAAACATATAGAGATATTTAGAAAAGAAGTAAGCATTTTCCGAAAATGCTTACTTCTTTCTGACCAAATGCTTCCTTCTTTTTCCGAAAAGTAAGGTACTTTTCATCTCAGATCGAGACTTTGAAGGTCGGTTACCCCGGTTTTTCGTGTTCAACAACCCGGTTCTTGCCGTATTTCTCTTCCGGTTGAGCTCTTTTGGAAGAAGACCTCGTCAACGGAAAAGGCTTTTTGCTGTCTTTCTGAAACCTTGGTTCTTCTTTGTGCTATCTTTGTGTATTTTTTAATGAGTGGAAGTCAATGTCTGGACTGCTGTAGGGCCGGGTTAACAAGAAATATGAGAGGTTAATCGCTTCGTTAACCCTTATTTAATCCCTCTCTTAAGACCATGGAGATACCTTTGCTTTCGTCTTTAGTTAAAAAGAGTCAGCAACGCCTTGCTTGATTCCTAATGTTAATTTTAATTCATTATTATTATGAGAGAACGAAAATTAGTAGAAAGAGCCGTAAGGATTTCAGGGATGTTTGTCCTTCTTTCGGGTATGGGACTTCAACCTTGCCTTGCTTCTCACAGCTACAATGCAGCATCTGCCGGAGTGGTGCAGGTAGAACAGCAGAAACAGAAAATAACCGGTTGTGTTCTTGACGTTACGGGTTCTCCGCTTCCCGGGGCTTCTGTATTGGTAAAGGGTGCTCCCGGACGTGGAGCAATCACCGATATGGATGGTAACTTCTCGGTTGAAGCGGAACAGGGAGAGCAACTTGAGATCTCCTTTATTGGAATGGAAACACAAGTCGTGACCGTTTCCGCAAAGACCCGTCTGCAGATCACCCTGAAAGAGGACAGCAAAACCTTGGACGAAGTCGTGGTGGTGGGTTATGGTACACAAAAGAAAGCCAACCTCACCGGAGCCGTAGCCAGTGTTTCGGCAGAGACATTGGAGAGTCGCCCGATCACCAATCTTAGCCAGGGACTGCAGGGTATGATCGGTAACCTGAACATTTCCGCCGACAACGGTGCGCCGGGCAAAGGATACGGGTTCAACGTTCGTGGTACTACATCTATAAACTCTTCCGGACCCTTGGTACTGGTCGATGGTGTGCAGATGGATCCCAACATGATCAATCCGGCCGATGTGGAAAGCGTATCGGTATTGAAGGATGCGGCTTCGGCTTCTATTTACGGAACACAGGCAGCCTATGGTGTCGTGCTGATTACCACCAAGAAAGGTAAAGACGAGAAAGCCAAGATCTCGTTCTCGTCCAACTGGTCTATCAATTCGCCTACACGCAAACCGGAGTATATGGATTCGTGGACATTTGCCAATTTCCATAATCTGACCAACCGCAACTCGGGTGGAGGCGATTACTACGATAAGAACTATATGGATCATATCTATGCCTATTATACCGACCCGAAACACAATCTGCCGGTATTCATCGATCCGTCCAATCCCAACAAGTATCTGTATTGCGGCAACACCGACTGGATAGATGAAACCATCAAAGATAACACCCTGATGCAGCAGTACACCCTGTCTCTCAACGGAGGTTCGGGCAAGACCGCCTATTACGGTTCGATAGGTTTCCTCGACCAAGGGGGAACACTGAAACATTATGACGATAAGTACCGCCGTTTCAATGTCAACCTGAACCTGACTTCGGACGTCACCAATTGGTTGCAGGTGCGGTTGAAGACCGTCTACAACAACACTTACCGGGATGCTCCTTACGGAAGTAACAACAGTGACGAGACAGCACAGATCAACAGTGCATTCTACGGTGCCGACCTTCGCCCGATGATGCCGGTATATCATCCGGACGGAAACTTTTCCGGCCAGGGCAGTTGGACGAATATGGTGGCTACCCAGTCCATTTCCGGCGAGCGCAAGAATAAGGAGAACGACCTTTGGTTGACCGGCGGTTTAAAAATCACTCCACTGAAGGACTGGACCATCAATGTGGACTATACCTATAATATGTATATCCTCTCGAAGAAGCAGCACGGTAAAGAGATATTGGAGCATACGGCCAATCCGGACATTGTAACCGTATTCCCGCATACCACTCCGAGCCGCGTGAAGTTTACCACCGACGACAACTATTACCAGACGTTCAATGCCTATACCGACTACTCCAAGTCTTTGGGTAAACACAACATTAAACTGTTGCTGGGATATAATTACGAAACCAAGAGCTACCGCTGGTTCAATGCCGAACGCGAGAACCTGATCAGTAATGACCTTGCCGGTCTGGGACAGGCTTATGGAGAGAAGTACAACGGGAGCGGCCAGCACTCCTGGGCCACTATGGGATATTTTGCCCGTATCAATTATAACTACGATGAACGCTATCTTCTGGAGTTGAACGGACGTTATGACGGTTCTTCCAAGTTCCCCAAGGACAAGCGTTTCGTATTCTTCCCCTCCGTATCGGCTGCCTGGAGAATCTCGAGCGAGGCTTTCTTCGAACCTGCCAAGAAGATTGTAGATGAACTCAAGATCAGAGCCTCTTATGGTTCGTTGGGCAATCAGTCGGTTGGCGGCGACTATCCTTATATCGCTACCATGGGCACCAATGGCGAGATGGGATACCTGGTGGACGGAAAGAAAATAGCCAGCGTGAGTCCCGGCGGTATCGTCAGTCCTTACCTGACTTGGGAGACTGTACGCCAGATTGACTTGGGTCTCGACTGGGCATTGCTGAACAGCCGCCTGTATGGAACCTTCGACTGGTACATGCGGAAGACACTCGATATGGTGACCAACGGTACACCGCTTCCTGCCGTACTGGGAACAGGAGCTCCGCAGGCCAATACTGCCGACCTGAAAACAACCGGTTGGGAGCTTTCAATGGGATGGAGAGACCGGGTGAACAAAGACTTTTCGTATGACGTAAGTTTCGTATTGTCCGACTATCAGGCAGAAATCACGAAGTTCAATAATCCGCAGAATTTGCTCTCTACCCATTATGTAGGCAAAAAGTGGGGTGAGATCTGGGGATTGGTAACCGAAGGACTTTTCCAGTCGGCAGAAGAGGTAAGTGCCCATGCCGATCAGTCGGAGATCTATGGCGGTGGCTGGTATCCGGGTGATGTGAAGTACAAAGACCTGAACGGTGACGGCAAGATAAACAAGGGAAAGAATACGCTTGACGATCCGGGTGACCAAAAGATTATCGGTAACAGCGAACCGCGTTACAGTTATGGTATTAAAGGCGGATTGCAATGGCGCGACTTTGACTTTGATGTATTCTTCCAGGGCATCGGCAAGAAGGATGTAGTGTTAGGAGGCAACCAGTTCTGGGGTTTCGGCAACGAATGGCATGTACCTTTCAAACATGCACTCGACTCATGGACCGAAGATAACCGCAATGCTTACTTCCCCCGGTCTACCTACGACAACGTGACCGGTAACCGTGAAACGCAGACCCGTTATCTCCAGAATGCCGCTTATCTGCGCCTGAAGTCTATCACATTGGGATATTCTTTGCCGAAAGCGCTCCTGGCCAAGTGGAAGATAGATCATGTGCGTTTCTACGTAAGCGGACAAAACCTGCTGACGTTCGATCACCTGTTTGACATATACGACCCCGAAACAGTAAGTCTCAGCACTTATCCGCTGACTAAGTCTGTTTCATTCGGATTAAACATTACCCTCTAATACGATAACGATTATGAAAAAGAATAAGATATTACTGATAGCGGCAGTGGCATGTACTTCCATGTTCTCTTCCTGCTCCGATTTACTGGACTTGTATCCCGAAGATTCTCTCTCGGATCCGAAATTCTGGACAAGTGTACAAGACCTTGAACTTTATGCCAACGGCTTTTACGGTATTTTACCGGGGGCGCAGGGACCCGGTGCCGATGATGAATCGGACTGTTACGTGAACGAGAAACCGAAGACCTGGATCTTCAATCTTGAAACGATTCCTACTTCCGGTGGCGGATGGGGAAATGGAGACTGGGGAAACATCCGTTCCTGCAACTATTTTATGGCTCGTTACAAACAGGTGAAAGGGGATGAAAGCCAGATTAACCGTTCGGTAGCCGTGGTCCGCTTCTTCCGTGCCTGGGAGTATGTGTATAAAGTGAAACGCTTTGGCGATGTGCCCTGGTATGAAACCGAGTTGCAGATGGACTCCGAAGAACTGTACAAGGGACGTGATTCCAGAAAAGTCGTGTTCACACACATCCTGGAAGATCTCGATTTTGCCATCGAACACCTTCCGAAGCCTAATGAAACCAAAACCGGCAATATGCATAAGTATGCTGCGCTGGCTTTCAAGTCGAGAGCTTGCCTCTACGAAGCGTCTTTCCGTAAGTATCACGGACTGGGCGACTACGAAGAGTTGTATCGTGAAGCAGCTGATGCAGCCGCACAGGTGATCGAAGAGGGAGGTTACTCCATCTATAAGACCGATAAGCCTTTACAGGATTATTACAACCTGTTTGTACAGGAAGATTTAGCCTCCAATAGCGAGTGTATCATGCCCAGGGTTTATATCACCAAGCTATTGATGCACAACAACACCCGCCAGATGGAAGAGTCGTATACAGGTTTGAGCCGTGCCATGTTCGAACAATACCTATGTGCCGATGGTCTGCCCACCGCAGTCAGTCCGGGATACGAGGAGGCCGACATGCCGATGGATGAGTTGATGCAGCGTGATCCGCGCCTGCGCCAGACGATCGATAATCCGGAACTTCCTTTTAAGGTGCTGAGCGACGGTACGAAGCAGTTCAATGCCCTTCCCATAATAGATACCAAATATTGTACTACCGGATATTACGTGATGAAGTATCACTCTACCGATCCCGAACAGTGGAACATCGGGCAGTCTACACTGGATGTGTTTATCTTCCGTTATGCCGAGGTGCTGTTGAACTATGCCGAGGCGAAAGCCGAACTGGGTGAATGTACCCAGGAGGTATTGGACCAGACTGTCAATGAACTGAGAGATCGTGTAGAAATGCCGCATCTGAAAGTAAATGTCGGTTTCACCGATCCGAACTGGCCGGATTATGGTTATGAACTCTCTCCGCTACTTTACGAAATCCGCCGCGAGCGTGCAGTCGAGTTGGTAGGCGAAGGCTTCCGTTGGGATGACATTGTACGCTGGAAAGCCGGCAAGTTGCTGGAAGCACCGAAGAGTATGCTTGGAATGAAAGTATCGGATAAGCTGAAAGAGCAGTACGACTCCTTCTCCCGTGAATTGACGCAAGACAATCTGCTGATTGTTTATCCGGACAGGACAACCCGCAAATGGGACGATAAACTCTATCTGCATCCGTTGCCTATCGACGAGACAACGATGAATCCGAACTTGTTACCCAATAATCCCGGATGGGAATAAACATTTAAAATGAGAAGAATCATGAAACAGAACATACTGAAGGCAGCCATTTTGGCTGCCGGATTCTGCTGCACAGTGGGATGCAGTGACAATGACAGCGACCTGACCATCTACATACCCGATGCGGGAACTGCCGTGAAAGCCAATTTCTACATTGAAGACGAGCCGTATGTGCAGACTTTTAATGTGGCCGTTACTCCCGAAACCTATCCGCAACTGACGGAATACGGACTGCCTAATGATGCTGTGGTACATCTGCAAGCCGATCCGGGCAAGGTAGGCGAGTATAACGCGAAGAACGGAACCGAATATGAACTGCTGCCGGAAGCCGCTTACGACCTGACTGAAGAGGTATTGGTAAAAGCCGGGACACCGAAGTCTGAGGAAGCTGTAATCACGGTTCATGCAAAAGGTAACATCGAGGCGTTCAAGGAGTATCTGCTGCCCGTAAGCATTACTTCGGTGGAGGGAGCGGTAGCCGATCATTGCTGTCAGACCATCTACTTCATCTTCAGAGGTTCGATGGATGCCAGCAACATGGAGTTGCTCGACCGCACCGGATGGGAAGCATTGAGTGCTTCGTCCGAAGAGCCGAAAGAGGGCGATTGGGGACACAGCGGACTGAAAGAAGCTTGTCTGGATGGCGATCTGAATACTTTCTGGGGTACCGACTGGAGTACTCAGCATCCGCAACCACCTCACTGGATTGTTATTGACCTGAAGAAAACAACCCATATCCAGGGATTCGCTTGCCAGGCACGTGAAGAGGGGTATGACGGGCCGAAAGAGGTGACTGTGGAAGTGAGCGATGATAATGCCACCTGGACGGTAGCAGCTAAGTTTACGGATATTCCGGCACAGGGTGAGTTCCGATCCTTCCTGCCCGCTGCTGTAGATGGACGCTACCTGAAGGTAACCATCACGGCCGTGAACGGCGGACCGCATGTGACGATAAGCGAACTTAATTTATTCTGATATACAAAACTGTAAAATAGACGAACACATGAATCTAAGAAATTTCTTTTTAGCGGCGGGAATCGCTGCTGTAGCGGTACCTGTATGGGGGCAAAAGGCCCCCGAACCCTACGGGCTGACTCCCAGTGTGAGACAGGTAGAGTGGTATAACCGGGAGATGATCGCTTTCTTTCACTTCGGGATCAATACCTTTGAGGAGTATGTAAACGAAGGGGACGGACGTGCTCCGGCAGCTATATTCAATCCTACGGCCCTCGATTGCGGACAGTGGATGCGTACCCTTCAGTCGGCCGGTATCCCCAGTGCCATCATTACAGCCAAACATGCCGATGGGTTTTGCCTTTGGCCCAGTAAATATACGGATTATGGAGTGAAGAACTCTGCCTGGAAGAATGGAAAGGGAGACGTTGTGCGCGAGTTTGTGGATGCTTGCGAGGAGTATGGCATTAAGGCGGGCATCTATCTGGGTCCGCACGACCGGCACGAGCATCTTTCTCCCCTTTATACTACGGAGAAGTACAAGCAGTATTATGGTCACCAGTTGGAAGAATTGATGGGTGACTATGGAAAAGTCTGGGAAACTTGGTGGGACGGTGCCGGAGCAGACGAACTGACTACTCCCGTCTATACTCATTGGTATAAGATTGTGCGAGAGAAGCAACCGGACTGTGTCATTTTCGGGACCAAGAACTCGTATCCTTTTGCCGATGTGCGTTGGATGGGAAATGAGTCCGGCAAAGCCGGTGATCCTTGTTGGTCGACTACCGACTCTGTATGCGTCAGAGATGAATGGAAGAACTATGAAGGGCTGAACGAAGGAGTAAAAGGCGGTGATGCATATATCCCTGCCGAAACCGATGTATCGATCCGTCCCAGTTGGTTTTATCATGCTGAGGAAGACAGCCGCGTGAAAAGCGTAAAGGAACTTTGGGATATTTATTGCACTTCTGTCGGTCACAACAGCGTGTTGCTGCTCAACTTCCCACCTGATCGTCGCGGACTGATTCATCCTACCGATTCACTTCATGCTGCCTTGCTGAAGCAGGGATTGGATGAAACCTTCGGAAACAATCTGTTGGCTAAGGCCAAGGTGAAAGCAACGAACGGACGCGGAGGTAAATTCCGTCCGGAGTTCCTGACGGACAACAATAAGGAAACTTATTTTGCCGGCCGAGACGGAGCCAAAACCTCGGACATCGTTTTCACTCTTCCCCGGCAGACAGAGTTCGACTGCCTGATGATTCAGGAAGTGATCGAATTGGGACACCGCACGACGAAGTGGAGTGTGGAGTACTCTAATGATGGCCGTAACTGGACCCCGATACCGGAAGCAACCGATAAGCAGACGGTGGGGTATAAATGGATCGTACGTTTCGCACCGGTAAAAGCCAAACAGGTACGTCTTCGTATCCTCGACGGATTTGCCTGTCCTGCTATCCATACATTCGGAGTGTACAAACAATCGGCTTTATTTCAGTAAAAACAATAGGTAGTTGGGTTGAATATAGGTTTGGGCTGTATCACACAGGCAGACATACGTTTTGTTGGCGGATACAGCCCTTGGTTTTCTTCCCTGCCTTTTCTTAATATCAATAGTATGCTAAATTTTAAACATCTGTTTCTGGTAAGTGTTGCTCTGTGGTCGGCAGTAGGAATGGTTCGTGCCCAGGAGTTCGATCCGAAGCAAAGCTACGAGATCCATACCCAGAACGGACTTGTCCTGGACAATCAGGAGAGTCTGGATTTAGGTAGTAAGATATTTATTTCTAAAAAGGAACCCCATAAAGAGTCGCAGGTCTGGAATCTGATACCTTGCGGTGACGGCTGCTACTCCATTGTCAGTCCGCTCACCGAACTGGGAATCGACAATAGCGGCAATGGAAGCAAGGAGTGTCCGGTCATCCAATGGGACCCCAATAAAGAAAATCCCAATCAGCAATGGCGTATCACGGCTTTACCCAATGGGAATTATTTGTTCACCAGTGTAGCGAGTGGTTATAACCTGGGTTTCCCGGATGCCGGTCTTGTGGCCGAGCCGGTTTACCAGCTCAAACCGGATGCGCAGAAAATAAGCCAGCAATGGAAAATCGTGAAATCGAATCTGAAAGTGGTGGCTGAGGCTTTTAAAACCCGGAGTGATAATGACTGGGAGAATGAACGGATATTTGCCGTTAACAAAGAAGAGGGACGTTCTACGTTTGTCCCCTTTGCCGATACGGAAGAGATGAAGGGCGATCCTTCGTACACCCGTCCTTGGATACGCAATCAGTCTTCCCGTTATCTGTTGCTGAATGGTGACTGGAAGTTTCATTGGGTGAAGCAACCTTCCGAACGTCCGGTGGATTTCTATAAACCGGGCTATGACGTGTCTGCCTGGAAAGAGATTCCGGTTCCTTCCAATTGGGAGATGCTGGGATACGGAACCCCCATCTATACCAATATCACCTATCCGATACGCAACAATCCGCCCTTTATACAGGGACAGAGAGGATATACGGTAGAGAAAGAGCCTAATGCGGTGGGTTCCTATCGGAGGGAATTCTCTCTGCCGGCCGACTGGAAGAATAAAGAAGTGTTTATCCACTTCGACGGAGTGTACAGCGCTATGTATCTGTGGATCAATGGTAAGAAAGTCGGGTATAGCCAGGGTGCCAACAACGATGCCGAGTTCAACATTACACAGTATGTGAAGCCGGGTAAAAACATATTGGCAGTCGAAGTGTATCGCTGGAGTGACGGCAGCTATCTGGAAGACCAGGATATGTTCCGCCTGAGCGGTATCCACCGGGATGTCTATCTGGTGGCGACTCCGAAACTTCGCCTGCGCGACATGCATCTTACTTCTGTCATCAGTGACCGTTTCGACAAGGCCGACTTATGTGTCAAAGCAGACGTGAAGAACTATGGCAAGTCTGCTGTGAATGCCTCCGTGCGCATAGCTCTGCTGGATGCCGGTGGCAGAACTTTGCGTACGTTTACAACTGCGGTCGGTAATCTGGCTGCCGGAAAAGAGATCTGTCTGTCTGCAAAAGCAAGTATTCGTGATCCCCAACTCTGGAGCGCCGAAACACCTTATCTGTATACTGTGAATCTGGAATTGCTGGATGCTTCCGGCAAGGTGCTCGAGGCAACTACCCAGCAATATGGTTTCCGCAAAATTGAAATACGTGACAATAAAGTGTATATCAATGATGCATTGGTGTTGTTCAAGGGTGCCAATCGTCACGATATTCATCCCCGTTTCGGTAAAGCGGTACCTGTAGAAAGCATGATAGAGGATATTCTTCTCTTTAAGCGTTTCAACCTGAACACCATTCGTACCAGTCATTATCCGAATGATCCGAAGATGTATGCTCTGTTTGACTACTATGGACTTTACGTAATGGACGAAGCCGATCTGGAATGTCATGGCAACATGATGCTGACCAAGCGGGAAAGTTGGAAAGAAGCCTTTGTCGACCGGGTGGTACGTATGGTGGAACGGGACAAGAACCATCCTTCCGTAATCTTCTGGTCGATGGGGAATGAATCGGGCGGAGGACCCAATTTCGAGGCCGCTTATCAGGCTGCCAGAGAGATTGACGCACGGTTCATCCATTATGAAGGAATGAATGATGTTGCCGATATGGACTCACGGATGTATCCATCCATCGAAAGTATGATAGCTCAGGACAACGAGCCGCGCAATAAACCTTTCTTTCTATGTGAGTATGCACATGCCATGGGAAATGCTGTCGGTAACCTGGAAGAATATTGGGACTATATTGCCAATCAGTCTAAACGCATGATCGGAGGTTGTATCTGGGACTGGGTGGATCAAGGCATCAATAAACCCGGAGAAGCGCCGGACCGTTATTATTTCGGGGGCAGCTTCGGTGATCGTCCCAACGACAATGATTTTTGTTGTAACGGACTGGTGACACCCGACCGTAGAGTTACTCCTAAGTTATGGGAAGTGAAAAAGGTATACCAATATATGACTTTTGAAGAAGTGGGAGAGAACAATGTGGGGTTACGCAATCATTATTCATTCCTGAATATGCGTCATTTCAACCTGCGTTATGTCATCCTCAAAGACGGGGTGCCTGTTGCGGAAGAGGAGTTCGGGTTGCCTGACGGCAAGCCGGGTGAACACCGTACGATCCATATCCCTTATCTCCGTCACTTGACGGAAGATGCCGATTACCACATCAACTTGGAAGTGAAGTTGAAGCATGACTGCGTCTGGGCTAAAGCCGGACATGTAGTGGCAACGGAGCAGTTCTTACTAAGAGAGAGAAAACAGAAAACGGAGGTTCCGGAACTCTCTGCTTCCCTGCAGGTGGTAGAAGAACGTCAGTACATCCGTTTCCGTGCTCCGGGTACCGAGATTTCATTTGATTCAAAGACAGGCATGATGATCGGTCTCCGATATGACGGACAAAACATGATACACGGTCAGCAAGGACCGGCGTTGAACTGGTATCGTTCCATCAGTAATGATCCTCGCGAATGGATTCAGCCTGTGGTTGCATTGCGTGGTTTTGACTGGAAACTGGCGGAAGACGGAAAGTCGGCGTCTGTTCAGTCTCAGATAGAGGTCAAAGTTGGGCAAGTCAATATACCGTATACAGTCAGATACCGGGTTTACAGTAACGGCAGGGTCGATGTGGCAGCCGACTTTACGACAGAAAATAATTTCGATCTACCTCGTCTGGGCTTGCAAATGTTCCTCAATCCTTCACTGGAACAAGTCGAATGGTATGGCCGCGGTCCGATGGAGAACTATCGTGACCGGAAGAACGCAGCCTACATGGGACGCTACAAAACGACTGTTACGGATATGGCCGAGCATTATGCGCGGGCGCAAACAATGGGCGGACGCACAGATACACACTGGCTGGCGTTGACAGACGGACAAGGGAAAGGACTTAGGATCACCGCAACGGATACGTTGGATTTCAGTGCCCAACATTACACGGATAAAGATTTATGGCAGGTAAAATATGGACATGATTTGTCTGATATCCGCCGTGCGGAGGTTGTTCTCAATTTAGATTGCATTCAGCGTGGATTGGGCAATGCCAGTTGCGGACCGGGACCGCGTCCCCATTATGAAATCCGGAAGGATACGGTTTATAGTTATTCTTTCCGAATGGAACCATTGAGATAAGGATTGTTATCCGGACAAGGAGACCTATGGTTGTTCCGGATGTTGAATCTGTTTGAAGTTTTGCGCCCTGCTCCTCAAAGTCGGAACTTTGAGAGAGCAGGGCGCAATATCTTTCGAAGTGTGTCTCGCAAAGGTCTTGTCTATCTTAATTCCTCTCCGACCTTGATGCCGAAACCGGCTTTGCGCAAATCGTCCCAATATCCGGGGTATGATTTGGAGACTACTTGAGGTTCGTCTATTTGTATTGTCGGATAATGAATTGCTGCCGGAGCAAAAGCCATAGCCATGCGATGATCCTCGTAAGTCTTGATAACGGGACATGTCTGTTGTTCCACGCGTTCACCGTCCCAGGAAAGGATACTGTCGTTTTTGTCATGCAATATATACCCGAGCTTTTTCATCTCTGTTTTAAGGGCTTCGATCCGGTCTGTCTCTTTTATTTTGAGGCTTTGCAGCCCGGTGAAGCGGAAAGGCACATTGAGCAGTGCACAAGTCACAACAAAGGTCTGTGCCAGGTCGGGAATATCAACAAAATCTTCATCCAGCCGTTCGACACATGTGCCATTCTTCTTCAGTCGTATACCTGTTTCCGTATATTCGGTTGCCACTCCCAGGCGGGCAAATACTTCTGCTCCGCGGCTGTCGCCCTGATAACTGTGGCGGAACAGTCCGGTCAGTTCTATATCTGCTTGGGGAGACAGGGCAGCTATCTGATACCAGTAAGAAGCTGCACTCCAGTCGCTTTCGACGGTAAACGGAAGGCAGTGGTAAGGTTGTGGATCAACCAGGATGCTCTGGTCGGATGTCCACGAAGCCGAGGCGCCGAAATCTTTCATCAATTGCAAAGTCAGGTTGATGTAAGGTCGTGAAACGATTTCTCCGGTCAACCGGAGTTGCAAACCGTTTTTCAGTACCGGACCGATCATCAACAGGGCTGATATGTATTGTGAACTCACATTGCCCTTTAGGGTGATTTCGCTGCCCGTGAGCTCTCTACCCTCAATCCGTAAGGGTGGAAAACCCTCATTCCGAACATATTCTATATGGGCTCCCAGTTCGCGCAAGGCGTTCACTAATATCTGTATGGGGCGTTGCTGCATCCGTTCTGTTCCGGTGATGGTATGGATACCCGGAGTACTGCTCAGATAAGCCGTCAGAAAGCGCATGGCCGTTCCGGCCGCAAGAATATTAATTACTTCATTGCCTTCGGTCAGAGCTTTTGTCATCACCTGCGTATCATCGCAGTCGGACAAGTTCGAAGGCACATCGTCTCCTTTTGACAGAGCATGGATGATAAGGGCACGATTACTGATACTTTTGGACGCCGGAAGCTGGATAGTGGCCTTTATCTGCGAAGGCGCTGAGAGTAGATAACGCATGGTCTTTGTTTCTATAGTTATATTCGGTTGCAAAAATAGGAAATCTATTCTTTTTTGCCTCTATCCTCTTCCTAAAATATTAAAGATATGAACGGAATCCAATATACATTAACGAAGCGAACAAACAGCTAAAAAATAGGTTGTTTAAGGTCCTAAGGACATTTTGTTTATAAAAAAATGTCAAGAAGTAGCTCCATATTTCTGTAATATGATACCAAAAGACTTGTGTAGTTACGGGGTTAATGTAGTTATTTTACTTTTGTATCAACAAAGAAAGGATTCTGATGCCAAACAGGGATAGTGAGAAATTGATAACGGATGGTTATACTACGACTTTATTGGGGGATGAACTTATGGTTTGTGAGAACATGAAGCACATTCGTGTGACGTCTGTTCCGTCCTACACCGAAGTTGGGATGATCATTTTGTGTTTGAGAGGTACTGCCAAGATCTGTATCTTTGATAATATTCATATTCTTGCTAAGAATGAACTGGCGGTTATTCTACCGGGGCAGTTGGTTTCGATAACCGAACTAAGTCCTGATTTTCTTTGTAATATAGTTGTGCTGTCGCGTGCGCTTTTTGATGATACGTTGAGTGGGTTCAGTCGTTTTTCTCCTCTTTTCTTTGTTTACATGAGAAGCCATTATTGGTATGAATTGACAGGAGAAGAGATTGAGCGGTTCAAACTTTTTTATGGATCACTCTCACAGCGGGCAAAAGACCCTACCCATTTTTTCAGGAGAGAGTCTGTATTGTTGTTACTGAGAATCTTTTATCTGGATATCTATAACGAATATTACAGCAAGTCTCATTTGATGAAAGGGGGATCGGATATGGGTAAGAGTAAGCTGGCGCATGATTTTTTCTGTTTAATTATGCAGCATTACCGGGAACACAAGGATGTCGCTTTCTATGCCGATAAGTTATGCATCACTTCCAAGTATCTGTCAATGGTGATAAAAGAGGCGAGCGGAAAGACAGCAAAAGATTGGATTGTAGAGTATGCCATATTGGAGATCAAAGCCATGTTGAAGAACTCTACCATGAATATACAGGAGATATCTATTAAAACGAACTTTGCGAACCAGTCGTCGCTGGGGCGTTTTTTTAGAAAGCACACAGGAATGACACTTACAGAATATCGTATGCATCGATAAATAGTGGCTTAAATGAAACAAGAAAAACAAACCGAACTGTTGCGGACTCAGCAGATGCTGAATGAAGTGAACCGCAAGTTGTTAATGACGCTTGGGGTCGCGGAAGTTTTTCCATGGAAGTGGGAACTGGCAGAGCATATGGTATGGTTTGATGCCCGTCCGTCGGACGATCCTGCAGGATGGGAGATTTTTCATAATGATTCGTTTCCGGTTTCTATAGCGCGTGTTTATCAAGGCATCTATAAGGAAGACCGCCTTCGGGTGATTGAAGCTTGTCGGGGGGTACTGAAAGGCAAAATGAAGAAAGTGGTGGTCGAACTTCGTTTCTGGGCTAAAAAGAGAGAGGGATTCGTATTGGAGTGGTTGGAAATGCATGCCATTCCCGGGAAAGTTGATGAAAATGGCAGACTGTTGACTGTAGAGGGATCGCTGATGTCCATTACCAGGCGAAAGGTTATGGAAGAAGAACTGACCGCAGCTAAAGAGAAAGCAGAAGAAGCCAATCGGTTGAAATCGGCATTGATTGCTAATATGAACCATGAGATACGTACACCGTTGAATGCGATTGTAGGTTTTGCATCTTTGCTCTCTATCATAGATGACGAAAAAGAGCAGCAGGAGTATATCGGATTGATACAGAGTAATACGGAGCATCTTTTGCGATTGATGAACGATGTTATCGATCTCTCCAATATTGAGTCGGGCGTTATGGACATAGTCGGTTCGGATGTAGTCCTCGATTCATTGATGAAAGAGATGGAATTGACGTATGTTCCCAAAGCAGAAACGGACAACTTGGTTTTGGCTTGGGATCGGGAGCAGTCGAATGCTCACATCTATACAGATCGGGACAGGCTGATACAGATATTGGAGCACTTATTGGATAATGCTATTAAATTTACAACAAAGGGGACCGTTCGTTGGGGGTATCAAGAGAAAGAGAATGGTCAAATTAGGTTTTATGTGACGGATACCGGATGTGGTATTCCTAACGATAAAAAGGAAGTGATATTTGAACGATTTGTGAAACTTGATAGCTTTACCCAAGGGCTTGGATTGGGATTGTCCCTTTGTAAAATTATTATTGAGCGTATGCACGGAACGATTGGAGTGGAATCGGAAGTTGGAGAAGGATCGACTTTCTGGTTTACTATCCCCAATTTATCCGACAATCATATTTAAAATCTACGGATGAGTGACCGTGAGGTTCCCTGAGAAGGACTTCTGTAGCAAGTTGATGATTCCCATCAGCTTGATGTTTGTTTTGTTTGTGATGAGGTCACCGTTTCAGCGGAAACAATGATCCCACGTTGGCACTTCGACAGATAGATCTTTTTGTCTGTCGGGGTGCCAACATTCTTTTATTTTAGACAGAATGTTGGAGAATCGGTAGATTTACACTACTTTTGGTACCACAATCGGATGTCCGGTTGAATTAACCCTTTTATAACGACACGATATGAAATTTGTTAACCGATTCTTTATGATTCTTGTGGCACTATGTCTGGTTTGTCCCGGCGTTAGTGCAGTTGTTAATCCCAAACCTTTTGTGATTCCCGAACTGAAAGAGTGGAAAGGTGCCGAAGGGGCATTTGTACCGACTGAAACAACAAAAATAGTCTGTCCTGCCAATCAGCCGGAACTATTGCGCATTGCCCGTATGCTGGCCGATGACTGTGAAACGATGTTCGGTCACAAACCGGAGGTAGTACAAGGTAAAGGCGGAGCCGGTGATGTTATTCTTGCCATTCGTGCAGATAAGAAGTTGGGCAAAGAAGGCTATACGGTGAAAGTTACCGATCGTATCTTGCTGACTGCTCCCGAAAGCATAGGGGTATATTGGGGAACCCGTACTCTGCTTCAGATTGCGGAACAGAGTGAAAATCATCAGTTCCCGAAAGGTACTTTGCGTGACTTTCCGGACTACGCTATGCGTGGCTTTATGATAGATTGCGGTCGAAAGTTTATTCCTCTTTCTTTCCTTCAGGATTATGTGAAGATTATGGCTTATTACAAGATGAATACTTTGCAGATTCACTTGAATGATAATGGCTTTAAACAGTTCTTCGGGCACGATTGGTCGAAAACTTATGCAGCCTTCCGTTTGGAGTCGGATACTTATCCGGGTTTGGCTGCCGAAGACGGCTATTACACCAAGCGTGAATTTATCGATTTACAAAAGTTGGCTGAGAACCTTTACGTAGAAATCATTCCCGAGATTGATGCTCCGGCGCATACTCTTGCCTTTACACATTATAAACCGGAGATCGGCAGTAAAGAGTACGGCATGGACCATCTCGATCTGTTTAATCCTGAAACGTATAAGTTTATGGATGGACTCTTTAAGGAGTATCTGGAAGGGGACGAACCTGTATTCCGTGGAAAGAAAGTGCATATCGGTACTGACGAATACTCAAATAAGAAAAAAGATGTAGTAGAGAAGTTCCGTGCTTTCACCGACCATTATATCCGCTATGTAGAGAGCTTTGGCAAACAGGCTTGTGTATGGGGAGCACTGACGCATGCCAAAGGTGATACACCGGTGAAATCGGAGAATGTGATCATGAGTGCTTGGTACAATGGCTATGCCAACCCGAAAGACATGATAGAGCAAGGCTATAAATTGATTAGTATTCCTGACGGGCTGGTATACATTGTTCCGGCTGCCGGATACTATTATGATTATCTGAACACGAAGTATTTGTACGAAAATTGGACTCCTGTACAGATTGGAAAGGCTGTTTTCCCGGAGAAAGATCCGTCTATCCTCGGTGGTATGTTTGCCGTATGGAACGATCATGTAGGCAATGGCATCTCGACAAAAGATATTCATCACCGCGTTTATCCGGCTTTGCAGACTTTGGCTGTGAAGATGTGGACCGGAAAAGATGTATCTGTTCCGTATGCTGACTTTGATAAACAACGCAATGCCATCAGTGAGGCTCCGGGTGTTAATCAACTCGGCCGTATCGGTACTACACCGGGATTGGTGTATGAACAGGCTTCCGTTGCTCCCAATAGCGAGACTCCTCACCGTGAAATCGGTTACGATTATCTGGTAACATTTGATATTGACGGAGCCAATGAAGCAAAGGGTACGGAACTGTTCCGTTCTCCGGATGCCGTATTTTATCTTTCCGATCCGATCCGTGGCATGTTGGGTTTTGCCCGTGACGGTTATTTGAATACATTTAGTCACCGTATCCACAAAGGTGAGAAAGCAACCATCGGTATTAGTGGTGACAATAAGTCGACCCGTCTACTTATCAATGGACAGGTAGTAGAGGAAATGAATACTCAAAAATTTTACTATAATGCCGGGAAAGATTCTATGAATTATGTTCGCACTTTAGTCTTCCCGCTAGAGAAAGCCGGAAAGTTTGATAGTAAGATTACAAATCTGAAGGTTTATAAGAAATAAGAAAGTAACTCAATAAGATAGAGGGAGTTAAGCTGTGTGCTTAACTCTCTCTTGATTTATACTATATCAGCCTAACGGAAAATGAAAATTTAGAATCTGGTAGGCAAGAAAAGAAATCATAAGAGATTTTCCAATCTAACATTTTAGTTGATGTTTAATGGCAGTACAAGCGGCTTTTCGTTCTTTTTCGGTTGAAAGTGAAAATGCCGTTCTTAATAAAAGTATAAAGAATCCTTTTACTCCTTATTTCTGTATATTGAAGGTGGAACTTTCTTATTTTGTTTAAAGAACTTGCTTAATGCGGCTTGGTCAGGAAACCCCAGATCTTCAGCTATCTGTTGTATCGTCATATCTGTTTCATTTAATAATTTCATGATCTCACCCATGATAGCTTCTTTTATCCACTGATGGACTGTTCTGTTGGAAAACATTTTGACCACACGTTGCAGATATTGAGGGGTCACACATAGTCTGGAGGCATAGAAGTTTACGGAGTATTTTCTATTTATCTCTGTGGAAATCATTTCAAGGAACTGTATATACAGTTTCCGTTTATTGCCTACCTCCTCTGGAGTTTTTTCTTTTTCAAGCAAAGAAAAATTGGCAACTTCTGCCAAAAAATTCCATAGGCAATGTGTCAGTATGGCCGTTCTGAACAGATGTCCTTCGTTTTTAAAAATCTGTTTTATATCTAGTAGATACTTTATAAATATTCCTGTGTTTGAAGGTGTTATTTGTAGTATTGGGTTATTCATTCGTTCACATATATAACGTGTAGAAAATAATCTTCTGTTTCCCACTAGCCTCATTACATACTCTTTGGTCATTATGATATGGTATGCACGAAGATTTTCGGATGCGGAGAGAAGTCTGTAAGTTGGCTTATGTATGGTATTAATATCAGCAAAGCAATTTCTGTTCATGAGAAAGATTTTTCCATTTACCTCAATTTTCAATTCTCCGTCAATGACGAATAATATAGAATGAAGATCTTGTATGGCTGGTATGTTTTTATTTTCGTTGATTAATTTAGGATTGATATACCAAAAAGCAATTTCCTCATTAGATGTAAATGATACATTATAATATTGGATAAATTCTTTTAGATGCATAAGATTTTCCTGTATTTTCTCTACAAAAATACTTCCTTGGAGTCTCAAAACAGAGAATAATAGACAAACAAAGGATTTTTGTCTACAAACTGTTTTTAGTGGTCCATTTGGTTTCTAAATATACAAATTTAAGTGATAAAATAATAAGTTAGTGATCTTGCTTTATTACTTTCTTTGCTGAAAAATTATTAGTTAAACTAAAATCAATTATTATGTTTAAAAAATCAAGTTCTATCTGTTTCCTTTTGTTCTTTTTGAGCAATTCTCCTGGAATGGCTTATGCGTGGACGGTAGGGATTGGTGATGGCACTTATGTCGTTCAGCAAAATGGAAAATGTACTGGCGTTGTTAAAGATGTGACGGGAGAGACTGTAATCGGTGCGTCAGTGGTAGTAAAAGGTACTAGTAATGGCACGATTACTGATATTAATGGTAGTTTTTCTTTGCCTGGAGTAAAAAAGGGAGATATAATCCAGATTTCTTTTATTGGTTATCAAAAGGTGGAAGTAGTATGGAATAACAAACCCTTGAATGTTACTTTGAAAGAAGATGCCCAGGCTTTGGAGGAAGTGGTAGTAGTGGGTTATGGTACTCAGAAGAAAGTAAATGTAACGGGTGCGGTGAGCATGGTCGGGTCAGAAGTCATAGAATCGCGTCCTGTAGCCAATGTTACTCAGGCGTTACAAGGTGCCATTCCCGGTTTGAATTTGACTACTTCCGTAAATGGGGGCGATTTGAACTCAGGTATGAGCATTAACATCCGTGGTACAGGGTCAATCAGTTCCAATGATGATCCATTGGTATTGATTGATGGTATTGAAGGTGATTTGACTCTTGTCAATCCCAATGATATTGAGAGTGTTTCAGTATTGAAGGATGCCGCTTCTGCTTCTATTTATGGCTCTCGGGCGGCTTTTGGTGTCATTCTGATAACGACTAAGAGTGGAAAGGCAGGGAAGGTGAAAGTCACTTACTCGGGCGATGTCCGTTTCAGTACGGCAACTCAGTTACCTGATATGGTAGATTCTTATTCATTTGCGACCTATTTTAATGCGGCCAACTCCAATGCAGGTGCTGGAAATTATTTCTCTGATGAAATTATGCAGAAGATATTGAATTTTCAAGCCGGTATGTATACCGATCCGTCTCAGCCGGAGTATTATGGTACGACGGCAAATACATCAACCAATAAGTGGAATCAATACGGTAGTTCATTTGCCAATACGAATTGGTTTGATGAATTTTATAAAAAGAATGTACCTTCCACACAACATAATTTAAGCTTGAGTGGGGGGACGGAACAGTTCAATTGGTCTGTCAGCGGAAGTTTTTTAAATCAGAATGGTTTGATACGGCATGGACATGACGAACTCAACCGTTATACCATGAATGCTAAGATAGGTGCAATTCTTACCGATTGGGCTCGTATGGATCTCACTACTAAATGGACACGTAAAGATTACACAAAACCTCAGTATTTGGATGGATTGTTTTTCCACAATATAGCCCGTCGTTGGCCTACCTGTTTTGCTGTGGACCCTAATGGACAGTGGTCTGAGGGTATGGAAATTGCTGAACTGGAAGATGGAGGTACTTATGATGAGCACAACGACCTATTTACACAACAAATTAGATTCACCTTTGAACCCATAAAAGATTGGAGAATTTATATGGAAGGTTCAATGCGTGTGGCGAATAATAAGACAACAGAAAATACGATTCCTATATACCATTATTATGTGGATGGTACTGCTTTTTTGCGTGATAGCGGTTATGGTACCGAAACGTATGTTTACGATAATCGGTACAGACAGAATTATTATACCGTGAATGTATATTCGGATTATTCTAAGAGTTTTGGTAAACACAATGGTAAAATAATGGTCGGTATGAATTATGAACGTTATGATCAGGATAATTTATGGGGAAGTGGTACTAATCTGACAACCGAAGAAAAGCCCTACTTGAGTCAGGCACAGAGTAATAAAAAGAATGGAGATTCATATTGGAATCGTGCGACTGCCGGTTATTTCGGACGTTTTAATTATGATTATGACGAACGTTATTTGTTTGAATTCAATTTACGTTACGACGGGTCTTCTCGTTTTGTCGGAGACAAGCGATGGGCGTGGTTCCCTTCTATGTCATTAGGTTGGAACATTGCACGTGAATCTTTTTTTGAAAAGTTATCTGATAAAATCAGCATGTTGAAACTCCGTGCTTCTTGGGGACAGTTAGGGAATACTAGTTCTGATTATAATTCATTTACGGATTGGTATCCTTTCTATCAACAACAGAGTATCAGTTCGTCATCAGGTAGTTGGCTGATTGATAGTGAAAAGCAAAATACGGCATCTATACCTGATATTGTTTCTTCTTTATTGACATGGGAAACCATTGAAACGTGGGATATAGGCGTGGACTGGGCTGCGTTCAACAATCGTTTGACCGGTTCGTTTGACTGGTTTTGCCGTAAGACGAAAGATATGATAGGGCCTGCTCCTACGCTTGGCTCTGCCTTGGGTACATCTGCCCCTCAGATCAACAACTGCGATATGCGTTCAATAGGATGGGAACTTGAAATAGGATGGCGTGATCGGATAGGGCAAGTAAAATATGGAGCACGTTTGAATTTATCTGATGCAACCCAGAAAATATTAAATTATCCAAATGAGACCGGATCTTTAAGTACTTATTATAATGGTAAATCATTGAATGAAATTTGGGGATATGTGACGGAGGGTATCGCCTCTTCACAAGAAGAAATGGATGCATGGCTCGTAAATAACAAGCCTAACTGGGGGTCTGGATGGGGAGCTGGTGATGTGATGTTTAAAGATTTGGATGGTGATGGTATCGTTTCTACAGGTGATAATACAATTGGTGATTCGGGAGACCGGGTAGTGATTGGTAACTCTACTCCTCGTTACCGTATCGGTTTGAATCTGGATGTGGCATGGAAAGGTATTGATTTTTCTGTGTTCTTTCAGGGCGTGCTGAAAAGAGACTATGCGTTTAGCGAAGGTGACCCTTATTTCTGGGGAGCTACGGGTAACGTATGGCAAAGTGCCTGTTTTAAAGAACATTTGGATTACTGGACAGAAAATAACGTAGATGCTTATTACCCGAAACCGTATTTTGGAGGTATTACGAAAAACCAAGTGGTCCAAACTCGATATTTGCAAGATGCTTCCTACATTCGTTGTAAAAATATTCAATTGGGTTATACGTTACCTCAATCGTTAATAAGGAAGATAGGTGTTGATAATTGTCGTGTTTATGTATCTTGTGATAACTTATTTACTCTTACCGGATTGTCGAGTATCTATGATCCGGAAGCGCTCGGGTCTTATAATAGTTATGGTACTTCGGGTAAGACTTATCCATTACAACGTACCGTAGCGTTGGGAGTGACCCTTAATTTTTAATATGATTAAAATGAAGAGTATGAAAATAAATATAAAACATTTAGGATTCTATGCATTATTGGGAATGATGCCTTTTTCCGTGACTTCCTGTAATGATCTGCTTGATTTAGAACCTGTCAGTCAAATTACTTCCGAGGTTTATTATGAAACAGCTGACCAGTTGGCAAGTTACCTGAATAACTATTATAATTCTTTCTTACAGAACCCCTATAATGGTTATATGTATCACGAAGCTGCTTATAATGATGGAATGGCCAGATCGGACAGGAATACGGATATCTTTGTTCAAGGTATAAGTGGCAATACTACATTGTTTGCCGATGATTACTGGGAAGTCCCTACAGATAAAAATATGCAAAGCAGTTATTTTTCTTATATCCGTATTTGTAACTATTTTCTTGAACAAGTGCTTCCTAAATATGAAGCCGGTGAGATCTCTGGCGAAGAAGAGTTAATTAAGAATTATATTGGTGAAGCTTACTTTATGCGTGCGCTTACATATTATCGGGCATTAGTAGTGTTTGGTGATTTTCCGATTGTAACCACTGTACTTGAAGATAATAATGATGAGGTCGTCGAGGCCAGTAAGCGTTCACCTCGTAATGAGGTAGCGCGTTTTATACTGGAAGATTTGGATAAGGCTATTGATCTGTTAGCTTCACGCAGTAAATTTAGCGGGCAACGTCTGAATCGCGAAGCAGCTTTGTTGTTCAAATCAAGAGTGGCTCTGTATGAAGGGACTTTTGAGAAATACCATAGAAACTCCGGTCGTGTACCCGGTGACAGTGAATGGCCGGGGGCAAATGCGGATTACAACAGCGGTAAAATTTTTGGCATTGATGGTGAAATTGAATTTTTCTTGACCGAGGCTATAGCAGCGGCAGAAGAGGTAGCAGGTACTGCACAATTGACATCAAATAACCATGTGATTGAGCCGACCGTAGGTGTTACCACAGGTTGGAATCCTTATTTTGAGATGTATAGCCAACCTTCGTTGGCTAATGTTACTGAAGTCTTGCTTTGGAAAGAGTATAATAGCGAGTTAAGCGTAAAACATAATGCTCCTTATCGTTGTAAGATTGGCTGTGCGGATGGTTATACACGTACGTTCGTAGAGGCCTTTTTGATGAAGAACGGTTTGCCTATTTATGCTGAAAATAGTGGATACCAAGGTGATACAAGTATTGATAATGCAAAGAAAGACCGTGATGAACGTTTACAGTTGTTTGTTTGGGGAGAAAGTACGATTCTGGATACGGACGAGTCAGCGCCGACAGTAGGTACCCTATTTTCTAAAGCGGATATTACCGCTTCGGAAGACGAGAAACGTTGTATAACCGGTTATCAGCCGCGTAAATATTATACTTATGATTATGAACAGACAACCAATGACGAAATTCGTGGGACAAATGCTTGTCCTATTTTCCGTGTCGCTGAAGCTATGTTAAACTATATGGAGGCATCTTATGAGCTAACCGGAACATTGAACTCAACAGCTTTAGGTTACTGGAAAGCTCTGCGTGAACGTGCGGGTGTCAGTACAGATGTCGAAGCGACAATTGCTGCTACGGATTTGAGTAAAGAAGGAGATTTTGGAGTTTATTCGGGTACATCAATGGTGGATAAGACTTTATATAATATCCGTCGTGAACGTATGGCGGAAACATTTAGTGAAGGGTTACGTTATACCGATTTGTTACGTTGGCGTTCATTTGACAATATGTTGTCAGACAAGTGGATACCTGAAGGTGTAAACTTTTGGGATGGAATGTATCGGAATTATATGGTTGACAGTGACGGGAACGAAGTGGAATTAGTTGCTGATGGATCGGACAATGCGATTGTTTCAAGTTCTGAACTTAGCAAATATTTACGCCCTTATAGCCGTACCATGTCTAGTACAAACGCTTTGAAAGATGGATATAATTGGCATAAAGCTTATTACCTATATCCGATTTCTATTGCTGATATGCAATATGCCTCACCGGATGGTTCAAAAGAAAACACATATTTATATCAAAATATATATTGGCCTAATACAGGTGGGGGACATGCAGAGGAGTAATCAGGTATAAGAAAATATATACAGGTTAAGTTTTTTTACATACAGGTTAAGAAGAGATGGTTCGTGAGAATAATTTCTTCTTCATAAATAAAAATCTCAAGAACAGGTTAAATGTAACTATAGCCTCTTTTCACTAAAGTAGTGAAGAGAGGCTATATTCATAGGATCCAAACTTTGATTTAGTAAAACAAAGCAAGATATTCAATCTATGAATGAATTTAAAAGAGTGGAATTTGTTTTTTGACCTGACGAACTCGAACGTATATAATTCCCTGCCATTATCTTCGTTGTCCCCCCCCCCTTCAATATATATATGGTTAATGGATTGCATAACAGTGAGTTAAATAATGAATGTTCAAATAAATGAAGGATGATATAGCATTATTGTAAGAGAAAAAATATACCTCCTGTCGGGTAACGATTTGGAAAATCGCTCTGCTGTATAACTTTTCATTTTTTTGTGCATTTAGGACGTTGTAAGAGTTTCTGTAGCTTTTGTTGTAATGTTCTAGTAATTAGTTTACTCTACACTATTATTTCGATTTGGTTCGGTTATTCCCATGTTTTTTGTACCTTTGCCTCTCGAATGGAGCATAAAGTTCCACGAAACGAATGAAACAGAAACACAGAAAGTCCCGTTTTGAGTCCTTTCAAGGTATACTGACCAAGCTTGCACTTTTCCATCAGTGGGGAAGAGAAAATTCTGATTAAGTAAGTCTCTTTACTTGATTTCTCCTTTTTACATTTTATTATCTGTGTGAATCAAGATCTAAGAAGTTATTGATTCGCATTATTTCTAAAAATTCATAAGTAACAACGTATGAACAAATTCTCTTTGTTCATAATGATGCTTTGTGCGTCATTATGTCCCTTGGGTGTGTATGCCCAGGAAGTGGCATGGCATATAATGTCTATAGAAGATATGTTTGCGCTTGCCGACCGTAACAGTAAATCATTGCGTCCGTATGCAACCGGTATTTGTGAAGCCCGTGAAGGCGTAAGAATTGCCGGGAATGCCCGTTTGCCGGAAATTGAAGCTGCTTTGTCGTTCAGTTATTTGGGTGATGCTCTGCTGATAGACCGTAATTTTTCGAATGGAACCAATGCACCTATGCCGCATTTGGGTAATAACTTCTCAGTAGAGGCTTCTCAGGTAGTATATGCGGGAGGTAGCATTACAAACAGTATTGCTATTGCACGTTTGCAAGAAAAGATGGCTCGCCTGGGCTTGGATGCCGGGCGTGATAAAGTAGGTTTCCTGCTTATCGGCTATTATCTGGATCTATTCAAACAGCAGAATATGTTGCAAGTATACGAAAAGAATATAGAGCAGACCAAGCAGGTGATTGAGGAACTCCGTGCGAAAGAGTGTGAAGGAATCGTTCTGAAAAACGATATTACCCGCTACGAATTGTTGCTGGCCAATCTGGAATTGACCCGTACACAGATTGAAAATACAATCTCTATCCTGAATAGCAATCTGACTACTACTTTAGGTTTACCGGAGGATGCCAGAATACAGCCGGACACTACTATTCTCTCAAAAGCCCTCCCCATTGAAAATAAAGAGAATTGGACAAATACCGCTTATGCAAACTCTCCTGTACTAAAACAGATGTTACTTACCGTGGAAATGAGTAAGCATCAACAGAAAATTACACGTTCGGAACAAATACCCCAAATAGCTCTATTTGCCGGTAATAAACTGGATGGGCCTATCACCATCGAAGTGCCTCCTATCAATAAGAACCTCAACTATTGGTACGTAGGGGTAGGGGTGAAATATAATTTCTCTTCTCTGTTCAAGGCCAGTAAGTCCATTGCTCGGGATAAATTCACTGTTCGGCGAAATACGGAGCAGTATAATGATGCTAAAGAACAAACCGGCTTGGCTGTCAATGCAGCGCAGGTGAAATATATGGAAACTTATGTGGAGTTGAATACTCAGCAGAAAAGTGTGGAACTGGCCAATCAGAACTATGCCGTCATCCATGACCGCTATAAGAATGATATGGCACTGATCACCGATATGCTGGATGCCAGCAATTCAAAACTTGAGGCAGAACTACAGCTCGTAAATGCCCGAATCAATATTGTTTTTAATTTTTATAAACTTCTGTATATCTCCGGAACTATCTAAAATCAATCGTCATGAATAAGAAAACTAAAAAAATGGTATTCAATCTCTCTGTTATTTTTGTGTTGCTTCTTGCCTTCGGGTGGGTCTGTTCGCGTTTTGTCCATTTGGGTAACGTAGAGTTTACGGACAATGCGCAGGTACGTCAACATATCGTTCCTATCAATTGCCGTATACAAGGCTTTATTAAGAAAATATATTTTACGGAATATCAGGCTGTGCATAAGGGAGACACATTGGCTTTGATAGAAGATGCCGAATTTCGTTTCAGACTGGTGCAGGCAGAAGCCGATTATCAGAATGCTTTATCCGGAAAGAGTGTAGTGACATCGTCTATCCATACCATCCAGAATAATATATCTGTGTCCGATGCCGGTATTCAAGAAGCTAAAGTACGCATGGATAATGCTGAACGCGAATATAAACGCTATCAGAATTTGCTGGAACGGGATGCTGTCACCCGCCAGCAATACGATGCGGTGAAAACAAATTTTGATGCATCAAAAGCACGTTATGAATTGTTATTTCGCCAAAAGAAATCGACGGCCCTCGTCAAACAAGAACAAACTGAACGCTTGGAGCAGACCGAAGCTGGGATTAAACTGGCAGAAGCAGCTTTGGAGATAGCCCGGCTAAATCTTTCATATACGGTGATTATAGCTCCGTGTGACGGAACTACCGGGCGGAAAGAGATTCGGGAAGGTGTGTTAGTGCAACCCGGACAGACACTGGTCAACCTGGTGGATGACCATGATAAATGGGTGGTAGCCAATTACAAAGAGACGCAAACTGCCCATATTGGCGAAGGTTATCCGGTGGGTATAGAAGTAGATGCCATCCCAGGAATAATGTTTAAAGGAATAGTAAAATCGGTTTCTCAGGCAACAGGGGCAAGTTTTTCTCTTCTTCCACAGGATAATTCCGCAGGCAATTTTGTGAAGGTGGAACAGCGTATTCCTGTCCGGATAGAATTTACCGGCGAAAATAGGCCCGAAGATATGAAACGCCTGCGTGCCGGAATGAATGTGGAATGTGTAGTAAACTATTAATGTATGCATGAAATAACTCCTTTTACCATTCCGGCGATGCGCGATTTTGTTCCTGAAAAGTGGAGGCCGTGGATTGTTATTCTTTTTGTTATTGTCTTTCAATTTTCCGGAGGCGTTTATTTGGCTGCGGTTAGTGAAATGGTAGGTTCGACAGCTTTGATGCAGGAGGATATTATGATGGCAGGATACGCTTCTTTGGTAGGGATGTCGTTGACATTTGCCATTATGTTTCGGCTGAAGTTTCGTTTCCCTTCGAAAACAGCTTTCCTGACATGTAGTATTGCTATCATTTTGTGTAATCTGATATGCATGTATACTCGTAGTGTGCCGTTATTGGTGACAGCCTGTTTCTTTGGTGGGATATTCAGGATGTGGGCCACTTTTGAGTGTAATTCCACTATTCAACTCTGGCTTACGCCTCAGAGGGACCTTTCTGTCTTCTTTTGTTATATCTATCTTTTGGTACAGGGTTGTCTTCAATTATCCGGATTGATAACTGTTTATACTGCTTTTTGGATAAAATGGGAATATATGCATTGGCTGATTATTGCATTATTGTTGCTTGTGATGATAGCAACTATGATTTTGTTTCGTAATTATCGTTCGATGCCCAAATTGCCTCTTTTCGGTATTGATTGGTTGGGAGCCTTGATGTGGGGGATAGTGATTTTGTGTATTATCTTTGTTTGTGTATATGGCGAACACTATGATTGGTATGAATCTGTCTATATCCGGATGGCTACCGCGGGCGGAGTAGTAGTCCTGTTATTGAATTTGTGGCGTGCTTCTTTTATTCGCCACCCGTTCATAGCATTGGTCACCTGGCGGTTTAAAGCCGTTTACCTTACCTTTTTGCTCTATATGATTGTCGACATTTTATTGGCACCCTCGCACTTGCTCGAACATATTTATATGGAAGCCGTGCTTGGGTATGACTCTTTAAACGTGATTTCGCTCAATTGGGTATTAGTACTGGGAACGATTGTGGGGAGTGCTTTCACATTCTATACATTTTCACGTCGTAAATGGTGTTACCGGACAATGACGGTTATTGCTTTTATCGCCATCACCGGTTATTTGATGATGTTCTATTTTACGATAGATTACAATTTATGCAAAGAGGCTTTGGCTTTTCCTCTCTTTTTACGTAGTTTCGGATATGTGATTATCGCTATATGTTTTATCACCGCACTTTCGCGCGTACCGTTTCAGAACTTTTTTGAGGCGGTTTCTGTTCAGGCATTTGTCAGTGCAAGCTTTGGAGGAGCACTCGGTTCAGCTGTTCTCGGACGAGTCTTGAACGTAGTGATGCAGAAAAATGTGATGTTACTTGGCAGTACATTGGATGCACTTCATCCACAGGCAAGTCATATCCCTTTGGGAGAATTATATGCTGCTTTACAACAACAGGCATTGATGGTTTCTATGAAAGAACTTTATGGATGGCTTACATTAATAAGTCTGTTTTGTCTGATACTATTGGGTGTCGGTCATAACTCTGTCCGTCCGCTTTATGCTTTGCATCCCCGATACCGGGTGATACGCCGCTATATCAGGCATGAATTGAGGATGATCAAGCAATGACCGATTCATATATTTTTCTTTTATATTTAAAGTTGAGCCCCTGGCCGGTATATTCCGATCAGGGGCTCAATTGCTATTTATCTATTTAAAGAGAATTCTGTCAGGTTCAGATTTGTACATGTCTGAATATAAATCGTCTACATGGGACTATTACATATGGGGCGTATCCGATTTTATGGAAGTAGCCATACTCAAATGTTCATCCTATGATCCATTTGCTGCCCGGTATGAATGAAATGAGTTTTGAAGTTATGAAGCAACAGATAAATGTACTGACTGCAATGCATGGTATAGCGGCAACAGTAGGCAGTGCCAGGGTATACTTAAATACTGTTGCCCATAATCCTAGCCAGAAGATATGCATTAGATACATACCGTAGCTGAGCTTTGACATTTCTGTTATGATTCGTGGAGCTTTTGAGCTATTGATACACGTAAACATGAGGAATGTACCCGCTGTGAGCAGTACACAGTTGATTGTACAGAAGGCCCATCCTATTTCTATTACGGGAGTGGAAAGAGTCTCACCGGGTATAGCCTGACTATAGAATGAATAGATGGTTAATACGGCTCCGATAACCATTAAAATGGTTCCTATGATGAAACGTTTTGAACGACTCCACGTAAGGTGAGTATGTATATAATGTGCCAGCACGAGGTAACCCAGATAGCCTGAGAAGTACCATAGCATGTGATATTCGTTCCAGAAACATTGTCCCCATACTTCACCACACCAACGGTTGAGATATGGGATACATGTTGATAACAGAAACAACCCTATGAAGAAGCGTTCTTCTTTTGCCGAGGCTTTTCTCAGCCATGGAGATATTATAGGTATGAATAGATAAAGACTGATTAGAGGATACATAAACCACAGATGTCCTGCAAGTGTCGGGAAGTTCAAGAAAATTCGTGATAGATCCGTTAATGATGTCTCTCCGTTTATCTGTCCCCACAACATTGGTAAGGTGCTGTATAGTATCATGAATATAAAAAATGGTGGTATGATACGAAGGAATCGCTGGCGATAAAATTGCCATGTAGTTTGTTCTTCTTTCATCGGAGCAAGGAGAAAGGCGGAGACAATCATGAATAATGGTACTGCCATGCGTGAAAAGCCATCGTATACAGCTACCCATAAGCGGTCTGCTTCACTGGCTAAATAAGATTGCGGTCCGGCCATGTCCGTGGATCCGGCGGCACCGTAAAAGTTTTCACTGGAGTGTACAATCATAACGAGAAAGCACGCAAATACGCGTACATAATCTAAAAAAACAATGCGTTTCATTTTCTGTTTGAGTTTTTTATTAATAAGATGTTCTTTGTGTTGTCTTTTTTATGTGCAGCATTATTCATAATAGAAATATTTCATTGATTTTCAGGGCGCTGCTTTATTTGACGCAAAGATAGAAAAAAACTTGAGATACTGAGCAACAAACGGAAAGAATCCGTGCAACTGCATTGAATATTCAACATTTTTTTTAATATCCGATATCCGGTACTGTTTGATAAAACATAAATCCCGGTTAAATATCCTGTTTGGGGGAGCATCTACGTCTGCACCGTATGATAGTTCTTAAGTGCTCTAAAAGAAAAAAGCATCGATAATCTTACAATTATCAATGCTTTGTGGTTAGTCGGGGTGACTGGATTCGAACCAGCGACCACACGCCCCCCAGACGCGTACTCTAACCGGGCTGAGCTACACCCCGAATTGCGGATGCAAAAGTAGAATTTTATTTTGAATAAGCAAAATATTCGGATGGTTTATTTCTTTTAATTTGTTTTTTCTTGCTAAGGAAGTGCTCTGGGAAGTAGTAATCTAATTAACATTGTTAATTTGAAAGTTTTAGGTTGAACGTTTTTTTTGCAGATCACTTGTTCTTTATCAACAAAGAACAAGTGATCTGTTTCTAAAAGATTAGTTTTAACAGAGCGTTAAAACTAATCTTTTAGAAATAAATAATTAATAATATAATCTTTTGATAAATAAAGTGTTATGGGATTTTTCCTAATAAATCCCAGAACCGTTGTGGGAGGTGGATATTCTCTGTAGTTGTGGCTTTAGCAAATAGTGGAGCTATTTCTTGAGGAGGAAATCCGGCTATGCCACATCCTATTTCCGTAACCAGAAAAGTCATTTCCGGATGTTTATTTGCAAATTGAATAAATTCGTCTACATAAGGGCGGATTGTTTCTACTCCACCCTGCATGGTCGGTATTCCGTAAGTTTGTCCTTGCAAACCTACACCTTGTCCCCAGATGGCACCCCATTTGTTCATTGCCAAAAGGGCGGCGCCACCGCCATGATGCCCGGACAGATTGCTGCCGAAAACGAATATTTCATTGGGTTGCAATCGTTCGATGTGATTGGAGGTAACTCTTTGTTTCATTTATCTTATTTTCTACATTCCCATACATTCCCGATAGAAGTCGAACATTTCGAAAATGGTATCTTTATCTGCTGTCCGGTTGATACTGATATCGCCGATTTCCTTTAGGAGTGTGAAATTTATGACACCTGCACTGTTTTTCTTATCATGTTGCATGAATTCGTATAAACGGTCGTATTGCTTACAGTCGAAGTGGAAAGCTCCATAATTATCTTTTATAAATTGGATGGTCTGACGCATTTTCTCCTTTGGGAAGCCGGCTTTGAGATGTGATAGATAGAGTTCACAAACAACGCCCCAAGCTACGGCATATCCGTGAAGAACCGGACGATTCTCAGCAAGCGCCAGACTTTCGAAAGCGTGTCCTACGGTATGTCCCAGGTTTAATGCTTTGCGGATGCCGTGTTCGAATGGATCTTGTTCCACTATATCTTCTTTCACTTGTACGGAGTGGCCTACCAATTTTTTCAGATATCCGTAATCCATCTTCTCCGTATCGAATGCAAGCAGTTCAGCCCAGTGAGAGGTGTTGCTGATCAGTCCGTGTTTTAGCATCTCGGCGTATCCCGAAAAGAAATTATGTGCATCGAGTGTACGGAGAAACTCTGTTTCGATTAATACACTGGCTGCCGGTGCAAAGGCACCTATCTCGTTTTTCAATCCATTGAAATTAATGCCGGTTTTCCCGCCAACAGAAGCATCTACCATTGCCAGCAGGGTGGTGGGAATATTGATATAGGCAATGCCGCGTTTGAAGGTTGCGGCTGCAAATCCACCTAAATCAGTGACCATTCCGCCCCCGAGATTGATGAGGAGCGAGTGACGGGTAGCGCCTTTTTCACTTAATACCTGCCAGACAGAGGCCAGGGTTTCGAGTGTTTTATGTACGTCTTCGGCTCCGATGGTGATTTCGACAGCATCTTTCAGGATTGATAAGCCTGCCAGTTGAGAAAGGCAGAGACGGTGAGTATGATCGTCAGTGAGAATGAACAGGCGGTCGTGTGGGCAGTTGTCGATGGCACGTTTAAGACTACTTTCCAGATCTTCACAAAGGATGACTTCTTGTTTACTCATAATGGTTCTATGTTTTTTTATGTACTGCAAAGATAGGAGTTCGGAGATAAATAGTGAAACTTAGCACTTAAAAATGTAAAACATGGGGTTCTGTTTGTGAGAAAAAGCTATCTTTGTGACATTAAATTTAGATAAGATGAAAGCATTATTACCTGTATTCTGCCGTCCTTTAGGATATGTGATTCTTGTTATTTCTATGTTTATTCCATTCCTGTTATTGATGCAGGGAATGGTAACGGACAGTAACTTATTATTTTATAAAGAGTGTATTAAACTGCTGATGATATTGGGAGCAATGATGATTATTTTTGCTTTATCACGTAATGAAGGTCGTGAAACAGAGATTATACGGAACAAAGCTACTCGTAATGCTATTTTTCTGACTGTACTTTTTTTGTTTGGCGGGATGCTTTATCGGGTAGCAACAGGAGATATCATGACCGTAGATACCTCTTCTTTTCTTATTTTTCTTATTATCAATGTACTCTGCCTTGAATTTGGTATGCAAAAAGCGCGAATCGATAAAATCTTTAAAAGATAATTGTGTTTAAATTAAACCTTTTGCTTTGAAGGTTGTCAAACAAACGATTGTTATTATTCAACCTACAGGCAAATGAAGAAACTATTGATCTGGACGGTGTTGCTGCTGACAGCTACCCTATCCACTTATGCGCAAAACAAAATTGTAACCGTATCGGGCCGTGTAATAGAGGCCGGTACGAAGGAACCGGTCGAACTCGCTGCTGTGCAGTTATTATCTCTCCCTGACAGTGCTCAGGTAGCGGGTATGACCACTTCGACACAAGGCTACTTTTCTTTATCCAAGCAGAAACCGGGAAAATATCTGCTTAAAGTATCTTTCATCGGGTATGTCACCAAAATTATTCCTGTGCAGCTAACAGCTAATGTTCCTGCAAAAAAAATGGGGAATATTGAACTGGCAACTGATGCTGTCATGCTGCAAGAAGCGGTTGTGGTAGCAGAAGCTCCGCAAGTGACGGTTGTAGAAGATACGTTAATGTACAATTCCAGTGCTTACCGTACACCTGAGGGGGCTATGTTGGAAGAATTGGTCAAGAAACTTCCGGGTGCTGAAATTGATGATGACGGTAATGTGAAAATCAATGGTAAGGATCTGAAGAAAATTATGGTTGATGGTAAGGAGTTTTTCGGTGGAGACGTGAAAACCGGTTTGAAGAATCTTCCGGTAGACATGGTCGATAAACTGAAAACTTATGATAAAAAGTCGGATCTGGCACGTGTGACGGGGATTGATGACGGTGAAGAAGAAACGGTACTCGACTTGACAGTGAAAAAAGGGATGAATCAGGGATGGTTTGGTAATGCAGATTTGGGAGTCGGTACTAAAGATCGCTATACCGGACGAATGATGCTGAACCGCTTTGTCGATAAAACCCAGTTCTCTATTATAGGCTCGGCGAATAATGTAAATGATCAGGGATTCTCCGGAGGGGGTGGCGGTCCGCGCTGGCGTAGTAACAATGGCTTGAATGCTACTAAAATGTTGGGTGCCAACTTTGCGACCCAGACCAACAAGCTAGAACTGGGAGGTAGTGTACGATATAACTTCCAGGATGCTGATATCTCAAGTATCAATTCTTCCGAACGTTTCCTTCAGAATGGCAATTCATATTCTAATTCGAATAATAAGAACCGGAATAAAGGAACAAACCTGAATGCTGACTTCCGTATGGAATGGAAACCGGATACTTTGACAAATATTATCTTTCGCCCTAATTTCTCCTATGGGAGGACAAATAATGCTTCTCGCTCTGAATCGGGCACTTTCAATGAAGATCCTTTCAATCTGATCGTAAATCCAAATGATTATCTGAATTTTGATAATTTGTCTGACGATCCGTTGAAAGACATTCGTGTGAATGCCACCAATAGTGCTTCGTTGTCTAAAGGTAAAAGTCTTTCGGGAAACGCCACTTTACAGGTTAACCGAAAATTGAATAATAGAGGACGTAACCTGACTTTCCGTGGAGTCTTTGGATATGGTGATAATGATAACGATCAGTATACACAGTCTGAAACACGTTATTACCAATTGCTGAATCATTTGGGAGGTGACTCTATCCTATATCGTAATCAATATATTACAACTCCTACACGCAACTATAACTATACGGCCCAAGTGACTTATAGCGAACCCATTGCCAAGGCCACTTTCTTGCAGTTCAGTTATCAGTTTCAGTATAAATATAGCAAGAGTGACAAGACCACGTTCGATTTGCTCGATTATCCGGACTGGGCTATCGGCGGAGCTCTCCCTTCCGGGTATGAGTCTCATGCAGTGGACAGCTTGAGCAAGAATGCTGAATATCGTTATTATAACCATGACGCTTCAGTGGGGTTGCGTTTCATTCGTCCGAAGTATCAGTTGAATGTGGGTATGTCTTTCCAACCACAGAATTCTACCTTGTCTTATAAAAAAGGAGACTATATGATTGATACAACACGTACTGTATTCAACTTCGCACCGAATATGGACTTGCGTTTCCGTTTCTCAAAAGTTAGTCAGTTGCGTTTCACCTATCGGGGACGTAGCAATCAGCCTACTATGGAGAACTTATTGCCTATAACCGATAACTCCAATCCGTTGAATATACGTATGGGTAATCCCGGATTGAAGCCTTCTTTTGCACATACGATGCGTTTGTTCTATAATACATATAATGCAGAGAAACAGCGTGGAATCATGACTCACTTTAGCTTTACAGCTACACAGAACAGCATCAGTAACAGTACTCGCTATAATGAAGAAACCGGTGGATTGATTACACGACCGGAGAATATCAATGGTAATTGGAATGCGTTTGGTATGTTCGGTTTCAATACAGCTTTAAAGAATAAGAAGTATACGATTAATACTTTCACTAATGTGAACTACCAGAATAATGTGGCGTTCCTTTATAATCAGGATACGAAAAACAATGATAGAAATACAAGTACAGGCCTGACATTAGGTGAGAGAGTAACAGGTTCCTATCGCAATGATTGGTTTGAATTTTCTTTGAACGGTTCGATCAATTACACAGCCGAACGCAATAAACTTCGTCCGGAGAACAATCAGGAACCTTATACATATTCTTATGGAGCAAGTACCAATATTACGATGCCTTGGAAAATGACTTTGGCTACAAACATCGCCAATCAAAGTCGTCGCGGCTATCGTGACTCAAGCATGAACCGTGACGAACTTATCTGGAATGCACAACTTGCCCAGTCATTGCTGAAAGGTGCTGCTACTGTTAGTTTTGAGGTTTATGATATTTTGAGACAACAGAGTAACATCAGCCGTTCATTGTCAGCCGATATGCGTTCGGTATCCGAATATAACGGTATTAATAGTTACTGTATGGTACACTTTATCTACCGTCTGAATATCTTCGGCAGTAAAGCTGCTCGAGAAAAGATGATGAATAGTGGTAGAAGAGGTTTTGGTGGACCCGGTAGAGGTCCCGGCGGTGGCTTTGGTGGCGGACATCCCCGCTTTTAATAAGATATCTTGTTAACACAGGCAACTTTCCTCCGGACAGATGCAAAATCTCTTTAATTTTGTATCGGTCCGGAGGGATTATCGTTTTGAATCGGGACAGTTGTTGTTCGTATCCGATATTTTCCATACATTTGTTCTTTGTATAATCCGCGGAGGGCGAATATGATAGATTGGAACTACATAGCAAGTGTAATAGCTACCGTTGCCTTTGATATTATTTATTTCGGGGCTATTATCGGTACGATTGTCATCGTGATTCTCGACAATCGTAATCCGGTGAAGACAATGGCATGGATTCTGATCCTGATGTTTCTTCCGGTTGTAGGGTTGGTTTTCTATTTCTTTTTTGGGCGTAGCCAAAGGCGTGAGAAGATTATCGGTAAGAAAAGTTATGACCGTTTGCTTAAAAAACCGATGGCAGAGTATTTGGCGCAGAACTGCTGTGAAACGCCGAAGGAATATGCACGGCTGATACAGCTGTTCCAGAATACGAACCAGGCTTTTCCGTTTGAGGGAAATCGGGTCGATATTTACACTGGCGGATATTCTAAACTACAAGCTCTGTTGAGAGAGCTGCAAAAGGCGAGGCTTCATATTCATATGGAATATTACATCTTTGAGGATGATCCTGTGGGACGATTGGTACGTGATGTACTGATCGAGAAAGCGCGGGAGGGAGTCGAGGTGCGTGTGATCTATGACGATGTAGGATGTTGGCATGTTCCTCATCGCTTTTTCGAAGAGATGAGAGATGCAGGAATTGAGGTACGCGGTTTTTTGAAGGTCCGTTTTCCCTTGTTCACGAGTAAAGTGAATTATCGCAATCACCGGAAGATTGTGGTGATTGACGGACGTATTGGATTTATCGGTGGAATGAATCTTGCCGAACGTTATATGCGTGGCTTTTCGTGGGGAATCTGGAGAGATACGCATATATTGCTTGAAGGAAAAGCGGTACATGGTCTTCAGACTGCTTTTTTGCTCGATTGGTATTTCGTGGATCGCACTCTGATCACTGCTTCGCGCTACTTTCCTAAGATAGAAGCTTATGGCAATTCTTTGGTACAGATTGTGACAAGTGAACCGATCGGTCCCTGGAAAGAGATTATGCAAGGGTTGACAGTAGCCATATCCGGTGCTAAGAAATATTTCTATATGCAGACGCCTTACTTCTTACCTACCGAACAAATTTTGGGTGCAATGCAGACTGCTGCATTGGCAGGAGTAGATATCCGGTTAATGTTGCCTGAGCATGCGGATAATCGTGTTACACATTTGGGCTCCTGTTCTTATCTGGCAGATGTATTGCGTGCAGGAGTCAAGGTCTATTTTTATAAAAAGGGTTTCCTGCATTCTAAATTAATGGTTTCGGATGATATGCTTTCGACAGTGGGGTCTACCAATCTCGATTTCCGTAGTTTTGAACATAATTTTGAAGTAAATGCCTTTATGTATGATATGGAGACAGCATTGCAGATGCGGGAGATTTTCTTGCAGGATCAGCGGGAAAGTACTCAGATTTTCCTGAAGAGCTGGGAAAAACGTTCTTCGCGTCAGAAGGCAATGGAGTCTGTAGTTCGATTATTGGCTCCGTTGCTATAAGGAAAACCTTCTTCAATCTATCTGAAGAAGGAAAAATTGACACTCCCGTATACCCTTCTTTCTATAAAGTGGGGATGATCTTCAAAGTTATTCTTTTTGCCATGTTCCAGAACAAACAGGCCATCCTCTTTCAGCAGGTTGTTCTTGAAAATTAAATCCGGAATTGTTTCCAACTCTTTTAGTTCATAGGGAGGATCGGCAAAAATGAAATCAAACTGTTCATGACTGCCATTTATGAATTTAAATACATCTCCACGGATAGGCAGGCATTTGTCTGTTTGCACCTCTTTCATGATTTTGCTGATGAAAGCATGATGGGCTCCGTCTTTCTCCACACTGATGACGCGGTCACACCCACGTGAAACCAGCTCTATACTGATACTGCCTGTACCGGCAAACAGATCGAGAGCAACAATGCCCTCTTCAAAATCTATGTAATTGGATAATACATTAAACAGATTCTCTTTGGCAAAATCTGTTGTCGGACGTGCCTTGAAGGTTCTGGGCACATCAAATCTTCTTCTTTTATATATTCCGCTGATTACTCGCATGTTAATAAGGCTTGCATGTCAATATTGCTTGCAGGGTTCATTATGAATACCTGCTGTATGTATTTACGTAACTCCTGCATTAGTTTCTCTTTATCATTAAATGCACCTGTCAGGTGAAGTTCGTCCCGTTCCTGATCAAAATTCAACTGTTTCCATAGATAGAGCAGATAGTAGATTCGGTCACCTGTTTTGCGACATTCAAATGAATTGGCAAGAAGCAGATGCCCACGCTCATAACAGAAAAAGTCGATGGCATCACGGCGAATAGAAGCATATATCTTTTTACTGTTGCCTAATCTGCTTTTCGCCGAAAAATATTCTGCTAATGGAGCTGCTTGTGAATAAAATCTTGCTTCGGGATACTGATCGGATAAGAATTGGCAAGTACTTTTATCCATGCCGAAGATGACTACGGCATTATTCTTTTTTAAAATATTATATTTTACCGTTTCATTTTCTTTGGGAGTGTGGTTATGGTAGAATATCATTTCGGACTGATCATCCTCAAACAGTTCAAGGGGGATTAGGGTGAAACGCTTGTCTGCCATCAGAATGTTTACCCGTTTGTAAGTATGATTCAGAAAGTCCAATTCACGGAAAGCCTGTTTGAGATTGGCTGTAAGAGATAATGAAGCCTCGACCTCCTTCTCAAAGAAAGAGAGCGAACTATCGTGAATCGGATTGTAGATAGAAAAAGAAAATCCATCCGTACTAAGACGGATGGACAATGTATATTGTTCCGATTTACCAAAGTCAATCGTTTCTGCAATTGCTCTATCGGGCATATTCGGATTATTCCCAGTTACCTGCGCCGTTGTTAGGAGTATCGATAGAACCTACCATCAAACCGGCATATTTACCCAATTTAACCTGAAGGTCTTTCAAGTTTGCAATTTCTTGCTTGTCAAGTCCGTTCAAGTATACATCATATGGAGTGTTGGCCTGGAACAAGAAGATAGGAGCTCCTGATTTAGTTGTATCGTTTTTAGTGTACATTTCGAACTGTGCACCATTACCGAACGGAACATATCTCAAAGAGTCTGCATTGAATGACTTATCGTAGATCGTATCTGTTACGGCAACCCATATTGTATCACGTTTGAAGCCCATCAGGCCGGCAGCTTCAACTTCTTTCCAGTTGTTAGTCTTTTTAGCCTTGTTGATCAGAGCCATGGCTTTCTTTTCAGTCATACCGTCTTCCAGCTGCTTGTCGCTCAATACGCCTTCTTTAGATACGAAAGGAATCTTTTGTGTCTTAACGAAATCGATCAGTGTGTCAAAGCTTGCAGTATACTGCTTGTAAATGTTACGATATTCTGCCTGAGCTTTACGAATATCAATCAAGCGGGCAACAACTGCTTTGTCTCTGTGCTTTTTAGCTTTTTCGAAGTTGATAGGACCCATGATACTAGCATAGCAAATGTAAACCAAAGCAATGGCGCATACACCTAGTACGATATTAAATACTGTTTTCATGATAAATATGTTTTTTTTAGTTTATATTCGTAGCGCAAAAATAAAATAAATAAATCTAATTAACGATAGTTCTTGTAACTTTTTTCTCGTACAAAAATGATAAATAACTATTTAGAGCGGCAAATTAAGGAAAATTTTTCTTATCAGCCAACTTTTGAGCAAGAAATAGCTGTAAAATCTCTTTCGGAGTTTCTACTTTCTACGGCTAATGATACGGTTTTTGTGCTTCGTGGATATGCGGGAACAGGAAAGACTTCTCTTGTCGGGGCCTTAGTGAAAGCGATGGATAAGTTACAACAGAAATCGGTTTTACTGGCTCCTACGGGAAGAGCGGCTAAAGTATTTTCTGCTTACGCAGGACACCCGGCTTTTACCATTCATAAAAAGATATACAGGCAGCAGTCTTTTTCGAATGAAGTAAGTAATTTTTCAATTAATGATAATCTGACTACTCATACATTATATATTGTAGATGAGGCTTCCATGATTTCGAATGAAGGTTTGTCCGGTTCGATGTTCGGTACCGGACGTCTGTTGGATGATTTGGTGGAGTTTGTCTATTCCGGTGCAGGGTGTCGTTTATTGTTGATGGGAGATACGGCTCAGTTGCCTCCGGTAGGAGAAGAGCAAAGTCCGGCACTTGCTACCGAGGCATTGAAAGGATATGGACTGAATGTCATAGAGGTTGATCTCACACAGGTGGTACGTCAGGTTCAGTCGTCCGGTATTTTATGGAATGCCACTCAGATTCGGCAGTTGATTGCTGAAGACGAGTGTTTTTCGCTGCCTAAGATAAAAGTAAGCGGATTTCCGGATATACAGGTGGTACGTGGCGACGAATTGATCGATACCCTGACCGGCTGCTACGAAAAAGACGGAATGGACGAGACGATTGTGGTATGCCGTTCCAATAAACGGGCTAACATATATAATAAAGGTATACGTGCTCAGATTCTTTACAGGGAAGATGAACTGAATACGGGTGACTTACTCATGGTAGCGAAGAATAATTACTTCTGGACAGAGAAGTATAAAGAAATGGATTTTATAGCGAACGGAGAGATTGCTGTGGTTCGTCGGGTGAGGCGTACTCGTGAACTGTATGGTTTCAGGTTTGCTGAAGTACTTCTTGCGTTTCCCGATCAAAATGACTTTGAGTTGGAAGCTAATTTGTTGCTTGATACGCTTCATTCGGATGCACCTGCTTTACCCAAAACAGAAAACGACCGGCTTTTTTATTCTGTACTTGAAGACTATGTGGACATCACCGTCAAGCGGGAGCGAATGAAAAAAATGAAAGCTGACCCACACTACAATGCTCTACAGGTGAAGTACGCTTATGCGGTGACCTGTCATAAGGCGCAGGGCGGGCAATGGCAAAATGTTTTTCTTGACCAGGGGTATATGTCGGATGAGTATCTGACACCTGATTATTTCCGTTGGCTGTATACAGCTTTTACGCGTGCATCGAAAACTCTCTATCTGGTGAATTATCCGGAAGAGCAAATAGAGTGACCGGACTATAAATAAGACAGGGAACCCATCTCGGGCTCCCTGTTTCTTTTGTGTAACTTAATTTATTGTCAGTGCATGAATATGAATCTCGTTGTTTAGCGGAAGTTGTTTGGGGTAACGTAATTGCCTCCATCATCATTGGTGTCGGCTACGTCCCACCATAAACGAGTTCCCTGTGTATCTACATCTTTCGGACGGTTCGGGTTAGATACTTCACTGTCCGGGTATCTCAGGCGTTTGATGAACTTCCCGTTTGCAACTTCACCCCCTGAGTTGTTGCCTCCTTTAGGTGTTTTCATATAGCGGGGATAGTCTGTACGGCGGAACTCTGCCCATCCTTCGTTACCGTTGGGATATACGGCAATCCATTTCTGGGTGATGATTTGTTCCAACTGTGCTTCTCTGTCACCACTCTTGAAGGCTTGTAAGCCTTTCAATCCTTCCATGTATTTGCTGATCTTTTCTTGTCCTTCCTCGTCAGCACCAATCTGATAGTAGTTGAAGGAAGCTTCAATGCCTTCCTTATAGAGATCTTCAGCGGTACCTTTAGCACCGGCCCATCCTCGGAGAGCGGCTTCTGCCCGGAGGAACAGGCTTTCGGAGTAACCCAGCCATACTATTTCGCGTGCATAACACCACCAATGTTTGCGGTCGAGTTTTTTCTGATCTTGCTTGATGAATACACGGCTTGGAGAATAAGTCGTTGTGTAGCTTCCTCCCAATGAAGTCTCACCGTTTTCGCAACCATTGAAGTCTTTTGTCATGTCTTCTTTGGGTTCGGTTTGGTTCAGGTCCTCAAGAGCGGTCGGTCTCCACCACAATATTTCGCAACGTGGGTCGAGAATGGTCGATTGTTCTTTATAAGCTCGTTCCATTTCTTTAGATAACACTACGTTAGCACTCCAGTTGTACAGAAGTGTGTAGATGTTTTCGTTACCACCCGTGATGTACGAGTATTTGGGAGTCTGCTTCATATTATCATCATCGCTTTGCATCAATCCGGCAGGGTCGGCCATGGCTTTCTCACCCTGTTCTTTAGCAAGTTGGGGATCTACATTCGATACACGTAGTGCCAATCGTAAACGAAGGGTATTGGCAAAACGAAGCCATTTGTCTTTGTCGCCTCCAAAGCACTTGTCGTTTTCACCCAGGCTGTATTGTGCAGTAGAAGGAGTGTTGTGCAGTGCAGTGATGGCCTGATCGAGCATTTTAAAGATAACGTCGTATACATCTTTCTGATCCATGTATTTCACTTTCTCGTCTGTGGGCATTGCACCTTTTACGTAGTATTCCAATGGAATGGCTCCATAAGTGTCTGTTTGCATAGAGATCAGGAATGCGTAGTAGATACGGGTCATATAGAACGCATTGTGATAGCGCTCTTTTCCGCAGAACCAGAATGTTTTGATCAACTGACTGTATTCTTCTACAGTGCGATTATCGTAGAAGTGCTCCCAGCGTCTTTTGGACCATCCGTCGTTATAACCGTAGGTAGGCGAGTTGGTCACGAATCCGCTAACGTTGTTGGCAAAGTAAGCAGCGTAGATGTCATGAGTCAGGTTGGTCGTAACCTGATAATCATTATAGAGTCCTTCGTAAGTCAGGTTGGCGAACACCGAACCGATGGCGCTTTCCGTGCCTTGAAGGCTTTTCAGTGCACTGGGTGTCAGTTCGTAGTCGATATCGATTCCGTCAGGTGTGGCACCGATTATTTCCGGATCGTATACCGGTGCGTAGGGATCGGTATTCATTTCTTCGAAATCATTACATGCAGCCAGTCCTAACAGGAGAGTGCACATGGCAAGCGATTTGTATATTTTGATTTTCATACTATATCTTTAATTTATAAAATTAGAAACCAAGGTTAACTGAGAATCCGAATGTACGGGTATAAGGTACAGCCATAAAGTCGATGGCTTGAGAGAACATGGTTGTGTCGTAACCACCTTCCGGACTTGTTCCCGGAGTATGTTTCAACAGATAAGCCAGGTTACGTGCTACGAACGAAACATTCAGCGAGTTGATCGGCGTTTTCTTCAGCATGCTTTTGGGGAATGTATAGCCGATGGCCAGTTCCTTCAGCTTGATGAAAGAAGCATCATAGATAAAGTCTTCTGCGTTCTGTGCTCCGTAATAGTTGGATGCTGAGATCTTCTGAGTATTGGGTGTTCCGTCTTCGTATACACCCGGGAAGATCATCATAAAGTTATCGCTTTCTCCACGATTCATAGTACGTTTAGCCATACCCGAGCCTGTTGCGTTCATTTCGGAGATAGAGATGATATCGCCACCGAATTTCATATCGAACATGGCCGACAGTGTAAAGCCTTTGTAGGTGAACGACGGAGATACAGACATCAGCAAGTTAGGCTGGATGTTGCCGATAGGTTTAGCCAGGCGTTCGTCAGCATCTGTGGTCGTCATAGGCAAGCCGTTCTCTTTATTTATAATGATGTTGCCCTGTTCGTCACGTTTGTAGAGAGTCTTGGCATAGATTTCACCCAATTTGTGACCCGGGCGTGCACCTACGTTGATCGGGAAGTTAGAGTCGCCATTGAAGTAGATGTAGTCTACACCGTCGGCCAGTTTCTCTACGTTCGATACGTTCTTGGCCAGATTGACATTCAGATCGAAAGAGAAGTCTTTCAATTGTACCGGTGTAGAGTAGATCATCATTTCGAAACCTTTGTTGGTGATCAGACCGGCATTGACCCATTTACCTCCACTCCAGGGAGCAGCGGCGGGCACTTTCATGATCTGGTTCTTCGTGCGGCTATAATAATAGGTAAAGTCAAATCCCAAACGGTTGTTGAGGAACTTCATATCCAAACCTGCTTCGTAAGAAGAAGAGATTTCCGGTTTCAGCTGGTCGTTCATTTTCACGTTCGATTTGCTTGGAATCAGCTCACCTTTTTCAAATTTAAATCCGTACGTATTGTATAACTGATACGGGTCCGTATCTTTACCTACTTGTGCGGCAGACAAACGTACCTTGGCGAAAGTCAGCCAGTTGGGCAGTGTTTTGTCCAGTGAACGGACAAAATCAGAAACGACAAAACTTAAGTTGGCAGACGGGTAGAAGAAAGAGTTGTTCTTTTTCGGCAGTGTAGACGACCAATCGTTACGGGCAGTCAAGTCTAGTGACAGATATTCTTTCCAAGAGAGTTGCAAAGATCCGAATACTGAATTTGTTGCGCGTTCATGTCCGGTTTCTCCGGCAGTGTTCAGCATATTGGCTGCATTGAAAATCCATTGTCCCTTATCCAGCATATTGCGTACGCCGGCATTCAGTGATTCATAATTCTGGTACATGAAGTTACCACCTACCGTGAATCCCAGACGGAAATTGTCAGTCAGCTGTTTGTCACCCATCAATACGATTTCTGCGTTCGATTCGAAGAAATTCTGCTCCTCGCGGTTCATTTCGTCATCGGTGATATCTTTGATACTGCTCTCACCGTTGATACCGTCACCTGCATTCGTTTCTTCGATTCGGGTACGATAATAATCGAATGCATATTTGGCAGACAAGTGCAACCAGTCAGTAAAGTTGATTTTCATTCCATAATATCCGAATGCTCTCCAACGTTCGTCAGAGTTGTGGCGCTGGTTCAGGACGTAATAAGGGTTACGGATACCGGCAGTAGGACCTGTCCAGTTTACGTGTGCATTGCCATCTGTCGAATATTGTTTCAGGTCGTCCAGGCGAATATTGTTAGGAATACCCATCAATTGAGCGATTGCTCCGTAAGTACCGAAGTAAGGACGATCTTCTGCTTTGGTACGTGAAAGTGAAATCTTTCCGTCCATAGAGAGATATTTGTTCATTTCCATTCCGGCATTCAGGTCGAGGTTGATTCGGTTGAGCTTCTCGTTCGGGAATACGCCCTTATTGTTCGAGCTGCCGAAAGAAGCACGAAAGTGCGATTTATCTGTTACGTTGCTCACCGATACATTGTGGTTTTGCGCGAAACCGGTATCGAAGTAATCTTTCAGTTTGTTGCCGTATTTAGAGAATGCATAGGTATCACCGTTCCAGGCTTTCTGCATGCTTCCGTCCAATACCGGTCCCCAACTGGAAGAGTCTGTCGGATCATATTTGGCATAATATTGAGACAGAGGATTCTTGTTTTCATCCTGAGTCACAATGTGGCCCTGTCCGTAACGATCTTGCATTTCAAGAGTTTCGGCTACCTGGCTCCAAGTGAAGTTGCCGCTATAGCGTACTCCGAATCCATCTTTCTTGCTACCTTTTTTGGTTGTGACCAAGATCACACCGTTACCGGCACGCGAACCGTAGAGAGCGGCGGCATTCGGACCTTTCAGTACAGAGATCGATTCAATATCTTCCGGGTTGATATCGACGGACGAACCACCACGGTCGACACCACCGTAATAGGTAGCATCCGAGTTATTATTGTCACTGAACGGTACACCGTCTACAATCCAGAGCGGCTGGTTGTTATCTGCGAGAGAAGAGTTACCGCGGATTGTAATCTTGGTAGAACCACCCAGGCCAGTTCCGGCTGTATTCATTTGCAGACCGGCTACTTTACCTTGCAATGCACTGGTCACTGAAGGATCCCCTGTCTGGTTCAGTTGGTCGCCTTTGATTTCCTGTACGGCATATCCTAACATTTTCTTCTCACGTTTGATGCCCAAAGCGGTTACAACCACTTCACTGATCATCTGGGTATCTTCACTCATCGTTACATTCAGAATGCTTTCTTTAGCGGGCAACACTTGTTGTTTGTATCCGATATAGGAGAATACGATTTCAGCTTTCGGATCATTGACAGTCAGGGTGTATTTACCCTCCAGGTCGGTAATGGCTCCTGTGCTGGTACCCTTAACAGATACATTGACGCCGATCAGCGCCTCGCCGTTAGCATCTACAACCGTACCGCTGATCTGACGTTTGGCCGATGCCTGAACCGGATCCTGTTGTTTGGAAGCCTGAGACAGATAAACAATGTTATCCTCGATTTTGTATGTCAGGTTTTTGCCTTTGAGCGCAGTATTCAACAGTTGTTCCAGGCTTACATTCTTTACGTTCAGATTCTCAATCGGCATGTTTGACGATTGGTCATCATAAAAGAATTGATACTTAGACTGAGATTGCACCGTTTTGATGACTTGCCCCAATGTAGTGCGGGAAGTTGAAAATGTGAATTGTGCAAATGACCACTGGATAGGAGCGGCAGCTAAAAGAAGAACCAGCGATGCTTTGAGCAGCCTGGGTCTTTGAAATAGGATTTTGTTTTTCATTGACTATAATTAAATTAATTAGTTAACTTTAAAAACATACAAGGTTTAAGCATTGTATTTATAATATAAGTCAACGGCTTTTGTGCCCTTGATGTTAATAAAACAAGTGTCCCGAAAGAAACACTTACTTCAGTTACTAACTTTTTTGAGAATTATTTATATGTCCCTGAGGATGCGTACGTGTATCCGTATTGGATTCTGGGTATGCACCCTCAGGGGATATGAGTTGTCTAAAGAGAGAGGACTATTTCATCTTGGAGAATGAATAGGGGGCATCATCATCGTTGATGCCTCTGTTGAGGTTGGGGTGTGAACCCATTTTGAATTCAATGGTTCCGCCTTGCAGCAGATCGGCATGTTTCAGATAGTTCCGGGTTGATTCTTGCCCGTTGACCCGGAGGGATTCGATATAAAGATTCTCCTTACTGTTATTCTGTGCATCGATCACAAGATTATTGCCATTTTCAAAGTGTAGCGTTGCCTTTTTGAATAGAGGAGCTCCAATGACATACTCATCTGTTCCTGGACATACCGGATAGAATCCGAGGGCTGAGAATACATACCAGGCAGAGGTCTGTCCGTTGTCCTCGTCGCCACAGTAACCGTCAGGGCCTGGAGTATACATGCGGTCCATTACTTGACGAAGCCAGTATTGCGCTTTCCAGGGCTGTCCGGCATAATTGTACAAGTAAATCATGTGCTGTATCGGTTGGTTGCCGTGTGCATAGTTACCCATGTTCATCACGGTCATTTCGCGGATTTCATGGATCACCTGTCCATAATAACTGTCGTCGAATACAGGAGGAACTGCAAATACGGAGTCCAGCATCGTGATAAACATCTTTTTGCCTCCCATCAGATCGATTAATCCTTGCGGGTCGTGAAATACCGACCAGGAGTAATGCCAGCTGTTACCTTCTGTGAATGCATCTCCCCACTTCAACGGAGAGAATGGTGACTGGAACTGGCCGTTTTCATTACGGCCACGCATCAGTTTGCTTTCTTTGTCGAATACATTCCGGTAGTTCATGGCACGTTTGGCAAATAGTTCAATTTCTTTTTTCGGTCGGTTCAGGGCTTTAGCCAGTTGGTAGATGCACCAGTCATCGTAAGCGTATTCTAATGTGCGGGCTGTATTTTCATTGATTTTCACGTCATAGGGTACGTAGCCCAGCTTATTGTAATACTGATACCCCAAGCGTCCGGTAGAAGAGACTTCCGGATGTACATTCTCTGTACCGTGAATCAGCCCTTCATACAGAGTTTTCACATCGTCTACCTTTACTCCTTTCATATAGGCGTCTACCAATACTGAAGCAGAGTTATTGCCTATCATACAACCTCTGTGTCCGGGACTCGCCCATTCCGGAAAGAAACCACTTTCCTTATAAGTATTGATAAGTCCTTCTTGTATTTCTTTGTTTACCGATGGGTACATCAGGTTCAGGAATGGAAACAAACAACGGAATGTATCCCAAAATCCTGTATCGGTGTACATATATCCGGGGAGTACCTGACCGTTGTAAGGACTATAATGAATCGGTTGCCCGTCTGCCGTAAACTCATAGAATTTGCGGGGAAATAGCAGAGAACGGTAGAGGCAGGAGTAGAATGTACGGTACTGGTCCAGATTGCCGCCTTCTACTTCTATTTTACCTAATACATTGTTCCAGGCATCATTCCCTTTTTGTGCAAGTTGCTCAAAAGAGTCGTTACCCAATTCTTTAAGGTTCTGAGCCGCTTGTTCAAAACTAATGAACGAAGAAGCTATACGGGCATGCACGATTTCACCTTTACGGGTACTGAAACCAATGATGGCTCCCGTATGGTCGGCTTTCTGCTCCAAGTTGCCTTCTTCCAGCTTTTTGTCTGCAAAAGTGCCTTTGTAAGTGAAAGGTTTGTCGAACTCGATAACGAAGTAGTTCTTGAAATTCTCGGGCACTCCACCACTGTTACGGGTGGTGTAGCCGATTATCTTGTTCTCTTCCGGAATTACTTTTACGTAGGAACCCTTGTCGAATGCGTCTACTACAATGTACGAGTGTTCGTTTTCGGGAAAGGTGAAACGGAACAGAACCGCACGTTCTGTCGGAGTCATTTCGGTCACTACATCGTGCTCGGCCAAATATACTTTATAGTAGGAAGGAGTTGCTATTTCACCTTTATGACTGAACCAACTGGCACGTTTTTCTTCATCAAACTCAAGTTTGCCTGTGACGGGCATGATGGAGAATTGTCCGTAATCATTGATCCATGGGCTGGGTTGGTGGGTTTGCTTGAATCCCCTGATTTTGTTGGCTGTATACGTGTATTGCCATCCGTCCCCCATCTTGCCCGTTTGCGGTGTCCAGAAGTTCATTCCCCACGGACGTGCAATAGCGGGATAGGTGTTCCCGGTTGATAATTCGAAAGAAGACTGCGTTCCCATCAGTGGGTTTACGTATTGGGTCCAGTCTTTGGCCTCAGCCATTAGTGAGCAAGCTATAAGGCAAGCGGTCAAAAGAATTTTTCTCATGGTGTGGATAAGTGTATTGCTATATGGATATTATATATTTTCTATCATCGGTGCCGTGTAGGCTACATATTCGTATAATCTGTGATGAAACAGGGTACTTTCTTAGGGTTGGGTCCGCCGGTCTGTCATTTCTATTTCCAACGTACTGCCTGCTATGATATCGTCATGCGTAAAGAATGGTTTATCCAATGGTTTTCCGTTCAGTGTCATGTTTTTGATATACTTATTCTTTTTCGAGTTATTCTTAGCTATCACTGTAAACTTTTTGCCATCGGGCAGGTTTACTACGGCTTTATCGAATGCGGGGCGTCCGATAGAATAAACCGGTTTCCCCGGACATACCTGATAGAATCCCATAGAATTGAGTACATACCAAGCCGACATTTGTCCGCAATCTTCATTTCCCGACAGTCCGTCTACGGCATTGGCATATTGGCTACGGTATACGCTGTCTACCAATTCTTGCGTCCTCCACGGACGGTTCACATAGTTGTACATATGAATCACGTGGTGGCTGGGTTCGTTGCCGTGGGCATATTGTCCGATCAGTCCGCTGATGTCCGAGGAGGTTGTTTCGCCTTCCAGTGAAGAGTCGGCGGTAAACAGAGAATCCAGTTTACCGACGAAGGCATCTTCGCCGCCCATTAGTTTTACCAATCCTTCGATGTCGTGTGGAACGAACCAGGTCCATTGCCAGGCAGTCCCTTCACAATAATCATCGTTGCGGTGAGTTGAAGAGCGTGGATTGAAGGGAGTGCGCCATTCGCCCTTACTGTCCAATCCGCGCATAAAGCGGGTTCCCGGATCGAAGTAAAACTCGTAGGCTTTTGCGAAACGTGCGTATTTGTCCCGGGTGTCGTAGTCGTTCAATGCATCGGCAAATACTGAAATACACCAGTCGTCATAAGCATACTCCAAGGCCTTGGCAACCGATTCGTTTTCGCGGTCACACGGTACGTAGCCGATTGAGTTTTTATAATATTTGGCTTTCGGCATCAGATGGGGTAACACCAGATCGGGGCATTTGATTCCTGTTGTATCATATTCTGCCGCACGCACGCAGGCTCGGTAAGCTTCTTGGATGTCGAAATTACGATCGCCTTTCATATATGCATCTACAATGACGGGAACGGCATGGTAACCAATCATTGTACCGGTATAGTTGGAAGCCATGTCCCACATTGGGAAAATGCCCCCCTCCTGATGTTTTTTGATCAGTGAACGGATGAAAGCATTGTTCAGATCCGGATCTATAATGGTCATTAGCGGATGCAGTGCACGGAAGGTATCCCATAAAGAAAAAATGGTATACATCGGATTCAGTGTATCTCCTTGATGTACTTGCAGATCCATACCCAGATAACGTCCGTCTACGTCCGTAAACAGATTCGGGCTAATGGCAGTGTGGTAGAGTGCGGTATAGAAGATGGTTTCGTCATCTTTATCATTGGTAGTAATATCAATTTTCGATAACGTTTCATTCCACGCTTTGCGTGCGTCTTTACGTATTCCGTCAAAATCCCAGTCTGGTATTTCAGTTTCTACATTTTTGCGTGCACCCTCTATGTCCACAGCAGAGATTCCGACTTTGACAAACACTTGTTCGTCTTTGGTCGTGTCAAAGTGAAGTAATGCTTTACAGGTAGGCAGCAGTCTGCCTCCATCGTCGAGTGCCATCGAATCAGTCACCAACGTGTAGGTGAAAGGTTTCGAGAATTTTGCATAAAAGTTGATATATTGGTCGAAAGCCCAGTACATGGTCTTTTTACGGCCGCAGATTTCAGTGGGGCTGATGACCTCTATTTCCATCTCTTTGTTGGTCTGCCGTTGCAGACTGTAGTCCAAGTCGAGGATGAATCCTGCTTCTTTACTTTCAGGAAAAGTATATCTGTGGATAGCTGCCCGTTTGCTTGCAGTCAGTTCGGCTTTTACTTGATAAGTATCCAGGAAGACTGAGTAATAGCCCGGTTCGGCAGTCTCATTCTGATGTGAAAAGGCAGAAGCATAAGCCATCTGCTGGCTCTGTGAACCTGTGGGGAGGTACTTTTGTTCGCCCACCGTAGGCATCAGTAGTACATCTCCATAGTCGCAACAACCGGTTCCGCTCAAATGGGTGTGTGAGAATCCGTTGATGGTGGAATCTGCGTAATAATATCCCGAGCAGGCATCCCACCCATCTATGCGGGTGTCTGGGCTGGGAGAAATCATGCCATGGGGGACAATGGCGCCCGGAAAAGTATGACCGTGTCCGCCTGTACCGATAAATGGGTTGACATAAGCTGCGTAATCAGTCATGTCCGGCGAGTTTGTGCAGGAGTTCAGAGACAATAAGCCTCCTAAACATCCCGCCAGGAATGTTTTAAATTTCATGGTACTGTATGTTTATTTTAATTAGTTGCTCACTTGTTACGTGAAGAAATAAAGATATTGTCTCCCACAATCTTATAATTGATAGGTATAGAGTTGTCCAACGATTGGAGTACAGACTCTATATTATCTTTTTTCTTCAATACACCCGAGTAAGTTTTGTCGGACTTAATGTCGGGTGAAAGAATGATTTTCACATCATAAAAGCGTTCCAATGTCCGGGTGATGGCAAAAATGTCCGCCTGTTCAAACGGGATCAGGTCATTGTGCCATACGGCATCCAATTTGGCATCTACTTGCTTCACCACCAGTCTGCGGGTTGTTTTATTCAGTTCGGCCTTTTGTCCGGGCGAAAGAATAATCATTCCTTCATCGTGGTTTCCTCTCACTTCTATTTCTCCTTCGATCAAGGTTGCTTCTGCCAGTTTGTGACTCTTGTCGCACTTGAAATTGAAAGTGGTTCCCAACACTTTGATACGCATAGCCTCACTCTCTACAACGAAAGGACACCGACGGTTTTTAGTGACTTCGAAATAAGCTTCTCCATCGAGATATACATCTCTTTCGGATTCTGAGAATTCCTTGGGATATCTCAGGGTGGCCGATTGATTGAGCCATACTTTTGTGCCATCGGGCAACATCACTTCTTTCACTTTGCCATCCGTGGACGAGGCCGTTAGCATATTCCGGGTCGGATCGGCCTGATAGTACAGGTATCCGCCTCCGGTGCCTATCATCAGTGCGAGCACGATGATAGCGGCATATCGCATCCATTGGTGCATTCTGATCACTTTGCGGCTATGTGCATCTTCCTGAGCCAGTTTCTTGTATAGTCGTGCTTCTGCCCGGGCAACTTTTTTCTGATCCGGAAAGCTGTCGTGTCTGCCCAAATGATATACCTCTTCCATTCGGAAAAGTCGGCGGGCATTATCGTCTGATTCTTTGATCCAAGCGTTCACTCTGGCAAAATCTTCGTCAGAACATTCGCCTGTCAGATATCTCATCAATATGTCTTCGCTCAGATTATTCATCTTTTCTTTTTCATTATATAATAGAAACAACTAAATCTTTAAAAACACTTATCTATTTGATAAAAAATAGTAGAAATAAAAACCATAAATGGCCGAGACGGTTTCGTAGGAACTTCAGTGCCTTGTACATGTGGGCTTCTACCGTACGTAAAGAGACTCCCATCACATCGGCTATTTCTTTATTCTTCATTTCGTGCAGATAGCTCAACTTAAACACTTCCTTGCATTTGTCCGGTAGCTCGTTAATGGCTTGGTAGATTTCGTTTCGCAATTCGCGGTCTTCTATCCGCCGGATTACTTCGTTGTTGTCCGGCTGATAGAATTCCGCTCGTTTTTGGTTGATTTCTTCCACAGCAGCGCAATATCCGTCCTCTATGCTGCGATGTTTCAGCACATTCAAGGCCCGGGTATATACCGCCCGATAGAGGAAGGCTTGGATCTGGTCGCCTATTACCATGGAATCTCTTCGTTTCCACAGTTCCACGAATACATCCTGTACCACATCTTCTGCTTCTTCATCGCCCACCAGGCGGGTGGCGTAGAACATCAGGTTCGGATAGTACCTCCGGAACAGGGCTTTGTAGGTTATATCAAATGTGTCGTCCATCTTTTTTAGCTGCTGGTTTTGGGGTTGCGGGCTACAAGTTATTGATCACTCGTAACTTTCTCCTTTCCCATTTCAAACTCAAGGGTTGCACCACTCATAATCTGTTCATGAGTAATGTAACTTTTATCATAGGGTTTTCCATTCAGTTTGGTTGATCGGATATAGATATTCTCTTTGCTGACAGCCGGAGCTTTGACAGTGAATGTTTTCCCGTTGTCAAGGTGCAGTTGCACTTCCGGGAAAAGGGGAGTACCTATTTCATATTGACCGCTTATCGGATTTACCGGATAGAATCCCATGGCGCTGAATACATACCAAGCCGACATCTGGCCGCAGTCTTCGTTTCCGCAGAGTCCGGCAGGGCTGTTCAGGTAGAGTTCGTTCATTACTTTTGCCACATACTCCTGGGTTTTCCAGGGTTGGTCTACCGCATTATAAAGGTAGATGACGTGATGGCTCGGTTCGTTTCCGTGAGCATATTGGCCTATCATTCCGGTACTGAAGAGCGGAAGTTCGTCGTCGGCCGAAGGATGGAAGGTGAACATGCTGTCTAGCTTTTGTGCAAAACGTTCTTTTCCGCCTGTCAGACCGATCAGTCCGTCTATGTCATGCTGTACCGACCAGAAATATTGCCAACCGTTGCTTTCGCAGATATGCGGTGTATAAGCATCTGCTTTAAAGTCTTTCTGAAATTCTCCCTTGTCATCACGAGGTTGCATGAACGAGGTTGTCGGATTGTATACGTTACGATAGTTTTGCGACCGCTTATAGAATTCGTCCGCAATCTCTTTCTTTCCCAGTTTTTCTGCCATGCGGGCGATGCAGTAATCATCATAAGCGTATTCTAGTGTTTTGGATAACGACCAGTTTTCGGCATTATAACTATCTTTTTCATTGAAAGGAACATATCCCAGTTCTTTATAAGCACCAATTCCGCGGTAATTGTCCAGGTTGGCAGTGGCTACACAAGCTTCCAATGCCTTTTTCGGATCAAAGTTTCCAATACCTTTCAGATAAGCATCCACGATGACCGGAACGGCATGATAGCCAATCATCATATCTGTTTCACTACCGTAGAAATTCCAAACCGGCAGGCGTCCGTTCTGTTCGTAGAAAGCCAGAAATGATTGAACCATATCGTTGGTACGTTCGGGTTCGGTATAGGTAAATAGAGGATGTGCGGCGCGGTATGTATCCCATAAAGAGAAAGTACTGTAGTTTACCCATCCGTCTGTGCGATGAATCTTTTTGTCCGGACCGTAATACGAACCGTCGACATCGCTATAAATGGTAGGAGCAAGCATGGTGTGATAGAGTGCGGTGTAGAAGTTTACCCAATCGTCCTTATGGTCGCCTTTGACTGCGATTTTAGAGAGTTGCCGGTTCCAGTTGTCCCGTGCAGCCTCCCGATATTTATCGAAATTATCCTCCGGAACTTCGGCTGCCAGATTTTGAGCTGCTCCTTCCATGCTGACACCGGAAAGGGCTGTGTTGACAAGTATTTGCTCTCCTTTTTGTGTGTCGAAATCGAATCGGGCTATGGTAGCGGTACCCATTCGTTTTCCGTCTTTCAGGATGGCAGTTGTATCCATTTGAACGGCTGTAAAAGGTTTAGAGAAGCGTGTACGGAAATAGACGTGCTGGTCGCGTGCCCATCCGTCGGAGAAGCGGTATCCCTGAATGGTTACCGAGTCGATAACTTCGATGTGCGAATCATTGGTAAAGTCCCAATTCATAGCTTTTTTCAGGTTGAGAAAGATAGCGGCTTTGGCTTCAGGAAAAGTGTAACGCTGAATGCCGCATCGTTCGGTTGCCGTCAATTCGACATTGATGCCGTAATCTTTCAGCAGTACCTGGTAATATCCTGCCGTGGCACTTTCGTCCTGATGGGAAAATTTGGAGTAAATACCTAACGGAGCTTCTGCTTCTTTATAAGGCAGGGTGACGGGCATAAAAGAGATGTCATATAAGTCGCCTGCCCCCGTACCAGAAAGGTGGGTATGGCTGAATCCGGCAATAGTGCTATCGGGATAAAAATATCCGGAGATACGGTCCCAGCCGGGAAGTCCGTTGTCCGGACTAAGTTGTACCATGCCGAAAGGGACTTGTGCTCCGGGATAGGTATTACCGGTGAAATCGGTTCCGATAAATGGGTTTACATATTGGGTATAGTCAATAGTTGCCTGTTTAGGGGTAGACGTACAGGCAGTGAAAACAAATAAAAGAATAAATAGTGAATGAAAAAGTACTTTCATGCGGCTTGGGTTAGAGTTTTTTAAGTAATTGATTGATTTAGTGTGCAAAGGTAGAGAATATAAATGTAAAACGAAAGAGCTTGTGTGCTGATTGATTCGTCTTTTTGTATTTCGACTCGTTATCATGAGGGCGGAGGGGGCATTATAAACAGCCGGGGGAGATAATATGCTTTCCGTTTCAGTGATCCCTTCTTAATGTTTTGAAAAACGGGATGTATAGATAAAATACATCTGTTCCCCGGCGTACAATCGAACGTATGAGATGATTTGGATGGAGTTCTTATAGGTTGAAAAGAGGAGAACCGTTGCTTTAAAAGCCAAAGGATTGTTGGTTTTAAAGGCAGGATCCTTTGGTTTTCAATTAACATCTTGAATCTTAAGTATCTGTTTGTTAGTGAATCATGGCTTATGGTATGCTTTGACTTTATCTTTAGTCGGTTGCATTGGATTTTAAATCTCCTTTTAGCGTTTTGTCAGGAAAGAACGCCATAGTAACTTTCAATGATATAGCACTCCGGAGGGTTGAACGGATTGTGACAGTACATATCGGGTGCATGCATAGGCACAGGCAGAACCTGCTAAAAACAATATTCCGGTAGAGGTCATCATATCTCCTAAACTTACCAATGGCGATACAATACCTCCGAATGCAAACCCGGTGGCTCCCAAAAGTGCCGAAGCAATGCCTGCATTCCGTCGCTCACACTCCATGGCCAAGGTGTTGGATGCTGTAAAAGTCATGCCAATCATCGAGAGTAGAGCGAAGATCAATAACTCGTAGATCCAAAAATCACATCCCAAGGACAAGAATACCATCAATAGTGCAGATACTGACAGCATGCCCCGGCTTCCTATATATAAAGTCCGTTCCATGGTAGGTAATTTTATCGATATGGCTGAAAAGATAACCATTGCTATCGCATTGATTCCGAAACAGAGGCTGAAGGATAGAGGAGAGAGTCCGTAGTGTTGTTGCATGATGAATGGTGCAGAAGAGATATTGACAAACAGTATTCCCATAGTGAAACCATATTGCAGGACGTAGCCTACATAGCGGCGGTTGCGGAGGACTTCTCCGAAACTATGGTATAAGTCTTGCCAACTCACAGTCTGTCTGTGTTTTGCCGGAAGTGATTCGTTCAAATGTAAGCTTCCGGATAGGAGAACCACTCCCATAAAGAATAAGCAGATAAAGATGCCTTGCCAGCTTGTTATCTGAGCCAGTATACCTCCTCCGATAGGGGCGATGACTGTAGCTATTCCATTTATTCCGCCGATAACGGCAAGCATGCCGGCCAGTTGCTGTCCCGAATACTCGTCGGTAGCTATGGAGCGGGAAATCACTACACCACCTGCTCCGGCAATGCCTTGTAAGAATCGGGATGTCACAAATTGTGAAATGGTATGTGAAAAGATGCATCCCACCGTAGCGAGCAGGAACAGAATCATGGCCAGAAGTAATGGAGGACGTCGCCCGCACTTGTCACTCAAGGGACCGAAAATTAATTGTCCGGCAGCCAAGCCAATCATGCTGGTGGTGAGTCCCAATTGTACCATAGAAGATGAAGTGTGGAAAAAATCTGCCATAGCCGGTAAGGTAGGCAAATACATGTCCATTATAAAAGGGCCGAAAGCACTTAATACACCTAAAAATAATAATAAGAACCGTCTGGAATTCTGTCTGTCAGTCATTGCTATTCTCTTTGATCAATACGGTTGCAAAATTACTCCATCTGTTAGGAATCGAATATAGGCTAATCTGTACAAAACATGTTGTTTTCAGAACAAAATAGCCCGAATATCAAAAATAAACCTACATTTGTTGCCTAAAACAGACTTTTATGAAAACAGACCGATTGCTTGCCGATACAAAAACGATCCGATATGAAGAGACCGACCTGGCCTCTTTGATATCGGCCCCATACCATTTCCGGTGTGGTATCTATCTGATTTGTACGCAGGGAGAAGCCGTTGTCTCTACCGGTGTGCAGAAATATATATTCAATGAACAGACAGAATTGATCTTCCTGACCGGCGGTTTGCTGCAAGTGCTCGAAACTTCAGGAGATTTACAGGTGAAAATGTTGATGTTTCCTAAAGAAGCATTTTTAAATGCCATGTTACCTATCGATACACCTTACTTTAATTATACTCACGAACATCCCTGTTACCATCATACTGCTGACGAACGGAGTCAGAAGACCTGGCGGCAGATCAATTTGTGGATGGATATGGCACAAATGTTGTTTACCGAACCGATGCCCCAGTTCAGGGGACAACAAGAGCACAACTTTTTGCAAAGTCTGCTTATGTGGCTGTTTAATACGATTCCGGAAAAATTGGCTGTCAGTAAGCAATATAGTCGTACGCAATTACTTTGCCATCGGTTTATGCAATTGATCCGTGAATATAGTATGCATGAACATCAGGTAGCTTTTTATGCCGAAAAACTTTGTATATCGTCTCGTTACCTGCATAAAATTACAGTTCGGCATTTAGATGGAAAGAAGCCTAAACAGCTTATTGATGAACAGTTGGTGGCCGAAATAAAAGTGCTGTTGAATGAGCCTCGTTTATCTGTAACAGAAATAGCTGAGCAACTGCATTTTCCGGACCAATCCTATTTGACGCATTTCTTTAAAAAGAATACGGGTATCTCTCCAAAAGAGTTTCGGGCGATCAAGAATCTCGGATGAGGCTGAATCTGTCCACTCTTCTCCGTTACTGTAGTAGAAGGAGTAGAATAAACAAGATCATTCTTGCTCTTTCCGGGGGATAAAGTGAGTTTGTGATATGGACATTCGATGAAGGGGAATAAAATAGAAAGAGTCCGGTGCAGTACCGGACTCTTTACTCGGAGAGTCTATGATGTTTAATCTGACTTCTAACTTTATATGGGAACTTTCGGATAGCGTGGTACCCACTCGTAAGAGTCGGCCCCTTTAGATTCCTGCCAGTTCCAGTACCTTCTCAACAGCAGCGTTCAGTCCGTCCGGATTCTTGCCACCGGCTGTTGCGAAGTGAGGTTGACCGCCACCGCCACCCTGAATCAGTTTGGCAGCTTCTTTCACCAGATTACCTGCTTTCAGTCCGCCGGCAACCAGGTTGTCACTGATCATAACAGTCAGCATTGGTTTATTGGCATCTACTGTTCCGGCTACAAAGAAGAGATTTTCTGTAATTTCACCACGAAGTTGGAAAGCGATGTTCTTCACTACTTCGGCGGGCATCGGCAAGCAGAACTTAATGACTTTAATGCCGTTAATCTCTTGTACATTCTTCAGCAGGCGTTCTTTGACGGCAGCTTCTTTTTCTTTCATGAAGTCTTCCACCTGTTTTTTCAGTCCTGCGTTTTCGTCGATATACTTGCGAATGGCCACACCAAGGTCGGGAGCATTGTTGAAAAGAGCTTTCAAGTCGCTCAAAGTATCCTGGATCGTATCCAGCATTTCTTCTACGCGAGCTCCGGTATATGCTTCGATACGGCGTACACCGGCAGCTACCGAACTCTCAGAGATAATTTTTACCATACCGATATTTCCGGTAGCGGCAACGTGGGTACCTCCACAGAATTCAATGGATGAGCCAAACTGGATAACACGTACGTGGTCACCATATTTCTCGCCGAACAGGGCGATTGCGCCCAGTTCTTTCGCTTCTTCGATAGGGATGTTGCGGTGTTCCTGTAATGGAACATTGGCACGTATCTTGGCGTTTACCAGATGCTCTACTTTGCGGAGTTCTTCGTCTGTCACTTTCTGGAAGTGAGAGAAGTCAAAACGCAGAGAGTCCGGTGTAACCAATGATCCTTTCTGCTCTACATGTTCGCCTAAAACTTCACGGAGCGCTTCGTCCAGCAAGTGGGTAGCCGAGTGATTGGCTGCACAAGCGGCACGTTTGTCTGTGTCTACACATGCCATCATCGGAGCTTCCGGATGTTCGGGCAGTTTCTTTGTAATATGTATCGGAAGATTATTTTCTTTCTTGGTGTCGATTATTTCGATAGTCTCGAATTCGTTTACCAATACACCGGTATCACCTACCTGGCCACCGCTCTCTGCATAGAACGGAGTGTAGTCCAGTACGATCTGATACAGGGTCTGGTTTTTCTGTTTCACCTGGCGATAACGCAGGATGGAAGTTTCGTATTCCGTGTAATCGTAACCTACAAACTCAGTAGTTCCTTCTTTCAGTATGATCCAGTCACCTGTCTCTATGGCAGCTGCATTGCGGGCACGTTGTTTCTGCTGTTGCATTTCGGCATCGAACTCTTCGACATTGACTGTCATACCATTTTCACGCAGAATCAACTCTGTCAGGTCGAGTGGGAAACCGAATGTATCGTATAATGTGAAAGCGTCTTTACCGCTGATTTCAGTCTTTCCGTTAGCTTTGGTGTCAGCCATTGTTTTATCGAGCAGGCGGATACCGGTTTCCAAAGTACGGAGGAATGATTCTTCTTCTTCTTTGATAACCTTTTCGATCAACTCTTTTTGAGCAATCAGTTCCGGATAGGCATCTCCCATGCTGTCAATCAGAACCGGAAGTAATTTGTACATAAATGCCTGTTTCTGTCCAAGGAATGTATATCCGTAACGAACGGCACGACGCAGGATACGACGAATCACGTAACCGGCCTTGGCATTCGAAGGCAATTGTCCGTCAGTAATTGAGAACGCAATGGTACGGATGTGGTCGGCAATAACACGCATGGCAATGTCGTTCTGTTCATTTTTGCCATATTCCGTTCCGGCCATTTGGGCGATTGTTTTAATCAACGGCTGGAATACGTCCGTGTCGTAATTGGATGTTTTACCCTGCAAAGCCATGCACAGGCGTTCGAATCCCATACCGGTATCGATCACTTTCGCCGGAAGCGGCTCAAGAGTGCTGTCGGCTTTGCGGTTGTATTGCATGAATACAAGATTCCAGATTTCGATAACCTGGGGATGATCGTGGTTCACCAAGTCGCGTCCTGAAATCTTGGCACGCTCTTCTGCAGGACGGAGGTCGATGTGGATCTCCGAACACGGACCGCAAGGGCCTGTATCACCCATTTCCCAAAAGTTATCATGTTTGTTTCCGTTTATGATATGGTCTTTAGGCAAGTATTGCTCCCAGTAAGAGGCGGCCTCGTTATCACGCTCCAGGCCCTCTTCCGGGCTACCTTCGAATACTGTTGCATACAGGTGTTCCGGATTCAGTTTCAGGACGTCTACCAGATATTCCCATGCCCAACTGATGGCTTCTTTCTTGAAGTAATCACCGAACGACCAGTTACCCAGCATTTCGAACATGGTGTGATGGTAGGTATCGTGTCCTACTTCTTCAAGGTCATTGTGCTTGCCGCTTACACGAAGGCACTTTTGTGAGTCCGCGACTCTGTGGTATTTCGCCGGGTGGTTACCCAAAATAATATCTTTAAACTGGTTCATCCCTGCATTGGTAAACATCAGGGTGGGGTCATCTTTAATCACCATTGGAGCCGAAGGAACAATCTGATGTCCTTTTGACTCGAAGAAATTCTTAAACGAATCTCTGGTTTCTTTTGCAGTCAACATACTTCTATATATCTATTGTTGAGGTTAATATTCTGAAAAAAGCAGTGCAAAGATAGCTTGTTTTTATTATTTTTGCCGTATTAACAAGCGAAATATTTATAAGATGCGCAAAGTTTACTACATCTATAATCCGCAAACGCAGACTTATGACCGGATTTATCCGACTGTCCGACAACGGGCGCTGAGCATTCTCCGCCGTCTTTTTATAGGAATGGGACTTGGAGCCGGCAGTTTCATCATTCTGTTACTGATTTTCGGTTCTCCCTCAGAGAAGGAGTTGCGGAAAGAAAATAGCCAACTCTTGGCGCAATATAACGTACTCTCTCGTCGTCTTGACGAGGCGATGGGGGTGCTTCAGGATATCCAGCAGCGTGATGATAACCTCTATAGAGTGATTTTTATGGCCGATCCTGTTTCACCGGCTATTCGTCAGGCCGGTTATGGTGGTACGAACCGTTACGAACAATTGATGGATATGGCTAACTCAAAGTTGGTGATCAACACTACCCAAAAGATGGATGTACTGAGCAAACAGCTTTATATCCAGTCCAAGTCATTTGACGATGTAGTGGCAATGTGTAAAAATCATGATCAGATGCTGAAATGTATTCCCGCCATCCAGCCTATATCCAATAAGGACCTTCGGAAGACAGCATCCGGTTATGGGACACGGATTGACCCCATCTACGGAACAACGAAATTTCATGCCGGCATGGACTTCTCGGCGCATCCGGGTACGGACGTGTATGCCACGGGTGATGGTACGGTTGTGAAAATGGGATGGGAGACCGGTTATGGCAATACTGTCGAGATTGACCATGGCTTCGGATATCGTACCCGCTATGCCCATTTACAGGAGTTTCGTACTAAACTGGGTAAGAAGGTCGTGCGTGGTGAAGTTATAGCCGGGGTAGGAAGTACTGGAAAGAGTACCGGCCCGCATTTGCATTACGAAGTGCACGTCAAAGGACAGGTGGTCAATCCGGTGAACTATTACTTTATGGATTTGAGTGCGGAAGATTATGAACGGATGATTCAGATTGCCGCCAACCACGGTAAAGTATTTGACTAAAAGAGAAGAAAATCATGCAAAATACGGAGAGAGACCTGAAATTATATTACTCTATCAGTGAAGTTGCCCAAATGTTTGATGTCAACGAATCGTTGCTTCGTTTCTGGGAAAAGGAGTTCCCGCAGATATCCCCAAAGAAAGGGAGTCGTGGCGTGCGCCAGTATAGGAAAGAGGATGTGGAAACCATTCGCCTGATCTATCATTTGGTGAAAGAAAGAGGAATGACTCTGCCCGGAGCTCGCCAGAAACTGAAAGATAACAGGGAAGCGACGATCCGGAATTTTGAAATTATCGACCGTTTGAAGCAGATTCGTCAAGAGTTGATCGGAATGAGGGATGCTTTGGATGGGTTTTCAACAAGACGGGAAGAGGAGCAATGAGTGATTGTTCAAGCACTCATTGCTCCTCTTCCCGTTATTTAATTTATTGTTTTGTTAGTTTTCTACACGTGTCACCGACTTTATATTCGGAATCTTGCGCAGGTTGTTGCAAATAGCTTTTACATCTTCCACATCGTGCACATACAATTGGACCTTTCCTTCGAAAATGCCATCGTCCGTTTCCATATCCAGTTTCCGGATATTCACATTAAGCTGGCGTGAAATAACTTGTGTAATTTCATTCAGCAGCCCTACATTATCTATTCCTTTAATATAAATGTATACCAGGAACGAAAGTTTCTTGTGTGTATCCCATTCAGTGGCAATGATGCGGTTGCCGTAGCTGCTTTTCAGTTTGGCCGCTACCGGACATTGACGCTTGTGGATGATGATGCGGTCATTCTCGTCCATGTATCCCAGTACGTCGTCACCGGGGATGGGATGACAACATTCGGCCATGATATATTTCTTTTGCAGGGCATCTTCCGTCAGTTTGAGAATTTGTTTGGTGTTGATTTTTTCCTTTTCCTGCGGTTCTTTTTCCTCCTGCTGTTTATCCTTATTATTGCCAAAAGAGAAAGTCAGATACTTCATCCAGTTGCTGCTTTGTTTCTCTTTCAGTTCATTTTTGTCGGCATCTCCCAGAACGATGGTTTTGTTACCGATGGCTACAAGAAACTCTTCTTCGTTCTTCATGTTATGCAGTTTGCACAACTTCTCGATGACGGCTGCCTCCGGGCGGATCTCTTCTTTCTTAAAGAATTCATTCAACAATTCTTCTCCTTCTTTCTGGAAGGTTTTTCGTTCCTTACGCAGAATAGCCGCAATCTTAGCCCTTGCACGCGCAGTAGTGGCAAACACTTCCCATTGCGGCTGTACACGCTGTGACTTGGATGTCAGGATTTCCACTTGGTCACCACTTTGCAGCTTATGGCTTAGCGGCACCAGTTTATGATTCACTTTGGCACCTATACAGTGGCTTCCTATATCCGTGTGCAGTGAGAAGGCGAAATCCAGGGCAGTGGAGTTCTGCGGCATGGTTTTGAGCTCTCCTTTCGGGGTGAAGACAAAGATTTCCGAGGCGAATAAGTTTAATTTGATTGTATCGAGAAAGTCGATGGCATCCGGCTGCGGATCGTCGAGTATCTCTTTAATGGTACGCAACCATTTCTCCAGTTCGCCTTCGTCTTCGCTGCCTCCTCCTTCTTTATATTTCCAGTGGGCGGCAAATCCCTGTTCGGCTACATCGTTCATCCGCTCACTGCGTATCTGGACTTCGATCCACTGGCCATTATTGCCCATCAAAGTGACATGCAGTGCCTGGTATCCGTTAGCTTTGGGGTGGCTCACCCAGTCGCGCAGACGGTCGGGATGCGGTTTATAGATTTTGGAGATGGAAACATAAATATCGAAACAGTCGTTCAGTTCCTCATCTATGTTGCGTGGTTCGAAAATGATCCGTACAGCCAGAAGATCATAAATCTCTTCGAAAGGAACATGCTTGGTCTGCATCTTGTTCCAGATAGAGTAGATGGACTTCACACGTGCCAGGATTCGATATTTTAATCCCATTTTATCCAACTGCTCGCGTATGGGAGCGGTGAATTCGTTGAATACCTTATCGCGTTCGGCGGCTGTTGCGTTCAGCTTTTCTTCAATCTCCTGATATTCTTCAGGATGTTCATATTTGAAACTGAGGTTTTCCAGTTCCGTCTTGATCTTATACAGTCCCAGGCGATTGGCAAGAGGGGCGTAAATATAAAGGGTTTCGCCTGCAATCTTATATTGCTTGTTGGGCAACATGGAACCGAGTGTACGCATGTTGTGCAGGCGGTCGGCAATCTTGATCAGGATCACCCGGATATCATCAGACATGGTGAGCAGGAGTTTCTTGAAGTTTTCTGCTTGTGCCGAAGCCCGGTCACCAAAAATACCTCCGGAGATTTTGGTCAGTCCGTCGACAATCTGTGCAATCTTGGCCCCGAAGATATTTTCGATATCTTCTACTGTATAATCGGTGTCCTCGACAACATCGTGCAGCAAAGCGGCACAAATGGAAGTCGAGCCAAGGCCTATTTCATTGCATACGATCTTCGCGACGGCAATGGGGTGCATGATATACGGTTCCCCCGAGCGTCGTTTGATGCCTTTATGTGCCTGGTTGGCGAAATTGAAGGCCTTGGTTATAATCTCAATACGTTTGCGGTGCTTGGTAGCAAGATAATCGTTCAGCAATTCCTGAAACGCTTGTTCAATCATCTGCTCTTCAGCTATTTCTTTCTGGTTCTCAGTGTCCATAATTTAGTCCTTTCGTTCCTTTTCTGCAAAAATAATCAAATTTAAACATCAGGCAAGCGAAAGGCGATTTATTTGTATATTTTCAAACGTTTTCCTGCGGAAATGTTAGTTCCCCGCAATCCGTTCCAGTTTTGAAGATCTTTTACGCGTACACCATATTTTGCCGCAATGGCTCCCAGGGTATCCCCGTTTTTGATTTTATAGTAAGTGGGTGTACCACTGCCGGCTTTGGCAGAGCTACCTCTCCTCTTGGAGGCTGAACTGTCGTCCCTGATGGCCACTGTACGCCGATTCTTGAACAGTTCGCCGGCACGGTGGGCATAAATCGTATCCTGACGGTCGATGAACGAACTGACCGCGTTTTGTGGAAGGCGCAGTGTGTACGACTTGCTTTCGCCCGGTATGATTTCTTTTTTATATTGTGGATTGAGACTTCTGATTTGGTCCATTGGGACGTTGCATAAGTCGGCGATCTGCTGGAAATGGAGGTTTTTGTTAACTTGAATCGTATCAGTGCTTTCGGGAATATTGGTTTCCATCGGGCAGATATTGTGATCACAGTAATAGGTCATTACATAGTTCGCGGCGATAAATGCCGGTACGTAACCTCTTGTTTCTTTGGGCAGATAATTATAAATACTCCAATAGTCGGTTTCTCCTCCCGAGCGGCGGATGGCTTTGTTGATAGTGCCTGGTCCGCAGTTGTAAGCCGCAATCACAAGGTTCCAGTCATGATAAATGTCATATAGATCCTTCAGGTAGCGTGCTGCTGCCCAAGTTGCTTTTATCGGGTCACGACGGTCGTCCACCAGGCTGTTTGACTCCAGACCGTACATTTTGCCGGTTCCGATCATGAACTGCCACAAGCCTCCTGCACCGGCGCGCGATACTGCCGACGGGTTCAAGGCCGATTCGATAATAGGCAGATATTTCAATTCCAATGGTAAATTATACGCATCAAGGGCCTCCTCAAAGATAGGCATATAGAAGTTGCAGGCACTCAACATAAAAGAGACTTGATTCCGCAGGCGTCCGGCATACATATCAATAAATTTACGTACAATTTCGTTGTATGGCATTTCCATAACGGTCGGCATGCGTGATAGGCGGTCGATGTATACGGAGTCGCTGAACAGCGGGTTGATCTCCGCTGTACTGCAGTCTTTTCCTAAGTCGATATAATTCTTGGCTTTCCAGTCGTTGAGCAGGCTATCGAGAGGATAAGTCATACTTTTGGGAAGCTCGATGCTCTCTTGGCGTTCTTTGCCGTTGTCGCGAATCACTACGTCTACACTCTGTGCGTTTACCTTGGGTGTGGCAAACAAAAATAATAAAATCAGGGGGCAATAGTTTGCTAATTTCTTCATTCTTATTTGTTCAATCTTCATGGGTTAAAATCTGAGGCTGCATTGCACGCCTACCGACTTGCTGCCGGGTTGCAACGGGTTGTTATTTATAATAGTAGGTTCCACCCTCATACTCAGGTCGGGTGATATGTCGAAATTCGATAGTTCCGCATCCACATAGGCGTCGATGATGGAAATCAGATATACACCGATGACGGCGAATATACTGAGATCCCGATAGCGCCGGTATGTGTCCTTTCGTTTGCGGAGCAGGTCTTTCAGTTGCGTATCGGTATAGTTATGATTCGGAGGAAGCAAATCCTGAAAACTGTTGGTATTAGGATTGTTATCCATAATATCCATATACGCCTGAGCATAGTCTTTATACATTTTCCCGTTCCAGCTCAATGCGTAAGCACATCCGGCAAATCCACCATATATAATAGGTAACTTCCAGTATTTGCGGTTATAAATTTGTCCTCCGCCCGGAAATACGATGGCATACCAGGTGGCTTTCGTCGGATTAGGTACGAAAAGCTTCTTGGGCATGACGGGTGGCAGGCTATCTGCCTTTACGACCGATGGCATGACGGGTGTTTCTATCCTTTCCAGGTTCTGTCGGTTGACTTCCTCCAGGCTGTCTGCCGTAACGATGGCGGGTTTCAGGTTCTCCAAACTGTCTATCGGTGGGAGGACGACTGCTTTCTCCACTTTCACACTGTCGGTGGCCGGAGTAGAAACGACCGGCTCGCGATGGCGGCGTGCCCGTGCTTTGGGGGCTTCGCGTACCGGAGAAATGGAGTCTTGGGATACTTTGACAGGCTCCTGTGCATACACGTCAATCCCTGCTACCTGAAAAAAACAGAGAAGCAGGGCAATGTATAACGGGTATATTTTAGTTTTTTTTGCCATTTATTTCTTCAGTGAATCGAAGATTTCCATGATACGTTCCAACTCTTCTTCATTGCTGAAGGGGATGCTTATTTTTCCTTTTCCTTTTTCAGAACAGGTCAGTTGTACCTTGGTGTTAAAGAATCCCGAAAGGTGCTGTTTCAGCATATTGAATTCTTCGGGCAGTTTGGCCCGTTTCGGGGTTATCTTTTTGGTTCCGCTCTTTACGGCTTCTCCCTCGCTCAGCGATTTCACGATCTCTTCTACTTTGCGAACGGAGTATCCGTGTTCCAGAATCTCTTCGAATATTTTAACTTGTAGTTTCGGATCGCCTAATGTGATCAGTGCCCGGGCGTGTCCCATGTCTATCTGCTTGTTTTGCAGGGCCATTTGTATCGGTGCCGGCAGTTTCAGCAGGCGCAGATAGTTGGCAATGGTCGTACGCTTCTTGCCGACACGTTCACTCAGCCGTTCCTGTGTCAGGTCATATTGCTCTATCAGGTGCTGGTAGGCCAGTGCGATTTCCACTGAATTAAGATCCTCACGCTGGATATTCTCTATCAGCGCCATTTCCATCACGTTTTCATCATCGGCTGTCCGGATATATGCGGGAATAGTATCCAGTCCGGCTTTCTGAGAGGCGCGGTAGCGGCGTTCTCCGGCAATAATCTGGTACTCGTCGTCCGAGACTTTACGTAAGGTGATGGGTTGGATAATTCCTATTTCTCTGATCGAATCGGCCAACTCCTCCAGTGCCGTTTCATCAAACTCACGGCGTGGTTGGTTGGGGTTGACGGAGATTTTCGACAGTTCTATTTCGTTAATAGACGAAGAACCTTCGGTTTTCACCTCTTCCATGGAGAGTAGGGCGTCCAGCCCGCGGCCTAATGCATTTCTTCTCTGTGTTGCCATATCTTCGTTTATTTACTGTTTCTGCTTATTAGTTCTTTAGCCAGCGCCAAATGATTTTTCGCTCCGGTGGACTCTGCATCATATAAGATGGTGGGGAGACCGTAGCTGGGGGCTTCACTCAGTTTTACGTTACGCTGGATGACGGTTTTGAACACCAGTTCCTGGAAGTGGCGTTTCACTTCATCATAGATTTGGTTGGCTTGACGCAGACGTGAGTCGTACATGGTCAGCAGAAAACCTTCTATTTCGAGTGCCGGGTTCAGTTTCGATTTGATGATCTTGATGGTATTCAGCAGTTTGCTGATTCCCTCAAGGGCAAAATATTCCGCTTGTACGGGGATAATCACCGAATCGGCTGCCGTGAGGGCGTTGATTGTGATCAGTCCCAGCGAAGGAGAGCAGTCTATCAAAATATAATCATACTCTTCCTTTAACGGAGTCAGCACTTCTTTCAGTATCTTTTCGCGGTTTTTGAGATTTAGCATTTCTATTTCGGCGCCTACGAGATTAATGTGCGATGAAATGACTTTCAACGAATCAATTTCGGTGTCATGAATAGCGTCCTGTACGTTGGCTCTGTCGATAATGCATTCGTAGATAGTACATTCAGATTGCTTGATGTCGACTCCCAATCCGGAAGAGGCATTTGCCTGTGGGTCTGCATCAACAACCAGTACTTTCTTTTCGAGCGTAGCCAGCGAAGCTGCGAGGTTAATCGTAGTCGTTGTTTTTCCTACACCACCTTTTTGATTGGCCAAAGCAATTATTTTTCCCATATTATCTAAATTTATTGGCAGCGAAATAAGTGATAAATCCTCAGAGCGCCTACTAAAAAATAGAAACTTTGCTTAATCTGTTGATAAGTCACCTGTTTTGTTAATAACTGCCAGGTGAGATACGGGCATTTTTTCTCTTTTTAGCTTGCAAATATACGTATTAAAATTGAATATCGATTCCTTTTTTTACTCACTTGCAGAAGATTAAGATTTGTAAACGGGTAGTCTGCATGGCTAAACATCAGACCCTTTCTGGGTTTACATGAAAAGAGAAGTGGCAAAACATCCCCATGTTTTGGATAATAACATCCCCATGTTCTATCTTAAAACATCCGGATGTTGTTGTGTAAAACACCCGGATGTTTTTATTCCTCTCTTTTATAGTTATCATCTATGGAAAATGAAGAGACTTTCGCTTTCCTATTTGGTTCTGTTGTCGATACAAGTTCTTTTTGTTACTTTTGTGCATTTCGAAAACATAAAATAACAGATAAGGTAGATTGTATGGAAAATAAAAGACCTCTGATCCTCGTCTCCAATGACGACGGCATCATGGCAAAAGGTATTAGTGAACTGATAAAATTCCTCCGCCCGCTGGGCGAGATAGTGGTAATGGCCCCGGATGCCCCTCGTTCCGGCAGTGGATGTGCATTGACGGTGACACAGCCGGTGCACTATCAGTTATTAAAGAAAGATGTGGGACTGACTGTTTATAAATGTTCCGGTACACCGACCGACTGCATAAAACTGGCACGGAATCAGATACTCGACCGGAAGCCGGACCTGGTTGTTGGTGGAATCAACCATGGTGACAATTCCGCTACCAATGTGCACTATTCCGGTACGATGGGGATCGTGATCGAAGGTTGTCTCAATGGGATTCCTTCTATCGGTTTCTCTATTTGTGACCACGCCCCCGGAGCTGATTTTGATGCAGCAGGACCTTATGTCCGGAGAATAGCTGCGATGGTGCTTGAGAAAGGACTTCCGCCACTGACTTGCCTCAATGTGAATTTTCCTAATACTCAGGAGATAAAAGGGGTGAGAATCTGCGAACAGGCCAAAGGACATTGGAGCGGAGAATGGCAGGCTTGCCCCCGGAGAGACGATGCGAATTTCTATTGGTTAACCGGAGAATTTATCGATCATGAACCGGAAAACGAAAAGAATGATCACTGGGCACTGGCTAATGGATACGTAGCGATTACACCTACTGTAGTGGATATGACCGCTTATCATTTTATGGATGAACTGAAATCCTGGGAATTATGAAATATTATCTGATTGTTGGCGAGGCTTCGGGCGATTTGCATGCTTCCCACTTGATGGCTGCACTGAAAGAGGAAGACCCGGAAGCTGAATTTCGCTTCTTTGGCGGTGATTTGATGGCTGCCGTGGGAGGAACAATGGTGAAGCATTATAAAGAGTTGGCCTACATGGGGTTTATCCCTGTGCTGCTACATTTGCCGACCATTTTTGCCAACATGAAGAGATGCAAGGAGGACATCGTGGCGTGGTCGCCCGATGTGGTCATTCTGGTGGATTATCCGGGCTTTAATCTCGATATTGCTAAGTTTGTGCATGCGAAAACAAAGATACCGGTTTATTATTATATCTCTCCCAAGATTTGGGCATGGAAAGAGTATCGGATCAAGAATATAAAAAGAGATGTGGACGAGCTTTTTTCCATACTTCCTTTTGAGGTAGGATTTTTCAAGGGACATCGATATCCCATTCATTATGTGGGAAATCCGACGGTAGATGAGGTGACCGCCTTCAAGGCGTCGCATCAGGAGTCCTTTGCCGATTTTATTGCCGATAGTGAATTGGCAGATAAACCTATCATAGCTTTGCTTGCAGGTAGCAGAAAACAGGAGATTAAGGATAATCTGCCCGATATGATCCGGGCTGCTTCAGCTTTTCCCGGTTATCAGCTTGTGCTGGCAGCTGCTCCGGGCATTTCTCCGGAATACTATGCCAAATTTGTAAAAGGAACGGAACTGGCGGTGATTTTTGACCGGACTTATCGTTTGCTCCAACAGGCGGATGTTGCCTTGGTTACTTCCGGTACGGCTACTCTCGAGACAGCTCTTTTCCGTGTTCCTCAGGTGGTTTGTTATCATACTCCGGTGGGCAAATTGGTGTCTTTTCTCCGAAGGCATATTTTGAAGGTGAAGTTTATCTCGTTGGTCAATCTGATTGCCGGACGTGAAGTTGTCAGGGAGTTGGTGGCCGATACGATGACGGTAGAGAATATGCGGGCCGAATTGGAGTGTTTGCTGTTTCGGGAGGATTATCGTCGCAAAATGTTGGACGGTTACGAAGAGATGGCACGGTTACTCGGACCGGCCGGAGCCCCCCGGCATGCAGCTCGTGAAATGGTGAAATTGCTTAAAAAATAGTTTTTTATTCAATAATAAACAGGAGACCGGTGCAGTAAATGCCCGGTTTTTTTATTTATAGGATATAAGGATTAACTAAAAAAAGAGATGAAAAAAATAAAACTACTTTGGATGGCAATGTTGACACTGATGCTGCCGGCATTGCAATCGTGTGACGATAATGATGGCTATTCATTGGGAGATATAGCGGTAGATTGGGCTACGGTACGTGTGGTCGGTGGCGACACTTATTCGCTGAATGCTGACCGTTGGGGAACTCTTTGGCCGGCTGCAACTGCTATTCCATTTTATAAGCCGATAGACGGGCAACGGGTGATTACTTACTTCAACCCACTTTACGATAATTATGAAGGATATGATCATGCTGTGAAGGTAGAGCATAATTATAATGTCCTGACCAAACAGGTAGAAGATTTGACGGCTGAGAATGAATCGGAATTTGGGAATGATCCGGTTTGGGTTAACAAGGATATGATGTGGATCGGCGGGGGATACCTGAATGTCATTTTCCGTCAGAATTTACCGGTTAAGGAGAAGCATCTTGTCAGTCTGGTTCGTGATATGCGGGCTACAGTTGCTGAGGGAGAGGATGATGGATACATCCATTTGGAATTTCGCTATAATACATACGATGATGTGACCGCTCGCCAGGCGAATGGTGCCGTATCTTTCAACTTGAATTCATTGGATCTGACCGGTAAGAAAGGCATTAAGGTGAAATTGAATTCCGTAAAGGACGGGGAAACGGAAGTGGTCTTTAACTTAAAGGGCCAGTCAATGCCGGAGGAAGCAAAGCAGGTGACGCTTTCGGATGAAGTGCAAATAAAATAAAAGAAGGTTAGTTAAAAGAATAACGGGCTACAAACAATAAGTTTCTGCTATCTTTTGCAGGGTACTTGGTGTTTGTAGCCCGTTATTTTTTTGTGACTTATTTTTTTGTCTGCTTTAGACCAATGTCAGTGCATATAGGTAAATAACGCCTGCCGGTATAGCCATTAGTGAACTGTCGAAGCGATCGAGCATACCTCCATGTCCGGGTAGAATACTTCCTGAATCTTTAATCTGCAATTGGCGTTTCAGCAGAGACTCTGTCAGGTCACCCCAAGTTCCGAAAATGACAACTACCAATGCCAGTCCCGCCCATTCTGCCCATGTCATGATGGGGAAGTAGCAGGCAAAAACAAATGAAGAGGCAATGGCTACAATACCTCCGCCAATGGAACCTTCCCATGATTTTTTAGGTGATATGCGTTCAAACAGGCGGTGTTTGCCGAAAAGTGATCCGAAACAATATGCCCCCGTATCATTCAGCCATAAAAAGACAAAGATGGATAGAGGCAATATCGGATTGTATGATACGCTGCTTGCTTCCGGATCATTCTGGAAAGCAAGCACATTCAGCATGGCAAAGGGAAGCGCGATGTACATCTGGCTCAGCATGGAGTAAGCCCAGTTTAAAACCGGATTCTTCTTTTTGAGATATAACTCGCTTACCATCAGATAAATGATTAATATCAGGTAAGGAATAAATATTTTAGAACCGGCAGCGTCGATACAGAAACCCATAATGGCCAGAAACAGATAAGCTCCTCCCAACATGGTGATAGTCCGGTTGATGCTTACCTCTCCCGATTGGTTGACGAGATGTCCGAATTCGCGTATAGTCAGAGCGCTGACAATGACAAAAAGAGTGCCGAAAGCCAGTGGATCATATAGTATACAACCCACTATGATGGCTACGAATAATATTCCTGTTATGGCACGTTGTAAAAAGTTGTTCTTCAAGGTGTTGTTACGTTTTTAGTTTTGTGATGCCGCTGACTCTTGTTGCGTATTGCCCTCTTGAGACCCTGTTGCTTGCGGAGTAGTTGTGTCTACATCTTCTCCATCTGCAGGATGAACGGCGTTTTCTTGTTTGTTATTGGCTGCCATGATTTCCTCCGAACGAGAAGCCCAAGGACGTTTTCCAAAGATACGTTCTACATCCTCAGCAAAGATGACTTCTTTATCGATCAGTAGCTGTGCCAATTCGTTGTGTTGCTCTTTGTGTTCCGAGAGAATCTGTTTGGCACGTTCATACTGTTCGTTTACCATTCTTTTGACCTCTTCGTCAATCAGTTCGGCAGTTTTTTCACTATATGGACGCTGGAATGAATACTCATCATTATTATAATAGCATAAATTGGGTAGCTTTTCACTCATACCCAAATATGCGATCATGCCATACGCCTGTTTGGTTACGCGCTCAAGATCGTTAGCAGCTCCGCTTGATACACGGCCGATGAAAAGGTCTTCGGCAGCACGCCCGCCCAAAGTAGCACACATCTCGTCGAGCATTTGCTCTTTAGTCGTGATCTGTCTTTCTTCCGGCAGATACCAGGCAGCGCCCAAGGCCCGCCCGCGGGGGACGATAGTTACCTTAATCAATGGATTGGCATATTCCAATAACCAGGAAATGCTGGCGTGTCCGGCCTCGTGCAGGGCAATAGACCGACGTTCGGCTTCCGTAGTAATCTTTGTTTTCTTTTCAAGTCCGCCGATAATACGGTCTACTGCGTCCAGAAAGTCTTGCTTGCCTACGAATTTCTTTCCGTGACGCGCGGCGATCAGAGCAGCTTCATTACATACATTGGCAATGTCTGCACCCGAAAATCCGGGTGTCTGGCGTGCCAGTAAGTCTACATCTACCGTATCGTCTATTTTGATGGGGCGCAAGTGTACGCCAAATACTTCTTTACGTTCGTTCAGATCAGGTAAATCTACATGGATTTGTCGGTCGAAACGTCCGGCACGGAGCAATGCCTTGTCTAGTACATCCACACGGTTGGTGGCTGCCAGGATAATAACACCGCTATTTGAGCCGAAACCATCCATTTCCGTCAGCAACTGGTTCAACGTATTTTCACGTTCATCATTTCCGCCCATTGCAGGATTCTTACCGCGAGCACGTCCTACAGCATCAATCTCGTCGATGAAAACGATACAAGGAGCTTTCTCTTTAGCTTGTTTGAAGAGGTCGCGTACACGGGATGCACCTACACCGACAAACATTTCAACGAAATCGGAACCGGCCAAAGAGAAGAAAGGTACATTGGCTTCACCGGCCACAGCTTTCGCAAGCAACGTTTTACCTGTTCCCGGAGGGCCCACCAATAGAGCGCCTTTAGGAATTTTACCTCCCAGGTCAGTATATTTCTGGGGTTCTTTCAGGAATTCCACAATTTCTTCTACTTCTTGTTTGGCTTCTGCCAGTCCGGCTACATCTTTGAAAGTTACTTTGATGGAACCGCCTTTTTCAAAAAGCTGGGCTTTCGACTTTCCTACATTGAATACTCCGCCTGCACCTCCGCTGGCACCACTGCCCATGCGTCGCATGAAGAATATCCATAAAGCAATCAGGAAGACAATCGGCAGTACATTCCAAAGTATTGCACTGAAATAGTCTTTTTTCTTATCATAGCTGACAGAACCGTCAAAGTGCGTCTCCTCTTTTTCTTTTTGTAGAAAGTTATCCAGGTTCTCGCGTGAAGGGGCTTCCGTAGTGATCATCGGATTCCGGCCTACACGGGTGGAATCTTGTTTGAATACGGTTCCTACGTACTGGGGTTTGATATAAATCTCGACCGAATTATCATCATAACCGATCACTTTACTTACATAGCCGTCACGTACGTACTGCTGGAACTCATCGTAAGAGATGTTCTTACTGACAGAACTGCTTCCGTTAGCGAAATACAGCCCTAAAAGCATTAGGGCGATAATCATATACATCCAGTTCAGATTGAACTTGGGCATATTTACTTTATTGTTGGGTTTCTTGCTGTTATTGTCCATACTGATAGATTAATCAATGTCGGGAATTGTAGTTAACTTGGCATCTGCCCACAGGTGCTCCAAATTATAAAAGTTTCTGGCTTCCGGTAGGAATACATGTACTAATACATCTGAAAAGTCCATAGCTACCCATTCTGCATTTCGCTGTCCGTCGATGGCAGAGGGTTTGGTGCCGGCACCTTTGCGGGTAAATTCTTTTATGGAATCTACAATGGCAATGACCTGGCTGGGAGAGTTCCCCTGACAGATTACAAAGTATTTGCATATCGTGTCGTCTATGTTTGTCAGGTCTGCTATGACAATGTTTTTACCTTTTTTTTCTTGTATACCTTCGGTTATCTTTTCTATTAATACTTTCGTTTCGTTCATTTATAGGTTGAAATTAAATAATCAATGTTCAGTTTCTGTTTATAACAAGGAAAGGGGATTCTTTGTTTTCTTGTCATAAACGTGATATTTTTTACAAATATACGCTGATTTATTGTATCAATGAAAGTAATGTGCTAAATCTATTTCATTTTTTGTTTTTTTTTAGGGATGCATCTCTTTGGAATCCGGCATATTAGATATTTTTTTAGAAAAAAAGAGCGAAAAGTATTTGTGATTAAAAAAAACTTTGTACCTTTGCAACCGCAAACGAGAAACAAGAGATGTTGATCGTAAGTCACATTGGGCTATGGTGTAATGGTAACACTACAGATTCTGGTCCTGTCATTTCTGGTTCGAGTCCAGATAGCCCAACAAATTTACATTATAAATAAGTAAAATCCCTCTAAAACCGCAGTTTTAGAGGGATTTTTTATCCTTTCAAGTCTTTTCGATAAAACAGTTGTTCGGTAATATCTCCGGTGGCAGAGAACCGTTTCTTGTCGTTCTTTCAAACTGTAGTTTTAGACTTTTTTTCTGTCCGATCCGGTGGTAGGATTGCAAACGAAATAATATAATCTGTTGATATTATGTAGGTAAATGGGGAATGTTTATGCCTGTTTTTAATGTGTAACACTTGAATTTAGAAAAGGCGTATCAAAGAGATTCAAAATCCCTTTGATACGCCTTTTACATAGAACTAAAATTATTTTCCTTTATTCTTCTTTGATTGATTCATCGATTACTTTTATTTTCTGCAATACTAATTCTAAGTCGGATTTTAATTTTTCCACCTTGCGGTTGATTTCTGTCAAAAGACTATTTCCTTTCTTAGAAGAGGTAGTCAGGAAGCCCAAATTATTTTCATAAGTTTGGAGTTCATTTTTCATGTTTTCGTATGTACGGACTAATTTCTCACGTTCACGGTAGAGTGACTGGGAGCCTCCACTTTGAATATTGCCGATAGAAGATTTGAAATTACTCAGTTTCTTGTTCGATGCACTGATATTAAATCGATCGAAAAGTTGGTCAATCAAACCGTGATATTGTTTATAAAGCCTGTCTTTCTCTTTAAACGGTACATGTCCGATACCATTCCATTCTTTCATCAATTCACGAACCTCTTTGCTTGCTTCATCGGCATCCGTCGTTTCGTCAATAGCAGTTAAGCGGGCAATGATTGCCTTTTTCTTTTCTAGATTCTCTTGTTCTACAGAACGTTGAGAAGAAGTGGCCTTGCCTTTTTGCTCAAAGAAGTAATCACATGCAGTAATGAAACGTTTCCAAACAGCGTCCGAGTATTTTTTAGAAACAGGGCCAATTGTTTTCCATTCCTTTTGGAGCTTGGTTAAGATTTCAGCCGTTTCTTTCCATTCTGTACTATCTTTCAGAGATTCTGCTTTTTCGCACAATGCCTTTTTCTTTTCCAGATTAGCATTCATACCCTCTTTCAGCAACTTGAAGAATTCTCCTTTCTTTTTAAAGAATTCGTCACAAGCTTTACGGAAACGCTCAAAGATTTTCACGTTCATTTTCTGCGGAGCAAAACCAATTGTTTTCCATTTGTTTTGCAGGGCGATCACCTCTTGTGTCTTGGTTTCCCATGCCGCAAATGTTTTCAATTGGTCAAACTCAATAGCTTCTACTATTTCACAGATAACTGTTTTCTGATCCAAATTATGTTGTTCGCTCTCTTTTAGAGCTTCGAAATGCTGCTGATGGCGACGGTTGACGGCTGTAGAAGCGGCTTTAAAGCGATTCCATATTTCGTCACGTAATTCTTTGGCGACAGGACCGGTGTCACGGAACTCCTGATGTAGTTTCTGTAATTGATGGAAAGCGGAGACTACATCTTGTTCATCGGCCAACTTTTCGGCAGCTTCACAGAGATGTGTTTTAATCTCCAGGTTTTTTCTGAAGTCGTATTCTCTGAATTCATTATTCAGTTTTAATATATCATAGAACTTTTCAACATGCAACTGGTAGTTCTTCCATAACTCGTTCACTTTAGCTTGTGGCACCAATTTCACTTCGTTCCACTGCTGCTGTAGCTTTTTAAATTCGTTGTAGGATTTGTTGGCGTCATCGGGTGATTCCACTAACTCTTTCAACTCTTCGATAATCGATAGTTTAACTTGTAGATTTTCTTCCTTTTGCTTTTCAATCTCAGCTGCCAAGGCACTTCTTTTTTCTTTAATAGCTGCCATCAAACTTTTGAATTCTTCTTCCACGCCACTGGGCTGAGCAATAAATTCTTCTTCGGCACCACCATTCTCTACGAACGTTTTTTTCGCAGCCTCGATTTCGGCATTATGAATTTTATAGAAAGTTTGCTTTAAACCATCCAGTTCTTGCTTGTTTGCATTTTCAGCATCTTGGGCAACTTCTTTTAACCGGAGCAGCACCTCTTCTTTAGTGCTTAGTTTCGAAGCATTTTCTGTCGGTTTTTCCACAATAGTTTCTTCAGCCGGAGTTTCTGTAATTTCTTCAGAAACCTCAACTGCTTTTTTTTCTTCTTCTAATTCCCCTTGTTTCAAAGGTTGGTTAGTGTCATGAGAGTCCATCATTGTATATTCGTTTTTAGGAAAACAGGATTTGTCTTTAAATCCATTAGATCACAAATTAATGAAATAAAATGATTACTTCATACTATTTTCCTTTATTTTTTTTTAATTGAGCCATTTTTTACGATAATAACACCGTAATCCCCATATACATCATCATGCCGATGATATCGTTCGTAATGGCAATAAACGGTCCTGTAGCTATGGCCGGATCTATTTTCATCTTTTCGAGTGTCATTGGAACCAAAGTACCGAAGATGGAGGCAAACATCACTACTGAGAACAGACTGATAGATACCGAATAAGTGACTGTGGCGGTTGCTCCGAAGCGGATAAAATTATAGGTATATACCAATAAAGAGATGATCGTAGCATTGATCAAGGCAACTACGGCTTCTTTGCTGACTTGCTTGAAAGTATTTTTGGCGTCAAGGGAACTGTTGGCCAAGCCTTGTACGACGAGAGCTGACGATTGAGTTCCTACGTTTCCGCCTGTACCACCAATCAATGGAATGTAAAGTGCCATTTCGGGATGCGCGGCAAAAGTAGAATCAAAGTTCCCCAATATCATAGAGTTGCCAATACCTCCAATCATACCGATTAACAACCAAGGTAAGCGGGCAGTAGTCTGGCGGAGTACATTATCGTCTGTTTCTACATCTTGAGAAAGACCGGATGCTAACTGGTAGTCACGTTCTGATTGTTCACGAACTTCGTCCATGACGTCATCTACGGTGATTTGTCCTACTAGTCGGCCTATACTGTCAAGAACAGGAATGGCAACCAAGTCATATTTCTCAATAATTTGTGCCACTTCATCGATAGGGGTGTCTACGTGTACTGAGATAGGATCCTTCTGCATTACATGTTTTACTTTAGATACAGAGGGAGATGTGATCATCTTTTTCAGTGGAAATATTCCGCGAAGGCGTTCATCATCATCTATTACATATACATAGTAGATATCGTCGAGTTCTTCGGCTTGTTGGCGCATCTCTTTCAGACATTCGGGCATACTCCAGTTTTCGTTGACGGTTACCATTTCCGTACCCATCAAACCACCGGCAGTATTTTCATCATACTTCAGCAGGTCGACAATGTCTCCTGCCTGCTCGATGTCTTCAATGTGCGAAAGTATTTCTTCCTGTTTATCCTCATCCAGTTCACGCATCAGGTCTACTGCGTCGTCCGTATCCATATAGTCAACGAAGCGTTTGGCAATAGTTTCTGATGGCAGGATGTCGAGAAACTCTTTACGAACGTCTTCATCCATTTCGACAAGTACATCCGCAGCTGTTTCATTATCAAGTAATCGGTAGACGAAGCGGGCTTCTTCCGGGTTCAACTCGTTACACAATTCCGCTATGTCAGCAGGGTGTAGGTCGATAAGAAGCTCTTTTACCTTATCGGCATCTTTTTCTTCGATAAGTTCTTTTACGTTGTCAATGTATTCTTCGTTCATAATTACAGCCTTACTTAACTTCCTATAATAATAAGGAAGACAAGTTTTGTATATTACATTTCCTACTTTGTTAGTTCAGTCCGATAATCCGGTTGGTTCTTTATGGATTTTCTATCTGAGAAACTGGTTCTATCGGAATTTTCAGTGCTTGTTCCACCTGATTTGTCAGGTGGATAAACTCTTGTACCGACAGTTGTTCCGGTCGTTTATTAAACAGGGCGTCTTCTGTCAACGGGCAATCTTTACCTAAAATCGGTTTGATTGAATTTCGTAATGTCTTTCGACGCTGGTTGAAAGTTGTTTTTACAATTTGTTTAAATAGCTTGGGGTCACAACCGAGCTCTTGTGTCTCGTTGCGTGTCATTCGTATGACTGCGCTTTTCACTTTGGGAGGTGGATTGAACACCTGTTCATTTACTGTAAACAGATATTCTACCCGATACCAGGCCTGTATCAGAACGCTGAGTATACCATACGTTTTACTACCCGGTCCGGCGGCGATGCGTTCGGCTACTTCTTTTTGAATCATTCCAGTACAGCAGGGGATCAGATCCTTGTTATCCAGCATTTTGAAGAAAATTTGGCTGGATATGTTGTAAGGGTAGTTTCCAGTTAAGACGAAAGGATGTCCGTCGAACAAACGTTGTAAGTTCATTTTCAGGAAGTCATCCTCGATGATGTTATCTTCCAATGACGGATAGGCTTCTCGCAAATAGGCTACTGATTCGTAGTCTACCTCTACAACTTTTACCAACCGTTCTTTCTTAACAAGAAACTGAGTGAGCACACCCATTCCCGGTCCGACTTCCAAAATTGGCAAATCGGGGAATGTATCTACTGTATCGGCAATGTCCTGTGCCACTTTCAGGTCTTTCAGGAAATGTTGTCCGAGAAACTTTTTAGGCTTTACTAATTTCATTTATCAACTAAATAACTACTTTTGCAGCAGACAAAGGTAATTCTTTTAAATGAAGAATAAAGAATTAGGGATGAAGAAACTAATAAAAAAGGCGCTGAAACTTATCTTACCATTGGTTTTGGGAGGCTTTATCTTATATTGGGTCTATCGTGACTTCGATTTTGTGAAGGCTACGGAAGTTTTGCAACATGGCACAAACTGGTGGTGGATGGCTTTCTCGCTTCTTTTCGGCATATTTGCACAGGTATTTCGTGGTTGGCGTTGGCGCCAGACGCTGGAGCCTTTGGGAGCATTTCCCCGAAGAAGGGATTGTGTTGATGCCATTTTCATTTCGTATGCAGCTAGTTTGGTTGTACCGAGGGTAGGTGAGGTGAGTCGTTGCGGGGTACTTGCTAAGTATGACAACGTTTCTTTTGCTAAATCTTTAGGAACTGTGGTTACCGAACGTCTGGTAGATACTGTGACTATTCTTTTGATTACCGGCGTCACGGTTCTATTGCAAATGCCTGTGTTTGTTACCTTCCTTGAGCAAACCGGAACGAAAATCCCCTCATTCATGCATTTACTTACTTCTGTCTGGTTTTACATTATTTTATTTTGTACAATCGGAGTTATTGTACTTCTCTACTATCTGATTCGTACGCTTTCTTTCTTTGAGAAAGTGAAAGGAGTTGTGCTTAATGTTTGTGAAGGAATTATGTCACTGCGTAATGTGAAGAATCTTCCGCTTTTTCTACTCTATAGTTTTTTGATATGGCTTAGCTATTTCCTGCATTTTTATTTCACTTTTTATTGTTTTGCTTTTACGGCACATTTGGGCTTACTTGCTGCATTGGTTATGTTTGTTGGAGGTACCTTTGCTGTAATTGTGCCTACTCCGAATGGAGCCGGTCCATGGCATTTTGCCGTTATTACCATGATGATGCTTTACGGGGTAAATGCGACGGATGCAGGGATTTTTGCACTAATTGTTCATGGCATCCAGACTCTACTGGTTATTTTATTGGGTGTTTATGGATTGGTGACTATTTCTTTTTTACACCGGAAGTGACGGGGCGGATTAAATATTGTATGTACCGAAAGATATATATTTAATCTCTGAATCCGCTTTTTGAACTTTTTTTATTTGAATTTCTTCCGGTAATTCTTTCTTTTCCATTCTTTTTAGTAGCTTTGACCTGTAGAAATTGATTTAAAACCTATAAATAATTCATTTATGAGCACAATTCTTGATTTAGCTCCACAAAATGTATGGAAGCACTTTTATTCTTTGACACAGATTCCCCGCCCATCGGGACATATGGAAAAAATTACCGAATTTCTGGTAAACTTCGGTAATAGTCTTGGATTGAAAACTTTTGTGGATGATGCCGGTAATGTGATTATCCGTAAACCCGCCACTCCGGGGATGGAGAATCGTAAAGGAGTTATCCTTCAGGCACATATGGATATGGTTCCGCAGAAAAATAACGATACAGTTCACGATTTTGAGAAAGATCCGATCGAAACTTATATAGATGGTGAATGGGTAAAAGCGAAAGGTACTACATTGGGGGCCGATAATGGTTTGGGTGTAGCTGCTATCATGGCTGTTCTTGAAGATCAGAATCTAAAACACGGGCCATTGGAGGCTTTGATTACGAAAGATGAAGAAACGGGCATGTATGGTGCTTTTGGCTTAAAACCGGGTACGGTGAATGGCGAAATATTGCTTAATCTTGATTCTGAAGATGAAGGTGAACTTTATATTGGCTGTGCCGGTGGTATGGATGTAACTGCTTCTCTTGAATATAAGGAAGTTGCTCCGGAAGAAGGTGATATCGCTATTAGAGTGAATCTGAAAGGTCTTCGTGGAGGACATTCCGGATTGGAGATTAATCAGGGACGTGCCAATGCCAACAAATTGTTGGTACGTTTTATACGTGAGGCAGTAGCAACTTATGAAGCCCGCCTGGCAAGCTGGGAAGGCGGAAATATGCGGAATGCCATACCTCGCGAGGCACATGCTGTAGTGACTATTCCTGCTGAAAATGAAGAAGAATTGTTGGCTTTGGTGAAATATTGTGAAGATCTTTTCAATGAAGAGTTCAAAGCGATCGAAACTCCTATCAGCTTTACTGCAGAACGGGTAGAATTACCTGCTGGAGAAGTTCCTGAAGAAATCCAGGATAATCTGATCGATGCTATTTTTGCTTGCCAGAATGGTGTGATGCGTATGATTCCTACTATTCCCGATACCGTGGAAACCTCTTCAAATTTAGCTATCATCAATATTGGTGAAGGTAAAGCCTCTTTCAAAATCCTTGCGCGCAGTTCCAGTGACAGTATGAAGGAATGTCTGACTACCAGTTTGGAATGTTGTTTTTCTATGGCAGGTATGAAGGTAGAGATGACCGGAGGCTATTCCGGATGGCAACCCGATATTAATTCTCCGATTTTACATGCTATGAAGGAATCTTACAAGAAGCAGTTTGGTACAGAACCGGCAGTGAAAGTAATTCATGCCGGATTGGAATGTGGTATCATCGGAGCTATTATTCCTGGGTTGGATATGATTTCATTTGGGCCAACACTACGCTCTCCGCATTCTCCCGACGAAAGGGCTTTGATTCCGACAGTTCAAAAATTCTATGACTTTTTAATTGCTACTTTGGAGCAGACTCCAATGAAATAAATAAAGTCCATTGATAATGAAAAGAGGTAAGCGTGGTGTAAACGCTTTCCTCTTTTCTTTTTAGTGTCTTTTCTACTTTTGAAAACTATCTTTCTTCCTGTCTACTTTATGACGGCCTGTCATTCGGATGTGAGATATTGTCAGTTGCAGCCTGTCTTTTTGACTCCCTTATTGTCCTGTTTTGTCTTTTGATTACCATCCGGGACTCTTTTTCTTGATATACATCAATAAATGTGTTTTAAAACATGTTTTTATCTTGCTTTTGAGTACAACGTATCTGTTTTGGCTTTACTTTTGTGTTGTAAAACATAAAAATTAGGATAACAAAGTTTTTAGGTAACAGTTTTTAAGGTAAAAAGATTATGAAGATTGTAAGAAGTTTATTAAAGAATTTGGCTAATGCCAATCCTAACATTTGGGGATATGTGACGCTCTAAGCGTTTTTCCCTTCAGGTTTTCAGTGTGTATTAATTAAGGTAATTATTATTAGTATTTAAAGCAATGAAAAAAGTAGTAATGCATCTGCTGGAAAGATGTTTGAGAGAAGCCGGCAGAAATGAAATGATGAAGTGGGGATACACTAAATAAAAGTGTTCCCCACTTTTTTTATTTTGACTCAAGTTTGTTTCGTGTCGTTGAGTTTTGAGGCCGGGTCATTTTTTCACATGGAAGTTTACCTCGCCTCTGATCAGCTCTCCTTTTAATGTGAAGCCTTCCACTACCACCTTAAATTCTCCTTCAAGGTCAGAAGTATAGAATGAAAGTGTGGTATCTATTCCTGCTTCTGTCTCTACAGAGGGATTCCAGTATAGCGTATGGCGGAAATCCGGTCTACGTGATTTTTTGTCAGTAGCGTCTTTATATTCAGGCATCTTAAATGTAACAGGCAGTTGCGGACACTCGTAAACCGTTAGTCGTGAATCGTCACTAAGCTGTATGGAAGGTAAGTCTCCTCTTTGGGTAGTAAGTGAAATCATGCATTCGAATACTTCACCACCCAATCCATAACGGCCGTTATATATTTCGATTTTCTTCACCAATCTGGGATTATATTTTAAAATATCCTCATGGTCATGAATGGGAACACCGTCCAGCAGTACCAATGTATTTCCGATATTGAATCTTTTTTCTCCTTCTTTGAGTACTCTTAATCTACGTTTTCCATTAACTTTACGTATTATCACACTGCGTACGAATTCCACGAAAGTTTCTGTCATTGTATTGAATCGTGTGTATTCATCCAAATTGTAATTCAGATAAGGTTGAAGTCCATAACAAGATTGCAGAGGAATGGCATGATCCAATGAATCGAGCACTGTGACTTGCTGCAGCTGTATACCTATGCTCCTTTCCAACAGTCGTTTTTTATTCCGATAGAGTTTTAATGATGGCAGGTTTTGGGGTAACTTTTCACTGAAGGGTGATAAGATGTTCATTCTGAACGGTTCCCCGTTAATGTTCCATGCAGCGGCTACTACATCGTTTGTTCCATATACATGGCTTGTGTAGAACAGTGTATTTCCTCCCGATTCCACTTGTCCTTGCACATATCGTATATCTTTTCCTACGAAAGCGATGTCGGCTGATATAGGTTCATTTTGTACTTGCTTCAATGTTTCTCCTGTAGGGCTTTCTATCTGTCCGCAGATGATATGCCCTTCATATTCCGGTATCCATTTTCCGGAAAATGTTCCGGGAGTAGCGGTCACTTGTTTTCTCCAGGTGGATTCTTCAAGAGGCGGGAGGGTTACCAGTGAATCATTACGGCTTACCGAGACAGTAAGATCGGATACTTCATCCGGTAGTCTATTAATGGTCAATTCTACGAGTTGGCGTGTGTTGTAGTTCGACCGGGAAGTTTTTATATGAATATTTTCGGTGGTAGCCGGTTTCCCTTTCGGATATATCTCGGCAGAATCCGCTAGTTCAATAGGATCGGAGTCTGATACTCGGAAAGTGTTAATTACAGCAATGGATTTTCTGAAGAACACTTTTTCTCCTTCATTCCTCATATATCGTGTGTATCCGGTCAATTCATAAATTCCCGAAGGAGCGTCTGTAGGAATCTTGACTTTGCCCGAACCGCTCCCATTGTCAAGTGCCAGTTTAAGCTGTGCTTTAGGCCGTTCAGTATTCGATATTTCTATGTATCCCACTTTGCTGAAAGAAGATGGGCGAAAATGTGTGTCAATAGTATAAAATTTGAGCCATACTTCTTCACCGGCCAAATAACACGTTTTATCCGTATGTACGTATACCCGTTCATATAATTCTTCTTGTGCTTGCAAAATCAGACAGAATAAGATAAAGAGATATAGTGTGAAAATCCGTTTCATAATTGCCTCCTTTTGTTTAAGTTATTGATGATCGTTGGGCCAGAATGAAGGCTTGTTTTTACTTCCTCCGTTGGCTTCACATTCTGTACATCTCCGTAGGGCCCAGTGGTCAATGTGAGTGCCTGTACCGACTGGACGATAACCGACAAGGTATCTTATCAGATATGTGCTATAGCCCTGTTCATCCATTTCGCTATCCGACACTTCTTCACAGCCACTGTATAGAGGAGGACGTTTAATTTCGTTGGGATGAATGTATATTCTCTTTTCAGAGATGTTTTTATAGACGCCTACATAACCGATCGTCCTTCGTCCAGGCTGACTGATACAACTAATGTTTCCTTGGATTTCAGAGGGTTGTGGAGTAAAGATTCCTCCCATTTCTTCATTCTGTTGCTGTACATTCAAGTAATATTCATATCCCTCTTTACTCAATGCCCGTTGCTGTACCTGTATGCTGTATAGTACAGTGAATCTGTCTTCATTGACCGGCACATCGAGTAGCTTATTATTTATGATCAGATGTTCTTTCAACTTTTCCGTAGAGCCAATCAATATATTTCTTGATATTTCCTTTTTCCAACAATAGAAAGTTGGATAATTGCTGTCTTCATAGATGCGGTTCATATCCGGATCAAAGTAGCAAGTTGTAATGTAGCTGGCTCTTATCTCCCAGTCTTCCCGATAGTTCCACATGTAGTATTGAGTTTTTCCGGGATCACCATGGGTCGATACCCGTATAGAAAGTGCTTGTTCAGGTTCTGGTTGTATCCACGAAACACTGTCTATTTCAGAAGATACCATCGGTATGGAAGGAGACGAGGTATAAATCTCTCCGTCGTATTCTATCTCTATTCCGTAGGATACATCATCCTGCAATTCACCGATACTGACCTGGTATTTACCATCACCAAGAGCCGTTCCGAAATCACTTCGATAGCCGTCGCTGCCTACTACAGCAATTCTGGCATAAATGTTTCGATAATCTTCCGGCATGTCTTCGGATAGTGGAATACTTTTGCTTAATGAGAATATGGCTTCTGTATTAGCGATAATGTCGCCGGTTACTACCAGCAATTCTTCATCGGAAGAAGGTAGTTGTGCGTTGTATTCTGAAACACAACCTGTCAGGCAGAGTAGTAACAGATAGATTTTATATTTTGATTTCAGCATGATGTTAGAATTTTATGTTATACGTAATGAAAGGAATCGGAACTCCGAAAATAGACATCTGGTATCCTTTTATTTGTCCTTCTTCCGGCATATAATAAATAGAATACACATTCTTCCTTCCGGTGACATTGTATACCCCAATCGAAATAGAACTATGTGTCAACAGGGTCAGATGATGGCTGGGTTCTATATTAAAAGAGATGTCTGTACGAAAGTAATCCGGTATGCGGTATGAGTTTCTTTCCGTATAGTAAACTCGCATCGATTGCGTTGATTCATCATAATACTGTCCGGCAGGTATGGTAGTGGGGCGTCCTGTGCTATAATCCACGTTGATTGACATACTGTATCGATGCGTAAATTTGTAATTACCTACAAACTTAAAGTCGTGAGGCTTATCGTATTCTGTAGGATACCAGTCACCGTTATTCACCGGTTTCTCAATTCGTTTATCATTCTGTCTCAAGAAGGTACGTGAATACGTGTAACTCATCCATCCGTTGAGCTTACCGACTTGTTTTTTTACCTGCAATTCTACGCCATAAGCATGTCCCTGCGTGTTGATGACGTCAGTTTCAATATGGTGGTTCATAAGTAGCTTTGCTCCTCCACGATAATCCAGGTAATCGGACATTCGTTTGTAATATCCTTCCACAGAATATTCCCAGATGCCACTCGGAGAATTTAGATAAAGTCCGGCTGCGGCTTGCCAGCCTCTTTGGGGTTTGATGTTCACATCGCTCAACTTCCATGTATCCGTTGGCGACATAATGACAGTGTTCGACAACTTATGGATATATTGCCGCATCGAGTTAAATCCGGCTTTGACCGAGAAATTATCTGTGAAGGCATACCGGGCGGATAACCGGAATTCCGGCCCATGATAAGTCTTCATGAATTTTCCTGCTCCTGCAGTGATGGTGTCCGTTATGGTCGATTCGTGTGGGAGCATGCCTGATGCATATTGATAGTACGAACGTGGACCGAGTGCACTGAACAGTGAGTAACGGATACCTGCGTTGACCGATAGTTTGGGAGTGATTTCCCATTCATCACCTAAATAAAATGCCGTTTCCAAGGCTTTATCCTTTTGTAAAACGTCCTTTTTTACAAATGATTCACTTCCTTCAGGTTCATAAGTGCCCGAATTGATATGATAGAGCATGGACTTGAAACCAAAGTTGAGCGTGTGCTTATCGGCCAGTATGTTTGTGAAGTCTGCTTTGACAAAATACTGATTAATATCAAATGAAAGTTTATAAGCAGCTGATGCATTGACGGTCTCGCGGTTATTGTAATCGTAATGATCGTATCCGGCGGAGAAGTATCCTATCAGTTTTTCGTTAAATACAGCTCTCCATCGTGCGGAAGCATTGAGATTATTGTAGCCGTATTTTTCGTTTGAATTGAAAGCGAAACGGTCATGACTATAGTATCCGTAGACATTAAGACTATGTTTGTCATTGAATTTATGTGCCACAATAGCAGCCAAATCATAAAAGCCGGCGGTACCGTTTTTGTATCCGCTTTTCTCCGGAAGTTGCTTCATGATCCAGTCAGAATACGTAGTACGCCCACTTAGTAATACAGACGTTCTGTCTTTGATAATCGGAATCTCCAGATTCAGTTTACTCGTTACCAGACCGATACCGGCCGAACCGGTGAATTTTTCTTTATTGGCTTCTTTACCGGTGATATCCAGAATGGATGAAATACGTCCACCATATTGTGCCGGGATACTGCTTTTATATATCTCGGCTTCTTTTACCATATCTGAATTGAAGGCTGCAAAAAAGCCGAATAAATGGTTCGGGTTATAGATGGTTCCGTCATTTAGCAGAATTAGATTCTGGTCGGTAGCTCCACCACGTACGTTGAAGCCGCTTGAAGCTTCACCTACTGTTTTTACACCGGGTAAAGCCTGTACCATCTTTAAAATGTCTACTTCTCCCAAAGCCATCGGGATATTCTTCAATTGGGTTGGACGCAGTGTTTCTGCACCTAATTGCGTACTTTTCACATTTTGTATACGTCCGGAAGTAATGGTTACTTCGTCCAGCATATGCGTAGTTTCTTCAAGTTCGATGTCCAGTGTACCATCACTGTAAAGCATAATTTGTCGACGGGTATCTTTAATGTTAAGTCCTTTGATATCAATTTGTTTGTGTCCGGTAGGAAGTTCAAGAGTAAAGTTTCCCTTAACATCTGTTGTCGTCGCAATCCATGGGTCCTTTAAAATCAGATTGATGCCTATCATGGGCTCACCGGTTTTAAAGTTAGTAACTTGCCCTTTGAGTACCGCTTTTCGTGGTGATTGCTTGATTCGTACATCTCCCACATTATACACTTTGTTTTCTGAAGATGCCTTTTCAGGTTCTCCGCTTAGGTAAGTATATACGTCACCATAATAACTTTCGCCTTTTTCCGGTTCTCCGGTCAGTTTAGCAGGTAATAGCGTGATGAGTTCCTGCTCTTTTAGCACGAATAAATTGTTTCCGGATACTGACAATTTATAGGGAGTCGGCTCAAGTGCTTCTTTTAATTGTTGCAGGGGTGAAGCTTTTCCTTTCACCAAAACCTTGAAAGGAGCACTAATAGTGCTGAAAACCCTATAGGGTGTATTTTTTTCTACAGTCTCCAATAAGGAGTCAATAGTTATACTGTCGGCAGGAAGTGAGAGGGGGTGTTGAGCCGTCATTTGTTGCGGCCATGCAAATAGTAGGGGCAACATCCATAAGTATGTACTTTTTTTCATCGTGTTTGTTTTTGGTCTATCAATTCTTCACAAAAGTTAGTAAGAGCGATTAATGAGGCATCAGCGTCATGGCGAAAATTAAGTTTATGTTTTCGTGCGTAACGTTTTATCAGTTTATGTTGCTCCGGAAAGATCTTGGCAAACGACTTGTTGTTACTGACGGGATAATATATCCCATTGTATTCCAGATAATATTTTACTCCGTATATGAAGTATTCAGTTTGATGTTTGCGGGTTTTGGCTATTTTTTCTACGTTGATCTGAGCAACGGAGTATGTTTTTCGTGCCAGCAGTCTCAGTCGCTTTCCGTCTTGTAGTAATTCGTAAAATCCCTTATTGAGATCTGTCTTCTTTGTCGGACGGAAATAGATAAATGTAGTATTGTGCAGGTTGACTTGTTCGATTCCTTCATTATTGATAATCATGCTGTAATGGCTGTCAGGAGTCAGTGCACAAAGTTGGTCTTTGTGTAAATCCAAATGAAGATCCAGTCCCGGGTATCGGTTTCCTTTGAAGATAATCTTTCCTGTGGTAAATTCATCACCTTGAAAATAGGGAAGATTGTCGTATTGGGCAAGACTGTATGTTAATTCGATTTCACCATTGTAAATAGTAACATAGTCTCCTGCTGCTTTTAAGTAGTTTTCTATTGGATAAGTTTGCGAGTAAATGGCTTCTCCATTGAATAATAACGCAGTAATGGCCAGTATGTGCCTTAAGTAATGTCGGTTTTTCATAAAATGTTGTGCCTTAGTTTGTGATTAGATAAATGGTTCTTGTTACAAAGATACCCGAAAAAGTTTTGCTATTTTGATTTTTGTGTTAAAAGAGATTAATTAGAACCATTAATAATCGTATCACGTTTGCCCTGTTCTCTTTTTTTAAGCTAAAAAGAACAAATCTTTAAACTTTAATTTGTTACTTTGTTAATTATGTATTGATACTTAAACTTTTAATATATGAGAATTAAACTGATTTGTATTATCGTGTTACTTTCTATGGGGATGATGTCATGGACACATGCTCAATCATACGATAGATTATGGAAGCAAGTGGAGCAGGCCCAGCAGAAAAGTTTGCCCCAAACAGTTGTCCGATTAACCGGTGAAATTTATCAAAAAGCTAAAGCAGAGAAGAATTCTCCTCAAATGCTGAAAGCTTATATTTGGCAGATGAAATTTAGGGAAGAGATTACTCCGGATAGCTTTTACGTGTCGTTGAATGGCTTAGAGCAGTGGGCGGTGACTACGGACAAGCCATTGGACCGTGCAATCCTGCATTCGCTCATCGGTAGTATGTATGCTGATTATGCTTCCCAAAACCGTTGGAAACTGAATCAACGTACGGATTTGGAAGAAGAGGCTCCTTCTGTTGATATCCGGGAGTGGAGTAAGAATCAGTTTGTAACTAAAGTAATGACAGAAATAGCCGTAACATTTCAAGACTCTTTGCTACTGCTCGATACTTCCTCTCGAAGCTACATTCCTTTTGTGGAACTTGGAGTAACCAGTGATTACTATCATCATGATATGTATCATTTGTTGGCTTCCCGTGCCATTACTTCATTGGAGAATCTGTCCGGATTTGGCCGTGATTCTTTAATAAATGTACGCATTGAAGAAATTTATCAGCATATGATGAATTCATATCGTCGGACTGATAATCACGATGCTCTGTTGCTTACTACTTTGGATTATTTGCAGTGGAAGAGGCGTACTGATATCGATTTTCGGCCTTATCGTGCTCCGGAGGGGAAACTTGGCTTGACACAGGATCCTTATTTGGCTGCACTGGACAAACTGATTGCCGAAAATAAGTCACATGATGTCTGTGCAGAAGTTTATTTGCTCAAGGCACAGGCGGCAATGGATGCAGGAGTGCCCGTTTCCGCGTTACAATTGTGCGAAGAGGCTATCTCTCGCTATCCGGACTATCGCCGCATCAATGCTCTGAAAGAACTGAAGCAAGAAATTCTGCGTCCGGATCTGACAGTGCAATCCCCGTCAACAGTTTATCCGGGTGAGGAGTTTGATTTAAAAGTCAGCTTTAAAAATTTGAAAGACTTTACGGTAGAGTTGTATGCAATTAATTTACCGGCACGTCCGAATACGGTGGAAGCACCCAATGACGCATTTCTAAAAAAACATGGACGTTTACTTTCATCGGAACATTATGTTCTCTTCCCGTCGGATGACTATAAAGTGAAAGATTCCATCTACCACATAAAGGCACCTGAAACAGGACTGTACGCCCTCCGTGTTATTCCGGGTGTTAAGGTTCGTTCCAATGTTTCAAAATTTCTCTATTCTACTTGCTTTAAAGTTCTTACCCGATCTCTACCTTCTAATCTGAGTGAGGTAGCTATTCTCGATGCTATGAGTGGCAAGCCTTTGCAGGGTGTTGTTCTTTCATTCTTCGATCGACAGAACAAACAACTTCTGACAGCTACTACCAATACCGAAGGGAAAGTACAGTTTGCTTCGTCGGAAAAATATAGGTATCTGACTGCTGCCAAAGGGAATGATACAGCTATGCCGCAGATGTATTTATGGGGAGGAGATTATAATTTTGCAGACCATTCAAAACCTGTTTCTGTGGTAACTTTGCTTACCGACCGTTCTGTTTATCGTCCGGGGCAGACTGTCTATGTAAAAGGCATTGCCTATGAACAGTATCCTGACTCTGCCCATGTGATTGCGGGACAGGAATATACGCTGACTCTTTCGGATGCCAATGGGCAAGAAATCAGTGCAAAGAAGCTGCGTACCAATGATTTTGGATCTTTCACCGCAGAATTTGTTTTACCGTCTGTTTGTTTGAACGGTACTTTTAGTTTGAATACTCAAAACGGATTTCGTTCCATTCGTGTAGAGGATTACAAACGTCCTACATTTGATATTACTTTTGAGCCGGTGACTGAAAGTTATCGGTTGGGAGATCGTGTCGAGTTGAAAGGGAGTGTAAAAACTTTCAGTGGTGTGCCGTTACAGGATATTCCTGTTACTTATACCATTACCCGCTCATTGTATACTTGGCGGATGTGGGGGATGAATCCGGTTATTTTGGCCTCTGACACTGTCCGTTTGGGAGTAGATGGAAACTTCGAAATTCCTGTGGATCTGAAACCAGACACTTCGAATCCCGATTTGGGAGACGGTGATAATACCTCTTTATATTATGACTATAAAGTGCAGCTTTCAGTAACCAATGTCGCAGGTGAAACGCAAACCTCAGAAACAAGTCTGCGGGCAGGAAAGACCTCTTTGTTATTGTTTGCTGATATATCCGGACTGATTTGCAAGGATGATTCTATGAAAGCGACTTTTCGGGTAAATAATCTGGATCGTAAACCGGTCAGTGTCGAAGGCAGTTACCGGTTGTTTTTGATTTCCGATTATCAGAAATCAAAACCCTTGAAAGAACAGGACGTTTCCGATCAACTGGCTCTTTCCGGTTCGTTTAGGTCCAATGAAGAGATCTTGTTGTCCGATTGGAAAAAACTTCCTTCAGGTGCTTACAAACTTGTAGCTTCGGTGAAAGATGATCAAGGCCGTAAGGTAGATGCGGAAAAGGTAGTGATTCTTTTTGCTTCCGATGATAAGCGTCCTCCGGTATCTATGCCTTTGTGGTGTTATGAAGTGAATACCCGGTTTGATGCAGCACATCCTGCCCTGTTCTATTTTGGTACTTCCGAAAAAGATACTTATGTCTTAATGGATGTGTTCTGTGGTAATAAGCATCTGGAGAGTAAGCTTCTTCATTTGTCCGACTCTCTTGTTCGTTTTGAATATCCGTATCGGGAAGCCTACGGGAATGGTTTGGGTATTACCTTTGTATTTGTTCGTAAAGGTGTTGTTTACGAACAGGAGGTAAGCCTGATGAAACGTTTGCCCGATCATAACTTGAATATGCGTTGGGATGTATTCCGTGATAAATTACGTCCCGGGCAGGAAGAGGAATGGAAACTGACTATCCGTAATCCACAGAAATCACCTGTTTTGGCCGAAATGCTGGCTACTATGTATGATGCCTCTTTGGATAAAATTTGGAAGACCAACCAGTCATTGCAATTACATTATCAACTTTCTGTCCCCATTGCTCGTTGGAGGAGAGATTATGTTGGCTCAAACTATTTTTATTTTGGTTTCCGCCGGACTGATTTGAAGGTGCCTCCGTTTAGCTATGATCATTTTGACTTGCCTCCGGTTTTATATGCGGTTGCCGAAATGTTGTCGGTCACCAATGATGCTGCTCCGACTACCCGATATGCACGTCTGCGCGGAATGGGTGCTGCAAAACCACAAATGAAGAGCGCTGCCGTAGCCGATGTCGTTTTCGAATCTGAAATGGTTCCTGTTACGGAAGAGAGCGGAATGGCAATGTCAATGGACAATGCCGATATGGGTAGGACAACAGATATAGAGTTACGTACCGACTTTGCGGAAACTGCCTTCTTTTATCCGCAGCTTCACACGGACGTTCAGGGTGAGGTCAGTTTCTCTTTCCGTATGCCTCAAAGTCTCACGACCTGGAATTTCCGAGGATATGCTCATACACAAGATATGATGACAGGGCAGATGGATGCTACTGCTGTTACCAGTAAAGAGTTTATGCTTACTCCGAATCTACCTCGGTTTGTCCGGGTAGGAGATCACACTTCCATGGCTGCTTCTGTTAGTAATCTGACCGGTAAAAATCTGTCTGGTACTGTGAAACTGGTACTTTTCGATCCAATGACAGATCAGGTAATATCGACCCAACAGAAGAAATTTAATGCTGGAGCCGGACAGAGTGTCGGTGTAAGTTTCTTGTTCACAGTAACTGATAAATATGAAATTTTGGGATGCCGGATGATTGCCGAAGGAGGAAATTTCAGTGATGGAGAGCAGCATTTGCTTCCGGTTCTCAGTGATAAGGAGAACTTGACAGAGACTTTGCCTATGCCTGTTCGTGGCGAGCAAACACGTACTTTTTCTTTGGCCGATCTGTTCAATCACCATAGTAAGACTGCGACCAACCGCCGTTTAACTGTAGAGTTTACTTCCAATCCGGCTTGGTATGCAGTGCAAGCATTACCGGCACTATCACAACCTCGGAATGATGATGCTATTTCGTGGGCTACTTCCTGGTATGCCAATACAATGGCTGCTTATATCATGAATGCTCAGCCACGTATTCAGGCAATATTTGATAGTTGGAAACTCCAGGGAGGCACTAAAGAAAGTTTCTTGAGTAATTTGCAAAAAAATCAGGAAGTGAAGAATATCCTTCTTTCTGAATCTCCTTGGGTGATGGAAGCGACTTCGGAAAGCGAACAAAAAGAGCGTATTGCCACTTTATTCGATTTGAATAATATCCGTAACAGTAATACAGCAGCTTTGTTGAAATTAAAGGAACTCCAGTTACCTGATGGTTCGTGGAGCTGGTATAAAGGAATGGACGGAAGTCTTTTTGTCACCGACTTCATTGTAGAACAGAATGCACGTATAGCCCTGCTTACAGGGAAGTCGCTGGAGGGAGGAGCGCTGGATATGCAACAAGCAGCTTTCGGTTATCTCCATAAAGAAGCCTTGCAGGAATATCGTTCTATCCGTGAGGCAGAAAAGGTTGGCAATAAATCAGAGGGAATTTCACGAAGTGCATTGAAGTATCTCTATTTGATTGCTATCTCTGGCGAGAAAGTTCCGGCATCGGCGAAAGAAGGTTATGATTACTTCCTATCCAAAGTTGCTCCATCATTGTCGCAACAATCCGTCACCGAGAAGGCCTGGTCGGCTATTGTATTACAGAAGGCAGGTAAGGTAAAAGAAGCTCAGGAGTTTATGGCATCTCTCAAAGAATATCTTACTCAAACAGACGAGCAAGGCATGTTCTTTGATAGGACTGATAGTCCGTATGCTTGGAATAATTTAAAAGTGCCTGCCCATGTTGATGTAATGGAGGCTTTTGAGATGGTAGGCAGCAATGCCACGATTGTTGAAGAAATGAAAATGTGGCTTTTAAAACAGAAGCAAACTCAACAGTGGGATTCTCCGGTAGCCACAGCCGATGCTGTTTATGCTTTGCTTTACCGGGGTACTAATTTATTGGATAATCAGGGAGACGTGCGTATTGTCCTTGGCAATGAAGTTTTAGAAACGATAAGTCCTGCCAAGACGACTGTTCCGGGATTAGGCTATATCAAAAAGACTTTTACCGATAAGAAGACCGTGAATACCGATGAGATTATCGTTGAAAAGAGAGATCCGGGTATTGCCTGGGGAGCAGTTTATGCACAGTTCGAAGAGAATCTTGATAAAGTGGTCCGCCAGGGAAGTGGGTTGAATGTTGATAAGAAATTGTATGTAGAGATGATTGTTAATAATAATCGCCGGTTACAGCCGGTTATCGGTAAAACTCAATTAAAGGTTGGTGATAAAGTAGTTGTTCGTCTGACCGTTCGTCTCGATCGTACAATGGACTTTGTACAATTGAAAGATCAACGTGCTGCTTGTCTTGAACCGGTAGAGGTCCTGTCCGGATATCGTAATGTCGGTGATGTCGGTTGTTATGTTGCAGTAAAAGATGCTTCTACCGATTTCTTCTTCGATACTTTGAATAAGGGGACTTATGTTTTAGAATACAGTTATCGTGTAGATCGTGCGGGAAGTTATGAAGCAGGAATTGCTACTATTCAAAGTGCCTATGCACCCGAATATGCTGCCCATTCAGCTTCTGCCCGTTACGAAGTTTCTCAGTAAATAGAACTCTGTCTTTTTTAAGATGCAGATACTTGGATTATGTAAGTATCTGCATCTCTTTTTTATTTTTAGTTTATAATCTTTGAATTATATTATAATATTTTCATTAAAATGGTTTTTGTTGCAAATAAAACTTATCTTTGTAGGATATGATTGTTAAACCTTAAATCTATTTTTATGAAAATAAAAAAAATATTTACTATTCTAACAGTGCTTTGTTTCTTTACTTTAGCAGGAGCTGTGTTTCTTAAATCCGTAGATAATAAAAAGAATGCCAGAGATATTGCATTGGCAAATGTTGAATCTCTTGCTAATGCTGAAGGCGATGGTATAGGGAATGAGGATAATCCATCAACTACGATAAAAAAGTGTGTAAGCTCCAGTGAATTTACAAAAGATGATTCTACGGGAGAGTATTATTTGGTGTGTAATTCAGGAACTACCGAAAGCATTATTTACCGTTGTCCATCTGGTACTACCGAAGGCCACAAAGATTGGATATATAGTTTTCTTTATTGTACGAGATAGTTAACTAATACATGTTAGAATGATGGTTTTAAAAAATAAATGGAAGAATAGGTTTATTTTAATCCTTTTCATGGTCGGATTTGTTTTTTTTGCTTGTAAAGAAGAGACGGATCTTTACTTTAATGGTGATATAACAGTTATCAAATCGTTTGATAACGATACTTTGTTGTCTCCGGTAAAAGTAGAGCTTGAAGATATTTATGACGGTTCAGTATTAGCGTATGACTCATTATTGTTTTTTACTTCGCATAAATATAGTGATTGCTGGATGTATGTATTTAGTGTGAATAGTGGCAAGCATATCGCTTCTTTATGTCCCAAAGGGCAAGGGCCAAATGACTATTTATCCTGTAAAAACTCTCAGCAGTTTATAAGGGAGAATGGCGAATTGAAGTTATGGGTCAGAGATAATGCCAAATCAGCTAGATTATTGAATATTACAAAGTCTATAGAGACAGGAGCTACTGTTTGCGATGCTATTATTCCCATGGATTGGAATAAATATTTCGTTTACCCGGCTACTACCCTGTTCTTTTTGAAAGATGGATATATATTAGGGCAAAATCAGTGTGAGGAACAGTATTCCAAAGGTAAAGAATATATTCCGCGCAAATTTTATTTATATAAAGATTCTTTGGGGAATAAAGTGAAGGAATATAAGTTGTTCAACCGACCGGTTATTTTGAAGGATGATAAATATGATGTTCTGAGTGGCATGTTTTACGCTAATCATAGTTATATACATCCAGATCAGACTAAAGTGGCCATTGCCATGCAGCGGGTTGCCCAGATCACCATATTAGATGTAAAGTCAGGAAAACAAGTAGGGTACAGGATGGATGATACGCTTGACTTCAGTGATATAGAACAAAATCTTGAGTGCATACGCTATTATTATACAAGTGCGGCTGTGAATTCACGATATATATTTGCCCTTTATATTGATCAGGCAGAAATGGGAGGTAAGTATCCTTTTAAATCAAAGACTGTCCATGTCTTCGATTGGGAAGGGCGGCCCGTATATAAGATACAGTTGGATAAGGAGATCTCTTGGATCACTTTAGATCCTCAAAATAATAGATTGTACGCTCAGGGTGAAGATGATTCGATTTGGGCTTATGACGTTTCCTGGCTTAGTAAATGAAGTATTGATGGGAAAGCTTGGAATTCTTAGTCTGATGTTCTGCACCATTGTTCTATTATCCTGTGGTAAAAAGAAAAACGTATATCCGGAACTAGAAGCTTTTATCGGAAAAGAAATTATCTTTTCCGATAAAAACTTTAATACGGTTGGTAATAAGGCTTTTAAAGACCAATTTTTACTGATATCTTATGTCGATTCGGGTAATTGTACACCTTGTCGTTTGGAGAAGATGCAATATATGAAAACAAATAAGCGTCGGTTGCTGGATACGCATACAGGAGTTCTTATGATTGTGCATGAAAAAGATACTTTTACTGTTAATGAGGTGTTTAGACAAATGCATGTCAGTTATCCGATATTTTTTGATTCATTGGGATGTTTTAAAAAAGAAAATGGTATTTTTGATAATCCTTTATATCAAGATTTCGTTATAGACCGCTCAAATAAGGTAGTATGGTTGGGAAACCCTTTACGTAATAAGCAGTCATGGCAGCAATACGAGAAAGCCATATCTATGTTAATGGATAGTGGTAAATAGTTGCTTTAAGAGTATTTACAAAAGAAGTATGCTATCATGTCTTGTGCTTAAAAATATGTAATCAATGGCAGAATCTCACTGAAAACCCCTATTTTTGTACTCTAAACAACTAATAATTATAAAACAGAGACGAATGAAACGTAGTTTACTCTTCATATTTACTTTACTTACTATTACTTTATCGGCTGTAGCTCAACCTCGTATCTCTTCTAATAAGGAGACCCATCATTTCGGACAAATCGAATGGAAACGTCCGGTTTCTGTAGAATATACTATTACCAATACAGGTGATAAACCTTTGGTACTGACTAATGTTACCACTTCTTGTGCCTGTTCGGTTGCTAACTGGACGAAAACTCCGATTGCTCCCGGAGAAAAAGGAACAGTTAGTGCTACGTTTGATGCTAAAGCGCTAGGGCATTTCAATAAGTCAATCGGCATTTACAGCAATGCACAGCCCAGTTTGGTTTATCTGAATTTTGACGGGGAGGTGGTTCAGGAAATCAAGGACTTTACTAAAACACATCCTTATGCAATCGGGCAAATCCGGATTGATCGTACAGATATTGATTTTCCGGATGCACACAGTGGAGAGAAACCGGTAATCACATTAGGAGTAGTCAATCTTTCCGATCGTCCATACGAACCTGTATTGATGCACCTTCCGCCTTATCTGAAAATGGAAACTAATCCGACCGTCCTTTTAAAGGGTAAGAAAGGAACCATTACTCTCACACTCGACACCAAACAACTAATGGATTTGGGCTTGACCCAGTCTTCTGTTTATCTGGCTCGTTTTGCCGGTGATAAAGTGGGTGAAGAGAACGAAATACCTGTGTCAGCAGTCCTTCTTCCGGACTTTTCAGGAATGACCGAACAGGATAAGGCGGTCGCTCCTGTTATTCGCCTGTCCGAATCTAAGATTGATTTAAGTCAGGTGCTGGCCAAGAAAAACAAAGCCAGACGAGACATTGTTATCACTAATACGGGTAAATCTCCTCTGCAAATTAGCAAACTGCAAGTGTTTAATCCGGCAGTGGGGGTTGCTTTGAAAAAAACTGTACTGCAACCGGGTGAAAGTACTCGGCTGAGGGTGACTGTTCTGAAAAAGAACCTTGGAAAGAAAAAGAGACATTTACGGATCCTGATGATCACCAATGATCCGGTGCAACCGAAAGTGGAGATCGATGTAAAAGCTACGAATAACGAATCACATAATTAATATCTGCCATGGAACATCCTGAGAATAACGAAGCGTATAAAGGTTTGGTTGTGAATGCAGGCATTGAACAACCGTCATCTGTAAATCCTTATCTGAAACGGAAGGTAAAGAAGCGTCAATTGTCGGTTAGTGAGTTTGTGGAGGGGATTGTCAAGGGAGATGTGACGATCTTGAGTCAGGCTGTGACTTTGGTAGAAAGTGTGCGTCCTGAACATCAGGCTACTGCCCAGGAAGTTATTGAAAAATGTCTGCCCTATTCCGGAAATTCAATCCGTGTAGGTATCAGTGGTGTACCGGGAGCCGGTAAAAGCACCTCGATTGATGTCTTTGGATTGCACGTTCTCGAAAAGGGAGGTAAGTTAGCTGTTTTAGCCATCGACCCGAGCAGTGAACGCAGCAAAGGAAGTATTTTGGGTGATAAAACCCGTATGGAGCAGCTTTCAGTGCATCCTAAATCATTTATACGTCCTAGCCCTTCCGCCGGTTCTTTGGGGGGAGTAGCCCGTAAAACCCGTGAAACAATCATTCTGTGTGAAGCGGCCGGCTTCGATAAGATATTTGTAGAGACGGTGGGAGTGGGACAGAGTGAAACGGCTGTTCACTCGATGGTCGATTTCTTTCTGTTGATTCAGTTGGCCGGTACGGGAGACGAACTTCAAGGTATTAAACGCGGTATCATGGAAATGGCAGATGGTATTGTGATTAATAAGGCTGATGGTAGCAATATCGATAAAGCCAAATTAGCCGCTGCTCAGTTCCGTAATGCTTTGCATCTTTTTCCCGCTCCCGATTCCGGATGGACACCGCGTGTACTCACATATTCCGGATTCTACAATCTTGGGGTAAAGGAAATATGGGATATGGTGTATGAGTATATCGATTTTGTGAAAGGTAATGGCTATTTTGAATATCGCCGTAACGAACAAAGTAAATACTGGATGTATGAAAGCATCAATGAACAGTTACGTGACAGTTTCTATCATAATGCCAAGATCGAATCGATGTTACAAGAAAAGGAGCAACAAGTGCTCAGGGGGAATCTGACCTCTTTTGTTGCTGCCAAGAGCCTACTCGATACCTATTTTGAAGATCTGAAATAATGATAAAGGTGTGTCAAAATTCTGTGGTGAGTTATGACACACCTTCCAAATCTGCTTTCGATTTACTTTGAGTCACAAAGTAGACTCCAAGAAATACTAATGCGATTGCAACTCCTTTTTCCCAGCCGAAGCTTCCGATTCCCATTAAAATAGCAGCAATAGAAGCAACAATAGGCTGTACATAATTATACATGCTTACTACTGTAGGGCGCATTAGTTTTTGCGCGGTCATGATGCAGATGTAAGCAATGAAACTTCCACATAGTACCACATAAAGTACTTGATAGATGGCGGCTGTCGAAATGCTGTCCCATTTAATGCTTGCTATATCCTGGTATGAGAAAGGAATATAACAGATGGATGCATAGATAAACATCCACTTATTAATCGTGATGGCCGAATAGCGTTGGGATAACCCTTTGAATACGGTTAAATAGATGGAGAAGCTAAGTTGCGCAATCATGCAAAGTAAATCTCCCCAAATGCTTCCTCCTCCTGCACTTACTGCCTGACTGCTTAGAATTAAGATTAACGCTCCCATTGCTCCGATAAAGATGCCCAAAACCTTTTTGTTGGTAACCGGTTCTTTCAGATAGATGGCCGCTACAATCATAGTGATGATAGGTGAAGTTGTTGTTACGATAGATGCGTCTATCGGAGAAGTGAGAGACAATCCGAATATAAATATCCCCTGATTGAAAACAAGGGCAAACAGAGAAGCAAAAAAAATCTTCACCATGTCACGGTGTCCTACCTGCTCTTGTTTGCAGAAAGCGGAAAGTATCCAGAAAGCTGCTGCGGCACCTACCATGCGGAAGGTGGTTACCGAAAGCGCTGAGAACTCTGCCAATGCCGATTTACCGATGGGGGACATCAGCCCCCACATCACGTTGGCTGTAAATGCCAATGCGTGTCCTTTCAGATTCTTATCAATCTCCATACCGAAAATGTTACCTTTATTGAAAACTGATGCAAAAGTAACCAATTTATCGTTTGAATTTTCTATATTTGTTTAATTTAAATGCAACCATTTATGGAACTATCAGCCAATTATATCAAACGAATTGAAATAGACGGATTATGGGACCGTTTCAATATAGTCTGGGACCTTCGTCCGGATGTCAATATACTATCCGGAATCAATGGAGTTGGAAAAACCACTATCCTGAATCGATCGGTCGGGTATCTCGAGCAACTGTCGGGTGAAGTGAAGAGTGATGAAAAAAACGGAGTACATATCTTTTTCGACAATCCCGAAGCTACTTACATTCCTTATGATGTTATCCGTAGTTACGATCGTCCGCTTATTATGGGGGATTTCACAGCCCGTATGGCAGATAAGAATGTAAAGTCCGAACTCGACTGGCAACTCTATCTGTTGCAGCGCCGTTATCTGGATTATCAAGTCAATATAGGCAATAAGATGATCGAGCTGTTGAGCAGCAATAACGAGGAAGAACGTAGTAAAGCAGCCACGCTTTCCATTGCTAAACGTCGTTTTCAAGACATGGTTGACGAACTATTCAGCTATACCCGTAAAAAAATAGACCGTAGACGCAATGATATTGCTTTCTATCAGGATGGTGAACTTCTGTTTCCTTATAAACTTTCTTCCGGTGAAAAGCAGATGTTAGTTATTCTGCTTACTGTACTTGTACAGGATAATGCCCATTGCGTATTGTTCATGGACGAGCCCGAAGCTTCTTTGCATATCGAATGGCAGCAAAAGCTGATATCGATGATCCGTGAACTGAATCCGAATGTGCAGATTATACTAACGACACATTCTCCTGCAGTGATCATGGAAGGATGGCTCGATGCTGTGACCGAAGTAAGTGATATTGCAACCAGCTATAAGTAGCATTTAACTAAAACACGACCTATGGCAATCAGTCTCAAAGACAATCTGACTTCTTCCTATTTCAATGCTGCTCATAAGTTATACTCTAAAAAGGCGCGCCGCCGGATTGTAGCTTATGTTGAGAGTTATGACGATGTAGCTTTCTGGCGTACACTGCTTGAGGAGTTTGAGGACGAAGAACATTATTTTCAGGTGATGCTTCCTTCGGCTACATCTTTGGCTAAAGGCAAGAAAATGGTACTGATGAATACCCTTAATACGGCCGAGTTAGGCAAAAGTCTGATTGCCTGTGTGGATAGCGATTATGACTTTTTGTTGCAAGGAGCTACTGCTACTTCACGTAAAATTAATCGTAATAGATATATTTTTCAGACCTATGCTTATGCTATTGAAAACTATCATTGTTATGCCGATAGCTTGCATGAGGTCTGTGTGCAAGCCACTTTGAACGACAGACACCTGATTGACTTCAATGAGTTTATGAAACGATACTCTCAGATTGCTTATCCGCTTTTCCTGTGGTCTGTCTGGTTTTATCGTCGTCATGATACTTATACGTTTACTATGAGTGAATTTAATGCCTGTGTTCGTTTGCACGATGTCAGCTTGAGGCATCCGGAACGTTCTTTGGAGGCAGTGAGGCGTTCGGTAACGTCTAAACTTTCTGAGTTATCCACGCGTTTTCCACAAGGTATCGAAGAGGTCGATAAGTTATCGGTCGAATTAAAAGGACTTGGAGTGCTTCCTGATACAACATATCTGTTTATTCAGGGGCATCACATCATGGACAATGTCGTGATGAAAGTATTGACTCCCGTTTGTACAGCCCTGCGACGCGAACGGGAACAAGAAATCAAAAAATTGGCGGAACATGACGAACAATTTCATAATGAACTGACTTGTTATCAAAACAGTCAGGTCAATGTGGAGGTAATGCTTCGCAAAAATAGTGCTTACAAAGATTTATACCTTTATCAATGGTTGAAAGAAGACATAAAAGAGTTTTTATATGGAACAGATAACCGAAAAAATAAATGACTTATTCGTTTCCTGGGGATTTGACTCCAGTGAAGTAGGTCCCATTATGACACTGGTACTGATTATTGGCATTGCCTTTTTAGCCGATCTTATTTGTCGTAACATTCTTTTAAGAGTAGTTGCTAAACTAGTGAAAAAGACCAAAGCAACCTGGGATGATATTGTGTTCGACCGTAAAGTTTTGATTTACCTCAGTCACCTTGTCCCCCCCATCATTATTTATGTGTTGATTCCTTTGGCAATTCCGAATGTAAGTGCCCTCGATTTTATCCGTCGTATCTGCATGATTTATATCATTGCGGTTTTTCTGCGTTTTATCAGTGCATTTCTGTCGGCTGTTTATCATGTATACAGTGAGCGAGAACAGTTTCGTGATCGACCATTGAAAGGTTTGTTGCAAACGGCACAAGTGATACTATTTTTCATTGGAGGAATTGTTGTTATCAGTGTATTGATAGATAAATCTCCGATGGTATTGCTCACCGGGCTTGGTGCTTCGGCTGCCATCCTGATGTTGGTGTTTAAAGACAGTATCATGGGATTTGTGTCCGGCATTCAACTTTCTGCAAATAATATGCTGAAAGTAGGTGACTGGATTGCTATGCCCAAATACGGAGCCGACGGTACGGTGATTGAAGTGACGCTCAATACGGTGAAGGTGCGCAATTGGGACAATACCATCACTACCATCCCTCCCTATCTGCTGGTCAGCGATTCTTTTCAGAATTGGCGGGGTATGCAAGAGTCCGGTGGACGGCGTGTGAAGCGTTCTATCAATATCGATATGAACAGTGTAAGATTCTGTACCCCCGAAATGTTGGCTAAATATAAGAAAATCCAATTGTTGACCGATTATGTGGAGCAGACCGAGCAGGTGGTGAAAGAGTATAATAAAGAACATCACATAGACAACTCTATTTTGGTCAATGGGCGACGTCAGACCAATCTCGGAGTATTCCGTGCCTATCTGACCAACTACTTGAAAAGTCTTCCCGATGTCAATAAGAACCTCACTTGTATGGTACGATATCTTCAGCCCACCGAACAAGGTATTCCGGTCGAACTTTACTTTTTTTCTGCTGTGAAAGAGTGGGTACCTTACGAAGGAATTCAGGCCGATGTATTCGATCATCTGCTTGCCATTGTTCCGGAATTTGGTTTGCGCGTATTCCAGAATCCTACGGGAGAAGATTTTCGGGAGTGGAATAGAAGAAATTAAAAAAGTGTGTTATATTTGTGGCTAATAATACTATATTAGCTATGAATGCACTACAAAGCAACATTATTCGGGAGATCACTCCGTTGTCCGATAAGGATTGTTTCTACATTGCCGAACGGTATAAAACGGAGTTTACTTATCCCATTCACAATCATGCCGAATTTGAGCTGAACTTTACGGAGAAAGCAGCCGGTGTGCGACGGATCGTCGGTGATTCGGCAGAAGTGATCAGTGATTATGATTTGGTTCTGATTACCGGAAAAGATCTGGAACATGTATGGGAACAACATGATTGTCATTCGAAAGAGATCCGTGAAATAACGATTCAGTTCTCTTCCGATCTTTTCTTCAAAAGTTTTATCAATAAGAATCAGTTCGATTCTATTCGTGATATGCTTGAGAAAGCTCAGAAAGGTCTTTGTTTTCCGATGTCCGCCATCCTGAAAATTTATCCCCTTCTCGATACGCTGGCATCCGAGAAACAGGGGTTTTATGCTGTCATCAAGTTCTTGACCATACTTTATGAACTGTCACTTTTCAATGAAGAGGCCCGTACGTTGTCAAGTTCTTCCTTCGCGAAAATCGGCATTCATTCGGATAGCCGCCGTGTGCAGAAAGTGCAGGAATATATTAATGCCCATTATCAGGAAGAGATCCGCCTGAATCAGCTGGCCGATATGGTAGGAATGACTCCGGTATCTTTCAGTCGCTTCTTTAAATTGCGTACCGGTAAGAATCTTTCGGACTATATCATTGACATTCGTTTGGGGTTTGCTGCCCGCCTGCTGGTTGATTCTACTATGTCTATTGCTGAAATCTGTTATGAATGCGGGTTTAATAATCTTTCTAATTTCAATCGGATCTTCAAGAAAAAGAAAGAATGTTCGCCCAAAGAGTTTCGTGAAAACTACAGGAAGAAAAAGAAGCTGGTATAATTTTATGTGAGAATGCCTACCGAAAGATAGGAATCTTTTCTCATTTGGTAATGGAGTAAATATTGTTTCTTTAATTGATTCGGTAAAAATGATTTTTCGACTAAATCTTGTACTTGTTCTGCCTTTTGGCAAAAGCTTATTAGCTCTTTATGAACTCTTTTGGGGGGAATGCCGATGCGGATACCAAATTCTATGAATTCTTTTCCTGTAACCGCACCGTCATTTCCGTTTAACGTATTCTCTTTAAACAAGCCACGTTGTAAAGCAAATACATGATCATCAAAAATATGCAGTCTGGTATTTAGCAAATCATATGCCGGAGCAAGTATAAAATCTCCAGAAGGAGTTTCTAACAAAGAGAAATTTTTAGCATGAGCATCTCCATTTGAAAAAAGGAAGTTGAAAATAACTAATCGAAAGAATTTTAGAACCTCTACAGATGATGCTGAGACGTACTGTTTGATAATATCCGCCATCTCTTCATAACTTAATACATCATATTTGTAGTTGGGACCTTTATTACCCTTTGATATTCCGGCTAAAGAAGCAAAATCTTCTTTTCTGAATTTTCTTCCATTGGGTGCAATGTCAAAACGTCGTGTGATATAGGCAGGTTCATCATTTTGAAAAAAACAGAGCCCATTGGCTGCTGTAGGAATATTGTAAACTTGCGAGGCTATTTGCATGGTTAAGTGTTCATTGGCTGGACTTATCTCTTTGTTGGCATATTCAGAAAGTTTGGTTTTAAGTAACAATGTGGCTTGCTCCTGTTCCAGTGATAGTCTCATTTGCCCATTATCTACTACAAGAGAGTATTTTTGTTGAGCTCCGGATATAGACATGTGTTTGTTGTTATCCTGAAATTCTTTTTGTTCCGTTTCATTATTGTCCATGCCATTGTATGGCAGTATATGGTTTACCTTTTGGCTATTGAACAGCTCTTTCAATGCAACAGGCGAATAGGTTGAGAATCCCTTTTGTAAAGTAGAAGGACAGCAAGTTAATTCAATCATAGTCGAGAGGTTTTATGGTTACAGCCCCAGCCGTGTCGGTATGTGCTGTAGCTAATAAAATACCAAAATCATCTTTTTCATCAATCTGCAATAATCTTGCCTGAACGATGCGGTTGTGCCCTTCTGACAGCATGTTGGCAAAAAAAGGAAATAGATAATGGGAAGTATATTCCTGTTGTTGTTTTGTCAATGTCAGGCTTATGGAGGGCTTTGATGGATCATTGAAATATTCGTCATCATAGCGAAATTTATATTCGTTAGAAGATAATTCCGTAATAATGCCTACCCGTTCTTTATTCAAGTATACGACTCCTTGTCTCATAGATGTCCCTCCTTATTTTTAATTTTCAGAGAAAGTTCTAATCCTAATACCTCCAATATGGCATAGAGCTTTTGAAAATTAATATTTATTTCTCCATTTTCAATTTTTGTTATAGTATTGATACTGATTTGTGCTAAATCGGCAAGTGTTTGCTGATTTATACCCAACATTTTTCTTCGTTGGCGAATCTGTATTCCAATTTGTTTCATATTCCCAATATATTGTGAATTTGAAACAAAAATACTAAGTATTTGTTTGATAAGCAAGGAAATTCCCAATATATTGTGAATTTGAGCTTTTTGTGGCTTGAGTTATGTACCTTCATCATGAAATTCCCAATATATTGTGAATTTGATTACGGCTATTTGTACTTTTGATTTTAGAATGACAGAGATTTCTTTTTGTTTGTAGAGTGTTTCTCAATTAACATTGTTAACGCCATTTCTCCGTTATTTTATTCTTGTGTGCAAATAACAAGCCTTTTGCATTGAAAACACTTGCTATTTGCATTTAAAGAACAAGCTTTAACGTAGCGTTAAAACAAAGCTTTGGGCGAGAGAATTTCGACTATTATTCCTAATATTGTCACTTCCATTGTTTTTTTACGTATATTTGTTTCGAGTGATTTTTTATTTCTTCATATATCAGATAGCTAATAAATAGCAAAAATCGTGATAAAAATGGATACAATCAGGACATTATTCCAAAGTAAGGTTATGCATTCCCCATTTTCAAAAATACTTTCAGTCATAAATTGTTTGTAGCTAACCACATGAGTCTCGGAAATTAATTTATCCAAACAGGGAGGAAATAACAATTTTTGTTTTTGATTCTCCGATTTTATCGTTATCTTTGCCATTGTTATATGATTGATTTATACTTGGTTATACAAAATAAATATACCAAATCTTTCATACATAACAAAAGTATTATTGTAAAACTCAATATAAACTGGAAGATATTATGCACGCAGACAGTCAGACGGTGAAACAACAGTTCAAATCTAATGCCTTCGAAAAGAAAGATAGATTTCAAAATTGTAATTTGGTGGATAATAGAACGAGCTATTTGCACCAGCGCAATTTAGCAAGTTTAATACAAAGAGCAACCTGCCCAAAGCAAATTCCTTCGCAATCCCCTTCGGAAAAAGTAATCCAAAGAGTACCTTTGGATCAATTCATTATAAATATGAGCCAAAAGCACTCAGATGAAGACATTTACCTGTATGGGCATGTTGCAGGTGATGGCTTCGGAGATACATCAATGCTCAATAACCTGGAGCAGGTTTTACTGCGGCATAAAGAGCCACTTAAAATTGCAAATATCATAAAAATAGCGACATTAGATGATGACGATAACGACGCAGACATAAAGGAAAGAGCAATGAGAGAAAAGTATAATTTCCAAGATGTGCAAAAAGTAAATCAAATAGAAACGAATACAGAGTCCCTTCTTATATATATCTTTGTCGAGTGGTATAATAATAAGACAGTAACAATTTCAAATCAGAATGACGCACAAGATGACATAGATAGTTTACGACAAATTGACATAGATAGTTTACGACAATATGAAGACACGTCCATTACCGAAATTCTACAAAAGTCTTACAAAGGAATCTACCCTTTAGAATTCCAATCCTTTATTGCGGCTTTTAAAAATTATTCTGATGAGCAGATAAACGAGTTGATTATCAATCACAATACTGTTTATCCGCAGTTACACTACTATCCGGCTTATTGTGCAAGGGAAAAAATAAGTACCTACCCTATCAATAGCAACAACTGGGAAATGCACTGCTCCATCCCCGATTTAGATTCCATGCAGCAATTTTATAACAGTCCAAAATTCACAGTAATTTCGGAAATGGGCAAAATCCATACTTTTGAGTATTTAACAGACATTGATTCACCTAACACGAATGACACAAAAACAGACTCAAGTTATACAACTCTACTTTATAATGACTTGTACCCCCCCAGAAGTGCCGGACTTATGTTGCCCGATCATGCTTCGACAGAATGCAAGATAGATAATATTCCTGCCGATTTATTAACCTTTCTTAAAATAACATCGGATGAATACATGAGCCCAAGTAAGTTCACTGAAAGTTATGCCTTCATAAATCTCCGCACGGTAGCTGACGGCAAGAAAAGACCAGACGCTAATACCATTCGCTCTTTTGTTAGCAAACTTAACGGTCCCCTCAAATTAATATTGCTGGGGGTTTCTGACATGAGTAACGAAACTGATCCCAACATATGCTGTATCAATTCTTTAGACGGAGGAGTTTTACAGCACTTCTTAACTAAAATGACACCTAACAGTATCGTCCTTTCCGGGGGAGAAGGACTGTTTTGTGAAGCATTGGGCTTATCAGAGGCCAAAACAATGTTGATCCCACGCTACGAATATCATTATAGAGCTTTATTGAGTTTTGGCAGGAAAATGGGTAAACAAAATGAAATCGAAGCTCTCATAAAGGAATCAATGAATACAGTTGGAATGTCCCTCGACACAGTGAATGAATATCTAACAAATCATTCTGACACCCCAATAGCCGCAGAGGGTAATACGGATATTTCTCCCACCTTCTTACAGGAAATATCTTCTCTGTTCAAAAGCAGTACACTCGACAAATTTATAGAAACAACATTGGAGTCACAATGCCCTCCCTCCATTCAGCAACCACTTGAACAAAATCCTCCGGCAAATCTCTGACACAAAAAGAACTTAAAAAAACGAGGCTATCTAACAACAAAAAATTTAGATAGTCTTTTTTTGGTTATGCAAAACAAATACACTAAAGATTTTACATATGACAAAAAATTTACTTCTGATTTTCAGTTGAAAAGCCTTATTTTTTGACAGAAAAAGAGACTATCTAAGCTTGTTAGACAGTCTCATTGATTTAGTCCCTATGTTTAAATTTTATTTAGCAGCATCCTAATCGATGCCAGTTTTACCATTTCCTCTGCCGAATCGAATGTTACCTCATAGTTTCGGCAGAGTCTTCTATAGTTATCAAACCATGAAAAAGTTCTTTCTACAATCCATCTTTTTCCTATTGGTTTAAAGCCTTTTACCTTATCACCACTGATAACAACTTCAAGGATATATCCAAAAGACCCTTTGATTTTTTCGGCTATTTCCCCGCGATATCCGGCATCTGCCAATATTACTTTAATATTACAGCAGAGTTCCCTCAGGCATCTTGCCAGCAGATAAGCCGCCTTGCTATCATGCACACAAGCAATCGTCACCATGACAGCAAGTAGAAAACCATTTTTATTTACCACCACATGACGCTTAACACCTTTCACTTTCTTGTTTCCGTCAATGCCGTTAAGGGAACGGTTATCCCCCAAATGCACACTTTGGCTATCCATGATGCCCAGGCTTGCTTCTGCTTTCTGTCCCATTTTTACACGTACTTTTTCTCGTAAGTTGTTCAATAACAAATCAAATTCACCCAAAGAAGACCATTTGCGATAATAGTAGTAAACCAACTCCCAAGGAGCAAAGTTTGAAGGGAGCATACGCCACTGACACCCGGTTTTCACTATATAGAAAATGGCATTCCATATTTCACGCAAAGCATATTTCCGTTTCCTTTCTTGCAAGTTCAAGATTTTCTTGATAACTTGCCACTGTGTTTCTTCTAAATCCGTTGAATACATAATTATTTGAAGTGTAGTAACTAAAAATAATCATTTTCAAGGAAAGAAGAAACACTCTTTCTATTTCAAACTGGAAAATTTAAACAGGCTCTTAACGAATAATCAAGAAATAAAATGGAAACAATTTACAAAATTATTGGAGGTGGACAAAAGGTTAAACAAAATCTTGAGTTTGGAATACAGACAGAGTATATAAAAGAAGAATCTGACTGGCCGGAAAAAGCTAAGTGTGCTGGTCAGGATAATTACACAAATGTAATGTGGCATACTGATTTATGCACATTGCAAAAATGGGCTAATGATTGGGCTGGACAAGAAGTAGAATTGGTAGAATTTGCTGATTAAAATGATACGAAATGTGATTAAAGAAGCAATGAAGCTCCGCAAGGTGAAGCAAAAAGACCTTGCGGATTTTGCCGGAGTGACTAAAGGTACGATGTCTGCCTTCCTGGCAGGCAGAATTAATTTAGGATTAGATAAGATAGAGATGATATTTCGATTTCTCAATATAGAGCTTGCTATAAAGCATTCTGGGGAAGGGGAACAAGTTCAAGTATTTTCAGATAAAAGGGCATATTGATATGTTCACGCTGGAAATAGTAGAAATAGTCAGGTGTTCCCGCACTCGATTCGAGGGCACTGCGCCCCTTGCACGGATGCGGCATTTTTTCCTTTCTTGGGGATCTCCCCCGATCCGGAAGATCCATGTCCTTTGCACCACGATCAAATTATCTGATTCCTCTTGGGTTAGGTAATCTGATTGCCGGGCTTGTTTGATCGCTTACCCAATCGGCCTGCGAATGCAGGCCCGCTCCATATTTGTTCCATTTGGGAGTACCCTTCTCCCCAGATACTTATCTTCTATTTCTTCAAGGGTTAAAACTTCATGTCTTCCATATTATTTTTTAGAGTTAAGATATACTTTCTTTATTTCTTCGGCTTTTGCTATTTCTTTTAATGGTATTTTTTGAGTTTTCCTGATTAACGGTTTCCTGGTAATATTCAGCAGTAAATTTACCCGCTCCATTGTGGGTACATGTGTAAAGCTGTGCAAGTTGTCTTTTCCTATTACAATATTGCCTTCGAATTATATACCGGAGTCCGTCTCACGCTTCACAAGAAGCCACAGATCTTCCGGATTTTGCAAAATGGTATCTGAAACGGGGGATATGCTATCAGGCAAAACGGAAACTAAGCTTCAGATGGGTTTCTTTGCCGGATGTTTCCGCTTCTTATATGCAGATAAATGAAGTTATCAGGATGGTAACGGAATGTTCGGAATATAAGAAGTGAATTAGAAACATACCTTATTCGGGGCGGGTGGAGTTTCAGGTATCAGCCTGTAGATTGTAACTTTACCCGTGGAAAAACGGAAAGTCGTATGTCTCACTTTTACAGGAGCATGATTTTTCTGCCCTGCGAGAATGTCTATCTTTGCCGGCTCAACAAAGAGACAGACACCGGAATGGAAACAAAGAGCCAAAATTTAAAAGACAAACTGTATATGTGGTACAAGGTAAGAGAACTTCAGTCGAAGGGACTGAACAAGACACAGATTGGAAAATATCTGGGCGTGGACCGGAGCACTATGCGGAGATATCTGCGGACAAGCCGGGAAGAGTTTATCAGAAAACAGAATTCCCACCGCGAGTATGAACTCAGGTTGGGAAAGTACGAGGAGTACGTACGGGCTACACTGGAAGAATACCCGTACATATCGGCTGCCCGTATGCATGACTGGCTCAGGGAGTGTTACCCGAACTTTCCGCGGGTATGTGATAAAACCGTATTCAATTTTGTGGACAGGATACGCAAAAAGTACGGTATCGGGAAAAAATCTGAGGCCCGGATACGGCGTGATTACGAAAAGTTGCCGGAGACCCCCTACGGGGAATACGCCCAGGCGGATTTCGGGGAGAAGTGGATACCTGTGAAGAATGGCGGAAGCACGAAGGTTTACTTCTTCGCTATCGTACTGACGCGCTCCCGCTATAAGTTTATTCACTTCAGCAGTCGTCCTTTTGATACGGAGCTTGCAATTTATGCCCATGAACTGGCCTTCGAGTATTTCGGGGGAAGGCCTGAAAAGATTATCTATGACCAGGACAGGGTGCTTATAGCACACGAGAACCTGGGGGATCTGATACTGACCGGAAAATTTCAGGCATTCATAAAAGAGCAGCATTTTCAGCCGGTGTTCTGTCGCAAGTCAGACCCCGAATCGAAGGGGAAAGTGGAGAATGTGGTGAAGTATGTGAAAGAGAATTTTCTGGTGGCCCGTGTTTTACGGGATATTCCTGGGCTGAATGAGGAAGCCCGGAGATGGCTTGAAAGGACGGGTAATGGAAAAGTGCACGGGACCACCCGCCTGGTCCCCTCTGAGGAGTTCGCTGTGGAGAAAGGATACCTGAAACCTTATTATGGTCTACCGCAGCCACCACAGGAGCAGATGAGGGAATATCACGTGCGTAAGGACAACACGGTCCAGTACAGAGGGAATTATTACAGCCTGCCATGCGGCACTTACCGGAGCGGGCAGACGACAGTCTGGCTGCAGGAAGCTGAGGGGTATGTGGAACTGTACAGCAAGAAGACGGGAAAAATTGTCGCCAGGCACGTCCTCTGTACCCGCAAAGGGAAAACGATTTATGATGAAAGACACAGAAGGCCGAAGAGTACCGGGGTGCGGAAGCTGGCCGAACGCATCCTTGTCTATGTATCCGGAAACCGGGAGGTCGCCTTGTGGATGGAGAACCTCAAGAGAAAAAAGGAACGATATTACAGGGACAATCTAGAAGTGGTCCTGCGCATGATGCCGAGCTATGACAAGGATACCTTGATAGAGGCCGTTCACATATGCCTTGACAAAGGCATCTACAACGGTGAATCCGTTAAAAACCTGTGTGAACTTGTGTACAGGAGCCGGGAAAAAGAAACAGGCAGGCCGGACAGTTCCCTGCCACAACAGACCGGGCTGATGCAACCTTATAATGAAATCTTCCACAGCCATGATAAAACGTAAGAAGGAACTGGTGGAATATGCGCGACGGCTGAAACTACCCAACCTGGCCGAACATATGAGCATGATAATCCACCAGGCACAGGAAAAACAGCTGACCTATTCGGAGTTCCTGTTGGACTGCCTTGCCAGGGAGATCCAGGGCAGGGAAAGCAAAAACTATTCCTGCCGGCTAAAAGCCGCCGCACTGCCCACCAAATACGATCTGGACTCATATGACTTCCACAGGACAGAAGCTGTGGATGCCAGAAGATTGAAAGAACTGCGTGAACTGGTGTGGGTGAACTAGGCGTACAACCTGCTACTGATAGGACCTTCCGGAACAGGTAAGACCTTCATAGCGGCCGGACTTGTTTATGAAGCGGTAAAGGCGGGATACAAGGCATACCTGATGACACTCGAGGAATTGCTCACCTGCCTGAAGACAAAAGACGTATCATCCCATGCCATGAAAACATACAAACGGATCATGAAAGCACACCTGCTGGCCATAGACGATGCCACGCTGTTCCCCCTGAAAAGAGAAGAAGCCGTGTTGCTGTTCAAACTGGTCAATGACTTTCAAGAGAGGACATCAATCATCATCACGGCAAATAAGGCATTCACCCGTTGGCTGGAGACATTGGAGGATGAAGCAATCACAGCAGCCCTGCTTGACAGGCTGCTCTACTGCTGCGAGATTATCAGGCTCGAAGGAACAAGCTATCGTATGGAGAATAGGAAAACAATTTTTAGCAATCAAAACACGGATATAGGCACGTAAAAAGAGTTAAGGAAAGTGAAGCATCTTCGATGCTGGGGTGGGATATACTAAATTACCTAAAATTGTGCCGCACAAATTTGCGCGCCACAGCGAGAGAAATCTTGTGCTTTAAAAACACTGTGTTTTAGTTCGTTAAGCACACTTTTTACTTCTTTGTTTCACTGAATCCCTTTCTGGTCAAAAGCCTGTATACTTGCTTTTTTGTCAACTACAAATAGGGGACTGACACTCTCTGCTACCTTCTTTTCGTCTTGTTTAGCGCCGCTACCAGGTATCTTCCTTTGGCTCCGATGTCGCTCCAGCAAGTGTTGGCAATCAGTTTCCATACCGTCGTTCCCTTCCTCCCATAGTCCGACAGCCTGAGTATGGAGTTTACTTCCCCGGTGTCGGTAATGCTCAATCTCTTTAGCGTGTCCATCAGTCCCGAGTAATTGTGCGTCATTGTATTGAAGGCGTATCCCGGTATCGGGAGATAAGCAGAATCCCCCTTCCGCTCTTCTCCCTCCCCTTTTGGGGGAGCTGAGGGGGGAAATTCTTTATTTTCCTCTGCTTTATTTTCTTTTACTTTACTTTGTCCGGAATTGCATGCATTTTTTGCGTCAACGGCTACATGATGTACTACATTTTTCGGGTTAACAGGTGTTTTTTCCTTTTTGAACAGCTCTGGTTGCTGAATTTCTTGTAGTGCCGGGGGAGTGTCGGCTTTTCCATTTTCTTTTTCCGGTTTCACCATCAGGTAAGGGAGCTCCGACAACTCTCTTTTCCTTCGCTTTGTCGCTTCCATCCATACTTTCTGTATACTTTCCGAAGTCAGTATTCCGTTTTCCTGATAACTGTTTCTGTCCAGTATTCCTTTGGTGAACAGAATCTCGATGATCCCCTGCACCTCTTCTGCCTGCACCTCTCTTCCTGCTTTGTTTGCGAAAATCAGGCATTGTTCTTCATCCCATCGTATGTAGTATCCCTCCTTGTAAATCTTACACATCAGTTTCAGCACAATTGCCGACCCTTTTATTCCATATTTTGCTTCTATCACTTCCATTGCGTTCTCTTCCATGAAGTTTACGCCCACCGGAAAATAATTGATCCCGTCGTATGCTATTGCCATATTTGTTTTTTTAGATTAGTTGTTTGTACTTTCAATAATACATTTACCACAAATTACTCCGGATTTCCAAAGACGTTTTCACTTGATTTCTCAAAGTATAAATAATTCATCCGTGAAAATCCGTGTAATCTGTGGTGACGCCCTATGCGATCGGTCTCCACTCCATGAAGTTCTCCACCTGGAATGTCGTCCATTGCTGTTCGTCCACATTCCAGTAGACTACGGCACCTTCTACTTCTGCGGGATCATACTTCTTACGGAACTCCGCTTCGTAGTAAATCAATGTTGCTTTCACCAGTTGGAAACTCCCATTTTGTTTTCGGTAAGCTACCGTCGCATGTCCATATTGCATATGGTCCAGGAGTGCTTCAAGCCGTTCTGCCATCCATTCGGCGCACGACTCGGTGTATCCTTTCTCGAAGACGATCCGTTTTTTCCATCTCAGTTTCATGGCTTCACTTTGTGACGCCGGGCTTTTCAACTTCTTCATATTATAATGATTTTAAAGTTTATAAATTGTTTGTCGGCCCGAAGGTAGAGTGTTTGCCGATTAGGTTGGAGTATAATAATTCATGGTGTGTTTTCTTGTCTATTTTATGCCAATGGATTTATCTCGTAGCATTTCGTTCCAGATGGTGTTTGTTTCCTTTAGAATAGTGCTGAACTTCAATGGAATGAATATTCCATTTCGAATATTTCCTAATAGTTTTTTGTCGTCTATATATCGTGCTAATGCAACTTGTGATGTCTCCTTTTTTATACCCATTGCCCCATCTTGATAGAGTGTGATTAGTAGCTTTAAGCATTCGTAGTGTTTCAAAACAATCCCTTGTATGGGTTTCTCCTTTTTTCGTCCTCTGTTTGACTTAAGGTCTCTATTGTCAGAGATTTGCTTGTTGACCGTTTTGTTTTTTTTGAATTCTTTTTTTTTCTTCTTGTTGTTTGTTTTCGTAGTTCATAATCTTTTTAATTTTAGTGATTTTTATTTGTATAAAATGTTGCAAAGGTATGGACGAAAAATTTAGTAAACTTACAAATATAAGATAAATTGTGGAATTTAATTTCTTTTTAGAGGTAAGCAGTTGGCTTATAGTGAGATAATTTGTTTAAGGAGAGATGTTTCAAAAAACGTTCGTCTATTTGAACGCAAAGATAAGGGGTATTTTCATAATAGCAAAATGTTTAATTAAAAAAAAAGATTTGCACTCTTGCCTTTCTACCTTAATATATTAATTTATAGATAGATATCTATGGATAAAAATCTCTTTTTTATCTGTCTGCTTTTATGTTTCGATAATGAAAAAATGAATACAAAAATAGTGTTCAAATAGACGAACGTTTAAAAACACGTTTTTTTAGTATAATTCGTTTGTTTATAGTTTCTTACCAGATAGGTAATGAGTAACTACAAGAAACCGTGGCAAGAGAGTACAAAGCTTGCCGTATATTACATAAAGTACTCGCAAGTGATTGAATTTCAAGTGTATGTAAGAAGTTCAAAGCCCCGGGAGAATGTCCTTTTCTGAAATAATCGTATAATGGAAGTGGAAAAAGAGACCGAAATATGGTTCGCTATGCGTGCCACTTATCGTCGAGAGACTGACGCTATGCGGTTGCTTGCGAAAGAGAACTTGGGCTGTTTTGTTCCTATGCAATATAAGATAAGTATAAAGAAAGGGAAAAAAGTCCGTGTTTTGGTTCCTATCATTCACAATCTAATTTTTATTCATGCTTGTCCTTCCGAAGTGAAGCGTGTCAAGTCTATGGTTGCTTATTTGCAATATATCACCGATACCCGTAGCGGCAAGAAGATAATTATCCCCGACAATGAAATGCAGCGTTTCATCGCTGTAGCCGGTACTTACAGTGACCATCTTTTATACTTTCAACCCGATGAACTCAACCTGTCCAAAGGAACCAAAGTCCGTATTACAGGTGGTGACTTTGAGGGTCAGGAAGGTGTTTTCCTGAAAGTGAAAGGTGCCCGGGATCGTCGCGTAGTCATTGCTATACAAGGTGTCATAGCTGTTGCCATGGCCACTATTCACCCTGATCTTATAGAAGTAATCAAATAATTCATAATTCAATTTATTATGACTCTTTCCGAAGAAGTAGCTTCCCTTCAGCGTGCCGCGCACGACCTGATGTATTTGGGCATGGACGGGAGTCCCATTTACAGCGATGACTTGTCCCGCCGCAACAATGAAGTTTACCGCTTGACCACAACATTGTATAATTCCGGTGTCCAAGGTTCCACGGTTGAAGAACAGGCCTCTGTCTGTCTCGCTCTCCTAATGGGTTACAACGCATCGTTCATCGACCACGGAGAAAAGCGCGAACATGTTCAGAAAATATTAGATCGTTGCTGGGATATCCTCGATACTCTTCCCGCTTCGCTATTGAAGCTCCGCCTGCTTACCGTCTGCTATGGTGAGGTATTCGACGAGCCTTTGGCTGACGAAGCCCGTGCAATTATCGCTTCTTGGGATTCGGTGTCACTTACTACTGAACAGCAAGAGGCTATCAACGAGTTTCAGACTGTGGTGGATAATCCTTATCCGTGGGAGTATGTTGAAGAATAAATTTGGATGAACGAAAGATAATGATTTTTAAGTAAGATACTTATCTGTAAGCACTCAAATTAGGGCTCAAAAATGATATATATCTTTGCTGCCAATCGACAATCAACTGTTATGGCTGTATGCCAATAGTTAAAAATCAATCGAATTCCCTTTAAGTTTTAATTATGAAAGGTATTGTTTTGGCCGGTGGTTCCGGCACTCGCTTATATCCGATTACCAAAGGAGTCAGTAAGCAGTTACTTCCGATATTCGATAAACCGATGATCTATTATCCTATCTCTGTACTCATGTTGGCAGGAATTCGTGAGATCTTAATTATCTCCACTCCTTATGATTTACCCGGCTTTCAACGTTTGTTGGGTGACGGTTCTGATTATGGAGTGCGATTTGAATATGCGGAACAACCTTCTCCTGATGGTTTAGCACAAGCTTTTATTATTGGTGAGAAATTTATCGGTGATGATTCAGTATGTTTGGTTTTGGGTGATAATATTTTTCATGGTAATGGCTTTTCGGCTATGTTAAAAGAGGCAGTCCGTGTTGCTGATGAAAAGCAAAAAGCCACTGTGTTTGGTTATTGGGTGAATGATCCGGAGCGTTATGGGGTTGCGGAGTTTGATAAAAGGGGTAATTGTCTTTCCATTGAAGAAAAGCCGAAAGTACCTAAAAGCAATTATGCCGTTGTTGGACTTTATTTTTATCCTAATAAGGTTGTGGAAGTTGCTAAGAACATAAAACCTTCTGCCCGTGGTGAGTTGGAAATAACAACTGTCAATCAACATTTTCTCAATGATAAAGAGTTGAAGGTGCAGACTTTGGGACGTGGCTTTGCTTGGCTGGATACAGGTACGCACGACTCTTTGAGTGAAGCAAGTACCTTTATCGAAGTGATTGAGAAACGTCAAGGGTTGAAAATAGCATGTCTGGAAGGCATTGCACTTCGTCAAGGGTGGATTAATTCTGATAAAATGAAGAAATTGGCTCAGCCTATGTCGAAAAACCAATATGGGCAGTACCTTTTGAAAGTAATTGATGAATTAGCTGCAGACCAATAATGAATATAATAGAAACTGATATAAAAGGTGTTATGATTATTGAACCTCGTTTGTTTAGTGATGAACGCGGTCATTTTTTTGAATCTTTTAATCAAAATGTGTTTATAGAGAAAGTTTGTAAAACGATGTTTGTCCAGGATAATGAATCTAAGTCGAGTTATGGAGTGATTCGTGGTCTGCATTTTCAGAAACCACCTTTTGCACAAAGTAAATTGGTCCGGGTTGTGAAAGGCGCTGTTCTTGATGTAGCGGTAGACATACGTAGAAATTCTCCTTTTTTTGGCAAGTATGTATCTGTAGAACTTACTGAAGATAATCATCGTCAGCTTTTTATTCCTCGTGGCTTTGCTCATGGTTTTTCTGTCTTAAGTGAAGAAGTGGTTTTTCAGTATAAATGTGATAATCTTTATGCTCCTCAGTGTGAAGGAGCTATTGCTTGGAATGATCCAGATTTAGGTATTGACTGGAAAATACCAATGGAGAAAGTCGTTTTATCAGAGAAAGATTCTTGTCATTCAGTTTTAAAAGATACTGATTGGTTATTTGATTATCATGATAAACTTTATTAATATGGCATTTAAACGCAATATTCTTATTACTGGTGGTGCCGGATTTATTGGTTCTCATGTTGTTCGGTTTTTTATAAATAAGTATCCAGAATATCGTATTATCAATTTAGATAAACTAACTTATGCCGGTAATCTTGCTAATCTGCATGATGTGGAAAGTGCATCTAACTATACTTTTATCAAAGCTGATATTTGTGATTTTGATAAACTGATAGATATTTTTTCTGAATATAAAATTGACGGAATTATTCATTTGGCGGCCGAAAGTCATGTAGATCGCTCCATTAAAGATCCGCTTACCTTTGCTCGTACTAATGTAATGGGTACTCTTTGCCTATTACAGGCAGCCAGGCAGATGTGGGAGGAGTGTCCGGAGAAGTATGATGGAAAGCGTTTTTATCATATTTCTACCGATGAGGTATACGGTGCATTGAGGTCTGATGGTACATATTTTACGGAATCTACTAAATATGATCCTCATAGTCCTTACTCAGCTAGTAAAGCAAGTAGTGATCATTTTGTTCGGGCTTACCATGATACTTATGGTATGCCAACCATTGTGACAAATTGTTCGAATAATTATGGGCCTTATCAATTCCCTGAAAAATTGATTCCACTTTTCATTAACAACATTCGACAAGGCAAACCATTACCCGTGTATGGTAAGGGGGAGAATGTGCGTGACTGGCTATATGTAGAAGATCATGCCCGTGCCATTGATCTGATTTTTCATAAAGGAAAGATTGCTGATACTTATAATATTGGTGGCTTTAATGAATGGAAGAACATTGATTTGATAAAAGTAATTATAAAAACTGTCGATCGTTTGTTAGGTAATGCAGAAGGAATCAGTGAGCATCTGATCACTTATGTTACGGATCGTGCCGGACATGATCTGCGTTATGCTATTGATTCTACAAAATTAAAAAAAGAATTGGGTTGGAAGCCTAGTTTACAGTTTGAGGAAGGAATAGAACGAACGGTTCGTTGGTATCTGGATAACCAAGAGTGGATGGATGCTATTACAACTGGAGAGTACGAAGAGTATTATAAAATGATGTACAAAGGATAGTAGCATCGTGTCGGGAACACTAAAGGATAAAACTATCAAAGGGGTATGGTGGAGTTTCGCTGATAATATCTCAGGTTCGGGAGTATCCTTTCTTGTAGGTTTGATTTTGGCCCGTATACTCTCACCGGAGGAATATGGTGTCATGGCTATGATTGCTATCTTTATAGCGATATCAAATTCTATTATTGACAGTGGCTTTTCGAGCGCTCTAATTCGTAAGATAGATGTTAAGGATACTGATTATAATACCGTATTTTACTTTAATATAGTTATTTCCATCTGTCTTTATATTCTTCTTTGGATATGTGCACCGGCTATTAGTTGTTTTTTCTCGGAATCGTTGCTTATACCTGTTATCAGGGTTTTAGGACTGGTTTTGATCATAAATTCTTGTTCTATCATACAACGTACCGTGTTGGTTAGAAACATTGATTTTAAAACACAGACAAAAGTCTCATTGATAGCTTCTCTTGTAAGTGGTGGCGTTGGCATTACAATGGCTCTATATCATTGTGGAGTTTGGAGTTTGGTGGGGCAACAGTTATCCCGTCAATTTTTTAACTCAGTCCTTTTATGGATTTATGGGAAATGGCGACCATTATGGGAATTTTCATATAAGAGTTTTAAAGACTTATTTGGTTTTGGCTCTAAACTGCTATTATCAGGGCTTATCGATGTTTTTTATAAGAATGTATATTATATAGTGATCGGTCGTTACTACAGTGCAACTCAATTAGGGCAATATACGCGTGCAGAACAGTTCTCTACAATATTCTCTAGTAATTTAACTTCTGTGGTCCAGAGAGTTAGTTATCCGGTACTTAGTTCTATTCAAGAAGAACCGGAACGGCTACGGGATGCTTATCGCAAAATAATAAAGGTTACTATGTTAATAACATTTGCCTTGATGTTTGGTCTTGCAGCCATAGCAAAACCATTGATTGTTATTCTGATCGGAGAAAAATGGTTGATGGCTGTTCCGTTTTTACAGATTATATGTTTTTCAGAGATGCTTTATCCATTGCATGCTATAAATTTAAATATTTTACAGGTAAGAGGCCATTCCGGTTTATTTCTTAAATTGGAAATTGTAAAAAAAATAATTGCTGTTATCCCAATTATGATCGGAATATTCTGGGGTATCAACTATATGTTATGGGGTGCTGTTTGCATTTCATTAGTATCTTATATTTTAAATAGTTACTATTCTGGAAGATTAATAGATTATTCTACTGTAAAACAGGTTAAAGATATATTTCCTTGTTTTCTTGTTTCTTCCCTTGTAGCATTATTAATGTGGGGAATCACTTTCTTACATTTTAATTTTTTGGTGACTTTATTACTTCAGGTATCTGTTGGGATTCTGTTAGCTATCGTGGCTTATGAAAGAATGCGGTTGGAGGAGTATAAAGAAATACGTCGAATCATACTATCTATAATAAGAAAGAACTCATAAGTTAATGTCCCAAAATGACGTATAGGATAAACGATATAAAAGCCAGAATTTTGTTTTCGTTCAATGAAAAGTAAAGTTTATGTATAGTTGTAATGATTTTGAACGTCTATTTTTGCGCTATAAATTGGAAGGAATCCCCGCTGGTGTTTCGATTGAGAAATTCTGTATGTCCAATAACATTCCTTATAACCTGTTTGCAAAATGGTACAAGGATGCACGAAAGAAGATAATTCCTGTTCAGATTTTGGGTACTCCCTCACTGGAAGTAGAAATGCAGGAAATTTCTTCCCCAATCCCGGAACAAAAGCCGGAAGTGGATACTCGGCTTTCTTCTCATACCGAACTTCGAATTTTGGTAGATATCCGCATGAGCAATGGTGTTCATATCAATCAGAAAAATTTAAGCTGAAGGCTTGAAAAGCTTAGTAGAGAAATTGGAGGGCTTATGTTGAATATAACCGGTCTTAACAGCTTTTTCTTTGTCCGCGATTTCCACGATATGCGCTGTAAATATGATAAGGTCCTATCCATAATTCACCAACAGTTGGATCGTGAACCGGAAGATGGTGATGTCGTTATTCTTCGGAAGTGATAAGATGACCCGCATCTCGGCGGTATATCATACCATCATCTCCACTTGCAGGATGCAGGGTGTGTCCGTGCTGGATTATTTCAAGAGATCCTTCAGCGAGAAGGATGTAGTATTTATAAATATTTATCGCTTTTTATGACCGGAATGAATTAATAATAAATGTTGGAAATTAAGATCCTTTTTGACGTTGTTTATCAGGAAACCATCTTGTGGCAGATTTTCTTGAGATACGTATTGAAATTGGGCGCTAACAAAATATAATAGATTTATAATGAATGAAAAAATTATAACAGTTACTTCACCTCTTCTTCCTCCTCTATCGGAATTTATTCCTTACTTGGAAGATATATGGAAGCGTAAATGGTTGACTAACAACGGAAGTTATCATGAGACTCTAGAAAAGGCTTTGTGCGAATACCTAAAGGTTCCCTATGTGAGTTTGTTTACTAATGGTACTTTGCCTCTGATGGTAGCTTTACAGGCCTTACGTATAACAGGCGAAGTTATTACTACTCCTTATAGTTTTGTTGCCACTACACATTCTTTGTGGTGGAATGGAATAAAACCTGTTTTTGTAGATATTGATCCAGTAACATGTAATATTGATCCAGACAAGATAGAAGCGTCCATTACTCCTAAAACGACAGCCATTATGCCAGTACATGTATATGGAATTCCTTGTGATACGGTACGTATACAGGAAATTGCAAATAAGTATGGATTAAAGGTTATTTATGATGCGGCTCATGCTTTTGGAGTAGAGGTTCAAGGAAAATCTATTTTGGAAGCAGGAGATATGTCTACTTTGAGCTTTCATGCAACAAAGGTGTATAATACGATTGAGGGGGGAGCTTTGATTTGCCATGATGAGAAGACCAAGAAACGTATTGATTATCTGAAAAATTTCGGTTTTGCTGATGAGACTACCATTGTTGCTCCTGGTATAAATGGTAAAATGGATGAAGTCCGTTCAGCTTATGGCTTACTGCTGTTAAATTATGTTGATGATGCAATTAAGAGGCGGAATCAGGTTGCCAACTCTTATCGTGAAGGATTAAGGAAAGTGAAAGGTATTTCTTTTATGGATGAAATATCGGGTGTACGACATAATAACTCTTATTTTCCTATTTTTATTGATGCCGAAGAATACGGGATGTCTCGTGATGAGGTTTATTTCAAGATGAAAGAAAAAGGTGTTTTAGGAAGAAGATATTTTTATCCGTTGATAAGTACTTTTTCTACTTATAGAGGATTAGCTTCCGCGACTCCTGATAACTTGCCTGTGGCTACGCAAAAAGCGAATGAGATTATTTGTCTTCCAATGCATCCGAATTTATCAGATGAGGATATTGAACGGATTTTGTCTATTATAATTGATTGATGTATTGTTGCAATGGTATACATTTATTTTAAGTATATAATAAGATGAAGGTACTTTTTTTAATCTCATATTATAAAATTGGTGATGGAGCATCCAGTGCATTGAATGAATTTATTAGGAATAGTACCTTTATTGATGATTATGATATTCTCTGTAGGTGGAAAGTAAGTTCAGATCCAGATTTACATATCAAACAATTTGATGAAGTCGATTCTATTACGGATTATTTAAGAAAGAAATCATTTAGTTGTATACATTACTTTAAAACTCGAAATTCGGATATTTTTTATCGTGTAGTAAAATCTGCAATACAGGTGTCATTGCAAATCCCTGTGTTGACTACCGTATGTCAACGCCCTTCATTCAAAAGTTTGCTTTTAAGTCCTTTTGAAATTCAACACTCGTCCTATATTGTCTTGATAGACAAAGCTTCATATAATGATTCGATTATTAGATTTATACCCCAGGAAAGAAGAAAACAAATATATTTTAGCGGGGATCCTAGACTTTGTGAGCAAACATCTGGAATTTCATTCAAGAGAAATGAAAATGGGCCTATAATTTTCGGCAGAGGGACTTCTTTGTCCAAATGCCCATTAAATATGATTGATATTTTTGACCGAATCTCCATTTCCAATAAAATATTTTGTATAGTTGGTATTCCTAAGGGGGATAATTGGGTTCGTCGAAAAGCAAAAGGTAGAAATGATATTATTATATATGATTTATTACCTTATGAAGAATGGTTAAAGGTTTGTGCGACTTTTGATGTTTGTCTTTATCAGATACCTGTGGATAGCCACGCTTCAATAGATGCTAATTTGGGGCTAGCTATGTTAATGAATAAACCTGTAGTTTATTATGGTTCAGAAGCTCCTAAAGAACGTTTTATACATGGAGAAAATGGGTTTATAGCTGAGACATATGATGAAATAGTAAAATATGCAACTTTATTAGGTAAAGATGAAGATTTAAGAAAAAGAATTGGAGTACAAGCCCGTAAAACTACAGTAGAGTTAATAGAAGGCTTGAACAGGAAATCTCAATATGCAGAATTGTATTATAACTTGAAGCCTGCTTTGCCATGCCGTATCCCTCTATCTTATAGGTTTACATATCTTCTTAGATGCTTTCGTCCTTTAATCCGAATGATTTTGAATTGGTATCCTAAGGTAATAATAAATTGATTGGCTGTTTATATGGATGTTTCTGTTATAATTGTGAACTATAATACAATAGAGCTGACTTTAAATTGTATTAATAGTATTTTTACACATACATTAGGAATTGATTTTGAAGTAATAGTTGTTGATAATAATTCTGATGATGGAAGTGGTGAGATATTGAGACTTGATAAGCGGATTGTGTTTATCCAGAATTTAGCGAATGAGGGCTTCGGAAGTGCGAATAATACAGGTTATCAGTATGCAAAAGGTAAGTATCTGTTTTTATTAAATTCTGATACTATTCTTTTAAATAATGCTATTAAATTATTTTATGATTATGCAGAGCAACATTTATCTTCTTGTGTATATGGAACAATGTTGTTGAATCCGGATAATACTTATGGACACTCTTATGGGAAATTCCCCACAATTTTAAATCGTTTAGGTTTTATATTGACTCTCCCATTTCCTAACAAGAAAAGTGAAGAAAAATTATTTGAGGGGGCTTTCCATGTAGATTATATAACAGGTGCAGATATGTTTTTGACTCGTGAGACATTTGAAAAAGCCGGTCTTTTTGATACAGCTTTTTTTATGTATTATGAAGAAACTGATTTGCAAAAGCGGATGAGTCAGATGGGAATTGAGCGGATCATTATTGATTCACCTAAGATTGTTCATTATAATGGAGGGAGTTCTAAAAGAAAACGCTCAAATAGAAATGATTTTCGTGGCTTTGAAAGTTTGTTCCGATATATGAAAAAGCATAATTCTTATATGAGCTATTTAAGTTTTAGAATTTTGTCATTTTTAATTTTATTCCCATTGGTTTTTTATTGGACTGGAAGAAAGGCTAAACTGCGATTTCTACATACTATTTTAACTTCAATAAATTGATATGTCTAAAACGGTATTTTTTTATTCAAGTGTACAGACAAAGAAAATGTTTTCTATTCAAAGTTATTATCGCAATGATATATTAATTTTGAAAGATTTGGGTTATAAAGTTGCTTTGAGTAAGAAATCTTTTGATTTTTTATTGTTCTGGAAATATGATATTGCATTTATATACTTCTATAGATATGGGTTGATAGCTGCTTTGTTTGCAAAACTATTCGGGAAAAAGGTTCTTTTTACAGGAGGTATTGATGCACTAGACAAGAATGTTGCTACTCCAAGACAAAGATATATTCAGAAGATTCTCTTTAAATTATGTAACTTGTTTAGTGATACAAGCATCTTAGTCTCACAGACAGATCAATCTAATGTGAAAGATATTTATGGGGGAAAATTACCTTCTAACTGTGCGCTTTCTTTTCATGTTATAGATTTTGATAGTTTTGAGTTTAAAGGTGATTTCTTGGAGAAGAAACATTATTTTGTAACAATAGCTTGGATGGTGAGTATAGAAAACGTTTATCGTAAAGGGGTAGATAGGGCAATACGTATATTTGCATCAATAAGGGAACGAATTCCTGATTATAAATTTTACATAGTTGGACCATCTGGGGCTGGGAGCGATTATATTCAGAGTTTGATTTCCGAATTGCATTTGGAAGAATCAGTCATATATTTGGGTACTATCCAAGAGCACAACAAGATAAATCTGTTGAAGGAGAGCCAATTTTATATTCAGCTATCTGCATATGAAGGGTTTGGTATAGCTGCTATGGAGGCTTTGGCTGCAGGATGTTGCGTAGTGCATAGTGGAAGGGGAGGACTTCGTGATTGTATGGGAAGCTTTGGATATAAAGTAGATATTGATAATGAAGATACAATATCCCGACTTATATTAGAGTTGTGTAGGAAGAAAACTGATGTGGAGCATTTAAAGAGTGGTATTCAATACGTAAAAAGCAACTTCTCTTATCAGACGCGTTTGGGGAGTTTTAAACAAATATTCAGGAAACTATAGACTATGTGGTTTGCTTATTACATCATAGGGTCTGTTTTGTTTTTTTCTTTCCTGTTTTATTCGGTAAATGGCTGGAAACGTTCTATAAGAGATATTTTATATTTGTTCTTTACTTTTTTTCCACTTCTACTGTTTAGTTCATTGAGGTATCCCAAGTATGGTACAGATACGTATGTATATTCTGATATGTTTGGCGTTTTTGCTCATGGGAATTATGCTTTTTATGAAAATCCTTACACTTATGAAGCAGGTTTTATGCTACTGTCTAAAATAATTTCCTTGATGACATCCAATTTTCAGATGTTCTTATTGGCTTTGAATCTTTTTTATATTTGGTCATGTGTTTGTTTTATTAGAAAGTATTCATCTTCAGTTTGGTTGAGTGTATTTCTATTTGTGGGAATGGGGTTCTTCGATCAGAGTATGAATGTTCTGAGGCAATTTTTTGCTTTATCTATTATTTTATGGGCCTATAGATATTTAGATAGAAGAGTTATTGGGAAATTCTTGCTTCTGGTGATATTTGCTTCTTTATTTCATTTATCATCAATTATATTTATAGTTATGATCTGGATAGACCGAATACCTCTTAACAGGAAAGTATTTTTAGGTTATTTAGCTATATTACTGATTTCATTTGCTTTTTCAGGAAAAATACTACAATTTGTTTTAATGGAATTCGGTGTGTATGGACAGTATTTGATGAGCAGTGATTTTGGAATAGTCGAAGAGTCGAAATTAGCCAGTGTATTGCATTTGTTTGTCGATATTGCAGTGTTGTGCTTTTGCTTTTGGGGTTGGGGAAATGTTGCTGTAAGAACCCGGGGTAATATATTGATGGTGAAGTTATTAATGGTGAGTAGCATCTTTTGGGCATTAGCCACTAATTTAGGAGTGTTGGGAAGGATAACCGCATATTTTGACATCTTCGCTATTGTTCTTTTACCAAATGTTTTATTCTCTTTGGGCAATAATACGAATAAATTGATATCGGTCATCATGATTGTATCACTTTTTGTTATGAAATATTTCGTTATTTCTTATTTGCGTCCTGAATGGTTTGGTATCTATCCTTACCATTTCTACTTTGAATATTTATAGTGTATGAAAAAAATTGTTTTGGTCAATCAATCAACGGGATATTTAATGATTGATATAGTGAATGCTTATGCCGAGAAATATTCCGATGTTGTTTTGCTTGCGGGTAGTTTCGATACGTTAGGGAGGACATTGAACAACTCTGTTAAAATACATAAAATAGTTATTTATGTTCGTACTTCATTTTTTATGCGCACATTAACGTGGTTTGCGGCTACTTTGCAGGTTTTTTTCTTATTACTTTGGAAATATCGGCATTATAGGGTCGTTTATGTAACTAATCCACCAATGTCTTATTTCCCGTCATTAATATTGAAACACCAATATTCTGTTATCGTTTATGATGTATATCCGGATGCATTGAGTAATGTTGGAATATGCCAAGATTCCTGGATATATAAAGTGTGGGCTAAAATTAATAGGCGAATATATAGCAATGCTGATAAGATATATACGCTGAGCAGTGGAATGGCAGCTTTACTATTAAAATATTGTGATAAAGATAAAATAGTTGTGATTCCGAATTGGATGGGTATGGATTCTTTATTGAGGATTGAAAAAACAGAAAATCCATTCATCTTAAAACATAATTTACTCGACAAATTTGTTGTCATGTATTCTGGCAATATAGGATTTACTCATAATGTAGAATCTATTATTGAAATAGCGGAAGAGGTTAAAGAAAATGAAGATATTATTTTCCTTATTATTGGAGAAGGGTTAAAAAAGAATGAGTTAATGTCATGGGTGAAAGATAAGAATTTGAAAAATTGCTATTTTTTACCATGGCAACCTTCGCAAGATTTGAAATATTCGTTGAGTGCTGCTGATATATCAATTATTACTCTAACTGATGAAACAGCTTTGGTAAGTGTTCCCAGTAAAACATACAATTTGCTCGCTGTCGGTACCCCTTTATTATGTATAGCATCTGATGAATCCGAGTTGGCGCATTTGGTTGCAGCATATGATTGTGGGAGATGTTTTACAAAAGAAAAAGTGGCTGCAATGGCTGGTTTTATAAAAGAATTGAAGACAGATAATATGCTTTGGAGAACTTATTCCAATAATTCAATGAAGGCATCCTTAAATTATACCTATAAAAATGCGGAACAATATGTATCGTAGTTTCATAAAGCGTTTGATGGATGTGCTTATAGGCTTTCTTGGCTTACTTATCTTTTTACCTATTTTATTAGGAAGTGCTCTTTGGCTTCATTTTGCGAATAAGGGAGCTGGTGCTTTTTTTCTTCAGGAGAGGCCCGGAAGGCATGGTAAAATCTTTAAAGTCATCAAATTTAAAACTATGACAGATGAACGTGATGCAGAAGGAAACTTACTTCCGGATGATAGACGATTAACTAAGATTGGTAAGTTTGTTCGTTCTACTTCGATTGACGAACTTCCACAATTAATCAATGTTTTGAAAGGCGATATGTCCTTGATTGGACCACGTCCTTTGCTTCCTCAGTATTTGTCTCTATACAATAGCGAACAGGCTCGCCGTCATGAAGTTCGTCCCGGTATTACCGGATGGGCGCAAGTGAATGGACGTAATGCTATTTCATGGACAAGGAAGTTTGAGTTGGATGTTTGGTATGTAGACCATTGTTCTTTCTCACTTGATTTAAAAATTATCTTTTTAACAATAAAAAAAGTTTTTGTACGTGAAGGAATCAGTTCTGATACTTGTTCAACGATGGAAGCTTTTAATGGAAATAATTAAGACATGAAGAATATAGCAATTTATGGAGCAGGAGGTTTTGGTCGTGAAGTCTCATGTATGCTTAATATTATTAACCAATGTGAGTCAAGATGGAATTTAATTGGTTTTTTCGATGATACAAAGCCTATAGGCTATTCTTGCGGATATGGAAAAGTACTTGGAGGACTTGAGGTTTTAAATATGTATGATGAGCCGTTAGATGTAATTATTGCTATTGCTTCTCCTGTTGGAGTTCATAAATTAGTGGGTAAAATAAAGAATCCATATATTGAATTTCCCAATATCATAGCTCCTGATGTGCGTTTTACGGATCAAAATTCTCTGTCCTTAGGGAAAGGAAATATTTTTTGTTGGGGATGCTGTGTTACTTGTGATATAACGATTGGAGATTTTAATTCTTTTAATGGTTTTATTACTATCGGTCACGACTCAAAAATAGGAAATTATAATGTTTTTATGCCTAAAGTACATATTTCTGGTGGAACGGTAATCAATGATGAGAATTATATAGGAACAGGAGCTATAATATTACAAAAAAATCGAATAGGATATAGAACAGTTGTCGGAGCTAACAGTGTAATCATTCGTAATACTAAAGATGATTCTACCTATGTTGGTAATCCTGCAACTATTGTCAAATTTTAAAATAATAATAAAATGGAACTTAAAACATTTATTGAAAATTTTGCAGCTCAGTTTGATGAAACAGATGAATCTGTATTTGGTGCGGAAACCGTTTTTAAAGAATTAGAAGAATGGAGTTCATTGATTGCATTATCTGTTATTGCAATGATAGATGAGGAATATGATGTACGTATTAAAGGAGAAGATATACGTAGTGCCCATACAATTCAGGATTTGTATAATGTTGTAAGAACAAAGGAATAATGGCTTTTATAGATATACCTAATGTTGTAGTTAAAGGTTTTTCTGCATGCGTGCCTCCGGATATTGATGAAAATATTAATTACTCCTTATTAACGGAAGAAGAAAGGGCGAAGGTAATATCTTCGATTGGAGTTGAACGGAAAAGGGTAGCTAAAGATAATGTTTCTGCTTCTGATTTATGTTATAAGGCGGCAGAAAAGTTAATCGAAGAACTACATTGGGATAAAAATGATATTGGATGTCTGATATTTGTATCCCAAACCCCTGACTATATATTACCGGCCACATCTTGCCTTCTTCAGCACCGGTTAGGCCTTAACTCGGAGTGTTATACCCTAGATATATCATTAGGATGTTCTGGATGGGTATATGGTTTGAGTGTACTTTCTTCATTGCTTTCTCATGGAAATATAAAAAAGGGACTATTATTAGTGGGGGATATAACTACACGATTGGGATGCCGTGAAGATACGAGTTATTGGCCATTGTTCGGGGATGCAGGAACTGCTACTGCTGTAGAATATGTAGAAGGTGCTTCCGGTATGTATTTCCACACGGCTACGGATGGCAGTGGAGCAGAAGCTATAATTATCCCAGACGGAGCATATCGAAATGGAATTTCGAAGGAAAGTCTTAAAATAGAAGTCGATACTGATGGATTGAATCGATCTAAACTGAACACTAAAATGGATGGTATGGACGTTTTTGCTTTTGCTGTTTCGAAAGCACCAAAAAGTGTTGCCGCCTTGTTAGAAAAATTACAAATACCCCAAGAGGATATCGATTGTTTTGTATTTCATCAGGCGAATAGATTTTTAAATGAGAAAATTAGGAAAAAGTTAAAGATAGATGCGTCTAAAGTACCTTACTCCTTGCTGAATTATGGAAATACAAGCTGTGCTACTATTCCTTTGACTTTAGTTACTGAAAGACAAGAACAGTTACAAAATTCTCGAATGAATATCGTAGGATGTGCATTTGGAGTAGGGCTTTCGTGGGGAAGTGTCTACTTTTCTACTGAAAACATTATTTGTTTAGATTTAATAGAATATTAGTCTTTATGGAAATATATAATCCTTTTTCTTTGATAGGGAAAACTATTTTAGTAACGGGAGCTTCTTCCGGTATTGGGCGTTCAATTGCTATTGAGGCCTCTAAGATGGGGGCTACGTTAATAATTACAGGACGTGATAAAGAGCGTTTGAATGAAACTTATACCTCCTTAATGGGGAATAATCATTTACAGTTTATTGCTGATTTAAATGAATCGGAAGCTGTAGATAATTTGGTTGATTCTTTACCGAGTATAAATGGGGTTGTTCTTGCGCTAGGTATTGGGGATTGGCTCCCGTTTCAATTTGTAAAAAAGGAAAGACTGTACCGCATCTTTGAAACAAACTTTTTTGCTCCCGTCATTTTAATTCAGAAATTATTAAAGGGAAGAAAAGTACGGAAGGGATCGTCAATCGTTTTTTTATCCTCTATTGATGGTCCGGTTACAGCACATATAGGAAATTCAATGTATGCTGCTTCTAAAGGGGCTGTGTCTGCAATGGTTAAGGGCATGGCTGTTGATTTGGCTTCAAAAGAAATTCGTGTAAATGCTCTTTTGCCAGGAATGATTGAAACACCTTTGATTCATTGCGGCGATATAACAGAAGAACAATTGAAAGAGGATAAAAAGTTGTATCCCTTAAGACGTTATGGGAAACCTGAAGAGATAGCATATGCTGCGATATATTTACTGTCTAATGCAAGTTCTTTTACTACAGGGGCAAACTTGGTAATAGATGGAGGATTTACTTTATTATAATAAATGGCTACAATAATATATCATAACGTAGGTGTAAAAGCAATGGCAGCTTGTGTTCCTTCAGCGGTTGCCTACAATAAAGATCTGGCTTGTTTAATGAGTCAGGAGGAAGTTGATAAAATGATTAATTCTGTCGGTATTCATGAACGCAGGATTAGTCCGGTGGATGTATGTGCATCTGATTTATGCTATAAGGCAGCATTAAAATTGATGGAGGACAATCAGATTGATCCGGAATCAATCGATGTGCTTTTGTTTGTGAGTCAAACATCTGACTATCGTATTCCTGCTACTTCTTGTGTTCTTCAACATCGTTTAGGTTTGTCTAAGGCATGTGCATGTTTGGATTTGACTTTGGGATGTTCAGGCTATGTTTATGCGTTGTCTACAGCATATGCTTATGCTTCGATGGAAGGTGTAAACAGAGTATTGCTACTTGATGGTGAAACTTTTTCTAAAATAGTGAATCCTAGAGATAAAGTCAATGTACCTTTATATGGTGATGCGGGAACAGCCACTTTGGTAGAGAAAGGAGTCTATAAAGATTCTGTATTTATCTTAAATACAGATGGAACTGGGGCAGATGCAGTAAAAATACATGGTGGAATGCGTCATCCTATTACGTCTGATTCCTGTTTGGAAAAAGAACGTGAAGATGGTAACTATCGTACGGATATGGAAATCTTTATGGATGGGATGGATGTATTCAATTTTGCTATAAGTGTAGTGCCCAAAGGAGTAAAAGAGGTCATGAAAATAACTGATTCCTCTTTAGAGGATATTGATTATCTGGTTTTTCATCAATCTAATAAATTTATGACTGATTTCTTTGTAAAAAGATTGAAGTTTGATGAAACTAAAGTGCCCTATTGTATTGCTAAGTATGGAAATACAAGTTCAGCCTCTGTACCTTTAACTATCGTTTCTGAACTCTCGGAGAAGCTGAATGAAGAAAAAGTAGTAGTGATGTGTGGTTTTGGTGCCGGATTGTCATGGGCAACTGCACGCATTGTTTATAACGAGTGTCATATATCACCTATAATAGAATATTGAGTTATGCTTCCTGATTTTAAATTTCATCATATTGGAATAGCTGTCTTTGATATAGATGATACTGCACAGTATTATATAGATGCAGGGTATCAGAAAACAGAAACTGTAATTGATACAATACAGAATGTGAAAATCTGTTTTCTGACGAAAGAAGGTATGCCGATGTTAGAACTGTTGGCACCTGTAGATGAAAATTCTCCGGTAAACCGAACGTTGGATAAAATGGGAGTAACTCCTTATCATTGTTGCTATTCGGTAGATGATATGGAAGGGGCTATTGCTCGTTTAAAGAAAATAAAGTTTGTGCCACTTATCAAGGCTGTGGAAGCATGTGCTATTGGTGGAAGGCGTGTTTGTTTTTTATTTAATAAGAAAGTTGGTTTAATAGAGTTAGTAGAGTCTTAATACTGCTGTTATGAAGTATTTTATTTTTCGTAATAACACATTAGAGAATCTGTTTGGCACGACAGATGTAGGATATTCCGGTTATGATGACATTTCATATGTCCCTTTGGAGGTAGATTCTTATGTGTGGTTTTATCAGGTTCCTATAAAATTTGACATTGATTCTTTGACAGAAGAAGTAAATGGATACTTTGATAAGTTGCAGATTGTTTATAAACAACTTCCTGCTCACAGTCAGCTGATCGTTTTTTCTTTGGAGAATCTTTATAATTTGAATTTTTGTAGTACAAATTATGAGCTCAAAAATTCGATTATAAAATTTAATATGGATATTCGTGATTTTTGCAATGCATATGCAAATGTAAAATTCATTGATTTTTCTGAATTCTTATCGGATTACCCCAAAGATCAATGGATCGATTGGAAATATTATTTTCTTTCCCAGATGGTGATTAATCCTAAGTTGGCAGGGGCTTTTCGCAAATGGTTCACTTGTAAAACAAGAGAGCTTGCTTTAAGTAGGAAAAAATGTTTGGTTCTTGATTTGGATAATACACTGTGGAGTGGTGTACTGGGTGAGGACGGTATTGGAGGTATTGGTATCGGAGGAGATTACCCCGGAAAGGCTTTTCTTTATTTTCAGGAAGCTTTGATTGAATTAAGCAAACAAGGGGTTATCTTGACGGTTTGCAGCAAAAATAATGAGGCAGATGTGCTGGAAGCATGGAAAAAGAATCCGTTTATAAAACTTAATCAGAAATATCTCTCTGCTTATCGAATCAATTGGCAGAACAAAGCTGATAATATAAAAGAATTGGCTCAGGAATTGAATATCGGTCTGGATAGTTTTGTTTTTGTTGATGATAATCCCACAGAACGAGAATTGGTGAAGCAACTTTTGCCGATGGTGGAAGTTCCTGATTTTCCGAAGTATCCTTATCTGTTGCCGGTATTCTTTTTCAACTTGGTTGAACGTTATTTCCGAGTCTATGCCATCACGGAAGAGGATAAGAAAAAGACGGAACAATATAAAGCGAACGTTAGCAGGACACAGGAAAAAAAGAAATTTACAGATCTCGGTGCTTACCTGGCAAGCCTTGAAATTGAGGTTACGGTAACGGAAGCAAATGAATTCAATATTCCTCGTATTGCACAGATGACTCAGAAAACAAATCAGTTTAATCTGACAACTAAACGTTATACTGATGTGGAAATTCGTAGTCTTATAGAAAAAGGATGGTCTGTCTTTTGTATTAGTGTAAAAGATAAATTCGGGGATAATGGTATCACCGGAGCTATAATTTTAGAACCTCTTACTGATGGAATGAGAATTGATTCATTGTTGTTAAGCTGTAGGATCTTAGGTAAAGGTATCGAGTTAGCTTTTGTACATTTTGTTTTAAATCGTTTGCACAGCTATGGAGTTGGCAAGATATATGCTGACTATTATCCGACATTAAAAAATGCCCAAGTAGCTGACTTTTACGATAGGGTGGGGTTTGATTTGTCAGATCAGAAAGAAGATGGGGCAAAAGCATATGTACAATGTTTGTCGAGTAATTATCAAATAGAATCTTATTATAAAATAAATATGAACTGATATGGAAGAGAAAATATTGGAGATACTGAAACAGGTATTTGAGTTGGAGAATGTGGATGAAAGTTGCGCCCAAGTGAATTGTGAAAAATGGGACTCTTTGAAGCATTTGGAATTAGTGGTTGAGATTGAATCGGCATTTAATATAGAGCTGGAACCTGAAGAGATTGCCGAAATGAAAAGTTTTAAGGACATTAAAAAGATACTTCAGGGGAAATAGATGGAGGTTGTTCGTTTTGTAAATTCAGTTTTTGAATCTAACACTTACCTTATTAAAGATGATTGCCAGAGTCAATGCTATTTAGTTGATTGTGGTGATCCGAAACCTATATTAGAAGAGTTGCAGCGCTTTGATTTAGAACTTGCGGCTATTTTTATCACTCATTCACATTTTGACCATATTTATGGATTGAATGAAGTGGTATCTAATATTCCCTTTGTTAAAGTGTATCTTTCATTACATGGAAAAGAAGGACTGTTTTCCGACCGATTGAATATGTCCAGATACCATTCTACTTCTTTTATATATGAATATGATGATAATATTGAAGTAGTAGGAAACAATAGTGTCATATCTTTATTTGGTAGAGACGAGATACAGATGAAAACTTACGAAACTCCCGGACATGATTGGAGTGCCTGTTGTTTTCAGATAAATAATTGTTTGTTTACCGGAGATTCCTATTTGCCTCAACACAAAGTGGTAACGACTTTTCCAAAAAGTAATAAGAGGGAGGCAGAGAAGTCTTTAGAGCACATTAAAAAAATTGCTGTAGGATGCAACCTCTATCCGGGACATGGAGAAATTATATATGCGTAAATATGGGCTGCTGCTGTTAAGTGTTTTTTCTTTTCTTTTTATTCCTTACTACGTAAGAAAATCAAATAAACATAGATAATTTCGTTATGAACAAACGAATCTGGCTTTCGCTTGCTCACATGGGTGGCCGTGAGCAAGACTTTATAAAAGAGGCCTTTGATACGAACTGGGTTGTCCCTTTGGGACCTAACGTGGATGCTTTTGAGCAATCTTTGGTTGAATATTTGCATGAAGACCGTCGTGTGGTGGCCTTGAGTGCCGGAACGGCTGCACTTCACTTGGGCTTGATTCTTCTGGATGTGAAGCCCGGTGATGAAGTGATCTGCCAAAGCTTTACTTTTGCTGCCTCTGCCAATCCGATTTCTTATCTGGAGGCCAAACCTGTTTTTGTGGACAGTGAGAAGGATACCTGGAATATGGATCCGGTATTGCTCGAGGAGGCTATAAAGGACCGTTTACGCAAGACGGGCAGGTTGCCGAAAGCGATCATTCCCGTTCACCTTTACGGTATGCCTGCCAAGATGGACGAGATCATGGATATTGCGGGTCGTTATGGTATCCCCGTATTGGAGGATGCCGCGGAGGCTTTGGGTTCGGAACTGAACGGACGGAAGTGTGGCACATTCGGTGAACTGGCTGCTCTTTCTTTCAATGGCAACAAGATGATCACGACTTCCGGTGGAGGGGCTCTGATCTGTCGCACGGAAGAGGAGGCCCGACAGACAAAGTTCTATGCGACGCAGGCTCGTGATGCCGCTCCGCATTACCAGCATACCCATATCGGTTACAACTATCGGATGAGCAACATCTGTGCGGGTATCGGTCGTGGGCAGATGTTTGTCCTCGATGAACATATTGCCCGTCGCCGTGCCATTCACTCTTTGTATGTTGATTTGCTGAAAGATGTGGCGGGTATTACGGTCATGGAGAACCCTGATTCGCGGTTTGCTTCCAACTTTTGGCTTACTTGTATTCTGGTTGATCCGAAGCTTGCGGGTAAGAGTCGTGAGGATATCCGTTTGAAGCTGGACTCCGAGAACATAGAGACACGTCCTTTGTGGAAGCCGATGCATCTTCAGCCTGTGTTCACGGATGCTCCGTTCTATGGGAATGGTACGAGTGAGAGGTTGTTCGATATCGGCTTGTGTCTGCCTTCGGGACCTACATTGACAGATGAGGATATCAGGAGAGTGGTGGATACGATCAGAGCGATATAAATAAAATAAATCTAATTACTCATGGGAAACTTAACAGAAAATGATTTTCAGCGTGTGGCGGATTTACTTGGCATTGAGGTAGCAGTGGTAAAAGCTGTACAGGCAGTTGAGACCGGTGGGTGTGGGGGCTTTGTGGCTTCGGGGCGGCCGATGATCTTATTCGAAGGTCACATCTTTTGGCGTGAACTCAAGAAGCGGGGACTTGATCCGGAGAGGTATGTTGCGGGCAATGAAAATATTCTTTATCCTAAATGGGAGAAGGGGCATTATTATGGCGGGATGAAAGAGTATGAACGTCTGGAAAAGGCCTGGGAAATACATAAAGAAGCTGCTGACGCTTCCACTTCATGGGGAATGTTCCAAGTGATGGGCTTTAACTATGCGATGTGCGGATATGGCAGTGTGGAGGAAATGGTGAAAGATATGTGTGTCGGAGAAGATAAGCAACTGGAAGCTTTTGCGAGGTTTGTGAAACTTGCTAAGCTACACTCCTATCTGGAGCAGAAAGACTGGGTCGGGTTTGCCAAGCGGTATAATGGACCCGGATATGCCCGGAATCAGTATGATAAAAAACTGGAAGGGGCTTATCGGAAGTTTACGAAGGAGTAGAAAAGAAATGTAATAGATAGGAGAAAGTAGGTTCTAATGAAAATATCAGGAAAGTCATAGATGTAATCAGATAGAATGAGTAGCAATATACCCAAATGGGTATAGATTCCTGCCTTGCTCCCACTTTTATACCGTATCGGGTATAAAAGTGGGAGTCTTTTATTGTATTTGTACCTAAACGGGTATAATATGGGAAATCAAACAGTAGCAAAGTATGTGACGCAGATGCGTAGGGAAGAGGGTGTCCAGAAAAGGATACTCTCTTTTTTATTTCCTGAGAATGTGATACTTATAACTTTTTATGAGTGATCGGTTCCAGATGCCCTGTTTTCCTTTGTCATCTTCCTGTTAATGTCCACCTTTGCAATGTTGATCAACGAAATGTGAATAAAATTAGTAGTAATAACATGAATAAAAGGAGATTAGGAATATGACTTGGCACTACCCGTGCATTGCTTCAGGGTGTTGAGTTTCAGAAGATAGGCAGTATCGGCACTTCGGGCGGTCATGATTCCGGTAATGGTGATGGAGACATTGTGGATGATCCGACTGCATAATAACTTTAATCAGATAAATACATGAAGAAGAATAGCTGGAATATCCTTTTAAAGGTGATTATAGCTGTGGCAAGCGCCATTGCAGGAGTGATAGGAGGGCAGGGATTGCTCTGATAGCTGACCGATCGTTTCGGTTGAAAAAATAAATGCCGGTATCTGTTCGGAAGAATGGGTACCGGCATTTATTATTATGGTTAGCAAAACCGATAATTAAGAATAATCTTGTATATTTGTGAGTGAAACGATTAATAGAAATGTGTTATGGCTAAACTTTACCCGATTGGGATACAGAACTTTGAGAAAATACGTAGGGAAGGCTATCTTTATATAGATAAGACTGCATTAGTCTGTAGATTGGTAAAAACGGGTTCATATTATTTCCTGAGCCGTCCCCGTCGCTTTGGCAAGAGTCTGCTGATATCTACTCTTGAAGCTTATTTTCAAGGGAAAAAGGACTTGTTTCGTGGTTTGGCTATGGAGGAGTTGGAAAAAGATTGGATAAAATATCCGATTTTACATCTGGATCTGAACACCGAAAAGTATGATACGCCCGAAAGCCTGGATCGAATATTGAACGATACGTTGGCTAAATGGGAAATGGTGTACGGGACTGCTCCTTCTGAAACTTCTATTCCTTTGCGTTTCAAGGGTATTGTACAGCGTGCCTGTGAACAGTCGGGGCAGCGGGTGGTGATTTTGATTGATGAATATGATAAACCGATGTTGCAGGCTATCGGTAATGAGGAGTTGGGAGAGAAGTATCGTGATACACTGAAAGGTTTTTATTCTGTGCTGAAAACGATGGACGGGTATATCCGCTTTGCCCTTTTGACGGGAGTTACTAAGTTTGGTAAGGTAAGTGTGTTTAGTGACCTGAATAATCTGAACGATATCTCTATGGACGAACCTTATGTGGAGTTGTGTGGAATTACAGAAAAGGAAATCCATCATTATCTGGAACCGGAAATTCGTCAGTTGGCGAAATATCAAAAGATGTCGTACGAAGATGCTTGCCGGGAGCTGAAGGAACGGTATGATGGTTATCATTTCACGGAAAATTCTATCGGTTTATATAATCCGTTCAGTATACTGAATACTTTTTATAAGATGAAGTTTGGCAGTTACTGGTTCGAAACAGGTACTCCGTCTTATTTGGTAAAACTTTTACTGCGTGATAAATATGACTTGCAACAGCTGGCGCACGATGAGGCGACATCGGATATGCTGAATTGCATAGATTCTACTTCGAAGAATCCTCTGCCGGTGATTTATCAGAGTGGCTATCTGACGATAAAAGGGTATGATGAACGTTTTGATATCTACCGCCTGGGATTTCCCAATCGGGAAGTAGAGGAAGGATTTATCAGGTATTTACTTCCTTTTTATGCAAATATTGATAAAGGACAAACAGGGTTTCATATAACCAGGTTCGTTTCTGAAGTGGAACAGGGAGATTGTGATGCTTTCTTTCGTCGTCTGCAAAGTTTCTTCGCTGATACTCCTTATGAACTGGTACGTGACTTGGAGTTGCATTATCAGAATGTTCTTTTTATTGTTTATAAGTTACTTGGATTTTATGTCCAGGCGGAGTATCATACTTCTAACGGGCGCATCGATATGGTTTTGAAGACAGACCGATACATTTATGTGATGGAGTTCAAATTTGACGGGAGTGCGGAAGAGGCTTTGAAACAGATAGAAGAAAAGGGATATGCCGCTCCGTTTGCCAATGATCCCCGTCAACTGCTAAAGGCAGGAGTGAACTTTAGCTCGAAAACAAGGAATATTGATTGTTGGGTCGTGGATTGACTCTAAATTCCATATGATAATCTGAATACTACACATCTGTGTGATCTGTTAATCTGTGGTGAAAAAGAGTTCATTGAAGAATGTTCCCGATACGTTGAATCTCGTCTGTACTGAACTTACAGTTTTCCGTCACTTTCAGATTGTCTTCCAGTTGCTTGACGGAGCTTGCGCCGACGATAACAGAGGTTATCAGATCATCTTTCAAGACCCAGGCCAATGCCATTTCGGCTAAGGTCTGTCCCCGATTACCTGCCACTTCATTCAATGCTTTGATTTTATTGAATACTTGCTCGGTCAATTGCTCTTTCTTCAGGAAACCTCCGCGGGCTATTCTTGAGTCTTCCGGAATTCCATTTAGATACCGGTTGGTGAGCAGACCTTGAGCCAGAGGAGAAAAGGCGATAAAGCCCGTACCATTTTCTTTGGCTTGTTGCAGAATGCCTTGTTCTTCCGGTTCGCGGTTAAACAGGTTGTATCGTCCCTGATAGAGTAGACAATGCACGTCTCGTTCTTCCAGATATCGGTAGGCGAACTCTGCCTTTTCTTTGGGGTATTTGGATATACCGATGTAGAGGGCTTTACCTTGCCGGACAATATCGATGAGTGCCTGAAGAGTTTCTTCAAGTGGAGTTTCGGGGTCGTAACGATGGGTATAGAAAATATCGACATACTCCAGATTCATACGTTTTAAACTCTGGTTGAGACTGCTCATCAGGTATTTCCGGGAGCCCCAGTTTCCGTAAGGACCTTCCCACATATCATGGCCGGCTTTGGTGGATATGAATAGTTCATCCCGATAGGGCATAAAGGATTTCTTCATGATGAGTCCGAACGTTTCTTCGGCTGAGCCGTAAGAGGGACCGTAGTTATTAGCCAGGTCGAAATGTGTGATACCTTTGTCGAATGCAAAGTGAGCCATCCGGAGGCTGTTGGCTAATGTGTCAACATCACCAAAATTATGCCAGAGGCCCAGAGAAACTTCCGGTAACAGTATACCGCTTTTACCACAACGACGGTACTTCATCCCACCGGAGTATCTTGCTTTATCGGCTGAATAAATAGGATTGATCATATGCTGAGATCTTTTGAAGATTAACTATGATGCAAAGATAATCGATTTATGGAGCAACATAGGTTATCAAAATAATAATTGTATTATGAATGGATAAAATAATACTGGATGGTTTGATGGAATCCCGATAATTTTGCATTATTGAAAAGCGTATGAACTAAAAACAGTGGAGACAGAATATGAAAGACATGCAAACAAAAATAGTAATGATAGGGATTCTACTTTCTACAGGTATAATGTTGAGGGCTCAGGACAATGGAGGGTGTGAGGATTGTCCGGCTTTTAATGCAGGAGGAAAAGTGGAAGTCCGTGGTGTAAAAGAGAGGATTATCGGAGATTTGTCGCAACCGGTCGCGGTTCGTGTAAGGACGTTGATTCAACAGATGACATTGGCAGAGAAGGTAGCTCAGTTGGTGAGCGAAAGTGATAGCATTCCGCGGTTGAATCTTCCTGCTTATAATTATTGGAATGAATGTCTTCACGGAGTGGCTCGTGCCGGTGAAGTGACAGTCTTTCCGCAAGCCATTAATCTGGCTTCTACCTGGGATACGGTGTTAGTCAAACGGGTGGCTTCTGCTATTTCTACGGAGGCACGGTTGAAATATCTGGAGATAGGAAAAGGGCTCACTTACTGGTCGCCTACTATAAACATGGCGCGTGATCCACGCTGGGGAAGAAATGAAGAGACTTATGGTGAAGATCCGCATCTGACTTCGCGACTTGGAGTGGCTTTTGTTAAAGGCTTACAGGGGGATCATCCGACTTATCTGAAAACTGTCGCAACAATCAAACATTTTGTGGCCAATAACGAAGAGAACAATCGTTTCTCCAGTTCTTCACAAATACCGACGAAACAGCTATATGAATATTATTTCCCCGCTTACGAGGCTTGTGTGAAAGAGGCAAACGCACAATCGGTAATGACAGCTTATAATGCTTTTAACGGAGTACCACCCAGCGGTTCGCATTGGTTACTCGATGATGTGCTGAGAAAAGAATGGGGATTCGATGGATTTGTAGTTTCTGATTGCGGGGCTATTGGGGTGATGAATTGGCAGCACCGGGTGGTAAACTCGCTGGAGGAGGCAGCTGCTTTAGGAGTAAACAGTGGTTGTGATCTGGAATGTGGTACTACTTATAAGGAAAAACTTGTTCAAGCGGTAGAACAAGGATTAATTTCAGAAGCTGCTATTGACCGGGCTTTGACAAGAGTATTAACGGCACGGTTTAAGTTGGGAGAGTTTGATCCGATGGAACTTGTCCCATATAATCATTATGATAAGAAACTATTGGCAGGAAAGAAATTTGCAGAACTTGCTTATGAGGCTGCTGTTAAGTCGGTCGTGCTATTGAAAAACGATGCTTTGTTACCTTTAAATAAAGAAAAGATTAAATCTGTAGCCGTAGTAGGACCGTTTGCCGATTACAATTATTTGGGGGGATATAGCGGACAGCCTCCTTATTCGGTTAGCCTTTTGAAAGGAGTGAAGGAGCTGATAGGTAAAAAAGGGAAAGTCACTTATCTGAACGGAATGGGAACCTCTGCGGATTCTATAGCGCAAGTGGTAAAAGGGGCAGATATAGTACTTGTAGCTTTGGGTAGTGATGAAAAAATGGCACGAGAAAACCATGATATGCCTTCTATTTATTTACCGGAGGAACAAGAGAAGCTTCTAAAAAAGATTTATCAGGTGAATCCGAGAATTGTATTGGTTTTCCACACGGGAAATCCGTTGACTTCCGAATGGGCGGATACACATATACCGGCTATTATGCAGGCTTGGTATCCGGGACAGGAAGCGGGTAGGGCTTTGGCCAATTTGCTGTTTGGAAATGAAAATCCGTCGGGTAAGTTGCCTATGACTATCTACAAAACCGAAGAACAGTTACCGGATATACTGGATTTTGATATGTGGAAAGGGCGTACTTATCGTTATATGAAAGGGGAACCTTTATATGGTTTCGGCCATGGATTGAGTTATACATCTTTTGAGTTCGATAATATACAAGGGAATGATACTTTGCAGCCGGATGCGATTTTACAATGTTCGGTCGAGTTATCCAATTCAGGTCAGTTAGCAGGAGAAGAAGTGGTCCAAGTCTATGTTTCGAGGGAGAATACTCCTGTTTACACATATCCGTTGAAAAAATTAGTGGCATTTAAAAAAGTAAAACTTGCTTCAGGTGAGAAAAAGAAAGTGGATTTTACTATAGCTCCCCGGGAGTTATCAGTTTGGGAAGATGGGAAATGGAGGATGCTTTCCGGAAAGTATACTTTGTTTATCGGTTCCGGACAACCGGGGTTGGCGAAAGGTATTACGAAAGGTTTTGAGGTTAAGATAAGGTAAAGTTAGTTTTTACAGGTTCTGGGGTAGTAGTTGTTTTTTAAGGAAAGATTGTTTGAAGGTGATTTCTGTATGTACTTGTTCTCTGATGTAGAGGGTGTGCTGATTGTATCAGTATCAGATAAAATAATACTGGATTGTTAATAATAACTGCACTAATTTTACATTTGAGAAAGTTCCCCGATATTGGGATGAAATAAGTCTCAATTTCGTCTTTTAGATAAACTATGGTGGAATAACGGATGCATTAAAGGCAAAAAACGAATAAAGAGTGTTTGTTTGAATTGCATAAGTGAATGATAAAATCATATTTGTTTGTTCTGCCGGTTGACTCTATTTTTGCATTATCACAAAATTAATCATTTAAAATCAGTGTAATAGTATGAAGAACATGATGTTGTTTCTGATGGCACTCTTAATGAGTGGCCATATGATGGCTCAGCAAACCATTGTTACAGGTGTAATTACCGATGCTAACGATGGATCTCCATTGATCGGAGCCAATGTTCTGGTTAAAGGTGCCGGAACCGGTTCTATTGCCAATGTGGACGGTAAGTATAGTGTTAACGTCCCAAATGGTAAGAATGTATTGGTCTTTTCGTGTGTAGGTTATAAAGAACAGGAGATCACTTTAAAACCCGGACAAAAAGTGCTCAATGTGACCATGAAAGAGGATACTGAACTACTGGATGAAGTAGTAGTTATAGGCTATGGCTCCATGAAGAAGAGTGACTTGACTGGTTCGGTCACCAGCATCAAAAGTGAAGATTTAATGAAAACAAACCCGATTAGTATTAATCAGGGACTCCAAGGGCGTATTGCAGGTGTGCAGGTTAACCAGAATGATGGTGCTCCCGGAGCCGGGGTAAGTATTCAGATTCGTGGTGCTAATTCATTCTCCACCTCTACCGAACCGCTTTATATCGTGGATGGTATTCCTTTTACCAGTAGTGGAATGCCGGGAACAGGCAAAGACGGTATGATGCAGACAGCCAATCCGCTTTCGACAATTAATCCGTCGGATATCGAATCTATTGAGATCTTGAAAGATGCCTCTGCCACAGCCATCTATGGATCGCGTGGTGCAAATGGTGTGGTATTGATTACTACCAAACGTGGTGCAAAAGGAAAAGATAATATCAGCTTCAGTGCTAATTTCGGAATATCGAAAGTAGTGAAGAAATTGGATATGTTGGATGGATATGCATATGCGATGTATAGGAATGAAGCAGCGCAGATGTTTAATGAATACGAGAATGCGAATGAAGCAATTCCATATCCGGGTACTTCCAAAGTAGATCCCAGTACCGGTGAATCTATTTATTCTCCTGGACCGGAGGACTATCGGAATGGTACATATCCTAGCGTAAATTGGCAGGATGAAGTATTTGAAACAGCATTTTCCCAGGAATACAATCTGAGCGTGAACGGTTCGAATGATAAAGGATATTATGCAATCTCCGGTAATATTTTGGATCAGAGTGGTATCATTCATAACTCCGGATACAAACGTTATTCATTCCGTGCGAACTTGGCTCGTAAAGTACATGAATGGATTGAAATAGGTACGAATATGAGTTTTACCAATTCGCTGAATAAACTTGCTAAAACGAATTCTGTCAGTGACGGTATTATTCGTGGTGCTTTATTTTATCCGGCTACCGCTCCGCTGGATGATGAAACGAATAATGCCCAGTTGAACTGGTTCTCTTCTAATCCTTATGTATATACACGTGCTGCTAAAGATGAACTGACAACGAACAGTTTCTTTTCTTCTTCATTTGTAGAGATCACTCCGTACAAAGATTTGAAGGTTCGTCAGAATGTTGGTTTCTCCTACAATATCAATGAACGTGATGTGTATTACAACAGGGAAACAGTAGAAGGTAAAGATCCGACAAACGGATATGCTTCCAAGGCAGATAACTGGTCGAAAAACCTGGTACTTGAAACGATGGCAACTTATAATAAGACCTTTAATAGGAATCATTCGCTAAATGTAGTTGCGGCTTTCTCTTATGAAAGAGGGGATTATGGTAATAAGGCAATGGTAGCTACCGGATTTCCGCAAGACTTGACAGAAGATTTTGATATGAGTGCTGCTGTGAATCCTCAGAAACCGACTAGCGGGCGAGGAATGACTTCTTTGGTTTCCTTTTTGGGACGTGCCAACTATAATCTGATGAATAAATATCTGTTTACTGCCTCTTTCCGCCGAGATGGTTCCAGTAAGTTTGCGCCTGGTAATAAATGGTCGAACTTTGCTTCAGGGGCTATTGCCTGGAGAGCATCAGAAGAACAGTTTATTAAAGATCTGAATGTGTTTAGTAACCTGAAATTCCGTGCAAGTTATGGACAAACAGGTAATCAGGCGATTGGGGCATATGCTACCCGTGACTATCTGACTGTGGCCAATTATCCAATTAATGGTGCACTTGCCAGTGGATTTGCCAATCTGACTTGGAGAGGACCGGCCAATCCGGACCTGAAGTGGGAAACTACCAGCCAGTATAATGTAGGAGTGGATATGGGTTTCTTCCAGAATAGAATTAATCTGACTATTGATCTGTATTATAAGAAAACATCTGATTTGTTACAGAATATACAGATACCCCAAAGTACAGGTTTTTCAAATATGACGACAAATTTTGGTAACGTAACCAATAAAGGACTTGAAATTACGGGAAAATTTTATGCAATCACCGGAAAGAATCTCAATTGGGACTTTGATGCTAATATTTCTTTTAATCGTAATAAAATCAGTGGTCTTCCGGGCGATCAGTTTGCTCAAGGATGGAGTAAGGCTGATAATGTGTTCTTACAGCGTAACGGAATGCCGATCGGAACCATTTATGGATTTGTGGAAGACGGCTTTTATGATAATATAGCTGAGGTGAGAGCTGATCCGTTCTATGCAAAAGAGTCGGAGGCTGTATGTAAAGCAATGGTAGGTGAGGTAAAATATAAGGATTTTGATGGGGTAGCCGGTATTACGAATGCCGATCGTCAGGTAATTGGTGACACGAATCCGGACTTTACGTTTGGTATGACTCACAATTTTACTTATAAGAATTTCTCTTTGAGTTTTTTCCTGCAAGGTTGTGTCGGAGGTGATATTTTTAATGCAAACTTGCTTGAAGTGACTATGAGTGGTATTGGTAATATTCCTCAGAATATATATGAATCCCGTTGGACACCCGAAAATCGGGAGAATGCCAAATGGCCGAAAGCTTATGCCGGCTATGGGAGAACAATGAAGTTGTCCGACCGCTATGTAGAAGATGGATCTTATCTGAGAATGAAGAACATTAATCTGGGCTATAAGTTTATTTCTCCATTCAAAGGAATCGAATCTATCAATCTGTTTGCTTCCGTTAGTAATGTATTTACCATTTCGGGATATAGTTGGTATGATCCGGATGTAAATTCTTTCGGAAGTGATGCTTCCCGTCGTGGTGTAGACTTATTCTCATATCCAAGCAGTCGCACCTTCTCATTTGGTTTACAATGTACATTCTGATGTTTAACTCAAATCAAGAAAAGTCATGAAAAAAATAATATTCAAATCGTTTTTATTGTTATGGACGGTCTTGTTGGCATGTTCATGCAATGATTTACTGGATGAAAAGGCCTATGATTTTGTGTCGCCTGAGCAGTTGGGTGACAGTGAAAGTGCAGCTTCTCAGCTCGTGACAGGAGCCTATAATACGGTGATCACCAGCTTTATTGCTCCGGGATCTTATCTTTACCTGACCAATATGGACTGTGACTACGCATCAGGAGCTTCATGGGCATTCGGTAATGTGGGAGCGGGAAACCCACAAGGTTTTTGGGGGATAGACCACATGTGGCAAGGTAGTTATACGTTAATCCACCGGGCAAATCTGGGTATATCCAAGATTTCGGCAATGAGTAATCTGAGCCAGGAGAGTAAACAGGATGCTTTAGCTCAACTCTGTTTCCTTAAAGCATGGGCTTATTTTAATTTGGTGAGAAATTACGGTCCTGTACCTATTTTCCGGAAATCCATTTCGGAAGGAGAAGCTATGAGTCAACCTCGTGCATCGGTTTCGGATGTATATGCACATATTATCGAATTGTTGGAACAGGCTGAAGGTATGTACTCAAAAGATGATGCAGGTTTCGTGGTGGGGCATGCTTCAAATGGAGCTGCTAAAGCATTGTTGGCGAAGGTATATGTTACTATGGCTTCCGGGGCGATGTCCGGTGTGCCTATCGTGGTTAAGGGAGGAAATCCGAATATATTTGAACCACAACCTATCACGCACATTGCAAAGACTGTTGCAGGTTATGAGTCTTTTGATCCGGCCAAGTATTATGCGTTGGCACGTGACAAAGCTTGGGAGGTGATAAACGAATATACCCTGTTTGATAATTATATGGACGTATGGGCCATAGGAAACCGTAATAAGGGAGAACACATCTGGATGGCACAGGCCATCAGCGGTGATAAGGACTTTGGAAACACGATCTGTCAGGATTATGTGGGCATTTTCAAAGAAGACGGTACGATGGAAGGTAACTGGTATGGTATGCGCGATCACTGGTATCTGCTTTTCGAAGAACAGGATAAGCGTATTGTCGATGGAGTTATTCATCGATATGCGTCGGATGGTATATCCAATGGTAAGGTTATCTATAACTATTATCCCCGTTGGTATGCAGATAAAGTGGAGAATAAGGAGGTATATGACAGTCAGGGCAATGCTTTTGATGGTACGGAAGTCTATCATGAAGGTCAGGGGTGGACATTGGCGAAGTTGACAAAATTTACTTTTGTTACAGACCGGAAACAAAAAAACAGTGATTTTCACTTTCCGTTACTCCGTTTGCCGGATATCATGTTGATTTATGCTGAGGCTGTCAATGAATTGAATGGTGGGCCGGACGCTGAGGCCTATAATCAGGTGAACCGCATTCGTACGCGTGCACATGCCACTCCGTTCTCCGGAATGAATCAGGATGAATTCCGTTCGGCTGTACTGGAAGAGCGTGCCCGCGAATTGGCCTATGAAGCTGACCGCCGTTATGATCTTTTCCGTTGGGGTATCTATCTGGATGTGATGAATGCCATCGATATGGATGAGCATAATGTGACTAAACGTCGTTTGGAACGAAATCTTCTTTATCCGATACCTACCAGTGAAGTGAACTCTAATGATAAGATTGATTCTAATAATCCGGGATGGTAATGAATACATTCGTAACATTTAAAATTGAAGATGCAATGAAAACATTTAGATATATTTTATTCGTGTGGGTGATGCTGGGCTGTGGGCTTTTTGCATCATGTGAGGACGATGAAGTGGAATATGCTCCTTTGGCGGTTACAAGGGTATCTACCGTACTTGACCGTGAGCAGGGCATTGATCAGGCTAATCTTGCACAGTACATCATAGTGCAAGGTACGGGACTGAATGCTGTTAATTCAATTCTGGTGAATGATGTGCAGGTTGATTTGAAAGACGCATACATCACTTCCGGAGAAATTACTTTTCCGATTCCAAGAGTGATTCCGGGGGAAATAAATAATCTGATAACTTTAGGGAGTGGAAATTCTACAGTGACAGCTCCGATATCAGTGTTTATCCCCGAATTGGAAGTGAATGGAATGTTCAATGAATTTACACCGGCCGGTGATACAATGAAAGTAGTCGGCGATTATTTCGATCTTTATGAGATAACGACCGAATCGGGACAACTGTTCTTTGGTGGTAAAGAAGTGAAAATTACAAAATCAACGGGCAACAGCTTGAGTTTTGTATTGCCGGAAGATGCTGTAATGGGATCAAAAATTAAATTAGTCAGTCCGGTTTGTGGAGAGGTAACGGTTCCAGGTAAATATATGGAAAAAGGTAACATGCTGTGTGACTTTGATCCGTTTACCGGTTGGGGAGGTAGTAAATATGTGATAGATGGTCCTGTGCCTGCTCCGTACAGTGGATACTTCTCCCGTTTCAAGATCAATAAAGGGGATGCGAACGATTGGGACTGGAACGAGGTGACTACTATTGCACAGTGTGCTGTCGAATATTCTCCGGAGGTTATTGCCGATCAAAATAAATATTTGCTGAAGTTTGAAGTAAATACAATCAAACCATTGACTAAAAGGCAGATTCGTTTCTATTTTTCACAGATCAATTACGATTGGGAGCCTTTTGCATCGGGACTTGCTCTGAATACAAATGGAGAATGGAAAACCGTTTCTATTGATCTGGGAGAGATGTGGAAAGGAGATATTCCTAATGATGGAGTCCTGCAGATTATGGGTAATAGTTGGGCGGAAGATACGGACATCTGTTTTGATAATTTCCGTATCGTTCCCAAAGATTAAGGTGTGCTTAGCAAAAAGCAGATTATAATCTGCTTGATGTAGGGTAGAGTTGGTAAAAGAGGGAAGTTTTTATGGAACTATCCCTCTTTTTAACTCAGCCTGCAATATAAATCTAACAAAAATGATAATGCGAAAAATTCAATATCTGTTTCTTGCTTTGTTTATCTGCCTGGAAATCCAGGCACAAGACAAATTTAATATCAGGGGAGTGTTGCCTTGGCATAATTTTCTATCGGGACCTACTTCCTGGAATCTGTCGGATTACCGGATTTATCTGGATGAATGCCGGAAGAATGGTATCAATTTTATTGGTTTTCATAATTATACTGGTGGTGGAGAACGCTATGCCACCTATGTGGAACCTATGATAAAAATAGAATATAAAAATATTCTTCCGCAAGCTTGTTTTGATAATTCGATGACAGCCCGTTGGGGATATCTTCCGATGGCTGTGAAAGACTTTGCTTTTGATACGGGAAAGATATTTCAATTGCCTGTTGGTGCAGAAGCTTTTGGCAATAATGGTTCGATAACATCACATTCTTCTCGGGAACATTATGAAAAAGCTCAGTCCTTGATGAGGGATGTTCTGAAGATGGCACATGAACGGGGAATCCGAATGGCTATGGGATTTGAATTCGGAGTGATCCCTCCCGAATATTTTTCTTTGAATGTAGCCGGAGATTGTTTTTATTGGGCAGGTGAATCGAATATGATCCCCAATCCGAAAAGTCAGATAGCTGCTGAGATACATTATGCGGCAATTGATGATATCCTAAACACTTATCCGGATATCGATTATATCTGGATGTGGCTGAATGAACATTCATTTATGGGTGTCGATGTTCAGAAAGCACTTAGAGATAAACCCTTTGCCCGGGCTTATCAAGAGAATCAGGCACTCTTTAAAGAGGCTGCCGATTCATCGGCTCGTTTTGTCGGGGTATGGGCATTGGAATACATGAAATTGACTTATAAACATTTGAAATCAAAAGGCTCTCGTGCAAAGTTAATCCTTGGTGGTTGGGGAGGGGGACATCAGTTGCCTTCTTTATTGAAAGGACTGGATAGGGCCTTACCACAAGATATTATTTTCAGTTGCCTTAATCCGGATTTAGGAAAAAGTCCGCAACCTGATTTCTTGGAAGAGATTGCCCGAAACCGTAGTGTTTGGGCTGTACCCTGGTTGGAGGGGGATCATCAACTCTGGCATTTTCAGCCGAGGGTCAATATGATGCGTGAACAGGTAAAGCTTGCTGCCGAACAAAATCTGGACGGAGTAATTGCTATTCACTGGCGTACAGAGGAACCCCGTTTTAATTTTCGAACGTTTGCCCGTTTTGCTTCGGATAAGGGTGCTGACGAGAGTGTAGATCAATTGTATGACCGATATCTGACAGAGGAATTTGGGGAAGAAGCCGCAAAAGAAATGACTCCTTTACTTGCCAGAATGGATCGTGAACAGATTCAATGGAATGTACCGTCACCGGAATTTTATGCATATACTCCGGAATGGGGATTATTAGATGAAAATAATGTGCGAATACGACAAGAGTTGGTGTCTTCGGGAGAATCGTTATTGAAAAAGTTAAGAGGAGAGAAACGGGAGAATCTGAAACGTTTCATAGCAATGTTCCGTTTTGAGCTGTTGTTGGGTGAGGTAGATCGGGCTATGATGCCTGCTTTTATCTTAAAAAAGAAGGAAGTGCAAGGTGAGGAAATAAATGGTTCGCAGGAGTATATGGACGCATATCGGCTGTTAGTTTCAGCCCCTGTTAAAGAAATGTTTGATACTTATATGGAACGTGTTCATTCTCGTGGAGAATTGGGAGTACTTAGCTCTTTGAATCAACGTGTGTGGCGCGAATATAATGATCTTAAAATTTATCTGGAAAACAAAATAAAAGAAAAATGAAACGAATGGCATATCACCTGCTGGCTATCTTAATTTTGGGGATGGCAGCATCGGCTGTCAAAGCACAGATTTTGTTAACAGCTTCTGCTACGCCGATTGAAGAATATGCGGCGGTAGAACTTCAGCGGTATTATTATCAGCTGTCCGGACGCTTGTTGTCCATCGATCATGAAGAAGTACCGGACAGGAAAACGGAATTTGTTCTGACAAGACTGGATCATCCGTTAGTGAAGTCTTGGAGAGACAAAGGAGTATTACCTCTGAAGTCCATGCCGGGAGAGCAGGGATATGTCATTCGGACAGTAAAAGAAAAAGGCAGGGAATTGGTTGTCATTGCAGGTGTTGATGCCAATGGATTGCTTTATGGTGTATATGGGTTGCTGGAAGATCACTTAGGAATGCGTTTCTATATGAATGGAGATGTATATCCTGATAGGAAAGAGGTTCAGACGAGAATACCGTTGATTCAAGATGAACGAACTCCGACAGTGGCTATCCGTGGATTTCTTCCCTGGACTAATTTTCCGCAATCGGCTACCATTTATTCTTGGGATGATTGGCGTTACATCATAGATCAGGCAGCACGGATGCGTATGAACTTCATTATGATTCATAACTATAACGGGTTTTGCGGACATAATGAACTGTTTCATAATTTTGAATACAAAGGGCATTTATCGCGTGGATGGATGCCTACCATAAAGACAGGACACGGATGGGGCTGTTCCGGATGGAATATCAACGAATATCTTTTCGGGGCATCTGAAGTTTATGATGATTATGATTTTGGGGCAGACTATGGCTTGCATAATGAAACGTTGACGAATGGCCAGATCAAAGAGAAAGGAGCAACTATATTCCGTAAGGTGATTGCCTATGCACACTTACGTGGTGTAAAAATAGGTTTAGGGTTAGATATTGATGTCGTTTTGCCGGAATATCAGTCTGAACCGGATAACAAAGACTTGATAAAGGTACAGGTCGCAGAAATAGCTCGTGAGTATCCGGAATTGGACTATCTGCTTTGTTTTCAATCCGAAGGTCAGAAAAATGAGGCTTTTTATGCCCGTTGGCGAAGAGTCTTTGATGGATTTTATGAAGAGATGAAGCGGAAGTCGCCTTTTACCCGTATAGCTGTATCGGGCTGGGGGCTAACTGCGGAATCGGTGAATAGTCTGCCTGAAGATGTCATTTGTGCCCCTATATCTTACTATTCGGCCGCTTTTGAGCCGGGAAGTGTTTATGGAAATCGTGAATACTGGGGATGTCCCTGGCTGGAACGTGATTTTAACAGTTCTGAGTATTACTATCCTTATAATGTAGATCTTTCGGAAACAATCCGGGCCTTTGGAGATGCTTCTGCCAATATGAACGGATTTTATGCGCTGACATGGAGATTGGCGGATGCTATTTCTCCAAAGATGTGGTACATCAGTAAGGCTCCTTGGTATAATCATGAAGTGCTGGACTCTTCGGAGAAAGTGTATCGGGATTTTGCACTTGCCAATTATGGAGAAAATGCAGTGGATGCCATTACTGACATTATCGATCAAAACGAACCTTTTGCTACCGATTTCGGTGAGTGTCAGGAAACACCCGGATTTAATCAGATGGTACATACTTATCCGTTGATGAATCTTTATTCGATGACTTTTGGGGGAAAGAATGGAAAGGATGTGGAGATAAAGGCCACCGGATATGCAGAGAAAAAAGGTACAAAAAATGCTCCTTGTGATGAAGGAGGAGAGTGCGTGGGATATATTATGGCTGATGACTGGTTGCAGTATCCGGCAGTTGATTTTAGTAATAGTCCCGAACGAATGTCCATACGGATTGCTTCTGCATCTTCGGGTGGTGTTGCTACTGTTTATCTGGATCGATTGGGAGGACCTGTTATCGCTCGGTTTGAAGTAAAGAACACGGAAGGTTGGCAATCCTGGAAATCATTGACCGTTCCGGTGAAAGGGTTAAAAGGTGTTCATACGCTTTATGTTCGTTTTCAACCTTTTAATGTAATAGCCAAAGCTGGGAAATTAGCTGATAAACAGCTGAAAACAATTGATAGTTGTATGGCCGTTACTTCGGATGTACTTCAACAATTGCGTCTCTCCCGATTACGAGCACGTATTCAGGGAGCAGCATGCCATATAGTTTTGAATACTGATTTTGAAAATTATCAATGGAATGATTTACCGGGGAAAATGGATGAATGGGCGCGTAGCTTTTTGTATCGTATTGAAGATATTTCTTCCTATGGAAACATTATGAGTACTCAGAATCGGTTTGTGAAACAGAACTATGTAGAGAAGATCAACCAGCTACGTAAACAGCAACGGGTACAGGCTCCTTCGCATATTATAGCTAAAGGTACTCTTGAGGGAGCACAGATTAGTTGGCGTAATGAAGAGCCGGCAGTAAGTTCCTTCGTGGTTTGTCGTAATGGAGAAGAGATTGATACATTGGCGTCTGATGTGAATTGTTATCAGGATAAGTTTCATGGAGCAGCTTCGTATACGGTATATGCAGTGGATATTGAAGGGCATAAAAGCCCTTTGGGAATACCTGCCGATTGTCTGGCCGGGAGTGCTGACCGGGAAGCTCCGGTTATTGTGATTAATTCCCCGTTGACTTCAATAATGGAGGGAACTCCGTTGCACATTCGGTTTTCAGTCGTTGAAAATCGGTTACCGGAATTTGTATCCGGGATATTTCACTATCGGAGAACAGGAGAGAAAGTGTGGAAAAAAATACCATTTAAGCACCGGACCAGAGGTGTCTTCACATTAACCTTACCTGCTTCTGAGATTACGCGTCAGGGAATAGAATACTACATTTCGGTTTCAGATTCTGACAATGTATTTTGCTATCCGGGTTCGGCTCCGGCTCGGAATCATACGGTGGTAGTAACTGAGGTACCGGGAGATGATAAACCCGAAGTTCCGATGATAAAACCAATTTGTGGTAAACGTATGTTTTGGAGTCGTGTGCCAAATGTGGAAATGTATCGCATCTATCGTAGCAGAACTCCTAATTTTAAAATCGGAGCAGATACGTTTGTGACGTTTGTAGCGGGAAATACACAGAGTTTTGCCGATAATGGATTTGATTTCGACGGGACTTCTCTGAAAGGAACTTATTATTATTGCGTGACTTCCGTATCCTTTTGGGATCATGAAAGTGAGGCATCAGAAATCATTCAAATAGATTATTAATGAAAAGAATTGGAATATATATTGTTATTGTAGTATGCATCCTGTCTTGCATATCTTCGCGAAGGAACCTCTTGACAGAAACCAGATTGATGTTGGTTGATACGAGAGCAACTGAACATACGGCGGCATTGTTCTATAACTTGCGGCAACTGACCGGAAAACGGGTGGTTTATGGACAACATAATTATGAAATGGATGGGTTCGATTCGGATAGTACACGCTGGAGGGATGAGGCAAACCGATGTGATGCGTATGATGTGACGGGGGCTTATCCTGCTTTGGCTAGTTTTGATTTCCTTCATTTTACGAATCCTCGTAGTTGGGAAACAAAAGAATTGAATTACATACAGGAAAAATTCCATGTTGCATATAATCGGGGAAATGTTATTACGTTCTGTTGGCATTATTATAATCCGGTGACCGGAGGAAATTTTTATGATACAACACAAGTGGTTCGTCATATCTTGCCGGGAGGTTCTTATCATGCTACCTTCAAAGCCGATTTGAAGATCATTGCTGATTTTGCACACAATGCAAAGGGCGATGACGGAGAGTTGATTCCGATCATATTCCGTCCTTGGCATGAGTTTGATGGTAATTGGTTTTGGTGGGGAAAAAATCATTGTTCAGTTGAAGAATTTAAAAAATTGTATCGGTTTACAGTCACTTATCTCAGAGATTCTTTAGAGGTGCATAACTTTTTATATGCATTTTCTCCGGACTGTGGTTTCACTACTGAGGCCGAATATCTGGAACGTTATCCGGGAGACAAATATGTAGATGTTGTAGGTATGGATAATTATTGGGATTTTCGTCCGGATGGGGGAGATACCTCCCTGGTAGTTCTGAAAGCCCGTATCCTTACACAATATGCGCAAAAGCATGGAAAACTTTCTGCCATTACTGAGACAGGTACACAGACACGTGATTCATTGTGGTATACACAATTGTTATCTATTCTGCGTTCGGAAGGGGTAGCCTTGAATTATGTATGCACTTGGTCGGGGTTTTCTCCTTATAAAGGACATCCGGCAGCAGCCGATTTTTGTCGGTTTAAGAGGGACACTTTGGTGCTCTTCGCTGATGAAATTCCTAATTTTTATACTTGGCACTGAACCTGCTTATAAATAATATCATGGAATGCTAAGATAGTATTAGGTATACATCCATCCAACGCCTATCTTTGCAATATCACTTTCAGGGTGGAAAGAATCTTATAAATAAAATATCTGATGATTATGAAAATCCTATCGACTATCCTATTAACCTTGTTGATTGTGCTTGGGGCGTGCACTTCTCCTCAGGTTTCTCCTGATCCCTTTGTCCGTGTGTCAAACGGACGTCTGACGGTGAATGGAAAACCCTATTATTATATAGGAACTAATTTTTGGTATGGAGCTATTTTGGGGTCACAGGGACAAGGAGGTAACCGGGAGAGATTACTTCGTGAACTGGATTATTTGAAGGCTCTTGGTATTAACAATTTGCGTGTTCTTGTTGGAGCAGACGGAAAAGATGGGATTCCGACGAAAGCTGAGCCTGCACTTCAGGTGGAAGCCGGTGTGTATAATGATACTATTTTTGACGGGCTCGATTTCTTCCTGTCGGAGTTGGATAAACGGGATATGTATGCCGTACTTTTCCTGAATAACAGCTGGGAGTGGTCGGGCGGATATTCCCAGTATCTTTATTGGGCGGGACATGGTGAAGTGCCTATGCCGAATGTAGCCGGATGGGATGCTTTTTCGAATTATGTGGCACAATATGCTAAGTCGGAAAAAGCACACCATTTGTTCCGGAATCATATTACTCACGTTGTAAATCGTGTCAATCGGTATACTGGAAAAAAATATAGTGAAGATCCTGCAATTATGTCTTGGCAGATAGGTAATGAACCCCGTCCGTTCGGTGAGGACAATAAAAAGAGTTTTGCAGCCTGGATTGCCGATTGCGCTGCTCTTATTAAATCTATGGATTCTAACCATCTGGTTTCTATTGGATCGGAAGGAATGGCCGGTTGTGAGGGGGATTTGTCACTTTGGACTTCTATCCATGCCGATGCGAATGTTGATTATACTACGATTCATATTTGGCCGAATAATTGGGGATGGATCGATAAGAAAGATATTCCGGGTACCATCGGGCAGGCAATAGAAAACACCTGCTCTTATATCGATATGCATGTGCAGGAAGCTTTTAAGATAAACAAGCCGCTGGTACTTGAAGAGTTTGGTTTACCGAGAGACAGTGTGAAGTTTACTTCGAATACTTCCACTGTTCAGCGGGACCGGTATTACAGAGCTGTGTTTGATATCGTCGAAAAGCATGCTGCCGAAAAGGGTGTTTTCCAAGGATGTAACTTCTGGGCATGGGGTGGATTTGCGGAACCTCAACATCTCTTTTGGCAAAGGGGAGATGACTATATGGGAGATCCCGGGCAGGAGGAACAAGGGCTGAATTCGGTTTATGCAACAGATTCGACGATAAATATGATAAAGGAGGCGGTAAGTGATATTAACCAGATAATTCAGAAACAATGAAAATGAAATTAATATGCTTTTTGATGTTGAGTGTGTTTTTTATTTTTCCGGTTCGGGCTAAAAACACATTCGGGAAGAAAAAAGACAAAGTGACGCGCTTGCATTTTTATGACCTGAATAAGAATGGGCGGATGGACACTTATGAAAACCCTTCTGCTCCTGTGGAGTATCGTGTGGAGCATCTTTTGTCACAGATGACTTTGGAGGAAAAGGTAGGACAGATGCTTACTTCATTGGGGTGGCCCATGTACGAACGGGTGGGAGAGGACATCCGCCTGACCCCTCAGTTGGAGAAAGAAATCGGAGAGTACCATATCGGATCGCTCTGGGGTTTTATGCGGGCTGATCCGTGGACGCAACGTACGTTGCATACCGGACTCAATCCTTCGCTGGCTGCCCGAGCGTCCAATCGTCTTCAATCTTACGTCATAGAACATAGCCGTTTGGGTATTCCGCTGTTTCTGGCGGAAGAATGTCCGCATGGCCACATGGCGATTGGTACAACAGTATTTCCGACTTCCATCGGTCAGGCAAGTACCTGGAATCCGGAACTGATCCGGCAGATGGGACGTGTCATTGCTATTGAAGCAAGTGCTCAGGGAGCACACATCGGCTATGGACCGGTACTCGACTTGGCCCGTGATCCGCGTTGGTCGCGTGTAGAGGAAACTTATGGAGAAGATCCTTATCTGAATGGGGTGATGGGAACTGCTCTGGTACGTGGTTTTCAGGGAGAGACATTAAACGACGGTAAAAGCGTGATAGCGACCCTCAAACATTTTGCTTCGTATGGCTGGACGGAAGGCGGACATAACGGAGGTACTGCCCATATAGGCGAGCGCGAACTGGAAGAGGCTATCTTTCCTCCTTTTCGTGAGGCGGTAGGTGCCGGGGCATTGTCTGTGATGAGTTCATACAATGAAATAGACGGAAATCCATGTACCGGAAGTCGTTATTTGTTAACGGATATCCTGAAAGATCGTTGGCAATTCAAAGGTTTTGTCGTGTCCGATTTGTATGCTGTCGGAGGATTACGGGAACATGGTGTTGCCGGCAATGACTATGAGGCGGCCATAAAGGCCGTGAATGCCGGAGTGGATAGTGATTTGGGAACGAATGTCTATGCTGAGCAGTTGGTTGCTGCGGTCAAAAGAGGGGATGTTGCTGTAGCAACGATAGATAAGGCGGTACGTCGCATTTTATCTCTCAAATTCCAAATGGGATTGTTTGATGATCCATTTGTAGATGAAAAGCAGGCAGTACAACTTGTTGCCTCTTCCGAACATACCGGACTGGCTCGTGAAGTAGCCCGTCAGTCAATCGTTCTGCTTAAGAATAAGGACAAGCTGTTGCCGTTGAAGAAGGATATTCGTACCCTTGCTGTTATAGGTCCCAATGCCGATAATGTGTATAATATGCTTGGAGACTATACTGCTCCTCAAGCCGATGGGACTGTAGTGACAGTCTTGGATGGAATTCGACAAAAGGTCTCTAAAGAAACTCGTGTGCTGTATGCCAAGGGGTGTGCAGTGCGTGATTCTTCCCGTACCGGATTTAAAGATGCTATAGAAACAGCCCGTAATGCCGATGCCGTAGTAATGGTGATGGGAGGATCGAGTGCCCGGGATTTTTCCTCGGAATATGAAGAAACCGGTGCGGCAAAAGTCACTATAAATCAGATCAGTGATATGGAAAGTGGCGAAGGCTATGATCGAGCCACACTTCATCTTATGGGAAGACAACTGGAGTTGTTGGAAGAAATCTCCAAGTTGGGTAAACCGGTGGTATTGGTATTGATTAAAGGGCGTCCGTTATTGATGGAGGGAGCTATTCAAGAGGCAGAGGCAATTGTGGATGCCTGGTATCCGGGCATGCAGGGAGGGAATGCTGTGGCCGATGTGCTTTTCGGTGATTACAATCCCGCAGGACGTCTCACTCTTTCTGTGCCACGTTCGGTCGGTCAGTTGCCGGTATACTACAATACAAGACGGAAAGGAAATCGTAGCCGATATGTTGAAGAACCGGGTACTCCTCGTTATCCTTTCGGTTATGGTCTTAGTTATACAACTTTTTCCTATACGGATATGAAAGTGCAGGTAACTGAAGGAAGTGATGATTGCCGGGTAGATGTAACAGTAACCATACAAAATCAGGGTACTGCAGATGGTGATGAAGTGGCACAACTCTATTTCCGGGATGACGTAAGCAGTTTTACGACTCCTGCCAAGCAGTTACGGGCGTTCAGCCGTATTCACCTGAAGGCTGGTGAATCCCGAGAAGTAACTTTTACTCTTGATAAGAAGTCATTGGCTCTGTATATGCAAGAGGGGGAATGGGTGGTCGAACCGGGACGCTTTACAATAATGGTGGGAGGCTCTTCCGAGGATATTGCCTGCCGACAAGCATTTGAGATAAACCGAAAATATACTTTTAAAATGTAAACGTCATGAACAGATCAAGAGATAAAGTGCGTTGTGCACTCAATCATCAGAATGCAGGTAGTATACCGGTTGATTTCGGGTCTACAGCAGTCACGGGTATCCATTGCCGTATTGTGGAAGCGCTAAGAAACTATTATGGACTGGCACCCCGTCCGGTGAAGATTGTAGATGCTTTTCAGATGTTAGGAGAGATAGATGCGGAACTAGCCGAAAAGATCGGAGTAGACTGTATAGGTATAGGTGGACCCAAAGATATCTTCGATTTGGATACGACTCGTATGCACGAACAGACGACCCCTTGGGGGCAACGGGTGTTGGTGCCTGAAGCAATGGATTTAACTCCTGATATGCGGGGAGATGTATATGTGTATGCCGGTGGGGATCAAAATTATCCCCCCAGTGCCGTGATGCCCAAAGGATGTTATTTCATTAATGCTATTGAGCGTCAGCAGCCCATTGAAGAAGATCGTTTGGACCCGGAAGACAATGTAGAAGAGTTCGGGCTATTGACAGAGAATGATCTGGCTTATTACTGTGCTGAGGCAGACAAGGCATATCAGACCGGCAGAGCTGTTGTTGCCAGTTTCGGGGGAACGGCTCTGGGGGATGTTGCTTTTGTTCCTGGTATGGGATTGAAGCAGCCCAAGGGGATTCGTAGTGTGGTAGAATGGTATATGTCTACTGCTATGCGGCAGGACTATTTGCATCAGGTATTTGAGAAAGAGATCGACATTGCCATTGCCAATTATGAAAAACTCTGGGCTGCATTAGGAGATAAGATAGATGTGGTGTTGACATGTGGGACCGATTTCGGTTCCCAGGAATCACAGTTTTGCTCTATAGATACCTTCCGTGAGCTTTGGTTACCACACTATCGACGGATGAATGATTGGATACATCAACATACTACCTGGAAAATCTTTAAGCATTCCTGTGGAGCTATTATCCCGATTCTACCCGGATTGATCGAAGCCGGATTTGATATTATCAATCCGGTTCAGATTAATGCCAAAGACATGGATTCCAGAAGATTGAAAGAGGAATTCGGCAGTCAATTGACCTTTTGGGGCGGTGGGGTAGATACGCAAAAGATACTGCCTTTCGGTACTCCCGATGAGATACGTCGCCATGTAATGGGGCAGTGTGAGATATTGGGCCGTGACGGAGGTTTTGTTTTCAATGCTGTCCATAATGTTCAGGCCAATGTTCCGGTAGACAATGTAGTTGCGATGTTCGATGCTCTAAAGGATATCTCTTGATAATCTTCAGAAAATACTATTCCTACCATGTTTTGCCTGTATTGATCATCAGATGGCTTTGAAATTCTCTTAAAGTCCCCTGATAGATCGGTTGGCAAATCGTAAAATCATCTCGCTGTACAATAAATTTATGTTAGGTAATCTTTAAGAAAGAGTATCTATATATTATTAATCTTATAAATGATAAAAGCTATGAACAACCTCAATGAATTATATGAAGCCATTTTGGCCGGTAAATTGGAACAGGCAGTCAGTGTTACCCGGGAAGCTGTTGCCGGAGGAGTAGCACCCCACGAAATCATTAATGAATATATGATTAAAGCCATGGAAGCCATTGGAACACGTTTTGAATCGGGACAAGTGTTTGTTCCGAACCTCTTGATGAGTGCCCGTGCCATGCGTGGTGCCCTCGATATACTCAAACCACTGATGCAAGGGCAGGTCAATTCGTATATTGGTCGGATTGTGATTGGTACGGTAAAAGGGGATTTGCATGATATAGGTAAGAACTTGGTTGCTTCGATGTTTGAAGGATGTGGGTTTGAAGTCATCAATCTGGGAGTGGATGTATCGAGTGATAAATTCATTTCTGCGGCATTGGAAAATAAGGCAGATATTATTTGCATGTCCGCACTGCTCACCACTACCATGAATTACATGAAGGAAGTGATCGATGCCCTTGAAACCTCCGGGTTGAGGGGAAAAGTAAAAGTAATGGTAGGAGGAGCACCTGTCAGCGATGCCTTTGCCAAATCTATCGGTGCCGATGCCTATACCAGTAATGCCAATGCAGCCGTAATAATGGCCAAGAAGTTGATAAACGCCTGTTGAATATGCCACTGGTGAATTCCCATATTGTTGAAGAGTGTCTGCCTTTCACTTCGTTGAGACTCGATCCGGAGGATATTAATCTTTCAATGGGAGCCGGTTACGTGCCTGATGCGGAGATACAGGCAATATCTGATGCATTGGAAACAGAGATTGCCGGAATTTGTACACCCCGCTTTCTGTATGCTCTGTTCGATGCCGAGCCGGCCGGTACTTGTGAGGTGGGAGTAAACGGTATTTCTCTGAAAACAGGATCTGTTATAACTCCTTATCTTAAAGATGCTGCGGGCTATGTACTCTTTGTTGCTACTGCGGGGTACGAGTTTGAGGCTTTTCAGCATAGGATAGGCAGTCAGGGAGACATCTTACGCGAATTTCTTCTGGATGCTTACGGTTCGGCAATTGCTGAAGCAGTTGTCCGTGAAGTATGCCGGAAAGTGGAATCCCGAATGTTTCCTTTGGGATACGGAGTCAGTCATCCTTACAGTCCCGGTTATTGCGGATGGCACGTCACGCAACAGCAGTTGCTTTTCAGCTGCTTGCCTGAATTTCCCTGCGGGGTCCGATTGAGTGATTCTTCGCTGATGTCGCCTATTAAATCGGTCAGTGGTATTATTGCTTATGGTCCATGTATTGTCAAACGGAAATATGGATGCGAACTATGCGGCAAAGCCGATTGCTATAAAAACAGAAATAAACTAAACAGATAGAATGTTATGGAACTATCACTATATATAAAAGATAAATTAGTATCAGGAAAACGGGTAGCCATCCCCATTATGACCCATCCGGGTATTGAATTGTTAGGGAAACAGGTATCGGATGCCGTAACGAACGGTGAAATTCATTATCACGCTATCCGTGCATTGAACGAATGTTTTCCGCAATCGGCGGCTTGTACCACTATTATGGATCTTACCGTGGAAGCAGAAGCTTTTGGAGCTCGACTTAGTATGTCCCCCAATGAAGTACCCAGTGTTTGCGGACGTTTGCTCACTGGATATGCAGATGTTGAGGCTTTGCAGATTCCTTCGGTCGAATCGGGACGCATGCCTCAGTATTTGCTGGCCGACCGCCTGGCAGCAGAAGGAATAGACAAGCCCGTGCTGGCCGGTTGTATCGGTCCCTATTCTCTGGCAGGTCGTCTATACGATATGACGGAAATTATGATGGCTATCTATACCGAGCCCGATACTGTCCTGCTTTTACTGGAGAAATGCACGGAATTCATTCTCCGTTATTGTCTGGCTATCAAAGAGACCGGAGTGGCCGGTGTTATTATGGCGGAACCGGCTGCCGGACTTCTTTCGAATGAAGATTGTCAACGCTATTCTTCGGTCTATGTGAAACGTATTATCGATGCTGTCCAAGATGATTCGTTTGCAGTTATTCTGCATAATTGCGGTAACACCGGACATTGCACTGCTGCTATGCTGGCTACCGGTGCTAAAGGGTATCATTTCGGAAATAAAGCGGATATGATAACTGCTCTCCGGGAATGCCCTTCGGATGTATGGGTGATGGGTAATCTGGACCCTGTAGGAGTGTTCAGGGTACTGACGCCTGAAGATGTTTTTGCACGGACAGAAGAACTTCTGACCTGTACCGGAGAATACGCTAACTTTATTATATCCACCGGTTGCGATACTCCGCCCGAAGTACCTTTTGACAATATTCAGGCCTTTTATCTGGCTGTAGAGAAGTACAATAAGGGTAGGTGAATGATAATACCAGTATTGGATAATATTGTACTTGTTTTCAAGGGGGAACCCTCGTACTTTTGCATAGTATTCATCGTTAAATAAACGAATTATGATAAAGAGAATAAAGATATTAGCTACAGGTGCACTGCTATTGGCAGGATTGGGTGCCTGTTCACCTTCCGGAAAGAAAACAGGAGCGGATTCGACTGTCGACACTCTGCGAACGACGGAAACAGTGAATTTACTGAATAATCTACGGAAGGTTCCCACACAGGGGATTATGTTTGGTCATCATGACGATCCGCTTTACGGTGTCGGCTGGGAAGGTGACGAAGATCGCAGTGACGTGAAAAGTGTGTGTGGTGATTATCCGGCTGTCATGTCGTTTGATCTGGGCCACATTGAACTGGAAAGAGAGAAAAGTCTGGATAACGTGCCGTTTCGCAAAATACGTCAGGAGACGATTAATCAATATAAAAGGGGAGGAGTGGTTTCTTTTAGCTGGCATCTCGATAACCCCTTGACCGGTAAAGATGCGTGGGATGTGAGTGATACGACGGTTGTAGCTTCCATACTGCCCGGTGGTGTACATCATGCGAAATTTATAAGTTGGCTCGATGCTGTTGCAGCCTTTATGAATACTTTGGAGACGGAAGAAGGTACAAAAATACCGGTTATTTTCCGTCCCTGGCACGAGCATACCGGCAGTTGGTTCTGGTGGGGACAAAATCTTTGCACGGCCGACCAGTATAAGGCTCTTTGGCGGATGACGCATGATCGTATGCATGCCCGGGGAGTAAAGAACCTGCTTTATGCTTATTCACCGGGATCGGAACCCAAAGATTCGACTGCTTATCTGGAGCGTTATCCGGGAGATGATATCATCGATCTGGTGGGCTTTGACACCTATCAGTTCGACCGGACACAATATATGGAGCAATTGGATAAGTCGCTTGCTATCCTGACTGAAGTAGGTAAGGCGCACGATAAGCCTATAGCCATTACCGAAACCGGTTTCGAGGCTATTCCCGATTCTGTCTGGTGGACACAGACTCTCTATCCGGTAATCAGCAAGTATCCTATCAGTTATGTGTTGGTGTGGCGCAATGCACGTGAAAGGGTAAACCACTATTATGCTCCTTATCCCGGACAGGTGTCCGCCGATGACTTTGTGAAGTTCTACCGTGAACCGAAAACTCTGTTTGTGTCGGACGTGAAGAACCTTTATAAGTAGAAAATCAAATAAATAACGATAAAAACACTGTCCATTATGAGTCTGTTTAATGATAAAGTTGCTAAATTGCTTGCCGGGCATGAAGCACTGCTGATGCGTAAGAATGAACCGGTAGAAGAGGGAAACGGAGTGATTACGCGTTACCGTTACCCTGTACTGACTGCAGCGCATACTCCTGTCTTCTGGCGATACGACCTGAACGAGGAGACGAATCCTTTTTTGATGGAACGTATCGGTATGAATGCGACGTTGAATGCCGGAGCCATTAAGTGGGATGGGAAGTACCTGATGTTGGTGAGAGTGGAGGGAGCAGACCGCAAATCTTTTTTTGCTGTTGCCGAAAGCCCGAACGGTATTGATAATTTCCGCTTCTGGGAGTATCCGGTGACCTTACCCGAAGATGTGGTTCCTGCAACCAATGTATACGATATGCGTCTCACTGCCCATGAAGATGGGTGGATATATGGCATCTTTTGTGCCGAACGGCACGATGACAATGCTCCCATAGGTGATTTATCGTCAGCTACAGCCACTGCCGGCATTGCCCGTACCAAAGACCTGAAAAATTGGGAACGTCTGCCGGATCTGAAAACAAAGAGTCAGCAACGTAATGTGGTGCTGCACCCCGAGTTTGTGGATGGAAAGTATGCACTTTATACCCGTCCGCAAGACGGATTTATCGATACCGGTAGCGGAGGTGGTATCGGATGGGCATTGATTGACGATATAACCCATGCCGAGGTTGGAGAAGAGAAGATCATCGACAAACGATATTATCATACCATCAAGGAGGTGAAGAACGGTGAAGGGCCGCATCCTATCAAGACTCCTCAGGGATGGCTTCATCTGGCACACGGAGTACGCAATTGTGCTGCCGGGCTCAGGTATGTATTGTATATGTATATGACATCGTTGGATGATCCCACCCGGCTGATAGCTTCTCCGGCGGGGTACTTTATGGCTCCGGTAGGAGAAGAGCGCATTGGGGATGTGTCGAATGTGCTTTTTTCGAATGGTTGGATAGCCGACGATGACGGAAAAGTATTTATCTACTATGCTTCGTCGGACACCCGTATGCATGTAGCTACCTCAACTATCGAACGGTTGGTGGATTACTGCCTGCACACTCCTCAGGACGGCTTTTCTTCCTCAGCTTCGGTAGAGATACTGAAAAACCTGATTGAACGAAATCTGAGATTGATGAAATAAGAAAACTAAGAATAGAATGACTGCCATGATTACACTGAAAGAGAAGATCGGTTACGGACTGGGCGATATGGCTTCGTCCATGTTCTGGAAACTGTTCGGGTCCTATCTGATGATTTTTTATACCGATGTATTCGGCTTGCCTGCTGCCGTGGTAGGAACCATGTTTCTGATTACCCGGGTATGGGATTCGGCTTTCGATCCGATCGTGGGAGTGATTGCCGATCGCACACAGACCCGCTGGGGGAAATTTCGTCCTTATCTGCTGTATCTTGCCGTTCCTTTTGCACTGATTGGTATTTTTACTTTCACCACTCCGGAGTTGAATGATACCGGAAAACTGGTCTATGCCTACATCACCTATTCTTTGATGATGATGGTATATTCGGCTATCAATGTGCCTTATGCTTCACTGCTGGGAGTGATGAGTCCTGACCCGAAAGAACGGAATACCCTGTCCACTTACCGTATGACTTTTGCCTATATCGGCAGTTTTATTGCTTTGCTGCTCTTCATGCCGATGGTCAACCTGTTTGGTGGTGCAGAAGACGAGCAACGGGGATGGATGTTGAGTGTGGTGGTGATTGCTGTGATGTGTGCGGCTCTGTTTTATCTTTGTTTCGCCTTGACACGTGAACGGGTAAAACCGATCAGGGAAGTACAAAACTCCCTGAAAGACGATTTGAAAGATTTGCTTCACAACCGTCCGTGGTGGATTCTGCTCGGAGCCGGAGTGGCAGCTTTGGTATTCAATTCTATTCGTGACGGAGCTACGGTTTATTACTTCAAGTACTTTGTTGTGGAAGAGGATTACTCCACGGTTTCCTTCTTTGGCGTTTCTTTTGTGCTGAGCGGCCTTTATCTGGCAGTGGGACAGGCTGCCAATATTGTGGGAGTGATTCTTGCAGCTCCGGTCAGTAACCGCATTGGCAAAAAAAACACATACATGGGAGCCATGAGTCTGGCTACTCTCCTTTCCGTTATCTTTTATTGGTTTGGGAAAGGAGACATCACCCTGATTTTTGTTTTTCAGGTGCTGATCAGTATCTGTGCCGGAAGTATTTTCCCTTTGCTCTGGTCCATGTACGCCGACTGTGCTGACTATTCGGAACTGAAGACCGGCAACCGGGCTACAGGTCTGATCTTTTCGTCTTCGTCCATGAGCCAGAAGTTCGGTTGGGCTATCGGAAGTGCACTGACCGGTTGGTTGTTGGCTTACTTCGGCTTTCGTGCCAACGAAGTGCAGAGTGTAGAGGCTATTCATGGGATTAAGATGTTTCTCAGCTGGTTGCCCGCTGTCGGAACAGTTCTGTCCGTCGTTTTCATCAGTATGTATCCGCTGTCGGAGAAGAAGATGAGAGAGGTGACTTCAGAGTTGGAGAAGAGAAGAAAGGCTATTCAATCATAATTCAGACATCATATGGACGAGATTCTTAAACAAGAAATGCAGAAAGAGCTTACTACCCGTATTCTTCCTTACTGGATGGAACGGATGGTAGATCAGGAGAACGGTGGATTTTACGGACGCATCACCGGACAGGAGGAATTAATACCCCGGGCCGATAAAGGGGCTATTCTGAATGCGCGTATTTTATGGACCTATTCTGCTGCCTATCGTCTGCTGGGTAGAGAGGAGTACAAAGAGATGGCAAACCGTGCCAAACGATACCTTATCGACCACTTTTATGATTCCGAGTTCGGAGGGGTCTACTGGTCACTCAACTATAGAGGTGAGCCGCTGGATACCAAGAAACAGATTTATGCCATCGGCTTTGCCATTTACGGACTGAGCGAGTTCCATCGGGCTACCGGAGATCCGGAAGCATTGATGTATGCCGTCCGTTTATTCAATGATATAGAGTCCCACAGCTTTGATGGGCTGAAGAATGGTTATTGTGAAGCGCTTACCCGTGAATGGAACGAAATAGCCGATATGCGCCTCAGCGAGAAAGATGCGAATGAACGCAAGACTATGAATACCCATCTGCATATCCTCGAACCTTACACCAACCTGTACCGGGTCTGGAAAGATGCACGGCTGGAACGTCAGCTCTACAACCTGATAGGACTTTTTACAGAGAAGATACTGGATAAGGACACATCCCATTTACAACTCTTTTTCGATAACGACTGGCAAAGCAAATACCCGGTCGTCTCTTATGGACATGATATCGAAGCCTCATGGTTGTTGCATGAAGCCGCCCGGGTATTGGGAGACGCCGGACTCATTGCGGAGATAGAACCTGTTGTAAAGAAGATAGCTGCGGCTGCATCCGAAGGACTTACCTCCGACGGAGGAATGATATACGAAAAGAATCTCACTACCGGACACATCGACGGCGACTACCATTGGTGGGTGCAAGCCGAAACCGTAGTCGGATACTATAACCTGTTCCGATATTTCGGTGATCGCAGGGCTTTGCAACATTCCATCGACTGCTGGGAGTTTATTAAACGACATTTGACTGACGATGTGCATGGCGAATGGTTCTGGAGCCTTCGTGCCGACGGTAGCCTGAACCGGGATGATGATAAGGCCGGCTTCTGGAAATGTCCTTATCATAACGGACGTATGTGCATCGAGCTGTTGGGCGAATAACTGTATTGTTTCCTGTTTCGTTAGATTGTTTTCCAAACTTTTTGTACTTTTGGGCACAATTTACCGAATATGAAAAACAAGCACGTCAAAAGAATAAACCTGCTTTTGTCCATCTTATTGGGAGCAGGTGTCTTCATTTTCTTCGGAGTATACTACTCCTACCATCTGCATTATCAGGAACAGTTCCAGATGTTTCTCTTTACATCCGACTATTTTGTCGAACAAGTATCCCATCCCGGGGGAATGGCGGACTGTCTGGGAGGCTTTCTCACCCAATTCTATTATTATTCGTGGGCGGGAGCCGCTATCTTGACCGGTGCAATAGGGGGTATTCACAGGTTGATGGTTTGGATTGCAAACCGCCTGGGCGGACACCCGGCATGGTATCCGCTTACTCTGCTACCTTCTTTATGTTTCTTTATTCTGTTCTGCGACGAAAATTTTCTTCTTTCCGGAGCCATCTCTGTGGGAATGGTGCTGGGAGCACTCATCGGATATACATTTATTGAGAATAGGCGGATACGCCTGATTTATTGGGGAGTCGGCATTCCGCTGCTTTATCTGCTGGCGGGAGGATGTGCATGGCTTTTCATTCCATTGATATGGATAACTGAGTTTTGCCGGTTTGCCGGTAGGCGTCTGCCTTGGTGGATTCTGGTGGGAGGTACATTGGGAATTGCCGGAGTGACCTATTGGATATCCTTGGCTGTATTTCCATATCCGGCCGACCGCCTGTTGTGGGCGATCGGAAGTTATCGTTTTCCATTAGTCTTTCCACAAATGCAGGTGATAGCCTGGCTGGCTGTGATTCTGGTACCGTTATTGGTAGCCTGTTTGCCTGAGAAGATGACTTGGAGATACTACTCGGGAGCATGGGTTCTGCAATTTATCCTGATGTTGTTTGTTTTGAATCTGTATGGCAAATACGGTATCGGGTTGAATAAAGAGGAAGTGATGGGGTATGATTATCATGTGCGCATGCAAGAATGGGATGAAGTGATTGCGATGGCGGAAAAGAAAGCACCCGATACACCGATGTCGGTTTCTTGTCTCAATTTGGCTTTAGCAATGAAAGGGCAGCTGCCGGAACGTATGTTTAGTTTTTACCAGCGGGGGAAGGAAGGACTACTGATGTCATTTGTCAACGACTTCACCATTCCTTTGGTAGCCGGTGAACCTTATTATTACCTGGGATTGGTCAATGTGGCGCAGCAGTTTGTCTTCGAGGCTATGGAGGCCGTTCCGGATTACCGGAAGAGTGTGCGTTGTTTTAAAAGGCTTGCTGAGACCAATTTGATTAATGGCAGGTACGAAGTGGCCCGGAAGTATCTGCGTATCTTGCAGCATACCCTCTTTTATAAAGATTGGGCTACTGAAACTCTGGCTTGCCTGAATGATGAAGACCGGGTCAATGCACATCCGGAATACGGGAGATTGAGGAGGCTTACTCCGCGAACCGATTTCTTCTTTAACCCTGACCTGCCGGAGATGACATTGGAGTTCCTGCTTCATGCAAATCCCCGCAACCGGATGGCGTATGAGTATTTGATGGCTTGTACACTCTTGAAGAAGGATGTGGGACGTTTTGTGCATTATTATCCTTTGGGAGCCGATCTGGGATATTCTTCCGTTCCCAAGGGCTATCAGGAAGCGTTGTTGTTCTATTGGCTTATGAGCAAACACACTGCAACAGATACAATTCCTTGGAAGATAGACCCGCAGACAGAGAATAGATTGAGAGAATACGCACAGATTTTCACATCTGCCCGTTCGGCAGATGCATTGTCTGCCCGATTCGGAGATACATATTGGTTTTATGCAGACTTTAGATAAGATGGAAAAGATAAAATACTGTTTTAGCATGATAGGGCTGCTCTTCTTGTTTGCAGCTTGTCAAGAGAAGGTGACATCCCCTGCTAGGGTGGATACATTGCCATCGATATTCCCCGATTATGTCGGGGTTACCATTCCCTCTACCATTGCCCCGCTTAACTTCCGGGTGACGGACGATGGGGTAGAGGCGGTTGATGTCGTGATTGCCGGTACGAAAGGAAAGCCTGTACGGCTGAATGGAAGATTGGTAGACATTCCCGCCAAGCAATGGCACGAACTTCTTGAAAGTAATAAGGGAGACAGCATCGAGGTGAAAGTCTCTGTCCGCCAGGGGAAGAAGTGGAAAGAGTATCGTCCGTTTCCGATATATGTCAGTCCTTTCCCGATCGATTACGGGTTGGTATACCGTTTGCTCGCACCCGGATATGAAGTGTACAGCAAGATGGGGATCTACGAACGTGAACTTTCAACATTCCGCCAGACTCCTTTATTTGAGAATACGCAGGTGACGGCCGCCTGCATCAATTGCCATGCTTTCAACCGGACGGAGCCCACACCGTCGAGCGTACATGTAAGAGGCGGGCATGGAGCCACTGTAATCGACACAGGAGATCGGTTGGAATTTCTCGATACCAAAGCCGACGGGCAATTGTCGGCCTGTGTCTATCCGTACTGGCATCCTTCGGGCGAATACATCGCTTATTCGGTGAACAAAACCAATCAGGCCTTTCATCTGGGAGGAAAGAAGCCGATAGAGGTATTCGACCAGGCTTCGGATGTGGTGGTTTATCATCCCCGGTCCCATCGGATACTGACTACTCCTTTGCTGAGTACGGCTTCGTTTGAAACTTTTCCGGCATTCTCGCCCGACGGACGAACGCTTTATTTCTGTTCGGCCGAGCAGAAAGAGATGCCTGTCCGATACAAAGACGTGAAATACAGCTTGTGCAGCATTGCTTTCCATCCCGAAGACGGAACGTTCGGCGACCGGATCGATACGTTGATCTCAGCCCGCACGCTGGACAAAAGTATCTCTTTCCCCAAACCTTCGTTCGACGGAAAATACCTGATGTTCACGCTTTCCGATTATGGGAACTTCTCCATCTGGCACAAAGAGGCCGATCTCTGGCTGCTGGACTTGAAGACCGGAACCTATCGCAACTTGGAGGAAGTGAACAGTGACGACACGGAAAGCTATCACAACTGGAGCAGCAATTCACATTGGTTTGTGTTCAGCAGCCGGAGAGGTGACGGGTTGTACACCCGCCTTTATATCTCCTCGGTGGACGGACAAGGGCGTATAGGGAAACCTTTCCTGCTGCCTCAGCAAGATCCGTATACGTTCTACGATCAGTTGATCTATTCGTATAATGTTCCCGAGTTTGTGTCTGCTCCGGTGCAATGGGACAAGCGGGAGATGGCCAAAGGGCTGATGTCGAAGGAGCGAGTTAAAGTGAAATAAAAGATGAGTAAGAATATGGAATACAGAAAACATAGAATAGAGTATTTAAGGACTACTGTTGAATATTCCCTTTTTGGGGGTGAGGGAGGAACGAGAGAGGCACATTTGATGTTTCATGTCGATCCGGAAGCGGGGAGTTATGAAGAGCAGCTGACGGCTATTCGTAAAGCATACCATAGGATACTGAGCAGGAAGGTGAAAATCAGGGGAATGGTACCCGTGTTTTGCCGTTACTTCCTGAGTGATGCCGCCAATCAGTGGGAGGCTTTGCAGGTTGTCTTGCAGAAAGAGCCGTCGTGCGCTGTCTCTGTCGTGCAACAGCCCCCGTTGGATGGAAGTAAGATTGCTTTGTGGGTCTATCTGACCTCCGAACCGAATGCCGCTTACAAGCATTACTGGACAGCCGGTGCGGGTGTGTCTTGCGGCAAATCGGAGCGGCAGATGAAAACCTTGTTGAAATCTTATGAAGCCGATCTGGTAGGAAAAGGCTGTACGCTGGCTTCCGATTGCATCCGTACCTGGATCTTTGTGCAGAACGTGGATGTGAATTATGCCGGCATTGTCAAGGCACGCCGTGAAAACTTTCTGGGGCAGGGACTGACCGAATCGACCCATTATATAGCCAGTACCGGCATAGAGGGACGGCATGCCGATCCGAAGATACATGTGCTGTTTGATGCCTATGCGGTAAAAGGATTGCAGCCGGGACAGGTGACTTACCTGCATGCGCTGTCTCATCTCAGCCCGACAGCCTTGTATGGAGTGACTTTCGAACGGGGAACTTCCGTGGAGTATGGCGACCGTCGTCATCTCTTTATCAGCGGTACGGCGAGTATCGATCATCGCGGTGAAGTGGTTCATGTAGGTGATGTCCGGGAACAGACCCGGCGGATGTGGGAAAATGTAGAGAAGTTGCTCGAAGAGGGCAAAGCCGGTTTTGAGGATGTGGCGCAGATGATTGTTTATCTGCGGGACGCTTCGGATTATCCGGTTGTGCGCGCTTTGTTTGCCAAACGCTTTCCTGATACACCGATACAATTTGTTGTTGCTGCTGTATGCCGGCCTGCCTGGCTGATCGAGATGGAGTGTATAGCGATCGTCGCTAACAGTAACTCCTCTTATGAATCATTCTGATAGATTATATTCGATTGTTCTTTCAAAAAGGTATGAAATGCGCTGTTTGACAAACAGCGCATTTCTTTTTTCAGGTCCGTCTGGGAGAAGAAAAGCCCGACAAAAGGACTTTCTGCTCCGGAAAGCCAAGGTCCGGGGCTCCGAAAGCCGGGATTTGATGAGAATAGGCCGGAGTTTCGGAGAAAAGAAGCAAGCATTTGCTCCGAAAGAAGTAAGCGTTTCCCGAAAATGCTTACTTCTTTTCGAAATATCTCCTAATGTTTTTCCGGATTACTCCTATTGTTTCCGATCGGAGGCTCAAAAGTGGACGGAATCTTTCCGGTTACTACTCTGAGATGAACAAAGCGGAAGTGATAAAAAGTTGTGTTTAGAGGGGTATCACTGTCTATCGGTTGCCTGTCCTCTGGAAAGTAGTGCGGTTTTGTTTGTCTTTGGCTTGTTTGGCCTACGAAAGCAATCATACCGGATTGCCATAGGAGGCGTTTTTCGCAGAGTGCCTTTCCCTCGGGCCGAAAGAAAGCAATCTGAGAGGATTGAAATATCATTTGGACAGAATGTCAAAACCGCTCTGTTAAGCGGCAATGAATAAGACTCTGTGGTGAATTCAATACTCTGTCTCTTGCGGGTTGAAGTTACACCATCCTTGGGTCCACTCCGGATAACCGGTTTCTTCCCTTTCGCTGAATACTACGTTATCCGCTGAGGCCGGTGTGCCCTCCATGTCCGACGGATATCCGCTGATCCGGCAGTTCCGGAAAGTCACCGATGTGTTGTTGCCCATATACAGTGCCGCGCCGAATAGCCCGAGCATGCTTTCATTCTCCGGCCGGAGGCCGCCGCCATTGATAAAGTCGGGATGATTTACGAACGAGGCATCCCCTGAGGCAGGACCATAGATCGTGACATCTTCAAAGGTGGCGGCTGTGGTGGGTGTCGCAGGAGTGTTCGTGCCATTATTGCTGCATTCGAAGGCATGAGAACCTGTGATGTCCGCTATTCGCGGATGGCGGATGCCCAGCAGATGCCGGCATGTGCCGCTATAGCCGTTGTCTATGTCGAAATCGTCGTCCCAGCAGTGATAGGCCACCAGATATTCCGCATGAACCGTTCCGCCGAACCATTCGAAGGCATCGTCGTTGGCATACGATACTTGCAGGTGGTCTATTTGCGTGCCGTTTCCTACCGAACCGAAGGTGATGCCGTTGATCTCCTGGTTTTTCTTGAACGGATATCCCGCAAACTCTACACGGACGTAGCTCAGGACGCCCGAATTATCCGCGTTGTTCGGACCTCCGTGCATGGTACGCGGGCCTCCCTCTATCTGCATGATGTCTTCATTGTTCCGGGCATAACCACATAAAATCAATCCTCCCCAGTCACCCGGTTTCCGTTTCCCGGCGGGCATTTCGGAGGTGAATACGATGGGAGCATCTACCGTTCCCCTGGCAATCAGTTTCCCGCCCGGTTCTACAATCAGGGCGGCGCGGGTTTCCTTGTCTCCTTTGATAACGGTACCCGCTTCAATGGTCAGCGTCGAACCGTAAGTGACGTAACACCATCCCTTCATCAGGTAAGTGCCCCGTTTCAGGTATTGATGATCTTTTATCTCGAAGGTCTGTTCTCCGTTTCCGATGATATTCTCACCATAAATAATGTTATTGCCCTGTCCGTTGTTCTCGTCGTCCGTACAGCTGCTGCCGGTCAGGCACACCAGTGCTGTCAATGCGATAATCTTTAGTCTGTATCTGTCCATAGTTTGAAAAACAGGTAAAGCACCGGGCCAGCAGGACTGTCCGGTGCTTCATTCTGTGAGTGTATACGTGATTTATAACTTGGTCCAACCTTTGGTCCATTCATTGTCTGCTTTCACTGCACCTTTATAAGCCGCTTTTTCAAAGAAGCTGTCTGCTGACAGGTCGGCTCCTCCGTCCTATGTTCCGATAAAGATATTGCTGAAGCTCAAAGTCTGGTTGATGGCATTGTGATTGCCTTCGGCTGTGAACAGGGCAGAAGAGTAACCGCCGTCACCGCTTGCCTTGATATCTCCCGCGATAGCGATGTAGTTCAGTACCGAAGGACCGTCGATCAGGAATTTCTCGGTCTGTTCTGTTTCGGTAGTCAGGTTGTTGGCCTTGCCTGTAACGAGTGCATTGTAGATCTTGGCCTGAGTTCCGGCACGCAGGCGGATGCCTCTTTTGCCTTCGTCGTTGTTGGCGCCTATCAGTGTCAGGTTGGCCAGTGTCGGGCATGAGATCGGAGCGGCATCCATATTCTTGTCATAGTTGTCGGCCTCGATCAGGCAGTCGCATGTATATCCCAAAGTGGCGGGATCTTCCTGGTAGGCGACAAAGAATTGCCCTTTTCCGCTCCATCCCTCTGTCCAGTCGAATGAATCGTCGCTGTTGCTCACCGATACCAGATATTTGGCATTGACCGTACCTCCGAACCATTCGAAGCCGTCGTCGGTACCTTTGTATGCTTCGAGGTATCCGAGGGTCGTACCGTTTCCTACACCATAGAAGGTGAAGCCGTTACACTCCTTTTCCGTAGTGAACTTGTATCCGGCGTATTCCAGGCGAATGTACTTCAGGATACCTGAGTTGTCCGCCGGATCGGAACCACCGTAAGCGGCATCTCCGACTTCCGATTTACCGGTCGATCCGATATTGATCGGGGCTTTGCCGCAAATGTGGATGCCGCCCCATGCTCCCGGTTCTTTGGTATCGGCAGTCATGACAATCGGTGCGGAGGCAGTACCTACCGCTTCGATCTTGGCTCCCTGCTCCACGAGGATGTAGTCGATGGTGGCATCATCGCTTTTGGCGCTGATTGTCACACCTTCGCCGATCTTCAGGGTGGAACCGGCTTTGACGATATATTCTCCGTCGAGGGAGAAGTTGTAGCCTTTGGTCAGGATGACGGTTTTCGATCCGTCTACGCTTCCTTTCAGTGTTCCGTTGTTGGCGATCACCTCTTCGCTGTCGCCGTTTCCGCCACCTTCGCCGCTGTTGTCGTCACTACAAGCTGCAAGTGAACACATTCCCATCAGGGCTGCTACGGCCCAAGAGTTGAGTTTTAGATAATTCGTTTTCATATTCATACTGTTTTAGGTTTATACTATCTGTTTGATTATTCATATAAATATTCTGTGTGACCCTGTGGCGAGCCTTAGAATCTGTACGAGACTCCTATTTCTGCATGGGTTCCCGGACGGAATGATTCTACTTCCACCTTTTGTCCCGTTGCCGGCAGCTCCTGCTTGAAGCGGATGGTACTGTTCAGCAAGTCTTTCATCTGCAGGCGCAGGCTCAGGTGTTTGTTGATGGCATAGCTTGCTATGAAGTCCATCGTGTGCAGGGTTTGTTGCTTGATGTTACCTGTTCCGTAGATACCTACTGTCTCGATGCGCGGGCCTTGCACATTGTAAACCAGTGCCAGTGTCAGGTCGCTTTCTCCTCTCAGTTGAGGAGTGTAGCTGAGATCTGCATTGATCAGGAACGGAGAGGCTCCTTGCAGAGCGCGTTCCGAGTCGGTATATACCCCGCCTTCGGGCAATACGACGTTTGTGTACATGTATGAACCGTTGGCTCCGATACGGAAGTTCTTGAACAGTTCTTTGCGGAATTCTATTTCCACTCCTGTGGCTATTCCATCTTCGGCGTTGCGGAAAGAGCGGATCACTGTGCCGCCCGAAGACTCCTGAGTCTGTTCAATCGGCGATTTCAGTTTTTTGAAATAACCCGTGACAGAGAACATATCCCCGTTGTTGCGTTTCGGAAAGAAATCATAGCGCAGGTCGATGTTATAATTATAAGCGTTTTTCAGTTCGTTGTTACCGCGGATATAGGCACTTCCGTAAGATTCCTGGTAGAGGAACGGAGCCATTTCGATAAATGAAGGGCGGGTGACAGTGCGTGATACGGAGAGGCGCAGGCTGTTGGTTTCGTTCAGGCTGTACTTCAGGTTCAGTGCCGGGAAGAAGTCGCCTTTGTCCAGGTTCGTTTTCTTCTCCTGTCCGCCGTCCGTCCAATAGCGTACCCATTGTTTGGCCTGCTCGTAGCGCAGTCCCACGTTGACCAGCAGAGATTCCATCGGGTAGTACTCTATTTCTGCAAACCCTGCCCACACATCCATTCCGGCGTAGTAGTTGTAACGGGGCTGTGCATCGATGTTGGCTTTTATCGTCCCGTTGGCTATGTTTTCCTGATTCAGATATCCGTTGGTATCATAAATGTTGGTGACGTCAGCGTTCAAAGCATTGATATCGTAGTAGAAGTTCACGCTTTCAAAGTCGCGTTTTTTGCTTTTGTAAGTACCTCCCACACGAATCAGGTTCGCATCTCCCCATTTGTACGAGGTGCGCAGATCTCCTACAATCTCTTTCTCTTGCAGTTCTCCGAAGTAGCGGTTGGTAGTCTGGTTGAGTTTAAAGAGGTTCAGCTTATCGCTGCCTTCGTTACGGAAGAAGACCACCTGCCGGCGATCCGGTTCGTCACTGTTGGTCAGTCCGTACGAAGCGCTCCAGTTTACATCCCACTGAGAAGTCAGTTCGTGGTGTCCCAGCAACTGGTTGTTCAGTAGTGAGTAGGCATGGAAAACGCTGTTGCTCGATGTGATGTTGTTCTTTTCGGCATCGATCCCCTCGCGGGACATATAATCGTTGATGGCATTGCGTGCATAGAACACGGTGAAGTTGATGTGGTCCGCCTGCCGGAACGAGTAGCCGATGTTGCCCAATCCGGCTATTTTCAGTGCGCTGGAATAACTGTCATAATTGAACTTGTCGAGGTGTGTGCCCTGAGCGGTCATAGTGGTCACGTAGGCGTCTTTCAAGATTTGGTTTTCGTTGCTGACACCTACCGAGGCAAGCACGCTCAGACGGTTTCCGTTGGGGAGTGTCCAGCTCTTGCCTCCTCCCAGGTTACCACCGAATTCGGGTAGTGAACGGTGCTTGCTGATAGCGAAGTTTGTGCCGAACGGGTCATTGTTGCGGGCGTAATCGCGGAACTCGCTTTTACCCATAGCCAGAATCCGGTCTTTATTCCTGAGGTTTCCCGTACTGAAGAGTCCGCCTTTCCGGTCGCTATAATAGAAATCTTTTCCGACAGTGTTGAAGCGTCCGCCTACGTTGAAGCCGATGGAGAAAAAGTCACTTCCCGTGTTCTCCTTGGTGCTGATGTCGATATGTGCGCCCGAATAGTCGGCAAAGGCTCCGGCGGCATATACTTTACTGACGGTGATGTTCTTTACGGTAGAGGCCGGGAAGAGGTCGAGCGGAATCAACTTGTTGTCCGGGTTGGGCGAGGCGATGGGCAAACCGTTCAGGGTGGTCGTGCTGTACCGGTCACCCAGTCCGCGTACTATCAGTTGTCCGGCGCTTGCAATGGAGATACCGGTTATTTTCTTGACTCCGTCCTGTACGTTCGATATACCTTTCAGGGTCATCTCTTTGGCTCCCATGTTTTCGATGGCAAGCGTTGCTTTCTGTCTCTCTTGCAGTAAAGCCTTTTCGCCTTCCAGGTTTTTCCGGGCCACTACGGTGACGGCGTCCAGCGTTTGCGCGTCTACTTCCAGTTCAAAGTTCAGTGTCGCATTGGCTTTCACTTTCACTTCATTCATCCGGAGTGTTTTATATCCTATATATTTCACTTCAATGGTATAGGTGCCGTTACTTAGCGTCAGTGTGTAGTTACCTTCTACATCGGCTACGGTTCCGGTCGTGGTTCCGGCAATCTGTACGGTAGCTCCGGTCAGGGGTTCTTTGGTCTGTTTATCAATGATGGTTCCCTGGATGACCCCTGCTGTGATTCCTAAGGAAAATGTTGCGAGAAGAAGAGTGGAGAGAAGTCTCCCGATTTGTTGTTTCATGTCTTTTTATCTACGTTTTTCTGTCGGTGCAAAGTTGCACGATTCAGGTTACGGGGGTGATACATGCCCTATACGATTCGTTAACATCTGTGTTACATTCCTGTGTACCCTTTTTGCAGTGCTGCTCTCAGCGTCTGCTTGCCACAAATATTTAATCCATTCTCTTGGTGTGAATGGATAATTTCCTAAATTTGCGTACTAACAGCAAACAAACATATACTCCTGTAAACTACTTTTATGGATAACGATATTGAACGATTTCGGCAAATGGCGTCCATGGCGCAACTCGGATGGTGGGAAGCTGATTTCACAGCCGGGCATTATGTATGCTCAGAATACCTCTGCGATTTATTGGGACTTGAAGGAAATACCATATCTTTTACGGACTTCAGGAAACGGGTGCGTGAGGATTATCAGGAACAGATAGTCCGGGAGTTCAATGCTTCCATCCATAGGGAGTTTTATGAACAGACTTTCCCCATTCACTCCAAAGAGGGAATCGTGTGGTTGCACACCCGTTTGGGGGAGCGTGAAGAAATACCGGGCAGGGGAGTCGTTTCATTCGGTATCATGCAGCGGGTAGAAGCTCCCAATGATACTTCCGAGCGGGTTCTGGAGCGTGTCAACGACTTGCTGTACAGGCAGAACTCCATTTCCCATTCACTCTTACGCTTTCTCAAAGATGATAGTGTGGACCTCTGTATCATGGAGATATTGAAGGATATCCTCGATCTTTTTCATGGAGGACGCGTGTATATCTTTGAATATGATGAATATTACCGCTATCAGGACTGTACCTACGAGGTGGTGGCCGAAGGAGTGTTGCCGGAGATCGATAGCCTGCAACGTATCCCGACTGACAGTTTACCTTGGTGGAGGCAGCAGACCCTGTCGGGTAAACCGGTGATACTGGATTCATTGGACCAGCTTCCGAAACATGCAAAAGCGGAATATGCGATCCTGAGCCGCCAGAACATCAAGTCACTGATGATCACTCCGCTGATAGCCGGCGAACATGTATGGGGGTATATGGGGATCGATCTGGTGAAGAATTATCGCAACTGGAATAATGAAGACTTCCAATGGTTATCGTCTCTTGCCAATATCATCAGCATCTGTATCGAGCTGCGTAAAGCGAAAGACGAAGCTGTGCGCGAACGTTCTTTTTTGCGTAATCTGTTCCGCTTCATGCCGATGGGGTATATACGTATGACTATGGTCCGGGATGCTGCCGGACTACCTTGTGATTACCGGATAGCCGATGCCAATGATTTGAGTTCGGAACTCATAGGAATGTCTCTTTCCGATTACGTGGGATGCCTTGCCAGCGAGTTGCATGCGGACTTTAAGGCCAAGGTGGATTATCTTCTCGATGTGATGGAGGGCAGTGTGCACAAAGAGACTGATGTCTACTTCCATCGCACCCAGCGCAGTTCCCATTGCATCGTGTATTCTCCGGAAAAGGACGAGGTGGTCGCTCTGTTTCTGGACTCTACCGAGACGATTCGTGCCCATAGGGCTTTAGATCGCAGTGAGAAGCTTTTCAAGAATATCTTTGCCAATATTCCCGCGGGAGTGGAGATTTACGATAAGGATGGCAATTTGCTCGACTTGAACAACTGGGATATGGAAACCTTTGGTGTAAAAGATAAAGCCGATGTAATGGGAGTCAACTTCTTTGAGAATCCGAATGTGCCTCTTGAAATCAGAGAACGGGTACGGAACGAAGACCTGGTCGATTTCAGACTGAACTACTCTTTTAATAAGGCTTCCGATTACTACCATTCCGATAAAAGTAATATAATCGAGCTGTATACAAAGGTCAGTAAACTCTTTGACAGCCAAGGGAACTTCAACGGCTATGTGCTGATCAACATCGATAATACGGAGCGTATCGATGCCATTAACCGTATCCGTGATTTTGAGAACTTCTTCCTTTTGATATCGGACTATGCAAAAGTAGGTTATGCCAAACTGAACCTGCTGAGTAAACGCGGCTATGCCATCAAACAGTGGTTTAAGAATATGGGTGAGACGGAGGATATTCCGCTTTCATCCGTTGTGGGCGTTTATGATAAGATGCATCCTGAAGACCGGCAGAAGGTCTTTGACTTTTACGAGAAGGTATTGGCGGGTGAAGAGAAGGACTTCCGTAGCGAAATGCGTATCCTGAAACCCGGCGCTACCAACGAGTGGAACTGGGTACGGATGAATGTGGTAGTGACCAAGTTTGAACCGGAGCATGGGGAGGTGGAGATTATCGGCATTAATTATGATATTACGGAACTGAAAGAGACGGAAGCCATGCTTATCGAGGCGAAAGAGAAAGCGGAAACCATGGACCGGCTGAAGAGCGCTTTCCTGGCGAATATGAGTCACGAGATACGTACACCACTCAATGCGATTGTCGGTTTCTCGGGCCTCTTGGTCGATACGGAAGACATGGAGGAACGCTGCGAATACATCAAGATCGTACAAGAGAATAATGACTTGCTGCTGCAGCTGATCTCGGACATTCTGGACTTATCGAAGATTGAGGCCGGTACGTTTGAGTTCACCTACGGGGAGACGGATGTGAATATGCTTTGTGAAGATATCGTTCGCAGCTCTCAGATAAAGGTTCCCCAAGGAGTTGAATTAGTATTCGATCCGCATCCTTCGGATTGCACTGTGATAAGTGATCGGAACCGGTTGCATCAGGTCATCTCCAATTTCGTGAACAATGCCCTGAAGTTTACCTCCTCGGGCAGCATCCATGTGGGATATGAAAAGAAGGAAGAGGGTGTGGAGTTTTATGTAAGCGACACGGGAATCGGAATCTCTAAAGAGCAACTGACGCATATCTTTGAACGCTTTGTGAAGCTGAACAGCTTTATCCACGGAACCGGGCTCGGACTCTCCATCTGTAAAAGTATTGTGGAGCAGCTGGGCGGCGTCATAGGAGTGGACTCGGAAGAAGGGAAAGGGTCCCGTTTCTGGTTCACCATTCCCTATATTAACAGCGAACAGTCAATCGTTAACGATTGATAGACGGTCCGGCTATAAACAACAAACGGTGAACAACACATACTATATTGTATGCCTGTTCACCGTTTGTTGTTTATAGCTGATCGTTTACCGTTGATCTTTACATTCCCATTCCGAATGAGAACTTGTCAATTCCCTGATAGATGCAACTTGCAATACCCAGAGCTATGATACCCAAAGTACAAAGTGCGAGACTCACTTTGGTGTAGTTATCACTGCGGAAAGTGGGGATCGGTTCTTCATTGGGATTGATATACATGGCCTTTACAATCAGTAAGTAGTAGTAAAGCGATACGACTGTATTGATCAGGGCAATGAATACCAATAGATGGAATCCGCTGTTGAATGCAGCCATGAAAATGAAGAACTTTGAGAAGAAACCCGCAAACGGAGGGATACCGGCCAGTGAGAACAGGGCAAGGGTCATGATAAAAGCCAGTTTGGGATTGGTCTTGTACAGTCCGTTATAGTCGTCTATCTCCACTTTGTTGCTACGTTGTTCCACAATTGAGATGACTGCAAATACGCCTAAGTTTGCTGCCAGATAAACCAGTACATAATAAACCAGGGCAGTCATTCCCATTTCACTGCCTCCGATGACACCCAGCATGATGTATCCCGCTTGGGAGATAGCGGAGAATGCCATGAAACGTTTCAGGTTCTGTTGGCGGATAGCAAAGAGGTTGGCAATGGTGATGGAAGCAATGGTTACCCAGAACAACACTTCCTGCCATTGTGCCACCATCGGTGCGAACACTTTCATCAGGATGGTCATCAGCACGAAAGCTGCCGATCCTTTGGAAATCACACTTAAATAAGAGGTTACGGCTGTAGGCGCTCCTTCGTATACGTCGGCTGTCCAGAGGTGGAAAGGAACCAATGAGATTTTGAATCCCATGCCGGCAAAAAAGAACACGAATGCCATAATCTGAAGCATATTGCCTGTGATGTGTCCGGGGAGGTCATTGAAATAGAGCGTACCGGACGTACCGTATATCATTGAAAGACCGAATAGCAGCAATGCACTTGAGAACAGTGCGGTCAGGATGTACTTGGCACCTGCTTCTGCGGAGTGATGACGATATTTATCGAATGCCACCAGTGCGGCCATCGGGATACTTGCCATTTCCAATCCGATGAAGAACATCAGGAAATGTCCCGCAGAAATCATAAAGTACATACCCAGCAGGGTAGAGAGTGTCAGTACATAGAACTCTCCCTGCTTGATGCGGGTGTCTTCGCGTTTCAACCATTCATGGGCCATCAGTAGCACGATGATGGTACCTACGTTGAGCACTGCCTTGATGATGGTTTGCATCGGTGTGTACTGATACATTCCGCCGAAAGCCTCTGCCGGAGTTCCGGGAAAGAGGTTGATTACGGTGTGGAGGGTCATCAGGATCACAGCCGGCAAGGTGAGCGACCTGACGTTCACCTTAGGAGTGGCACCTTTTTGGTCCGGACAGGTCAACAGGTCGACAACAAACAGGATGAGGATAACTGCTATCAGTGACAGCTCCTCTTTCATATATAGAAATTGTGAATAATCCATCTTCTTTTAGGGTATTAAGTGTGAAACAACGGGCAATACACTCTCGCCAATCATGTGGCTGACCCAGAAAGGAGCCATACCCAGTCCGGCGACACAAATGATGAGACAGATGACGGCAAAGCGCTCGTCCCAGGTTGCATCCGTCAGTGCCAGATGATGTTTGTTGGTACACGTTCCATATAGAATCTTACCTACCAGTCGGAGGATATAGACTGCCGTGATCACGATGGACGAGCAAGCGATGATGGTCAGTGTACGATGGAATACATCGAAGTTCTGGAATGAACCGACGAAGATAGTCATCTCGGCTACGAAGCCGCTAAGTCCCGGAAGACCCAGGTTGGCAAGTCCGGCAATCACATAGCAGACACTGAGAAACGGCATCACTTTCATCAGTCCGTTCAGCTCGCGTACGTCACGGGTATGGGTACGTCCGTATATCATACCGATGAGGGCGAAGAACAGAGCTGTCATTAATCCGTGGCTGAGCATCTGAAGCACCGCTCCGGTAGCTGCTGTCTGGTTCATCATCAGGATAGCGAAGAGCACAAGGCCGCAGTGGCTTACGGAAGAGTATGCGTTGATGTACTTCAGGTCTGTCTGTACGCAAGCACTGAAAGCACCGTATACAACGGAGATACCTGTCAGGATCAGGAAGATCCAGCCCAGTTCGTTTGCAGCTTCCGGCATCAGGTACATGGCGATGCGGAAACAACCGTAGCCTCCGAGCTTCATCAATACGCCGGCATGCAGCATAGAGACAGCAGTCGGTGCCGAGGCATGACCGTCAGGACTCCAGGTATGGAAGGGAAAGAGTGCTCCCAGCACACCGAATCCCAGGAAAGTGAGCGGAAACCAGATGCATTGCTGCGCAAACGGAATGTTATGCAGTTGAGCTATTTCAAGAATGTTCATGGTTGTTCCGCCGGCACCGAAGAAGATACCCAGAATACCGATCAGCAAGAATGCCGAACCACCCATTAGCATCAGGGTCAGCTTCATGGCTGCATATTCTTTGCGTCCCGAACCCCATACACCGATGAGTAAGTACATCGGTATCAATGCGATTTCGTAGAACATGAACATGGTGAATAAGTCGATGGAGATAAAGAAACCGAATACTCCCATCGACAGGAGGGTGAACCACAGGAAATATTCTTTTGTCAGCGGCTGCAACTTCCAGGAGGCAAAGGTGCCGGTGAACACGATGACAGCGCTAAGCAGCAGCATCGCTACCGATATTCCGTCTACTCCCACCGAGTAGGCTATGTGAAGCGGTGCATACCATACCGTATCGGCACGGAACAACATCTCGGCTGTAGCTCCTGCCTGGCGCTCGCCCAAATAAAGGAACGTCAGCACAACACTCAGGATCAGCAACGCCGTACTTCCCGCTACCATCACTCCGCGGATGGCCTTAATGCTTTTGGCAAGGTATAACCCGCCAAGCATCAGCAGAGGAATGAGTACGAATAAGGATAAAAAGTTCATATCTTTTGTGCTTTATAAGATTAATATTAAGATAAGTATCAGCGCTCCGAGCAGGAATACATAAGCGTATTGCTGTACACGTCCGCTTTGCAATCCCCGTATCTCATCGCTTGTAGCATGGGTACCCCAGGCTATGAAGTTGAAGAATCCGTCTACCACGTGGCGGTCGAACCAGGCGATCGGTGTAGAGATGCAACGGAAGATAATCCGGTGTGTGATGAACTGATACACCTCGTCGATGTAGAAACGATGATAGGCTGCACGGTGCAGTCCGGCAAAACGTTTGGCAAGTTTATCTGCCAGAGGTTGCTGCTGACGCAGGTACATGCAAGTGGCCAGGACGATGGACGCCACAGCAATCACTACACTTGTGACGGCTACTGATGTCTCAAGATGGATGGTATACGATTCACCGTTGGAGCTGATGAAATGTCCGAAAGGAATGAAACCGGCCACGCAAGTGACGGCGGCCAGGAAGATTAACGGAACAGTCATGGTCAGGGGAGATTCGTGGGGAGTATGTACGTGGCTTGTACCATCGCTTGTCGACTTTTGCCCCGGTGCTGTGCCACCCCAGAAGATGCCGTAGTAGAGACGGAACATATAAAAGGCGGTCATAGCTGCGATGACGGTCATCACCCAACCCATCGTCGGGCTATACTGGAAGCAAGCTGCCAGAATTTCATCTTTGGAGAAGAAACCCGAGAATGGAGGAATACCTGCAATGGCGAGACAAGCTATCAGGAAGGTGATATGCGTGATCGGCATGTATTTGCGTAATCCTCCCATAGCCGACATCTCGTTGGAGTGAACGGCATGGATAATGCTGCCTGCACCCAAGAAGAGCAAGGCCTTGAACATGGCGTGTGTGAAAAGGTGGAACATGCCGGCCATGTATCCCAACCCTCCGTGATGCGGATCGGAAGAGGTACAAACACCCAGTGCCACGATCATAAATCCGATTTGTGAGATGGTCGAGAAAGCAAGTACACGCTTGATGTCACTCTGTACGCAAGCCACGCTGGCAGCATAAAAAGCGGTGAAAGCACCTACCCAACCAATCAGGTGGAGTACGTCCGGAGCATATTCGATGAAAAGCGGGAACATGCGTGCCACCAGGTAAACGCCGGCTACTACCATGGTGGCGGCATGAATCAGTGCACTGACGGGAGTCGGACCTTCCATGGCGTCCGGTAACCAGATATGCAGCGGGAACATGGCACTCTTGCCGGCACCGCCGACAAACATCAGCCCGAGTGCCAGAGGCAACATACCGGCGCCACCGCTCAACATTGAAACTGTGTCGGGAGTAAATCCGAAAGTACCTCCGTAGTATCCGTATATCAGGATACCGATCAGGAAGCCCAGGTCGGCAAAGCGAGTCACGATGAATGCTTTTTTACTGGCGGCAATAGCAGCCGGACGGGTATAGTAGAAACCGATCAGGAGGTAAGAAGATACACCTACCAACTCCCAGAATAAGTACATCTGGAAAATGTTGGTTGCCACTACCAGTCCGAGCATAGACATGGTGAATAAGGATAAGAATGCGTAGTAGCGCTGGAATCCCCGTTCGCCTTTCATATAGCCGAAAGAGTAGATATGTACCATCAGGCTGACTGTAGAAATTACAATCAGCATCATCACCGAGATGGGGTCGAGCAAAATGCCCAGGTTGAACGTTAGTGTTTCCGTGAACGGAAGCCATTCAAAGTTATAAGGAATGAGTGTGGCAAACGTTCCGTCTGCCAGACGGGGTGCCGAGAAGTAATGTACGGCCGTGACGTACGAGAGTACTGTCACTGCTGCCAATACCAGCGTGCCTATGGTGCCCGCTGTTCGGTGGCTCATCCACTTGCCTCCTATCCCTAATGCCAGGAAGGAGAGGAAGGGGAGAAGAAGGATCAGAATTGTATATTCCATAATTTAGTTATTATTTCTATGATCATAATGACGTATTTACCACTTTAATTCATCCAGATTCTTTACCTGAATACTACGTATATTCCGGTAAATATTAATCATGATGGCGATAGCGATAGCCGTTTCCGCTGCCGAGATGGCAATGGAGAACAGGGCAAAGAAATACCCTTCGAGCTCTCCGGGAAAAAGGAAACGGTTAAATACGGCAAAGTTGATATCTGTAGCATTCAGCATCAGTTCTACAGAGATGAGGATAGCAAGTGTGTTGCGGCGGGTGAAGAACCCATATATTCCCGCAAACATCATGATGGTAGAAACCACCAGGTAATATTCCATGTGTATCATCATATCGTCCTATCTTTTACGTGCAATTAATAATCCGCCCACGATACAGGCCAGCAACAGAATGCTGACTGCTTCAAAAGGCAATACATATCCATATTTACCACTGCTTAACAAAGCATGTCCGATGGTCTTGATACTGATTTCTACAGGTTCCGGATCGCTTGTCGGCACAAATTTGTGTGTCAGTGTAATGAAGAGCACCAGGATTGCACCTATAATCGTAGTGACAAGCCCTGCCAGGAATTTACTCCGTTTCAGGTGAGCGGCCCGGTCGCCTTCTCCACTCGTCAGCAGGATGGAGAATACATAGAGCACCACGATACCTCCGGCATAGACCATGATCTGTACCGATCCGAGGAAAGTGTATCCTAACAGAAAGTAGATACCTGCTGTGCCGAAAAGCACGAACAGCAGGTAAGTGGCCGAACGCACGATACGCTGCGTGGTCACTGTCAGTATGGACATGGCAATGATGAACACTGCCAGAAAGTAGAATACTACTGTTTCAAGTGTAAGTCCCATATTCTTTTATTCTTTTTTCTTTTCGATTACTTTACTTCCTTCGCGGTTGAGTTGCAGGACAAGTTTGGTCCGGTCGAATACGGCATGCTCAAATACCTGGTCGAAGGTGATTGCGTCGTGTGGGCAAGCGTTGACACAGAGCTGGCAGAAGATACACGAACCAAGGTCGTATTCATACTTTGCCAGTATTTTCTTCTTTTTGCCCTCTTCGGTTTCAATGGTTTCGCTGGTCACTTTAATGGTATCATTGGGGCATGCCATCTGACACAACCCACAGGCTACACAACGGTGCTCATTGTTTTCGTTGTGAGGCATGTTCAATGTACCGCGAAAGCGGTCGAACATTTTGAGTTCGGCGCGGTTCTCCGGGTATTGTTCGGTCACTTTCTTTCGAAAATATACCTTGATGGTGGTTTTCATACCCGTCAGCAGGGAGCCGATGCCTTGCATCAGGCCGCCTAGATATGTATATTCTTCATTTTTCATCTTTTAGCCCTCCGGGTTAGAAGTGCAGTCCGAAGACTACGATTAATACCATGATTACCAGATTGACCATTGAAATAGGTACCAAATATTTCCATTCCAGGTTTAGTATCTGGTCAATACGCAGACGCGGGAAAGTCCATTTGATCCACATCAGCAGGAACACTACGAAGAATGCCTTTCCGAAAAACCAGATGAATCCCGGAATATAATCCATCACTGCATTGAATCCGTCCAGCCCGACAATGTGCAGCGGCATCCAGCCTCCCAAGAAGATGGTAGCGGCTACGGCAGCTACGATGAACATATTCAGGTATTCGGCCAGATAAAAGAAGCCGAAGTGCATACCCGAATACTCGGTATGGTATCCTGCCGTCAGTTCACTTTCTGCTTCGGGAAGGTCGAACGGACCACGGTTACATTCTGCGTTGCCGGCTATCAGATAGATAACGAAAGCGATCAGGGCCGGGATGTGTCCTTTGAAGATAAACCATCCGTTAGCCTGACTTTCCACAATCTCAGAGAACTGCATGGTACCCATCAGGACCACCATTGTGAGAATACTAAGTCCGACAGACAATTCATAACTGATGATTTGTGCACCGCTTCGCATAGCACCGATCAGTGAGAACTTATTGTTCGAACCCCAGCCGGCCAGCAGGATACCCACTACGCCTATGCTCGAAGCTGCCAATAGGAAGAAGACACCTACGTTGAAGTCCAGCACTTCCAGCCCTTTACTGATAGGCAGGCACGAAAAGGTGAGAAATGAGGCGATAATCACCATGAACGGAGCCAGGTTATAAAGGAATTTGTCCGAATGCTTCAGTTCGATGATCTCTTTGGTCAGCATCTTGAGCACATCGCAGAGCACCTGGATGCTTCCCCACTTTCCTACGCGGTTCGGACCCAGTCGGCACTGGAAGAAACCGCACACCTTGCGTTCCATATAAATAAGGAGAATGGCAAGTATGGCGTACAAAGCCACAATGCACACCCCGATAACGACACATTCTATGAATACAGCCAATCCCTCCGGCATGACGGAGGTTAATGTCTGGTGTATCCAACTTGTTATTATACTAAAGTCAAACATATACTATATTTACGATTAGACGATTTACTATTTACGATTGGAGTGATCCGGATTTAGGATAAGAGCCGTCAGGGCTTCCTTATCTGTCGATGTCCGGTACCACATAATCCAGCGTTCCGCCGATAGCGATCAGGTCGGCAATCTTAGCTCCCCGGCAGATGGTATCGACAGCCGAAACCAGTGGCAACCCCGTCGAACGGTAGTGCAAACGGTAAGGTGTCTTGTCGCCATGACTCTCGAGGAACACTCCGAATTCACCGCGGCTGCCTTCAACGGCGGTATAGTAACTTCCTTCCGGTACCCGGATGATGGGTTTCATTTTCTCCTGTATCGGTCCTTCCGGAATATTGTCAATCAATTGCTCGATAATGTTCAGGCTCTCCATGATTTCGTCCATACGCACCATGTAACGGGCAAAAGAGTCGCCTTCGGTATAAACGATTTCTTTAAAATCCACCTTATCGTATACGCCGTAAGGCATACGTTTGCGTACATCACATGCCCAGCCGCTGGCACGGCCTGTTCCACCGGTACATCCGAAAGAAATGGCATCTTCGCGACTCAGCACCCCTACACCTTTCAGACGTTGCCGAGCAATGACATTGCCGGTGAATACGTCGTGATATTCGTGGATGATTCCACGCAGGTAAGGGATGAACTTCTTTACTCTCGGGATGAAGTTCGGGTGCAGGTCTGCCTGTACGCCTCCAATGGTATTGTAGTTCATTATCAAACGTCCGCCGCAAGTTTCTTCGAACATATCCAGAATCATTTCACGGTCACGGAATCCGTAAAAGAAGGCTGTCAATGCGCCCAGGTCCATGGCAAGACAGGAGTAGAATAGGAGGTGAGAGTCGATACGCTGAAGTTCGTCCATGATGGTACGGATGTATTTCACGCGTTCGCTGACCTCGATACCCATTGCTTTCTCGATGCACATGCAAAGTGCATGGCGGTTCTGGTGTGCTCCCAGATAATCGAGCCGGTCGGTCAGTGCCAAAGTCTGCGGATAGGTGAGGCTTTCGTTCATCTTCTCGATCCCACGGTGTATATATCCGCAGTTGGCGTCGAGCTTTTTGATGGTTTCGCCTTCAAGTGAGACGCGGAAGCGCATCACTCCGTGGGTTGCCGGGTGCTGTGGCCCGATGTTGACTACGTATTCACGGTCATCGAAGATCACATTCTCCTGAGTTTGATACGTTCCGTCCGGATTCAGCTCTATTTCCTGAGTCGTATCATATGTCTCTTCATTGTCCATACGTAGCGGATTGTCTTTCTCCGGGTTGTTATCTTTACGCATCGGATGGCCTACCCAGTCATTACGCAGATAAAGACGTCGCATGTCGGGATGTCCGATGAATACAATGCCGTAATAGTCGAAAACTTCACGCTCGTTGAAGTCGGCCGCTTTCCAGATGTCACTGACGGAAGGTATTTCCGGAGTTTCGCGGTTATTTGTGGATGTTTTTATCGCGATGCGTTCACCGGTTACGGTCGATTCCAGATGATAGACTACTCCAAGTCCCCGGGTTACGTTCGGTGCGTCACCTTCGTCTGCCACTCCCCAGTCCATACCCGTTAGGCTTTCGAGGAAGTCCATCTGTTTTTCGTTACGCAGACGCAGCATTTCGTCGTGTAGTGCTGCGGGTTCTATGTATTTTATTTCTTCCATATTTTACTAATTAAAGCAGATTCATTTCCCTTCAGGTTTTTTCTCTTTCCGGTTTACTCCTCCGAAGAATTTCTCTATCTTCACTTTCCGTTGCAGTTGCATCATACCGTAATAAAATGCTTCCGGGCGGGGAGGGCATCCGGGAATATATACATCGACCGGGAGAATCTTGTCTACTCCGTTCACCACATGATAGGATTTGCGAAACGGGCCTCCGCTTACTGCGCATCCTCCTACGGCAATTACATATTTGGGATCTGCCATCTGATCATACAGACGTTTCAGTACCGGAGCCATTTTGTTGGTAATGGTGCCGCATACCATGATCATATCGGCTTGGCGCGGACTGGCACGGGCTACTTCAAACCCGAAGCGGGCCATGTCGTAACGCGCGGCACCCAGTGCCATGAATTCGATACCGCAACAGCTGGTTGCGAAAGTAAGTGGCCACAGCGAGTTGCTGCGTCCCCAGTTGATAAGATCGTCAAGTACTCCCACAAAGACGTTTGCACCGCCTTCATTGAGTTCTTTGACCATCTTTTCCAACGATTCGTTGTCGATGAAGTCTTCATACGGGATAGACTTTATTTTAGGCTTTTTCATTATTTCCATTCCAGTGCTCCTTTCTTCCAGGCATAGGCAAGGCCCAGAACCAACACAACTAAAAAGAAGAGAATACTAATCAATCCCTGAGGTCCCAGGTCACGGGCTATGACGGCCCAGGGAAACAGAAATACTGTTTCGACATCGAACATCAGAAACAGAATGGCAAACAGGTAGTACCCTACACGGAACTGCATCCATGATTTACCACGCGTAGGGATACCACATTCATACGCTTCGAACTTTTGTGCATTATACGACCGCGGCGAGATAGCGTTTGAAAGGGCTATCACCACACCGACAAAGGCAATTGCGGTCAGCAGAACGACAACTAACAATGTAAAATTCATAATCCAATAGTATGTTTAGATTGAATAATCTGAAGAAAGCAATAAGTTGACACACCTCTGAGTGACAACTGATTGAAAGAGTATTGACAGCTATCAGTGAAACAGTTTACATGATAGCATGGCTACTCGTGGCTTGTGACTCTTTAAATGATGATTTTCCTTAATCCGTAGACATAGTAGGTCAGTGGATCAGACGGATTGTATGTATGTGAGTGATTTGAATGGACAGAAAAAGGATTATTTCTCATTCTGTATTTATGAAAGATCATTTCAGGACGGATAAAACTTTTGTCCGTTGGTACATGAGAAATATCTGCATGCCCCATTTCACAGGGCATAATGGTACAATAGAAATGAAAGCGTTCCAGGATATTCCGGCTTGCAGGAGTAGCTTGCGAAATGAAACATTCTTCCTGGTCCGGATCTTCTATTATATAAGAGGTGTTTGCCGCTTTCATCGTTACCGAATGAAGCAGCACGGCAAGCACTATTATTATATAATATTTTAAGTTTTGTTTCATTCCTATTTCTTAAACGGTTGCAAATATAGAATTTAATTTTATCTCTTTTGCAAACTCCACGTGACAAAAAAGGTTTTTTAATAAATCAAGAGAGTCAGAAGTTGGAGGGATTATCAACCGATCTCTGACCCGCCTCTACTATATATTATCTTGTATGATACAACAATGAAGCTTCTCTACTTGTTTCTAATTCCTTTTCCAAAAGTCAGAACTGAATAAAAGTAAGACGGTGAATAGTTCCAGACGTCCCAGTAACATCAGGAACGACAATAACCATTTGGCCAGATCAGGGAGTCCGTCCCATGAATAGGCCGGACCGCAGCTCCCCAATCCCGGTCCCATATTTCCGATACTTGAAATCACCGTCCCGATAGATTCTGTGAAACCTACGCCCATTGCCAGCATCAACAGTACACTGACAATGATGATGACGGCATAGATGAATGAGAATGCCAGTACCGTCGACAGGATGGCAGGAGAAATGACCTGTTTGTTCACCCGCACCGGAAGTACGGCGTTCGGATGTACGATGTGTTTAAATTCATTTCGTGACACTTTGGCCAGAATCACCATTCGGATGCATTTCATACCTCCTGTGGTGCTTCCGGCACAGGCACCTATCAGCATGATGACAGTCAGGGTACCCCAAAGTACCGGTACCCATTGCATGTAGTCGGCTGTTACAAATCCGGTGGAAGTATGCAGCGAAGCTACTTGAAAAAAGGCTTTGCGGAAAGATTCCTCGGCTCCCATCGGGGTGGTGCGGTAGAGCACTGCCGCAATGAATGCGGTAAAGAGAATCACTGACATCACGTACCACTTTAACTCGGCATTTTGAGATACTTTCTTCAGTTTACCGGTAAATAGCAGGAGAAGTAGCGTAAAGTTGATTCCGGAGAGAAACATAAAAACACCTATCACATATTCTATATAAGGTGAATTGTAATAGGCTATGCTGTCTTGCTTGGTAGAATAACCTCCTGTACCGGTCGTGGCAAATGAGTGGCAGATACTGTCGAACAGTCCCATGCCTCCGAATAACAGAAGAATCACTTCAATGGCTGTCAGTCCGGCATAGATAGTCCATATCCATTTGGCCGTCACACCGATACGGGGATGTACTTTATCGTAGGTAGGCCCGCTGGCTTCGGCGGCAAAGAGTTGTACGCCGCTCACACCGAAAATGGGCAGTACGGCAATGGTAAAAAAGACAATGCCCAATCCGCCTATCCACTGTGTCATGCTTCGCCAGAAGAGAAGTCCGTGGGGCAGTGCTTCGATATCGTCGAGAATGGTGGCTCCGGTACTACTGAATCCGGACATCGTTTCGAAGAAGGCATTGGTTATGCTTGGTATATAATGGCTGAGGTAGAACGGGAGCATTCCGAATAAGGAAAACACGACCCATGCTACACTGACAATGACATATCCGTCTCGGCGGTTAAGTTGTTTTTCGGCTCCTTTGCCAAGAGCCAGCAGAAGGATGGCGACTAAAGTAGTCAATCCTGCCGACAACAGGAAACTGCTCAGGTCATCCTCGCGGTATATCAGCGAAACACCTGCACAGCAAAGTAACAGGCCTGTCTCTATCAGTAAGAGGAAACCTGTGATGCGATATATCATTTTAGAGTTTATCATACCATCAATTAAAGTACTTTTCTATCTTCTTGATCATCATGCTGAGGCAGAATACGACGACGTGGTCACCTGCCTGAATAAGGGTATCACCCGTAACCAGTATACCTTCTCCGTTGCGGATCAGGCCACCGATAGTGGTCCCTTTGGGCAGTCCCAGGTCTTTCACTTTGTTTTTGGTAATTTTGGCGTTTTCGGGTACTGTGAATTCTGCTACGTCCGCATTGGCAAAGGTCAGGCACTTCACATTCGAAACGTCTGCATCGAGCATCATCTGGTAGATGTGGCTGGCGGCAATCATTTTTTTATTGATTACCGTGCCGATGTCCAGGCTTTCCGCCATACCGATGTAATCGATATTTTCCACTTCCGCCACTGTTTTGCTCACTCCCATGCGTTTGGCGGCAAGGCAGGCCAGGATATTGGTCTCAGAGTTACCGGTCAAGGCTACGAAAGCTTCCGTGTTTTTCAGTCCCTCTTCAATCAACAGGTCCATATCTCGTCCGTCTCCGTTGATAATCATGGTCTTATCATCGAGCAACTCTGTCAGGCGGTTACAGCGGTTTATGTCGTTATCCACAATTTTTACCTGCATGTAATCCGGTACATATTGTGCTGTACGGACTGCGATGCGGCTGCCGCCCATAATCATCACATTGCGTACGTCGGCATATTCTTCCTTTCCGGCAATTTTTCGGATGTAAGGGATGTATTTCCGGGTAGTGGTGAAGTATACGATATCGTGCAGTTTGATGGTATCGTCTCCACGGGGGATAATGGTTTCGGTGCCCCGTTTGATGGCTACTACGTGATAGGGAATATCCGGCGCACCCAGTTCGGCCAGCGTGACATTCAGTATTTCGGCTTTTTCACGCATCTTTGTACCGATCAGGATAAGTGATCCTCCGCAAAATTCCCACCATTGGCGCACCCAACTCATACGCATGGACGATACGATCTCCTTGGCAGCCAGCATTTCCGGGTAAATAAGGGAGTCGACACCCAGTTTCTGGAAGAACTCTTTGTTCTTTGGCAGCAGGTATTCGTAATTGTCGATGCGGGCTACTGTCTTTTCGGCTCCCAGATTGGTGGCAAGCATGCATGCGGTCATATTCCGGCTTTCATCGGGAGTGACGGCGATAAAGAGGTCTGCCTCTTTGATGCCTACCTCTTTCAGTCCTGATATGGACGAAGGAGAGGCCGTAACAGTCATCAGGTCGAAGTTAGAACTAAGCGTACTTAGTTTCTCTTCGTCATCGTCCATCAGGATGATGTCCTGTTTCTCGCGTGAGAGTAATTTAGCCAAATGGGTGCCTACAGCTCCGGCACCAGCAATAATTATCTTCATTGTGATTGCAAATTGCGGTTCTATTGCGTATTGGGGGATTAAGAATGGGTAGCCATGCAGCTTTCCACAGGAGCATCCATTCGTAATTCGTTTTTAGTAATTACCTTGTAAATTCCTTCTTCATCCATCCCGCACAAGTGGTAGAGTTGCTGCACCGATCCGTGTTCAATGAACTGATCCGGTACACCGATGCGCCTGATTTCGGGATAATATCCGTTATCGGCCATAAATTCGAGTATGGCGCATCCCATACCTCCTTTAATGATTCCATCTTCTATCGTTACGATATGGCGGAACTTTTTGCCGACTTCGTGCAGTAGCTCTTCATCGAGCGGCTTGAGGAAACGAAGGTCATAATGCGCTACGGAAATGCCGGTATCTGCTTCAGCACGTTCGATGGCACGGGCAGCCAACTTGCCGATAGGGCCGATTGTAATTACTGCCAGATCGTTTCCGTCCTTTAGTTTCCGTCCTTTTCCCACCGGAATCTCTTCCAACGGACATTCCCAGTCCACCAACGAACCCCGCCCGCGCGGATAACGGATGGCAAAAGGCCCTTTGTCGGGCAATTGGGCAGTATACATCAAGTGCCGCAACTCATGTTCGTCCATCGGTGACGAGATAGTCAGGTTGGGGATCGGGCGTAGATAAGCCATGTCGAACACACCGTGGTGCGTAGGACCGTCTTCACCTACCAGTCCGGCGCGGTCAAGACAGAATACTACATTTAGTTTTTGTATCGCTACGTCATGGATAATGTTATCGTAAGCCCGCTGCATAAACGAGGAATAGATGTTGCAGAAGGGCAGTAATCCGTCTTTTGCCATACCTCCGGAGAAGGTCACGGCATGTCCTTCGGCAATGCCTACGTCAAAGGCGCGATCCGGCATACGATCCATCAGCATGTTCATGGAGCAGCCGCTCGGCATGGCAGGGGTGACTCCCATGATCCGTTTGTTCTTTTCCGCCAGTTCTACCAGCGTATGCCCGAATACATCCTGAAACAGGGGAGGCATCCCGTCCGTATTGGCTACAATACGTTTTCCTGTTACCGGATCGAACTTACCCGGGGCATGCCATATAGTAGCCTGTTTTTCTGCCGGACCAAATCCCTTTCCTTTGATGGTGTGGAGGTGTAGAATCTTTGGTCCCTGCATATCTTTAATATCATGCAGGATACGGGCTATGTTTTTTACATCGTGTCCGTCGATGGGACCGAAGTATCGGATATTCATTCCTTCGAAGATATTCTGCTGTTGGGCTGCCAGAGATTTCAGGCTGTTTCCCAATCTTATCAAGGCCTTCCGACGTTCTTCATTGAGTAATCCCATTTTGAATAACAGGCGGGATGTCTTGAAACGCAGTTGGTTGTATCGGTTCGAAGTAGTGAGATTGAACAGATATTGTTTCATGCCGCCTACGCTGCGGTCGATGGCCATGTCATTATCATTGAGTATGATCAGCAGGTTGTTCGCAGTCGATGAAGCATTGTTCAATCCTTCGAAAGCAAGTCCTCCGCTCATGGATCCGTCACCGATAACGGCTACTACATGGCGGTCTTTTTCTCCTTTTCTCTCGGCTGCCACTGCCATACCCAACGCTGCCGAGATGGAGTTGGAGGCATGACCGCAAGTGAATGTGTCATATTCACTCTCTTCCGGTGAGGGAAAAGGACGGATACCGCCCAGTTTACGGTTGGTAGAGAAAGCTTCACGCCGTCCGGTCAGTATCTTGTGTCCGTAGGCCTGATGTCCCACATCCCAGACAATACGATCATAAGGAGTGTTGTACACATAGTGCAGTGCTACAGTCAGTTCTACCACACCGAGGCTGGCAGCGAAGTGTCCCGGGTTGCACGATAGTTCCTTAATGATGTCCTGCCTTAATTCCTCGCATACCTCCGGCAATTGATCTACGCTCAGTTGGCGCAGGTCTTTGGGATAATTGATGGCGTTTAGCAAGCTATATGTTGGTTCATTCTTCATGATTCGGGCAAATTTAAATGCAAATTTAGTAAAAGAAAGCGGAAGGAGCATCTTTTTGATTGGAAATTTAATAAGTAAGAGTGGAAAGGGAGGCGGACTGACAACCTTATGGACTTATAAATGTGGTCTCCTCCTTCGTTAACATTGTTAATGCGGTTTTCCGGGTGTTTTCTTTTTGTTGGCAAAGAAGAAGTGTTTTGTGTTTAAAAGACTTGTTCTTTGCAAACAAAACGCTTGTTTTAACACTCTGTTAAATCAAGCATTTTATATACTGAAAGTGAAGTCGTTTAAGTTGTTGATACAGAGCGGATCGTTGTTGTTTTTAGTTTTTCTGCTATCCTGCTTGTCCGGGTGTGATGATAGATGGTATTTATCAAAACCACAATGATACCGATGCCGATTTTCAAGAAAGGAAGGGGCGATTGAGAGGGATGGGGGATGGGTGATCTTGTACGGATAAATAACGTTTGTTTGTTGGAACTGTTGTTTCCGTCGTCATCAGTTACCGGGCTTGGGTCGGTTGATGAAAGCTGCGATGTCATCCGTCACGTAAGAAGGAATAGAGGAGGGACGGCTGTATTCAAGAGGGGTTGACTTCCCTTCTCCTTCCTGAAACAGATGATTGAGTCGGGGATAAGATTTAAATATCGCATTCGGATGCTTTGCCAGGGCGGATTTCCATAATTCGAAATCTTGCATGGTGACCTGATAATCACGTTCGCCTTGAAGGACAAGTATGGGGAGAGTCAGTTTTCGGACCACTTCCAAAGGTTTATATTGATTGGCAAGCATCCAGTAAGCTTGAGAGAGATTCATGGGCAAAGGAGTTGTAATGTCGAATGTGTCTGTACCCAGCCTTTTCACGTTGTCCACTTGTTTCTGTAGTTCGGCTATTTCCTTTTCAATATCTTTAGTCGATGGGAGTGCAGAGGCGAGAAACTTCACCTGACTTATAAACAGATCTTCGAGTGGACGGGCTGCACCGGCAAGCAGAATAATCCCTGCCGGAACTTTATCGCTACGTTGGGCGATGCGGGGAGCCAAGGTGCCTCCCAGGCTATGTCCGAGAATGTAGATCCGTTCGGGATTTATTGTCGGTATGGAACGGGCAAGTTTAATTGCCGAAAGGGCATCATCCACTGATTCTTCATCGAAAGTAATTTCTTTGCCTGCAGGTGCGCTGTCGGCTCCATATACTTTGGTGCGCTTGTCATAACGGATCACGGCTATTCCACGCTCGGCCAGTCCATACGCGAGGTCCCGAAAAGGTTTATTGGCCCCTACCGTTTCGTCCCGGTCGCTGGTCCCCGAGCCATGTACCAAAATGACTACCGGCAGATCTTTGCCGTTTTTAGGAAGAGTCAGTGTGCCGGGAAGCTTGAAATTCCCCGTACAAACCTGTATGTCTGTCTCTTTTATTTTATCTTGTACCGATGTCGTCGGGGGAGTGGTCTTTTCAGGCGGAACAGGTACGAAACGAATGGTATTCACCTTTCCGTCCGGATTGAACGCTGTGAGAAAACGCAGTGGTAAGCGTTCGAACTTAACGTCGCAATAATAAACAGTCATACCGTTTATTGGTTCGGTTTTCCACTCTCCGTGCGACTGATACTTACCTGCTTGTTGTTCCAATTGCTTGAACAGTCCGTTCAACATCTCTACGGAAAGCATTTTCCGGATGTTATCGTCCAGATGTACATACACACTGTCTCCTTGGCCTGCAATCAGCCGGTCGAGAAGTTCGGATGCCTGTTGCGCACGATCCTGGGCTTGCAATACAGGAGTTACTGCCAGCAATAGCCATAGCAGGCAGATTCCTTTGAGTAGATTTTTCTTTATCATAACTTGTTTATTAAGAAATCTCCGATAAAAAATAGAGTTCCGAGGAAAAAGATTCCGTAAATCAGCAGGGAGATAGAAGTCAGCCAACGGGGCTGTTTTTGCTCTCCGACCGCACGGATACGTGCAAATGTACTGAACAGACATTCGGCTGCGGCAAACAGGACTATCAGATAGATGATCAGGTCGGTCCACGATTGTAGCCAAAGGTCTTTGAGATTACCTATCAGACATACCAATATCACGATGGCTACAAAATATGAAATACGCATTAAGTCTGTTTTCTTTGATCCCATAAGCGTCTCCTTTTCAGTTTTTAAGTCCAAATTCTTCCCTTTTTGTTGCTATTTCACAAACTTAAAATATTTTCTTTGAAAAAGGAGCTTTTCGGACTGATTCTGTTTTTCCGTTAACAATTATTATAAAGCTTGTAGGTGGGATGGCAGTAAAGTTACCGCTGAATTATCCGTATCTTTGTCGTAAACATAGAGGTATAAAGATATGAAGAAACTGATAATATTCGATTTGGATGGTACTTTATTGAATACCATTGCCGATTTGGCACATAGTACGAATCATGCTCTGCAAACTTTGGGATATCCGACTCATGAAGTCGCTTCCTATAACTTCATGGTAGGTAACGGCATCAACAAATTGTTTGAGCGTGCATTACCCGAAGGAGAGAAAACCGAGGAGAATGTGCTCCGCGTTCGTAAAGAATTTCTTTTGCATTACGACCGGCATAATACCGACGAGAGTCGCCCTTATCCGGGAATTCCGGAATTGTTGGAAACATTGCAGCATAAAGGTTATAAATTGGCCGTGGCTTCCAACAAATATCAGGCAGCCACCGAGAAGCTGATAGCACATTATTTCCCAGGAATCCGGTTTGTTGCTGTATTTGGGCAGCGTGAGGGAGTGAAGGTGAAGCCGGATCCTGCTGTGGTGCATGATATTTTGCGGATTGCCGGTGTTTCGAAAGACGAAGTGCTGTATGTCGGCGATTCGGGAGTGGATATGCAGACGGCTATCAATAGCGGAGTTACTTCCTGTGGAGTCACGTGGGGATTCCGCCCCCGTACGGAGCTTGAATCATTCTGTCCGGATTATATAGTAGACAAGGCGGAAACTATTTTGTCTATTGTTTGATAGAAAACAGAAAGGAGAACCGAAAGATGCGTAATGTCTTAGGTTCTCCTCTCTATAAAAAGTAATTATATTCGCTCGGTTATTTGATTTCGTCCGGCCATGGGCATGGCTTTCCGGTTGATTTGAATGAAGGGCGTTGGCCGCCTACTTTGCGCAAATAGTCACCCAGCTCTTTAGATAAACTTTTCACAATGTCCGGATGTAGGGCTGCCAGGTCATTCTTTTCTCCTATATCTTCCGGAATATTGAACAACTCTTTTTTACCGCTGTCATAGTAGTAAATCAACTTCCAGTCACCTTTGCGTACGGTACAAGTCGGGCCGATGCCGGGACCGTCGTTTCCCCAATGATTAGGGAAGTTCCAGTGCAGGCTGCGTCCTTTGGACGGATCACCGGTATGTGTCAGCAGAGGCATAAAACTAATTCCATCGATCGGCTGTATCGTCTTATAATGTTTGATTTGTGCCATCTCGAGTATGGTCGGATAGAAGTCCTCGATAATTAAATATTTATCACATTTGGTATCCGGTTTTACAACTCCCGGCCAGCGGACGATCATCGGTTCGCGTACACCGCCTTCGTAAGCCGATCCTTTCCCACTGTTGAGAGGAGAGTTCTGCGTGTGCAGTTTTCCGTCACGCCATTCCGGTTCGCTCGACAGACCGCCGTTGTCGCTCATAAAGATGACGATGGTATTGTCTGCTTCTCCGCTTTTATCCAGCCAGTCCATCAGGTCACCCAGACTTTTGTCCATACCTTCGATCAGGGCCGCATAAGCAGCTTCTTTGGGAGTCAATCCTTTATTGATATATTTTTGATAGAAGCGTTTGTCTTTATCGATCGGAACATGGATAGCGTAGTGAGCCATGTAGAGGAAGAAAGGCTGATTGTATTCTTTGGCATGATCGAGTGCTTTGATAGCTTCGAGCGTCAGAGCTTCACTGACGAAAGTATCGGTTCCCCAGTATTTCTCTAATCCCGGAACGGCAAACCAGGGATTCGGTTTACCGTCCGTCCGGTTTCCGTAATTATTTTCACCCAGGTAGCTTGCCAATCCGCCTCCTGCATGTCCGGCTATGTTGACTTCAAAGCCCATGTGATAAGGACTTTCTCCCGGAGTGTTGACGGCGCCGAAATGTGCTTTCCCACAATGAATCGTGTGGTAGCCATTGTCTTTCAGGATTTCTGCCAGTGAGGTTGCCTGAAACGTGTGGTCGATATTGGGAACCTGGCAAACCCCGTTTACATTCCAGTCCGCTACATTGAATACATCGCTCGGGCGGTCTGTTTGCTGGCCTTTGGGATATGTCCAGTTGGTTACCCGGTGACGCGCGGCGTTAGTTCCTGTAATCAGGCTACAACGGGTGGGCGAACTGATGCTGCTGGCATAGGCTTGGGTGAACATCATACCTTGTTTGGCAAGGCGCTCCATATTAGGAGTTTCGTATACCTCGTTGTAGTGTGTCTTTTGGGTCCAGAAAGGCAGGGATGTATCTTGCCAGCCCATGTCGTCTACCATGAAGAGAATGATGTTGGGGCGTGTGTCCGTACGTCCGTTCGGCTGCTGGTGCTGGGCTTGCAGAGCCGGGGCAGCCAATGGAGCCAGTGCGAGGGGGATAATTATTTTCTTATTCATCGTAATTATATATTAGAGGATTATTTTCTGATGGTCATTTTTCCGGTTTCCTTTACCTGAATGTTTCTCAGTTCTTGTTTTCCGGAGTTCTCTGTCCATATTTTCAGAGTTCCCGGAGACAATACATTGAGAACCAATTTGTCCGGTGTCGAAGATAGAATCCGGACGGCCGCAGGTGACAGATATTTTTCCTGTATCCCGATAACCGCCCATCCGTCATGGATCGGACAGAGATGGAATAGACGGTCGGTAAAGCCATCCAATTCTACAGTCTGTTTACCGGTCAGTTCAGTGGCTGTCTGATTATTCCAGTCGAATAGAATCACTCGTTTTTGTTGAGGTGTTGGTTTGCCGGTTAGTGTTTCGCGTAACAGATAATCTTTCGGGTCTATTTCGGCGGTTACTTTCCGGTGTTTGGGTGAGGTGTTGAGGTTATAACAAATGACGGATACAGCCTCGTCACCGGTAGGAGCGAATACCCGGTATGCCTTTCCGTCTTGCAGTGGATTGGTCAGTACCGATTCCGGGGTCGGAATGGCAGGGGCTTCCGGGCGGAATATTTTGCCCTCTTTATCGATCAGTGGGAAAATATTCTCTTTTACAAATTCTTTCGGAGAATCGGACAGGTAGACCGGCCCGCCTGAAATAGCCTTGGAACGAGCCATCAAACTGCCACAGATCGTATCGCTGGAATGAAACATATCGTGATCCGGCCATACGGTTTGCCCTTGCAGTAATGTGTTGGTGTATGACTGGAAGAGATGCGACTTTGCCATGTTCTCATTGTATTTCTTATAGTCAATGCTGACACGGGCAACTCCGCTATGCAGGGTGTGGTCCGTGTTAAGTACGTTTTGAGCCATGCAGTTCATCAGTCCCACCTGCTGTGCGTGAGTTTGCTTTTCCAATGCCAGATTACACTCTTTCGCCTGACGTACGACTTCAGTAGAGCCCATGTAAAGCGGTAAGGTGAATGCCTGATTGTCTACTTTAAGAAAATCGAATCCATGGGTTTTCAGAGAGTGAACGTAATACTGGTAGAACGTGTCGATATTCGGGGTGCTTTTACCGGGCAAAAGACTTCCATTGAAAGAATAGAGGCTGTTTTTTACATGGGTTGGAAAATCATTATCGGGGGAGATTCCCATCCAATATCCGGAGAGGGCATACCACAATCCTATCCAACGTATTTTATCTTTGTTTTTGTGTGCCATGATCGGAGCCCATCCGTTCGGGAAACGTTGAGGATCGGGGGTAAAACTTGTCAGTTGACGATTCTTGTTGGCCAGGTGACCATCGTCGATCAGTACGTAACGTATAGGAACTCCGGAGGTTTCGATGGCATCCAGGTCATTCAGGATTTTTGTTTCATCAATATCGAAATGGTAATGTTCCCAGGTACACCATCCCAGATAGTTCAGAGCCTCAAAATAGTTCTTTTCCGTGCGCTTTTGCAGGGCCGATACGTTCCGGTCGGATATCAGGGTTTCGTAAGCCTGCCGGAATACCTGATAAATGTTGCCGGCACTTTGAACCAGTGCTACAGGTACTTTGTGTTCGAGCCGGTCGGTTCCCAATGTCGATACATATAAATTGAGCGAGCCGTCGGTATTTACCTGAAACCAGCTGAGGCTGTTATCACCCGCTACTGCTTTGGTGAACAGATAGCTTCCATCGGTCAGTTGCAACAATAAAGCGTCTCCCAGTGTAGAAGGACGTGCGTTGGAAGGAATGCCCGGATAGTCGTCCCGGGTAAGGTCTGTCAGATGATTGAACATCCAAGGTAAGAGACGATTGGTATTGTTGGGCCATTCGTAATCTCCGGGGCGGGAATCCCGACTGAAGAATGTCCCCCGTACATAAGACGGCAGTTGGATGCGGTAGCATATAGTGGTTGCATTCTCAGGAACTGCATTCTCATAAATGACCGGTTCTGCCGTTCTGTCCAGGCGGATGGTCTGAGGCATTGGAGAGGCGTTTACATCTTTAAACGATTTACCTTTTTCGTAGATAAAAGAACTTTGGGCAAATACAGCCGTCAAAGGAGCGACCGTACTTGCCAAAGTAAGCAAACTTATGATGAAATATCTTTTCATGCGTATGAATTAGTTGACAGAAAAAGCACTGAAATTGATAATATCGGGTAATGCAGTGGATTGCAGTACGGTTAGCCGTAATGCCGTAGCTTCTACCGGATCGAATTTTTCGATGCGTTTGTGTCCGACAGATTCTCCGGAACAAACTGTTTGCCACTTTCCATTTACCTTGGCTTCTACTTTATATTGGCGGATACGTTCTCCGTTCTGTATGTTTTCTTGAATGATGCAGTAGTTTACCGGTTGCTTTTTGTCCAGTTTCAAGGTCAAACTTTTTTTCTGTCCCGATATCTGGGCTAATGGAGAAGAGAAGCGGCGATTGATTTCTGTACCGAATTCTTTCAGGCGTTGTTCGTCTCCTGTAGGTATTAATCCGTTCGGGTCGGGTGTCAGGCCTAAAATCAGGGTAGCGTTCCGTCCTACTGATTTTTCATATTTATCCATTAGTTCGTTCAATGGATAGATGTTGTTTTCGTCATCCGGTTCCCAGAACCATTCGTGACGTCCGTTGGCTCCACGTAAAGGAGTATCTGCCATGGCCGGTACCCAGTATTTTCCATCTTTGTCGCCATGCTTCAACAGTTCGATTTGATCGACATTGCTTTCTATCCGTTTGTGATGTGAACAGGGAGCGGGGAAGGTGGACCAGCAGGGATAACCTACGGTACCGGTTTCGGAACCACCCCAACGGAAATCTGCACGATCTATATTATGATAGAACAGGCAATTAGGCTGATATTTATTCACAATAGGCTCTACGTCCGGTCCGTCTCCACGAGGATCATCGGCGCCGCCGTCAAACCAAATCATGTATAGATCTCCATAACGGGTACAAAGTTCGGTCACCATCTTTTCACACAGTCGTTTGTACCATGCTTGCCGGTTGTGAGCAAATTCTCCTTCTCCTTCTGCCTTAAAGTTATGTATGCCCAAAAGAGAATTCCACCGGATACCGATGTAGATACCCGGTTGTAAGCCGTATTTGCGGCAAGAGTTGACAAAGTCACGGACGATATCCCCTTTGCCGTCTCTCCATTTTACGGCTTTGAGGCAATAAGGATTTACGTCACTCTGCCAGAGACCGAAACCGGTTTCATGAGTGGCAGTCAGTACGGCAAACTTACATCCGGCTGCTTTGGCTGCCAGCACCCACTGGTCTGTGTTTAGTTCCGTAGGGTTGAATATGTTGTAATCTTCTATCGGATTGATGCGGTTGTTGCCTTGTCCGTAGCGTACTCCGTCGAACACATGCAGATCATAATGGAATACGGCTCCCATTTCCGCTTGATGCCATTTCAACTGAAAGGGTTTGGGAACGGGGATAGTAGCCTGTTGCGCCAAGCAATAGACTGAGCAAAAAAGTAAGAGTAGGGTGGTGTTGATTCTGTTCATGATTATTTAAGTTTTATATATTGGGCAAATGGGTCATTGGTCTTTTCAAGCCATGTTTTCAGTTGCCGGTTAAATGTATGGGTAAGTTTCAATTGTTGGCTGGCAATGTTATTCATTTCATGGGGATCATTGGTACGATCGAAAAGAATGACATTATCGATCTTTCCGTCTGTTGCGTGTACGGCATATGTATATCGGTCGGTACGGAGTCCGCGATAACCTGTTGCATGGTTATCGAATTTTACGAAATAGTATGGTTGTACAAGATCTTTTTTGTTTTTTCCGGTCAGTACTTCATTGGACAGGTCGAATGTCTGTACTGTTTCCGGGATTTCTTTATTGAATCCCATCATTGACAGGAGTGTGGGGTATAGGTCGGCAAAAGCAATCATCAACGGGTCGCTTTTACGTGGTTTTATTTGATCCGGCCAAGATAGAATCATGGGGATACGCATAGACTCTTCATAGAAGATATCTTTTCCGGCATTTTCGTGAGCACCCATACAGATTCCATGGTCAGAGGTAAAGACCACGATCGTATTATCAAATAAATTATTTTGTTTAAGGGCCTCGATGATTCGCCCTACATTTTCGTCTACACCGGTGATGCAGGCATAGTAGTTCCGGATGTTATTTCGGAAGTAGTCTCCCATTTCCGTACCTTTGGCCGGGATATCGGGACGTCCTTTGCAAAGCGCCTCTACATCCAGATCTTTGTATATCTCTTTATATCGGTCCGGCACCAATTCATATCCCGTGTGTGGAGGATTCATCGATACCACCAATGCAAACGGTTGTTTTTGGTCTTTCTGTTTGTTGATGTATTCGATAGCTTTGCTTGCCTCGTATTCCGGCCCCCATTGGTTGACATAATAGAAGCTGTCTCGTGGAGCAGTGGTATTCCAGTACATCGGTTTCAAATGGTAATCATATGTTCCATAAGCTATCCAATGGTCGAAACCGTGGCGACGTTCGGGTGGACACCATTCGTTCCATGCCACTTTCCCGCGATTATTGTAAGTGTCTACATAGGGCTTGTAGGGTGCATCCAGATGCCACTTTCCGATGTATCCCATATTGTATCCCTGATCTTTAAGCACATCACTCCAACAGCGGGCGTTTTGGGAAAGTTCCACTCCGTAAGGAGCGGTTTCGGAGTTACAGTTCCCGGTTACTTTACTGCCAATGGGATACATACCGGTCATTAGCATTCCTCTTGCCGGCGATGATACCGGATAACTACTGATAGCATTGGTGAAGTTAATTCCTTCGGAGGCAAGCTTGTCCAGGTGGGGAGTCTTTACAGGTTCTTTACCGATGCAACCGATGGCATCTCCACGATATTGGTCGGCCATGATGAAGACTAGATTGGGAGTCGGTTGCTTTTCTTGTGCTTGTAGTCCAGTGCTCAAAATAGGCATGGTAAGCAGTGCTTGAGGGATGATATTTTTCATAATGCTGTAAAGTTACTCTTTTTTGGGTAGAATACAATTTTTATTGAAAATAATAAGATCTCCTCCTTTTTTGGGGGAGGAGATCTTGTCTTGAGTAAGATATTTAATCTACTGAAAACTAATCTCCTTCAGGGAGACTGCTCGTTTCTATCTTCCATCCTGGATTTTGATAAATCGTAGAGGTTGTATAGTCGGTTGATCCTTCTTCTGCTGTCGTCAGACGGAAGTGGTCAAAAGCAATTGGATTTAAATATTTATTTTGGTTCCAATTATAGCCATTGTATGCAATGTTGTTTGTATTGATCCGGTAAGGACGTAAGTACCGACTTTCTGATTTAGCTGATACATTAGCATTATTGTTACCTGATTCAATCAGATTAATGACAGAGAGAGTGACGTCTGCAACTGGTATTGGGCTAGGAGTTTTGTAACGTTGATAATTTTCACTCCATAAATCGAATCCTTCTACGTGATAACCTTGCATCATGTCTAATGCACGCCAGCGTTTCAGATCATTTAGGCGTAATCCTTCGGCCGCAAATTCGATGCGACGTTCCCGACGAATATTATACAAAGTGGTTGAAACAAATTCAGAACCTGAATAGCGGGCAAAATCGATCTCTTTACTCAGATCTGTAGCGTCTATTGTTTTTTGAAAATCGGTATCCATTCCTGCTCGATTTCGTAAAGCTTTCCAGTATTTGGAACTGTTGGCATCAAGCGAGTTATTCAGTTCATAATCAGCTTCCATATAATTCAAGTATGCCTCTGCTGCACGGAATATGACACAGGCTGTAGTTGATGGGAGTGTAGGTCCTTGTGCGGCATCTGTTGCTAATCCCTTTTTTACTGAATAGCCGGTGGGACATTTGTTTTCGTCCTGTCCAAGTACAATTGGTGCACGATAATAATAACCATATCCTTTGACTAGATATTCAATGTTACTTCCTCCTTCAGATAAGAGATCTCCAGGTAATAAAGTATTATAAATCAGTCGTGGATCACGATTGGTTGCAACTGCTTCATAAGTTTTATCTCCTTGATAACCAGAATTGTTTGCGTATATTGGCAAGCCATTTTCCATCAAATAACTTTGCATCATACTACGAGTCCATCCGGTATTCCCACCTCCATTGCGTTGGATGTAACCGACAACAAAATGGTTGACTGCCGGAGTTAAACTGGCGTCGTAGGCTCTCCACAATAACACTTCCGAAGCGTTAGCTAATGATTGGCTGTTGAATAACGACGGATAATCGTTAAATAAAGTGTATTTATCAGCTACTATTTGAGCGGCAGTTTTAGCTTCTGTCAGGAAGTATTTAATTTCAGAATCAATATTGATAGTGAAGTCCTTTAAATAATCTTTGTTTGCTCCTGGCCATCCCGGACCTCCTGGTACACGTGCGGTCCCTTTGTGGTATTTTTCCCAAGTACCTTCAAATAATGCCACACGACTTTTCATGAGGGCAGCACAGTCTTTGGTTAGGCGATTGCTCATTGGTGGGGTTGCTTTCATATAATAGTAAGCAGAATCTAAATCTTGTATGATGAAACGTGCTACTTCATTGCGTGGGCGCCGTTTACTTGCCTCTCTAACTGTTTCATAATCTTCCGAAATCCAATGTTTTAAGATAGGGAAATCACCGAGTGCAACTAATTTAGTAAAGTAAATATAAGCGCGAAAGAAATACATCTCTCCCAGATAGTGCATATTGTTAGCTTCTACTCCACTAAGTTCGCCGGCTTCCAGTCGGGGACGTACCTTATTGATGAAATAATTGACATTCCGGATTTTCCCAAAATCCCAAGCACCTCCACTTTGAGCCACACGTGTTTCTCCCTTTACAAATGAACCGTTTGGATTACTTGCTGCTTGGTTGTCACTATTATTGTCTGTTGCAAATACTCCCATACTGTATTGGCCTGGAGTGTGGGATGGAAGTTGATCATATAGATTAGCCGAATAGGCTGCTAAATCGCTTTCTGCCAAAAGATATTTGTCGGTAGGTACGGCATCTAGTGGCTCTTTGTCGAGAAAGTCATTGCAAGAGCATAAAACACTTGCTAAACTAAAAATATATAATAGATTCTTTTTCATTGTTCTTGCTTTTTAAAGAGTAATATTTAATCCAAATGAAATAGTCTTTGACAGCGGATAAGTCTTTCCGTTGCTAAATCCGTTACCGGCTGTTGCTTCTGGATCGAACATATCGGCAATACCACTGATTGTGAATAAATTCTCTCCACTGACATAAATGCGGAGCTTTTCAATTTTTGCTTTATTCATCCAAGCTTTGGGGAATGTATATCCTATTTGCAGATTTTTCATACGCATGTAAGCACCATTTTGCAGATAACGCGTTTGAGTTTGCTTGTTTTTGTTTCCTTTGTCTCCTAAGTAGGCTTTGGGATAGTAGGAGTTCAAATTTGCTCCGAATATAGAAGTTGTATTTTCAGGACGGAAATAATCAAGATGTTCGTCAAAACCTACTGATTGCCATTCTCCTCCATCTGCTCCCCAGAACATTGGTCCGCTCAACCATAAATCACGTTTCATGACTCCTTGGAAAAACATTTGAATATCGAAACCCTTCCAGTCAGCTCCTAAGCTTAAACCGAAACGAAGGCGTGGAGTGCTATTTCCGATTTTCTTTAAATCACCATGGTCTGTGGCAGTACTGTTTCCTTTGTCTACTATACCATCACCATTAAGGTCTCGATACATGATATCACCTGCACCCCAAACTGAACCTATTTTACTCTGATCATTGCTAGCCAGCCATTCGGTCATCTGTGCGTCTGTTTGGGCAATACCTTCAGTTTCATACCCCCAAATTTCTCCGATAGTCATTCCGTTGTAATAAAGAGTATTTCCATTAGAATCCCATAGGGCTTTAGAAGCGTTTGGATATGAAATTACTTTGGCACGGTTGTCAGAAAGGTTAAATCCTATATTATAGTTAACTTTTCCAATATTATCTCTCCAATTGGCCTGTAGTTCCCATCCTTTATTTTTCAACTCAGCATTATTGGTATTTGGCAGAGCAGTTCCTAATATTGCACCGACTTCGGCTGCAGGGCCTACCATGTCTTTCGTTCTACGTATGAAGTATTCAAAAGTCATGTTCAGACGATTGTTGAACATACCAAGGTCGATGCCTAAATTGGTATTATAGATTTTTTCCCATGTGAGTGTACTGCTGACCATTCCAGGAACTCCGGCTGTTGTTGGTCTACTGCCGTCCATTAGCCAATTGCCACCATTGGCTGTTACACTTTGTGTTAAATAGAACGGATAGTAAGAGTCTGTGTTCTGGTTACCGAGCATACCCCATGATACGCGGGGTTTTAGTGTATTAATAATGTTGTTAATTGGTTCAAAGAATGATTCACGTGCTAAGTTCCATCCCAAAGAGAAAGAAGGAAATACATTCCAACGTTGATCTTTTAAAAAGCGGGATGATCCGTCGTAACGAACATTTACTTCAGCCATGTAGCGGTCTTTGTAACTGTAGTTGAGACGTCCGAAGAACCCGGCTGTAGACCAATCATTGTATTTTGAACTATTGATTTTATCTTCTCCCGTTGCTGCACTAATTTCTGGAATGAGACTACTAATCACGTCAGGACGTTGTGCGGCAAGTTCGCGATATACATATTCTTCGGTATTCATTCCGACTAAAGCTTTGAAATAATGATCTTTTATTTGTAATGTGTAATCGGTGTACACACTTGTCGTATAAAAGTTACTATTGTGGTATGCTGAACGTGCAAATGAAGATCCTGGTGAGTAACTTCCGCTGAAAGCCAATGCTAATGGATTACCGTTTACGTCGTGCTCATAGATTGGATTAAGGTTGGTTTGCTTATTTTGGTTGATGACTCTCATACCTGCTTCTGCATAGATATTCCATCCTTTTAGCGGATGAATAACTAATTGTCCCTGAAGATAAATATTGTCATTATGTGTTTTGGCACGTCCACCGTCAGTCAATTGATTGAGTTTTCCATTTCTCATATAATAACCGTTCGGATCTTTAAAAGGCATCATAGGCCACATACGTGCAATGTCATGATAAAGAAGTCCACCTTCCTCAAGATATACTGGATTGTCAAGATCAAAACGAACAAATTTGGTATTAATGTTGAAATCTACATATTTGTTGATTTGGGTATTGACTTTTGCTGTTGCGTTGTAACGTTTATAATTATCATTTCCATAACGAAGATTACCATCTTGGTTTAAGTAGCTCCCTGAAACATAGTATTGTAACTTCTCTGTTCCTCCATTTAAACTGATATTATGTTCGTTTGACCAGGCCCATTGAAAATGTTTTTTCCACCAGTTTACGTTATCATTTGCTTTTTCGTGGAAATGCCAGTTGGTACCGTTAGCTATGGTGGTGGTTGTAATCTCGCCTGCCATATACTTTTGGATACGGTCAATGGTCTCTTCATCAAAGATCACACTTCCTCCCTGATTAATGGCTGCATCATTGAAATAATTGGCAAAACGATAGGAATCAAGTTGATTAGGAAGGCTGGTTGGTCCGGAATAGCGGAAACTATTGTTATAGTTCACTTGCATTTTGCCCGCTTTTCCTTTCTTTGTAGTGATTAAGATAACACCGAATGCAGCACGTGAACCATAGATGGAAGAAGAAGCAGCATCTTTCAAGACAGAAATATTTTCAATATCTTCTGGATTCAGATTATTCATATTGCCTTCCATTCCATCAATCAGTATAAGTGGTGAGGCACTTGATCCTTTACCAATGGTTCCTGTTCCGCGAATGTTTACGTTCATTGTTTGTCCCAACTGTCCCCCTAAATCAGGAGTCGATAGATTTAAGCCTGGAACTACACCTTGCAGGGCTTGGCCGACTTGTGATACCGGACGTGATGCTAGTGCTTTGGTATCTACACTTGTAACCGCTCCGGTCAGATTTACTTTTTTCTGAGTACCGAAGCCTACTACCACTACTTCATCAAGAGTTTTTGAATCTTCACTTAACTCAATCCTGAAGGATGTTTGTGTACCATTGAGAGGAATTGACTGAGTGGTGTAACCTATGTAGGAAACAGTCAGTATACCTCCTTTGCTAACGTTTTTCAATGAAAACTTACCTTCCATGTCCGTGATGGATCCATTGTTCGTCCCTTTTACTTGGACTGTGGCACCGATGATTGGCTCGTTGAGCTTTTTGTCAATCACAGTACCCGTAATGTTCAATTGCTGTGCATATAATGTAGTAATGCCAAGCAACAACATGAATAAGATTGAAATTTTTTTCATTCGTTTCTTATTTAAAGTTATACATAAGGTTTAATTACATGGCAAATGTACAGGGATTGAGAGATTACGTAGGGGCATGTCTATATCATTCAGCATACACGTTTAATTCAATACCATGTTTTTTTTGAATCTCTTTTGTATGTTTAGGCTTTATTTCGTTCTTTTGCAATAAATTGATTATTAATATGAAGAAGCTAAATCTCTTTTTATTGGTTTTGTTTATATGTAATTGTCCGGTCGTTTCTGGTTATGCTTTTTTTGATAGAGATATTCGTCTGTTAACCATGCAGGATGGGCTGGCGGATAATACTATTACATCTATCTACAAAGATCGGGATGGCTTTATGTGGTTTGGTACTAATAATGGCTTGAGCCGTTATGATGGTAAATTAATAAAAAACTTCTCTTCTTCACCAGCGTATATGTATGTTTCCGAAATTGTAGAGATGTCAGATCGATATTTGGGAGTCATCGCTGGAAATACTTTATATTGTTTTGCTCGGTCGCTGGAGAAATTTATACCGATCGTCCATGCAACGGATTATAGTTCTGTACATGTCTCTCACTTATTACCTATAGATAATAACTCTTTTTGGGGACTGTCAGGGAATAAATTATATCTATATACACAGGAAGAAGTTAAAAAAGAGAAAGGAGAGGTTGTTCAGATTAAATTGAAATGTGAGAAACAGTATAAAAATTTGATTGATTCTGGTGATAATTTCTGTGCAATGTGTTATACTGATAATCATGAAATGTTATGTTTGGTTACACAGCAAGGAAATTTGCTATTGTTTCAGCCTGAATCTTCGGAGAAATCTAAAAAGATATCTTTGTGGAAAAATAAAACTTGGGATGCAACTTCGGTATTATATGATAAAGGAGTGGTATGGGTTTCTACTATTGGACACGGTATTCTGCGTTATTACGTTTCTTCTGGGTATATAGACAGAATTACTTATAAGGAAAATAATAAAGAAAACAGTCTATCCCATACAGATGTTTTTCAAGTTATTCCAATTAATAATAATCGTTATCTTGCAGTGACTTGGAGTGGGTATACTTTATTATTTCAGGATAAGAATGATCCGAAAAGAATGATGACAGAAATATACTATAATACAGCTTCACAACTTCACCGCAACTTAGAAACAAGAATGATTTCAGCGTATTACGACCCCAGTGGGATTGTTTGGATAGGTACTAATGGGGGAGGAGTGATTTATTCTGATCTACGGTCACAATTTTATAACCAATTTCATCAAGAGAGGCATAATGAAATTTGTGGTATAGTCATGGATAATAGAAAATATGTTTGGATGGCTACGTTTCATCAAGGGATTATGAAAAGTGAGCAACCTTTTGAACCAGGAAGACGAATGAATTTTACTAGGGTTGGTACTCCGGATATTCAAAGTAAAAATACAGTTCTTTGTGCCATTAATGATAATAGAGGTTCACTTTGGTTTGGAAATAGGGATGGAACATTAACTTCATATAATGAGGCAACAAAACAATTTCGATTACATTTTTTACAAGATAGAGGTAAAGTGAATACTGTGTCAATTTGGGCATTATATTGGGATACTAATCGAAATTTATGGGTAGGTACTAATGATGGAGTTTGGAAATTGAATATAGATTCTGGATTTTGCATAAAAATCCCTATTGAGATTTTGTTTAAGGACCCTACTCCTATTTGTATACGAGCTATTGCCGGCACGAAGGACGGAACTATATGGTTAGGTACAAGTAATGCAGGAGTTTGCAAATTGAAAATTGATTCTAGAGGAGAGATGTCTTTAGAGACAGGCTATGAGAAGAAAGCGAATATCAAAAATAATTCGGTTCGTTCTTTGTTAGTATCTTCTGATGGTAATGTATATGTAGGTTATATGGATGGTTTCGCTATTCTTTCACCTAAAAAGGATGCAATACGTGAGTATTATACAACTAGAAATGGATTATGTAGTAATTTTATAGGATGTCTGGTCGAAGATAACCGAGGACATATTTGGTTGGGAAGTAATTCGGGAGTCTCTCGTTACAGTAGGCATCAGCACCTTTTTTATAATTATTATATAAGTGGAAGCAATCGTTCGGCATTACTTGCTGATAATACACTATTTTTTGGCAATAATAAATCGCTCACTTATTTTGATCCGGATGACGTGGGTGGTCATTTGGATGAAGATCAGGTTCTTATTACTGGACTTGAGGTAGATGGTCGTCCTGTAGGGATTGGGGATAAAATAAATGGGCAGACTGTATTGGCAGAAGGCATTTCATATACTAGTTCGATTACTTTGAATAATGAAAATCGTGACTTTGTTTTATCTTTTAATAATCTTTCTTATGCAGAGGAACAACAGAAGTACAATTACCGCTTATTACCATATCAGACGCATTGGTTGGTTTCTAATGATGGAGAGAAGGCTACTTATATGAACTTACCCGAAGGGGATTATACATTTGAAGTGAAGAATATTTATCCTGACGGGAAAGATGGAAAGGTTACATCACTCCAAATACATATTCTACCGCATTGGAGTCGTACATTGCCTTTCCGATTATTTATTTTACTGTTATTGGCCGGTGGTGTGGCTTATTTGATTCGTCTTGTCAAACGTCGTCAGATGCGTATGGAACGTGAAATGCGCATGGAACATGAACTTCTGTCAGTAAACTTAGAGCGTGAGAAAGAGCGACAAATCCGGATGGAGCGTGAGAACTTTTTTACAAGTGCGGCACATGAACTACGTACGCCGCTAACCTTGATTCTTGCCCCATTACAGGAATTATTGGAACACATAAAGGCATCCGATCCACTGTATAGCAAGCTATATACCATGTATAAAAACAGCTCCTCGCTACATACACTGGTCGATCAGTTGCTCTATGTACAAAAAATAGAGGCCGGGATGGTGAAACTGCGTTTGTCAGAAGCGGATATTGTGGAGCTAGTGAGAGAAGTAGCAGAGTCTTTTCGCCAAATGGCAGGGATAAAAGGATGTACATTTCAGGTAAGACTTCCGGAAGATCCTGTTTTCCTATGGATAGATACGGAGAAAATAACTTCGTCGGTCGGAAATCTACTATCTAATGCTTTTAAATACACTTCTCCCAATGGAGAGGTATTGCTCACTCTTACCCGTATGGAACAGGATGGAAAGCCTTTTTGCCAGATAACAGTATCGGATACGGGTGAGGGAATACCGGATGAGTTTCAGAAGCGCATTTTTGACTCTTTCATTACGGGTGATAATTCACCGGCTTTCTCTACCAAAGTAGGCATTGGACTGCGGATTGTGAAAAATACGATGGATCTGCATCATGGACAGGTCATTCTTGATAGTGAGCCGGGAAAAGGTTCTACATTCGTATTATTGATACCGGAAGGTAAATCTCACTTTACTGGTGATTTATATGAAATAGTAGATTATCGCGGGCATGAAACGGAACCGCAGTTTCAACCTCTATCTGTACAGGAAAAATTGGAAGAAGGAGTTCCGGTCACAAAGAAAACATTGCTGATTGTTGAAGATAATGTAGATGTCCGTCAGTATATTCGCTCTTTGTTTGTGACAAAATACACGGTACTTGAAGCGGCTGATGGTGAGGAAGGGGTCCGGATTGCTACCAATGAGATACCCGATCTGATTATCTCGGATGTAATGATGCCGGTTAAAGATGGGTTTGCCTGTTGCCGGGAGATACGTGAACGGCAAGAGACCGCTCATATTCCTATCCTGATGTTGACGGCTAAGGCAGAAGATGCAGATGTATTGCAAGGATCTTATAGTGGGGCGGATGACTATATGATGAAGCCTTTCAATCCGGAAGTATTGAAAGCAAAGGTAGAGAACCTGATTCTTCAGCGCGAACGTCTGAAACGCATTTATACCAAAGCATTGATGTTGAAACGAGAATCGGTTGAAGATGAAGAGGCAGATGACGAATTTATACAAAAACTCATTCACGTGGTTGAGAAGAATCTGTCTAATGAGAACTTCAACGTTAAGATGTTGGCCGAACAACTTCACATGAGCCAGCCTACTTTATACCGGAAGGTAAAGCAACGCAGTGAGTTATCTGTGGTCGATATGATCCGGAGTGTGCGGGTGAGTAAGGCTGCTTCGTTGATTATGGAGAATCGTTACTCCATTCAGGAGATTTCCGAAAAAGTAGGATTCAGTGATGCCCGGACATTAAGGAAGCACTTTACGGAACAATTTGGTGTGCCCCCTTCAAAATATATGGAGAATAAATGAATAAATTTGAAGGAAAGAAAACTCATCACAGATTAACAGACTACACTATGAGAAGATCGGCCGGATTGATAATCTGCACATTGTAGGTTACTGTAATCTGTTGATCTGTGTTGAGAAAGACTTTCGACTTCATTCCTAAAAGTTAATCCTTCTTTTAAGTTGGCCTTTAATTCAGGATAATGGGTTTATATTTAGGAACTAATGCCTTCATAACGATCCATCCAATCAGGTAGGCTACCGAGCAGATACAAAAGATAACGAAATAACCAGCTGGTTTCCCGACAAAGCCCATAAATACCATTTGAGTTTTGTCGGCATGTACAAACAGCTCGCCGGCTGAATACTGGAGAATCATAGAACCTACTCCTCCTGCCATACCGCCAATACCGGTGATGCTGGCAATGGCGCTTTTAGGAAACATATCGCCTACGGTAGAAAAAATATTAGCCGACCATGATTGGTGGGCAGCTCCCCCGATACCGATCATAATAACCGGAAACCAGGGAGAGATGGTTCCTAATGGCTGGGCAAGTAATACCAACAGAGGAAAGAATGCAAAGATCAGCATAGCTCTCATACGTGCGGCATACGGGTTTAGCCCGGTTTTATGAATGATGATCGTAGGGAGTTTCCCTCCATAGATCGATAACATTGTTATAGCGTAAAGTGTAAAGATCAATGCTCTTCCCAATCCTTCGGAGGTTTTGATGTCGAACTGGGTATTCAGGTAAGAAGGTGCCCAAAAAAGGAAGAACCACCACACTCCATCCGTCATAAACTTACCGAATGCAAATGCCCAGGTTTGTCTGTAGGTGAAACATTGCCGGAAAGTCATACTTTTCTTTTCCTCGTTCTCTTTTACAGTTGCTGTGTAGGTTTCATGTTTGTCTTGCTCGATATATTCGAGTTCGGCTGAGTTTACAAATTTGTTTTTAGAGGGAGCTGTGTACATGAATACCCAAAATCCCATCCACACGAAGCCAAGAGCACCGATGATGACGAATGCCATTTCCCATCCCCAGGCTTTAGCCAGTAATGGAATGCTGAGAGGGGCAATCAGGGCACCGATAGAAGCTCCGGCATTAAAAATGGAAGTAGCGTAAGCCCGGTCTTTTTTCGGGAAATATTCGGCGGTAACTTTAATGGCAGCCGGAAAATTGCCGGCTTCACCGAGTGCTAAAATACAGCGTGCGACTAAAAAACAATACATGCTTATGGTGGCAAGTACCACTACTACATCACCGGTAGCAGCGATTAGTTCGGCTGCGCTATGCATTCCTACATATTCTTCGGTTATAATTCCACAGAAAGCGTGAAGGCAGGCACCGGCCGACCATATACCGATGGACCAAAGGTAACCTTTCTTTGTTCCCATCCAGTCGATAAACCGGCCAGCAAACAGCATACAAATGGCATATACAATAGAAAAGACAGCAGTAATGATGCCATAATGTGACTCGTTCCAATGAAATTCGGGTTTGATAAATTCGTCCCAGGTCAGCGATAGTACTTGGCGATCAAGGTAGTTTATAGTTGTTGCGAAAAATAACATGGCGCAAATCGTCCATCTGTAGTTTGTCATTTTCCCCATTGCATTTTGGAGTGTACTCATACTATTTGATTTAAAATTTTCAGGTTTAATTTTGGACCAAAAATACACATTATTTGATTTTATCCAATAATAACTGCTATTTAATTTGATGCTTCAAGGGATCTTTTTATGATAAATACACTAAAAGGAATAATAATTTCGTTATCGAACACAATAATTATCGTTTTCGCACACGACTATGTTTGTTCTATAATTGGGAGGAGGTGGCTGTTATAGCTCTTTTTCTTCGGATGAATCTGAATATATGTGCAGGGGATATATTCTTTGTAAGATTGTAATTGTAAATTATTAGTGATTTGTTTGGAGTGCTGACTCCGTATGTGTCTCGGTTGGTGGGTGAGGCCGGAAGAATCGGCTTGCTTTTATGTTCTTCCTTTTATTTTGTATTTTAAGATAGATATTTTATCTTTGCCTTAATTGAGACAAAATATAATTGAGATAAAATGAAAAACAACCGATTGATCATTACCCTTATTGCCTTGTTTCTCCTAGGATTCGGGCTGAAAGCCCAAACTGCTTCTACTGAAGAAACTGCTGCTCAGAAAGAGAAAAGAATGGAATGGTTTGCCCAGGCCAAGTTAGGAATCTTTATCCATTGGGGAATCTATGCCGTGAACGGAGTATCAGAGAGCTGGTCATTCTTCAATAACTATCTTCCTTATGAAGAGTATATGGCTCAGGAAAAAGGCTTTACGGCATCGGCCTATAATCCTCAGGAGTGGGTGAAACTGATTAAAGAAAGTGGTGCACGTTATACGGTCATTACCACCAAGCATCATGATGGCGTAGCTCTTTGGGATACGAAGGCGGGTGACCTCAGTACTGTGAAAAGTACTCCTGCCGGGCGTGACCTGATTGCTCCTTTTGTGAAGGAAGTACGTAAACAAGGGCTGAAGCTCGGGTTCTACTATTCGCTGCTTGACTGGTCGCATCCGGACTATCCCAACAAAACCCGTACGGAAGTACGTTACAAAAACGATCCGGATCGTTGGGCTAAGTTTGTTAAGTTTAATTTTGGACAGCTTTCCGAGTTAAACAAAACTTGGAAACCTGATCTTTACTGGTTTGACGGAGACTGGGAACAAACTGCTGAGGCTTGGGATTCGAAGGGCATCATCAACCTGTTGCGTTCTACTAACCCGAATGTTATAGTAAACTCCCGTATTCAGGGGTATGGCGATTATGCTACACCCGAGCAGGGAGTTCCTGTAGTACGTCCTGCCGACAAGTATTGGGAGCTTTGTATGACCATGAACGATTCATGGGGGTATCAGCATGCCGACACTAATTATAAGACTCCGTTTATGCTGTTGCGTACTTTTGTCGATTGTCTCAGTATGGGAGGGAATCTGCTATTGGATATTGGTCCGAAGGAAGATGGAACTATTCCTGCCGAACAGATTGCTGTTCTGAAAGAATTCGGCCGTTGGACTAAGAAGCATAAAGAAGCTATCTACGAAACACGTGCCGGCATCCCGTGCGAACATTTTCAGGGATATACCACACTGAATAAAGCGGGTGACATCCTTTACCTCTATTTACCCTATAAGCCTAATGGCCCGATCGAAGTGAAAGGTCTTGTCAATAAGGTAAATCGTGTATGGGTAGTGGGGAATGGAGCTATGCTGCCATATAAGGTTTATAATAAGAACTACTGGAGCGAGGTGCCCGGAAACCTCTATATTGATATACCCGAACGTGTACAGGATGAGCAGATCACTGTGATTGCCGTATTGCTGGACGGCCCTATCAAGCTTTATCGCGGAGTGGGACAAGTGATTGAAAGTAACTAAATAAAAAAATAAATTCTTATGAATATCAGATTAACTTCTTTATTCGTTTCTTTATTCCTTTCTGTTCCGGTATGGGCGGGCGGGCATAAAAATCTGCCCGCTAAAGGCGATCTTCATATTCCGGTTTTTGAAAATGTGAATGTGCGTTTCTCTCCCGATACGTATCCTGATAATTATAATGAAGCAGATGGTACGGGCGTATACCATTTGGTCAACGGACGTATCATTCTGAAAAAGATTACTCTTCCCGAATACAAACGAAATGTGTCGGTAAGCCTGAAAGTAACCCTCGCCTCCAATGGAGATCGTTGGGACAAATCGGGTTCTTGCTTTGTATTGCCTAAATCATCGGCTATTAACCTACTGACTATTGCCCGTGACGGCATGAAGTTTCCTTCGGTAGATAGTTTGAAGCTGGAGAAAATGGTAGGTATTGTTCCCGGAAAGGATTATTTACCCACAGTGGAGCTGATGCGTTTCATGACTCCGTTCGGTGTAGGACACTATAGCAATAATAATGATTCGCTGAGCAGTAAACGTCGTCCGGTCTATATCCCCAAATGGGAAAGTAATGTCACCTGGCAACAAGATATAACCGATCTTTATCCGTTGCTTGAAGGCGAAGCCTATGTCGGTATTTATATCGATACATGGACTTCTGAAGGGTATTTGGTCAATGCGGATATCGACGTAAAAGAGAGTCGTCTGGCTTGTGACGTACTTCCAAAACGTCATGTGGAGCCGTTGATGAATACGGTTTACTACATGGGACAAAGTTATCCCGATATCTTTGCCCGGAGAGATGTATCTACTGATTTTACAGTTCCGAAAGGTGCCAAAAATATCCGGTTAAAATATATAGTGACCGGACATGGCGGACATAGCGGCGGGGATGAATTCGTGCAAAAACGCAATATCATTTCTGTAGATGGAAAAGAGGTGCTCAACTTCATCCCTTGGCGTGATGATTGTGCTTCTTTCCGTCGTTTCAATCCGGCTACCGGTGTTTGGTTGATTAAGCGCCTGGCTTCTTATATTGGTGAGAAAGGATATACGGAGAAAGAAGTGGAAGAACCTCTGGCTTCTTCAGACCTATCCCGTTCCAACTGGTGTCCCGGTTCGGATGTTGTACCCGAAGAGGCTGTTATCGGTACACTTGCTCCCGGCAAGCATACTTTTACAGTCAGTATTCCCGAAGCTCAGGCTGTGGATGGCAATAAATTGAACCACTGGTTGGTTTCGGCCTATCTGGTGTGGGAGGAATAATTATAGTGAATTAAGATTCACTGCGGTGACCCGTTCAAAGCCATAAGGAGATGATCGAACCCTGTATCTGCCGAATGGAAGCATAAAAAAAAGCCTCTTCTCACGAAGGGGCTTTTTAGGTTTACTTTCTTTTTATGCTTTTGCTCAAAAAGAAAGCAAACTTTAAGATGAAAAAAAGGGAAGTCTCACGACTTCCACAATTCTTCTAACCTTAAATCTAAATCTCTATGAAAAAAACGTAGTGCAAATATAGCGGTTTGCAATATACTGAGGTGTTAACGAAGTTCAGAAAGAAAGAATAAAAGCTAAGGACTGCAAAATTAAGATAACGGTTCCTATTGTTTTATTAATTTTATCAAACTGTCATAAATCGGGTTTTGTTCCAATAATCGGGGAACCCCGGTGATGAACATTTGCTTGCGTGCTCTTGTCAATGCGACATTTAGTTTTCGATCTATGAATACTCCGTTTTCCTCTGTCAGGTTGGAAAGGAAACGGAGTTGATAAGGATAGTTCACACAGAAAGAATAGATTATCACATCCCGTTCGCTGCCTTGAAACCTTTCTACCGTATCGACTAAAATGGAGTTTAGTTCCGGAATACCCATTTTGACAATCTCTTTTCTTATTAATGCGATCTGACTCCGATAGGGAGTAATGATACCCAGAGTACGCATTCCGTCGAATGTTCCACCATATTGCCGGTAAACGTCGGCTGCGATTCGGGCGACGATCCGTGCTTCGGAATGGTTGACTTTGGCCGATGTACCTTGAGGTTCGGGTTCGGAAGGTAGAAAAACCATTCGTTGCACATCTTGGTTGTCTTCCATTTGATGAGGCAATCCCACCGGTAACAGGCGTCCTTCATAAAATGCCTGATTGGCAAAATGAGCTACTTCCGGATGCATACGTCCTTGTTTGCAAAGCATGTCGAAGGAGCGATGGTTCGGAGCCGATACCGATGCTGAGTCGGGAAAGAGATCCTCGGAAGAGGTTTGCAGGGTGCGGTAGAGGCGTTCGAAAAGAGAATCCTTGAGATTTTTCAGTCCGGCGCTACGTAAGCCTTCATCGTAGATTTCCGATTGTTCGGTATTTTGCAATACGACGGCAGGCAATTGTTTATGATCACCGATCAGTATGAACTTGCCGACGGCATTCTCTCCATTTTCGCTCCGGGCACATAGGATACCTAATAGTTGAGGTTCCAGGATTTGGGTCGCTTCATCGATAATGGCTACATCGAATCTCTTCAGGCGGAACAGTTCGGGTTTTCCGGAGATGGAAGCAACTGTGCCTACAAAGATACGGCAACGAGCGATGCGTTCTGCTACTTCCGAGCGGCGGGTACAAAGAGAAAGTTCGTTTTCAATCAGATGATGCCGGTAAGCTTCGTCACAAGACAGCTCACTGCCGACACGAATAAAGTCAACCTCCGGCCGAATGGATGAGATGGCTTTGCAGATTTCGTCCACAGCCCGGTTTGTATACGAGAGCAGGAGGATTTGGGTCTGCGCTTCGCAATGGAAAGTTTCCACCATTTTTTTCAAGGCGCATGAGGTCTTGCCCGTTCCCGGCGGTCCTACCAATAGGAAAAAGTCTTTGGCAGCCAGTGCTTTTAGTGTGACCCGTGTAAAGTCGTCCGGGGCGGTTAGAATCTGTTTGTCAAGCCCGTACTCGAATTCGGGCATTCGTTGTGCCAATAAAAGATCACGCCGTTCTTTGGTTGCCGAAGCGAAAGCCGATAATGCCTGGTACATGCTCCGGAAGGTAGTATCCATTGTGTCGTGCTCTATTGCATAGAGGCTGTCCGGCGGAAGCACGGAACTATTCTGCTGGGTGGCACGCAAGCGTATACCTATCTCTTCTTCTGTGATGAACTCGATATTGCCTTTGAATACCATCTTATTGGTGACGTTATCTTCGTTCCGGTTGCGTTCATAAAGTACAATGGCATCCCCCTGACGGAAATTAGGCAAGGCCTGTGCTCCTTTTTCTACCTCAGAGGATATTTCGTTAGGTTCCGGGGATAGTTTATTTTCTCCGTATCCCTCTTTCCTTTGCTCAAGAAGGATATATGCTTTATGTTCATCGGCAGCATGATTCTCTTTGATGCGCAGATCGTAAAGAATCTCACCGGCTTCACATTTCTCTGTCAGGGTAGATAGCCACAGGGCGGCTGCGCCGGTACGTCCTTCGTAATCGACGTCTCCGGACTTGGAAGTATACAACTCTTTGGTTATGAAATTATAGAGTGCGTAGAAGTACGACTGTTCCAGCGGGGTAAGTGAAGCCAGTTTCTGCGATAGATTATCGATGGACGGGCGGAGATATTGTTCCCAGAACCGGCCGGATAATCCTCGTTCGTTGAGTATGTCGGAACGTATGGCCTGTAGTTTGGAGGCGGTATACTCCACACTGTTTCGTAACTGGATTCCATATTCATCAGATACGATCCGGTTGCGCAGATTGATGATCCGGCGCACCATGGCCCACGACGGACGTGCCGGATAAAGTAAAGGGTAGCGTGTGTAGAGCAGATAGGCTTTTACCCGGTGATGATCCATTCCCATCGAGTATTGCAGCACTGCCTGGTAGAGCAGCATTTGTACTTTATTGTTTTCTTTGGGCTCTACTTTGTTGCGGATGGAGAATTCGTCTGCTTTCCCCGATTTCATCTCAATAAACGATGACATGTCACGCTGCATGTAGTCCAATCGTCCTTGCAGTCCCAATGCTTCGCAAATGTACGAGGGCTCGAGCACTGCATCAGTCTTATCCAATTCATAGCCCGGTGCACGGAAGGTGTCTGTCACCACTTCGCGGATATGTTCGAAGTGTAGTTTGCAATCGTCAAAGAACTGTCGTTCCTTCTCTCTGTCACGTAGGTCGGTGCAGGCAGCCAGTTCAATCGGGTAACGGCGAAAGGCTTTTTGCATACACTCTCTGTAGTCCGGTTCGTTTTCTGCATGAATCCATTCGTCCAGGAAAAGGTTGGCTATGTTTCCCAGTAATAATGGCCGGGCATTGTCGATGGGTTGGAGGCGGGCCAGTACATAGTTGGCGGGATGATGGCCGTAATCACGAAAACATTCTGCCAACGAACTGATGTCGATTAAGTAATCCGGTTCGAGTACGATGAACGAAGGAGTCAGGACACCGGTTTCGTCAATGGCCACATCAAGTAGGTTGAGTTGTGCATGACACCATAAAATTTCGCAGGTTTGAGCAAACTCCTCGTTGATCTGCGGCACATTATAACGTATCCTCAGATATTCGTCAGCAATGGTATCGACCGGGGTTACATATAGATACTGCTCGTCGGCATATTGATAGCATACACGCATTCGCTCTATTCGCTTTTTAGCCGGAGGTGCTACGAGGTAAGTTGCGTCGGCACGCGGCAGTAAGTGGTAGAGTTCGCCGGGAATCTCGACTTCGTAAAGTTTACGTATAAAGAAGGCAAGTGTCTTGGCATCCCGCAGTAACTTTTCGCGTACAGGTTCCTCTTTTCGATTGAGAATAGCGTTTGAGGTCAGGCGAAAAGTGTGTAATCGGTTTTGTTCAACAATTGTCAGCCCTGCCCGTGCCGACACAAAACTGATCCGTGCCGAAAGGTCAGTCATCTGAAGACTTTCATCCTGCATTTGTGCCCGGCACAATCGTTCGAGCAAATCACGCAACTGTTTGTAAGCCACCGCCAGATTGCTGTCTGCTGTCCGACAGGCTGCAAGCAGGATTTCAAAAGATTCGTTTACCTCATTTTCCATACAGCAAAAATACATGATAATTCCCGGATTTTCATGCGGACGGATGAAAATGTGTACGAAAGTATCATTACTTCGATATCGGAGTTTCTGTAGGCAATTTGTTTTGTGAACTATCTGTTTAGTAATGTTTTTACTCGTTTATTCATAGGCTTCTCAAAATAGTAGTAAGAAAGCAGGCTTAATAGAATGATGATACTGAATAGAATCGGGACGGAAATGTACCATTCCGTATGAAGATTATTTTCTTTTTGCCATTCTGAATATGTCAGTAAGACAAATAGATGGATCAAATAAAAACTGTAACTGATTTCTCCCCCTATCACTAGAAAACGGTTGGATAAAATGCGGGAAAAGATACCTTTCTGAAGTGAAAAACTAATCAGAATCACCGCAACAGGGAGCCAATAATAACATGAATATCGGTATACTTTAGGTATATCGGCGGCATAGAGGTAGAAAATTAAAAATAAGATAATAGATGAGATTTCAATGATACTTCCTTGCAAGGCAGTGATATTCTTGTTTTTCAAGCGTTCATACAATTGGAACAGTAACATGCCGACAATGAAATCCGGAAATCGGGTAATTGGATTGACATACCAGAAGCCTTTTATTTCATCTTCCGGAGTAAAGTACATGCCGACGACCATTAGTATCGCTACAATTCCAAAAACAGAAAGCAAATACTTGTAATTTTTTGCTAAAGGTATAAGGAATGGGAAGCAGATGTAAAAAAGCTGTTCACAGCATAAACTCCATGAAGGGCTGTTGAAAGAGAAAAAGTAGTCGGCTCTGGGAATATAAGCATTTGTCAAAGTGAGCGAAGCTAAGAAATGCTTAAGCCAATCTAAAGTTCCCGATGCTATAACGTAACTCCCTAAAATAGCAGCAATAAACAATGTCAGCCAATGTAAAGGATAAATACGCGCAATGCGTGCTACCCAGAAAGTGCGTTTGTCTATTTTGTTGTCTTTCAGTTTCTCTTGATAATTATATGCTATAATAAAGCCGCTTAGCACAAAAAAGAAGCTGACGCCTACAAATCCCTCTTTGAAAAAATGGGTATTGAAAACATTGTCTATAACATAGCAATGTGCTCCAAAAACCATTATTGCAAATATGAATCTCAACGATGTTAAAGTATTAATCATAATTTCGTATTGTCTTATCGTTTTTTTATTTTCATCATTAAAGATGTGATGTGTGTTGAATACTGCAAATATATGGAAAGTATAGTTAGTATGAATCAAGAAGTATGCTTTTTTCTTGTATGATAATGGAATAAATGAATTGTGGCTTGATATTCAAGCCGTATCGAGAGAAACTGATATATGCAAAGAAGAGTAGGTAACCAGGATCTACGAGCGGTTTTTGTCTTTAATCATCAATATGCTCATTTCATAAAGCAGATAGAGGGGAATAGCTACGATGCTGAGTGTGAAAGGGTCTCCTGTTGGAGTAATGACAGCAGCAGCGATGACAATCAGGACAATGGCATGTCTCCGGTATTTTCGTAAGAATGATTTGTTTACCAATCCAAGCAAGGAAAGCAACCAGGTTACCAAAGGTAGTTCGAAAGCCAGCCCCATGCAGAGCACCAGCATCATAAAATTGTCGATGTAAGAGTTCAGGGAGATCTGATTCTCTATTTCTGCGCTGAGTTGATAGGTAGAGAGAAAACGAAGGGTGAGCGGATAGACCATAAAATAACCTAAAAGGACTCCGATAAAAAACATGACCGTGCCGATGGTCAGGGCTTTGCGGACTCCTTTCCGTTCATTAGGGTAAAGGGCAGGACGGATGAAACGCCATATCTCGAAAAACAAATAAGGTGTGGCAGTGACTACAGACATCCAGAAAGCGGTGGACATGTGGATAAAAAAAGGTGCTGCCAGATTGATATTTACCAGCTTGACTTTAAACTCACGGGTAAAGAAGTCATCGGTAAGGTCGAATGCCTGTCCGATGTCCCGCAGAAGATGGTAAAAGATGAAATCGTTGTGGCAGGGAGCCAGAATGACATGGTCGAACAGATAGGGCATAGCAATGAAATAGCCTACAGCCAAAACAAACCATACACCTATAATTCGAAACAGCACCCGGCGCAGTTCATCCAGGTGATCCCAAAAAGTCAGTTCTTTAATTTCTGCCATTATTAAGAGAAAGGCGGTTGAAATTTACTTTCGTTCTATTTTCATCTCATGTAAGAGACGGAAACAAAACAGGATATCAGTTATCTTTCTTTTCTTTGTTTTCCGGTTCGTCGATTTCTTCTTTTGCTTTGTTTATTTCCTCTTTGGCTTCATTCACCCCTTCTTTAAAACTTTTCACTCCTTTGCCGAGCCCGCGCATCAGTTCGGGAATCTTTTTACCACCAAAAAGCAAGAGTATAACCAACAGGATGATAATCCATTCGGAACCACTGGGCATGAATCCTAATAAAAAAAGGTTTGTCATAACGGTATTGTATTAGTTTGTGTGCAAAGATAGACTATTTTGAATGAAAAAAGAAAGGCAGAATCATAAAAGCGAAAACCGGGCTCATAAAAACGAAAAGTGAAAAGCTGCAGGAGGTTAATGTCCGTTACTTTTCACTTTTCCGACTGAATCTTTTGGAGTTAATCTTGATAATATACTCTCTTGACCCGGGTTGAAATGCCTGTCAATACTTCATAAGGGATGGTTTCGAGCGCATCCGATAAGACGGTAATCGGTAATTCGTCACCGAAGATGATAGCTTGATCACCTTCTCTACAATCAATATCCGTTACGTCGATCATGCACACATCCATGCAGATATTTCCTACGTATGGGGCTTTTTTGCCATTGACAAGGCAATAGCCATGTCCGCATCCCAAATGGCGGTTCAGGCCGTCGGCATATCCGATGGGTATAGCAGCGATACGTGAGGGGCGTATCAGATGCCCTTTGCGGCTATAACCTACAGTATCTTCTTCCGCCACGTCCCGTATTTGGAGAATCGTTGTTTTCAAGGTACTCACGTTGTTGATGATTGAGTTATCGATCGGACTGATTCCATACAATCCGATGCCAAGACGAACCATGTCGAACTGTGCACCGGGGAAGCGTTCGATACCGGCTGTGTTGCAGATATGGCGCAGTATTTTGTGCGGGAATGCATCTTGCAGTTCCTTTGACATCTTTTCATATCGTTCTATTTGCTGCCGGGTAAAAGCGTCGAACTGGGCAGAATCACTGCCTACGAAATGGGAAAAGACAGAGCGGGGAATCAGTGCATTCTGGTTCTTTAACCGGCGAATCAGTTGCGGGATGTCTTTCTCTTCGAATCCCAATCGGTGCATACCCGTATCCAGTTTTACGTGAATGGGGAAGTTGGTGATACCTTCTTTTTCGGCGGCTTTTATCAATGCGTCGAGTAAATGGAAATTGTATACTTCCGGTTCCAGTTTATAGTCGAACATGGTTTTGAAAGCGGTCAGTTCGGGATCCATGATGATAATGGAGGCTGTGATCCCTGCTTTGCGAAGGTCGGAACCTTCATCGGCTACGGCCACTGCCAGATAGTCAGCGTGATGCTCCTGAAGGGTTTTGGCTATTTCGTACGAACCTGCTCCATAAGCAGATGCTTTCACCATGCACACCATTTTAGTTTCCGGTTTGAGCATCGAGCGGTAGTGATTCAGGTTGGCTACCATAGCTCCCAGGTTTACTTCCAGGATGGTTTCGTGTACTTTCAGTTCCAGTTCTTCCGAAACGAGGTCGAAACCGAAGTTGCGGGAGCCTTTTATCAGGATGATTTCATTTCTGAGTTTCTTAATTACATCTGATGCCAGAAGTGCCTTGGTATCGGGGAAGAAATATTTTTCTATATCAAACTTTGATGCGCATGAGGATATTTCGGCACCTACACCGATAATCTTTTCAATGCCGCGGCTGTGAACCAGTTGTGCCACTTTGCGGTAGAGTGTTGTCGTGCTTTGTCCGGTTTCCAGGATATCCGAAAGGATCAAAGTGCGCTTTAGGCCTTTTGACTGCGAACGCCGGTAAAGAAAGTCGAGAGCGATATCCAGCGAAGCAAGGTCCGAATTATAACTGTCATTGATCAAGATACAGTTGTTCTTTCCGTCTTTTACTTCAAGGCGCATCGCTACAGGTTCGAGCCGGGCCATTCGTTCGGTGATCTGGTCGGCCGGTACCATCAGGTACAGGCAGGCAGCGAGGCAGTTCAGTGAGTTCTCTATGGAAGCATCATCGATAAAGGGAATACAGAATGTATTGTCCATCTCCAGATAGCGGTAGGAGATGACGGTATGATCTTCTTTCTTCTCAACCCTGCTGATATAGAGCGGACGTTCGATATCCCTCATGCTCCATGCGATTTCACGGGCAGTCAGCATTGACTTTCCTACGCAGTTGCTTATCATTTCGTTGTCGCCATTGTAAATGACTACGTCGCAATCTTTAAACAGGCTTAGTTTTTCCATGCACTTCTCTTGCAGTGAAAAGAAGTTTTCCTGATGTGCTCCGCCAATGTTGGTCAGGATGCCTATTGTCGGCTTAATCATATTCTGTAACGGACGCATTTCGCCCATTTCCGAAATGCCGGCTTCGAAAATGCCCAGTTCGGATTCCTCGTTCATTTGCCAGACTGACAGCGGGACACCGATTTGCGAATTGTAGCTGCGCGGTGAACGCACGATAACCCGGTCGGGGCTGAGCAATTGGTGAAGCCATTCTTTTACAATGGTCTTTCCATTGCTGCCCGTAATGCCGACTACCGGAATCTGGAAGGAACCACGGTGTTGTTCGGCCAATTTCTGAAGTGCTTTTAAAGTATTGGGGACAATAAGGAAATTGCATTCCTGAGCCATTGTCACTTTTAGTTGCTCACTGTCCATGGTGAGCCCTTTGAAATCTTCGCTTGTGACTACAAAATTGCGCACTCCCCGTTCATAAAGGTCAGGGATGTAGCGTGCGCCGTTGTTCCTTTTGGTGGGAATGGCAAAAAAGAGGGTCTCTTCCGGAAAACATAACGAACGGCTGTCAGTCAGTAGCCAGTCGATGGCAGCAGGCTTGTTTCCCAGACGCCGTGCACCTATTTTTTCAACGATTGATTCAATTGTATATGACATAATATTAAAGCATTGGCATATTTGCACATTTATTGAAGCGCCAATCGGCACATGTTTGTTTCTTTTTCGAAATCTAAGTACGGGTATTTTCCGTTAAGTCGTTCTATTTTTAACACAATTTGTCCTAAAAATCTTTTATGCTCTTCCGACTCGGGATGGAAAGGTTTGTGCGCAATCGCTTTTCGTATCGTTTCACACTCTTTGATTAGGCTTTGGGTTTCGGGGGTGAAGAAAGTCTCCGAAAAACGCTCCCATAGATAATTGACGGTCAACGTGGATGGGTGTACCATGTCATCTGCATAGAAGCGATAGTCCCGAAGTTCATCCAATACTATTTCATAAGAAGGAAAGTAGCAAGTGACCTGTGGATAACGTTGCATCAGTCGGTCGATGGCAAGCAGCAGCACGCTTTTACTGAGTTGGTTGGCATGCATTCCGTCTCGCATGTGGCGAATGGGGCTGACTGTGAACAAGATCTTTAGTTGAGGATTCAAAGAGATCAATTCGTCCAATAGCAGGGTATAGTCTTCTACTATCTCGTCTATCTCAAGGCGGCGGCGTATAAAATTCTTTTCAGGCAATTTGTGACAGTTGGCCACTACCTTCCCTGTCTCTTTTTGTTCGTATACGTATGCGGTGCCGAAGGTCAGCATAAGCCGGTCAAGTTGTTTCAGCTCTTTATGTGCCTGTTCCACACGGGATTGGATATTCCGTAAGGTGTCTGCAAGGGTGGCGGCGGAGAAAGAGCCGTGATGCATCGGGCTGTGCCAACATTCACGATGCAGAAACAGATCGGATGCTTTGTATTGCTTTTGGCTGATGATTTCGCGCAAAGCCATTGAGATGGATCGTGGATTATATAAGATACCGAATGGATTGATATCGATCCGGAATTTATTTTCAGCAAGCAGGGTACCGATGTTCTCTGCAAAGCAGGAACCCATAATCAGCAGTTGCTGGGCATGGCTGATGGGGGTGAATCCAGATGGAATCTCTACCGGAGTATTCAGGTTCATAATCAAGTAATTCTATAAACGGGAGTACAAAGGTACATGATAATTTCGGGAAACGTATGCAAGCAGCTGAAAATATGCCGTATCGTTGTTGCGGATACCTGAAACGCTTGCCCTCTTGCGTAACCCTACGTATTCACGCTCCTGATTTGAAATACCATCTCCTGCAAAAGATGGTTCTTCTTCAAATTTGGTGGTAAATTCTTTATTTCTTTATTTCCAAGTTGATAATTGTCCTTTTTGCTTGCTTTAATAAGAAAAAACAGACACCGGCTGAATAAGATAACTTAAGTTTCGGAAGTGAGTTTACGCCGTCTGAACCGGTATCTTCCTCCTTATACCTTTCTTCAATTAACATTGTTAACGTCTTTTGCAGGTTGTCAGGTTCTTGTGCGCAAATAACAAGTCTTTTGCATTTAAAGAACTTCTTATTCACATCCAAAGAACAAGCTTTAACTCTGTGTTAAAACAAAGCTTTTGAGGAGAGAAATCTTACTTTTTAAAGACATTGATTTTCAGATGGTTTAGTCTAAGGTTCGCTTCTTCACTTCACGGATGGACTCTTCGGGCGAAAGCCGGGATACTTGCTTTTTTGTCAACTATAAACGAGGGCTTACACTTCCGAAAACTGAATTAGATTCCATGAGTAAAAGAAAACTTACCACCAAATTTGAAGAAGAACCCTCAAAAAATCGATCTTCCATCTTCCACCCTCTGTTTTAAGGTGATATTTCACGTAAGTATCTGAACTACAGATATAGATTGCACACTTCTTAAGCAAATATACCTTTTAAAGTATTTTGTTTTTCTTCGTTGTTTAAATAGGAAATGGTGCAGTCCTTATCTCGTCCCGTGTACCTGAGCCCATAAGCCCCGCTACGCGGACCGGGATAAAGGTGCTGAGATAAGAAGTAAGATATTGATATACGATGCTTTATAAGTATAGCAAAATTAAGATGTTTATTTACTTAATTGGCAGGATAAAAAGAACCGCTGCTCTTTACGGGGGGCAATAAAGAAACAGCGGTTCGCATCAACTGGTTGAGTTTGTTGTAGAGATCTGGATTTAAGAATGTATATAAAGGTTCAAATTGAAAGAAAAAACTAAAATGAAAATGGAATCTTTGAAATAGGTATGAAACTCCGGGGACACATCGTCCAAATGATGTCTGATTTACAAAATCGGGTGGCGGTGCAGATCTGCCGGATACGGGATTTATACCTAGTGATATATGAGTAGCTTGGACTTAGTATCAGGCGGGAATATCTCACCTTGTGAACTTTGAAGATGTATTGGGCTGTATCGAGAATCGTTTCTTTCCGTTCGGCTAAACAGGAAGAAGTGAAACAGTCTGAATATTCAAAGTCCTTGGTTTCTGTGGCATAGTATAGAATCTTTCTGCCTCGTTGAATGATGTAATTCAATCTGTAATAACCATTGGCGTCGATTCCCCGGCGTTGGAAATATAAAATTCTGATAATAGGTTTGCCCATGGCTTAAACGTAATAAGCAGGGAAAAATGAACGGCCCTGCTGACCCGCTGTACTACGCATATTTGAATCCAGAGGATAGAAAGCATGCAGTTTAGGCCATTACAACCTAATCACGGGGGCAGAACCGTTGTCTTTATGACAAAGCCGTGAGCATATAACTAAATTATATGCTCTTGGCTGTTGTAAGACAAAAAGTTTGCTTTCTATTGTCTCTAATAAAATTCAAAAAACGTAGTACACTACAAAGGTGAGAATTATTTTTGATTTAGCATAGCAAACGGTTAAGAAATGTATGAAATAACACTTTATCGGCTGGTAATGTTTTGCATGTATATGCTTTATCATGAAACTATCCGCTTTAGTTTTAATTAACTGCTGAAATTAGTTTTTGAACTAAATCTTTTCGTTATTTGTGTTCAAATGAAGAAAAGGTTATGAAAAGATTAACAGCAAAAGAAGAAGAGATTATGGGATTTTTCTGGGAGAAGGGTCCTTTGTTTGTGAAAGAGATACTGGCATTTTATGATGAGCCAAAACCACATTTCAATACTTTGTCTACAATTGTGCGCGGATTGGAAGAGAAGGGCTTTTTAGCACATCATACTTATGGTAATACCTATCAGTATTATGCGGTAGTCAGCGAATCGGACTTTAGTAAACGTACGCTGAAAAGTGTAATTAGCAAGTATTTCAATAATTCGTATCTCAGTGCTGTGTCGTCATTGGTGAAGGAAGAAGATATTTCGCTTGACGACCTCAAGAAGTTGATTCAGGAGGTGGAGCAAAAGAACGAAGAATAATTAAATGATGCGGATATGATGGGACTCTTTTTCGTTTATATAGTAAAGTCTTCTGTTTGCCTGGCAGGTTTTTATCTGTTTTACCGCTTGTTATTGAGCAAGGAGACATTTCACCGATTTAACAGGATCGCTCTGTTGACTCTGTTGTTGCTGTCTCTGTTGTTGCCTCTTGTTCAACTGACTACTATCGAACAGACAGAAGTACATCAGACGATGCTTACTATCGAACAATTATTGATGATGGCAGATATGCCGGTATCGGAGGTGACACCTGCCGAAGCGGTGACTTTATCCGGCATACAGATTCTTTTGATGGTTTATTTATCAGGAGTTCTCTTTTTCGCCTGCCGGCATATTTATTCTTTGGGGCGTCTGTTGATGCTGCTGAGGTCAGGGGAGAAAGAGAAGATGGAAAACGGAATGACCTTAGTGATTCATCAACAAAAGATTTCACCTTTCAGCTGGATGAAGTATATTGTTATCTCTAAAGTGGATTTGGAGGAGAATGGCAGAGAGATACTCATTCATGAGGCAGCACATGTTCGTAATCGTCACTCTGTCGATTTGCTGATTGCCGATATCTGTATTTTCTTTCAATGGTTCAATCCGGCTTCCTGGCTATTAAAGCAGGAACTTCAGAATATTCATGAGTATGAAGCGGATGAGTCTGTTATCAGAGAGGGAGTTAATGCCAGGCAATATCAGTTGCTACTGATAAAAAAAGCTGTTGGCACAAGGCTCTACTCTATGGCCAACAGCTTTAATCACAGTAAACTTAAAAAACGTATCACTATGATGTTAAAAGAAAAGTCAAATCCATGGGCACGATTGAAGTACTTGTATGTACTTCCTTTGGCCGCCATTGCTGTGACTGCATTTGCCCGTCCTGAGATTTCGGGTAAGATGGATGAAATCTCGGCCGTGAAAGTGAATGATTTCGTGCAAATAGTAGGGACTAAAGTGCCTGAAAAAAAGGTTGAGGTGTTGAAAGATACTGTGAAAAAAGATGCTCCGAAAGAAGAAGCTTTTGAAGTATCCCGGTTGGAAACGGTACCTACGCACTCGAAAGTAACCATAACGGATGGGATGAAAAGAAGCGGGATGGATTTGTTTTCGGTTAGAAATGCCGGTTCTCAACCTCAGCCCTTGATCTTTGTGGATGGAAAAGAGATAACCGGCGAGCAGATGCAACGGGATATCAATCCGGATATGATTGAGTCTATCAGTGTTCTGAAAGACGAAGCGTCGACAGCCATATATGGAGATAAGGCCAAACATGGCGTAATTCTGATTACACTGAAAGGAAAGGATGTGCAAAATGTGCTGTCTCTTTCTGCTTCGGATCCGGAAGACGGGGTGAAGGTTGTAGGAGTGGTCAAAGATCATCTGGATAAGCCATTGGCGGGGGCATCTGTATTTATTTCGGGAACCGTCTCGGGAACAATGTCTGATGCTTATGGACGTTTTGTTCTTTTGGCTCCCAAGAACACTATGCTCCGTATTTCATATACGGGCATGACAACAGTTGAAAAGGCTGTGGCTCCGGAGGTAAACGTGACATTGAATCCGGCAGACTAAAAAATATTTATTGTGGGGTGCTACTCCCACAGACCAATGTGTCAAAACTCACCATGGAGGACAAGTCTTCTATCCCCGGTCGGAAGGATGGAAAAAAACGGGAAAATATCGATTTGAAAGAACTTTATCAATTATATAATGAAATAGATTCGTATATTAGCCAACGATATAACGAACTGTTTGGACTCTGAAGCCATGTTTATTCCGAGTCGGAGGATTACACTTTAACCATTATGTATTTATGAAGAGATTATTATCCGTTTTTTTATTTCTATTTTGCTGCGTTATAGCGGCCGATGCACAAGACGATGCCGCACAGTATGATTCGATAATGAATCTGATGAAAAATAAAAAGATTCCTTTGATGGAACGTTATTATATGACCGGGGATATCGAATATCTTTCACGGGAGCATCAGATTGCCGTGCTGAAGCAATTGATTCCGGAAGCGAAAGAGGTGGAGGATAAGGCGGTCATTACCCGTCTTTATTCCATTGTAGCCATGTTCGAAAATCAACTTGGACATATGACTGAGGCTAAAAACTATCTGGACAGTGCTTTTATGAATAAGGGAAAGTTTGAAAACAACAATATTTCCGGTATGATGCACTACATTGCCGGAATCTATTATTCGGATAAGAACCTGATGGAACAGGCACATGAGAATTATTATCAGGCTGCTGAGTATTTTAATCGCAATGAAATGAAGCCGGCCATCTTAACGGAGATTTATTATGATCTGTCTATCATTTACTCGATGTGGCAAGATGATGAGGGATTACATGAATTGTCGGAAGCGATGAAAGACTTACCGGTAGACTTCCCTTTTCAGCAGATATTGAAGTGGACCATAAAGGCGAAATACTTTTATGCCTTATATCAGAATGAACACCGGGTGGATTTACTGGATTCTGTAACGAAGTATAACCAGGAGGCTTTTAAGGTCTACACATCCACTGAAAATCCTTATGACGTGGGATATGTCATATCCGACAATTATTTGCACCAGGCAATAGTTTACAGCGAGGCGGGAAAAATCAAGGAAGCCGAACAGTGCTTTGAAACGGGTAAGAAACTGATGAATCCTAAAAAGATCGACGCCAATGTTTCGGTCAGTTATGTTTCGGGAGTAATTGCCTATTATCAGGCAGATTATGAATTGGCCGAACAACATTTACAGGACGGACTGCGTGAGTTGAAGCGGATGGATGAAGAGCAGGAGGTGGATTACTATCATGCTTTGATTGAATTCTATACACTGTTGGCTAAGGTATACGAGAAGCAGGAACTTTATAATAAGGCTTTGGAGGCAGCCCGTAATTCACTGAAATATGAAACTCGCTTGTTTGACAAAAATAGCAATAAGACGATCCAGAAATTACGGACACAATATAATCTGAATGAAAAGGAACGGGTTGTGGAGCAATTGTCCGCTATTAACGAAAAGAACCGACGGATTAATATTCTTTCGGCCATTCTTATTGTTCTGGCACTGGTCACTATCTTTTTACTTTTGAAACGCTATCGTTCGCGCCAGCGTATTCATGAAGGAATGCTGCAGATTGCCAAACTAAAGCAGCAGGAAGCTGAACTTCTGGTTAAGTTGCAGAAGACAAAACTTGAGGAAAGGGAACGGGAGTTCCAGTCTTTAGTGCATGAAGCGCAACAGCGTAAAGTTCAATATTATCTGGAAGGTCTTGAGGTGGAAAGAAAGCGATTGGCGAAGGAACTTCATGATAATGTTTCCAATGAATTATTGGCCATCAAGATGAAAATCACCGATGGAACAAGTAGCTGTGAGGAGATCATGGACACGTTACAAACTTTGCAAGCGGAAGTACGGGGCATTTCGCATGACCTGATGCCACCTATTTTCAAATACGCTTCGTTATCGGAGATCCTTCAGGATTATGTATATCAGCATAATCAGCCGGGGCAGACCGAACTGGAGCTGTTGCTCGAACCGGAGGATAACTTTGACAATTTATCGCAGAAGGTGTCGCTGGAGATCTATCGAATTGTACAGGAAGCTGTTGGTAACTCGTTGAAGCATGCACAAGCCACGCTGGTGAAGATTATCCTGGTGCGGGAAGATAACAAGGTGAAATTGACAGTTTCGGATAATGGAAGAGGATTTGAGCAACAGGCCGGGAAGACGGGAATTGGTCTTACTATCATAAAAGAGCGTGTGGAAAACCTGAGGGGAACTCTGACTTTGAACTCTGCTCCGGGAAAAGGAACAGAGCTGATCGTGGAAATCGATCTGGAGAATCTGGAAAAATAAAAGAGAGATAACAGTTTGTTTACCACCGATTACGTAAACCGGGATAACCGTTTGGGTAATCGGTGGCGTTGGAGATATATCCTATTGTCAAATATTTATTTTATCTGATAGCTGAAAATGATAGGATTAGAGTCGCTGTCCAATGATTCTGTCAATTTATATAGTTTATCGGACATTTTATCCTTGAAAGATGGATGATTGTCTACGATAGCTTTGAGGCTGAACAGGGTCGTAGGATAAACCGTGAAGAATACACGGTTGTTGGCTCCTTCCACCGGTATGTATTGGTGTAAGTCTGTTTGGTATCCCGTATTTCGTATCTTATTGTATTTCAATAATTTGTTTTGCATTTTATCAAATACATATACACCGAACAGATTCGTACAGAACATTAAATACTGGGGAGCATTTGCCACATTAGCCATTAAATATACATATCGATCCCAGGTGAACTTATTAAGCTCACGACAGGTGTATTCTTTGTCTTTAGCAGCTTCCGGAAAATTCTCGTTCATAAAATCGAAAGAGTAGTAAGGGGTTATCTTTCCGTCTTCTAGTTGGTAGATGGTGTTATCGAATTTTCTGGTAAATACAATAGGAGTGGTTCCATTCAGCCGGCTTCCTCCGATAAAGCAATAAGGAGCTATTTCTCGGAGTGGTTTTAATAGTTCAGTCTTTTGGTTGTCAGGGGCTATTACTGTGATGGACGATGTGGATAACTGATTATTAATATATGTGGCATTTTCTAAATATGTCACTCCGTTGTCAATTGCTATTGAATGATAGTATCCTTGTAGTTTGGTAGTTTTAATGAAGTTTCCTTGTAAGTCATAATATATCAGTGAGGTCGGGTCAGCCAGGAATACTAAATTTTCATTTTGCTTGTCTATGGCTATATCCAGTATGCTTCCATATTCTCCTTTACCTATCCCTACACGGTGTATGGTAAATAGGTGTCTGCCTTTGTCATTGAAAGCCAACACTTGCTTCATGGATTTATCTAAAATATAATAGGTGTTTTTCCATTCTATTACCCGATTTATACGCTTTATCAATGCATTGTCTTTGGTTTCCAAGCAGAAGACTTGAGGATTTTTTAGGAAAAGAGTGTCATCCACTACTTTTTCTACTGTTTCTAACTTTGCGACCGAACCTGTTATTTCATTCTGGGTCATACATCCGCAGAACATTATAATCAATAGGAAGCTGGAGAAAAATATTTTTTTTATCATATTAAAGAGGTCTTTGACTAATATCTGCACTAAAATCATATTCGCATGCGATTATATCCATTATTATATTCGTATCCGATTGGTGTCAATGCCCCGATATTGGATAAAAAATTGAAGATTGAATTTAATTGTAGTGATTATGCGCAAGACAATGGGTGCTGCAATGCCGGGTAAGAAAAGTACTCGTTTTCGCATAGTGTTAACTTTTAAGGGATATTCTTATTATCGATAAAGATACTAAAAATATTATGTAATAACGCTTCCTTTGTAACTCTTTTTATTTTATCCGGCTTTTTTCGCTTCTTTGTTAAGAATTCATCTTCTATATAAACCTGTTTATTTAATTGAGGCCTGAAGATACGATAATATTTCTTTCTCTTGTTCAGGATGGAACCATCTGATCTCTTCATCCCGTTTGAACCAGGTCATTTGTTTGCGTGAGTAGATACGTGAGTTCTGTTTTATTTTTTCGATAGCGAAGTCAAGATCCCACTCTCCATCCAGATATTTAAATATTTCCTTATAGCCTACAGTGTTCAGGGAGTTCAACTCTCGGTGGGCATATACGGAGCGGGCTTCTTCCAGCAATCCTTCGTCCATCATCTGGTCTACACGACGGTTGATGCGATCATATAATTCGGCGCGATCTCGCGTCAGTCCTATTTTTAGGATGTGGAACGGGCGTTCCTTTTTTTGTTGTGTACGGAAAGAGGTATAAGTTTTCCCTGTCATGTAACAGATCTCCAAGGCGTGGATGACCCGTTTGGGATTTTTTAAATCTACAATTTTATAGTACTCCGGATCCAGTAGCTTCAGTTCGGCACAGAGATTATCGAGTCCTTCTGTGTCATATTTATGTAGCAAGAGCTCACGAGTCTCGGCATCTACTGTCGGTATGTCATCAATGCCTTTGCAGATGGCATCCACATACATCATAGAGCCTCCGGTGAGCAGGACGACATGATGTTGTTGAAATAACTGTTCGAGAACACTCATTACTTCCGTCTCGTATTGGGCGGCACTGTAATAATCGGTAAGTTGCAGGGTACCTACAAAGTAGTGTGGAACCCGTTTTAATTGCTCCGGGGTCGGAGCAGCCGTTCCTATCTTAAGTTCGGCGTATAACTGTCGGGAGTCAGACGAAATGATACTCGTCTTGAAATATTCTGCTATGCGGAGGCTTAACTCCGTTTTTCCTACACCTGTAGGACCTATAAGTACAATTAAAGTTTTGGCAGTCATAACGATTGGTCATGTGATAATGTACCCATGTGACAGCATAGGGGGCGGGTAGTAAGATGTCATAACCCACCGGATGTGGTCACATGGGCATATTATTCAAAATTTATCTTCGTCGTATGAACTTCCACCTCCGGCTGCACCGTCATTTACATCAAATCCTTCGGCATCAAAGTCTTCCATATCGAAGTCCTGGTCACCGTAGAAGTTTTCATCCAGATCGAGTGAGCCTCCTCCGGCTGCCATCTCTTCGAAATCGACTGTTTGCTTGGGGGCTTCACCCGATTTCTTGGTACATTTAGCACCTTTTATTTCTTTTCCGGTGATGATTTCGGACAATTCGATGAAGAAACAACGTTCAGTCATGTAATCGAATACGTAAAGCAATTTTTGCTTTTCATCTTCAATCAACTCGTTGAGGCGGGTCTCTTTCATAATCCAGCTGTCCATTTCCGGATTATTGTCCATCTCTTCCAGTGTAATTTCTTTTTCTTTTTCCCAGTCATCATCACAGATAAAGAAAGAAGTCATCTGGTCGTTTGTATAGTTTGCTGCTTTCAGGATAGCTTCATGAAGATCGAAGAAAGTAGCTTCCGGGTCAATCTGTATCTCTCTGACGAAATCGTCAACCTCATCAGATATAATGGTAAATCTGTATATCATAGTTGTTACTGTTTTATTGATGGCGTAAAAGTAATAAAAAACCGAAAGATTGCAAATAAGATGGCTGGGTTTATTCCACAAAAAAGGAGGATGCTTGGAAAACATCCTCCTCTTCTTATTGATTTCTATTTATTTACCTGATAATTCCCCGTTCCGAGTTGCGAATAAAATCAACGATGTATTCTATTTCGGGGCTGGCCGGCACTTCTGCTTCAACCTTTGTGAGAGCATCCGAAGTGTTGAGTCCGCTTTGATAAATGATGCGGTAGGCATTGTGGATATTCTCTATAATCTCGTTCGAAAAACCACGACGACGGAGTCCGATGATGTTGATTCCACTGTAAGCGATAGGTTCGCGTCCGGCTATGATATACGGAGGAATATCTTTACTGAAACGGCATCCTCCCTGAATCATGACGTATCCGCCTACCCGGCAAAATTGGTGCATTAACACATTGGCACTGATGATGGCATTGTCATCGATGATGATTTCTCCGGCCATTTTGGTGGAGTTACCAACGATACAACCGTTGCCGATCAATGCATCGTGGGCCACATGGACGCCTTCCATCAATAGGTTGTTGTTACCTACAATGGTTCTGCCTTTAGCTGCTGTACCTCGGTTGATGGTCACGTTTTCACGAATCAGGTTATTGTCACCTATTTCGGCTGTACTTTCTTCACCTTTGAATTTCAAATCTTGTGGGATTGCTCCGATAACGGCTCCCGGAAAGATTGTATTTCCGTTACCGATACGTGAACCGTACAGGATGTTGGCATTAGCCATAATTTTATTGTTATCTCCGATGACTACATTTCTATCAATGTACACAAAAGGAGCTATCTCTACGTTTTCACCGATTTTTGCTTCGGGATGAATATACGCTAAGGGACTTATCATGCTTAATAAATTATTTGTTTTTTACTATTTGAGCCATGAATTCGCATTCACAGACTACTTTTTCACCAACGAAAGCATAGCCTTTCATGGTTGAAATGCCCCGGCGGATAGGAGCCAATAACTCAACACGGAATATCAGGGTATCGCCCGGAACTACCTTCTGACGGAACTTCACACCATCGATTTTCATGAAATAAGTAGAATAACGCTCCGGCTCATCTACTGAATTCAGAACGAGTAATCCGCCGATTTGAGCCATTGCTTCAATTTGCAGTACACCTGGCATCACAGGTTCCTGAGGGAAGTGTCCCTGAAAGAAGGGTTCGTTGGAGGTTACGTTTTTTACACCGACAATGTAGTTGGCACCAATTTCGATCACCTTATCTACCAATTGGAATGGATAACGGTGGGGGAGTAGTTCACGGATGCGGTTCACATCCATAATCGGAGCACGGTTGCAATCATAGGTAGGCGCCTGTATCTCGTGCAGGCGAATTTCTTTGCGCATCTGACGTGCGAATTTATTATTGATGGTGTGTCCGGGACGCGTAGCAATGATTCTTCCTTTAATGGGTTTACCGATCAGAGCAAGATCGCCGATGACATCCAACAATTTATGGCGGGCACATTCGTTGGGCCATACCAGAGGTTTGTGGTTAATGTATCCCAACAGCTTGGCATCCATGTGAGGGACTCTCATGACATCGGCCAGCTTGTCATAGTTTTCCTGGGACATTTCACGTTCGTAGATAACGATGGCATTGTCCAGATCGCCACCCTTGATGAGTCCGGCCGACAACAGTGGCTCGATTTCACGGACAAATACAAAGGTACGGCTGGGGGCAATTTCATCTTTGAACTTCTTCATATCCTCCAGTGTGGCAAACTGGTTGGGGATGATGGTTGAATCGTAAGATACCAATACGTTCAGGCTGAAGTTCTCATCAGGAAGTACAATGATAGACGATCCTGTCTCCTCGTCACGGAATTCTATTTTTGATTTGATGATATAGAAATCTTTAACGGCATTTTGTTCTTCGATTCCTACTTTCTCTATTTCTTGTACATAATATTGTGCACTTCCGTCCAGAATCGGAAATTCCGGTCCGTTGACTTGGATCAGACAGTTATCGATGCCCAAGGCATATAGAGCCGCCATTCCATGTTCAACTGTGCTTACTTTTACTCCATTTTTTGACAGCACGGTCCCTCTTGTCGTTTCACCTACATTGTCGGCTACGGCATCGATAATGGGTTGCCCTTCCAGATCCGTACGCTGTATTTTGTAGCCATGGTTATCCGGGGCGGGGTTAAACGTAACAGTCAGGTCAAGTCCAGTGTGAAGACCTTTTCCTCTCAGTGAAAAGCTCTCTTTCAGAGTTTTTTGTTTCAGCATTGGTTACTTATTTAATTGTTGTTTTAATTCTTCTATTTCTTTGCGGAGATTGCGTAACTCAATCTGCATCTCCGGAAGGCTTTTTTGTACAATGGATGCTTTGAAAAATTGTTTTAGCTCCATAGGGGGAGTTCCGATAAGTTGGCTACCGGATTTTATATTTCCGGGAACACCCGATTGGGCTCCCAGATTCACTTGGTTGCCTATTTTGAGATGTCCGGCAATGCCTACTTGTCCGCCGAACATACACCATTCGCCTACCTTGGTAGAACCTGCGATGCCCACTTGGGCAGCCATGACGGTATGCGAACCTATTTCATCGTTGTGGGCTATCTGGACCAGATTGTCCAACTTTACTCCGCTATGAATAACGGTTGCTCCCATGGTTGCACGGTCGATGCAAGTATTGGCGCCGACTTCTACATTGTCTTCCAGGATAACAATACCGATTTGGGGAATTTTTTCGTATCCTTGTGGGGTAGGGGCAAAACCGAAACCGTCTGCTCCGATCACGCATCCCGCATGCAGAATACAGTTATTACCTACCCGGCAATCATGGTATACAGTCGAGTTGGCGTACAAGATACAATTGCTGCCTATCTTGGCACCACCTCCCACAGTGGCATGCGGATGAATCACTGTGTTGTCTCCTACTTCCGCATGATCACCGATGCAAGCGAAAGGAGCTATATATACGTCTTTTCCTATTTTAGCGGTTTCCGCTACATAGGCACGTTCGTCAATACCGGTTCTTTTGGGTTTGCTCATTTCATACAGATTGAGCAACTTGGCAAGGCTCTCGTAAGCATTGTCTACTTTGATTAACGTTGCTTTTACTTCTTGTTCGGGAGTAAAATCTTTGTTCACCAACACAATGCTAGCTTTAGTCTCATATATATAAGGTGTATATTTCGGATTGGAAAGGAAAGAGATAGCGCCTGGTATTCCTTCTTCTATCTTTGCGAATGTATGTACAGTAGCGTTTTCATCACCTATAATTTCCCCTTGGATAAATGCTGCAATTTGCTTAGCCGAGAACTCCATAATCTTACTTTAAAATTTAATTAGTACGCAAATAACGGACTTTTTTTTTATATATCCTTACTCTTTGATGAATATTTTATACTTATCTATCCCAACGCAAGTAGCAGATATAGTATTTCTTTACCTTTTTAGAGAGCAATGAAATGTTTAGCATGTCCGATGCTTCTGCAATATTTTTTATTGTTCCGTCCTTATAAATAATATCAATGCTGTCATCAGCCGAATCATACATGTTCTTTTCGATACTGGGGGTAGAGACAAAATAGTCCGCTTCGGAAAGAGTAATACCTAATTGTCGGCTGATCAGTAAAGTCAATTCTTTTTTTCGTTCTTCACTAATAGGTTCGGAGCATATCTCCACCTTGAAGATGTTGCGATTAATCATACCCAGGCTTAATGTAGATAAAACCTTATCCGTGTGGGTACTCCATACCTTTAAAGCTGTCCAGATGTCATTATCGTCCAATTGAATAAAGTTCTCCAGACAGTCCGGGTTATTGTAAAACACTTCCGGATCGATGTGATTATACAGAAAAAATTTCAATGCCGGTGAAGCAAATAATTCGACTCCTTTCGAAGCGAGTTCTTTGGCACGTAACAGGGCACTGATCAACATTCGTTCATAAGCTACCGATGTTTTGTGCAGATAAACCTGCCAATACATCAATCGCCTTGCAGTCAGGAAATTTTCTATGGAATAGATTCCTTTGGATTCCACTACCAGATGATCGTCTGCCACATCGAGCATTTTGATGATACGGGCCGAACCGATGTTTCCTTCCGAGACTCCGGTGTAGAAGCTATCACGACGCAGGTAATCTAAACGGTCCATGTCCAGTTGTCCGCTTACTAACTGATGTAAGAAACGTTTGGGATATTCATCTTTGAATATCTGGATAGCCAAACTCAGCTGTCCGTTCATCTCCCTGTTCATCCGCTCCATCAGCATCAAAGAGATTTCTTCGTGAGATACTCCTTTGACAATGGTATCTTCAAGTACATGCGAGAAAGGACCGTGACCGATGTCGTGCAACAGGATGGCTGCCTGTACGGCTTCGGCTTCACTGTCGAATATAAAGTTACCTTTGGAAGCCAGTTGTGTGATGGCCTCGCTCATCAGGTAGAAGGCACCCAGAGAGTGTTGAAAGCGGGTATGCTGTGCACCGGGATAGACAACAGACGAAAGTCCTACTTGCTTGATGCGGTTTAAGCGCTGCAAAAGGGGATGCCGTACGATGTCGTACAGCAACCCCTTTGGTATGTTGATAAACCCGAATACCGGATCATTGATAATCTTCCGTTCGTGAGGCATTATAAAATAGCTTTCAGCTGTTCTGCCATTTGCTCTTGCACTTCTTTGGCAGCAGCACGGGCGGCAGCGGCAAAATTCTCTGTTTTATCTACATAAATAATTCCGCGAGAGGAATTCACAATAAGTCCACAGGTACTGTTCATACCATATTTGCATACTTCTTCGAGAGAACCTCCCTGAGCACCGATACCCGGGACCAAGAGGAAGTGATTGGGGACAATTTTACGAATATCTTCGAAAGCACGTCCCTGAGTGGCACCTACTACATACATCATTTGTTCGTCGTTAGCCCATTCCTGTGATTTTTTTAGCACTTTTTCGAACAGACGTTCGCCGTTGGCATCTTCTGTCAGTTGGAAGTCATGAGAACCTTTATTTGAAGTCAGTGCCAGTAAGATTACCCACTTGCCTTCGTAAGACAGGAATGGAGTAACGCTGTCTTCTCCCATATAAGGAGCTACAGTGACAGAGTCGATGTCCAGTTCCTCGAAGAAAGTACGGGCATACATTGCTGAGGTATTGCCTATGTCACCACGTTTGGCATCGGCGATGATAAACTGATCGGGATAATTCTCCTTGATGTAGTTCACGGTCTTTTCAAAAGCGATCCATCCTTTTACACCCATACTTTCGTAGAAGGCCAGATTGGGTTTATAAGCGATGCAATAGTCAGCCGTTGCATCGACAATTGCTTTATTGAAAGCGAAGATGGGATCCGAATCATCCAACAGGTGATCGGGTATCTTCTTGATATCTGTGTCAAGTCCTACGCAAAGAAATGATTTTTTGCGTTTGATGTTTTCAAATAATGATTGCTTGTTCATCTTTACTTAATTTACAAATTTACGATTTACAATTGAAGTAACCGTCCGTTACAATTCACTCTCTTTCAAGCGCTCCGCATTTTCGGCCACAGTCAGTTTATCGATACATTCTTGAATATCGCCGTCCATAAAGGCAGCCAGGTTATAAATGGTATAGTTGATGCGGTGGTCGGTGATGCGTCCCTGCGGATAATTATAAGTGCGGATTTTAGCCGAACGGTCACCTGTCGAAACCATTGTTTTACGCTTTGAAGCAATATCGTCGATATACTTCTGATGTTCCTTGTCATAGATAAACGTACGGAGGCGTGCCAGGGCGCGCTCTTTGTTTTTCGGTTGGTCGCGGGTTTCGGTACATTCAATTAAGATCTCTTCTGCTACTCCTGTATTCGGATTCTTCCAAATGTAGCGCAAACGGACACCCGATTCAACCTTGTTGACGTTCTGTCCACCTGCACCTCCGGAACGGAAAGTATCCCATTTGATTTCACCTTCGTTGATCACTACATCGAACTCTTCGGCTTCGGGTAGTACGGCTACCGAGGCTGCCGAAGTGTGTACACGTCCCTGGGTCTCTGTTGCAGGTACTCGTTGAACACGGTGTACTCCCGATTCGTATTTTAGTGTACCGTATACATTATCGCCTGTAACGCTGCAAATGATCTCCTTATATCCGCCGGCAGCGCCTTCATTGGCACTGGATACTTCCATTTTCCAACCTTTCGTTTCACAGAATTTGGCGTACATCCGGAAAAGGTCGCCTGCGAAGATCGCAGCTTCATCACCACCTGTACCGCCACGTATTTCAAGAATGGCATTCTTACCATCCTGAGGGTCGGCCGGTACCAGTAATAATTTGATTTCCTCTTCCAATACAGGGAGACGCTCCTGGCTGTTGTCCATTTCCTCTTTTGCCATTTCTCTCATATCAGCATCCGATTCGTTTGAGAGAATATCTTTAGCTTCTTCGATGTTAGCCAGTAGTTGCATGTATTCTTTACGGGCTTTCATCAAGTCGTCCAGCTCCTTGTATTCTTTGGTCAGTTTTACGTATCGTTTCTGGTCGGCAATCACTGCCGGGTCAGTAATAAGGGTAGACACCTCTTCGAAACGGGCTACAAGGCCGTCGAGCTTTTCTAATATACTATTGTTGTCTGCCATCTATTTCTTTTTCTTCTATTTCTCTGGGATTTGTGATTTTACAGATCGATTCTTTCCTATACATTAATATCTGAATTCACCGAATTCACTTTTGATAATCAGTTCTTTTTTATCACTCTCTTCAATACGTCCCACAATTTGTGCCGGGATACCGAAGGAGTCACTGATGGCGATCACTTCGGCTGCATGTTCCGGAGAGAGATATACTTCGAGGCGGTGTCCCATGTTGAATACCTTATACATTTCAGCCCAGTCGGTACCGCTTTGTTCCTGAATGGTTCTGAACAATGGAGGTACAGGGAAAAGGTTATCTTTGACTACACGTACGTCGCCTACAAAGTGCAATACTTTCGTTTGTGCCCCACCTGAACAGTGCACCATTCCGTGAATCTCGGGACGCAGTGCATCAAGCAATTTTTTCACTACCGGTGCGTAGGTGCGGGTAGGAGAGAGTACGAGTTTTCCGGCATCGATCGGAGATCCTTCTACTGTATCTGTCAGTTTTAGTCCGCCCGAATAAACCAGTTCCTCAGGTACTGCGGCGTCATAGCTTTCGGGATATTTCTCAGCCAGATACTTGGCGAATACATCATGACGGGCGGAAGTCAGTCCATTGCTGCCCATACCGCCATTATATTCTTTTTCATAAGTGGCCTGTCCATGAGAGGCAAGTCCCACAATGACATCTCCCGGACGGATATTGGCATTGTTGATAACATCTGCACGTTTCATGCGGCATGTCACTGTACTGTCTACGATAATAGTGCGGACGAGATCACCTACATCGGCTGTTTCACCTCCGGTGGCATATACGCCTACTCCCATTTCACGAAGTTCGGCCAGCAATTCGTCTGTTCCGTTAATGATGGCGGAAATTACTTCTCCGGGGATAAGCAACTTGTTACGTCCGATAGTAGAGGATACAAGAATATTGTCAACGGCACCCACACAAAGCAGGTCGTCTATGTTCATGATCAGTGCATCTTGTGCAATACCCTTCCAAACGGAGAGATCTCCCGTTTCTTTCCAATACATATAGGCCAGGCTCGATTTGGTTCCTGCACCATCAGCATGCATGATATTACAATATTCGGGGTCCCCACCCAAAATATCAGGGATTATTTTACAGAATGCTTGTGGAAAAATTCCTTTGTCGATGTTCTTGATGGCATTGTGCACATCTTCTTTTGATGCGCTGACGCCTCGCATCATGTATCGTTGATTACTCATGAGTTATTTGGATTTTGTATACAACGGCAAAAGTACAGCTTTTTTTCCTTATAGCCAACAAATTGGAGGATATAACGATCCGGTAATATGATGGGGGAGAGGGTTCATTCTTTAATTTGAAGTTTGAAATGAAAAGTTTAAAAGAATTTTGTGTACCGTTTCTGAATTGTTTGTGGGGAAAGGAAGCTCTTTCGACGATTCTTTGTTTTGACGGTTAAAGATGGACTTTAGTTGCCGCCTGAAATAGATTTTCTACCGCTGCTTTAGGAATATAGACAAAAAGATATTTTGTTTTGTAATTAATATCCTGAGTGGATGCCACTTTTCTATCAAAATTGTATGTCACGAAAATGACTGGGCCTGAAATGGGTTTTAAGAGAAATATGAAGAATGTGGGAATGTAAAAATCCCCTGACTCTTGCCTTGTATCGTGATCGACTAAGGCCAAAGCAGGGGGATTTTTATATCGGAACTTGCAAATAATAAGTAATACTGTCTCGTTTTTCTATTTGAAGACAATCTCCTTTTTGGGGTAAGATCGTGCATTAACAATCATTGCCGGTGAGAAAAATGTGTGTGACCGATCAGAATTTTACTTCCGGTGCTTTTTCCGTTCCTTCGGCGGCTTCGAAATAGGTACGTTTCTCGAAGCCGAATACAGAAGCAAAGATGCTTTTGGGGAAACGGCGGATAGATGTATTGTATGCTTGTGCAGCATCGTTAAAGTTTTTGCGGGCAACGTTGATCCGGTTTTCTGTACCTTCCAGTTGTGCTTGTAACTCAAGGAAGTTTTGATTAGCTTTCAGGTCCGGATAATTTTCGGTAATGGCAAGCAGCTTGCCCAATGCGGATGTGACGGCTCCCTGTGCTTTCTGATATTCGGCTAACTTCTCCGGAGTGAGATCGTTGGCATCTACTTTGATCTGGGTAGCTTTACTACGAGCCTCTACAACTCCTTCGAGAGTCTCTTTTTCGTGCGAAGCATATCCTTTAACCGTATTGACCAGATTGGGGATCAGATCTGCACGGCGCTGATATTGTGTCTCTACGTTAGCCCACTGGCTACTTACATTCTCGTCCATGGATACCAGTCCGTTATAGGCACTGATAGCCCAGATAATGATAACTGCCACTACGGCAATAAGGATAATAACTGACTTTTTCATATTGTTTCTTTTTGTATTACTGATTAATGACTCCTGCAAATCAGAGGGAGCAAAAACTTTAATTCCGGATTCGCATATTTTATGGATTGATTTTTTAGAAACGTGAGCCGGCACCTCCACCGCCACCGGAACCGCCTCCGAAGCTTCCACCGCTGAAACCGCCTCCACCGCCGGATCCAAAACTTCCTCCTCCGAATCCTCCGATGAAAGGGCCTCCTCCTCCGCGTCCCCGGTAATTGTCGTCATACGATTGTTGGCGTCGGACTACAGTATGTCCGCAATTGCGGCAGGTATATATAATGTCCTCGGTCTTTACTCCATTACGGTTCGATATCAATTTCGTGCTACTGCGCTGGAGTTGATGTTTCCCACATTTAGGGCAACGGGTACTTGCACGTACTGCCAGTATGCCGACCACTCCCGCTATCGTGATAAAACCTAAGATGACAAAGAGGAGCATGGAGACAGATATCCCTTCTTCTCCACGACCTTCATCATCGTTTACCATCGAGCCGTCCAAGCGCTGGCATACAGCTTTTACTCCTGCCAGCATTCCTTGGTTCCACTCTCCTTTCTTGAGATAGGGGATCATCTCTTGCATTTGTATACGTTTGCATATGGCATCAGGCAGAATGCCTTCCAATCCGTATCCGGTATAAAACTGGATACAGCGCTGATCGGTAACCAATAAGATAACCAGTCCGTTATCTTTACCTTTTTTGCCTACTCCCCATTGATTGAGTAGCTGATGGGAGAATTCAAAGCAATCTTTATCTCCGATCGATGGCACTATGGCAACAACTGTTTCAATCCCCGTCTGCTGTTCCAGTGCATATAGCATTGCATCTATTTCGTCACAAGCTTGCTGTGACAAGATGCCGGCAGGATTACAAACATACTGCATCTTGTTCTGCAAGTGTACTTTAGGGATGTTGTCTACGGTATATATTTTTTCTTCTGCTTTTAGTGGGAGGAGTATCCATATAAAGAGCAGGTATGTGAGTATCTGTTTCATATCAGTGAATGTAGCGGTCTGTAAATTCTTTGACTTTCCGGGTGTATTCTTCCTTGTTCTCTTTATAAGATACGGCATGTGCAGCTCCCGGTACAATCCAGAGTTGCTTTGGAGCCGATTTGGCTTCATAAAGAGGATAGACCATCCATGTAGGCACGTATGTGTCTTTGTCACCGTGAATGAAAAACATCGGTAGATGACTTTTTTTTACTTGATTCAAAGAGGAGGCTTCTTCAAAATTCCATCCGTATTTTTTCTGGCATAGCCAGCTGGTTGTATTCATCAGTGGGAATGACGGGAGGTGAAAACTCGATTTCAGTTCATGTGAAAATTCATCCCATACACTGGTGTAACCACAGTCCTCAACGAAACATTTTACAAAATAAGGTTGTGCCTCTCCCGAAACCATCATGGTGGTAGCTCCTCCCATTGAAATACCGTGTACTACCATTTGGGTACTGTCCCCGTAAATCTGGTTGGCGATGTGCATCCATTGCATTACGTCCAGGCGGTCTTTCCAGCCCATCTGGATGGCGGGACCACCACTCTCCCCCTGATGTTGAAGGTCGGGCAATAGTACATTGTATTGTAAATCATGGTTATACAGGTAACCTATCATAAACATGCGAATGGCATTGTCTGTATAACCATGTACAATGACTGCCGTCTTTTTGGTTGGTTGCGGAGCTGCAATGTAATAAGCATGTAGCCGGATACCTTCCGGATTTAAAACAAAAGTGTCCCGAAGTGCATGAGCCTGATTGAGACTATCCACCCAGGGACGCAGAAAAGGATAATTCTTGTACATGAAAGGATAGGAGTCAGCATTTTTGGCACGTATCTTCGCTTCCGGACGAAGTGAATAATTGAGCATGAAAAAACTTCCGCCTATCGTACATCCGGTAAGCAGCAATAATAATGTTATGACGCCTATCTTAATTCCCTTTTTCATTTACTTATTCCATATTTCCCATGCGGCAAACGCTTGTAATAGTAGCATTTCAAGCCCATTTTTGGTTACTGCCCCATGCTCTTCTCCTTTCTTCATGAAAAGAGTGATGTTAGGATTATATAACAAATCGTAGAGTAAATGGTTTGGGGTTAGCAACTCATAAGGTATGGCAGGACAGAAGTCTACTTTCGGATACATACCTACCGGGGTACAGTTTACAATCACCGTATGCTCTGCCATAACTTCCGGTGTCAATTCTTCGTAAGTCAGCATACCTTCTTTCTTGGTGCGTGATACGAAAACACTGTCGATACCCAGATTCTTCAGGCCATGATAAATCGCTTTTGACGAACCGCCGGTACCCAGGATTAAGGCTTTTTTATGATAAGGTTGCAACAAGGGCTGAATGGACTGGCTGAATCCTATAATATCAGAATTATATCCCACCAGCTTTATTTTTCTTTTAGGGGTACGAATTATTTTAATAACATTGACCGCACCGATTTTTGCAGTGTCTTTATCCAATTCATCAAGGAAGGGGATTACCTGCTCTTTATAAGGGATTGTCACATTTAGTCCGCACAGATTGGGGTTCTCTTCGATCACCTCCATAAAATCATTGATTTCAGGAATTTCGAAGTTTACATATTCGGCATCTATGCCTTCAGATTTGAATTTTTCATTGAAAAAGCCGATAGAAAACGAATGTTTCAGTGGATAGCCAATTAAACCGTACTTTTGCATAAAGGGGGAAGATGTTAAATTAATATTTATTTCGTAGCCGTATAAAGTGTACAGATACCAAATGTCAGCCGCCTGAACTGAACTTGGCTGAAACCCACCCGTGAAATAACATTTTTCATAACTTCTCCTTGGGGAAAAGCTTTGATCGTTTGGGGTAGATAGCTGTAAGCACTGTTGTCTTTTGATAATAATTTGCCGAGAGTCGGGATAACTATCTTAGAATAAATGGTAAACATTTGCTTCATCGGAAAACGATCCGGAGTTGTCAGTTCGAGAATGACTAAATGTCCGCCTGTTTTGAGGACACGGTACATTTCAGAAAGTCCTTTATCCAAATCTTCAAAATTACGGATACCAAAAGCGACGGTGATAGCGTCGAAACGGTTGTCGGCAAACGAGAGAGAGGTACAGTCTTCCCTTGCAAAAGATATTTTTTCGGAAAGACCTTCCTTTTTTACCTTTTCACGTCCCACATTCATCATTCCTTCAGAAATGTCTGCTCCGATCAGTTGTTCGGGTTGCAATTCATGGCATGCCAAGATAGCAAAATCACCGGTGCCGGTTGCTACATCCATTATTTGTTGCGGACGGAAAGGTTTGAGCCAATTGATTGCCTTTCGCCGCCAGCTCCGGTCGATCCCTAACGATAGAGTATGATTCAACTGGTCGTATGCAGGGGCAATGTTGTCGAACATTTGTTCTACCTGTTCGCTCTTTTTCCCATCGTTGCTATAAGGTTTGATCTTTTCTTGTGGGTAGTTCATTCTTTTATTCGATTTTATTCACTACGGAGTTTACAGAGTTTTATGGATCGTAACAGTCTGCACGTTCCGCACACTCCGTATACTCTGTAGTGAATCTTAATTCGTTTCTGATTCAGGTTTCCTATTTTGCAAGGAATGCCATTACGTTCTTTTCGATACGTTCAGCAATGTTGCTGGTATCCTCTTTCACGAATTTTTCGCCGGTGATGTTTTCAAACAGCTCGATATAACGCTCGCTGATGCTTTCCACAATAGCAGGAGTCATTTCAGGAACTTTCTGTCCTTCTTTGCCTTGGAAACCGTTTTCCATCAACCATTCACGTACAAATTCTTTGGAAAGTTGTTTCTGTGCTTCGCCTTTTTCAAAACGTTCCTGATAACCTTCGGCGTAGAAATAACGGCTTGAGTCCGGAGTATGGATTTCGTCCATCAGATAGATGGTACCGTTGTGCTTTCCAAATTCATATTTGGTGTCTACCAAGATTAAACCGCGTTCCGCTGCTATTTCGGTACCACGTTTGAACAAAGCTAATGTATATTTTTCGAGGATGGCATATTCTTCCGGAGTAGCCAGTCCCTGAGCCAGGATTTCTTCTTTGGAGATATCTTCATCGTGCAATCCCATTTCTGCTTTTGTAGTCGGAGTGACGATCGGTTCAGGAAACTTTTGGTTCTCTTTCATACCTTCAGGAAGTTTTACGCCACAGATTTCGCGTACGCCGTTTTTGTAAGCACGCCATGCGCTTCCGCAAAGATAGCCACGTACGATCATTTCTACCGGGAAACCTTCGCAGAGTACTCCCACTGTAACCATTGGGTCGGGAGTGGCGAGTTTCCAGTTCGGACAGATGTCTGTGGTTGCATCCAAGAATTTTGCTGCAATCTGATTCAGCATTTGTCCTTTATAAGGGATACCTTCGGGCAACACTACATCAAAGGCCGAAATACGGTCGGTAGCTACCATTACGAGTTGTTCGCCATTGATGTTGTACACATCACGCACTTTTCCGTGGTACACACTTTTTTGTCCCGGAAAGTTGAAATCTGTTTTTGTTAATGCTTTCATACTTTTATATAATTATGAATTACAAATTACCAACGTTTTGCCGTTCTTTACTTATTGTAAGCCGTTCACCGTTTAATTTTTCCCGTTCGGCTTTCTTTTCCTTATCGAACTTTTCGTAAGCGTCCACGATACGTTCTACAAGCTTGTGTCGCACAATGTCTTTTTTATTCAGTTCGACAAAGCTGATTCCTTTCACTCCTTTTAGAATACGCAATGCCTGTACCAATCCCGATGTTTGTGAGGCCGGAAGATCGATCTGGGTCATGTCACCGGTAATGATCATCTTGGTATTCATTCCCATACGGGTGAGGAACATTTTAATTTGTTGGGTAGTGGTGTTTTGGGCTTCGTCCAGGATGACTACTGCGTCATTGAGTGTACGTCCGCGCATAAAAGCGAGCGGAGCGATCTGAATGATGTTCAGTTCCATATATTCCTTCAGCTTGGCTGCCGGAATCATGTCTTGTAAAGCATCATAGAGTGGTTGTAGATACGGATCGATTTTATCTTTCATATCTCCGGGAAGAAAGCCTAACTTTTCACCGGCTTCTACCGCGGGGCGACTGAGAATTATTTTCTTGATTTCTTTGTTCTTCAGTGCACGAACGGCCAGAGCGATCGCTGTATAAGTCTTGCCCGAACCGGCCGGTCCGATAGCAAATACCATGTCGTTTTTGGCAAACCCCTCCACTAATTTCAGTTGGTTTTCGCTACGTGGAATGATGGGTTTCCCTGTGACGCTGAATACAATAACATTTCCCGCTTTTTCAGCTTGTGGTGCATTACCTTTAATGATGTCGATAATGACTTCTTCTTTCAGCGAATTGTATTCGGCACAATATTTTTCAAGCTTGGTGATATTTTCCTCAAAAGCGCACATCTCTTCCTCATCGCCCAGCACTTTGATGACATTGCCTCGGGCAACAATGCGTAGCTTTGGATACAAAGCTTTTATTAATTGTATGTTGGCGTTGTTTACGCCGTAAAAGATGACCGGATCAATATCCTCAAGAACTATCAGTTTTTCTATCATTGAATCAATTTAAAGGTTCACGCATATGCTGTGAAATGGACTGCAAATTTAATGAATCGTTCTCATACTTTGCAGATTCTTGCCGAATTAATTTGCGATGCTCTTTCCTGAAAAAGACAATTCCAGTATATTTGCACTCTGGGAACTTATAAAAAAGACTAATTATGAATCAATCTAAGTGCAGGAGCCACTTTGTAATTTCTATCTTTTTATGCTTTATATTGCCTTGTCTGGCGGGTTGCAAAAAGAAAGACATGTCTCTTAAGCTTAACGAACCGCGCAATATTAAAGGAGTGGTGAGCTATAAACGTTCGTTTGGAGATCTGAATGATGTACAGTTAAAAGCAGCACATGCGTGGGGCATTGCACCATTGGCTTCGCGCGAAGAAGCGGAAGAGATGGATGGAAAGTTGGTTCATATTGTCGATAATGACTTTTATGTGGTAGACTCACTCACTCATTCTATTCCTTATTTAGTGCCGCGCGCCAGTGCGTTACTCGATACGATAGGGGCAAATTTCTTGGATTCATTGACTGCTAAGGGGCTCAATCCGAATAAAATTATTGTAACTTCCGTACTTCGGACGGAGAATGATGTAAAACGCTTGCGTCGTCGAAATGGGAACGCATCGAAGAATTCTTGCCATTTTTACGGAACTACATTCGATGTGAGTTGGAAACGGTTTAAGAAAGTGGAAGATGAGGATGGACGTCCTCTTCAGGATGTGAGTGCTGATACTTTAAAGCTGGTATTGGCCGAAGTCTTGCGGGATGTTCGTAAGGCGGATAAATGTTATGTAAAGTACGAATTGAAACAAGGATGTTTTCACATAACAACACGCTAAGTGTGAGAAACGGTGAACGATGAACGAATCAACGATGAACGGGCTGCGCTCAGCCTATTCATCGTTTACTAATTATTTATGGTTCATTTTTTCTCTGTTTCTTCTTTCTTTTCTTCCGGATGAATCATATTTTTCACTGTTTCTCCGATAGGTAATTTGTCTAACACGCCCAAACTCGGCGCAACAGTTTTCACCAATGTGTTCAGGAAGTTGCTCGTGCCCCCATTTCCTCCGTCGAAGACAGTGATATTGCCTAAGTTTATGTGTTCGAAGGCTTTTACCTGTTCGCCTGCTATTTCTTTCCACTGATCTACCATCTTGTATTGGATAGCAATCGCCGGATTCGATTCGGCTGCTTTAACCATGGCCTCAAAACCTTCTGCCTCGGCCAGCAATGAACGTTTCTTACCTTCAGCCTCCGCTTCAAGTTTTAATTGAATGGCTTTTGCTTCTGCTTCAGCTTGTGCCAGTGTCGCTTTGGCACGTGCTTCCGCTTCGCGAGTGATTTTCTCAGCTACGGCTTCTGCCTGTAAGATGGCCTCTTGGCGGGCAACCTCTGCCGGAACTATCTTTTCTGCTTTCAGAGATGATTCCACTTTACGTGCTTTCGCCTCTTCCACTTCTTTTTGTGCTATTTCCTTAGCGGTTTGCACGGCAGCTTCCGATTTAGCGGATGCCTCACCGGCTTGTTTATCGGCATTAGCTTGGGTTACAGCTAGTTCGGAGTTAGACAACGCAATCTCTTTTTGTGCTTCGTTTCGTCCGATGGCAGCTTTCTTTTGTGCTTCTGCCTGTTTGATTTCCATGTCGGAATTCAGTTCCGCAATGCGGCTTTCTTTTTCGGTATTGGCCTGTTCTATCCGGATGTTTTTTTCAGCTTCCGCTTTGGCTACCTGTGATTCCTTCTCCGCATTGGCAATAGCAACCTGAGAGATACGGTCTTTATCAGCGTTGGCTACAGAGATTTCTTGCAACTTCTTGGTTTCCGCAATGGCAATGTCTTGGTCTTTACGGGTTTCGGCCACTTTGGTTTCGCGTTCTTTTATCTGGTTGGCAATCTTGATAGCACCCAGTTTTTCCTGTTCTTCAATATTGGCCTGAGCTTCGTTCTGCGCTTTACTTTCGGCCTCTTTTCCTAAGTTGACAATATAGTTGGCAGCATCACGAATATCGCTGATGTTGATATTCATCAGGTATAAACCGAATTTGCGGAGTTCTGTATCGATGTTGTCTTTTACTTTGGAAAGAAATTTATCACGGTCGGAGTTCAACTCTTCAATTGTCATGTCGGCAATAACCAGACGCATCTGTCCGTAAACCACATCTGTAATCAGGTTTTGTTTATCGTCCATGGTCAATCCCAACATACGCTCAGCCGCATTTTGCATTACTTCGGGATCTGTGCTGATAGCTACTGTGATAGTAGTGGGTACATCTACACGGATGTTTTGAGCCGAAAGTGCTCCTGTCAGCTTGCAGTCTATCTGCATGGGTTTCATTGACAAGAATTCATATCCTTGTACAATAGGCCATACAAAGGCGGCACCACCATGATATAACTTTGCCGATTTCTTATCTCCACTTGTCTTACCATATACTACTAATACTTCGTCACTTTTACATTTGCGGTAGCGTGAAAGAATACCGATAAATGTAATTAAGATTACCGCCACAAGTATGGCAGCCATGATCATCATTTCCTGGGTCATAGTTCTCTTTTTTGAGTTTATTAATTATTGAATATATAAAGTTCCATCTTTATAAGCAGTAATTGTTGCTTTATCTCCCGTCTGGTATGATTTACCCGATTCCGTGACAACATCGATTTCTCTCATGGCTCCGTCACGACTGATCTGCACAGTGTACTTCTTTTCGTTCTGTTTGAAATAAATAGTGCATTCTCTTCCTACCAATTGTTCTGTTCTTTCCGAATGTGTGGTCTGCTGTAGTTGGTAAGCCTTTTTATATAAGAACCAAACGGCAAATACAAATATGAGTCCGATGGCGACACCCGTCAGGTAGGTCTGTATCTCGGTGTTATGCTGCAGATACATATACCAACCGAATCCTATCCCAAAGTGAGTTAATCCCTTAAAAGAAACCACACTGCTGATATCTGTGTCGATGTCAGCATCTGCATCGATATCACCAAAAAATATAGATAAGATAAATTGTACTGCGAAGATGCCTGTTGTGACAATAGCAATGGTGAGGAAAATATTACTACTCATGGCAATAGGTGTTTAATGATTTATTTTATAGATATAGTTCCCAAATATACACCTTTGATTTTTATATGCAAAGGTAAACTAATAAAAAAATGGAAGAATCGGAAAATGAATGTATATTTGTACCCTAAATTATTAAACAGAAATAGAAAAAACTATGAAGACAATCCTACTCTTTGCTCTGAGTCTGTTGCTCTCTTTATCCGTGTCGGATGTTTGTGCACAAGAGCGTGTTTATGACATTTCCCAGTTTGGCTTGAAAGCTAATAGTAAGAAAAATGCGTCTCCAGTGGTTCGTAAGGCCATAGCGAAGATTAAAGCTGAATGCCGTGATGGGGAAAAAGTGATACTTCGTTTTCCTGCCGGACGTTACAATTTTCATGAAGCGGGTTCTACCGTGCGTGAATATTATATTTCCAATCACGACCAGGACAATCCTAAAAAAGTGGGGATTGCCTTGGAGGATATGAAAAACCTGACTATTGACGGGCAGGGTTCCGAATTTGTGTTTTATGGAAGGATGATTCCGGTTTCTTTGCTTCGTTCGGAGAATTGTGTATTGAAAAGCTTTAGCATTGATTTTGAACAGCCCCATATTGCTCAAGTACAAGTGGTAGAGAATGATCCGGAAAAAGGAATCACGTTCGAACCTGCACCATGGGTCGATTACCGCATCAGTAAGGATTCGGTATTCGAAGGACTAGGTGAAGGCTGGGTGATGAGATATTCATGGGGCATTGCTTTCGATGGCAAAACGAAACATGTGGTATATAATACCAGTGATATCGGTTGTCCTACCAAGGGAGCTTTTGAAGTGGCTCCCCGCCGGATTTGCTCTCCAAAGTGGAAAGATGCACGTCTGGTGCCCGGCACAGTGGTGGCTATGCGTGGATGGGGACGTCCGACTCCGGGCATTTTCATGTCACATGATGTGAATACTTCCTTGCTTGATGTCAAAGTACATTATGCCGAAGGTATGGGATTGCTGGCACAGCTTTGCGAAGATATTACGCTTGATGGTTTTGGAGTCTGCCTGAAAGGCGATAATGATCCGCGCTATTTTACAACGCAGGCAGATGCTACGCACTTTTCCGGATGTAAGGGAAAGATTGTCTCAAAGAATGGTTTGTATGAAGGAATGATGGATGATGCCATTAATGTACATGGTACGTATTTGAAAGTCATCAAGCGTGTGGATGATCATACGCTGATAGGACGTTATATGCACGATCAATCCTGGGGCTTTGAATGGGGACGTCCGGGTGACGATGTTCAGTTTGTACGTTCGGAAACAATGGAGTTGATTGGCAAGCAGAATCAGATTACTGCCATTCGTCCGTATGATAAGGGTGAGATACAAGGTGCCCGTGAGTTCAGCATTACTTTTAAAGAGGCAATCGATCCTGCTATTAACGAAAAAAGTGGCTTTGGTATTGAAAACCTGACATGGACTCCTGAAGTGTTATTTGCCGGTAATACGATTCGTAATAACCGCGCTCGCGGTACACTATTCAGTACTCCTAAAAAGACGGTGGTGGAGGACAATTTGTTTGACCATACTTCCGGTACGGCTATATTGCTGTGTGGCGATTGCAATGGCTGGTTCGAGACAGGTGCTTGCCGTGATGTCACCATTCGTCGCAATCGTTTTATCAATGCGCTTACTAATATGTTCCAGTTTACCAATGCAGTAATCTCTATCTATCCGGAAATACCTAATCTGAAAGATCAGCAAAAGTACTTCCATGGTGGTAAAGATGGAGGTATCGTGATTGAGGATAATGAGTTCGATACGTTTGATGCACCGATTCTTTATGCAAAATCTGTAGATGGGTTGATATTCCGTAACAATGTGATCAAAACCAATACAGAGTTTAAGCCCTTCCACTGGAATAAAGATCGATTCTTGTTGGAACGAGTGACAAACGTGAAGATTTCAGAGTGAAATCCGCCTCTGTAAAAACACTTATAAATGTATGAAGAGAATTTTATTGTTCCTTTTGGCCTGTTGTCCTATGCTTCTTTGTGCACAGGAAGATAACAGTAAGTATCTGGCCGGTGCAGTGCCCGTAGTCAACGGAAAAGTCATTTTTACAGAAGTAATTCAAGCTTCCGATATGTCGAAACGGCAGATCTATGATGCTTTGTTAAAATGGGCAGAGAAGCGTTTTACACCTTCAAAAGGACAGAAGGGGAGAGTCGCCTATTTTGATGAGAAAAAAGGGCAGATTGCATGTTTGGGTGAAGAGTATTTGCAACTTTCGGCAACGAATAGCTTCTTCTTGGATCGTGCTACTATTAAATACCGGCTGGTGATTAACTGCCTGGACGGTTCCTGTAAGATGGAGATGTACAACATTTCTTATTTTCATGGTGATGATACAGAGATGGAGGCGGAAGATTGGATCACGGATGAGACCGGATTGAATAAAGCCAAAACGAAAGTGGTTGCCAAATATGGAAAACTCCGTATCAAAACAATCGATCTGTTTGATGACTTGACGGAGCAGGTTACGAAAACGCTGGGAGGAGCAAAATCAGAGGTTCCTCTATTGGCAAAAGAACCTAAAGTTACTCCGGAAGTATTCGATCGGGAACTTCCAAAGGCTGTGGAGCAGGGAGCTATGGCAGGGTATAAACATATTCCTGCTGATAAGATTCCGGGTAATATCATTAAAATGCTCTCTGAAGATTGGATGTTGATTACAGCCGGTACGGAAGATAAATACAACATGATGACAGCCAGCTGGGGCGGACTGGGGTATCTCTATAATAAGCCGGTTTCATTCTGTTTTATTTATCCTACACGCTATACTTATCAATTGATGGAAAAGAATGATACATATACTATCAGCTTTTATACAGAGACTTATCGGGATGCTTTGAAATATTGCGGTAGTCATAGTGGCGAAGATGTTGATAAAGTGAAAGGCGCCGGATTGACTCCTCTTACTACTCCTTCGGGCAGTAAAGCTTTCTCTGAAGCATGGATGATCATAGAATGTAAGAAGATGTTATCCCAGCCGATCACTCCCGGAGCCTTTGATACTCCGGAGTTGAAAGAAGCATGGAAGGATAAATCTTTGCATACGATGTATATCGGTGAGATAATGAATGTGTGGGTCAAATAAAGCAATTAATTATTGATAAGTATCCATTCTGAATTATCAATTAAAGCAGTATCTTTGCACGCAAAAACCAAGTGAACGGAATGAGCGTGCAAAGATATTTTATTTATTTAGCCTATGATGGCACCCATTATCATGGATGGCAGATTCAGCCTAACGGAATCAGTATACAAGAATGTCTGATGAAGGCACTTGCCACCTTTCTGAGGAAAGATACGGAAGTGATTGGGGCGGGACGGACCGATGCCGGGGTACATGCGTCTCTGATGGTTGCCCACTTCGACTACGAAGGTGAACCTTTGGATGTGGATAAAGTAGCTGAGAAGCTGAATCGTCTTTTGCCGCAGGATATTTCGGTCTATAAGGTCTGTCGGGTAAAGCCGGATGCTCATGCAAGGTTCGATGCAACAGCACGTACTTACAAGTATTACATCACTACTGTAAAATTCCCGTTCAATCGTCAATATCGTTATCGGATACATAATCCGCTCGACTTTCAAAAGATGAATGAGGCAGCCCTGACATTATTTCATTATTCGGACTTTACGAGTTTTAGTAAGTTGCATACAGATGTAAAAACCAATATTTGTAAGATTATGCATGCCGAATGGACTCAGGAGGATGAATATACCTGGGTGTTTACCATCCAGGCGGACCGCTTTTTGCGTAATATGGTACGTGCCATTGTCGGTACGCTTCTGGAAGTGGGGCGTGGCAAACTGTCAGTCGTTGACTTCCGTAAAATAATAGAGCAGCAGAATCGCTGTAAAGCCGGTACTTCAGCTCCCGGAAATGCCCTCTTCCTGGTTAATGTAGAATATCCTCAGGAGATATTCGAATAAGCCTATAGCTTCTAATTTAAAGAATTCTATTATGTGGTTACTTCTTGCTTTTCTCTCAGCGACATTGCTGGGCTTTTATGACGTGTTTAAAAAGAAAGCGTTGAAAGACAATGCGGTTTTACCGGTGTTGTTTTTCAATACACTTTTTTCCAGTCTTATATTTCTTCCTTTTATTTTGTTGTCGGCATTTGCGCCCGGAGTGCTGGAGGGCACTATGCTCGATGTACCGGTGGTGGGATGGGAAGTACATAAATTTATTATTATTAAATCATTTATTGTTCTTTCCTCGTGGATACTCGGATATTTCGGGATGAAACATCTGCCTATTACTATTGTAGGACCGATTAATGCCACCCGTCCCGTAATGGTGCTTGTGGGAGCCATGCTGGTATTTGGCGAGCGCTTGAATCTCTATCAGTGGATCGGCGTGATGTTGGCCATTATTTCTTTTTTTATGCTGAGTCGTTCGGGGAAGAAGGAAGGTATTGACTTTAAACATAACAAGTGGATACTTTTCATTATTCTGGCAGCCGTAGCGGGTGCGGTAAGTGGCTTGTATGATAAATACCTGATGAAGCAGCTGCCTCCCATGGTCGTACAGTCGTGGTATAATGTGTACCAAATGTTTATTATGTGTCCCATTCTTGCGCTTCTTTGGTGGCCGAAACGTAAGTCATCTACTCCGTTCCGTTGGGATTGGGCTATCATTTTTATTTCCATCTTTCTCTGTGCTGCCGATTTTGTTTACTTCTATGCATTGAGCTATGAAGATTCCATGATTTCGATTGTCTCGATGGTTAGACGGGGAAGTGTGATTGTATCTTTCCTTTTCGGTGCTATGGTGTTCCGTGAAAAGAATTTAAAAAGCAAAGCGATTGACCTTATTCTGGTGTTAATAGGAATGATATTCCTATATTTGGGAACTAAATAAGAACGTAAAGAAACAAGATTATCAGATATGAAAAAGTCTACTCTTACCCTCCTGTTATTTATTCTGGGTATTTCTTCTTCCTTTTCTGTCGGAGCACAGGAAGCTAAAACGGTGTTTGTGAATATACCTGACTCGCTTTGTCCGTTGCTGTCATCAGTGAACCGGGCAGATTGTATTGATTTTATTGAAAGTAAAATGAAAGCTCAGGTGACCAACCGTTTCGGGGGCAAGTCGGAGATGACGGAGTTAAGTCCCGATTATGTGTCTCTGCAAATGTCTGACGCAAGCAATTGGCAGATGAAGTTATTGCCGTTGAATGACACAACGAAAGTGGTTTGCGCCGTTTCTACAGTTTGCGCTCCGGCATGCGACAGTCATATCCGGTTCTATACCACGGACTGGAAAGAGCTTCCCGCCACCGACTTTTTGCCGTCGGTTCCTCAGATGAATGATTTCTTCACCTCTTCCGATTCTACCGACTATGACTTTATCGATGCCCGCCTGCAAGCGGATATGACTTTGATGCAAGCAGAACTGTCCAAAGAGAATGGGACATTGACTTTTATTTTGACAACTCCGGAATATATGGAAAAAGAAACGGCGGAAAAACTGAAACCGTTTCTCCGCCGTTCAATAGTTTACACCTGGAAGGATGGGAAGTTTATCCCAGACACTCTTTGATGTATGCCTCCATTTCGGGGGTATGTTCTTCTACGCTTTGCAATAGTTTGAACTGTGCTTTGGTACGTACCAGGTTGTGTTCGGGATACTTGATCTTATAGTAAGTATCGCCGTTGATATAGTCTGCCAGGAAGCGTACACATTGCATGTAAGGGAAGAGAGCGGCTGCATAAGGCAGGTTCTCTATTTCGATCGGAGTAAGGAATGAACCGGCTCCTTCCAGATATCCCTTAGTAAATGCTTTGAATATCTCCATATTGAAATTGACATTGTCCAGATTCTTATCGTCTTCATCTCCGGTATTGGCTCCTGTGCGCAGGAAGTCTCCATAGTCGGAGAAGATAAAGCTTGGCATTACTGTATCGAGATCGATTACGCAGAGCACTTTACCATCTTCGTCGAACATCATGTTGTTCACTTTCGTATCACAGTGGCATACGCGTTTAGGCAGTTTGCCTTCGCGATACAGACGTTCGGCCTTACACATTTCATCTGCACGTTTTTCTATTTCATCCAGATAATACTGTACTTCGGCTACTCGTCCGGCTGCATTGGCAGCTACGGCCTCACGAAGTTGTTTCAGGCGGAACTCCATATTGTGGAAGTCAGGAATAGTTTCGCCCAATGTTGCCGGAATGTCAGCCAACATTGCCTGGAAGTTACCGAAAGCTGCTCCGGCATAATATGAATACTCGGGATTCACAGTCTCATAAGTTTTGGCACGTGGGATGAATACCATTACACGCCAATAGCTGTCACCGTCAAACCAATATGTTTTGCCTTCTTCCGTCGGGAGGAAAGTCAAGACTTTGCGATCAACGTCTGTCTCTCCGGCTTCCGTCAGTTTCTTGCGGATGTGTCCCGTCACGGCAGCAATGTTATCCTGAAGCATTTCCACATTCTGGAAAATTGCATGGTTGATGCGTTGCAACACATAATCGGGAGCGTCTGCTTCGGTAGTGTTAACTTTGTAAGTGTCGTTAATCAGGCCGGCGCCAAGTGGTTTGATTTCGCCTACTGTGCCTTGTACTTTGAATTTAGATACGATACTAAGTAAATCTTTCATGGTTTTTATTTTTAAGTTAGTTTATTTTGGTACGATTGTGAATCCCCATTTATATTCCTGGTTTGCCGGAATATTGTAACCCGGTTCCGGACGTGCACCCCAACTGTTGTAACCGGCTACGCCCTGTTGCTTCATGTCCACACATACTTCTACGAAGTTCCTTGGTGTGATATCATTGATATGTGTCTTTCTCGGCAGTTGATCTTTGGCTTTGTTTTCGTCGTGAACCAATTCGCCGGCATCACGGTTCAGCCATTGATAGGGGCGGGATACGGTTTCTTCTCCGTCAAAGTCCTCTACCGAATTGCGCAGTGCATTGAAACCGATAGTCTTGTCTGCATAAATAGTCAGTCCTTTACCGCCTTTTTTATTCAGGGTCAACCAACGGGTATCGGTATGGTGTCCGTTTTCCTGCGGACGTACGTATGGGAAGTACATTTGGTCGGCAGTCGTTTTATACAGGTCGATCAATGTACCCGCATTGCGGTCTATATAATTCTCTTCCGGTCCGCGTCCGAAATATTCCACTTGGTTCATTTCTGCAGGCAGACGGAAACGTACACCGATACGGGGTACTTCCAGTTTGGAGGCAGCCTTGCGCGCTGCATCGCTGCCGGGAGTGAAAGTAGCCATCAGGGTTGCTTCCGAGGCTTCGGTTTTGGCAGCTTCCATATCGGTAGAAGTGAAAGTGAAATCGGCTTTTACTACGCCCGAAGGAGAGATGCGGTATGTAACAATGTAAAGGTTGCCGGCAGCCAGCAGATAGTTAGCTGTCAATACGGCATCTTTGCCGTCCATAACGATGTTGGCGTCCACTACATTGAAGTTTTTGCTCGACTGTTTCCATACTTGCAGGCGTTTGGGGTTACCATTGCCATAGTCGTTGTCGTTCGGTGCACGCCAGAAGTTCGGCTGAAGTCCGAAGCCATCTTTAAAGTATTCGGTTCCACTTACCTTATAGGAAGAAACCAGACCGGTCTTCTTATCGAATACGAAGTTTACTTTTGAAGAAGACGCTGTCAGTTCATTGCCTTCTGCCGATACTTTCAGAGCCGGACCACCGGTAGCGAAAGTACGTTCGCCCGGTTCGATAGGCAGACGGAACTGTTCGTATGCTATTTCATGTCCAACGGGGATTAACGGTTCCGGTTCGGTAGTCGTTACGTTGAAGTATATAAAATACTCAGTTCCGGGTTTTGATTTCAGTCCGCTTGTCGCGATCGTGATTTCTTTGCTTCCCTGCGGTTCCACATTGACAGACATTTTGCCGCCTTTCACTGTTTTGCCATTGGCCTTAATGGTATATGAGATCATATACTTCTGCAGGTTCGTGAAGTAGAAACGATTCTTGACCAGGAATTTTCCATTAGCCGGATCCACCGCTTCGAAAGCCACGTTCTGGTGAACATACTTCACTTCGGCCATAGCCGGATGCGGAGTACGGTCCGGACTTACAATACCGTTACAGTTAAAGTTACCGTCGTTCGGAGTGTTTACCCCATAGTCACCACCGTATGTCCAGAAGTGGCGTCCGTTTTCGTCTACTGCGTCAATGCCCTGGTCTACCCAATCCCAAATGTATCCACCCTGCAGGTTCGGATATTTATAGATTGCTTTCCATTGATCCCAAAGGTTACCGTTTGAGTTACCCATGGCATGTGAATATTCAGAAGGAACAATCGGGCGGTCACTGCCGCGTTTGCCCATTGCCTCCAGCCAGTCGGCACCCGGATATTGCGGAACATACATATCGGAGTTCCATTCCCATTGGGCACGTTCGTAGTTGACCGGACGGTTCATGATGTCTTTATCGGCATTCTTGACCCAAAGGTAAGTCTGGTAGAAGTTATAACCGTTGCCGGCTTCGTTACCCAGCGACCAGAAAGTCAGACTCGGATAGTTCTTATTACGTTCGAACATGTTGATTGTGCGGTCCATGTGCGCTTTCAACCATTCCGGATTGTTTCCCAGCGTACCGCCTTTAGCAAGATCATAGTACATGCCATGGCTCTCGATGTTTGCTTCATCGTATACATAAAGTCCGTATTCGTCGCACAATTCGTAGAAACGGCGATCTTGCGGATAATGGCACAGGCGAACCGTATTCAGGTTGTGTTGTTTCATCAATTCGAAATCTTTGCGCATCAACTCTTCAGTCATATAGTGACCGGTAGCAGGGTTATGTTCGTGAATGTTCACTCCCTTCAGCTTCAGCGGCTGTCCGTTGATGAAGAGGCATACATAGGGCTTTCCGTTGCGTGCCAGTTGCTCGGTCGGTTTAATTTCGATGCGGCGGAAACCTACGTTGAACGGAATGATTTCGTTCACTTTACCGTTTTCTTTTACTGTCATCACCAACTTGTAGAGGTTGGGGGCTTCCGAACTCCAGGTCTTTACATCCGGAAGTGTCTGGTCGAAAGACACCGTACGGGTCTCTCCGGCCGCTACATTAGTTGCTTTCTCTCCGGTTGCCACTACTTTGCCATTGGCATCGAGCAGTTCGTATACCAACGTCATATTGCCGGCTGTCGAACCGTTGTTTCTCAGGTCTACGCCCAGTTTGAAGATACCGTCTTTGTATGTATCGTCCAGAGTCGATGTTACACGGAAATCTTTGAGCGCGGCTTTGGGTTGTGAGTAAAGGAATACATCGCGTTCGATACCGCTGATACGCCAGAAGTCCTGGCATTCCAGATAGGATCCGGTACTCCAGCGGTAAATCTTTAAAGTAAGGACATTTTTGCCGAGCTTCACGAATTTATTGATCAGGAACTCCGCACTGTTTTTAGAGTCCTCGCTGTAACCTACTTCCTGTCCGTTGATATATACGTATACACCCGATTTGGCACCGGCCAGATGGAGGTAAATATCGCGTCCGTCCCAGTCGGCGGGAATATCGATGTCCCTGCGGTAAACACCTACCGGATTGGCTTCCGGCAAAGTAGGAGGTTGAGGGTTACGGGGCTGGAATTCATATCCGTGGTTGGTATAAATAGCTACTCCGTGGCCTTGTACTTCCCAGTTGCCCGGTACTTTGATGTCTGCCCAATCGGCTGTACTGATTGCAGGGTCGGTGATGTTGGCCGGCAGGTTCTTGTATGAATCTACAAAATAGAACTTCCAGGTGCCGTTCAGGAGTTGGTAGTACTTGCTTTTTTCAAACTTTCCGGTCAGGGCGTTTGCGCGGTTTTCGTAGGTCATAAATGAAGAACGGGGGTATTCTTTATTTACGGCTACCACCTGTACGTCCTGCCAGTAAGGTTTCGTCGGTTTGTTGCCGGCCGAAGCAAAGGTGGATGCCATCAGGAGGCCACCCAACATAAGGCTATTTAAGGTGTCAGATAGTCTTAACTTCATGTTTTGAGGGTATTAGAATGATAATTTATTTAACTTTTATATGATCAAAGCCTTCTCCGTATACGCCGATTACTGCGCTTTGCGAGACAAAAGCAGTCGGGTCACAGTCTTTTATCAACCGGAAGATAATGGTTGACTCCCGTTTTTTTGCCAGGACGAACATCATCTTCTGCTCTTTGCCGGTATAGAATCCGGTTGCATTGATAATGGTTACTCCCCGGTGCGGATATTCGTTGATGCGTTTGCCTATTTCTTCATACTTGTTGGAGATGATAAAGAATTGTACCGATTGGCGCGCACTGTTCACTACCTGGTCCAGTACGAAGCTGCAAACATAAAGGGTCACATATCCATATACTACCTTTTCCCAGTCTTTCAGTACGAAATAGCTGGAAGAGATAATGATCAGGTCACATATCAGCATGACTCTTCCCAAAGTGATGTCGCGGTATTTGTTGATGACAGCCGCGATAATATCGGTTCCTCCCGTACTTCCGTTGGCTGAGAAAGCAATACCGATGCCGCTGCCACAGAAAGAAGCACCCAACACGCAAGCCATGAACGGCTGATCGTGTAGCAAGGTTACGTTCGCGGTTAACTTTTGGATAACGGACAGGAAGAAGGTTAAAGTGAATACACCGAATATGGTTTTAAGACTGAATCGAAATCCCAGCACTTTGAGGGATACCATCAGCAAGACAGCATTGATGGCAAAGTAAGTGTATTGAACCGGGAATCCGGTAGCGAAATAAACAATAGAGGCAATGCCCGGTACTCCACCGGTGGTGATGTCGTTAGGAAGCAGGAAGAGAGTCCATCCGATGCCGTAAAGGATCATTCCCAAGGCAATCATTAAGTAGTCTTTCGTTTCTCTGATTACTCCCTGTTTAGAGGGCTTTGATATTTTCATCTTCATGGATGGGTTGTGTAGTCTTATAATCGGACACGGATTTCACGAACCGGCCGGCTTTGTGTAGCGAACTAACTGCCGGATGACTCGTGAAACCCGTGTCAAAAAGAAGTTTTATTATTTTGCGAAAGCGTGTCTGTAACCTTTCACCTTGTTCCATGCTCCACGAGTAAAGTCGGGGATAGCTACCGGGGCAGAGCTGTTTTCGATAGAAAGCTTGGTCAGGTCGGCCATACAGCACCATTCTGCAAGGTCATAAACGTCCATATCCAAAGGAAGACCGTTGCGCAGACAGTAAACCAGACGATAGTCCATGATGTAGTCCATACCGCCGTGTCCGCCTACTTTCTTGGCAGTTTCTTCCAGTTCTTTGTGGATCGGATGTTTGTATTTGTCCATCAACGCTTTTTTAACGTCAGCCGGTACAGAACCGTGTGCATTTAGCTTTTCGTGGTTAGGTACATCGTTTGAAGCAATCTGAGTCGGACGCATGCAATATTCTTCGATAGGATATTTGCTTGCATAGCCGTCAGCACCTACTACCTGATACATACGGCTGTAAGGACGCGGAGTCATCACGTTGTGCTGAATCAGGATAGTCTTACCTTTTTCTGTACGGATCAATGTAGAAGTCTGGTCACCGTTCTGGAAGTCTTTCACTTCTTTACCGGTTGTCTTTTTGATGTATGCCGGACCGTTTACAGCTTTGGTATCCATAGATACGAGGTAGTTCATTTTGTCACCACGGTGAATGTCGAGCAGCTGGCAAGCCGGGCCCATGCCGTGAGTAGCGTATACATCGCCACGGTGGTTCTGGTTGTAATCCATACGCCAGTTGTTCCAGTAGTACGGCCAGAAGTCTTCAAGGTTGTGGATGTAAGCACCTTCTGTGTGCAGCACTTCACCGAATACACCCTGTTGAGCCATGTTCAGGGTAGTCAGTTCAAAGAAGTCGTATACACAGTTTTCAAGCTGCATACAGTGTTTGCGAGTTTTCTCTGAAGTGTTGATCAAAGCCCAGATTTCATCCAGCGTCATTGCCGAAGGAACTTCAATGGCAACGTGTTTGCCATGTTCCATAGCGTAGATAGCCATCTGTGCGTGATGTTTCCAGTCTGTTGCGATATAAACGAGGTCGATATCTTTACGTTCGCAAAGTTTTTTCCAGGCGTCTTCACTTCCGGAGTAAGAAGCTGCTTCCGGTAAGTTTGCTTTTGTCAGGATTTTCTGTGCGCCGGCTACGCGTTCAGGGATAAGGTCACAAAGGGCTACGATCTGTGTTCCGGGGATGTGAGTGAAGCGTTCTACTGCACCCGGACCACGCATACCCAAACCAATGAATCCGACACGTACCACGTCGAGTTTAGGAGTAGTCAGTCCGACTACATCTTTTTGTCCGGCGGGACGTACAGGCACTGGAGTCTCGATAGGCTTGATGGTTTGTGCTACGGCACCAGAGGTGCATGCAAACAGAGCAAGTCCGATAAACAGGGCATTTAGATGTTTAAACATGTTTGAATAAGATTTGATTAGTTAATAAAATTGTTGTTAATAATAGTGTTTCATTTCTATCGTGCAAAGATAAGAATACTTTTCACAACTCTTATCTTTTATGCGATTAAAACGTTCTCTGTTACATCTTTAATTCATAGATATTCCGGTTATTATTATAACAGGACAATTCCTGTCGGTCTACAGAGATGGCTGCTTCTGTTCTTTAACGGAAGTTGCCATCTCTGCAGCAGGCTGGCTTTTCTTTCTGCAAAAGCCTGATAATGTCATCTTTTACAAGTTGTTTGAACCCGGTAGTGCAATGTTTGTCCGGGGTATATAATGCTGCGTGTAGTGTGTTGTGGGTTGCAACTCTGTCTTTCATTCTTCTGTTCCTTTTATGAGATTCTTTTCCTTTGTTAGGTTGCTCGAGCTTATTATTTACTTTTTGATATACGTTATAAATACACACCATTGGGGGGCTACCCTCGGTATAATAGTTTTAATTTATATTATTTTAATAAATGGCCGGCTTTAAAACTACTTTTGATTTCTGAAAGAAGAATGACTCAATCGGTGTGATTCTGATAGTATATCCTGTTTTTTGCTGACTCGCAATTGGGGTAAAATAGCTCTGGAAGAGAAGAGGACTGCATAAAAAACGGATGTAAACTGCAAAAAAATACGTAAAAGGTGAAATTTTTCCAATATCTATGCATGAAATCTATTAAACGAAAGTTTTCTTTCTTTAAAAGGGAGGTGGCATTCGTTTAGAACCAACGCTCTATTTCATTAGAACTAAAGTTACATTAGGTCAGAAGATAAAATTCATTGCTCTTATTCCGCCTCTTTTTCACTTTTTAGCCGTGTGTCGGTTAATGTCGGAAAAGTGTCAGAATGTAGCCGTTTACACCTTTTGATGAAGATGAATGTGGCGCTTTTGCCGGAAAAGGTAGGGATGTGTATCTGAACAGACGGGAAAGGTGATATTCTGCAAAAGCCTGATTACCGGAAAAGGCGTTTTTGATCACCGCAAAGAAAACTACCCGGATATAGCAGAAGCTATACCGGGTAGAAAATACAAAATGACATTATATATACACTCTTGACTTTTTGTCGGAGTGCATTAAGGGTTCAACTCGATCCATTCACCGGCTTGAGTATCTATGTTTAAGATATCCGTGCCGGATAAAGTATAGTTCTTATTCGGCTTCAGTGTACCGGGACGGGCTATTTTCAACATGCCGCCTTTCTCCGAATAGATGCGTACCCGATTGATTTCTCCACCTTCCATCCGGGCCGATACCAGGAATGCACCCATGGCGCGTAAGCTTTCGAAGGATACATCTTTCCATTCTTTCGGTATTGCCGGGAAGATGCGTATTACGCCTGTGTGACTTTGCAGCAACATTTCTTGTATGCCTGCTGCAAAAGCGAAGTTACCTTCGAGCGTGAAGGGGCGGTAAGTGAAGCGGGATTTGCCGCTTTGGGTCTGGTCACCGTTGGCATGGAAGGTGTTCTTCAGGCAGAAGCATTCCGCAAAGGTTTTCAGGGCTTGTGCGGCACCTTCACCATCGAATGCACGGGCTTTCATATTGGCGAGCCAACTGTATGAATATCCTGTCCAGTAGTCCGGCCCTACTTCATCGAGTCTCTTCAAGGTGGCGCGGATGATGTGTTGTGACTTTTCTCCGTCGCTCCAGTCTATCAGTCCCAGCGGATGGATAGCCATGGCATGTGAAAAATGACGGTGTGATTCTTTGTAGGGATATCCTTTGGCGAAAGTGAGGCAACCTTCTTCGTCTACGTCGTAATCCGGTAGTTGGGCTTCCAGGGATGCCCAGTGTCCGGCTTCGTCGGCCAGGTTCAGTTCGTGTGCCAGTTCGGAAGCAGCCTTAAAGAGGAAGTGCATCATTGCCAGGTCATAATTGGTCATGTCGCTGAACCACGCTTGCAGGGAGTTGTCGAATATTTCGGGACTTGAACTGAATTCCAGTTTACGTACTCCTTCGGGGGTAACTTCTGAAATTTGCTCCAGATAGATTGCCACATCCTTGATGAATGGATAAGCACGCTCTTTGAGGAAAGTGCGGTCTGCCGAATATTTCCATTGCAGATAGAAGTGTTGTGCCAGCCATGCAGCTACGGTTTGCGACATGGAGTATTGTATCCATCCTCCCATGGGTTCTCCTGTCAGGGTGCAAACCCCCGGTATATTCATCCCTTCGGTACCGAAATAGCGGCGGGTGTAGCGTTTGTATGCATCCCGTTGGTTCCACAACGTGTTCAGATAGCCCATTCCTTCGGTCAGGTGATTGCCTGTATAGGTCGGCCAGTAACTTAGCTGGGTATTTAAATCGTGATGATAGTCTCCCTTCCAGGGCGGAAGTTTGCCGTTATCGGCTGTCCATACGGCCTGCAGGGAGATGGGGTATGAGTGTTCGCGGGTAGTGGAACCGAATTTATACATTTCGTTCTGATACTGTTTTTGCAGTACAGAATCGGGTAGAGTGATCGATGATTGTGCCCAGTACTTGTCCCAATATTCCAGGTGTGCCTGATAATCATGCTTTAGACCGCGTTGCAGGGCGGCTTCTGCCTTTTCGGAAGCTTGCTCGCCGGATAAGGAAGAGGTGACGCTCCAGATACCGTACAAGGTTTCGCCTTCTTGCTTCCAACAGACTGTTACGTCATACGAAAAGTCTCCGTATCCCTTTTGATGGTAGGTTATTTGGTTTCCTTCACGAACCACTTTTCCTTGTTGATAGCCCAATCGGTGCAGATCTTGTCCCGAAACCGGATCGAGGCTGCCATCCGGCTTCGTTTTATTGTATACAGGAGTGATGATGGAGGGTTCTATCGGGGTTTTCAGGTTACGGAATACAAACCATCCGATCGGTTCGGTAGCATGAACGAAAGTCTGCATTTGTGTACCGTCTGCCCAGTCTGCTTCACATAAGGCATTGTTCAGGTAAAGTCTTACCTGAGTCGGAGTGCCGATCTGCTCTAATGGAAATTCGATGGCAGCTCCGGGAATCTTGGATGGCGCGGGATTCATGTCATAAGGCCAGTCCAGCTTTTTCTGTACGGGCAGATAGTTCTTTTGGCGAATATGTTCTTTTACCCAGGAGAAGCGGAAGTTATCTCCCGACAGACTGTCTACCGGACGTAAATCCCATAAATCGGTTCTGTCCAGTGACAGGCGTAGGGTGGAGTCACGTTGCCATACCAAGGCACCGACGGTAGCATTTCCCAAGGGCATTGCTTCGTCCCACGACCGGGCAAGTTCGGTGAATACAAGATCACTCTCTGAAGGAGTGACCGGACAATAGTCATACGAGTTGCAACTGCTCCACAGACCACAACAGAGTAGTAATAGTAGTTTGATTTTCATAATATTAAAAAAGATCAGTTTATAATGTTCTACTTTCAGACTTGTGCTATTATAAATACAATGAGAATAGCAGTCACCATAGAACGATCGCTATTCTTTTAATGTATTTTAAGATTCGTCTGACTATTTATTCAATAGCAATTCGATCGCCTTGCTACCCTTGTCTCCGGATTTCTCTTCGGATGCCGGGGTGAAAAGTGCATCCAACAGGTAGACGGGTAAACTCTTTGTCGGGTTGAAATGCCCGGATGACACATAATTACGGACAGACATTAGTAACTGCTGCATCGCAGGTCTTTCATCGATTTTCTTTTCCGGATCGGCACAGAGCACGAATAGTTTTCCTTTTCCTACCTTAGCTTCGAACGAGATACCCAGTTTTTGGTTGGTCTCGTATGAGTCGATGCTCTGTATCAATGGGGTGATTTCTTTCAGTTCGTCGAGTTCCAGGGCTGTTGAATAGTTCAGGATGTCCCACCATTGCCAGTCGGCATAGTTCCGGGTGGGGAAGTCGCGAAAGGCAGGATGCTCGTTATCGATCAGTGTACCTACGATCATTGGATTCCAGTTGAACATAATCGGGTTCCAGAAATGGCTGGCGAAGTGCGCTTTACGTCCTTTACACTTTTCAGGAATTAACAGTACATTCTTGCCTTCGTTGAGCCACTGTTTGGTTTCGTCGTTCCAGGTACGGGTGTAGACAAAGTTGTGCTGTTCCGTTTTCGGTTGTTCCGGATATACCCACACATCCCATTCATTGTGTATACCGCCCAGCTCAGCCTTCAAGGTCAGTTTGCGGGCACTGTCCATCCCGTTCAAGGGGAGTTCGATGATTCCGAGTGAATCTACCGTAGCAGGTTGTATGCTTTTTGTCTTCAGGCTTCCTTTGTGGTATACGGTTCCGTCTTCACCGGTCAGTGTCCAGTTCAGTTTCCGGCTGTTCAGGGCATCTTTACCGAAATGGTAAATTTCCATTTTTGCCTTTAGTTTTTCCCCGTTTCTGAAAGTGCGTTTGGGTAAACGTGCCAGGAGTACGGTCGGAGCACACGATTCTCTGAACTTTTCGGGTGTTACCAGTCCTTTGCTTTCCCAGAAAGCGTCGAGGATGCCTACAAAGGCACTGCCCTGTCCGGGGAAATCGGCCAGTCCCAACAACTGAAAACCACCGGAGTTGCGAGTACGGAGCAGCGATTCGTTTACCTCTTTATATTGCAGCACCGTATGTGCTCCGGTTGCCCGGAAGAAATCGTTGGCTTGGTGCAACATGCCGTTTTTGGCAAGCCGTTCGCGGAATACCTCGAAATTGCGTGCTTCTACAACGCCGGTATATTTCTTAATTTCCTCAAAGTTGGGATACATACAGCGTTGTCCGGTTTCGTGAGCAATCACCGGTACATCGATATCCGATTCTTTGCAACGGTCCCAGTCAGTCGATGGCTTTCCTTCGTATACGGTAATCCATCCTTTCGAGGTGACATGCGACACATAGTACTGATCCGAAGGAGTATGAGTACGTGCGGTCGAGGCGCTATAGAGCCGTCGGTTATCATACTTCTGTGCCTTTTTTACCAGATCTTCCAATACGGCGAAGTCACCTTCGTTTTCGTTGCCGTTACACATCAGGATGAAAGAGGGGTGATTGCCATAGGCATCGAGAATGGCATACATCTCTTTTTCAAAGAAATCACGCCGGTCAGGATATTTACCCACATCTTTGATCCACATGGGAAGTTCGGCCTGGAGGTACATACCTACTTCGTCACCGGCTTCGAAAGCTGCTTCCGGCGGACACCAGGAGTGAAAGCGTACGTGATTCATTCCATATTCTTTAATGGTGGTGAAGATGCGTTTCCAGTCATCCACATTTGTCGACGGATAACCGGTCAGGGGAAAGACTGCACAATCCAGTACTCCACGTAAGTGAATGTCTCTTCCGTTCAGGCGGATATGATGTTTACCCTGCTCTACGTTCCGCATGCCGAAAGTTCGGGTTTGAGTATCTGTCTTTCCGTCTACGTTCCAACTGGCTTCTATCTCGTATAAATAAGGTGTGAATTCATCCCAGAGTTTCACCCTATTTCCCATCGGGAGCGTTTGGCGTATGCCTGCATGTACCTGAAGACTGTCTGCATTCAGTGTTTGGCGGACTATTATTTTACCTCCTTGCTCGCGGATGCATAGCTCCAGTTTTCCTGTCTGTCCGGTCTTTAGGGGAGCGGGTTGTACAGATACTTCCACTGCTTTCGAGCTGACATCGGGGTATACATTGATCTGGCGGATATGCGCTTTCTCCTTGGCATATAGTGAGATGTCTCCGGCTATTCCGTTCCAGTTAGTCTGCGTATATTCGGTTGTTCCATGGTTCCATTGATCCATCGGATATTTAAGTGTATTGTTTACGCAAATGGTCAGTGTGTGGATTCCCGGAGCAAGTAGCGGAGTCAATACGAACGTGTTCGGTGTGCTCAGGTGCTCTTTCATTCCTGCCTCTTTGTCATCCACGTAGACGGTGGTTTCCCAATGGCAACGTTCCAGCTTCAGGTAAATCTCCCGATCTGCCCAATCTTCCGGAATCACTACTTCACGTTGGTACCAGGCGGCTCCCTGATATTCGAATTTACGGCTTAAACGGTCTACGTAGCGTGCCGTATTTTTAATACCTTTACCTCTCTGGTCTGTCGATCCGGGGAGCATAATGGTTTCAGAGAGCTTGTCCAGATAGAGTTCCGAACCGGGAGTTTTACCGAATCCCATCGGATCCAGTTGGAAGCGCCACATGCCCGACAAGTTAAGAGCATCATTCGTTAGGGTTTGCGCCATAGCGGTCATGGCAAGCATCAATCCGGTCAGGAGCAGAATCGCCCGGTACCGGGTGTTTTGAAAAGATTGTTTCATGATAGAATGGTATTCATTAATTTCCGGTGAATTTGTACTCCTTGATGATTGTTATCCATTGAGGCGGCTATATCAAAGAAGTGTTCGGCTTTTGTTCTATTTCCCAGTCCCAGATGTCCCAGTGCCATCAGGTAGTTGCAGTGGATGCGGTTCTTTTTATCCATATCGTCTTCCCAAATCAAAAGATCGGGTAAAGATACGGCAAAATAATCCATCTTGAATCGGTCGAAGAGGTGTTCTTCTCCATAAGTAATTAATTGGTTGAACCGGCTGCGTGCCTTTTCTTCCTCTCCTAATTTCCGGTATGCCAGTCCTTGGTAGAATATTTTATCCGGTTTCTGGTCGTTGTAATACATGGCAGCGGCTGGCTGGCTGTTTCCCGAACAGGCTTTGACGAACAGGCTGTGAGCCTCTTCCGGTCTCCCTTGTTGTTGCAGGATATATGCTTTGTAATAATTGAAGTCATTTTCCTGTGCCCCCGGTAGTTTCCCTTCACCCAGATGGGTAGGGTATATGTAGCATTCATCTATTAAGGCGAGTGCGTCATCATATTTTTTCCGGTTTATCAACTCCTTTGCCAGTTCCAGGCGTGCCAGCTGATATTGTGCGGGTACTTTACCTTCTCCTCCTTCCCACGGATGGAATTTTCTTTGGTCGATCCGTCGGATTGCTTCCCGATATTGCCCGGTTTGGTTCAGTAAAGTGACGTATTCCAGATACAGGTCGTCACGGGTCATTACGATATCTATGTGCTGTTCCAGAAAGCACAGTCTTTCTATGTGCGGACGGTTCAGCCGTTTGTACAATTGATCCAGTTCCATCAGTACACGGGCATCCGTGTGATCCAGGCGGAATGCTTTTTCCAGTAAGGCGACAGCTTCGTCCGGACGGTTCATTTTGTTGAAGTAAGCCAGTGACAGATTACGCCATACGGTGGGGAATGTCTCGTCTTCGCGCGAAGAGCGCTCCCAGGCTGCGATGGCAGTGGGATACCGGCGTTTATCATACCATAGATTTCCCAGGTAATAAAGTGCTTTGGGGGCTTTTCCTGCAAAGTCGACTACACACTGAAGGGCTTCTATCGCTTCCAGGGCATTGGGGAAACAATAATCGGCCGGTTCTTTTTCGGCAGTGGCAATGGCTATTTGTGCTTCGGCTGTTTTTCCTAGACGGATCAGGCACCAACTCTTGTAATAATGTAAGAGTGTCTGTTCACCGACAGGTTGGGCAATGGCAAGTTCGGCTACAGCCAGTGCTTCTTCAAATCGTCCGGCAGAAGTATAGTCGAGCACCAGTGCTTCGTAATCGGGTGCTCCACGCTTCATTAGGTTCCGAAGTTGGAGCAATACTGTTTCATTCCGGGTGATCAGGTATTTTTCGAACAGGCAACCGAAGTTGAATGCATCTGTCTTCAAGGAGTCTTCTATCCAGGCAAGAGCCTCCTCTTTTTGTTCGAGATGGCGGAGTATGATTGCTTTCAGATGGCGTCCGCGCAGATTGTGCCAGTTGTGGAGAAGGGATTTTTCAATCTCTTCGAGAGCTTCTTCCCAATTGCTGCGGGACACGGAAATCTGGGCCAGCGAATAGTAGCCTGCGTCTTGCCATGCCGCGTTCCAACACGATTTATAGAACGAATCGTAGGCCTCATCATCTTTTCCCTGAAATTTTAGAGCAAGTCCGAGGTTATAGAAAGCTTCTCCATCATAGGGGTTAGGATTCTTTTCGGTGAGTCGGGCAATGGCATTCCGAAGATATGGTTCAGCCTGCGCAAACTCTCCTTTGCGTATCAGCCATAGTCCCATGGTGTTGTTGCAACGTGCATCTCCATTGTCCCGGCGGAGTGCTTCCCGATAATAGTCGGTCGGGCAATAAGTGGCATGACGATATTGTTCCAGATGCAGTCCGGTCAGATAGAGTTCTTCGTTGGTTTTGATCTCTTCCGGTGCAAGGGCGGGTTTGGCTGCTTCCGGAACTGCTTTGATTATTTCCGGTTCGGCCTTCCAACTTAGCTTTTTTCGTCCGTTGGTATCGTAGATAATGACTTCCGCTTCGTGAAGATCATTTATGGGGATCAGCCGGTCGAATACTTGTTCAGGCGAGAGGCTACCGATTTCCTCAAAGCGTATAACACCCGCTTGACGGACTACGATGCGTAATCCTTGCTGAGCCGAGGTGGCAAACAGCTTCAAACGACATTCTTCTCCTTCGGTTTCCAGATTCATTAAGAGTTCGGAGGAGGCGTTTTTCACAACTCCCAATTCCCGATAGGGCATGAAGTATTGGGTAAAAGTCTTCTCTTCATAAGGTTGCAACCAACTGAAGTCCGGTTGATTGTCCGTATAGACTCCGGTCATCAGTTCTATGTACGGACCGTCAGCATCAGTCAGGTTGCGGTCCCATGCCTGTCCGAAATCCCCGTTTCCCCAGGTCCATTGTTTTTTTCCGGGAGATATGTGATGATTGGCCACATGCAAGACACCTGCCTGTGTATCATTTTCGTACCCGCCTACAAAATTATAGTTAGACCGGATTGCCATGTAGGAGGTCGGTACGGGAATATTTTTATATCTGGAAATATCTACGCCGGCAGAATAATCCATTTTATAGTAGGTTCCGGTAGCAATAGGATAACGAGACACGTCCCGTTTTCCATGATCGAATACAGCGTTGACATCCGACGGGAATACTGACTGATAGCAGTCATTGACCGCTACGGCCGGATTGGCCCACCAAAGGAAAGTTTGTGGAAGCGGAGTCGGGTTGGAAACTTTTCCTTGTATCTCGAGTACGGCACGTCCCGGGCGGAGTGTAAATCCGGCTGTTCCTTTTTGACCGAACATCCGTTCCCGTTCGCTTACCCATACAACGACACTTCCGTCTTTACATCGTTCGATGCTGTAGTCCACCGGCAAGAAGGTGCTGGGACGGTGATGTTGAGGCCAGTTGAACTCAATGCCTCCGGAAATCCAGGGACCGGTGAGTCCTACCAGTGCCGGCTTTATTACGTGATTGTAGTAGATAAAATGCCGTTGCTTTACCTTGTCGAATGCCATTTGAATACGTCCTCCCAGTTCGGGCAGGATCATGACTTTGATGTATTCGTTCTCCAGCCATACGGCATGATAACTTTTCTCCTCGCAGGTATCTTCAATTTTCTCGATGACCGGATACGGATATACGACTCCGCTGCTTCCCTGGTAGACACGTTTCTCCAGGAACATCGGGTTTTTCTCAGGGCGTCCGATGCCATAGGTAGGGAGCAGGATGTCTTCCTCCCATACATTAACACTTTCTTTCATTTTGTTCTATGTATTATTTGATTAATTCTTTTTCTATTTCTTCCAGTGTTTTCCCTTTTGTTTCGGGCAGGTTTTGGCGTATGAACAGGAATCCGGCCAGGCAGATACCACCGTATAGCCAGAAAGTTCCTTCGGCACCTATACTTTCATTCAATACCGGAAAGGTATAGGTCAGTATGAAACAAGCCACCCAAAGGAAGAAGGTAGAGATGGCTATAGCCATACCTCGTATTTTCACGGGGAAGATTTCGGATAACACCACCCAGACTACCGGGGCAAGTGACATAGCATAGCAAGCGATGGCAAGTACCACCAGTAGAAGCATGGGTAAACCGTTTACATCCAGGAAGTAGCAGGTTCCCAATATAAGGTAAATCAGCGCTAATCCTGCCGAACCGATCAGCATCAGTGTACGACGTCCCCATTTGTCTACCGTATAGATGGCGACGAACGTAAATATCACATTAGTGATCCCGGTCACTACGATGTTCATCAGTACATCGGAAACGGCATATCCGGCTGATGAAAAGATCTCGTGGGCATAATTGAAGATAACATTAATGCCGCACCATTGCTGGAATATGGCCAGAACGATTCCAATGATCAGTACTTTGCGCATTTCCGGGTGGAAGACCGATTTCCATTCGTTGTTTTGCCGGTTGCCTTGAGATTGAGTGAGTTGGTTCAGTTCTTCCAGGGTTTGGCGGGCATACGTTTCCCCTCCGATGCGTGTCAGTGTCTTTTGTGCTTTCTCCTGTTGATGGACGGTAGCCAGCCAACGGGGACTTTCGGGGATGGTGAACGATAACAGGAAGAAAATTCCTGCCGGGATCAGTTCTGCCCAGAACATCCATCGCCAGGCCCATTGCACACTTGTTTCGCTGAGTATATCGGAACCTTGTGTGTAGTATTCCCCGATTTGCCAGTTGGCCAATTGTGCAAATAAGATACCTAATACGATGGTGAGCTGGTTGAGCGATACGAATTTGCCGCGTACATGGGCAGGAGATACCTCTGCAATATATACGGGAGAAATGTTGGATGCGATGCCGATGCCCAATCCTCCTACAATGCGATAGAAGATGAAGTAGGAAAAATGATCGACTGCTCCCGTACCCCAAGCCGAAAGTGCAAACAGGAATGAGGCTATGACAAGCATCTTTTTGCGTCCGTATTTGTCGCTCCAGATTCCTGAGAGCAAGGCGCCTGCCAGACAGCCTATCGGTGCGCTGCTCATAGCCCAGCCACGTAGAGCCGCAGAGTTTTCAATACCAAAGAAAGGTTCATAGAAGATTTTAGCTCCTCCGATAACAACCCAATCATAGCCGAACAGTAATCCGCCCATGGCTGAGACGATGCAGATAAGTAGTAAATAGCCTCGTGTCTGTTTCATGTTATTAAATGGTTTAATTGATATTGCAAAGTAAGCGGGTTTGAGAATAGAAATAAATAGAGAAACCGATTAAAAAGATGGACTATATTTCTTTTTTATCTCTATATTTGTGACGTGAACCGATGAATCTTATTAGTATGGCAAAACAAAAAGACGGCTTTCTGGGCGAACAGGCATTGGTGTTGCCTCCTGCCATTGTGCAACGTATGAAGACTGATCCTGCAACTTCTATACTCTATATAACCGATATAGGCTATTATCCAAAGGCTTATAATCACTTTCGGGAGCGGGAAACTCCGATTGACCAGTATGTGTTTATCTATTGTACGGAGGGTAGGGGATGGTTCAGTCTCGATGGGCAGAAACACCCGGTAGTGCCTAACCAATACTTTATACTTCCTGCAGGACTTCCTCATGCGTATGGCGCTGATGAAAAGGAACCATGGACAATTTACTGGATTCACTTCGGAGGAACACTTGCTCCGCTTTATTGTACGCATCGTACCTGTAGGCTCACGGATATAAAACCGGGAATGCATTCGCGTATTAGTTACCGGACAGAACTGTTTGAGGAGATCTTTCGGGTACTGAAGATGGGGTATAGCTTGGAGAATCTTTCATATGCCAGCTCTGTATTCCATCATTATTTGGGATCATTGCGCTATCTCAGAGAGTATCGGGAGGCTTTTTCAGAGCATCGTCCGGCAGGAGAAGAAGATCCTGTAAATGCAGCTATTCATTATATGAAGGAGAATCTGGGCAAGAAGCTGACTTTAGCCGAGCTGGCTGATTACACGGGGTATTCATCCTCATATTTCTCTAATCTGTTTTTGAAGCGTACAGGATATGCCCCATTGAGTTATTTTAATCAGATTAAGATTCAGAAAGCCTGTCAGTTTCTCGATTTTACCGATATGAAAGTGAATCAGGTCTGTTATAGAGTGGGTATTGAAGATGCTTATTATTTCTCACGGCTGTTCAGCCAGATAATGGGAATGTCTCCCAGGGAATATAAAAAGGTAAAGAAAGGATAAAAGGAAGACAGCAAAGAAGAAAGGTGTGTCGAAACTTGTATTCACCACGGATTATCACAGATTAAGAGTGTTGATAACCAATGACGGGAAATTCACTCTGTGCTACTCTGTTTCCTCTGTAGTGAGTTCCGACACGCCTTCCTTCTGATAAATACTACATTTTTATTTTCTCTGCCAGTCTGATGTCTTTAGAGGAGGCGCCTACTAGAATTTCAAATTCACCTTTTTCAAATACCCATCGGCTTTGTTTGGCGTTGAAATACTGAAATGCGTCTTCACTCAAACCGATTTCTATCTGTTTGCTTTCTCCTGCTTTCAGATATACCTTGTCGAAACCTTTTAATTCTTTCAAGGGACGTGGCTCTTTAGATTGCATGTCGCGTACATAAAGTTGAGCGACTTCATATCCGTCTCGCTGTCCGGTATTGGTTACGGTGAATGAAACGACGAGTTGCTTCTGTTTTTTATCCGTCATACGGATGTTGAGGCCCGAATAGTCAAAGGTGGTATACGAAAGACCGAATCCAAAAGGGAAAAGGGGTTCGATACCTTTTTGATCGTATCCACGGTAACCGGTGAATATTCCTTCTGTATAATACACTTTCTTTTCCTTGCGAGTTTCATCGTAATGACCGCAGGCAGGTGAGTCTTCCCATCTTTTCTCGATAGTGAATGGCAGCTTAGCTGACGGATTCACTTTACCCGAAAGAATATGAGCTAAAGCATGTCCGCCTTCCTGCCCCGGATAGAGGGCGTGTACTACCGCAGGCACCTGATCGATCCATCGGGTCATGTTTATTCCGCCTCCTGCATGGATGGCAACTATCAACTTAGGATTTACTTTTACCAGTTCCTGAATTAACATATCTTGTCCGTAAGGCAGGTCGAAAGGACGGTCGCGCCCTTCCAGTTCGATACTGCCATCCAGTCCGGCACAGAAAACCACCAGATCGGCTTTGGCAGCCAGTCGTTTCGCTTCAGAAAAGTCAATATCACTTTGATAAGCATATCCCATCCGGATCTCTGCCGGTGTACTGCGTTGGTTGCAGAACTCCAGCCGAATATGTTTGGCATCCCCTTTTTTTGCGGAAATTGCGGTATTGCGAACATCGAATGATTGAGATTGAGAGGCATCCAATGCTAATGTTCCGTCTATCCATAAACGATAGGCACCTTGTGCGTCGACAAAGAATCGGATACTGTCTGTTTTCTCGACATCTACATATCCTTCCCAGCACACCCGATAATCATTTCCCAATTTACTTTCGTTGAAAGGATATCCCCACCATTCATAATTTACCGTGCGGTCGGTGCGGCGGAGAATCAATCCGCTTTCTTCTTTATCGGTTTCTATAGTTCGGTCGGCCGATTGATTAACACTTACAGTTCTTCCTGCCGCTACTGCTTGTTGTTGGATCATTTTATCCGAGAGTGTGGCAGAAGTGTCGGAAGATAGTGCATAATAGCTCGCTTCCAGTCCGGGTTTACCTTCTTTCGTACGGAATTTACTGTTACGGAATAAGCGGGGTTTGAATTGGTTGGATATTCCTTCCGTGTAAAGTACGGTTGCTTCCGGAAACTCCTGACGGATACCTTCTAACGCTGAAACTACATACCAGGGATGAACTTTTGAACTTCCCCCACCACCGTAAACGATGCTGTTTACATTGTATATTCTATCCGAAACGATAGCCGGATTGGCAGTCGGTCCGATCACAGCTATCACTTTGGGGCGGTGGATCGGTAAGGTATTCTGTTCATTCTTTAACAGGATGATTCCTTCACAAGCGGTATTCAGAGCCATCTGATTGGCTTGAGGATTAAAAGTCGGAATATCGGTGTCTTGCTGAGGCCTGTCGAAAAATCCCATTGAAATACAGGCACCATAGATGCGGCGCACTTTATCATTGATTACTTCTTCTGTAACCTTTCCTTCTTTGACAAGTGGGAGAAGTTCTTTGCGGGTGAACCAGTCATTGCTGCCCATCTCAAGATCCAAACCGTAGTTTGCGGCATTTTCGGCGGAATAGGTACATGCCCAGTCAGACATTAACATGCCTTTGAAGCCCCAGTCTTTCTTTAAAATATCGATCAGATGTTTGTTTTCAGTGCAATATACTCCGTTCACTAGGTTATAACCCGTCATGACAGCCTTGACACCTGCTTTTTTCACAGCAGCTTTGAAGGGAGGCAGATAGATTTCCTGTAAGGCACGTTCGGATACTTCGGTACTGACGGTGTATCGGTCAAATTCTTGATCGTTGGCTGCGAAATGTTTGATGGTAGCAATGACTCCTCCGTCTTGCACTGCTTTTATAAAGGGGACTACCATCTCGGATGCCAGATAAGGATCTTCACCAAAATATTCAAAATTACGGGCTCCTTTTGAAGCCCGATAGTTGTTAACTCCGGGAGCTAAGAGAAAATGAATACCTCTTGCACGCCATTCCTGAGCATACATTGCTCCTGTTTTCTCTGCCAGATTTTTATTCCAAGAGGCAGCCAGCGAAAGTGCTGATGGAAATGCGGTGGCGCGTCCGAATAATCCCCAGGATGCAACGCCCAGCGGACCGTCGGCCAGTTTGAATGCCGGTATTCCTAATCGTTCGCAGGGGTGCAGATAGAAATCATTGTATCCGGAAAGCAGGTCGATTTTTTCTTCCAGAGTCATTCGTTTGATAAGATCGTCTACTCTTTCTTCAGTGGATAATGTCGTGTTCTGAAATGGGTACTGGCTTTGGGCATGTAGCTTGCAAGGAAAAAGCAGTCCTATACCCAGGCTCATGGTAAGGAAAATGTTTTTCATGTGTTTTTTCTGAATTAAATGTTTATTGAGTGATGTTGCAAAGTTCTAAAAAAGAGGGCTTATTGCAAAATAGAAAGCCCTCTCTTTTAGAATAAAGTGTGTTAAATTAATGTATAGCTTCTATCATTTCATTTCCGTTTCTTACGGGTTGTTTAATCAGTTCCGGCAGATTATAAGTTTTAGTGAACGTGTCATAAAAGTCCGGATCTTTTTGGGGCATCAGGAAGGGTTTCCCCGCTTTTCCGGTTTCCGGATCGAAACTGGCAAAGAAAGGGCGAGCCCAAAGCCCGTCCAACCGTTTGCTGCTGAAAACAAACCAGCGTCCGGATGATGACCATGTATGGAAACTCTCCACGTCGTTGCTGTTCACTTCATTTAAAAGTCGTATTTCTCCTGTATCCATTGTCAACAGACAAAGTTCGCTTTCCGGATGCCAGATGGAGAAGTTTCCATAATCCGACAGGGTGAACATCAGGTATTTACCATCGGGAGAAACCCTTGGGAAAGAGATACTTTTTCCCTGTTCGGAGGCTCTGTACACACACTCCGGCGTACCGAATTTACCGGATTCCGGATCGAATCCTATCCTGCACAGGTCATAACGGATACTGTCCAGCGGCATCTTCTCTTTATAAGCGTTTCCCCGGCAGAAATACAGTGTTTTCCCGTCCGGTGTCCAGTTGGGGAATGTTTCCATATACCGTTCCCCGCATATCAGGGAGTCAGTGAGGAATGTTTTCTTTTCAGTATCATAAACCATCAGGTCGGCAGCCAGGTCGGATACCTCTATGGGTTTCTGTCCCGATGAATGGAAGAACTGCTGTATCTCATTCATTGAGAATGCGATGTATCTTCCTGAAGGATGCCAGGCCGCGTAGGTTCCCCCGTTCTTGAATCCCTCCGGTTTGGTGTTTACCTTTTCCACTTTCCCGTTTTTGCATACCAGTGTCCCTCCCGACTTTCCCCGCACATGCACCATCATGGTTTCCGGAGAGTTTTGATTGAACGTATGGCAGTTGATACACTGTTTGCCGAAATTTCGGTTCTCCGCTATCGGAGTCTCTTCATAACCTGTCAGGTCTCTCTGGTAAATCCCCATTTCGTTCCATAGTTCATATCCCGGGTACAGCAACCGGTAGACCAGGTACTCATCTATCGGTTCGTTCGATATGGTATCCTTGATATCCGCATAGCGTGTCCATTTCCCTCCCCTCAGCAGGGTGATGCGGATGAATATGTCTTTTCCCGCGGCTTTTTGGAGAAGTTTCTTCCATTTCTTTGTCGGTATAATCACTTCGGGACTCTTGCTTGTGTAGAGGATGTCCGCCGTCTCCCCTGTGCCTATTTCCGTCTGGAAGGCATCCGCGTTCTCCCCGATCCTGAAATTGGGAGGTGCAATATTCAGCGGGAATGTGACTCCCGCATAATCGGGATATATACGGGGAATACTGTCCGTGCAGGCATCCGGTTTGCCGCATTGGGCGGTGCATGCCTGCAGGCTCCAGCTGAGAACCGTGATAAGAAGGATATAGATTGTTTTCATGTCTTTACATATTAGTTCCTTATGATTTTGTCTCCATACGGACTGATGAAGTTCAGGTAATACCAGTAGGTGTTTCCAAACTCCGCTTTCAGCCTCTGCATTTGCCTGTTTTTATACAGGTTGTAATACCTTTGGAATCTCTTTTCGGTGTTTTCGCTGACGTTGAATCCTGATTTGAAAAACGTTTCCCCGTCCACTCCCAATTTGTATATATAGAGTGCTTCTTGGTATGCGGGTGGCATTTCCGGATATTTAAAGTGCCTGATGAACTTCAGGTTATCCACAAAGCGTACTACGTTATTGCTCAGCAGTAGGTCACTCATCAGGTATTCAAAAGCCATTCTGTTTGTCGTGTCCTGCTCACACAGATATTGTAATTCCGGTCCTATATTGATGACGTTTGCAAATCGTGCGGGATGTTCCTTATTGTTTTCAAGTGCCATGCGCAGTCCCGGTACACTGCCTGCATGGAGCTGTTTTTCTAATTCTTCGGCATCTTTCCGATAGAAGAGGGACTGCTTCAGGAGATTGATGAACCGTCGTGCCACTTCAGGTCTTTTGTTTACTATGTTGTATCGTGCCAGGTTAAGCAAATGGGGTGCCGTTTCTCCCCATACCACCATTGCTTCGAATTCCCACCGCTGTGCTTCGTTGATGTATCCTAAGTCTTCATATATAAAATGTCCGTACTCACTCTCACGGCTATCGCTGTTCCATGGGAAGTATAGCGCCTTGACTCCCAGTTTTTGTGGGTAATCGAATAGTTGATAAGGCAATTTTCCCGTATGGTACAGAGCCAGGTTGTGAAAGTAGGAGATCAACTGGTTGGTTCTTCCCGAGTTGATATATTTTTCGGTTTGTGTCAGTACATTTTCCCAATTCTTTTCTTTTACACTCTTTTCCGCCATTATCATAATGCGTTCGGGCATATTATATGAATGTATGAATATATAGCAAGCTCCAATGGCATATATGGTTATGAGGGCCGTAGAAATAATTAATTTTTTTTTCTTTCCGGGAACATTTATTCTATGCAGTGTAATGTTTTTCCATATTCCCGATATGAAAAATGCTATGCATCCAAGTATCAGAAGCCCTAAGAATACTCCGATAATCAGAGTCAGTGAATGATCCACAGGCAGCGTATAGATGAAAAGAGATACTGATGGGATCAATGATAATTGCAGTATGTCCGGTTGTCCGGTTATTTTTTTTATGTTGTAATGTGTCAACAGATAGATTCCCGCCAATATACCGGCTAATATAGCACTTCCTAATGCGGGCATGTAAAAGAATTGAATAATGAAATCAGTCAGATAGCTAAGCAGGCCTTCCGTATGAATCTGCTTAAGAAAATATTCTTTAGAGAATAGAAATAAATGATGCTGTTCATGATAGTATATCACATGTGACAGCACCCCTTGGTAACAAAGGAAATAGATGATAAAAAGGAGGGCAAAAAGTAGGTGCGGTAACCGTTTCATAAGTATAGGTGGAAGATAATAAGTGAAATGAGGGCATTCCAAATAGAATGCCCCCATTATCTAAAACACTATTATTAATAACCCGGATTCTGTGTGAGGGCAGGATTCAAGTCTATTTCACTCTGAGGTACAGGGAATAAATAATTGTTGTCCGAGTATCTGCTTCCTGATAAAATAATAGGATCGCCCTGATAAAGGATACACATCTTTCCGCCATCTACTTTCTTGTCGGGATCATTCGGATTGTCTACAATCTTATATTTCAATCCCTCAAATGGAGCATTCAGTACATCCTTTGCGATACCCCAACGACGAATATCCCACATACGTTTTCCTCCTTCTAGGCAGAATTCAACACGCCATTCGTTACGGATACGCTGACGAAGATCATCCTGAGTTGCACAATAAGTTGGCAAACTTGCATTGGTGTTTTGGAGTTCGGGCATACCTACACGACGTCTAACCTGGTTTACTGCGTCAAAAGCCTCCGGATCTAATCCCTGCAGCTCGTTTTTAGCTTCAGCATAAGTCAGAAGTACTTCTGCATAGCGGATGTGAACCCAATCTTTACCCATGTTCCAGCCATCTGACAGAGGATCCAAACTCGGATCTAACCATTTTTGTCCGTAATATCCGGTCTCTGTAGCATCATTGTGTTGATTGATACCGGTACTACCGCTTGATGCTAAAGGAGCAACTTTTATTGTTACACCATACATTTCTTCACCGTCATGCAGAATGTCTACTTCCAAACGTGGGTCACGGTTCTTGAACGGATCTGTCGGATCATATATTTTAGATTTGCTGATAGGAGCTCCTTCACTGTCTTCGAATGCGTCTACCAGACTCTGAGTCGGGTTCATACCACCCCAACCTTTTGTCGGGAAACATTCCCAACCCATCAGATAATGGGTCTTATCCGGATAGTTGAACTGAGTAACAAGGATGAACTCATCACATCCGTCAGCTTTTTCCCAAAACAACTCTGCATATTTACCTGTATTATCTTTATCGTACAATTCGTACAGTCCCAGATCCATTACATTTTTAGCTTCTGTAGCCGCAGTGTCCCAGTTTCCATAATAAAGAGCTGCTCTTGCCTTCATAGCCATAGCTGCACCTTTAGTGACGCGTCCGTAATCAGAAGCTCCCCATTCTGTTGGCAAAGCAGCGATAGCTTTGTCAAAATCAGCCATTATTTTTTCATAGACTTCTGCTCTCGGCATGCGTGTTATACCTTCCATATCTTTCAAATCTAACGGCTTGTCAATGTAAGGAACGTCACCAAACGAGCGTATCAGATTAAAATAGATATATGCTCTGAAGAAATATACCTGTCCCAATGCCTTTGTCTTGTCGGCTTCTGGATAATCAGGAATTTCATCGATTTTAGAAAGGATCAGGTTGCACTGACGAACATTGGCATAATCACCGCTCCAACCTTGATCTGCAGGGTCATAAATACCTTTTGAAACATTGCCTGCCGCCCATTTGATACCCATTGTGGCGTTATCGGAATTAATGTCGTTGTCTTGATCCCAAGTAGACAGATAGCCATAGAGATCTGAGACTACTTTGTTTGCGTCATCCGGCGTTTTCCAGAAGCTACCGTCAGAAAGTTCTTCCTGCGGATAGCGATCCAGAAAGTCGCTACAAGAGCTGAACCCTACTACAAGGGCTGTTGCAAATATATATAAGTAATTCTTTTTCATATTTTTGATAGTATTGAGGATTTAGAATGAAACTTTTAAGCCTAATGAAACTTTTTTCACGTTGGTATATGACCATCCACGTGTGCTCGATTCTTCCGGGTCAATATCTTCAAGACCACAGAATGTCAATAAATTCTCACCGGCTACATATACTTTGATTCTGCTGACACCGATTCTGTTCAACCAACTCTTAGGTAGGTTATAGCCTAATGAAACGTTTTTCAAACGAACGTATGAGCCATCTTCCAACCAGAAAGAAGAAGTTACGAAGTTGGTCTGTGAATCTTTTGTAATACGTGGATAGCTTGCGTTGTGGTTTTCCGGTGTCCAACGATCCAAGTGTTTTTTCAGCACTTTACCGCCATTATAAAATGCGTATGAAGATTCGGCTTCACAGTATTTATCAACATCAAATGCACCTTGGAACAAAGCAGAGAAATCAAAGTCTTTCCAGAATAAATTAATGCTCAAACCACCTGTCCAACTTGGGAAGTTTTGTCCGATTACTGTACGGTCGTTGGCAGCATCGATTTTACCGTCACCATTCAAATCGGCATATTTGATATCACCTAATTTTTCTGTACCGGTACGTTTGGGTTCATTAGCCAATTCTTCTTCCGTATTAAAGTAACCAATTGCTTTGTAACCATAGAATGAACCGATAGGATGACCTTCCAGACGCCACAATTTGTTATTGTCAGGATCTTCTCCTTCAGTTCCTTCAAGGTTTGTAATGCGGTTCTTTACATAAGCGAGGTTTAAATTAACTGCATAGCTAAAATCTTTATTGATTCGATTATTGTGGAAAATATTCAAGTCGAAACCTGTATTTTCTACACTACCTGCGTTCTGAACCGGTGCCGACATACCAAGAATACCTTGTACCGGGAGCTTCAATAACATATCATCTGTTTTTTTCTTGTAAACAGAAAGCTCGAATCCGAGTTTGTTATTTAAGAATCCTGCATCTAATCCAATTTCATAGTTGGTTACAGTTGCCCATTGGAGTGCACTGTTTACGTATCTGGCTTCATAAGCAGTTGTATTCAGTGTGTTACCGAACATATAAGATCCATAAGCATAAGTTGCTACAGCGGGATAGATATCGCTCAACTCTTCGTTACCGGTACGTCCCCAACCCAAACGTAACTTCAGATTACTCATCCAATCCAGATTATCTTTAATGAAGTTCTCTTCTGAGATTCTCCATCCGGCAGAAAAAGCAGGGAATACACCCCAACGATTATCTTTCGGGAAACGTGAAGATGCATCTGCACGTAAGTTTGCTTCAAACAAATATCTGTCGGCATAATCATATTGGATACGACCGAAATATGAACGGCGGGCTAGTTCTGTGCCACCATCAGAGTTGGTTTGAGATGATTTGTCCAGTGTATTCAATGACTCGGTCAGTTCATCACTACCACCACCTTTACGTGTTGCTTCTGTGTATTTATAAATCTGCTCCCATTGTTCAAAACCAAACAATGCACCGATCGTGTGCTTTTGGAAAGATTTGTTGTAGTTTACCAATAACTGTGAAGTATACTCATTCCAGATATAATATTTATCATATCCTTCTCTCAGACCGGAATCCGAAATATTGGATCCTGAGCCATAAGAATAATGTTTCTTGAAATAATCGATATTACGAATATCGTTACGTACCGAAAACAATCCTTTAACACTCAATTCCGGTAAGATATGTACAGTAGCATGCAGGATAGCATTTAACTGCTGGTCCATTTGACGGTAGAAACCGGTTCTTCCCAATTCGGCTACAGGGTTGGCTTTTCCACTATAGTTAAATGTACCGTCTTCATTGTATACCGGCAACGTCGGGCTATTACGGGTTACCTCACTCATAAGTGTTGCGAAGCCTACGGCACCGTCTTCACGTGTTCCTCTATACCCGGATACATTCAGTCCTGCCGAGAACCATTTGCTAATTTCAGATTCAACATTGATACGACCTGTAAAACGATTGTAGTCATTTTCGTTTGTTAAACCACCCTGATAGAGGTAACCGACAGATGCACTGTAGTTTGTCTTTTCAGATCCACCATTGATTGAGAAATTGTGTTGCTGCTCAAAAGAAAAATTTTTGAATGTTTCCTTATACCAATCCGTATTGGGGTGTCCTATGGGATCACTTCCATTCCGGAAGAGTTCAATATCTTCATCACTATAAGGCAGACTGGCATTGGGATTTTCATTTTTCACAGCTTCGTTGTATAACATAGCATAATCTGCAGCACCAAGGAAGTTGAGTTTAGCGGTTGGGGTTGCCCATGCTACGCTACCTGAATATGAAACCTTGGCATCCTGTCCTTTTTTACCTTTTTTCGTTGTGATAAGGATTACACCATTAGCGGCTTGTACACCATAGATAGCGGCAGAAGCAGCATCCTTCAATACTGTCAGGCTTTCAATGTCTTGAGGGTCAATTGTATTCATACTACCCGGAACTCCATCAACAATAACCAATGGATTGGCAGCGTTCACCGAGTTCTTACCACGTACGGTGATCGTACCGGTCTGTAATCCGGGAGCACCGGAAGATTGGATAGCCGTTACACCGGGCATTGTTCCGGCCATTGCAGCAGAAACACTCGATACGGAACGAGATTCCAACGCTTCTGCATTAATAGATGATACAGAACCTGTTAAGTTAGCCTTTTTCTGTACACCATAACCTACCACCACTACTTCATCCAAGGTTTTGGTGTCTTCTTTCATGGTTATGTTGTAAGAACTTACTCCCGCTTTCAAAGAAACGATTTCAGGCACATAGCCGATATAAGTAACTTGCAATTCGTTACCTCCTACAGTTAAACTGAATTTTCCATCGATATCAGTAATCGTACCATTGGTTGGATTACCCTTTTCTACTACCGATGCACCAATAACCGGTTCGCCGGTAGTATCTTTGATGATTCCGGAAACTTTTCTCTGTTTTTGCTGTTGTGTTGCCTGTACATTATTAGTTGTAACAGCAGCTGTAGACACTACGATCTGATTGTCTACAATCTTGTAGGTATATCCCGAGTTTTTGAAAACTTCGTTCAATACGGTTTCGATCGGAGCGTCGGATACGTTGATGGATACTTTCTTGTTCAGTTTTACCTGATTGTCATTGTAGAAGAAAGTGTAATCGCTTTGTTTTTCAAGTTCACGAAGTACATTTTCAATGGATACATTGGTCTTTGTCATTGAAATTTTTAGTACTTGAGCGAAGGCACTCACAGGTACCATAGCCACCAGGCTAACTGCTAAAGCAAAAGCCAGATGCTTTTTCATTCTTTGCGGACTAAACCACCGCATGTTGCATTTTCTCATAAATACGATTAATTATTAGATTGTAATTTAGATTGATAAAGTAAGCACAGGATACTTCTGAAGTATCACTGTACCAGGTTAACGTCATTTACGGTTTCTCTCTCATTCTTTTCTTTCTTATTTAGGTTTAAAATTGATGTTTGGTATAAGTTCTAAACGAACTTGGGTGAGAAGGATGCGGATTAGAAAGTAGCGAGAGAGAATTATTGGTGAGAGAATTGGATATACAGAATTTGAGAATAAGACATAAAAAAGCCCGTCCATGTGTTACCATGAACGGGCTTTAACCCTCAATAAATAATGTGTTAAATTAATATCCCGGATTCTGATCGTCTTTCAACAATGGATTCAGGTCAATGGCACCTTGAGGTATAGGCATCAACATCAAACGGTTATCCCAAACTTTATTAATTACGACATATCCGTTTGGAGCATAAGAAGGACCATTCATAGCCTTACTACAGTAATCATTACCATAACGCCGTATATCATCAAAGCGATGGCCTTCTGCTGCCAATTCAATACGCCGTTCATTACGTACAAAGGCCAGAGCTTCTTCTTTTGAAGGCATGGTGGTTGGCACATCCGGCATACCACAACGATCACGCAAATCATTCAATGCTTTTTGTACTTCTGTATCCCATCCCGAATTCTGAATACGTGCCTCTGCATAAGTTAACAATACTTCAGCATAACGAATCACCGGATAGTCTTCTTCTGCAGTCCAGGTATCGTATGGATCAAGAGTGACCATTTTACGATAAAAATATCCGGTCCATGATTCATTACCGTCTTTATTTATCAGATCCGGATCCCAACGGAAGTAGAATGTACCTTTAATGGTTTCATGCCATCCTTTGAAAGGGAACATCATAGACACATACAAGCGGCTGTCGCGGTTACGGAACTCTTTCATATAGTCATATTTCATAATATCTATTTGTGGCACTTTTTCTATGAATTGAGATTGGCTCATATCTTTGAAATCTTTCCATATTTCCGCATAACGTTCTTTACGTTGTTCCATAGTGATGTCATTACGCATCGTTTTACCATCCACATCCCAATAGGCGTCAATCAGGTCCTGCATGGGTTCGTAAGAACAATACCCGTCATATTGAGAGAACGATTTAGGTATAAAATAGGTGTATCTGGTCCAGTCGTAATTGTTTGCATCAGCCATATACTCACGTGTTACAATATACTCCGGATTAGCGGGAGATGCATTACCTTTGTGCCACAGTGATTCATAACTGAACATACCTTTTACGAATTTATCTTTATCGATACCTTTGGCTGCATAGTCAATATATGCATCCATTTCGTCAGCTTCTTTTTGCTGTGCGGTGGTAAGCGATGATACACGGAATAAAGAATGATGTCCTTCAGATATGATTTTTCCGGCTGAAGCCTCGGCTTCAGCATAGTTGCCGAAATATAAAGCTGCACGGGCACGGAGGGCCAAAGCACCGGCACGAGTAATACGTCCGGTTTCATACAGATAACTACCGTTATAACTGTCTGGAAGAATTTCAGCTATTTCAGCCAATTCATCTAAAATAAATTTACGAACAGTTTCTACTTCATCACGTTTTACATTGGGAGCGTCATAAGCCAAAACCTCTGTAATTACAGGAACTTTTCCGAATTTTGTGGTCAAATCCAGATAGCTTAAAGCGCGGAAAAAACGTGCTTCTGCTTTCATACGTGTTTTCAGTTCTTCACTGACTGCACATTTATCTATATTCGCGATAAAGTTGTTTACTATACGGACGGTACCAAAATAGTAGCTCCCATATCCGTTGGCTGTACTAATACCATTTTGCTGGACCATTTCGAAGTTTCCTTCCCAAGGTTTATGGCTATGCGCATTGTCGGTACACAATTCATCCCAGATGTCTACACCATCTAATGTGGCATAACAAGTGTTCAAAGCATACCATGCATCTTTTTCAGTCTGCCAAAAGTTTTCTGCTGCAATGTCAGCAGGTGGAACCACATCTAAATCGCAGGCTGTCAATGCTCCTGTGAGACATAATCCCAATGCAATTTTTCTTATATTGTTTTTCATTGTGAATTCTATTTTTTAATGAATGGTTTTAGAATGATATGTTTACACCAAATGCTACCGATTTAGTCCCCAGCGTATAAATCACACCGCCGGCTGTTTCCGGATCAAAGTCTTCCATCTTTTTATCAGCACGAACCGTGAAAAGATTCTCGCCTGTTACATATACTTTCAATGACTGTAATCCCCAGTTTTTCACTGTTGCAGATGGTACTGTATATCCCAGTGACAGAGTTTTGAAACGGAAATAATCGGAATCGAACAAATGATAATCACTAAAATTACGGTTGTAAGTTGTATGTACGCTACTTGCTGAATAGATGCGAGGATATGCCGCATGTGGATTCGGATTCTCTTCCGTCCATCTTTTCAAATGATATTTTCTCGGGCTGTCCTGTCCATGGTAGAACGGATGAACGCCATAAACATCAAATGCTACTTTCGTTCCACTGATTCCTTGTCCGAACATACTGAACTCAAAACCTTTATATTGCAGACTCAAATTTACGCCATATGTAAAATCGGGTACATCTTTACCAAGAATAGTACGATCTTCATCTGTGATTTCTTGCTTATATTCGATATCACGCTGAGGAACGAATTTAATGTCACCCGCATTGGGTACCACTCCACTCAAGGTGTAGTAATGTCCGGCATCGATGTCTGCCTGAGTATAAAGTCCGTCCGTTTTAAATCCATAGAATGAACCGATTGATTCTCCCTTTTTCAGAATGTACTTCACGATATAACTGCTGGTTTGGATAATGTTGTCTGAACCACCTAAATTGGTAATTTTGTTTTTATTGGTAGCAATGTTGGCACCGATGCTATAATTCACAGCTCCAATTTTGTTCCGGTGATTCAAAGCCAATTCGAAACCTGTATTTTTCACTTTTCCAATATTTTGCGATGGAGCTGCTGTAATACCGGTTTCCGTAGGTACATTGTATCCTAATAAGATATCGCTTGTATTTTTAATATAATAGTCGGCAGTTACCCCCAGAAGTCCATTGAAAATGTCGAAATCCAAACCAATATCCGTCAAAGCAACTTTTTCCCAACCGAGAGTTTCATTAGCCGGTTTGGATTCACCGATACCAATCACTGGTGAATCACTGAAGTTATAATGATTTCCACTACTATAATTTTGGAAGTAATCATAATTACCCACATTGTTTATATTACCAAGTGTACCATAGGAGGCTCTGATTTTCAAATTATTGATCCACTCAATATCTTTCATGAAGCTTTCTTCACTCATTCTCCATCCGGCCGAGAATGAAGGGAAATATCCCCAGCGATGATCTTTATGGAAACGTGAGGATGCGTCTGCACGCATATTTACCTCGAATAGGTACCGATCCATCAAGGTATAATTGACACGAGCAAAATAAGACAACATTTTATATTCTGATGAACCTGCGCCATTGGTATACCCTGCTCCGGAGGTAGAACCTGCTTCCATATCCGTCAATGCGTCGGATGGAAATTCTTCACGTGATCCGGCCAATCTTTCGTATTTATAATGTTCATAAGATGTACCGACCAAAGCTCCGACAGCATGTTTATCGTTCGACCAATCATATCGGGCTGTTGCTGTATAAAGCATTGTATTTGTACTTTGCCAGTCCATGCTCATTTTATTTTTGGTAACTCCGGTTCCTGCTATTTCCTCTCCGGAAAAGTAGTTTATAGCATTGGGTTGTAAAGCCGTGTAGCTTTTGCTCTTATATTCATAACCCTTGAATACACCTTGTCCACTGATTATAAGTCCTTTCACGGGTTTAATGTCAAATCCGAGATCGTACATTGTATTTTCACTCTTGGACTTACTCCAATCTTTCTTGCTCAGTGCACGAAGCGGATTGCCTGTAATAAAATTACTTGTAGCCGTCTGACCTCCATTTACAGTACCCCAATCACCATTTGACTGTTTGGCAACGAATGTAACCGGTACCATTGAGAAACTGGCCAATGAAGGCGCACCACAATCGCGGTCGGAATCATTACGTATGTATTTCACTCCGGCTTTTACCGTCAGCCATTTAGTGATATCGGAACTCAAATTGGTATTCAAATTGTAACGCTGGCTGTCTTGTCCGGGAATCATATTGTCTTTATACACATATCCCAATCCAATAAAATAGCGTATTTTATCTGTTCCTCCACTGAAGTCCAGTGAATGTTGAGTGGTCAATACGTTCTTATCCAGTACCAGATCATTCCAGTCTGTGTTTGGATATAAATCGGGTTTGGAGCCATCTCTGAAATAACCAATTTCTTCTTCAGTGTAGCCTTGGTATTTCCCGCCTTTAGGATTGTAATTGTAAAGAGCTTCATTGTACAACTCTGCATATTGGGTAGAGTTGACGTATTCCGGTTTGTAAGTCGGATTGCTCAAACCTACGTAACCACTATATGAAACGTTCATTTTATCGCTCTTTCCCTGTTTGGTCGTAACTAACACTACACCGTAAGCGGCACGTGAACCATAAATAGCTGATGAAGCTGCATCTTTCAAGAAAGAAATGGACTCAATGCTATTCGGATCAAGGTTAGAAAAGAATGTGGCGTCCGCAATTGCACCGTCAATTACATAGAGAGGAGATGAGGTTCCTAAGTTACCGCGTCCACGGAAGTTTATACTCGGTGTTTGTCCGGGGCGTGAGATAACCGTAACTCCCGGCACTGTACCTTGCACTGCTGATAATACATTTGTTTGTACACGATCTTTGATTTCATCGGTACTAACCGAAGCTACTGACCCTGTTAAGTTTACCTTCTTTTGTGTACCGTAACCTACAACTACGACTTCGTCCAGAGTTTTAGTATCCTCTTTCATTGTAATACTATAATCGGTTACTCCCGGATGGATTTTTACAGTTTGTGGAATATAACCGATATATGTAATTTGTATTTCATTACCGGATACCGTTAATTTAAAGTTTCCTCCTACGTCAGTAATTGTACCATTACTTGCTGACCCTTTTTCCACCACAGAAGCACCAATGATAGGTTCTCCGGTGGTATCTTTTACTTGTCCGGTGATACGTACACTTTTCTGTTGCTGAAGAGAAGAGGTTTTCGGGATTTCTGCTTTTATGGCTGAGACAACAATCTGGTTATCTATTATTTTATAAGTGTAACCGGAATTGTTGAAAATCTGATCCAATACATTTTCAATAGGTGCGTCTGTAACATCTACAGAAACCTTTTTAGTAAGTTTCACCTGATTGTCATTGTAAAAGAAAGTATATCCACTTTTTTGTTCTAATTCCCGAATAACATTCTGGATAGAGACATTTGTCCTCTTCATGGATATTTTAAGAATTTGAGCATAGGTAGTGACGGGCACTATACAAACCAGACAAATGGCTAAAACAAACGCTAGTTGTCTTTTGATTTTTTGCGGACTAAACCACCGCAGATTGCATTTTTTCATAAATACGATTAATTATTAGATTGTAATTTTGATTGATAAAGAGGGTACATGATTCTTTTTTGCATCAATGTACCTGGGTTAACTAAGCTTTCAATTTTCTTTGTGCATTTCTTTCTTTTTATTTAGGTTTAAAATGATTTAATTCCTAAGTTCCATATGAACTTGGTATACGGTAAGTTTCAAAGAGATAACTAATAATAATCATATTACATATAGAAAGAGGCCTATCTATAACTAATAGATAAGCCTCACATTTTTTATAAAAATCTATTGAATATCGTCAAACGCTTCTAATTACTGGTTGGATTCTGTGTTAAGGTTCCAGGATAAGAGTTAATAGCACTTTGTGGAATAAAATAAATAACCCGATAGTCTGTAGCCGGAATTTCAAGCATGGCATCATGTACTCCGGGATATTTGCGAGTTAATGTTTCACAATTGCGAAATACATCATAACTACGTTCTGCTTGATAGGCCAACTCTAATTGTCTCTCTTTTTCTATTCGCACCTTAGCATTAGAAGCATTTAAGTCATTATAGCCTCTTCCGGGTAAAGAGCGTTCACGAATGATATTCAGATCTGCTTGAGCATGAGAATAATCACCTTTTTTGGCATATGCTTCTGCACGATTTAAGTAAACCTCGCCTAAACGAGAGATAACAGGAGAATGTAATTGAGATTCAGCTTCTCCGCTTGCAGTTCCTTCATTCGAACATTTGAGAATATAGAATTTGGGTTGCCCACTTGAGAGTTCTATTTCATAATCAATAACACCAGAATAGGTTTGACCATCTGAATAGTTGATTGAATATTTTTCTTCACTACTGTTTATTAATGACAATGTGTAATTAGTTTCCCCCTCTTTACAAGTCACAGTGTTACCTCTCTTAGAAATGGGTAATTGTACATATGTGTACCCCGTATGTATGTTGTTTTTGTTGTATACATTCTTTATGAAACGGAATACTTCAACATATTTACCATCACTATCCGTGATGTAGCTTGGTGAAATGAAATTTGCTCGTGCATCTACAATTTTTTTCTTGTCAGGACGCCAATCGTTACGTCCCTGTTCATTTAATAAATCCATGTATTTGGCACTTGCATACATTTCTCCCCAACCTTGCTGACCAGCATAAGAATACATTCCACCGATAGAATTCCAATAATCCGGTTTTTCTGATGCCATGATTTTTACTACAAAAATAGATTCTTTATTATTTTCCGGCATGAATGTATTATATCGCATAAAATTTTCACGGGAGAGTAACTCATATTTCAGCCCACCTTCACTAGTGGTACTTTCAATAACTCTAGTTGCATAATCAATGGCCAACTGAGCATTTTCACTATTGGGTGCTTCATAAGTTCCACTCATAAATAAATAAATACGAGACAACATGGCCCATGCCGCTTCTTTAGATGCATATGCAGGACCTTCCCGTTTAGTTTCTCCATTTTCCATCAATCGAGCCGCTACTTTCAGGTCATCAATAGCTTGTTCATAGGTATCTTGAACAGTCGAACGATCAGGAAGATTAAGATTATTTACATCGTCTGGCGTACCATTTACAATAGGGACTCCCATATGTCCTTCCGGCTTGTCCCAATAAGGACGTCCGAAAGCACGTCCAAGATAAAAATACATCATACCACGGATGTAGTAGCATTCACCCAGTTGATAATCAATGGTTTTGCTTTTTCCTTCATCAATCATTTTAATAATATTCGAAGCTTGTGCAATAGCTTTGTATCCAGAGTCCCAAAAGCTTTGTAGACGATAATTATCAGCATCACGGGAATAAGAAATAAAATCAAAAAAAGCATCCGTTGATGATTTATCTTTCGCCATATTATCACCCGCATATTCCCCTAAACGATGCATAGGATCCGACCAACTTTTTAATTGTGCATAGCATCCATTTACAAGTGACTCTAATGAAGAGGTAGGATCCTGAGTTATTTGTTCGGCTGACATTGAACCATAAGGAAGTCTGTCTATGTCACAAGCAGTTAAAGTAGCAACCGCACATAGTAGAGTTATTATCTTTTTCATATAATCGTTACTTTTAAAATGTTAAATTAAGCCCAAACATAAATTTACGTACAGTTGGATAAACCGAAGGTAATGCAGTACCTATTACAGAACCATCACTAGCCGGAATTTCCGGATCTACGCCTGAGTAATTTGTAACACAGAACAGGTTCTCTCCAGTGAAGAAAATTCTCATATTATTAATATAATATTGAGGTAATTTTAAGTTATAACCGATTGATAATGATCTCAATTTAAGATAGTCATTCTTTTCAAGATAGCGCGAGGAAGAACTGTTCGACTTACTCGTATTACTATAAGATGCCACCGGATGTGTAGCTATATCTCCCGGTTTTTCCCAACGATTCCATCCCTTTTGAAGTTTCATTTGATTTCGATCGTTATATGCTCCGTCTGAATCATATTCCTGGCGAGAATAATTATAGATTTGCCCTCCTACAGAGTAGCCAAATACTGCATTCAGATCAATATCTTTCCAGCGGAGTACAGTACTAAATCCTCCAAAGATGTCTGGAGATGAACTTCCACATTTCACTTGATCGGCCTCAGAATAATTACTTGTTTTCTGACGTGATAAAGTTCCATCTTCATTTTCTACGGTTTTATACCACTGAGGTGCCCCATTTTCCGGGTTTACACCTGCCCATTCTTTCAGATAATAAGTATCACATGGATAACCTGGCTGTAATACTCTTTTGGCTGTACCTGCAATCGATGTTCCATCTGAAATAATAATTGGCTTTTCTACAAATTGTCCCTCAGCGTTCTTTGTCTTATAGAGTTTCTTTAATTTGTTCTTATTATGTCCCAAGTTAATTTCTATATTCCAATCCCAGTCTTTCGTACGGATAATATCACCGCCAATGGACAATTCAAATCCTTGATTTTGCATTTCACCAATATTCTTCCACATACTTGTCACTCCTACTAATCCGGAAATGGGTACTGCATATAGAATGTTACTTGTGTACTTATTATACCAGTCAAAACTTGCTCTCAACCGATTATCAAAAAAAGCTACGTCAATTCCGGTGCCTGTAGTATAAGTCTTTTCCCAAGTAAGATCTTTATTGCCCAATTGTGATATCAAGGCTCCGGATTCTTCGTTATATTTAGAAGATACTGAATAGAGATCGTATTGGGGATAAAGTGAACTTGGTCTGTTACCTACTGAACCATAAGATATACGTAATTTCAATATATCAACCCAAGAGGCATGAAACCATTTTTCACGATTAATGTTCCATCCGGCACTAATAGAAAAGAAATTTCCATATTTTGCATTATCTCCGAAATTAGAGGCTCCATCGCGACGGAAAGATAGTTGTGCCAGATATTTATTATCAAAAGCATAGTTTGCATTAAATAAAAGAGACTGTACTGCCCACTCACTAATACTACCACCAACTTTCTCCGGTTTAGCTACCACGTCCAATACTTCGAAACCGGGAATAAATCCTATTCCATACATATCTGTTGCTTTGGCCCAATAATCGTTGAATTCATAAGCAGCCAACGCATTTATTGAATGTTTACCAAACATCTTGTTAAAACGTATGATATGATTAGAATAACGACGTACAGTGGTAGTTTGATATTCACGCATACGCCCATCTACCCCCTCTCCACTACTTGAGCGTGGATCTGTATATTCACTGTAATTATAACCTATGTATTTATAGTTATTGACGGATGAAAAACTCAGCCAGTCAGTAATTCTAATATCAAAATCTAAATTACCCATAAACTCATAATTGGTAGAGTTCGATTTATTCCACTGCAGATCGTATAGATAATTACTATTAGAACTGTTCACCCATCCCGTATATCTATTGGGAACCAAATTCCCTTCTTCATCAAAAGGACTATCCCATGGCAATCTTTGGAACATGGAAGTTACATCATACTGTTTATCTTCAATATCCCGTCGCGATCCTGCCAGTGCAGGTTTTATACTTAGCCATTCAAAGGGTTTATAGGTTGTTTTTAACCGGAAGTTATATCGTGTGTAATCGTAACCTTTCACTGCTCCTTCTTCATCATAGACACCGATGGAAAGGAAAGATCTGATTTTCTCATTACCTCCAGATAAAGAAACATTGTAATCTTGGGTAACTCCTGTTTGGGCAGCCAAGTCAAACCAATCGAAATTACAATTTCGCAGTTTATCATTGTAACGTGAAAAAGTAATCGCCTCCTGATTTGAAAATGATTTATAGTAATCATATAGCTCCGCTCCATCCATCATTTCCATATTTCCTCTCCCTAACTTACTGATACCAACTTTTGCAGAGACATTTACCGTCATCTTTTCTGCTTTACCATTTTTGGTTGTTACAAGAATAACGCCGTTAGCTCCTTGTGAACCATAGATAGCAGTAGAAGCAGCATCTTTTAGGATAGTCATTGTTTCTATATCACTTGGATTCAAGGCACCGGCATTTGAACCAACAATCACTCCATCAATAACCCATAATGGAGCAGTGGTCCCACTTAAAGTTGCTTGCCCACGAATCACGACAGCTCCTCCTGACCCGGGTTGTCCCGACCCTGGAGCTACATATACTCCCGGCACCTTTCCGTTTAACATATTTTCTACTGAAGGGGTGGTAATATCTTTTAGTTTATCACTCTTAACTGTTTGTAGCGCACCAGTCAAGCTCTCTTTTTTTTGTGTACTATACCCAACTACCACTACTTCATCTAATGTTTTGGTATCTTCCTTCATTATTACATTATAAGAGCTTACCCCCGGTTTGAGATTAATGGTTTGAGGAATATATCCAATGTAACTAACCTGGAGTTCATTACCTGTTACTATAAGAGAAAAGTCGCCATTCACGTTAGTGATAGTCCCGTTTGAAGAAGATCCTTTTTCTATTATAGATGCTCCTATTATAGGATCTCCTGCAATATCTTTTACTACACCGGTCACTTTTTGTTGTTTTTTCTGTTGAACCGTTTGTTGCACAGTTGTGGTGGGTGTTGTATATATAACAATTTGATTCTCTACTATTCGATAGGAATATCCTGAGTTTTCAAATATTTGATTTAGAACAACTTCTATCGAGGAATCTTCTATATTTATAGAGATTTTTTTATCTAACTTCACTTGATTGTCATTATAGAAAAAAGTATATCCACTTTCTTTTTCTAACTCTTGTAATACTGATTGGATAGAAGTGTTACTCTTTTTTATTGAGAACTTGAGTACTTGTGCAAATGTGCTGATAGGTATTGCACAAACTAAACTAATAGCAACAGCAATTGCTATTTGCTTTTTTACTTTTTGAGGATTAAACCACTTTTGATTGCATTTTTTCATAAATACCATAATTATTAGATTATAATTTAAATTTAACAAATAATAGACGTCATCCTTTAAGAATCCCGTGCTTGATTAACATGTTTCACTGTTTTTTCCATTTTTATTATTTGAATCTTTTTAGGATGTAAAATCATGTTCTACTTAAGTTCTTCGAGAACTATGGCGTTTTTCCTCTTTTATTATTTCTATTTCTGGATTCTACTTACATTTTGATTATATTATACTTTTTATCATTTTGTATTTTCTATCCCATCTGTATTGCCTGCTTTTAACACCTAACTATGGAACAAAGAAAAAACACGGCTATTTTATTATTAGTAGAATAACTTATGACAGATGAACCGTGTTGTATGCGATTTGTTTGCTACATAAATCCTAAAACAGGATGCTATATGATGCTTATAATATAAGTTTATTATATTTATGATAGTTGAATTGTAATCAATAAGAGGTAGTAAATAGCTTTTAAGAGGCGGACTTTTAAATTTCATTTTCGCACGATGTTAACTTTGTACAAATAGAGAATTAGTATCTTGAAAACAGGAAGTTAACTTCATGCAGATAGAAAGTTAATTATCTCTATCCAAGAAACAAAGATGATGTGTCAATAACATGTATTTTTCCTCAAAAAACATGTTGGATTTGTATTAAAATGCTATTTATATTCGAAAACAAATGATTACAGCACTTTTTCTTAAAAAGTATGAGTAAGTTAAATATCGAGATATTCTCCTTTATGTCAACATAAAACGCAATTAACTATCTTTTTTGTATTTCTGCAATCATTATTATTTAAACACACATTTTTATATTCAAATGTTTTCGTTTACTATAAATTCTCTATTTTTCTTTTAAAATTTGTATTGTTTCTCCCTGAAAAATTGTATGTTTGCACATCACACCGATAGATTTATGACCGAGAAAGAGCTTATTGTATCATTAAAACAGGGGGACGAAGCTGCATTTACTGCTCTATACAGAATGTATTGGCCTAAAGTTCACAACTTTTCCCGTTTATACCTATCTTCTATAGCCGAAGTAGAAGAAGTGGTACAGGAAGTTTTCGTAAAATTGTGGGAGGCACGTATCTTTCTGAAAGAGGATGAAAGTTTCAAAGGATTCTTGTTTATTATAACCCGAAATATCATTTTTAATCAATTTCGTAAAAGTTTTAATGAGAATGCCTATAAAACGACTGTACTTAGTAGTGCAGAGGTAGAGTATGACATTGAAAACGAGATGGATGCAGCTGATCTTCAAGGCTATATCAAAAAATTAATTTCAGAACTGACACCACGACAACAAGAAGTATTTCATTTAAGTCGTGAGGAACATCTCAGTTATAAAGAAATAGCTATTCGATTATCTATCAGTGAAAAAACAGTAGAGCGTCATATTAATGAAGCCTTAAAATTTTTACGTAAGAACATCTATTTATTTTTTATATTTCTTTCTCTATAATAATAAGGTATAGAGGAGATTATTTAATAACTTCCCTTTTATTTTAAAGAATTTAAATTTTCTTTGGGGGATGTTATGGAGTTGCGTGTATTTATAAATAGATAGGTAATAAGAAGGTAATAAAGATGAAACAAGCGACAACAGGAAATAAGGATATAATAAAGAAGCTACTGACTGATAGCCTATCGCCAGAAGAGCGAGAGAAGCTAAATAACTATAAATTTGTGAATCAAGCAATTTATAGTCAATGGGAACAGGCTTCTGATATGTATACCGATGTCGATAAGGAAGAACGAATGCTGACAAACGTCATGCACCAAATAAAGAAAGGAAAAACCGGACGTTTTAGGCAAAACCTACATCGGTATGGCTGGGTGGCATCTATAGCTTTATTGCTGATTTGCGGAACACTATCTTTAATGTTATTATCCAGAAAAGCAGAGCCGGAGGTTTGGTATGTACTGAACTCCGGACGCCAGTCAATGGATTCGGTAAGATTAGCGGATGGTACGCTTGTGATGCTGAACGCAGGGAGTCGCTTGACATATCCTAAAGAGTTTTCCGGAAACAAGCGGGAAGTAACTCTTTCCGGACAAGCTTTTTTTAGTGTTCATCCGGATAAGGCACACCCTTTTGTTGTGAAAACAAAGAATATGGATGTTACAGCTTTAGGAACAGCATTTGAAGTCTTTAGTTTCGATGGCGATGAAAGTGTAGAAACGGTGTTACTTAACGGAAAGGTTAAGGTAGAACCTAAGGATCACAAAGAGCAAATAAAAGGAGAATACATCCTTCAACCGAACGAAAAACTAACGTGCCAAGTAAATGGTGATATACGTATAGATCGCGTAGATGCCAATTCTTATTCTGCTTGGCGTATTGGAGGACGGTTGAGCTTTAAAAATGAAACATTAGCCATGATCTTGCCTCGGTTAGAGAAATGGTACGGACAAAAGATCGATTGCCCGCAGAAAACTGCTGATCATTATCGCTTTACATTTACGTTGCGGAATGAACCTTTGGATCTGATATTAAATATAATGTCGCATAGTGCGCCATTAAATTATAAATTAATAAGTAATGACTACTATGTTCTCGAAGAACTTAAGTAGAACACGATATTTTTGAAAGTAATGAATAAAATAGAAAGCTAAGTTCATATGGAACTTAGGAAAACAGACAAGAAATAAAATTTATACCAAGTTCGTTTAGAACTTATACCAAACATCAATTTTAAACCTAAATAAGAAAGAAAAGAATGAGAGAGAAACCGTAAATGACGTTAACCTGGTACAGTGATACTTCAGAAGTATCCTGTGCTTACTTTATCAATCTAAATTACAATCTAATAATTAATCGTATTTATGAGAAAATGCAACATGCGGTGGTTTAGTCCGCAAAGAATGAAAAAGCATCTGGCTTTTGCTTTAGCAGTTAGCCTGGTGGCTATGGTACCTGTGAGTGCCTTCGCTCAAGTACTAAAAATTTCAATGACAAAGACCAATGTATCCATTGAAAATGTACTTCGTGAACTTGAAAAACAAAGCGATTACACTTTCTTCTACAATGACAATCAGGTAAAACTGAACAAGAAAGTATCCATCAACGTATCCGACGCTCCGATCGAAACCGTATTGAACGAAGTTTTCAAAAACTCGGGATATACCTACAAGATTGTAGACAATCAGATCGTAGTGTCTACAGCAGCTGCAGCAGCGAAAGAGGTACAGGCTACCCAGCAACAGAAACAAAGAAAAATTTCGGGAGTTGTGAAAGATGCAATGGGAGAAGCCATCATCGGAGCATCGGTTATAGAAAAAGGAAATCCGACTAACGGTACTATCACTAATATTGATGGTGAGTTTACTCTTAACACTGCCGGTAAGGAACTTCAGGTGACTTATATTGGTTATATACCTCAAGCGATTGTTCTTAAACCGGGAGTTAATAGTTATACTATTACCATGAAAGAGGATACTAAAACTCTGGACGAAGTGGTGGTAGTAGGTTATGGTACTCAGAAGAAGGTAAATTTGACAGGTGCTGTGTCTTCTGTTGGAGCGGACGAATTGAAAGAACGTGTGAATACAAATGTTTTGGCTTCTGTTCAAGGGCAGGTCCCGGGAGTAACTATTATATCACGTCCGGGATCTACTCCATCAATTAATATGCGTGGTCGCGGTAACTTGGGAACATCTTCTCCTTTGTTTGTTATTGACGGTGCAATTGCTGATGCTTCTTTCTTTTCAAGTCTTGATCCGAATTCGATAGAGAGCATTTCATTCTTGAAAGATGCGGCATCTTCTGCTATTTACGGCTCTCGTGCAGCTTATGGTGTTGTATTGGTAAAAACTAAAGGTGGTAAAGAAGGTGATTTGAAGATCAGTTATGATGGTTCGGTCGCAGTGAAAATGGCGACTTATACACCTGATGTATTGGGCTCTGAATGGTATGCACGTTTGAGTAATGAGGCTGCTTTGAATGAAAACCCGAATACCAGTACGCTTCCTTATACAGATAAAGAAATACAAATGTTCCGCGATGGCTCTAATCCGGATATGTATCCAAATACAAATTGGTATGATTTAGTATTGAAGGATGAAGCTGTTATGACAAAGCACTCTGTAAGCTTTAGCGGTGGTAATAAAGTGAAATACTTCACTTCATTAGGATATATGTATGATGATGATTTTACTCCTGGTGTAAAGAGTGAACGTTATAATTTGACTACCAATATTTCTTCAGATATTAAGTCTTGGTTGACAATGCGTTCTAATATCAATTATATTCAAAGCACTTCCGATAATGATAAAGGAGGAGTTGTTTATACACACTTGTTGACAATCCCGTCAACTTATGTTGCTCGTCAAAGTAACGGTGAATGGGGTAGCTATGAAGGTGGAAAGCCGGCTGCAACAGTAAATATGGAGCGTAACCCTTTACGCCGTTTGGAAGAAGGAGGATGGTCGAACAGTAAGACTCAGAATACTTTGATAAATCTGGCTTTAGATATTAAGCCTGTAAAAGGACTGGTATTGACTGGCGAAATGATTTATAAAGCTTGGGATTATAAATCTAAGACTTATACTGCAAATAAAAGTAAGATTAAGGATTTCCAGACCGGTGCTGAGTTGAATGGTACAGATGTAACTAATTCTAAGATGGAGTACAGTTGGGAAGAAAACAGTCGCCTTACTTATAATGCACTGGCTAATTACGTTTGGAGTAATGAAAAACATAATGTGAATGTATTGGCTGGTGTATCTTATGAACATTATAAGTATCAGAAACAAAAATCATATCGTCTGAAATTCCCGACTAATGGTATGACGGACATGAATGGTGGCTCAAGTGCGCCAGATGATACTTATGCTGAAGGTGGAAGTAACGAAGACAAGCTGATGTCTTACTTTGGTCGTGTAAATTACTCCTTTATGGATCGTTATTTATTAGAGGCCAATATCCGTGCTGATGCTTCTTCTCGCTTTCATAAGGATAATCGTTGGGGTGTTTTTCCGTCATTCTCTGCAGGCTGGCGTATTAGTCAGGAGGAATTTATGCAAGATATCAACTGGATTAATAACCTGAAGTTGCGTGCATCTTGGGGACAGTTGGGTAATATCAATAACGTAGGCCAATATGATTATTTCTCTTCATATCAACAAGGAGGTAACTACAACTTTGAAGATGCTATTGTTTCGGGTATCGTAGAATCTAAACCTGCCAATCCGACTTTAGGATGGGAAACTGTTACTATCACTGATATCGGTGTGGATTTTGACATTTTCAATGGACTGTTGAATTTTACAGCCGATTATTATAACAAAAAGACAGATGATATCCTGTTGGCATATCCGAGTCCGAAAGAAATCGGTATTGGCTCTGATTTCAAGGTTTCACAAAATATTGGTACAGTAAGTAATAAGGGTTTAGAACTGAGTATTACACATAATAAAACTCTGGGTGACTTTGCATATACAGTTGGGTTTAACATGAGTAAGAACTGGAATAAAGTAACCAACCTGGGAGCGAATGACCCGATTATTGAAAGCCCATGGATTAAAAAGGTTGGTTATGCAATCGGTACTTTCTATGGATATCGCTCTGATGGTCTGTTGACTCAGGAGGATATTGATACCGGTAATTACATCACCGATGGTTTGGTGCCTCAAGCGGGTGATATCAAATATGTAGATTTAGATGGTGATGGTAAACTTACCGATAAAGATAGAACTTATATAGGTTGTGATGTTCCTGACATTACTTATGGTGTGAACCTGAATCTTCGTTATAAAGGATTTGAATTAAGTATGTTCGGTCAGGGAGTTACCGGTACAAAGGTAAACTTCAGTATGGAAAATGCCTGGGCATTCTCGGATTATGCAAGTCCGCGTAAATATCACTTGAAGAGATGGACGGTAGATAATCCTAACCCGAATGCAGCTTATCCTCGCATTTATCCTCGTACAAGTAAACATTCAACTTATAACCAATATTTCTCTGATTACTGGTTGTTTAATGCCGATTATTTCCGCATCAAGAATATAACTTTTGGATATTCTTTCCAAAAGCCGGTATTACAGAAGTTGAGTCTGGAGGCATTGAAACTCTATGTTGCGGCTGAAAATCCGTTTACTATTCGTGCTGATCACCGTATGGAAGATTTCGACCCTGAAACGGCTTCAGGACGCGGCGTTAATACTCGTGGTACGTCTTCGATTGCTTTTGGTGTAAATCTAACATTCTAACATTATTGATTATAAAAGATGAAAACTATAAATAAATTATTCAAGGGTATATTCTTTTGCACTTTAGTTAGTGTAAGTGTTAGTAGTTGCGACTTGGAAGTGGAGCCGCCTGCTAATATTGCGGCCGAAACATATTGGACATCTGAAAAAGATGCCTGGTATAATCTGAATTCAATTTATTCTGATGCGATTCCGGGTATTGGAATTTACGGAGATGCTTATTCGGATGATGTATATTGCCAATATGCACATGAATCTAAGGCAAAAATATTCCAGCAAGATGGTTTCAGCCCTCTTTATGATGAAGGTTGGAACTTTGAGACAATTCGTAAGGAAAACTTGTTTTTGCAGAAAGTTGGAAATTGTGAGATGGATGAATCTTTAAGAGAAAGGTTCAAGGCAGAAGTTCGTGCAATGCGTGCCTGGACTTATTTGGGCATGACTATGACGTTCGGTAAAGTGCCTTTGATTACTGAAGTTCTGGATTATAACTCTCCTAATATTCCGCGTGACGAGGTAAGTGTAATTCGTGATTTTATTATGAAAGAACTTACTGAGGCTGCTGCAATATTACCCGAGAAATACGCTGGTGGTTATCCAAATGAAAAGGGACGTATCACAAAATATGCTTGTTTGTCATTGAAAGCAAGAGCGGCCCTGTATTTTGGGGACTATGCTTTAGCAGAATCTACTGCGAAGGAAGTGATGGATAAGGGAGGCTTCTCTTTGTTTAAAATATCTTCTTTGTCGGATGCACAGAAGAAAGAGGCAGAAGAAATGAGTTTGTATATTGATTTTGCAGAAAAAGGAATCGATAAAGACGAATTCGTTAAGGGTATGTTTAATTATGAAGCTTTGTGGCATACAGAAAATGCTAATCCGGATAATCCCGAATACATTATGACTCGTCAATATGCTGCTTCCAGTTGGAATTATCAAGATATGACTCGTTATACAAGTATGCGCCCGAATCAGTTGGGTGGCTGGTCTTCTGTAACTCCGACACAGAATCTGGTAGATGCTTATTGGGGAGTTGATGGCCACAGTGTACCGCAATTGCCTACTCCGGAAGAACGTGCTAAAGCGTATAACCAGATAAAGGCTGACTTGGATGCTTATCAAAAGCCTGAAGGAGAAGCTAAGTTTATTGCTTTCTGCCAGGAAAAGATAAAGAATGGAACATTGAAAGATTATAAATATATTCAAGAGTTCCGTAACCGTGATAGCCGTATGTATGTTTCTATCTTGATGCCATTCAAGAGTTGGTATGAATCTAATTATGGTGATAAGTTTGTGTATGAATGGATAAAGAATGGTAATAACGAATCAAAGACCGGATTTAACTTCCGTAAGATGCTTTCATTGGAAAATGATGCTAATGGCGACGGACAGGCAACCGGTGATTATCCTTGTATCCGTTATGCTGAAATTTTATTGATTTATGCTGAAGCGCATACACAGACTACTGGTTATGATGCTGCAACTGAAGCTGCTTTGAATCAGTTACGTGATCGTTGCGGTATGCCGGATGTTCCTTCTGGCTTGAGCAAAGAAGAAGGTCTGAAACTGATTCAGAACGAACGTCGTATTGAATTGGCCGGTGAAGGTTTCCGTGGTGACGATATGACTCGTTATAGCGATGATTACTGGAAAGAGCACATGAACAATGTACCTATCATGACTCCTGACGGTGATACGGAACTTACAATGAAATGGAGCTCTCGTATGCGTCTGAAACCAATTCCGCAAACAGCTATTGACTTAAATCCGTTATTGGCTGGCGATCAGAATCCGGGATATTAATTTAACACAGATATCTCTTAATTAAAGGTTGAAAAAGGGGGTGTCGGTTCTCAAAACCGACACCCCCTTTCTTTTAATAATCAGAAGTTTTTTATTTTTCTTTCCATGCTCCTCTCGTAAAGTCCGGAATCTCTACCGGTATACTGCCGTTTAATACCGATTGTTCGCTCAGTTCTGTGATGCACGACCATTCGGCAGCGTCATATACATCCATATCCAATGGTAATCCGTTGCGCAAACAATAAATTAGCCGGCAGTCCATTACATAGTTCATTTCATTGGGCAGATTTCTGCGATGAGCCTCTGTACCGAAAGTGGCTGTGAAAGGATGTTTGTAACGCTCCATTATTTCCTCTAGTGCTTTCCCCTCAAGAGGAGAGCCGGCGTCGGGTTCGAGAGCAATGCTGGGAACGGGATATTTCTGCGCGAATCCTTTTGTTCCACAAACTGTATGCAGGCGGCTGTAAGGACGTGGAGTTACTACATTATACTGAATCATGATACTTTTGCCCTTCACTGTTTGTATCAAGGTAGTATTCATGTCACCCAATAAGTATTTCTGGCGGGCTTCCGGAGAGTCTGCTCCGAAGTTTTTACGGGCATATTCGGTCATACCTGCCTGAAGACTGGACAGAGAAACCAAGTAGTTCATGCGGTCTCCCCGATGGATATTCAGTATCTGGCAAACCGGACCAAGACCGTGGGTCGGATAAGGATTACCGGTATGTTCTATACTATATTTCTTTCCCCAGTGATTGTGAAATCCTCCTTTACTTTCGTCGGCGAAGTAGATAGAACGCAGGTCATGTATGTATGCTCCCTCTACATGGGTTATTTCGCCGAATACACCCTGTTGTGCCATGTTAAGCGTAGTCAGTGCAAACGGGTCATAGCAACAATTTTCGAGCATCATGCAGTGCTGTCTTGTCTTTTCGGCCGTATCTACCAACTTCCAACACTCTTCTACAGTCATGGCTGCAGGAACTTCAATGGCTACATGCTTGCCATGCTCCATGGAGTATACTGCCATGGGAGTGTGGGTCAGCCAGTCGGTACAGATGAATACGAGATCAATGTCATCCCGTTCGCACATTCGTTTCCATCCATCCGGTCCGGTATAGCCGTCCGGTTGCGGATAACCGGCTTCCCGAAGTATCTTTTGGGCTTTAACCAGATTGCCTTCCCTGATTTCACAAAGTGCTTTGATTTCGACACCTTCGATTTGCAGATAACGTTGCAGAGTCAATACACCTCTATTGCCAAGCCCTATGAAAGCAAGGCGTACCATCGGGAGTGGGGGATGTGCCAGTCCGAGCACATGTGTTTGCGAAGGAGTTTTCATGTGTAGTTAGGATGTTAGGGTTGTATATAAAAAAAGAGAATCTAATTTCTCAGATTCTCTTTAGAGCGGAAGACGGGGCTCAAACCCGCGACCCTCAGCTTGGAAGGCTAATGCTCTATCAACTGAGCTACTTCCGCAATTTTTGTGGGCAAAGATGGATTCGAACCACCGAAGTCGAAAGACAGCAGATTTACAGTCTGCCCCATTTGGCCACTCTGGTATTTGCCCTTTTGTTTGCTTTTGAGTCCCTTTGCTTTCTCTTAAGTAGGTTTGTTTCTCAATTGCGATGCAAAGATACAACTATTTATTTAAACTCCAAACAAAATCGATCATTTTTATTGCAGTAATTGCACATTCGTCTCCTTTATTACCCAGTTTGCCGCCGGCTCTGTCTTCTGCCTGCTCCATAGTGTTGGTGGTAATTAATCCGTAAATAACTGGTATATCGCCAGTTGCGTTCAGTTGTGCTACGCCTTGTGTCACTCCCATGCAAACATAATCAAAATGTGGAGTATCTCCTTTAATTACGCAACCAATGATAATAATTGCATCTATATCGCTATTTTCCATCATCTGATTAGCGCCGAAGGTAAGTTCGAAACTTCCGGGTACTGTCTTTACCAGGATATTTTCTTCTTTGGCTCCATGTTTCTTCAAAGTTTTCACTGCTCCGTCCAGCAGGGCACCGGTGATGTTAGCGTTCCATTCGGAAACAACGATACCGAATTTCATTTCTTCTGCATTCGGAACTGAATTAAAATCGTAATCTGATAAGTTATGATATGCTGTTGCCATAATTTATATGTTTTTGGTTGGTTGAAAAAAAGCTACCCAGATTGGTTTGGGTAGCTTTCTATATAATAAGGTATATACCCCGTTATTATTTTTTCAGCAGTTTAGCTTGCTCGATGTATTTATCGATATCCATTGCCTGATAAGACTGGAAGTATTTATCCTTAATCTTGGTGAAGGCTTTTACTGCTTCTTCGTTCTTGCCTTGCTTCATCAGGATTTCTCCGGCTTGGAGCAGGAAGATAGGGCTCAGGGTGCTGTTGTCTGCATGATCTGCCGCTTTCAGAAGAGCAGAAGTTGCTTTATCGAGTTGGCCTAACTGAGCGTAGCAGTTACCAATGGCACCTTGAATGGCAGGAGCTACCATCTGGTCGTCTCCACTGAAACCGTCAAGTGCTTTGATGGCTTCTTCATATTTACCTAAATTCTGGTAGCAGATACCGGCGTATGCCTTTGCCAGATTGGCTGCTTTAGTACCGCTAAACTGATCGGCTACTTTCAGGAAACCAATAGAACCGATGCTATCACCGTTCAGTGCTTGTTCGTATGCACTTTGCTCAAAGTACTGTTCGCTTTTGAAAAGAGCAGCCTGTGCTTTTTCTTCACGAGGTTCTGCGTAGAAATTCTTGTAGAGGATTGCACCTGCTACGATTACGATTACGGCTACAACGGCGCCAATGATTGCTTTTTTGTTTTTAACAAGAAATGCTTCCGACTGTGTCAGTGCATCTTCCACATTCAGTTCGTTGTTGTGGTTCTTTTGTTCTGCCATTTTTATATGATTCTTTTTGTTATTTTTTCAACTGGATATTTTGGTCAGCAAAAGTAGTTTTTTTATATATATAAACGAAATTTAGAGGCATCTTTTTTTGTTTTGCGACCTAAAACCCCGAAAATCTTTCTACTTTTGTAACCAAACTCAATGTGCACACATGATACTGAAGCGTATATCTATACTGAACTATAAGAACCTGGAGCAGGTAGAACTGAATTTTTCGGCTAAACTGAATTGCTTTTTCGGGCAGAACGGGATGGGAAAAACCAATCTGCTCGATGCGGTCTACTTTCTGTCTTTTTGTAAAAGTGCAGGAAATCCGATCGATTCGCAGAATATTCGTCATGAACAGGACTTTTTTGTTATTCAAGGGTTCTATGAGGCGATGGACGGAACACCCGAAGAGATTTATTGCGGAATGAAGCGTAGGTCGAAAAAACAATTCAAACGTAATAAGAAAGAATATTCGCGCCTGTCGGATCACATCGGATTTATTCCTTTGGTGATGGTGTCGCCTGCCGACTCGGAATTGATAGCGGGGGGCAGTGACGAACGTCGCCGCTTTATGGATGTAGTCATTTCGCAGTATGATAAGGAGTATTTGGATGCTTTGATTCGCTACAATAAGGCATTGGTACAACGAAATACATTGTTGAAGAGTGAACAACCGATAGAAGAAGAGCTTTTTCTCGTTTGGGAAGAGATGATGGCACAGGCCGGTGAGGTGGTTTTCCGGAAACGGGAAGCATTTATCAGTGAGTTTATTCCTATATTTCAATCGTTCTACTCGTACATTTCGCAGGATAAGGAGCAAGTGGGACTGACTTATGAGTCGCACGCAAGAAATGCATCTCTGCTTGAAGTTCTGAAAGAAAGCCGGGTACGGGATAAGATTATGGGTTATTCGCTCCGGGGGATACATAAAGATGAACTCAACATGTTGTTGGGTGACTTTCCTATTAAGAGAGAAGGTTCACAAGGACAGAACAAGACGTACCTGGTTGCACTGAAGCTTGCGCAGTTTGATTTTTTGAAGCGTACGGGAAGTACGGTACCTCTGTTGCTGTTGGATGATATCTTTGACAAATTGGATGCTTCGCGCGTAGAACAGATTGTAAAGTTGGTGGCGGGTGACAATTTCGGGCAGATTTTCATAACGGATACGAATCGTGAACATTTGGACCGTATATTATATAAGGTGGGGAGTGACTATAAAATGTTTCGTGTGGAGAGCGGAGCTATCAATGAAATGGAGGAAAAAGAGAGATGAAACGAAACGATGCGGAACCGATTGGAAAACTGATTCAGAAATATCTGCGTCAGGAGAGCTTGGAGTCTCCACTGAATGAGCAACGCTTACTTGATTCGTGGGAGACGGTGCTGGGACCTACTATTATGTCGTACACAAGGGATTTGTATATTCGTAATCAGGTGTTGTATGTACACTTGACCTCTGCTGCCCTCCGTCAGGAGTTGATGATGGGGCGGGAACTTTTGGTCCGTAATTTGAATCAGAAGGTTGGGGCTACGGTGATTACCAATATTATTTTCCGTTAAACGACTATTCTTTTATAATAAATGAAGGCTTTGTTTGTATCAAACGGAGCCTTCATTCTTTATGAACAGAGTCTCTGTTCGAAGAGAACGGAGATTCTATCTACAACTAAAATGTGGTGCTCTCAGTATTTCAAGAATGGGATTGTATCTATGACGGGCATCTTCAGTGCATTCAGTTCCTGACAGGCACGATCGTAGTAAGTCGGATTTTCTAAATCAAGGTTATTGTGTGCGTCCAGTCCGATAATAGCCGTGCATCCTTCATTGGCTGCGATATGCCAGAATTGCGGGCAAGGATAAGTCGTTATTCCCCGTGCTTCATTGATGGCTACATAGCCGATATTATATTCCAAAGGGATGTGCAATCGGGCTGCTGCCCGACAGATATGGCGGCTGACACTGATACAATGTTTGTCAAATTCAGGGTAGGAACGCATAAAAAGATCCGGATGTGCCAGGTAGGCGAACAGTCCGCTTTCCATTCCTTCGATAGTGCTTTCTTCATAAAGGTCGAGCATATCCCGATTAGTGGTATGATGCCCGAAGTAGGGAAACTTTTCGTCAGTATGGTAATGGTGGTTTCCAAAGAGGATATAATCCAACCGGTACTCTTTGATGATTTCTTTCAGCCAGTGGATGTATTCGGGAAAGTATTCATACTCCAATCCGATTTTGATGCTGATTTGATTCCGGTATTTTTCTTTCAAGGCACGGATGCTTTCTATATATTCCGGTAAGTCCTCCGGGAGCATACGTATGTCCGATACAAAATCTGTGTGATACTTCCATGGGCCATGATCAGAAAAGCCCAATTCCTGAAAGCCACCTTTGATGGCACTGCGTACATAGTCTTCATCGTCTCCCACGGCGTGCATGCAGCGAGTGGTATGTGTGTGATAATTTGTTTTCATTGTGCTATAATAGTATCCATACGGAAGTCGAATGCTTCTGCGGGTACTTCTTCTATCAATTGAAACGGGAAACAAATGCCGACTTTGGGAGCCGGAATTTGAGGTAATAAACGGTCGTAATATCCTTTGCCGCGGCCTAAACGATGTCCGTACCGATCGAAAGCAACACCCGGAATCACAGCCAGATCTATTGTTTCGTAATCGGTGAATGGCGCTCCGGTTGGTTCGGCAATGCCATACGAACCTATGGCGAGATCTTGGGGGCCTGTGTAAACGCGAAGTTCTAACTCGTCGCCTGTTACTACAGGCAATATGATTCTTTTCGACCGGCTCCACTTCTCAATGAAGGCGTGCGTCTGCACTTCATCCTTCATTGAGTGATAGAGCAATATAGTATGCCCTTTTTGAAATTCGGGGCATGCCTCAAGAGTTATCAATACCTTTTCCGACAACGATTTAAGCGTAGAGTCGGAGTATTTCTTCTTCTCCTGTGCTATCCACTTGCGCAGTTGTTTTTTTCTTTCCATCTTTCTTTTCCTCCTTTTGAGGTTCTACGCTGACGGGAGCCTTAGGGAATGCTTCTCCACTTTCAAGCAACTCGACGGCCTTCTTCACAGTCTGATCGCTTTGGTTGAGATATTGAATATAGGCTTCTTTTCCCAGCATATTATAGATGATATTTCCGTAAATGCTCTTTTCCAGTAATTTATATGATTTCTGAATCAGGATGTTTCTTCGTTTCACCCCTTTGCTGTCAGCGTAGCGTATGAACTGTTCGACCAGTCCCTGACGACGCAGATAGTTTAAGAGTGATTCTTCGTCTTCGTACTTCTTCAACTTATCGCGGTTATTATCCGTGTAATGGAAGGTGAATTGGATGGTAAGTCCTTTGCTCAGCACCTCGGTCAGATATGAAGTCACTCCCGTGGTGTCTTGTGGGACGAATACATCCGGCATGATACCTCCTCCTCCGTACACCGGACGTCCGAGGGCGGTAGAATAACGCAGGTTTTCATCGAGTTTGATACTATCTTTTGAGAAGTACTCTCCATGTTCATATCGTGTCAGCCAATCCATTTCGTAGTTGCGGTCTTTACCATTCTGATAAGGGCGTTGAATGCAGCGTCCGGATGGAGTATAATAGCGGGCAATGGTCAGCCGGATGGCTGATCCGTCACTGAAGTCGATAGGCTGTTGTACCAGGCCTTTACCGAACGAACGGCGACCCACTACCATACCTCGGTCATTATCCTGAATAGCACCGGTGAAAATTTCACTGGCCGAAGCCGAACCTTCGTCAATCAGCACGATAACGGGCATTTTCTGGCAACTGCCTGTTCCATTGGCAAATTCGTCGGCACGGGGATATTTGCGTCCTTCCGTATAGACTATCAGTTTACCTTCGGGCAAGAATTCGTTGACCATGCGCACTGCAGCTTCCATATATCCTCCTGTGTTGCCACGTAAGTCGATGATCAGTCCTTTGCAGTTCTTATGATTCAGTAAAGCAATGGCATTCAGCAACTCCACATGTGTAGTACGTCCGAATTTACTAACCTGTATATAGCCAAAGTCATCTGTCAACATATAAGCTGCGTCGATGGTGTTTTGTGGAATGTCACCGCGTGTGATAGTGAAGTTCAAAAGATCTTTCTCCGTAGCGCGCTTCACGCCCAGTTTTACTTGAGTACCCTTCGGCCCTTTCAGAGTGCGCATGGCACGTTCGTTAGTCACTTTTTTCCCTACAAACAAACTGTCGTCTACCATCACGATACGGTCACCGGCCATTAATCCTACCTTTTCGGAAGGTCCTCCCTGAATGACACTGTTCACATGGATAGTGTCATCCTGGATGGTGAACTGGATACCGATACCGCTGAAGCTGCCTTCCAGTTCCGATGTCACTTCTTCCAGGTTTTGTGCCGGAATGTAAGTAGAGTGGGGATCCAGTTCTGCCAGAATCTGTGGCATTGCTTTTTCCACAAGGTCGGCCATGTTGACGGTGTCCACATACTGGTCATCGACAATGCGCAGCAAAGCATTCAACTTGTTCGAAGAGCCGTTGATAATGCCGAGTCGGTTGCCGGCAAAGTGTTTGGCATAAAATGTACCTATCAGAATTCCGATTACCACACTGATAGCGATGATGACAGGGGTAAACCGTGAAGAGTTCTTTGTACTCATATCTTTTTATAGTTATTGGCTACGGACGACAAACTACCGGAGAGCTGCGTTGTAGTCAGTTGTTTATGTATGTTGTTTCATTTTTCACTCGTATCGACAAAAACGACTTCGATACCTGCACGTTTCAGTAACTCTATTCCGTCTTCCAGGCGATAGTGTTCAGAGTACACCACTCGCTTGATGCCTGCCTGTATGATCAGTTTGGCACATTCGATGCAAGGTGAAGCAGTGACATACATCGTAGCACCGTCACTACTGTTGTTGGAACGTGCTATCTTGGTGATGGCATTGGCTTCAGCATGCAGAACATAGGGCTTGGTGACGTTGTTATCATCTTCACAAACGTTCTCAAAGCCGGATGGTGTTCCGTTATATCCGTCTGAGATAATCATTTTGTCTTTGACAATCAGTGCTCCTACTTTACGGCGTTGGCAATAAGAGTTTTCCGACCAGATGGAAGCCATGCGGATATAACGCTTGTCCAAATCTGATTGTTTGCTGTTTGCTGTGTCCATACGCTGTTATATTATTTATTGTTGTCCTTATCAACATGAAATACCAGGCATAACTCTCTTCCTCCCTCATCCTTGTAATAGATAAAGAGGTTGTCGTAATTCCCTTTGTACGAAGTAGCCCTGTTGAGTCCTTCGACAAATTTGTTACTAAATCCTAACGGATCATTTTCAGACCCTTTTACGGAAGCTGAGAAAGCATTGCTTTCGCCATTGGCACTCCAGGTTCCGGTGTAAGAATGTGACAAAAGCGTTCCGCTAAACTTTCCGCTGATGACATTGTCTGTAGTCTCCCCTTCGAATTTGATTGTGTATGCACCTTCTTTATTGATGTAATTCTTGATGGATTGTTCATATTTGTCTTTATCACCCCAGAAATCATAGGGTTTGTGTTCGTTCTTTTTGGTAATATACGTCAGTTTCCATACTTTTCCGGTAAAGATACCGTTCACATCATCCGAATCGTTGCATCCGCTTACAAAAGGGAGCATCAAAAGTAATAATAATAAGTATTTATATTTCATTTTTTTCTATTTTTTTATTCCGTTTCTGATTAGTAATGCGTCAATCGTAGGTTCTTGTCCTCTGAAACGTTTGTAAAGTATCATCGGGTGCTCTGTTCCGCCTTTCGACAAGATGTTGTTACGGAAGGAATTGGCTACCTCTTCATTGAAGATTCCTTTTTGCTTGAACAGTGAGAATGCATCCGCATCCAGAACTTCCGCCCACTTGTAGCTATAGTAACCTGCCGAATATCCTCCGGCAAAGATGTGTGAGAACTGGGTACTCATACAGGTTTCCGAAACTGTGGGCAATATCTGTGCTTGAGCCCATGCCTGACGTTCGTATGCCTTTACGTCACCTTCGAAGGGGGTATTGCGGGTATACCAGGCCATATCTAACAGCCCGAAACTGACTTGGCGAAGACAGGCGTACGCAACATTGAAGTTTGATGCATCTACCAGCCGGCTGATCAATTCGTCAGGCAACGGTTCTCCGGTCTGATAATGATTGGCAAAGGTATGCAGGAATTCTTTTTCAATCCCGAAGTTCTCCATGATTTGGGACGGGAGCTCTACAAAGTCCCAGTATACATTCGTTCCGCTCAAGCTCTGATAAGTTGAGTTGGCAAACATCCCATGCAAGGCATGCCCGAATTCGTGGAGGAAGGTTTCCACCTCGTCATAAGTCAGCAGTGCCGGCTTGCTTTCTGTCGGTTTGGTGAAATTCATGACTACCGATACATGTGGACGGCTGTTTTCACCGGTATCTTCTATCCATTGTCCTTTGAATTCTGTCATCCAGGCACCGGAACGTTTACCTTCGCGCGGATGGAAATCCGTATACAGTACGGCGAGGAAACTTCCGTCTTTATCCAGCACTTCGTAAGCATCCACATCTTTGTGATATACTGGGATATCCGGGTTCTTATGAAACGTGATGCCATACAATTTGGTAGCCAGTCCGAAGACTCCCGCTTTCACTTTGCTCAGTTCGAAGTAGGGGCGGAGCATCTCTTCGTTAATATTGAACTGCCGGTCTTTCAGTTTGTTGGAGTAGTAGCTCCAATCCCAAGGCATCACTTCAAAAGCATCTCCTTGTTCTGTACGGGCTAATTCTTGTACAGCTTCGTACTCTTTATGGGCGGTGGGGGTATATGCATCCAGCAATTGGTTGAGCAGTTTATATACGGCATCACCGGTTTCGGCCATACGTTCTTTCAGTGTATATTCCGCATAATTGTCATAACCCAGTAATTGTGCGATTTCCATGTGGATATTGGCTATCTTTTTCACAATTTCCAGGTTGTTATATTCGTTGTCGTGGGTACATTTTGTATTGTAAGCCATGTAAAGTTCACGACGTAAATCCCGGTTATCAGCATACGTCATAAAAGGAATATAACTGGGGGCATGCAATGTGAACACCCAGCCATTCACTCCTTTTTCCCGGGCTGTTTCTGCAGCGGCTTCGATGGCGCTTTCCGGCAGACCGGCCAACTGGGCTTCATCGGTCAGAGTCAACTGATAGTTATTGGTTTCTTTCAGGTTATTTTCACTGAAATCCAATGTCAGTTTACTAAGATTCTTTGTCAGCTCGCGATATTTCTCCTTGGCTTCTCCCTGCAGGTTGGCTCCGCGACGAATAAATCCGTTATAAGCGTTTTCCAGAAGCTTGGTTTGTTCCGGAGTCAGCTCTATGGAATCCTTTTGACCGTATACAACTTTGATACGTTCGAAGAGTTCCTGATTCAAGCTGATGTTATTGCTGTGTTCGCTTAACAAAGGAATCATCTTCTGGGCAATCTTCTGCAGGTCATCATTGGTTTCAGCACTGCGCAAATTGCCGAATACGGTGGTAACCCGATCGAGTAACTCTCCTGATTTTTCATAAGCAAGAATTGTGTTAGCGAATGTGGGAGCCTCCGGGTTGTTGACGATGGCATCTATTTCTGCTGCCTGGCGACTGATACCTTCACGAATGGCGGGTTCGTAATGTTCATTTTTTATTTTGTCAAAAGGAACAGTGCCATACGGAGTTGTATATTTCTCAAAAAATGGATTTTGTGCATTTGCTATATTTGTCATATTCAGTAATATCAATGTTACATTTACAAAATTACAAATTTCACCACAGAGTATCACAGACTTCCGTACAGTTTTCTTCTTATTTAACGTGTCTCACTACTGTTTTTACTACCATTTATTTGATTCTGTTGTGATTCGGGACTATAGGGCTTGGGAGAGGAAAATAAAAAAAGCTGTTCCGGGGAAACCGGAACAGCTTTTCGTATATTGTATCTTAGCTTGATTATTTAGCAGCGATAACGCGAGCCATTTCACAAACTTTGTTTGAGTAACCCCATTCGTTGTCATACCAAGAAACAACTTTAGCGAAGTTAGAATCCAAAGAAATACCTGCTTTAGAGTCGTAGATTGAAGTGTTAGCGCAACCACGGAAGTCAGTTGAAACAACTGCATCTTCAGTGTAACCCAGGATACCTTTCAATTCGCCTTCTGAAGCTTCCTTCATAGCAGCGTTGATTTCAGCCATTGTAGCAGCTTTTTCCAGAACAACTGTCAGGTCAACTACAGAAACGTCAGAAGTCGGAACGCGGAATGCCATACCAGTCAGTTTACCGTTCAATACCGGCAATACTTTACCTACAGCTTTAGCAGCACCTGTAGAAGACGGGATGATGTTTTCCAAGATACCACGACCACCTCTCCAGTCTTTCTTAGAAGGACCGTCTACTGTTTTCTGAGTAGCAGTAGCAGCGTGAACTGTAGTCATCAAACCTTTAACGATACCGAACTTGTCGTTCAATACTTTAGCGATAGGAGCCAAGCAGTTAGTAGTACAAGAAGCGTTAGAAATGATGTCCTGTCCTGCGTATGAAGTGTGGTTAACACCATATACGAACATAGGAGTAGAGTCTTTAGAAGGAGCAGACATGATAACTTTCTTAGCACCAGCCTGGATATGTTTGCGAGCTGTTTCGTCAGTCAAGAAGAAACCTGTTGATTCAACTACAACGTCAGCATCAACTTCGTTCCATTTCAAGTTAGCAGGATCCATCTCTGCAGTCAGACGGATTTTATTTCCGTTTACAATCAGAGCACCGTCTTCTACAGCAACTTCGCCTTCGAAACGACCGTGTACTGAATCATATTTCAGCATGTATGCCAAGTATTCAGCATCCAACAAGTCGTTAATACCTACGATCTGAATGTCGTTACCAAAGTTCTTAACTGCTGCACGGAATACCATACGTCCGATACGGCCAAAACCGTTAATACCTACTTTAATCATTTTGTTTAAACTTTTAAGGGTTTTATAATATTTGTTCAAATACTTTTCTAAATTCGCATTTGTTTCATTAGAATGCGGTGCAAAAGTAAGAAAATGTTTTTATATTCGCATATTAAATTCATATTAAATATAAAAAAAGATGGGAAAAAGTACTTTTTTACAAGACTTTAAAGCTTTCGCCATGAAAGGAAACGTGGTAGATATGGCTGTCGGTGTGATTATTGGTGGTGCCTTTGGCAAAATCGTTTCGTCGGTTGTAGCCGATATCATTATGCCACCTTTGGGGTTACTCATTGGGGGAGTGAACTTTACGGACTTGAAATGGGTAATGAAAGCTGCGGAATATGGGGCTGACGGAAAAGAGACGGCCGCTGCTGTGACATTGAATTACGGCAACTTTCTGCAGGCGACTTTCGATTTTCTTATCATTGCTTTTTCTATATTCTTATTTATTAAACTGATTACAAAGTTGACTCAGAAGAAAGCTGAGGCACCTGCTGCGCCGCCCGCACCTCCTGCACCTACAAAAGAAGAGATATTGTTGACTGAAATACGTGATTTATTGAAAGAAAAGCAGTAATTTTGCGCCAAATTCATAACATATCTATATATGCAAGAGAAAATTATAATACTTGATTTCGGTTCACAGACCACGCAGCTTATCGGTCGCCGGGTGCGCGAGTTGGATACGTATTGCGAGATTGTCCCCTATAACAAGTTTCCCAAAGGCGATGAAACCGTCAAGGGAGTGATTCTGTCGGGAAGCCCCTTCTCCGTATATGACGAAAGTGCGTTCAAGGTCGATTTGAGCGAAATCAGAGGTAAATACCCCATCTTGGGCATCTGCTATGGTGCACAGTTTATGGCGTATACCAATGGGGGCAAAGTAGAACCGGCAGGTACCCGTGAGTATGGACGTGCTCACCTGACTTCTTTCTGCAAGGACAATGTTTTGTTCAAAGGTGTGAGAGAGGGTACGCAGGTATGGATGAGCCACGGTGATACCATTACTGCTATCCCTGAGAATTTTAAAACCATTGCATCGACAGACAAAGTGGCTATTGCCGCCTATCAGGTAGAGGGCGAACAGGTATGGGGAGTACAGTTCCATCCGGAAGTTTTCCACAGTGAAGACGGTACGCAGATGCTTCGCAATTTCGTTGTCGATGTATGTGGCTGTAAACAGGACTGGAGTCCGGCGTCATTCATCGAGAGCACGGTTGCCGAATTGAAAGCTCAGCTGGGTGATGACAAGGTTGTACTGGGATTAAGCGGAGGAGTTGACTCTTCTGTAGCCGCCGTTTTGCTGAACAGGGCTATTGGCAAGAATTTGACTTGTATTTTCGTTGACCACGGTATGCTTCGCAAGAACGAGTTTAAGAACGTGATGCACGATTACGAATGCCTTGGCTTGAACGTGATTGGTGTGGATGCCAGTGAGAAGTTCTTCTCTGAACTGGAAGGCGTCACCGAACCTGAACGTAAACGTAAAATTATAGGTAAAGGATTTATTGACGTATTCGATGAAGAAGCACATAAACTGAAAGATGTGAAATGGCTGGCTCAGGGTACGATTTATCCGGACTGTATCGAGTCGCTTTCTATCACCGGTACTGTTATCAAGAGTCACCACAATGTGGGAGGACTTCCTGAAAAGATGAATCTAAAACTTTGTGAACCGCTCCGCCTGTTGTTTAAGGACGAGGTTCGTCGTGTAGGTAGAGAGTTAGGTATGCCCGAGCACTTGATTACCCGCCATCCTTTCCCCGGGCCGGGACTTGCTGTTCGTATCTTAGGTGATATTACTCCTGAGAAGGTTCGTATCTTGCAGGATGCCGATGATATCTTTATTCAGGGTTTGCGCGATTGGGGATTGTACGATCAGGTGTGGCAGGCAGGTGTTATCTTGCTTCCTGTTCAATCGGTAGGCGTAATGGGAGACGAACGTACTTACGAACGTGCCGTTGCTTTGCGTGCCGTGACTTCAACGGATGCTATGACAGCTGACTGGGCGCATTTGCCTTATGAATTCCTTGGTAAAGTGTCGAATGATATTATAAATAAGGTAAAAGGTGTGAACCGTGTGACCTATGATATCAGTTCGAAGCCACCTGCAACTATCGAATGGGAATAAAATCCTGTGATTGACTTTTAGCGATATTTTATATTGATATTTGAAATCAGCATTTTAAGTAAATAATTACTTAATCTGCTGATTTCTTTTTATGATATCGGTTGAAGTCATTTATTCCGATTTACGATAGAAAATTTAGTTGTTGAAATAGCAAATATCTCTTTCATTAACGTATATGTATTATGGGGGGAGAAACTGGAAATTTCCTTTGATATCTCGTTAGAAACCAAGATATTGTGGCCTTTCCTTCTTCCTTCGGGAAATGCTTGTTTTAATTCTATGTTAAAGCAAGTGTTCTGTATTTAAATAACAAGCCCTTTCGATGTAAAAAACTTGTTCCTTATCAGGAGATAAAGGAAGGTTTCACAGATAGTGTTAACAATGTTAATAAAGAGAAGTGTCCGGTTGAGGACCATGTGCAAAGGATAACCTTCCGTTTTTGAGTAAAATAGAAAAGGGAGATCCTCACGGACTTCCCTTCCCTTTTCCTTTTTTAAACCTTATGTAGTTGCTATAAATCTCTTACCACAACACCCTATTATACTAAAAATCAATACTTAGTAAAAAATTATATTGTTTTTGTATTTAGTTCCTATCGAAAACACTATTCCAATGCTTTACCGGCAGTCATCGGCCAGTAAGGATTCTGATACAACTGAGTTGTATTGATATCTTCCGGATTGGTAGCGGTCAAAGACATATCTTCTATGCCGATCGGATCCAGATAAAATGCTTTACGCCAAGTCAGACCGTCATACAATTCATTATTGATTGAGGTTCTGCGAAGTGGGCGTAAGTATTTGCTGTCGCTTTTGGGCGAAACGTTTGCATCAAGGGTACCATCGTCCTTAATGTCCTTGTGATCTTTATAAGCGGCATCCCAGAAGTTGATACCTTCAATGATATAGGGTTTGGTCAGCAATTGATCCCAGGAACGCCATCTCTTCAGGTCGTCCCAGCGCATACCTTCACCGATGAATTCACAACGGCGTTCGCGGCGGATATTATAGAGGGTAACATCCACCATTTTGCTGCCCGAATAAACGGCTAAGTCATTTTCTTTGCTCAAGTCGGTTGCTGCAATAGTCTTGGCATAATCGTCGTCAACACCGGCGCGTGTGCGGAGTGCTTTCCAATACTTTTGTGCCTTGGCATCCAGTGAACCGGTTTTCTCGTAGCAAGCTTCCATGTAATTGAGGTTAGCTTCTGCAGAACGGAAGACAACACAAGCATTGGTCCCCAGCAGTTCGTCACCCTTAGTCTGTGCGTAATCGTAAGTGTGAGCTTTACGTGGGCGGTATCCTGTAAGGTCTTGAGTCTGTTTCTGTTCGGAGATGATATTCGGAACTCCGAAAAGCAGTGTTGTGCCGGCTGCTGCTACAGCCGGGTTTTTGGTATCACTGTGCAATACATCTTTTTCACCCCATACAAACAGTTGCAGACGTTCGTCGCGATTTTCTTTTTCATCCGAGATAGATACATCGCCGTGATATTCGTCGCCTGCAGCATAAATAGGCAAACCGCTTTTCATCAAGAAAGTAGTAATAAATCCGCGAGTCAATCCGGTACGGTCACCGTTCTGCAGACGTGCAGGCGCACAATGTGAAACATTTAATGATTTGTCATACTGTTTCCACAACAACACCTCGCTATAACCGGAAGCATCCGGTGTGCTGAACATTTCGTAATACGGGTTCCAATTATAGATTTGTCCATACTCCGGATTTAGCACGTGTGAGTTTTCGGTCAGCGTACAGTGGTCGGCTACGGCTGCTGCTGCATTCATGGCTTCGGTCAGGAAGAAGTCTATCTCACCGTCAATGTTGAACGTTTTGCCGCTGTTGTAAGACATTTTAGCACCCGGCCAACTTTCATCTCCCGGCACACGTCCGGTTCCCCGATGATATTTCTCGAAAGTAGCTTCGAACAGGGCTACTCTTGATTTATAGAGTTGAGCCACCTGCTTGTTGATACGCTGGTTGTTTTGGAAACCCTGGTCGTGCATACGGTTGATAGCTTCATCCAAATCTTTCAGAATCTGGCGGGCTACTTCATTGCGCGGAGCACGTGTACTGTACTCCAGTAAAATCTCTTCCTGATCGGGGAGAACTTTATCTACGATAGGATAGTCGCCATATTTCACCAATGCTTTGTAGTAGGCCATGGCACGGAAGAAGTAAGCTTCGCCGATGTAGTGTTTCAGGTCCTCAACCGATCCTTGAATCGATCCTTCTTTTTCTTTGGGAAGTACTTGTTCAAGCAGGTAATTCCATGTACGGATTCGGTTTAATGGAGCTTGAATCGATTTCCCGCTTCCTACCTGCCAGTTACCGGCAAAATAATCCAGGCTACTGTCGTCTGCCAACAGGTTGTCTGTGTTGGCATCGTTGCGTTGCATGCCTGAGTTCCAAGCCTGTTGGTGATATAGCTTATAATTTCTGGAGTCGTCCAGATAGTCGTTGTAGTAGTTATTGAGGTAGTTTGCTACCTGGTCTACTGTACTGAAGTACTTCTCAGGAGTTACCTGGCTGATAGGTGACCGGTCGAGAAAATCCTCGCACGAAGTTATCGCCAATCCGCCCATTGCTATCAATGAGCAGAAGTATATATGTTTTAATTTTAGTCTCATAGTTCATTCAATGAATTAGAAGTTAACGTTTAAGCCGATTGAAATAGTTCTCTGCAACGGATATAATTTACCCGGTCCCCAGTCTCCACCCAGTGTTTCCGGGTCGAATATGTCACTGATGCCTGAGATTGTCAGCAAGTTGTCTCCTGATACATAAACACGTACCGATTCCATGGCGGCTTTCTTGGTCCATGCTTTGGGAAGAGTGTAACCTATTTGTGCATTCTTCAGGCGGCAGTAGGCTGCATTTTGCAAGTAACCGCTTTGCGTTTTTTGGTTTTTATTGCTGCTGAAGTATGGTTTCGGATAGTAGGCATTGGTGTTTGCTCCCAATGGGTCGCCTTCAGGACGCCAATAGTCGAGGTGTTCCTTGAATACGCATGATTGCCACATACCTCCGTTGGCTCCCCAGAAATACGGACCGTCCAACATGTAATCCCTTTTCATCACTCCCTGAATGAAGAGTGAGAAGTCGAGTCCTTTCCAGGAACCGTCCAATGTCAGACCGAAGTTGTAACGCGGAGTGCTGTTACCGATAATCTTTAAATCGCCATGGTCGTTTACTGTATTGGCACCGCTGTTCACACCGTCTTTTCCGTCAATATTGGCATACATGATATCACCGGCACCCCAGGCTGATCCCCAGTTCGGTTTTCCTCCGTTGGCTAAGTGCTTGTCCATCTCTTCTTGGGTTTGTGCAATTCCGATGGTTTTATATCCCCAAATCTCACCTATGGTTTTTCCTGTATAGTACTTTTCGCCCAAAGACAAGGTTTTATTCGGGTATTCCAATATTTTCTGCATATTGTCAGACATGACGAGGCGGACACCGTAATTGAACTGCTGAATGCGGTCTCTCCATGAAAGCTCTAATTCCCAACCATACGATTTCATATCGCAGTTGTTGATTTGTGGAGCGCTGGCACCCAATACGGAGGGCAGTGTAGGAGCCGGACCGATCATGTCGTATGTATAGCGGTTGTAGTAATCGAATGAACCTGTCAGACGGTTGTCAAACAATCCCCAGTCGATACCCACGTTCCATGATTCGATGGTTTCCCAGGTCATCAAACTGCTGACGATACCGGGCAGACCGGCTACATTCTGTTTTTTGCCGTTGATCAACCATCCCGAGGAAGCACTGCCTGTAGGCATGTTTTGGTAGAATGGATACCAAGCGTTCGTTTCACTGGTATTGTTATTACCGAGCTGTCCCCACGAACCTCTCAGTTTTAAAGTTCCTACCACTTGAGTCAGTGGTTCAAAGAATGCTTCGCGTGAGATGTTCCATCCTGCGGAGAATGATGGGAAAAGCCCCCAGCGTTTGTCACCGATAAATCGGGAAGAACCGTCGTAGCGAAGGTTGGCCTCAAGCATGTAGCGTTCTTTATAGTTATAATTTAAACGTCCGAAGAAACCGGCGATTGCTTTTTCACTGGCCCATGAACTGGCTTTTTTATTGTCTTGTGTCAATCCCAAAGACGGTACTTCAGGACTGATCAGATCTGTACCGAACCCAGTCAGCCCGCTTGGGCGGTAAAGCTCACCATTGAAACCGACCATTATCTTAAAGTTGTGATCACCGAAGGTCTTGGCGAAGTCCGTATAAATATTGGTAGAAAAGTAGTCTTCACTTTCACGTGAGTCTTGTACTTCGGAATAACCGGCTGCATTATCGCCCCATCCTAATAAATAGGGTTGATTGTCGGCATCATAAGCGTAAATAGGAAGTACAGCCCATGATTGTTTGCGTGTATAGGTACGCATACTACCTTCTGCTACGATACGCCAGTCTTTTATGGGCTCGAAGATGGCCTGCAATTGTTGGGTATACCAGTTTTTCTGGCTGGTTTGTTTACCACCGTCTTCCATTTCGATTATTTCCATTTTCTGCTGATAATGTCCGTTCGGATCTCTTACCGGACAAGTCGGCCAACGGCGGGCGATATTATGGAAGAACAGACCGGTCATGTAAGTCGGACGGTCGTAATCTTCGCGTGTCCACTTGCTGGTGTAGTTCAAAGTAACCCAGTCGGTTAACTTTGCAGAAATTTTTGCGTTCATGGTGTAACGGTTGAACTGATCTTCACCGTGTCTTAGTAGACCTTTCTGGTCAAGAAAACTGCCACTGATCATATAAGTGAGTTTGTCTGTACCGCCGCTGATATTCAGATTGTGCTCTGTTGAGGGTACCCAATTTTTATAGAACTCTTTAAACCAGTCTGTGTTGGCGAAGGAACCTGTATAGTTTTGCCATTTTCCGTCATTACCGGCCTTCGCTCCATAGTATTCAGGAGTGTTCGGATCGGTGTATTTCCCTGTCTGATAGTTTTTAATACGCTCCAAGGCCGCTTCGTCAAATACCAAACCTCCTCCATCGTTTGTGTTGGCACGGTTGAAGTATTGTGCGAAGGTATAAGAATCCACCATATCCGGAATCTGAATTGCATCGGAGAAACGTACGTTACCCGAGTAATTCACACGAGTCTTACCGGATTTACCGCTCTTGGTTGTAATCATGATTACACCGAAAGAAGCACGTGCACCGTAAATAGAAGAAGAGGCGGCATCTTTTAATACTGAAATGTTTTCGATGTCATTCGGGTTCACTGTGTTCATGTCACCTTCGATGCCGTCGATCAATACCAACGGGCTTCCGCTCGAACCTTCGCCGATGGTACCGGCACCGCGGATATTGATACTGAGACTACTGTCCAGTGCGCCACCGCTATTACCTACTGACATATTCAATCCCGGAACCACACCTTGAAGGGCTTGTGATACGTTTTGTACCGGACGAGATTCGATTACTTTTGAGTCCACCATGCTGACAGAACCGGTTACATTCACCTTTTTCTGTGAGCCGTAACCTACTACTACGACTTCGTCCAACTGTTGAGAATCCTCTTTCAACGTCACACTGATAGGCTCGCTACTTGCTTTCACCGTAACGGTTTTGTATCCGATAAATGAAATTTGGATGGCGCCTCCTAGAGGGGCTTCGACCGAGAATTTTCCTTCCAGGTCGGTAATGGTACCTGTGTTGTTTGCGAGAACTTTTACGGCTACACCGATCATCGGTTCTCCGGTTTCATCTACTACAGTACCTTTTACTTTTACTTTAGCTTGTTGTACAGCTTCAATCGCGTGTTCTTCGTTAGTATCAGCCGTGGCTTGCTGAGGTGTTGCACACCAAAGCATGATAGAAGCGGCAATTGCCATTTTTAGGCGACTTGTTTCCCGAAGTCGTATCAGGCTTGGAAACAGGTTGGTTTTTTCTTTCATACACTAAATTGTTCGGTTAAACATAAATTTGAATAGTTTGTTTTTTGAGATTTTTCCGGTAAAGATTTATCTTGCCGGAAGTGATGTTTAAGTGTCTTTTTTGTTTCTACTCCATAAGCTTGTCTGATTAGGGTTATCTTATAATATCGTTTTTGTCTTGTCTGAGATGTGCTGATGGTACGGAGTTATGACTATTATAAAGTACTCCAGGTACTTATTTTTGAGTAGATATATGAGAATAGCTATATAAGGGGAAAAGAGAGATAAAGGTAGTAATGCTTTTACTACCTACCCTTTATGTAGGAAATATGTGTATCAGATCTCCCCCTTATATTGTATGTTTATGACTGGAAATGGCCTTTTGTGTTCTACTTGAAGTCTACTTGGATTTAACGAAAAGACAAGAATAGCTATGGATGATGGAACATATTTTAGTATTTATGCAAAAAAAATCACTTAATTTTATGGTTTATTAAAATGAATGTTTACCTTTGTCGTAAGTATAGCTGATGAATTATGACTATACTGCTTAAGTTAACTTAATATTAGTAAATAAAAAGTTGCTTTGATTATTTCAGAATAAGTACCTGGAGAACTTGGCCTTTTTATGTATTTCCCTATAACATCATTTCTCCCTTTTTCTTATTATACCTACGTTGCCGATTGGCTTGATAATTGGTGATGTTTTCGTCTTGATTGACTTTAAGATATCGATAAGTGTCTACTGCAAAGGCATGTATACCGGAAAAGTATGAAAGGGCAAGACTTTCCATATCATTTCAATAGCGATAATGAATGCAAAAAAAGGTATCCTCACGGACACCCTTTTTCAATTTTCCTTTTTTAAACCTTATGTAGTTGCTATAAATCTCTTACCACAACCTCCTTATTATTATACTAAAAATCAATATTTATATATTTGATATAATTATTCTATAGCTGCTGTGTTTCTTTCTTCAGGCCAGTATGGGTTCTGATAGATAACCGATGAAGCTATTTCGCCTGACGGTGATAATAATTCGATCTGTCGGATAGGTACGGGATAGAGATAATGCGCTTTAGCCCAAGTATAACCGTCATAGATTTCATTATTCTTTTGTACAACAGAATAAGGACGTAAATAGTTGGATAATTTTCTGGATGAAACATTTGCCATAGCGTTGTCCGGGCCTTCGATATATTCGAACTTGGCATCTTCTCCTTCATAACGTTTGTAAGCGTCACTTCCCCAGAAGTTAAATCCTTCGGGAATAAATCGTTCGACCAACAGTCTGTCTAATGATCTCCAACGAATCAGGTCATCCATACGCATGCCTTCGCCAATGAATTCGCAACGACGTTCGCGGCGGATATTGAAAAGTGTCACATCGATCATTTCATTCTCGCCTTTGTATTTAGCCAAATCGTTTTCTTTGCTCAAGTCTGTTGCGGCAATGGTTTTAGTGAAGTCCGGATCAACTCCTGCACGTATGCGTACAGCTCTCCAATATTCGGCAGCTTTTCCCGTAACATTCCCGTTATTCTTCATGCAGGCAGCTTCCATATAGTTTAGATAAGCTTCTACTGCACGGAAAATCACACAACCGGTTGTAGACTGAGCCTGTCCCGAAACATATTGTTTCTGGTCGTAAGAGAGACATTTACGAATACGATATCCTGTTAAGTCTTTGATTTCCGATTCGGCTACGATTATATTGGGGTAATTTGCGTCCTGATATGTTTTCATGGCATTGGTTGTAGCGTTGGATACGGCCGGTATCATATCTTCCTCACCAAATAAGAAGAGTTGCAGACGTTCGTCGCGGTTGGCTTTTTCATCCATTACCCGTTCGTCACCTTTAAAAGGATATGCGGCTGTGGCTGCATACCAAGGCATACCGTCTTTCATCAGGAAAGATTGTACATAGTTGTGCAACATACCGTTGTTGCCTCCCGAAGCTACATAAGCTGTAGCGCCGTGTGCGATGGTAAAGTCGCCGGAGTAATAATCACGCCAGAAGAGCACTTCTTCAAATCCACTCATGTCTTCGGCTGAAAACATATCGAAATAATCATTCCATCCCGAAATGTCGTTGTCATTTGCCGGATTGAACACACCGCTGTTAGGTGTCAGCTTAATGACATCGGCTACTTGTTCTGCTGCGGACATCGCCTGGTCCAGAAAGAAGTTTATTTCGGTATTGGCATCATACTTATAATCAGGATGCACTCGCTTACCCGGCCAGTTGGCATCACCCGGTACACGTCCCGTACCCTGATGATATTTCTCGAAAGTAGCTTCGTAGAGTGCTACACGTGATTTGATTAACAAAGCACATTGCTTGTTCAAGCGGTTGTTGCCGGCAAAACCATGGTCGTGCATGTACTCGGCGGCCTTGTCAAGATCTTCAAGAATGAAACGCGCCACCTTGTTACGTGGTTGTCGTACACCTTTTTCTATCAATATTTCCGCATTATCCGGTAATACTTCTGTGATAATCGGATAGTCTCCATACATCCTCAGCTTCTGGAAATATTTCCAGGCACGGATAAAGTACATTTCACCGATATAATGCTTCACATCGTCAGCGTTACCTGATATCTCTCCTGCCTCATATTTGGGGAGTACTTTTTCAAAGAAGTAATTGCAATAACGAAAAAAGGAGAAGTCCCAGTTGTCATTGGCTGCTTCTGTCTTCCAAACATCCTTGGTGTAGTAATTCTGGAGTCCGCTACCGCTGCTGCCGCCTGAAACCATATTGTCGGTAGCACCGTCATTGTTTACAGTACCCGCACTAAATCCGCTATGAGTAGAGAACAGATTCTGATACTTTGAAATACTATAAGCTGCCAAGTGATCTGCATTCTGGAAATACGATTCCGGTGTTACCTGATCCAGCGGCTCCCTGTCTAGGAAGTCGTTACATGATGGGAAAAGTAATACTCCCCCTGTCAGTACACATAATTGTATGATTCTATTTTTTAGTTTCATAATGATTCGTTTTTTAGAAATTTACGGTTAAACCAATTGCAATTACTTTCTGTAACGGATATACTTTACCCGGATCGGTCCATTGGGTTCCCAGGTTTTCGGGGTCGAATACTCCGGTGATGTCTGATACAGTCAGCAGGTTGTCGCCCGATACATAAACACGTACTGATTCCATTCCTGCTTTCTTTGTCCATACTTTGGGTAATGTATATCCGATCTGGATGTTTTTCAAGCGCCAATACGAAGCATCTTGCAAGTAACGTGTCTGACGTTGCTGGTTTTTCGATGTACCGCGGATGACACGTGCGAAGTACGAATTGGTGTTAGCTCCCAAGGGATCACCTTCCGGACGCCAGAAATCCCAATGTTCTTTAAATCCGGCGGAAGCCCATTCGCCACCTCCGGAGAATCCCCAGAAGTACGGGCCGTTCAGCCAATAATCACGTTTGCCGATACCTTGTACAAAGGCACGGAAGTCTAAACCTTTCCAAGCAGCATCTATCGTGATACCATAGTTGAAGCGAGGGGTGTTGTTTCCGATAATCTGCCAGTCGCCCGAATCACCTACTTTGTAGTTACCTTGGTCCACTGAGCCGCTATTGTCGAGATCGGCATACATGATGTCACCTGCTGCCCATTTCTGCCCCATCGGCTGCTTGGCATTGGCAAGATGTTGGTTCATTTCTTCATCGCTTTGTGCGATTCCAATTGTTTTGTATCCCCATATCTCTCCTAGCTTCTGTCCTTCATAATAAGGATTACTAAGACTCTTGTCGGGATTGTTGTATTTCAGAATCTTTTGTTGTGCATCCGAGAGGACAAATTTCACTCCATAAGAGAAGTTTTTGATTCTGTCTCTCCAGCCGATTTCCAACTCGAAACCATACGATTTCATGTCGGCATTATTGATTTTAGGAACACCTGTACCCAGAATAGAGGGGAGTTCCGGAGCGGTGGCAATCATGTCGTATGTGTAACGTACGAAATAGTCGAATGAACCGGTCAGACGGTTGTTGAATAATCCCCAGTCCAGACCGGCATCCCATGTTTCGATGGTTTCCCAGGTCTTTTCGCTACTGACGATACCCGGATTGCTGGCATAATTCTGGCGTACACCGTTTACTAACCATCCGTAGTTCTGTCCTTGCGGTAAAGTCTGATAGAAAGGATACCAGGCTTCATTGGTGTTGGTGTTACCCAACTGTCCCCACGATGCTCTCAGTTTCAGTGTACCAATTTTCAACTTGTTGGCGGTTTCTTCGAAAAATGCTTCACGGGCGATGTTCCAACCACCTGAGAATGACGGGAAGAATCCCCAACGTTTGTCACCGATAAAGCGTGAAGAACCATCGTAGCGTCCGTTGGCTTCCAGCATGTAGCGGTCTTTGTAGTTCCAGTTTAAACGGGCAAAGAAACCGGCCACTGAGGTATGTCTGTATCCACCTGCTACACTGGGTTCACCTACTGCGGTATTAATTGTCGGTACGGATGGAGTAATCAAGGTTGATTTGTCCGCACTTACACTGCGGTCCTTGTACAGCTCGGCGTTGAAACCTACCATTGCCTTGAAATAGTGCCCGTTATCCAGTTGCTTGAAGTAATCTGAATAGATATTGGTAGAATAGTAATTCTCTTTATAAGCATATTCAGACACTTTTGAACCGCCTACCGGATAGCTGCCTACACCTGCATCCCATGTCATACCTACCGGGTTACCGTCTACATCGTGCTGATAAACAGGCAGTACTTCCCAATGTTGGTTATTGGCGGTTACACGCAAACTTCCTTCTACATAAATTTTCCAGTTCTTGATTGGTTCGAAGGTCAGTTGCAGCTGTTGTGTGAAGAGGTCCTTCTGGTTGATTTGTCTGCCTCCGTCTTCCAGCTGGATCAGTTCGGATGGTTCGGTCAGGTATCCGTTATCGTCATAGACAGGTACAGTCGGCCAGCGGCGTGCCACATTGTGGAAGAACAATCCCGTCAGGTAACTTGGACGATCATAATCTTCACGTGTCCATTTGGTTGAATATCCCAATGTAAACCAGTCTGTGATGTTACTTGTGATTCGACCATTTAAAGTGTAGCGCTGGAAGGTATCTTTGCCATGGCGGATCAAACCTTTCTGATCGAGAAAGCTTCCACTGACAATATATTGAGTTTTATCTGTGCCACCACTGATGCTAAGATTGTGATCCATGGAAGGAACCCAATCTTCATACACTTCCTTAAACCAGTCGGTATTTGCATTCGATCCCGTATAGTAGTTCCATCGGCGTGATTGTTCGTTAAAGGTAGCTGATGATTTTAAGGTACCATCCTGGTATGCTTTGATGCGTTCCAGTTGCTCTTTACTGAAAACAGTACCACCATTATCATTTGCCGCTGCACGGTTAAAGTATTGTGCGAAAGTATAAGAATCCAGCATTTCAGGAATATTAGTCGCATCAGAGAAGCGCACATTACCCGAATAGGTCACTCTGGGTTTTCCCGATTGTCCGCTTTTGGTTTTTACCAAAACCACACCGAATGCGGCACGTGCACCATAAATAGAAGCTGATGCAGCATCTTTCAGTACTGATACCGATTCAATATCATTGGGGTTTACTGTATTCAGGCTGCCCTCGATGCCATCGATCAATACCAATGGAGACGATCCGGAGCCGTCGCCGATGGTACCTGTACCACGAATATTAATACTCATCTCACTATCCAGTGAACCACCACCGTTGTTGACGGAGAGGTTCAAACCCGGTACCACACCTTGTAAAGCTTGCGATACATTTTGTACCGGACGAGCTTCAAGTACTTCGGAATTGACCATGCCTACGGCACCGGTGACATTAACCTTTTTCTGTGAGCCATAACCAACTACCACTACCTCATCTATCATTTCACTATCTTCTTTTAAGACAATGTGCATTGGGGTTGATTCGGCTTTTACAATGACGGTTTTATATCCCACATAGGATATTTCAAGTGTAGCACCTTTGGCTACATCGATGGAGAATTTACCATCTAAATTGGTGATTGTTCCATTAGGCGCGTCTTTTACTTTTACAGAAACGCCGATTAGAGGTTCGCCGGTCTGATCTACTACAGTACCGTTCGCTTTTACCTTTTGCTGCTGAATACTGGCAACTTCGTGTTTTTCATACGTATCTGCAACTGCTTGTTGGGGTGCCATACACCATAGCATGATAGATGCAGCAATTGCCATTTTTAGGCGATTGGTTTCCCGAAACCGTATAAGGCTTGGAAACAGGTTGATTTTTTTTGTCATACACTAAATTGTTCGGTTAAACTTCATTTTGAATAGTTTGTTTCTTAGGTTTCCCGGAAAAATGGTTTTCCGGAGTTTGTGTGAGGTCATTTCTCTGTTTTTTATCTCATAAGCTTTTTAAATTAGGGTTATTCTATTTATTGTGTTTTATGATCTATCTTTACATTGTTGCTTCAGGCTTAGTTCTGTTGGTACTTAATTGATTATGACAGTCTGATATGTTGTAATAGGCGTACAGATATACTATGGACCTCAATAATGTTATCTGTTGTTTATTAGTTGGTTATAGTAGATATTGACTGATCGGTAGGGGGATTGGGTTCCAATATTATTGAGTATTACTTATAGTCTACTATATTTGCCAAAGAAGTATATTCCTGTTTTTAAGCTAAAATGTATTTCATAATATACATGAAAAAATAAACCTTGAATTTATGATTTATTAAAAGATATTATTATCTTTGTCCCGTTATCTTCTTTTGCATTATAAATATAATGTGATTATTAACTTAATATTAGAAAATGTATTTTGATGCAAATTTATTGAAGTAAAGTACCAACAGAACTTTGCCTTTTCTATTTTTGAATTACTACTTTTTTCTTTTTGTTTAGACTGATCTTTTTTATATGTATTCCGACAAACGATTGCGGCAACCTGTCGACTCTCTCTGGCTATTTATATAGTGATTCAAAGTACGCTTGATATAAATAAGGAATACTGTTGTCATTGAGATGATAGACAATTGCTTTATATTTCGGGAGTAAGAATTGTCATTTTGTTGTAGGAGACTCTATTATCTATTAATAAATAATCAAATTCACTGTATTTTTTGTGGTTTCCCTCTTTTCTTTGCACACTTTTCGTGCTTTTATGCAGAAAATCTATATCTTTGCAACCTAATTTAACATTAAAAGGTATGAGTTACAATTTGTTGAAAGGAAAAAGAGGTATTATTTTCGGTGCATTAAACGAGCAGTCTATTGCCTGGAAAGTAGCCGAAAGAGCCGTTGAAGAAGGTGCTGTTATTACATTATCAAATACTCCTGTTGCTGTTCGCATGGGACAGGTTTCTGCTTTATCAGAAAAGCTGAATTGCGAAGTGATTGCTGCTGATGCCACCAACGTAGAAGATTTGGAGAACGTATTCAAACGCTCGATGGAAGTTTTGGGCGGACAAATTGATTTTGTATTGCACTCTATCGGTATGTCACCGAATGTTCGTAAGAAACGTACTTATGATGATCTCGATTATAATATGTTGAATACTACGCTGGATGTTTCAGCTGTTTCGTTCCATAAAATGATTCAGGCTGCCAAGAAGCAAAATGCAATTGCAGAATACGGTTCTATCGTGGCATTGAGTTATGTAGCTGCACAGCGTACTTTCTACGGATATAACGATATGGCGGATGCAAAAGCATTACTTGAATCTATTGCCCGCAGTTTTGGTTATATCTATGGTCGTGAGCACAACGTGCGTGTGAATACTATTTCCCAGTCGCCTACCTTTACAACTGCCGGTTCTGGTGTGAAGGGTATGGATAAACTGTATGACTTTGCTAATCGTATGTCTCCGCTCGGTAATGCTTCAGCCGACGAATGTGCTGATTACTGTATCGTAATGTTCTCCGATCTTACCCGTAAGGTAACTATGCAGAACCTGTTCCACGATGGAGGTTTTTCAAGTGTTGGTATGAGTCTGCGTGCAATGGCTACTTACGAAAAGGGGCTGGACGAATATAAAGACGAAAACGGTAATATCATTTACGGTTAAGGTAATGAAAATACGGAAAGACGATATTCTTCTTATTTTGCTGAGTCTGCTTTTCGCATCCTGCCGGGTGGGGAAAGCGGAACCTGTGGCGGACCCTATGGAAGAAGAGGGAATTTCCGTAGTCAGATATGATAAGCTGTTGGACGAATACGTTCGTTTCAACAGCTTTTCTGCTTTACAAAAAATGAACCTGGAGTATGCCTTGCCCACCAAATTGTTGATTGAAGATGTATTGGCTATTGGCCAGGTGAGCGATGACCATATTTTCCAGCGATTGAAAACTTTCTATTCGGATACAACCTTGGTCCGTCTTATAGAAGATGTGGAGGCCAAATACCCGGAATTGGAATCGGTTGAAAAAAATCTGACCAAAGGGTTTGGGAAATTACAAAAGGAGATTCCGGATATCATGATTCCTATGATATATACGCAGATCTCGGCATTCAATGAATCCATTGTTCTGTCTGACAGCGTGTTGGGTATTAGTCTTGACAAGTATATGGGTGAAGACTATCCGCTTTACAAGCGTTTCTATTACAACTATCAGCGGCGTACTATGCGTCCTGATCGGATCGTCCCCGATTGTTTGGTGTTCTATCTGATGAGCCAGTATCCTTTTCCGATGGATTACTCCCGTACATTACTCGATGTAATGATGCATTATGGTAAAATCAATTATGTGGTACAACATCTGTTGGACTATTCCTCATCGGAAGAAGCGTTGGGATATTCGGATTTAGAAAGGGAATGGTGTAAAGAGAACCAACAGCAGATGTGGAGATATATTCTTGAGCAAGATCATTTGCATGCTACGGATCCGATGGTGGTACGTCAATATACCCGTCCGGCTCCTTTCACTAACACTTTAGGCGAGAATGCGCCTTCGATGGTAGGTACCTGGATCGGTACGAAAATCATCACTTCGTATATGAAACATCATAAGAAAACAACTTTACGGCAATTGCTTGAAATGAGCGACTATGAACGTATGTTCACGGAATCGCGTTTTAATCCGTAAAATTTCAACTATTAAATAGCCTATTCATGGATACCGCTCTTTATCTTTTGCCCGTCACTTTGGGCGACACTCCAATCGAGTCTGTATTACCTTCTTATAATAAAGAAATTATTCAGGGCATCAAGCACTTCATTGTCGAAGATGTTCGCTCGGCCCGCCGCTTCCTGAAAAAGGTAGACCGTGAGATTGATATTGACTCACTCACTTTTTACCCGCTGAATAAACATACTTCTCCTGAAGATATTTCCGGTTATCTGAAACCGCTGGCAGGCGGTTTGTCCATGGGAGTGATTTCCGAAGCCGGCTGTCCTGCTGTAGCCGATCCGGGAGCTGACGTGGTGGCTATTGCACAACGTAAAAACCTGAAAGTAGTTCCGTTGGTAGGACCTTCGTCTATCATTCTTTCTGTGATGGGTTCGGGGTTTAACGGGCAGAGTTTTGCCTTTCATGGCTATCTGCCTATAGAGCCGGGTGAGCGTGCAAAAAAAATAAAAGCTCTTGAGCAACGGGTATATGCCGAGCATCAGACACAGCTATTTATAGAAACACCTTATCGTAACAATAAGATGGTGGAGGATATTCTGCATAATTGTCGTCCGCAGACTCGCTTGTGTATTGCAGCGAATATCACTTGTGAGGGAGAATATATCCGTACTAAAACCATAAAAGAGTGGCAAGGAAAAGTACCCGACCTGACTAAGATACCTTGTATTTTTCTCTTATACCAATAACCTGTTTCAGGTGCTCGTATTCCAACTCGAAACACTCGCTGAAGAAGTGAGTACCTAAGTTGTGCTCTATTTGTTGGAAAGTCCATAACTTTCCTCCTTTGAATCGTGGATCGCAGAGAATGGAGTCGTCTTCCATATCGACAATGAACAGATAGACCAAACGATTGGTCTGTTCGTTTTCAAAATGATAGGAGATGGTAAATGTCGGTTTCAGATCAGAGGCCTTCGGAAAAGCATTGCTCAATAAGCGGTTGGCTCCCGCCGTCAGTGTCTCCCCGTATCGGAGGTAACACTCCATCGGTATATCCACTTTGCCTTTATCGAGGATGCAGCTTTGCGGACGATTACAGAGGAACAACATGCCGTGGGTGGAAACAGCAATGCGTATCACCGGATTAATGTAGGCATTCTTATAGTTGATAGCTTCCACAGCCAGACTTTTTCCGATTACATCACCACGGGTATTGACGATGGGGACATATTCCGTATGCGCCATTACATGATTAAAGTAACGGATACCTATTTGATTGAGCAGGATGCTGAGAATAAATATAGTAGGCGGCAATACGTGATAAAGTACAAGTATGGAAGTCCGGGTGAGGGGATGTGCTACCAAAACCGTCAGGCTGATGACAGCAAAATGGAGAATACCTAAAATCAGTACGACCCGTGCGGATACAATGGCAGATTCTGCTCCTTGAGCAAACAACCGCCGGTTGCATTGGGCATTTTGACGCAGGTAGTGGCTGATGAACTTCCTCCTGTGCAGGAATAGAATAACCATCGGAATCAGTATGCTGACTTCAAGTGTAAGCGGCAATGCTCCTTCCGGAACGAAATCTCCGGGAATAAAGCTTGCCAGAGTCAGTAATGTCAAGATTCCCGTAGAGATATAGAGGATAAAATTGGGTATGCGGGCCCCTTTACGAGACAGAGACCTATACGAATAGATAAGCCCGATACCTGTACCGATATAGATTGATATGTCCTGTGTTATAAATTCGCATAAGAGGATGGAAACAATAACAGGGATAAAGCCCAATGACATATTAAATGCAGAAGAAAGTACTCCTTTGTTACCCATATGTTTTTATTGTATTATTTTGCCGTTTACTTGTAAAACAAACAAGGAGCCTGTTATGTTCTTACTACTTATTATTAAATCGGATATGTTTTTCTGCATGATACGAGGAGCGTACTAATGGTGCGCTTTCCACTTGTTCGAACCCTTTCTTCAGTCCTGTTTCTTTATAAACAGCAAACTGTTCCGGAGTAATGTATGCTGCAACCGGGAAGTGTTTGTGGGTTGGCTGCAGATATTGCCCGATGGTGAGGATTTTGCAACCGACGGAAATCAGGTCGTCCATTAACTCTTCTACTTCAGCAGGAGTTTCACCCAGACCAACCATAATGCCCGATTTTGCCGTAATACCGCTTTCGGCTATTTGGCGGATCACTTCCAGGCTGGTGTGATAGTTGGCGGCACTACGCACCTGTGGACTGATGCGTTTCACAGTCTCCATGTTATGGGAGATGATTTCGGGACAGGCTTTTATCACTTGCTCAACAAGCTCTTTGCGTCCTTGGAAATCGGGAATCAGTACTTCGGTAGTTGTTTCCGGATTTAGTCGTTTGATTTCACGAATTGTTTGTGCCCAATGGGCTGCACCCAAATCAGGCAGATCGTCGCGGTCTACAGATGTGATAACTGCGTGTGAGAGTTTCATCAGGGCAATTGATTCTGCAACGTGGGTCGGTTCGTCGGGATCCAAAGGCAGAGGTCGTCCGGTCTGGGTATTACAGAATTTACAACTGCGGGTACAGATGTCACCGGCAATCATGAACGTAGCTGTTCCTTTTCCCCAGCATTCGCCCATGTTGGGGCAACGCCCACTGCTACAGATGGTGTGCAGGCAGTGCGATTCGACAATGCGTTTGGTCTCGGTATAGCGTTCATTGGCTCCAATGCTGATTTTAAGCCATTCGGGTTTGCGCACCCGTTTATCGTTTCCCATATAGTACTGTTTTTATTCTATGATTCTCCACAGAAGACACGGAGTACACAGAGTTTTATTTTAAAATTCAATCATTAAAATAATCCTCAGTGTACTCCGTGTCCTCTCTGTGGCGAGAACTGTTTCTTATAAATTATTCCGGAAGAAGTTCGTCAGCTTCGTATACAAGTGGTTACGGGTATTTCCACCATAGATGCTATGATTCCGGTTGGTGTATACCTGCATATCGAACTGTTTTCCGAGTTGTACCAGGTGCTCTGCATATTCTGTACAGTTCTGGAAGTGAACATTATCATCTGCCATACCGTGTACAAGGAGCAGGTTACCGTGCAGGTTGTCTGCACGGCTGAATGCTGAAGCTGCTTTATAGCCTTCGGCATTTTCTTTCGGCGTTCGCATAAAGCGTTCGGTATATACTGTATCGTAATATTTCCAGTCTGTAGGTGCGGCCACAGCAACTCCGGCTTTAAACACGGGTGTACCTTCGCTCATACTCATGATGGTCATATATCCGCCGAAACTCCATCCCCAGATACCAATACGTCCTTTGTCCACATAAGGCAGTCCACCCAGATATTTGGCAGCTTCCACCTGGTCTTTAGCTTCTTTTACGCCCAGGTTCAGATAGGTGCATTTCTGGAATTCACTGCCACGGCCACCTGTGCCGCGACCATCTACACAAGCTACCACGTAGCCGAGGCTTGCCATGTAGGTTTCCCAACTGATTCCCCATTTGTCCAGAACCTGTTGTGAACCCGGACCGCTATACTGGAACATCAGTACCGGATAACGTTTGGCAGGATCGAAATTGACCGGTTTCATCATCCAGCCGTTCAGATCGACTCCTTCTGTTGTTTTGAACGTGAAGAATTCTTTTTGCGGTATGGCATATTCGGCCAGTTTCTGTTTCAGTTTATCATTTGTTACGAGAGTCTTCAAGACCTTACCTGTGTTGTCATTCAAGGTAATCAGCATCGGAGTATCGAGGCTGGTAAACTTGTTCATGAAATATTTCATCGAGCTGCTGAAGATGGGACTGTTGGTTCCCGGCTGATTGCTCAGTTTCATCTTCTTGCCCTTACGGTCTATCTTGTATACCGCCTGACGCATCGGGCTTTCTTCATTGCTGGTGTAATAAAACTCGTTGGTATCCGGATTCCATCCGATAAAGTTTTTTACTTCATAGTTGCCGCTGGTCACTTGTTTGATCAAGTTACCGTTCATGCTATACCAGTACAAGTGAGGATATCCACTCTTATCGCTAACAAAACTGAAATATTCGGGATAGAACTGAATGTTATCGAATACATTTTCGTTGATGTAATAAGGAGATTCGTCGCGTAGGGCCAGTTTGCACACTGTGCTGCGAGGATCGGCAAAATACATGTCGAAGCGGTTCTGGTGACGGTTCAGTGTCATGATGGCCAGTTTGTTGGGATCCTGAGTGAAACGGATGCGCGGGATATATCCGTCGGCGTCTATCGGCAGCTTCACCTGACGGGTCACTTTCGATTTGATGTCGAACGTATGTACTGACACCTTGGAGTTGGGGTAACCTGCTTTGGGATATTTGTAAGTGTATTCTCCCGGATAATCCTGCAGTGCATCATAACGCGGTGCTTCACCTGCAAACAGGGGGAAAGTGTATGATGGAACCTCCGATTCGTCGAAACGAACATAGGCCAGCATGGTATTATCGGCATTGAATTCCAGGGCACGGTTGAAACCGAACTCTTCTTCGTATACCCAGTCGGGAATACCGTTCAGTACACTGTTCAACTTGCCGTCTTCAGTCACTTGCGATTCGCTGTTGCCATACAAAAGCTTTACCAGGAAGATGTTATTATCACGGACAAACGCCACCAGGTTTCCGTCCGGAGAGAATACCGGGGCTTGCTGCGGACCACCGTCCGATAGCTTTTCAACAATATTGTTGGTAGTCACTCCTTTGTCGTTCCGTTTCACCGGATACAGGTAGTGGACTGCCGTATAAGAATGACGATAGATGGGCTTGGTTTCGGTTGCAATCAGTATTTTTGATCCGTCCGGTGAAAATTGGTAACTGTCGAATTTCTTAAAGGGGCATTCGCGGGCTTTTGTCACATCGAATACCACTTCCACCGGTTCACCCGTGCGGAAGGAATATTTCACGATCTGTGTACCTTCGGCATTTCTTTGTGTGTAGTGTTCGCCGTCAGGCATGGGAACCACACCATAAATGTTTTCGGGGCTGAACTTGCCCGAGTTAATTTCTTTCAGGTCGAGCGCTTTGCCTCCTTGTGCAAAGCCGGCAAGGCAGCACAGACAGAAAAACAGAAAAATGAATTTTCTTTTCATTGGCTTAGATGATTTTATAGGTTGTTTCTATGTGTCCGCAAAGGTAACGATAAACGGTGAGCCTTCAAAACAGGAGGGGTAAAATATCTGTGAAATAGCGTTGGTTAACGAAAAAACAGAGTCTCTGTTTGATACGGACAGAGGCTGTACGGGACACAAACGGAGGCTTTGTCCCTATGAAACGGAGGCTCTACCCGGCTTTGTTTGTGTATAGAGACAAAGGGGAGAGAATCCGGAGTGTCTCCCGATAAAGAGATATGACTATATCGGTTCAAACTTGTACGCAATCGGTGAAAAACAGGTCCGGTTTTATCGGGAATTATCCCCCTTTCATCGGTTGGCGTACTGTTATTGACGAAAAAGTATTTCCGGGAGGTGGTAAATGGCGTATCTTTGCCCACAAAGATTAAAAGAAATAATTAACAATGAAATAATATATGGAAAAGAAAGAGTTTTCATCTCCTGCTCGGAGATACGGTAAGTTTTTTATCGCCTTTATTTTTATAACGGCAGGAGTGCTTTTGCTGGCTCGCAATCTGGGATGGATTTCTTATACCTTGTTTGGTATTTTGGTTTCCTGGCAAATGTTACTGATTCTTTTAGGAATTTACTTGATGTTGCGGCGTCAGATTTTGCGGGGCGGGATACTGCTTGCTATCGGTGCCTATCTGATCAGTCCGTATTTGGGATGGATGCCTGCAGGAATTCATGTCACTCTTTTCCCGATTGTCCTGATTGTTATCGGACTTGCTTTTCTGTTCAGGCCGAAACGAGCCCGGCACGAGCGTTCGCACCGAGGGAACTTTGCCAGTAGCCAATATAACTCAACAGATGGAGTGCTGCACTCCGAAAACACATTTAGCGGCATCAGGCAGGTGGTGCTCGATGAAGTGTTTAAAGGCGGAACTATACAAAACTCTTTTGGCGGGACGGTTATCGACTTGCGGCGTACGACTCTTCCCGAAGGAGAAACGTTTCTCGATATTGATTGTACATTTGGTGGAATAGAAATTTATGTGCCTTCCGATTGGAAAGTAGTGTTTCGGTGTACTACCTGTCTGGGCGGTTGTCAGGACAAACGTTTTGGCGGGGGTATGATCGATCAGAACCGGATATTGGTGATCCGGGGTGATTTGACATTCGGAGGTATTGATATAAAAAGTTGAAAATAAAACATGGATATACATCCTATACAAGAATCTTCCCGGCGGTGGATGACGGCATTGATATTGGCCGTTGTAGCAGCAGGGATACAAACAACTCTACTTTGGGGCTATGCCGGAGCCGACACGCTTCCGGCTGCAATAGACGGGATTTTATCTGTCGGATTGCTTTGCCTCCTGGCCTATCTGGCATGGTATGTCATTGGCCTTGTCTCTATATTGCAGACCGACTTGCTGATAGCCGCTTTGGCTCTGCTTTTCTGGCTGGCGGGAGGCTTTGCCGTGCAATATGTGCTGGAACAGAATATGGGACAAGTATATGCTCCTTTTGGTGAGACGCTTCCTTTCCGTATATTGTTTGGAGCATTGGCCTGGGGAGTGATGATGTTGTGGTATCGCTTGCAGTCGCTGAATACCGTTCAGGAAGAGATATTAGAAGAGGCTGTTTCGAGAGAGGAAGCCCTTCGTGAAGAATTGAGGCAGATTGAATGCCGCGAAGATAAAGCGTTGCCGGAAGAGGCGGAATGTATTGACCGCATCACGGTGAAAGATGGTACACACATTCATCTGATCCGTACCGACGAGTTGCTTTACATACAGGCATGTGGCGATTATGTCACATTGGTGACCCCTTCGGGACAATATGTCAAGGAGCAGACCATGAAGTATTTTGATGCCCATCTGCCATCAGCAGGATTTGTGCGTGTGCATCGTTCTACAATAGTGAACGTGACGCAAATATCACGGGTTGAACTCTTTGGAAAAGAAAATTATCAGCTCTCGTTAAAAAACGGCGTAAGGCTGAAAGTGAGTAATTCCGGATATAAATTACTGAAGGAGCGGTTGGAACTTTAATAACCGCTATCTATGAACAGGTGAAAGGGTGTAGCCATACGATGCGGATGACTACACCCTTTTATGCCTAGGGCTACACCCTTTCCTCCGGATGGCTACACCCTCGGTTGGAGAAGATGCTTCATGTGGACATTGCTCACATTTTCTTTACTTATATAATCTTTTCAGACACTTTCTCATATCTTCTAAGTTAACGTCAATCTACAGATGTTACGTGCTTTCATATAAATTTAAAGAGCAGTATAAGGGCGAAGATACAGAAAAAAATAGCTAACGGCTCTTTTCTATAACTTTTTATGTATATTTGTACTGTTTACAAAAGCATGATATTCTATGACTAAACCGGCTCCGACGCCTTTATATAACGAATTTACTTTCTTTCTGAAAAAATACTTTCCCTATAAGGTACAGAAGATATCTCTTAATGCGGGTTTTACATGTCCTAACCGGGACGGAACGAAGGGATTGGGAGGCTGTACGTACTGTAATAACCAAACATTCAATCCCGAGTATTGTAAAACGGAGAAATCCGTCACCCGGCAACTTGAGGAAGGAAAGCAATTCTTTGCCCATAAATATCCGGATATGAAATATCTGGCTTATTTTCAGGCTTATACCAATACCTATGCCGAGCTTGAAGGACTGAAACGGAAATATGAAGAGGCTTTGAGTGTGGACGGGGTGGTGGGACTGGTCATCGGCACACGTCCGGACTGCATGCCTGATCCCTTGTTGCGATATCTGGAAGAACTGAATAAGCACACTTTCCTTTTGGTAGAATATGGTATTGAAACCACCCGGGATGTTACTTTGAAACGTATCAACCGTGGGCATACCTATGCCGATACGGTAGAAACTGTCAACCGGACGGCTGCTTGCGGGATTCTGACCGGAGGACACGTCATCCTCGGTCTTCCGGGAGAGACCCATGACGAAATTATCGCTCAGGCGGCCGAATTGTCCCGTTTGCCATTGACCACTCTTAAAATGCATCAGTTGCAGTTGATACGTGGTACGAAAATGGCACGTGAGTTTGAGTGCCGCCCCGAGGATTTTCATCTCTTTAGTGTGGACGAGTATATCGATCTGGTAATCGACTATGTGGAACACCTGCGCCCCGATCTGATACTTGAGCGATTTGTTTCACAATCACCGAAAGAACTTCTGATTGCACCCGATTGGGGGCTGAAGAATTATGAATTTACTGCCCGCGTGCAAAAAAGAATGAAAGAAAGGGGTGCTTATCAGGGAAAGGCATACCTGGTTTAGAAAAAAAGAACTATTTTTGCGAAGCGAATGAGTTGCGAGTTACGAGTTGCAAGCTGAGAGGTACCGTTGGGTATTGTTGTTACTCGTACCCTGTAGCTAAATTAAACTAAAAAAAAAGAATGGAACAGAAAACAAGAATTAAAGGAAACGTTCATTATGTGGGAGTTAACGACCGTAACAAGCACCTCTTTGAGGGAATGTGGCCTTTGCCCTATGGAGTTTCGTATAACTCTTATCTGATTGATGATGAAATGGTGGCACTGATCGATACAGTGGATATTTGCTATTTCGAAGTATATCTTCGAAAAATCAGAAATATCATAGGCGACCGTCCTATCAACTATTTGATTATAAATCACATGGAACCGGACCATTCAGGTTCTATCCGATTGATTAAGCAACACTATCCCGACATTGTGATCGTTGGCAATAAACAGACTTTCGGTATGATCGAAGGTTTTTATGGTGTGACCGGCGAGCAATATCTGATTAAGGATGGTGATTTTCTCGCTCTTGGACGTCATAAACTGCGCTTTTACCTGACTCCGATGGTACACTGGCCGGAAACGATGATGACATTTGACGAAACAGATGGCATACTCTTCTCCGGTGATGGTTTCGGGTGTTTTGGTACGCTGGATGGCGGCTTCGTGGATACACGCATGAATATCGACCATTATTGGGGCGAAATGGTTCGTTATTATTCGAACATCGTCGGCAAATACGGTTCACCGGTACAGAAAGCTTTGCAAAAGTTGGGTGGACTTCCTATCTCGGCTATTTGTTCTACGCACGGTCCGGTATGGACTGAGAATATCACGAAAGTGGTAGGCATTTATGATAAACTGAGCCGTTATGACGCAGATGAAGGTGTGGTAATTGCATACGGCAGTATGTACGGTAATACCGAACAAATGGCAGAAGCCATTGCAGCTGAGCTTTCAGCACAGGGCATCAAAAACATTGTGATGCACAATGTCAGCAAAAGTAATCCCTCTTATATCCTTGCCGATATATTCCGTTATAAAGGATTGATTATCGGTAGCCCTACTTACAGTAACCAGATTTTCCCGGAAGTGGAGTCGCTTCTGTCCAAGATATTGGTTCGTGAATTGAAAGGACGTTATCTGGGGTATTTCGGTTCGTTCACGTGGGCAGGTGCCGCCGTGAAACGTATGGCCGAGTTTGCAGAGAAAAGTAAATTTGAATTGGTCGGTGATCCTGTAGAAATGAAACAGGCCATGAAGGAGATCACATATCAACAGTGTGAGAACCTGGCACGTGCTATGGCCGGCCGTTTAAAAAAAGACAGAGTATAAGTTACCCCTAATTTATTAACCTGATAAAAACAATCGAACATGAGACTAATCATTCAGCCGGACTATCAGTCCGTTTCTCAATGGGCGGCACATTATGTTGCTGCTAAGATCAAAGCTGCCAATCCCACTCCGGAAAAACCTTTCGTTCTGGGATGCCCCACAGGATCATCTCCACTGGGTATGTATAAGGCACTGATCGACCTGAATAAAAAAGGAATCGTATCGTTCCAGAATGTTGTTACTTTCAACATGGACGAATACGTAGGACTGCCGAAAGAACATCCGGAAAGCTACTATTCTTTTATGTGGAACAACTTCTTCAGCCATATCGACATCAAACCGGAGAACACGAACATTTTAAATGGAAATGCTGCCGATCTGGATGCTGAATGTGCACGTTATGAAGAAAAGATCAAATCGTATGGCGGTATCGACCTGTTTATGGGAGGTATTGGTCCTGACGGTCACATTGCTTTCAACGAGCCGGGCTCTTCGCTGAGTTCTCGTACCCGTCAGAAAACACTGACAACAGATACGATCATTGCGAACTCTCGCTTCTTCGACAATGATATTAACAAGGTTCCCAAGACTTCGTTGACTGTGGGAGTGGGCACTGTGCTTTCTGCCCGTGAGGTGATGATTATCGTAAACGGACACAACAAAGCACGTGCATTGTATCATGCCGTAGAGGGTGCCATTACACAGATGTGGACGATCAGTGCATTGCAGATGCACGAAAAAGGTATCATCGTTTGCGATGATGCTGCTACTGCCGAATTGAAAGTAGGTACTTATCGTTATTTCAAGGATATCGAAGCAGATCACCTCGATCCGCAGTCATTGCTGAAGTAATATAGGCATAAAAATAAAGAAGAGGATAGGCCGGAAGAACTTTTGGCTTATCCTCTTCTCTTTATCAGTCTGACACGAAAGTCTGTTGAGGAACTAATCTTTCAGACCGTCTTTGATCCCTTCCATTGCTTTCTCACCTTTTTTAGCAGCCTTTTGCGCACCTTCTTTTACGTCTTTGGCTGCATCTTTGGCTGTATCTTTGACTTTCTCAAATGCATCTTTGGTGCTTTCTTTCAGGTCATCTCCTATTTTCTTTAACTTTAGGGCAGCATAAGTGGATTCCAGTTTTATCACTTCTCCTTTTTCGTCCGAAGTCATTTGTTTACTGAAGTTATTATAACTGTCTTTCAGTTTCGTAAATTGTTCGTCAGCCTTTTCCCAGTCGGCTTTTGTATAGTCTTGAGCGTTTTTCTGTACGCTTTCGACAAAAAGCTTAAAGCCCTCCAGATACGAATCTTTTGTTTGGCTGCATGCTGTGGCAATGGTCAGCACCAATGCAAAGAATAATACTTTTTTCATAATCAAATGCTATTGTTTGGGTTTTATATACTAACACCCTGCATCTGAAAAATGTTTAATGGGTCAGGCCTCTTCCAGTTCCCCTTTTCCCTGCCGGACGATGGCGGCTTCTCCTTCAGTGCAGTTCACAACTGTCGAAGGTTCAATCCCCCCGATACCTCCGTCGATCACGAGGTCCACTACGTCACCGAGTTTTTCGTCGATCAGTTCCGGGTCAGTGACGTACTCTATGTCTTCGTGCTCGTCATGGGGCAACGTGGTGGTCATGATCGGAGCATCCAGCAGACGGGCAATTTCACGGATGATACTGTTATCCGGCATACGGATACCTACTTCTTTCCGGTTTCGAAAGATTTTGGGCAACCGGTTAGTTCCGTTCAGGATAAAAGTGAAAGGTCCGGGCAGGTTACGTTTCATCAACTTGAAAATGTTGTTGTCCACTTTGGCATATTCACTGATGCTGCTCAGGTCATAGCAAATAATAGAGAGATTGTTTTTCTTCGGGTCAATCTCTTTGATCCGGCAGATGCGTTCGATGGCACGTTCCTTCAGGCCATGGCAACCGATGGCATACATGGTGTCTGTGGGATAGATAATCAATCCCCCGTCGTTCAGTAGGTCTACAATCCGTTGCAGGTCCTGAGGATTATTATTTTTTTCGTAAAGTTTGAGTATCATAATTGTCTGTTATTTATGCGAATCACTTCTCTCACTCCTGATTCACGTTATTTTATTTTCTTTTTAAGAAAATCGAGTGCCTTTTCTACGGCTTTCTCTTTTACTTTCTCCTTCACGGAATCTTTGTTGGCCGTTGTAGCCGAATCCAGCCCGAGCTTTTTCCCGATTTCGCTGATTGCCTTGTCTGTCACTGCTTCTACTGCCTGATTGGTCATGCTTTTCGTATCCAGTGATACTTTGGGTGAGGAGAAAGTACCTCCTATTTTCAGGTCGAGGGTAGTCAGTTTGGCGATATCACCTGCCGATGCCGGTAATTTGATCTTTCCCGAATAGTCGATGGTTTGGTCGAGTCCTGTGCTTCCGGAAAGATTCATGACATAGTCACCCAGTTTGATATCGAACGGCTTGGTAGATACTCTTCCGTCTTTGATGGTGAAATCCAGTGCCATATCTTTCACCTTCATCTCTTTGAGTTCAGGCTTCTTTACGGCTTCGGCTATCTGGTCGATTACTTTTACGCCGCTGAGGCTAAGATCTTGGGTCGAAAGGCTTCCGTTTCCTTGCATCGTATCCATGACAGGGCTCATCTGGTTGTCGAGTAAAGTCCGGATATGCATATTACCCGAAAAGTTGCCTTTCAGGTTTTCAAAGATAGGAGCCATTTGCTGCACCATATCCAGTTCTTTGTAAGCCTGTGCAAAACCGATATTTTCCATACGGAATCCTGCGTTCATTTCCGGCTTCTTCGGATCGGCGGTCGAATAGTATCCGTTCATAACGACACTTCCTCCCATGGTGTTCATTGACAGATTTGTCATATCGACTTTTCCGTCTTTCACAATAAGTTTGCCATTCATATTTGTAAAAGTCATCTTGTCAAATAACACTTCTTTCAGGCCGGCATCCATCTGGAAGTCGATATTCTGCGGAACTTCGATCATACTGGCGGTTTCTTCGGTCGAAGATGCTTGTGATGTTTGGGCGGTACTGTCAGTTGTGGCCGTCATAAAATCGTTTAGATTCAGATGGTTTGACCGGACATTCAGGGTACCTTTCAGTGTGCTCCCTTTAAGAGCATAGCCCATATAGTTCTCGAACCGGCAGTCGGCAGTAAGATCATTCTTTCCGATGGCTACTGTCGTTTCACTGAGTTGCAGATATTTCGGAGTGAATGTGAACAGGGATTTTTTTATTTCTATATCCGGCATCTCTTTCATTTTCAAGTTCATATCACTGAGGGCAATGGTTCCCGAAGCGGAGAAACGATCGTATTGTTCCTTTTCGATGTATGACAGGTGTCCGGCCATTGTCATATCCGCACGAACAGTACCATTCAGCTCCATATCATCCAGCGGATAGACTTGCTTGATCATGCCCAGATTAAGTACCCCTTTGGCTTCGGCTGTAAAGTCCGGGTCGCTGACAGGTGTCTTTATGTCGGCTGTCAGACTAAACGGATTTTCCGCCAGTCGGAAACTGAAAGGATGTATGCTTATCTCGGTCAGGTCAATGTTACCTCCCGGATTCCGAACTTGTGCGTCGATGTTAATCTGATCGACTCCCGCTGGCAGGGATGGATATCGGAACATGGCGTTTTTTACAGCCAGTCGGACATCGAACTGTGGAACCGTGTCACCTTGCAGTATTCCTTTCGCTGTAGCTTCAAGAGTTGCTGTACCATCTGTTTTCAGATTCTTGAACTCTTTGGAATAAATGGCTGGTATCAGTGACAAGATTTCTTTGAATCCTATTTCGCTGGTGTTGAGTTTCAAATCCATGTCGATAGCAGGGTCTTTCAACTCTATCCATCCGTCAATGCCGGCTTTAATGGCGTTCAGACGGAATTCGTTCTTTTTCAGTGTAAATTTGTTGTGTGCCAGATCGGCATCTACATCCATCTTGGCGTAGACGTTAGCTTGTGAGAGGAAAGGGATACCGTTCATTTTATAAGTCAGGGCTTCAGTTTCGGCTTCCAGGCTGAGTAAAGTCTGGTCGCTACCCAGATCACCCGAACAAAGCGCATTGAAATTGTGTATGTCGGCGTACATCGCGGACTGCCGGTCGTCATATACCACATTCATGTTTTTGATGACAAAACGCTGGAGTTTAATTCGGAAAGTAGAAGATTCACCACTTTCTTGGGTTTCGCCGGCAGTGGATGAATCGGGTTTCATGATATCCCAGTTAGTTTTTCCGTCAGGAAGTACGATGGCGTGTAACCGGGTGTTTTCAACAGATACTTTGGATACATCGTATCCGTCATCTCCAAAAAGCGAAAACAGGTTAATAGCCGCTGTTACCTCACCGGCCTTCACCAATGTGTCGTTTTCAAATTCTCCGGTTCCCTTCAGCCAAAAATCATTCAGGGTGACGGAAGCTTTGGGAAAATTGCGGAATAAGCTGATATCAAGGCTACTAAAATCAAAATGACCGTTAAGCATTTTGTTGCCTTCCGATTTTACGATACCTTCAATCTTGCCACGGAAGGCAAAGGGAAGGAGAAACATCAGTATCAGAATGACGCCGATGACGATTGCTGTAATTTTGAATCCTTTCTTCATAATTGCACTGGTTGTTAGGTTTATAGTGATAACAAAGTTAGTAATAAAAGACTAGAAGTCCAAGGTTATCGGGGATTATGTTTTACTGTATAGTCCTCTTTTAATAGGGCGAATCCATCTCATCACAAATTATGCAGATTAACACAGATACTTTATATATTGACAATGAAATAAATTATTAATCTGTGAAGATCTGTGTAATCCTGTGGTGAAATAGATTACAGAAATAAACTTACCTTATTTCTTCTTTTTTCGTAGTTCCTCTGCTATACGCCATTGGATGGCTGCTTCTGTCTCTTTACCGACTTTTAATAATGCATCTCCGAAAAGTTCGTGTGCTCCGGGATGTTCAGGTTTCAGGCTAGTTGCTTTGTCGAGGTCTGATAAAGCCCCTTCTATGTTTTCTGTCTGCAGGCGAAGTTTGCCTCGGTTATAGAGTGCTTTGAACTCTGAAGGACGCAGGCTGACTGCCCGGTTCAGGCAATTCTCGGCATCGAAGAACTCTTTTTCGTTGAACAGCGTGATTCCTTTTCGTATCCAGGCGTCGATGTATTCGGGATAGAGCTCAATCGCTTTGTCATAATTGGCAAGGGCGGCCCGAACGTCATGCGCCTGAGTGATACATTCGTTTCCCATTAGCAAATACTCTCGGGCATACTTTTGCAGGCTTTTTTTCTGTGCCTCCATTTGTGCTTGTAGTTTCCTTTTTTGTTCCCGCAATAGGTTGACGACTCCCAATTTCCTGCGAATTAATCTTCGGGCGGCAGGCTTTTCTATATCATAACGGGAATGAATGGCCAGGAAAAACTGCTCGAGGCATGTCTCGAAATCTCCTTTGTCGAAAGCACGGGCAGCTGCGGCATACTGCACATCGGCCTGTGCTTGTTTTAATGCTTTGTCGATGGCTTGCCGGTTGTTGAATCTTCCGGAAAAACTGACAATCTCGGGACGGACAAAAATATCCGCGCGGCTGATAGGCTTTTTCAGTTGAATTCCTTCAAGCGATGTGCAACGGCTGAGAGCTACATAAGCTTGTCCGCCGGCAAACACTCCTCCGGTAAAGTCTATGACTACACGGCTAAAGGTCAAACCCTGGCTTTTGTGCACGGTGATGGCCCATGCCAGGCGGATGGGATATTGTGTGAAAGTACCCAGTTCTTCTTCCTCAATCTCCTTTTTCTCTTCGTTGTACTTGTAACGGATGTTGCGCCATGATTCCCGGTGGACATCACACTCTTTGCCATCATCGGTGATGACGTAGATGATACCGTCGTTGTCGATGCCGCTCACTACACCGATGGTACCGTTTACCCAACGGCGTTCAAAGTCATTTTTGATAAAGATGATTTGTGCTCCCGGTTTCAGGGTCAGTTCTTTTGAGGTGGGCAAGCTACTTTCGGGAAAGTCGCCGTTGATTTCGCCCTCAAACACTACAGGATCGCCGGGGAGTTCGGTAAGTTTCCGTTCATTGATGGTTTCTACCGTATCGCGGCGCGTAGCCAGAGTGATGTATAAATCTTCTTCCGAAGCATCAATTTGAGCGCCATAGCGGGTGTTGAGCAGCTGAAGGTCGGCTGCCCCTGCTGCTCCGCTCCGGATGTGGTCGAGTACACTGACAAAGACTGCATCTGACTGACGATATACTTTCTGTAACTCGATAGATACCAATTCGATCTCGTTGAAGACCCGTGCCGAGAAAAAATAAGGAGTGGGATAGAAGCGGTTGATAATTTCCCGTTCATCCCCTTTGATTACCGGTTCAAGTTGGAATACATCGCCTACCAGTAAAACTTGTTTTCCTCCGAAGGGGTCGCGCAGATTACGACTGTATACACGCAAAATGCGGTCTACGGCATCAATCATATCGGCGCGTACCATTGATATTTCGTCGATAATGACCAGTTCTACTTGTTCCAGCAATTTACGGTGTGGCTTGGTGTATTTAAAGAATTCATGGATGCGTCCCCGTTGCAAACTCAGATTCGGATCATCAGGAAGTAACGGATGAAAAGGAAGTTTGAAGAAGCTGTGCAGAGTGCTGCCACCGGCATTAATGGCAGCGATTCCGGTGGGTGCCAGCACGATGTGTTTCTTCTTGGTATTCTTACAGATGTATTTCAGGAAAGTAGATTTACCCGTTCCCGCTTTCCCCGTGAGGAAAACTGATTGACGAGTATACTGAATCAGATTCAGTGCATCCTGAAACTCCTTATTACCGGTGTCTATTGTAAATTCCACGTCAGATGATCCCGAAATGTTTTAATGCTTTTTGTATTCCGTCTTCGTCTACAGAAGTGGTTATATAGTCGGCGGTTTCTTTGACATCGTCATTCGCATTGCCCATGGCTACTCCGATGGCTGCATGGCGCAACATACTGATATCGTTGCCTCCATCACCAAATGCCATTGTTTCTTCCTGTCCGATACCGAAATGACGAATGATTTCATCTATTCCTTTTTGTTTGCGGATACCTTTAGCTACGATATCTGTAAATGCAGGAAACCAGCGTCCGGATTCGCAGTTCGGGAGTAAAGGCAATACCGTTTTCTCCTCTTCGGTAGTGATGAATGGAGTCATCTGAAAGATTTCGGGCTGCGTAGCCTCGGCTGTAGTTTGGATGGGCAGGATATCTACATGCAGGAAATCATGAAAGATTTCGTTAACCAGCTTGTTGGTATTGCAAACAGCTACGGTATGTTCGGCTACAAAGATACAGGGAAAGTTTCTTTCGTCCGAAAGTGCAGCCAGTGCCTTAACATCTTGTACCGGGATGGAATGTTTGTAAATCACCTCATCTCCAACGAAACAATACCCTCCGTTCATGGTGATGTAGCCGTCTATCAGTTCCCGTTCCTGAAGGGCGGTGAGGTTGTTGATAATCGCTTTCGGGCGTCCGGTAGCGATGAATATCTTGATACCTTTAGCTTTTGCTTCGGCTATGGCTGCGAGGGTAGACGAAGGAATTTCGTGAGTGTTGAAACTAACCAACGTCCCGTCTATATCGAAAAACAGGGCTTTTATCATACGTCTTTTCTTTAATGGAGCACAAATGTACTGAAAAAGCCTGATATAGAGTAACTGAATACCACAATGATGGTAAATTTTAACTGCTGTCTGCTAAAATAGCTCATTTGGTTTCATTATGAAACAGATGAATTGTACATTTGCAGGCTGAACCTAAAAATAGAACCCTATATGAAATATAATTTTGATGAAGTGATAGAGCGCCGGGGAACAGACTCGGTGAAGTATGACGCAGTATCGGAACGTTGGGGACGGAGCGACCTGCTTCCGATGTGGGTGGCCGATATGGATTTCCGTACTCCTCCTTTTGTGATAGAGGCTATCCGTCGGAGATTGGATCATGAAGTATTGGGGTATACTTTCGCTTGCGAAGCTTGGTATACATCCATTATCAATTGGCAGAAAGAACGTCACGGGTGGAATGTTACCCGGGAGATGCTGACGTTTACGCCGGGTATTGTGCGTGGATTGGCTTTTGCCCTGCAATGTTTTACGGCTCCGGGGGACAAAGTGATGGTGATGCCTCCTGTTTATCATCCTTTCTTTCTGGTGACAGAACACAACCACAGGGAGGTAGTCTACAGTCCGTTATTGCTGAAAGACGGGCAATATCAGATTGATTTTGAACGCTTCCGTGCTGATGTAAAGGGCTGTAAAATGTTGATTTTGAGTAATCCTCATAATCCGGGAGGGCGTGTCTGGACTCGGGAGGAGTTGGCCGAGATAGCAGAGATTTGTTTTGATAATCAAGTATTGGTCATCTCGGATGAAATTCATGCCGATCTGACATTGCCGGGATACACGCATCCTACGTTTGCATTGGTATCGGAAAAGGCTCGACGGAATTCACTTGTGTTTATGTCTCCCAGTAAAGCTTTCAACATGCCGGGACTTGCCAGTTCGTACTGCATTATAGAAGATGAGGCCATTCGTCATCGTTTTCAGACTTATATGGAAGCCAGTGAATTTAGTGAAGGCCATTTATTTGCATATCTTGGAGTAGCTGCCGCGTATAGCAACGGAACGGAGTGGCTGGATCAGGCATTGGAATATATTCAGGAGAATATTGATTTTACAGATGAATATTTAAAAACACATATTCCCGCAATCCGGATGATTCGTCCTCAAGCTTCTTATCTGATTTTTCTGGACTGTCGCGGTATGGGTGTTTCGCAGAAAGAATTAGTTGACTTTTTTGTTGACGGTGCACATCTGGCATTAAACGATGGCGCTATGTTCGGTAAGGAAGGCGAGGGATTTATGCGGCTTAATGTGGCTTGTCCGCGGAGTGTGTTAAGACAGGCACTGGATCAGATAAAGGAGGCATACGAGTTGAAGCATGACACAATAGCATAATTTGTGGAATTTATATAAAAAGACTTTCAGGATGAAAAAAAATAGTTTTGAGACACAAATATTGCATACTCCTTTTGAAAAAGAGGATGCATATCATTCTCTTTCAATGCCGGTGTACCACACTGCTGCCTACGAATTTGAGACTGCAGAAGAGATGGAAGCTGCTTTCTGTGGGCAGAAAGCCGGGTATGCTTATTCACGCATAACAAATCCTACGGTACAGTACTTTGAGCAGCGTGTGCAAAGAGTGACCGGAGCGCTGAGTGTGACAGCTTTGAACTCCGGGATGGCTGCGATAAGCAATGCTTTGATCACACTGGCAAGCGCGGGAGCTAATGTGGTGACTTCGACACATTTATTTGGCAATACCTATTCATTCCTGAAAAGTACATTGGAAGCTTTTGGGGTAGAAGTACGCTTCTGTGACCTGACATGTCCCGAAGAAGTGAAGCAACAGATTGATGGAGATACTTGTGCGCTTTTTTTGGAAGTTATTACCAATCCGCAGTTGGAAGTGGCCGATCTGAAGGCTCTTGCCGACATAGCACATAAGGCCGGAGTACCGTTGCTGGCAGATACGACAGCGATTCCTTTCCATGTATTCCATGCGACTGACTTCGGAGTTGATATCGAGATTGTATCCAGTACGAAATATATTTCGGGAGGAGCTACCTGTATAGGAGGACTGATTATAGATTACGGCACTTTTGACTGGGAGCATTCCGCTAAGTTGGCTGCTCTGAGTGCAGATACCGGGAAGGAGGCTTTTACTGTCAAACTCAGAAAAGAGGTTCACCGTAATCTTGGAGCATATATGACCCCGCAGGTGGCTTATATGCAGACACTCGGACTTGAAACGATGGAAGTACGGTTTGCTCGTCAGGCAGAAACCTGCCTGAAACTGGCACAATGTTTGCAAGAACTGCCTGAGATTGAGTCGGTGAACTATACCGGATTGGAATCTAATCCGTTTTATGAATTGAGTACCCGCCAGTTTGGTTCTCTTCCGGGAGCGATGTTGACGTTTGATCTTCCGTCGCGTGAGATATGTTTTCGTTTCATAAATCGGTTGAGAATCATACGTAGGGCAACGAACTTATTTGATAATAAAACGTTAGCTATCCATCCGGCAAGTACAATCTACGGTTCGTTTACCGAGGATCAGCGTCGAGGTATGGATGTCAGCCAGAAAACCATTCGCCTTTCGGTGGGGCTGGAGCGGGCTGATGACTTGTTGGACGATATCATACAGGCCCTGAAAAGCTAAATTTATCATTTACAAACTTTATACAATGCTGCCAAAGAAAAAAAACCTGGAAGAAGAGAGAGCGAAACATACGGTTGATAGTCTTTATAAGGACTATGTTGACGACTTGTTTTCGTATGCTTTGGGATTCGGGTTTGACAAACAGACAGCGATGGATGCCATTCATGATGTGTTTTGCAGGGTATGTATCCGCGAAAGAGAAGTGCAGGAGATACAGAATCCTAAATTTTACTTGTTGCGTGCCCTGCGAAACCAGTTGATTGACACCTATAAACTCAAACGAAACTACTCGGAGGTTCTTACCGGTGAGATTACCGATGAACTTCCATATAAAATCAAAATTACCGTAGAGGATGAAATAATCGCAGCGGAAGAGCAGGCGGAAGTATCACAGAAAGTTGACGAGATTCTGAGTATACTTACCGAACGCCAGCGCGAGATTATTTATTTACGTTATATGCAGGAATGTTCTTATGAGGAAATTGCAGAGATTATGCAAATCAGTGTTCCTGCCTGTCGTAAATTGCTCTATCGGACCTTACTTAAACTGAAGCACAATAACACATTAGTGCTCTTCTATCTCTTACTTTCTATTAATGTTGGTTAAATAAGGCACCATTTTAAATTTTATTCGGGAAAAGTGGGCATGAAACCTGCGCCCGTTCGTGTTCTATGCAGACAATAGTGTTATTAAACTCTTAAAGCACCTGTTCTGAATGGAAAAAACGAAGCGGGATAGCAGACATATTGATCCTTTGAAAGACGAAGAAAAGTTCTTCCAGTGGTTAAAATTCAAGAGCGTTCGGATGAATCAAGAACACCTCTCGAAAGATGACTATGAACGCCTGCGTCAGCGAATCCATGTTTCGCTGCGTATGTTACGTCGGAAAAGAACGGTCAGGAGGGTAGCTTATTATGGTGTATCCGTATGCGTCATTATTGCATTAGGAATTGTTGCTTATCTGAATCATTATGAGAGAGTGGAACCTGTGCCGTCTGTTGTCGAAAAAAAAGCGGAGATTGTCTGGCAACCTTTGAAGTCGGAAGATATTCGTCTGGTTAGCGGTGATAGCATAACTTCGTTCCGGCAAAACGTGCAATTGCTCTTGAGCAAGGATGGATCAGCTATGGTATATCATCCTAATAGCGGGCAGAAGCGAATCAGAATGGAACAGGACGAGGTTAATGAACTGGTGGTTCCTTATGGTAAACGATCGAAGGTTAAACTGGAAGATGGAACGGAAATCTGGCTGAATTCCGGTTCGGTACTTAAGTTTCCTACTCATTTCTCGGGAGAGAAACGGGAAGTAAGCTTGAAGGGTGAAATGTATGCCGAAGTTACGGCAGACAGTAAAAAACCGTTTATCGTGCATACGGCCCATTTTGATATACAGGTATATGGAACGCGTTTCAATATATCGGCTTATGAAGATGAACCGACTCCTTCGTGTGTACTTGTAGATGGAATAGTCGGATTCCGTCCGGAATCCGGTTCTGAAATACGCATGAAGACAAACGAAAAAGTGCTTTATGATGGCAAGCGATTTGAAAAAAGAAAAGTGAGTGCGTCCAGATATACTTGTTGGAAAGAAGGCTATCTGGAATTGGATGATGCCAATATCATGGATGTACTGAACCGGATAGGGAGATATTATAATCTATCGTTTAGCTTCGGCGATAAGAAGCGGCTGACCGGTAGGAAGTGTTCAGGAAAAATTTATTTATCCGATAATATAGATAATGTATTGACAACTATATCATTGCTGTATTCTACTGATTACAGGAAAGAAGAACGGACTATTTTTATATCTGAGAACCCATAAAATGGTAGAGCCTATGGAATGACACTGAACACTATGACATACGCACACACAACCCCCACGAAAAGGATAGAGTGATATCCTTCCTCTAACTTACACACACGACTACGTATCAGAGCCGGGAAGCATGATTATGCCCTCCGGGAAGGGATGCAATGGCCTGAAACTAAGTATTATAACAACTGGAACAAAGCATGAAAAGAGAACGTATAGTAAGAACTGAAAACATTGATAGACAGAGAATAAAATATAGAGTATTGTTTGGTTTTATTTTCATTATGTGCTGTAACGGGGCAGCTTTATCGTCGGAGGACGGCAAGATGCCGGACTGGAAATTTTCTTTTAGTCTGAAACGTATACCGATGATCCGGATTTTTGATGAAATCGAGCAAAAAAGTGATTTTGTCTTTGCATGGTCCTGTGATATCGACAACGAGATTCATGAGGAAATCAGTATTTGTGTTACGGAAGAACCCATTCAAAAGGTAATGGAAAAGGTTTTGAAAGGATCGGGACTTGTTTATCAGAGACTCGACAGGCAAATTGTTGTTTATCGTTTGCTGGGACACAATGCCTGTAGAGTAGATTCTGTGAGAGTGATGACTAATATGGAACGGAATGACCGATAGACTACCGGAAATTTATCGTTTCTCGTTCCATTCTGTCAGGAGTGATAAATCGGGTATGCGGATTTCTTTCCGGTGAAGTTCCAACAAATTTAATTCTTGCAGTCCGTTGAGAGCTTTTGATACATTCAGGCGGGTGTCGTCCAACATGCGGGCCAAATCATCCATTTTTACCTTGAACAGCTTCTCACCTGTCATTCTCTCAATGTGTCCTAAAATGAAACGGATTATTTTGTCTTCAATGTCTTTGGGAGCTTTATCCCATAAGCGTGTATAGAGATTTTGCGCACGATTGCTGACGATGTTCATATAGTTAAGACGAAAAATATCATATTTGAACAACTCGCCCATGACAAACGATTTACTGATACTTACCATTTGCGCTTCTTCATTGTGCGGAATATAGGAAGATATATACCGGGTATTCATTCCAAACATGGAGTAAGGTTCTAATACGGCAGGAGCTTCGAAATATTCAATAACAGTCAGCGTGTCGTCTTCCGATACGGTGACGGAAGAGAGCCTGCCTTTTAGCAAGAAAAGTAACTGATCACAGACCTCACCACTTTTTATCAATGGTTCTCCGGGTTTGTGACGAGTGAAGTGAAGTTTTACTTTTTCTAATATATTAGTGAAATCCTCATGACAAAGTCCCTGAAAAAGGGGGAGTTGCAACAAGGTGTCGAACATGGTTTCCATATATCGTAATCTTCTAATTTGAAAGCAAATGTAACGATTATAGGGGTTGGCTGAAACCATCCTCCCTATCTTTTTGTTTTTTTTATTATTTCTTAAAGATGGTAGTGATTACATAAAACAATCTCTTGCGGAATGCATAAAAATGAAGTATATTTGCACAAAAAAGGAGGAAGTCATGTTTGCAAACTTTAATTTTCAACAGATGGTCAGTGCGTTTATCGTACTTTTTGCTGTGATTGATATCATTGGTTCTATTCCTATTATCATCAATCTGAAAGAGAAAGGGAAGGACGTAAATGCTACGAAAGCAACCGTTATTTCGTTTGCACTGATGATTGGCTTTTTCTATGCGGGTGACTTTATGTTGAAACTGTTTCATGTAGATATTGAATCTTTTGCTGTTGCAGGCGCATTTGTCATTTTCCTGATGTCACTGGAAATGATCTTAGATGTGGAAATTTTTAAGAATCAGGGGCCGATAAAAGAGGCAACGCTGGTGCCTTTAGTATTCCCGTTGTTGGCCGGTGCCGGTGCATTTACTACACTACTTTCATTACGGGCCGAGTATGCCAGTATCAATATTGTAATTGCTTTGATCCTGAATATGCTATGGGTTTATTTTGTCGTTAGTATGACAGGGCGTGTGGAGCGTTTTCTGGGGAAAGGTGGCATCTATATTATCCGTAAGTTTTTCGGTATCATTTTGTTGGCTATTTCTGTCAGGCTGTTTACTGCAAATATTACATTATTGATTGCCGCATTGCAGAAGTAACCGGCCATTTGTTACATTGTGATAATGTAAGATGAGTCTATTCTGCATCGATTTCGTGTTCTTCTTCTTTATCCATTTCGATATTATCTGTTTCATCTGTTGCTGAGACGGATTCCTCTTCTTGCTCATTTGCGAAAGGGTCCGGCTTTTGCGGGCCGTAACCCATAAAAGAAAAAGCACAGATGGTACCTATGATAGCTCCGCTTAAATGCCCTTCCCACGAAATGCCGGATGGTGTAAAATAGGGGAGCATATTCCATATAAGACCTCCATAGAGAAAGGTAACTAATAGAGATATGGCAATCAAGGGGATATATTTTCGTAACAGTCCGCTGAAGAAAAGAAAGAAAGCCAGTCCATAGATAATACCGCTGGCACCGATATGCCAGGCAGGCTTGCCGATAAGGAATGTAATGGCTCCACATCCTATCCAGATTATAAGAAAAATAGAGGGAGCTATGCTTCTGTAAAAGTAAAAAAGACACCATGAAAGGAAGAATAGTGGTAAAGTGTTGGTCAATAAATGTTTGAAGCTGCTATGTATAAGAGGATGAGTGAAAATACCAAACATACCTTTTTTTGACAAAGGGTATACTCCTAAACTGATAAAGTCCCACTCCATACCTATCTCTAAAACCTTTATCATGTAGAGGATAAAAATTAGAAACAGCGGAAGTACCATTGTCAGCAGGATTTGTCGAATTTCTGGCCTCATATTAGCATATTTCTTTAAATTTTATACAATGCTACGAATATTTGCCCTGAAAATAAAAAATAAAGTCCCTTTTTATTTTGTTATTTACCTTTAATTCGTATTTTTGGGCATCATACTTATATTATATACTATGATAACCGAAATAATTAACCTTTAAATAATGCACAACTATGAGTTATTTACATTTTGACAAGACCCTGATGATAAATCTTGAGGAATCTTTACCAAGGGAGATTCTCCGGACGAACAAATCAGGAGCTTATCATTGTACAACGATTGTAGATTGTAACACACGCAAATATCATGGATTGCTGGTGATTCCCGTACCCAATCTGGACGATGAAAATCATGTGCTGCTATCTTCTTTGGATGAAACGGTAATTCAACACGGTGCTGAGTTTAACCTGGGATTGCATAAATATCAAGGAAATCACTTTAGCCCCAATGGACATAAGTATATCCGTGAGTTTGACTGTGAACATATTCCGGCAACAACTTACCGTGTGGGAGGAGTCATACTTCGCAAAGAGAAAATCTTTGTACATCATGAGAACCGGATTCTGATCCGTTATACCTTGGTCGATGCACACTCAGCTACCACTCTTCGTTTTCGTCCGTTCCTTGCTTTCCGTAGTGTACGCGAATATACCCACGAGAATTCGCAGGCGAGTCGTGACTACCAGTTAGTAGAAAACGGCATTAAGACTTGCATGTATCCGGGCTATCCGGAATTGTTCATGCAGTTGAATAAGAAAAACGAATTCCATTATGAACCGAATTGGTATAGAGGAATTGAATATCCGAAAGAACAGGAGAGAGGATATGATTTCAATGAAGACCTTTATGTTCCCGGATATTTTGAAGTCGATATAAAGAAAGGAGAAAGTATAATTTTCTCTGCCGGTATTTCTGAAATTTCTCCCCGCAGATTGAAACAAACTTTTGAGGCGGAAGTTGCCGACCGTACGCCACGTGATAGTTTCTATCATTGTTTAAAGAATTCCGCCCATCAATTCCATAACAAGCAGGAAGAGGACCATTATATTTTGGCCGGATATCCCTGGTTTAAATGTCGTGCCCGGGATATGTTTGTATCGCTGCCCGGATTGACGCTTGCTGTAGATGAGATAGGTGAATTTGAAGACGTGATGGAAACTGCCCGCAAAGCGATCAATAACTACATTAAAGGTGAACCGATAGGCTGTAAAATCTACGAGATGGATGATCCTGACGTATTATTATGGGCCGTATGGGCTCTGCAACAATATGCAAAGGAAACAAGTCGTGAACAATGTCGTGCCAAATATGGTTCTTTGTTAGAAGAAATCATCGATTTTATTCGTCAGCGCAAACATGATAATCTGTTCTTGCACGAAAACGGGTTGTTGTATGCCAATGGTGCAGATAGGGCGATCACATGGATGAATTCCACGGTTAACGGACGTCCGGTTATTCCGCGTACAGGTTATATCGTAGAGATAAATGCTTTGTGGTACAATGCCTTGCGTTTTATTGCCGACTTAGTTCGTGAAGGCGGTAATGGATTGCTGGCAGATTCACTGGATGCACAGGCTGAGGTAACCGGAAAGTCTTTTGTGGAAGTCTTTCGTAATGAATATGGTTATCTGTTGGATTATGTAGACGGAAATATGATGGATTGGAGCGTACGCCCCAACATGATATTTACGGTTGCCTTCGATTATTCTCCTCTTGACCGGGTGCAAAAGAAACAAGTACTCGATATTGTGACGAAGGAATTACTTACTCCGAAGGGACTCCGAACATTGAGTCCGAAGAGCGGCGGATATAATCCGAATTATGTAGGTCCTCAAATCCAGAGAGACTATGCTTATCATCAGGGTACGGCTTGGCCATGGCTGATGGGATTCTACATGGAGGCGTATCTGCGAATCTATAAGATGAGTGGAATTTCGTTTGTAGAGCGTCAGTTGATTGGACTTGAAGACGAGATGACCAGCCACTGTGTTGGTTCGTTGCCGGAATTGTTCGACGGAAATCCACCTTTTAAAGGGCGTGGAGCAGTATCGTTTGCAATGAATGTGGCGGAGATTTTACGTATCTTGAAGCTGTTGTCTAAATATAATTTATAGGAGGAGGGACGAAGATGAAAGTTTTAATGTTTGGATGGGAGTTCCCCCCGCATATCTTAGGAGGTTTAGGAACTGCCAGCTATGGTTTGACAAAAGGTATGTCTCAACAAGAGGATATGGAGATTACATTTTGTATTCCCAAGCCTTGGGGTGACGAAGACCAGAGTTTTCTGAGAATAATCGGTATGAACAGTACACCGATTGTGTGGAGGGATGTAGATTGGGAATATGTCAAAGGGCGTGTAGGCTCTTACATGGATCCTCAATTATATTTTGACTTGCGCGATCATATTTATGCTGATTTCAATTATCTGAATGCAAATGATCTGGGATGCATTGAATTTTCAGGGCGTTATCCGGATAACTTACATGAGGAAATCAATAACTACTCAATTGTTGCAGGAGTTATAGCACGGCAACAGGAGTTTGAAATTATACACTCACATGACTGGTTGACTTATCCGGCCGGTATTCATGCAAAACAGGTATCGGGCAAACCATTGGTGATTCACGTACATGCTACTGACTTTGACCGTAGTCGTGGTAATGTGAACCCCACAGTTTATGCCATTGAGAAAAATGGTATGGATCATGCCGATCATATTATGTGTGTGAGTGAATTAACTCGTCAAACAGTAATCCATAAATATTTCCAGGATCCGAAGAAAGTATCAACTGTGCACAATGCAGTTTCTCCTCTTTCGCAAGAGATACAGGATATTGTACCTAATAAGAACCCGAAAGAAAAGGTAGTTACCTTCTTGGGACGTATTACAATGCAAAAAGGTCCTGAGTATTTTGTAGAGGCAGCTGCGATGGTATTGCAGCGTACGCGGAATGTACGTTTTGTGATGGCCGGTAGTGGTGATATGATGGATCAGATGATCCGTCTGGCAGCTGAAAGAGGCATTGCCGATCGTTTCCATTTTCCGGGATTCATGAAAGGGAAACAAGTATATGAAGTCTTGAAGGCCAGTGATGTATACATTATGCCTTCGGTATCCGAACCTTTTGGTATTTCTCCGTTGGAGGCTATGCAGTGTAGCGTACCAAGCATTATTTCCAAACAATCCGGTTGTGCCGAGATCTTGGAAAAATGTATCAAGACCGATTACTGGGATATCCACGCTATGGCAGATGCTATTTATTCTATCTGTACCTATCCGGCTATGTACGAGTATCTCCGTGATGAAGGTAAGAAAGAGGTGGACGAAATAAAGTGGGAGAACGTAGGCTACAAGGTCCGCGGCATCTACGACGAGGTTATAAAAAATTATGGAAAACAATAAAACAATATAGATATGAGAACAATCTGTCTTTATTTTGAGATACATCAAATTATTCATCTGAAACGTTACCGCTTCTTCGACATTGGTGCCGACCATTATTACTATGATGATTATGCCAATGAGACAGGTATTAATGAGGTTGCCGAACGTTCTTATATTCCGGCTCTCAATACATTGATTGAAATGGTGAAGAATTCCGGAGGAGCATTTAAAGTAGCCCTTTCTATTTCGGGAGTAGCATTGGAACAGCTCGAAATTCATGCACCTGCCGTAATTGACCTGTTACATATATTAAACGATACGGGTTGCTGTGAATTCCTGGCAGAGCCATACTCTCATGGCTTATCATCATTGGCCAATGAAGACTGTTTCCGTGAAGAGGTAATGCGTCAGAGCGAAAAGATGAAACAGATGTTTGGTAAAGCTCCGAAAGTGTTCCGTAACTCCAGTTTGATTTATTCGGATGAAATAGGTGCTACGGTGGCTAGCATGGGTTTCAAGGGCATGCTGACCGAAGGTGCTAAACACGTTTTGGGTTGGAAGAGTCCGCATTACGTGTATCATTGCAATCAGGCTCCCAGTCTGAAATTGTTATTAAGAGACTTCAAGTTATCGGATGATATCAGTTTGCGTTTCTCTAACTCTGATTGGAGTGAGTATCCTTTATTTGCCGATAAGTTTATCGGTTGGATTGATGCTTTACCACAAGAAGAACAAGTGATCAATATCTTTATGGAACTGAAAGCATTGGGTATGGCGCAGCCATTATCGTCCAATATTTTGGAGTTCCTGAAAGCACTTCCTTATTGTGCAAAAGAAAAGGGCATTACTTTCTCTACCCCATCGGAGATTATTTCGAAATTGAAATCTGTTTCCCAATTGGATGTACCATATCCAATGTCGTGGGTAGACGAAGAAAGAGATACGAGCAGCTGGCTGGGTAATGTTTTGCAGCGTGAAGCTTTCAGCAAATTATACAGTGTGGCTGAACGTGTACACCTTTGCGATGATCGTCGTATCAAGCAGGATTGGGATTATCTGCAAGCCAGCAATAACTTCCGTTTTATGACGACCAAGAATACCGGTGTGTGGCTGAATCGTGGTATTTATGATTCTCCTTATGATGCCTTTACTAACTATATGAATATCTTGGGGGATTTCATTAAACGTGTAAATTCTCTCTATCCTGAGGATATCGATAATGAAGAGTTGAATTCATTGTTGACAACTATCAAGAACCAGGGAGAAGAGATCGCCGAATTACATAAGGAGGTTGATAAGTTGCAGGCAAAAGCGGAAAAGGCTGCAAAAACAGTAAAGGCCGAACCCAAAGCTGCACCTAAAAAGGCCGCTGCGAAGAAACCTGCTGCAAAGAAAGCAACGGCAAAAAAAGAAGATTAATATGATTCAAGAACATGCTTTAGCGTAAACTAAAGCGGTGGAAAGGGGCTGTCCAAAAAAGTTGGATAGCCCCTTACTGTTATTTACAGTTTAAAAGTAAAAGGCATAAAATGACCCTTATCTCTTGATAAGAAGGGTAATAGTCCAAATTTTTTAAATGATATTTCTTTGTAGATTTACAAGCAGTGAGTTGAAAAGGTAAGGAGCAGACTTTGGAGACAACCTCTTTCTATTTTATGGAGAAAGAGGCGTCTCTGCTTTAGTTTGCCACATCTTGTTATTTTTTACATAAAACATAAGGAGAATGAGACCATAAAAATTAAGGCGATGTAAATAAAGAATCATTTACATCGCCTTAATTGTATTATATACTGAGAATATTTTGTTACTGCTTACCGTTGAAGTTGGTATAAGTTACTTCTAACTTCAGTTTCGTACCGTCCGGACCACCTTCCAGTTTTACGTATCCCGGTTGTAGATCGTGCTGGATGCTGATCATATTCTTATTGGAAGAGCTATCATACTGTACCAGTACCGGGATAAGTACCACTTTATTCCAATCCGGATTTGCTGCTTCCCAAGCTGCTTCGTTCCAACTGTCTCCTGCTTTTTTCTTGGCTTCCTGCTTTTCGTTGACACATGCATTAATCAAGCGAGTCAAGTTGGTAAACACATACTGATTGGTTGTAGGTTTATTGGAAATAGTAGCATTGTGCACGGCCAGATAAGAAGTGATGTTATCTGTAAGTTTGTTCTCTTCGAAGAAACTTTGCCGTTCTTTCTCACGTAAAAGTAACACATATGTAGGTGCTTTCATACTAAATTTCCCATTGTCCGGTTGGTTGTAGCTATTGAAAGTCAGTTTCACTGCATTAATGGTGTCATGGCTTAATTCTTCATAAATCTTATTGATCGGCAATGTAGCTTGTGTGAAGATACCGGCCGGAGACTTCAAATAAGTACAGTCTGTCTTTTTAGCGATTTCGTTTAGCTTTTCAGAATTAACAAACTTATTGGCTTGAATTACTTCCTTGGTTGTAGCGAAAGTACGGGTTGTATAGTATAAAGAGTCAGCACCATTTTTTTTCTTCAGATTATTTCCCAAGCTGTCTTTTTCGTGGCATCGGATTACAACATTCAGGTTGATCTGGTCAACATAAAGAATCGTTCCGTTACCATAGTCATTCTTGGCATAAATACCTTTGAATACGTTATTAATAAATGCTTCCGAAGTTTTAAAATATTCAGGGTGATCTCTGTTCAAACGATAGATACGTTTACCTAGTTTGGTGATCTCTTCAGAAGTTAGACGGACATTAGGATAAAAGTCATCTGAGTTTCTGATGGAATCGCTGAGTGATTGGTCAACAGCTGTGTAGGCTTTTCGTGCGAGTAAGTTGTTGGGATTGTAATACTTCAATGGATCGATGTCTGTATAATAGTTCTGGGTCAAGTTTTCGTCCAGTTCATAAACAGTCATTCGGCATGGATTGATAGAGTCTCCAAAATAACTTTTATAGTATAAGATCAATTCAGCGGTGTGAATAGAGTCTCCTGCCATTACCCCTTTGGGATTAGTTTCCGGATCGTAGACCGAAGGAAAAGAAATTCCATCCGGACTATTCAACTGTGCGAGGAAACTGGCTTCGTATTCTCCGAATTCTTTATCAGTGAATTTTCCCACATAACCTACGCTGGTTTTGGCAAAAACAGGACCTGATAGGTCGGAATTCGTAGTTAACTCGTAAGTCGTATATCTTCCATTGATATTTTGGTCGCTATCCGGGAGCATATCCCATCCGATAGTACCTGTATTATCATCGCATCCGAAGAAAGTCAAGGCAAGCAGTGCTACCCATACATATTTTGCTTTCATGATCGTCGTATCTAGGTTCTTATTTATTTTTGTTCAGCTTCCCACACTTGATCGTAGAAACTGTTGCAAGCATCTGCAAGAGCATCGGGAGCTTGATAGTCAAGAACCAATTTGCCAGATTGACGCGCGTAGTTCATGACATCTTCATTTACATGTTCACTATTCTGTACTATTCCGTCCGAGTAATCGACAGCTAATTTGCAAAGTGTAGCATAATCTACCGGATCTTTCAGGGTAGCTACATCTTTTTTATTAATACCCTTTAGCATCAGTTTGCTTGCAAAGTCATTGTTGAATGTACCTTTGAAATCATCTTCGTATACGGAGAATACTACTTTTGCATCGCGGAACGAAGGTTCGTCTTTATACGCTTTCTTTATATACAAAGGGGCTAATGCCGTCATCCAGCCATGACAGTGAATAACGTCCGGACACCAACGCAATTTCTTTACCGTTTCCAGCACTCCTCTGGCATAGAAGATAGCCCGGCTATCATTATCATCGTATTCAACCCCGTTTTCATCAGCTGTCTGCAGCCGGTTCTGAAAATAATCATCGTTATCGATGAAATAAACCTGCATACGTGCTGACTGGATAGAAGCTACTTTGATAATAAGTGGATGGTCGGTGTCGTCGATGATCAGGTTCATGCCGGAAAGACGTATCACTTCGTGCAATTGATTTCTGCGTTCGTTGATATTCCCCCATTTGGGCATAAATGTTCTGATTTCTCTGCCTTTTTCCTGGATAGCTTGTGGTAGATGTCTGCCTATATTGGCCATCTCGGATTCTGAAACGTAAGGAGTAATCTCTTGTGTAATAAATAAAACCTTGTTAGCCTTTGTCATAATAACAATCGTTCTCGTAAATATTCTGCAAAGATATAAAAAAAAACGGGCATTAAAGCAAGTTCTCTGGCGGTATAATTCCTTATGAATTGTTAAGTGCTTGTTTTTCAGTGATAAACCGTCCTGTTGCTTAGGACTCTCCTTCGTCTTCTTTTGCATTAATTTACGATATTTCTTCTTTATATGGTAAATTATGGTTTATTTTGCACCGTTTTTCAAACAACTAAGAATCATAAACCAATTAAAATGAAAGTAATACATACGATCAAGGACTTGCAGGCTGAACTTTCGGTTTTGAAAGCCCAGGGTAAAAAGGTGGGGTTGGTGCCTACTATGGGTGCTTTGCATGCAGGGCACGCATCTCTTGTAAAGCGTAGTGTAAACGAGAATGAAGTAACGGTGGTAAGTGTTTTTGTGAACCCTACCCAGTTTAATGATAAAAATGATCTTGTTAAGTATCCTCGCACACTGGATGCCGATTGTAAATTGCTCGAGGCTTGTGGAGCGACTTATGCTTTTGCTCCTTCGGTGGAAGAGATGTATCCGGAGCCGGATACCCGCCAATTCAGTTATGCTCCTTTGGATACTGTAATGGAGGGGGCTTTCCGGCCGGGACACTTTAATGGAGTATGCCAGATAGTAAGTAAACTGTTCGAAGCGGTGAAACCACATCGTGCATACTTTGGTGAGAAAGATTTTCAGCAATTGGCTATCATCCGTGAGATGGTTCGTCAGATGCAGTTTGATCTTGAAATAGTAGGTTGTCCTATTGTTCGTGAAGAAGATGGTTTGGCTCTGAGCAGCCGGAATGCGCGTCTGTCGGCAGAAGAACGTGAAAATGCATTAAAAATATCTCAGACCTTATTTAAAAGTCGTACCTTTGCAGCCACTCACACAGTGAGTGAAACGCTGAAGTTTGTGGAAGATGCTATTGCTGCTGTTCCGGGATTGCGTCTGGAGTATTTTGAGATAGTAGACGGAAACACTTTGCAGAAGGTTGATAATTGGAACCAAACATCGTATGTAGTGGGCTGTATAACAGTGTTCTGCGGTGATGTCAGACTGATTGATAATATTAAATACAAAGAATCTTAAACTTAAAAAAGACGAACCCCTTATGATGATTGAAGTGTTGAAGTCAAAAATTCATTGTGCCCGTGTCACGGAAGCCAATCTGAATTATATGGGTAGTATTACGATTGATGAGAATCTATTGGATGCAGCTAATATGATTGCCGGTGAGAAGGTGTACATTGCCGACAATAATAACGGCGAGCGTTTTGAGACCTACATTATCAAAGGTGAACGCGGATCAGGTAAAATCTGCTTGAATGGCGCTGCGGCCCGTAAAGTACAACCGGATGATATTGTGATCATTATGTCGTATGCGTTGATGGATTTTGAGGAAGCTAAGTCGTTTAAGCCGACTGTTATTTTTCCGGATCCGGCTACAAATAGTGTAGTGAAGTAAGAAATCGTTCAATTGTGGAATATGAAAATCCCTGCTAATTATCCAATTTAGCAGGGATTTTTTATTAGGATCGATTATTGTGAATATCCGGTCCGGAGAATAAATTGTTAGGAGGGTGTCCATAACTCACCACATACTCTGTGGTGAATACGAGTTTTGAACATCCCCCCGACTTTATACTTCTACTTGGAACTCAATTGTTCGTTCATTGCTGCTGCGGCACGGCGTCCGTCTCCCATGGCAAGGATGACAGTAGCTCCTCCGCGTACAATATCTCCTCCCGCATAAATAGTGGGAATAGACGATTGCATCTGATCGTTAACAGTGATTGTTCCTTTACGGCCCAATTCCAGACCTTTGATAGAACTGGGGACGATAGGATTGGGAGATACCCCGACACTGACAATGGCGAGATCGATATCAACGGTTTCTGTTGCTCCTGGGATGGGGACGGGGCTACGTCGTCCGGAGGCATCCGGTTCACCCAATTCCATCTTTTGCAAGATTACTTGTTTGACACGTCCTTGCTCGTCTGCCAGATATTCGATTGGGTTGTGTAAGGTCAGGAACTCTATACCTTCTTCTTTGGCATGTTTCACTTCTTCCAGACGTGCTGGCATTTCTTCTTCTGAACGGCGATAGATGATCATAGCCCGTTCGGCTCCAAGACGTTTGGCTGTACGGACAGAGTCCATGGCAGTGTTGCCGCCACCAATCACAGCTACGTTCTTTCCGAAGGCTACCGGAGTATCGGAATCGGGACTGGCTGCATCCATCAGATTTACACGAGTCAGATATTCGTTGGAAGACATGATGTTGATCGAGTTCTCACCCGGGATGTTCATAAAGTTGGGAAGTCCGGCTCCTGAGGCTACAAAAATTCCCTTAAAACCTTCTTCTTCCAACTGTTCTACGCTGATCGTTTTCCCTACAATGCAGTCTTTGATGAATGTAACTCCCATTTTGGCAAGATTCTCAATCTCGACGTCTACTATTTTGTTGGGTAGACGGAATTCGGGAATACCATATTTCAGTACACCGCCAATTTCATGTAGCGCCTCGAATACCGTTACATCATATCCGTATTTGGCCATATCCCCTGCAAAGGATAGTCCGGCAGGACCGGAACCGATAACAGCCACTTTGATACCGTTTTTCTCGCCTACTTCAGGTACGGAGATTTGTCCGCTTTCTCGTTCGTAGTCGGCAGCAAATCTTTCCAAGTGACCAATGGCTACGGCTTCTTTGCCCATTTTCAGATGGATACATTTTGATTCGCATTGTTTTTCCTGCGGACATACACGACCGCATACGGCAGGCAGGGCACTGGTCTCTTTCAGTGTTTTGGCTGCTTCAAGGAATTCTCCACGTTCTATGTTCTTGATGAAACGGGGAATGTCGATGCCTACCGGGCAACCTGTCATACAGCCTGGGTTGGCACAATCCAGACAGCGCTGTGCCTCCGCAACTGCCTGCTCTTTAGTCAGCCCTTGATTGACTTCTTCTTTACGGCTGTGTGACCGGTACTCCGGATCGAGTTCGTTCATTTGGCAGCGTTCAATGTTCGCACGGTCTTTAGCTTTGATAGCTTTACGGAGTGCTTCGCGCCAAGGGGCTGTACGTCCGTTTTCGTCTATGACTTTGGTTGCTTCACATTCATCGAGTTTATGCAACTCTTCACGTTCGATGGTTTTGAAAGCTCCCATGCGCTTCAACATTTCATCGAAGTCCACTTGGTGACCGTCAAATTCCGGACCGTCGACACATACGAATTTGGTCTTTCCTCCGATAGTAATACGGCAGGCGCCGCACATTCCGGTGCCATCCACCATAATTGTATTTAATGATACTTCTGTCGGAATTTCATATTTCTTCGTCAGCAAACAAACAAATTTCATCATGATAGCTGGGCCGATAGCAAAACATTTGTTCACTTTCTCCCGTTTGATTACTTCTTCTACTCCTTCGGTAACCAAGCCTTTGCGACCATATGATCCGTCATCGGTCATTATGATCACTTCGTCCGAACTTTCACGCATTTCTTTTTCAAGAATGATCAGTTCTTTGCTACGTCCTGCCAGTACGGTGATCACACGGTTTCCGGCTGCTTTCAGGGCCTGTACGATGGGTAGCATCGGAGCTACACCTACGCCACCTCCGGCACATACTACTGTTCCGAAGTTTTCAATGTGGGTAGCTTGTCCCAATGGACCTACTACGTCGGTGATATAGTCTCCTTCGTTTAGTTCGCAAAGGCGGGTAGAAGAGAGCCCTACTTCCTGAACAACCAGGGTGATCGTTCCTGCCTTCGGGTCGGCGGCTGCAATGGTCAGTGGCATCCGTTCTCCCTTTTCACCGACACGCACAATCACGAAATGACCTGCTTTGCGTGATTTTGCTATCAACGGAGCTTCAATGACAAGTTTGAATACTTTCTCCGAAAAGTGTTCTTTGCTAATGATTTTGTTCATTATCTAATTAATTTGTTGGATTTATTACGTAATTGCTATCAGAATGTTCTTAGTGTGCAAAGATACTGCTAATTTGTAAAAAACAAAAGAAAAGCCATCCTTTTGAGGGGATGGCTTTATTATCAGTGTAAATCAGTTTGTTTTATTTTGTTCTGATTTTATATCCGGCCATTCCATAATAAAGAATGAAGAGGAAACATGGGAGACAAATCCAATAAGCATTTTGTGCTCCCGCTATGTCTTTTATGTATCCGAACAGAGTAGGGATGACAGCACCTCCGGCCATAGCCATAATCAACAGAGAAGAGCCGGCTTTGGTGAACTTACCTAAATCTGCCATGGCAAGTGGCCACAGTGCGGGCCACATCAGTGAGCAACCCAGTGCTATGAATGCAATGAAATAGATTGAGATGTCAGCCGGGGTGAGTACTACCAGAATTGAACCGGCAATGGCGAGGATTGAGCATATTTTTAATGCTGTAGCCTGATTGATGTATTTGGGTATAAAGATAATACCGCAGATATATCCGATCACAATACCGATCGGAGCAATCCAGGCATAAGCTGCGGCATTCTCCAAATGCAGGCTGTTGGCATAGTCAACGAGGGTTCCCAGTGAAACCGTTTCTACGCCTACGTAGAGGAAGAGGGCAAGACATCCCAGCAAAAGGTGCGGAAATTGCCATACTGAGGTTTTGCTGGCTGCATACGGACATGCCTCGGCACCTCCTTCACTGTCGTCCTCGCCGGCTGCTTTTACTTCAGGCAGCGGAGCCATCAGTGAGATGATGCCTAATATAATAAATGCTGCAATAATAACATAAAAGGGAGTGAATAAGTCCGATACGGTAATGTCGCTCACTTCCTTGCCTATCAGGAAAGCGAGGAACAAAGGAGGAATTGGCCATGCTAACTTATTACAGATGCCCATGATGCTGATACGTTTGGCTGCACTGTCCAATGGGCCGAGAATAGTAATATAGGGGTTAACAGATGCTTGTAAGAATGCGTTTGCCGTGCCGCTGACAAAAGAGGCTACCAGAAAAAGAGGAAAACTCTCCTGGCTGGCCGATGGAATGTACAAACCGAAAGCTACAGCGAACATGGCAAACGAAAGTGCCATGGTGTGTTTGTATCCGATAGCTTTGATAGTCATCGAAGCCGGATAGCCGAAGATGAGGAAAGGTACGAAAGTGGCAGCGATTATCAGGTAAGATTCGGCTGAAGTGATGCCTAAAGAACCTTGTAATACCGGAATAAGTACAGAATTGATTCCTAATGCGAATCCGATGGCGAAGAACATGATGCCGATAAATGCTAACGGCAGAGCAAAGTTTTTTTGAGTAGAGCTCATAAAATAGGAGTTTTGAGGTTAGTAAAAAGTGTGTTTTATTACAAAAAAGAAGGGGGTGTCATAACTCGCTACAGATAACACAGATTTACACAGAACGTTTTTTTAATATGCTGATAACCAATGTTGTCTATCTATGTAAATCCGTGCAATTCTGTGGTGAATACGAGTTCAGCACACCCTCTTTTATCTTTTCTTCTATGTCAGTCGATCATGTCAAATCCGCAGTAGGGAACCAATGCTTTCGGAATCCGGATACCCTCCGGAGTCTGATGGTTTTCCAGCAAGGCTGCTACGATGCGGGGCAATGCCAGTGCCGATCCGTTCAGTGTGTGGCAAAGTTCGGTTTTCTTTTCTCCGCTACGATAGCGGCATTTTAATCGGTTGGCTTGGTAAGTATCGAAGTTAGATACAGAGCTGACTTCCAACCAGCGCTTCTGTGCTTTGGAATATACTTCGAAATCAAAGCAAAGCGCAGCGGTAAAACTCATATCACCACCACAGAGACGGAGAATACGGTAAGGGAGTTCCAACTTCTGGAGCAGGCCTTCTACATGATCCAGCATTTCCTGATGTGACTGACGGGAGTGCTCCGGTTTGTCGATACGCACCAATTCTACTTTAGAGAATTCGTGAAGGCGATTGAGTCCGCGTACATCTTTACCGTAAGAGCCGGCTTCCCGACGGAAGCATTGTGTATAAGCGCAGTTTTTAATAGGAAGTTGCTTTTCATCCAAAATGACGTCACGGTAGATATTAGTTACCGGAACTTCAGCCGTCGGAATCAGATAGAGATCGTCTACTTCGCAATGGTACATTTGTCCTTCTTTATCCGGAAGTTGTCCGGTTCCATAGCCGGAAGCAGCGTTTACAACTGTTGGAGGCATGATTTCGGTATATCCGGATTTACGTGCTTCATCCAGGAAAAAGTTAATCAGTGCGCGTTGCAGTTGAGCTCCTTTGCCTTTGTAAACAGGAAAACCTGCACCGGTTATTTTTACACCCAAATCAAAGTCAATCAAGTCGTATTTCTTAGCCAGTTCCCAATGGGGGAGTGCATCTGTGGGAAGTTGAGTTTCCATACCTCCCATTTTCTCAACTACATTGTCCTCGGCACCAACACCTTCGGGCACACTGTCGTAGGGAATATTGGGAATGGTATACAGCAGATTCAGCATGTCGTTGGCAGCCTGGTCCATGTCGGCCTGCAGTGTTTTATTGCTCTCCTTTATCTCGGCTACACGGGCTTTTGCAACTTCAGCTTCTTCCTTTTTGCCTTCTTTCATCAACTGACCGATCGTTTTCGAAAGTGAATTTACCTCTGCCAGGTTTTTATCTAATTGATTTTGTGTATTACGTCTTTTGTCATTCACTTCGATTACTTGGGCAATTGTTTCTTTGGCTCCTTTGAAGTGTTTTTTCTCCAGACCGCGGATTACCGCGTCGGTGTTTTCTGTAATTTGTTTAATGGTAAGCATATCTATACTTTATTTATGAACTTTCTTCTTTGAGTTTACAAAGATATATAAAAATAAGATAAGAGGGTGCGTCTTGTATAAAAAAGAAAAGAGACGCAATCAACCGATTGCATCTCTTTCTTCAATTTCTTACAATTTCCTTTAAACTCCGGAAATTTATGCTTCTGTTGCTTCAGCAGGGATGATAGAAACATATCTTCTGTCTTCTCTACCTACTTTGAATTTAACTGTACCATCTACTAAAGCGAAAAGAGTGTGGTCTTTACCCATTCCGATGTTTTCACCCGGGTGGAATTCAGTACCTCTTTGACGAACGATGATGTTACCTGCTTTGCAAGCTTCGCCACCAAATATCTTAACGCCTAATCTTTTGCTCTGTGATTCGCGGCCGTTCTTAGAACTACCGACACCTTTCTTATGTGCCATTTCTTCTTACTTTTAAAATTGATTAAGCTACTACTTCTGTGATTGTTAACTCTGTGAACTGCTGACGGTGACCGTTCAACTTTCTGTGACCTTTTCTTCTTTTCTTGTGGAAAACAAGAACTTTGTCACCTTTAACCAGGCTTGAAACAATCTGGCAAACTACTTTTGCACCGTCTACAGTAGGAGCACCTACAGTAACGTTTCCGTCTTTGTCTACCAAAAGAACTTTGTCAAATTCTACTGTTGCACCGTTCTCTGCATTCTGAATGTGGTGAACGAACAATTTCTGGCCAGCTTCAGCTTTAAATTGCTGACCGTTGATTTCTACAATTGCGTACATCTTATATAAATAAATGTAAGTTAGCTCCGTCGGGTGGTCTTTAATCACTTAAAAAACACTTGCTCAAACCCGGTGCGGAATAATCAGGGCACAAAATTACTGCTTTTATTTGTTTTGGACAAGTTTTTCTTTTTCTTTTTTGTTTGCAGTATGTTATTTTGCTCTTTTTCTTCTTGCGGGTAGGGGCAGTTAGAAGGTTGATTATTAAATGGGATGTGACTTTATTCATTTTGTCACTTTGATAATCGGAACTCCTCAGAATCGTTTATTTCGGACGGGATGCTTGCCTGGGTGAAAAAAACGCGTTCTGAAGGTTTTTCCCGATGACATATATCTTGGGGCTTTTGATTGATGGTACGCACAAGGAAAGGAAAAAGTCGTGTCGGTGGTGAAAGTGCTTCGGATGGGATTGCATTCCGATTTTTTTGTCACTTCAGAAAGCTCTGCCTGCGGTTGCCAACCGGAAGACGGAGTGTCCCTTTCAGACCGGATTTGGAATAACAATAGGAGATATTTGGGAAAACAATAGGAGATATTTCCAAAACATAAGGACATTTTCGGTGAATGCTTACGTCTTTTCGCCCAAATGCTTGCTTCTTTTTGCGAAAAGTCCGGCTTTCCGAGCCCGAAAGCCCGTCTTTTCGGTCTCTAAAGTCTCCATTTGGCTTTTTTCTTCTCTCCGGGTGTCGGAAACGGACAAGGACTCTGTTATGAAAAACAGATATTTACTTTCTTTTTGTACTGTTATTCGATGAACGGATGTCATCCGGTTGGATTGTTCAGAGCGGACAGCCGGATTTGTCTTCCGGAACGGAGATTAGCTGGCCAAGAGTACTGATGATTCTGTCGTAGGGATAGGCCTGAAACTCTTGGGCGGTAGTCATACCGCTGGTAACACCGGTAAAAGAAACTCCGGCAGCGGCGGCTGTTCCTGCATCCACTGTACTGTCACCGATGTATAATACTTCTTCGGGGCATGCCTTCAATCGGTCGATGGCAAGTAGCAAACCTTCAGGATCGGGTTTATGATGTGTCACATCTTCACCTCCGATAATGATGTCAAACCAATCATCCGGCATGTGATTTCTCAGGAAACTCAGTATCCGGAATCGGTATTTGGTTGAAATGATTCCGATACGGATTCCCTGTTTTTTCAGGTGTGTAAGCGTGGGGAGAGTATCCGGGAAAAGAATGGTATTTGCATTCATGTATATATCTGCCTCTTTGGAATACTCTTGTCTGAATGATTCCAGTTGGTCGGCGTCAGTAATTCCCGTAAGGATGCTGAACGATTCTTCAAGCGTTTTCCCAATGGTGCGTTTGATCATATCATCAGTGATACCGGTGTAGCCATGTCTCTCGAGTACGCTTCTGAAGCAGGTTACGATGCCACGCGAAGAGTCTGCCAGTGTATAGTCAAAGTCGAATAAATAAACAGTGTATTTCATTTGCGGAATTTTCGGCAAAGATAGTGAATTTTTTATTTCAATAAAGGTTATTTGCGTACTCTGCCTCCCGATATCCAGTGAGTCCGGTAATAGGGTTCATTGAGACTGCTGACAATGACTCCCTGGCTGGTGCTGGCATGAACAAACTTTCCGTCTTTGAGATAGATGCCCACGTGTGCCACTTTTCTGCGCGATTTCCGGCTACTGAAAAATACCAGATCACCTTCCCGAAGATTTCGCCGGGCAACTTTACTGCTCTCTTTCTTCTGACCGTCTGTGCTTCGTTGCAGTTTGGTATGATATACCTTTTTATAAATCTGGCAGGTCATTCCCGAGCAGTCTGTGCCACGTTTGGTCTCTCCGCCTCCCCGGTAGGGGGTACCTATCCATTCGGCTGCTTCCAGGTAGAGTTTATGGTTATCCTCCATTCCGATGTCTACGCCCAAGCGTACAGAAGCACGGGCCAATTTCTTATAGTCTAGTTTGGGAGCAGAGGTGCGGCAGCCACTCAGGCCGATAACTAAGACGGTGAAAAGTAACAGATTAAAAAGGTGTTTCTTCATACATTCATTCTTCTTCTACATTAAAATAATCTTCCAGTTCTTTTTCTGCCGAATTGTTTTCGTTTACAAGGTCACGGATAATGACTCCATGCTCAAGCACGGCAATACGAGGACAGACATCCACCGTATGGTTCAGGTTATGGCTCGAAATAATGACCGTGGCATTATGTTCCTCATTATACTTTTTCAGCAGATGTTTAATGACGGATTGTGAACTTGGGTCCAGAAAATTAAACGGTTCGTCCAGAATGATCAGTTTCGGATAATGTAGCATGGCCGACACGATACCGATCTTTTGCTTATTGCCCGCCGAGAAGTTACGGATAAACTTCTTTTGTCCCAATACTTCCCCGTTCATAAAACGTTCGAAGGGGATCAGGCGTTCATCCACTTCTTCTTTTTTGAGTCCGTACATTTTACCGATAAAATAGAAATATTCTTCCGGAGTCAGGTAACTGATCAGGAATCCGTCATCGATAAATGCACCGGTAAAACTTTTCCAGTCTTCGCTTTGGTTCACATGAATGTCGTTGATAATGATTTCACCGGTATCAGCTTTCAGCAGGTCCAGCATTAAACGGAACAAAGTTGTTTTTCCGGCTCCATTGTTACCCACCAGGCCGACCATCTCTCCCTGATTGATTGTATAATTCTCGATATTGACGGCTGTTTGGGTGCCGAAGTTTTTCCGGAGGTTATGTATGGTAATCATATTCTTTTTCTATAAAATAAATGTTGAATCGTTATTTACTGTCTCTGAATCCTTCCATGTTTTCGTAACGGCGTTGCATGAAACGGACATATACATTGTTTATCCACATAGGGGAGGTCAAGGTGAAGCCTAATCCGATGATTAATATGACAATGTAGGCCCATGTTTGTCCCAGCAGCATGGGGAGCGTGCCATAGAGTGTGGTTGGCACGATGAAAAGTCCGAAACTGATTAACATCTGCATTCCGGTATTCATACTTTGTTTGCCTGTGATGCTTTCATTGATTGGTACGGTTTTATGGTTGTATACCGCCAGTTGGAACAAGATGCAATAGACAGGACCTGTTGTCAGAAAGATTAGTGCGACAGCACCCAGCAGGCTGGCTTTTCCCATCACAAAAGCCGGTATCAGCAGGATCAGCGGAATGATTTCCGCCAAGCTATAGATATAATATTTGGCTGTCAACAGGCTTTTGATGGATTCTTTGCGAGTCATCAGTCCGTCGATATAGTTTCCTTCAAATCCCATAAGTTGTATCAGAATCACCATACCGAATCCAAGGAAGGAGTATACCTGGACAAAACTCTTCATGTGGTCATACGTACTGCTGAAACTCAGTATGATAGAGAAGATGATTACGAGCATTGCTACCGACCGGAGTGAGGCCTTACAGCGTTTGTTGCGTAGAAGCATCTTCAATTCCAGACGCATATATTCGCCTACCTCTCCGAAGCGTTCCAGGAAACGGTATTCGGATACGGTTTTTACTTTTGTGTCTTCTACTTTATTGATTTCGTTGTATATTAAACCGGTCATCACTTTACGGTTGATACACCATACCAGAACAGTGGCTGCCAATGTACCCAGGTAAGCAAGTAGATTTCCTTCGATATAACCTTCTCCCAGGTTCATGAAAAAGTTACTTATAAATCCCGTTTTGGGAATAAAAATAGCGATGGCGATTCCACTGTAGACAACGATGGGAAGTACCACCCACCAAATATGTTCGTTAATCAGCGTACGGCAAAGCAGATACCAATATCCGTTGAAAACCATCAGTAACCAAATGCCGATGCTGTAAGTGAGAACTCCTGATATTCCATAAAAAGGAAAGACTGTGAGTGCTGCGAACGGCACGAACAGGAACAGCCAGATAAGATTGAAAGAACTGAGCCCGTGGCGGAGAAGCAGAAAGTCGAGTATACGGCTTCGTTTTACCGGAAGTAGCAGATAAGGTTTTACTTCTTGTGTAGGAGTTTTTTGGAATGGGAAACGTATTACAAAGTCCAGGGCAAGCGCAAATATCAGTCCACTATTCAAAATATGATAGGCTTCCATATTGGGAACTTCTGTGCTGATGGCTTTTGCCAGACCGATGCCAATAAATATAAAGTAAGCACCCCAGAAAATAAAGGACGCATACATGATGTATTTGCCTATTTTATTCTTTTCGTACATCGGATGTCGTTTGGCTGCAAGTTTGCCGTGCAGGCGTAGTTCATTGAATAGCATAGTACCGTTTTATTTAAGTTTCGACAAAAAAGAGCACGCAGATAATACAACTTCTTATCTGTTTGGGTTGCATCATCTGCGTGCTGCAAGGTCTTATTATTTCTTTTCCGGGCTGACCATTGTCACTTCCACTTCATTTTTCTGTTTGAAGAGGTCGTCAGCGAATTTCCGGATGTCATTCACCGTAATGCTATTGACTATCTTTTCATAATCATTCATGCGGTTCATGCCGGTATATAAGTATTCGTCGATACTTCCCAGCCAGTAGCTGTTTTCTTTCAGGTCTTCGGTATGCTTTTTCAGCATATATTCTTTCACTTTGTTCAAGTTGGCTTCCGACGGGCCTGTTTTCGTTATGTTATCGATTTCTCCGAAAATGATCTTCATCAGCTTCTCTTTCTTTTCGGGAGCCGTATCGAAGATGATTTGCAGGATTGCTTTTTCTTTTGGATATTTTTGTAGCGTTCCGCCTACATATACACCATATGTACCTCCTTCGTCTTCACGTACTTTTTCTGTGTAGACCAAATCCAGAATCTGGCTTGTCATGCTAAGCAAGAGGTTGTTTCTCAGGTCATATTTGCAATCTCCGTTGTAGAAAGCGAAAACGGAAGCTTTCGGTGTCTCTTGCTGCTTGGTAAACTCGTTCTTGTAAATGCCTTGACGCATTTCAATTTTGTTATCTTTGAAAGTTTCTTTGCGGTTAACGGCGGGGAGCGCACCCAGATATTCGGCAATTACCGGTTTCATCTTCTCTACATCTACGTTACCGACAAAGATAAATGTGAAGTCACTTGCATCTTTGAAGCGATCCTGATACATAGACAGAATCTTGTCGTAATCCATTTGATCCACCATGTCGGCTTTTATGCGTATGATTCTCGGGTGTTTCATATAGATGCCGGCTTGGATAGAGTCGCTGAAGGCCACATTCGGATTCAATTCCTGATTCTTTAATGCGGCTTTATTACGATTTTTATATGAGGCAAATGCATCATCGTCTCTACGCGGTGCTGTAAATGTAAGGTAAGTGAGTTGCATCATCGTTTCGAAATCTTTGGGTGAACAACTTCCTGAAACGCTTTCGGTCTTGTTTGCGATATCGTAACTAACCGATGCTTTCTTTCCGGCGAGCACTTTTTCAAGGTTTACAGCACTGAAGTTACCCAAACCACCGACTCCGACTGCATCCAGACCATTTATATTGATGATTTCCGAATCCGGGAATACGGAACTACCTCCCAGGCTGACACCTTTCATCCGGATTTCATCTGCCTTGAAATCAGTTTTCTTTATAATCACTTTTACTCCGTTAGAAAGGGTCAAAGTAGTTGCTCCAAAGATGTCGTCTTTTGATTCCGAAACAATCTTACCACCTTTCGGCGCTTCAGCCATCAAGGGTTCGTCTGATACTTTATCTACGTAGGCAGTCAGCTTTTCGGTTTTTGCATCCTTCAGCAGTTTTGCGATAGCGGTTTCGGATGGTAGTTTCAGATCCTCTTTTTCGGGTGCGAAAAGGGCCAGCGCCTGATTGTCGTCTGTAATCAGTCCTTTCATCAATTGGTTGATTGCTGCCACCGGAATATTGGGGGCCATCTGGTTGATGATTGTATATTCGTTCTCTATGCCCGGTATAGGTTCGTTATCAAGAAAGTGGCGGACATATTCATTTACATACTTTTCGTTCTTCTGTTTGTCACGTTCATTGTAAGAAGATTCCAACTGACGCAAGTATTCGGCACGGGCACGATTGTATTCTGTTTCGGTGAAGCCGAATTGGCGGGCACGTTCTAATTCGCGGAGCATGGCGGCGATACCATTTTCGATGCTGTCCTCTTTGCAAACCACGATCCCCAGAAATGCATCTTTGGTTTTGGCAACAAAGAAGTTGCTATCGTCTGCTCCTGCATAAATATAGGGTGGATTGGCTGTCTGAACCAGTTCGTTCAAACGTGCATTCAGCATAATGCTGATCAGATTCTTGGCGTATTGCTGTATCAGATAGTCCACATTTCCTTTCTGGTTATCGGGAACTGCTTCGTGTTTATTGAAGAGTAGAACTTGGACATGAGGCTGTTCCTTGTCTTTCAAGATACAGATAATCGGTTCTTTATTGTCTGCGACGGGATAGTAGATACGTTCTGCCGCATTAGGCTGTGCAGGGATGTCGGCAAACATTGTTTTGATTTTAGCTTCTACGGCATCTACATCGATATCACCGACGATGACGATTCCCTGTAAGTCGGGACGATACCATTTTTCGTAATAGTCTCTCAAGGTTTGCGGCTTAAAATTCATCACTACGTCCATGGTGCCGATGGGGAAGCTATGGGCGTATTTGTCACCCGGATACATCATTGGCAGAAGCTTCTCTTGCATACGCATCATGGCACTCATGCGTGTACGCCATTCTTCATTGATGACGCCGCGTTCTTTATCAATCTCTTTCGGATCGAGTGTCAGGTCATTGCTCCAGTCGTGTAGAATCAGCAGGCAGGAGTCTACTGCACCGGGAGTTTTGACGGGTACATTGGAGATATTGTAAACCGTTTCATCGATAGCCGTATATGCGTTCAGGTTTTCACCGAATTTAACGCCGATACGCTCCAGATATTGCTTCAAGGCATCACCGGGGAAGTGAGTTGTCCCATTAAAACACATGTGTTCCAGGAAGTGTGCCAATCCGCGTTGATTTTCTTCTTCTTGAATAGAACCCACTTTCTGGGCAATGTAGAAGTCAGCCCGGTTGGCAGGCAGATTGTTCTTACGGATGTAGTAGGTCAGACCATTGTCCAACTTTCCAATACGTACGTTCTTGTCGATAGGGATGGGCGGCATTTGCTGTGCAAAGGCCTGTTGGAAGTTGCAGCATAAGATGACTGCAACCAAAAGTAAACCACGGAATAAATGTTTCATTGCTATACTGTTTTAAGTTCCACTCACCGCAGGAGTTTCAGAGCGCATAGATCCTATTTATGTATTGAGAATCCGGACTTCCAGCATCTCCTGAGATGAATTACCTTCTTACTGTTTTTTCTATCAGTCGCATTACCGGGAAGTAAATCACATGATTGCTTCTCTAATTTTCACCAGTTTAGTCAATAAGCCTTCCAACCGGTCAAGTTTCAACATATTGGCACCGTCGCTTTTGGCTACTGCCGGATTTTCGTGTGTCTCAATAAAGAGACCGTCGGCTCCTACGGCAATGCCGGCTTTGGCTACCGTTTCGATCAATTGCGGCATACCGCCTGTTACACCGTTCGTCTGGTTGGGTTGCTGTAATGAATGAGTTACATCCAGGATGACCGGATAACCGAAAGATTGCATTTCCGGTATGCCCCGGTAGTCGATGACCAGGTCCTGATAACCGAAAGTTGTTCCACGTTCAGTCAGCATAACGTTCTTGTTGCCGGCCTCTATCACCTTGTCTGCTGCAAACTGCATGGCAAGCGGAGAGAGGAACTGTCCTTTTTTGATATTAATCGTTTTTCCGGTTTGAGCAGCAGCGACCAGTAAGTCCGTTTGTCGGCAGAGGAAAGCGGGTATCTGCAGGATGTCTACATAATCGGCTGCCATGGCTGCTTCATCGGCTGCGTGAATATCGGTTACGGTAGGCACTCCGAAGGTATTGTGTACTTTCTCGAGAACTTTCAACGCTTTTTCATCACCAATTCCCATGAATGAATCCAAGCGAGAACGGTTGGCTTTACGGTATGAACCTTTAAATACATAGGGAATACCCAGTTTATCGGTGATATTTACTATTTTTTCTGCAATTCGCATAGCCATCTCTTCGCCTTCGATGACGCAAGGACCGGCTAACAGGAAAAAATTTCCTGTTTTATTGTTCTTCAGTTGTTCTATCATAACATTTATGTTTTATCAATTGGGTATAATCAATGTGGTTGCTTCCGGGATAATTCCTATTTCAATCGGGAAATGGCGTGGCAACAAGCGTCCGTCAAGGTCGACGGCGGCATTCTGGGCACGCAATACTTTTACTTTTCGGGTACGGTAGGATTTCACCACTTTGTGGTTCAATATGCGTCCTTGAATAAGCATCCACAGTCCGGACAAGATTTGCAGGAACTCGGGGCGGTAGATGACCGATACATCCAGCCAGCCATTATAGGGTACGGCACTTGGGGTTTGTCCGTATCCGGTGGCACTTCCCACACAGACTGTCATAATCCGTCCGCGGATGTGTTCGTCGTTAATTTTGAGATGTGAACGATAAAGCTTGCGTTCGAATATCAGCAGGAAGAGAGCTGCCAGATAGGAGAGGAACTTTACTCCCCAGAAACGTTTGGTCTGGTCCGTGATTTTTACGATACGCGCACCTAATCCTATATTGACAGCATTGAGGAAGTAACGTCGTTGGTGTTTTTCGCCATCGTAAAAGTTGCAGTAACCCACGTCTATTTTCTTCCGGCGGTTATTGATAATCCAGTCTACTGCCTGTTTGTATTCCAGATTCAATTCCCAGTATCTGGCAAAGTCGTTTCCTATTCCGTTGGGGATGATACCGATGGCTATCTCTTCTTTTTTTTCTGCGTTCGAACTCATAATGCCGTTAATGGCATCATTCAATGCACCGTCTCCGCCCACTACTACGATGGTGCGATAACCGTTGTTGGCCAGAATGCCGGCGAGTCGTTCTACCGATCCGAAACCCTCGGACTGCACATAGTCGTATGACACTCCCTTAGAGTCCATGTACTCTTTTATTTCTTTCCACCGTTTCTGCACCTTTCGTGTGCCTGCTTTGGGATTGTAGATTACACCCCATTTTCCAGGTTCTACGCTCATGGATATTATATTTATTATTTCGTACTTTTATTTCTAACTTCTCTGTATGGTGACCGATCTTTTTGTTAAACGACCGATCATTCATATATTAACAACAGACTTGCACTGGCTTAACCGGTTATCATAGGCTATTTATTACCTTTCTCTTTATCCATTAACTCGCCCTGCGCTTGAGGGCTCATCTGCCTCCGTTCCCGGACTGATGGGCTTGGGTAGCCGGGCGCATGGACCCACACTTGCGGGACGAACTGATAAATGAAACAAAAACGGTTAAGAGCTTCGCCAAAGTTACTAAAACTCTTTGAGTTTCTGCTTTACAAAGTTAATCTTTTCCTCCATTGGGAGTGAAGCATCTACCCAATGAATGGTGAAACCTCTTCGTTCCATTCCCCGAAACCAGGTCATTTGTCGTTTGGCAAACTGGTGGATGGCAGTTTCCAGACCGGTAAACATTTCATCGTATGTCATTTTGCCAATGGCGTACAAAGTCAGGTATTTGTATTCCAATCCATAATAAATCAGATCATCCGGCTGAATTCCCTCTGCCAGGAGACGACGTACCTCTTCAACCATCCCGTCGTCCAGTCTTTGTTTAAGGCGGCGGGTGATTTTCTCCCGTCGCAATTCACGGTCGATGTCCACTCCGATAATCAGGCTGTTCAGTTGTGGGAACTCCCGTTCTTCTATTGGTGTCTTTGCATAATACTCTTCTATTTCGATAGCACGGATTGCTCGTTTGACGGTATCCACGTCTGTCGAATTGTGAAGTGTCTTATAACTGCTTAAAATAGCAGTCAGTTCTTCCAATGATTTTTCGGCCAGGCGTACACGCAACTCTTGGTTTTCGGGAACTGGAATCAGGCGATAGCCTTTTAGTACCGACTCCAGATACAAGCCTGTCCCTCCACATAGAACGGGGAGACATCCTTTTTGTTTAATAGTCTCGTAAGCTGTCAGGAAATCACGTTGATACTCAAATACATTGTATTTATAGCCCGGATCAGCAATATCTATCAGGTGGTAAGGGATTTGTCGGCCGTTAATAGTGTAGTCTTCCAGGTCTTTGCCTGTACCAAGATCCATTCCCCGATAGATTTGGCGTGAATCGGCACTGATGATTTCAGTATTTAACTCTGCGGCCAATGCGGCAGCAAAAGGGGTTTTACCCGAAGCGGTAGGGCCAAGAATGGCAATCAGATCATAGTCCGGCATGGTCATATCTTTATTAATAACGTTACAAAGATATGAAAAAGGAAGTGAAAAGCAGGCGTTAAACTCTTAAATGGTGTTATAAAACATACTTTTTTTCTTGTATTATTTGCAGATAACCAAAGAGTACGTATCTTTGCAATGTGTTTTTCATAGTATTAGATTTAAGGTTAACAAAGGTTGGAGCAAGGCGTTGCTCCTTTTTTTATGCCCTAATCTCTCCTATGCTTTGTGTATCCATATTGACAACATCTTCTTTTTCAGTATAATAACGTTGATGGAAGACACCAATAAGAATAAAAATATACCTATGGCGAAAGTTGGCCAGAGAGATCCGACAGACATTTGTGGAAACAACAGGTTCAGTGTCGTAAGATAAGAGGTGCGTGCCCACGAAACAATGCCGACGGATAGTAACAGTACAACAACATTGAGTCCTAATGTAAGAATCTGATAGGGGAGTGCTACTCTTGAAGGGCTGTAACCTATCAGAAGCAAACTTTCCAGTTTCACGGTGTTCTTTTGTAAAAGCAGAAAAATGCTGAGCATCAGAATGTAGAAAGAGAGTATGCTGATAAATAGTCCCACTGCAAGGACAATACCCACAATCAGACGCAGAAAATAAGTGGTTTTCCCGGCGTCCAGTTTTCCGTCTTCTGTCTCATAACCCTTTTGTTGGAAATACTTTGCAATGGAGGCATCAGCGGGATTGTCTACTTCAATAATCAGCCGTGAAGGGTCCGGCTGGCTATCCGGTGCAAAGTTTTGGTTAGCCCAGTTCATAAAAGATTGTGGAACCAAAATAGTATTCAACCGGTTGGAAAAGCCGACGATGTTTCCTTTATATTGCTCAACCCGTCCGTTGCCCCGCATCAGAATATCCATTTGGATCAGGCTCATCAACCCTTCCGATAGTTTAGGCAGGCTTCGGCTCTGGGCAAATCCGAAGTTATATAAATTCAGATAATTGCGCGGAATGATGATAGGGATGGTGTGCGTGTTTTCATCAAAATGCCATTTATCGAGGCTGGCGTCTACAAACTTATCAGGAACGGCCTCAAAGAACATTTCGGTAGAAAGGTGAATTCCTGCTTCCTGCATTCCCAATCCTGCGGAGACTTTAAATTGCGAAGGAGTGAAAGCACCTACGCTCCGGGTGAACGGTTGTTTCTTCAGTTCCTCTATTTCCTCAGACGAAAAAGTGTTACTCTTGCCCGCAAAAGATCCCAGCGTACTGATTTTCTTAGTAGCTGTCATATAATCTTTCTTCATAAAGCTATCCCCTTCGGTAAAGATGGGAACTACATCTTTGTAGAATTGTGCGCTGAGTAGCACAATAACCATTCCGAAAAGGTTGGCAAAGAAGAAACCGGTCAACTGACCGATGCTGATATGCTGACGGAGCAGCTTCCAGACTAAGTTGTTCATAATTTCAATATTCTGTCATACGTTAACTCGATATGCTTGCCGATGGACGTTACGATGATTCCCGCCCCTTGTTTGCTGGCTTCTTCCATTACCAGTTCTCCCATAATACGTGCATTGTTGTCGTCCAAATGACTGATAGGCTCGTCCAGGAAAATGAAGTCGAAAGGTTGACAAAGCGATCGGATGAACGCCACTCGCTGTTGTTGTCCGAAAGAAAGTTTGCCTGCCTTCACGTCCAGTTTGTCCGAGAGTCCCAATGCTTCGAACAGTGATAATACTTCTTTTCGGGTTTTATATCCGGTCAGGTTATTCTTTAGTCGGATGTTTTCGATGGCGGTCAACTCCGTAAAAATGCGTAAATCCTGAAAAAGCATACTCAGTGAATGCTTCCGGATTTCCACCCATTGCTTCACCGGATATGCTTTGATATTGGTTTCGTCGAAGTTGATGATTCCCTGATAGTCGTTTCGGTAGCCGTAGATGTAGCTGCACAACGATGATTTACCGGTACCGGAGGCAGCCTCGATCAGGTAAGATTTTCCTTTATGGAAAACAAGATTCCGATGCCATACATCCGAAGTTATCGAATTACGGTCAGCAAACACTTGGGGAAGTGTTTGCTGTAGGTGAATGCTGTCCATACACGTTGAAGATTACATGCCGGCGAACTGCTTGGCAAAGTCTACTATCTGTTTTAAAGCGTTGTCGTCTTTGTTTTTCAGAAGAATGGCTGTTTCGGTCTTACCTTCGCTGTCACTGAATGCCTCGATATACGAAATTTTTGAAGCGAGTTTATAATAAGTTTGATATTCTTCGCCGCCGAATCCGGCCATCATTTTCACAACAGGGAGATCGAGAATAGCATCCATATTGATAACAAAGAATACATTTTTGCCTTTCATATCCGATACATATCCGGCATCTTTGATTGATTTCTCTACAGGTTTGCTGATACTCTTGTACAGAAGTTCATCATTAGTGGCATACATCTGCTTGTTGCGGATGCCAAAGAATACGTTGGTTGCTCTTGACTTATAAACATATTCGTTTTCGCCCAATTGGATAATATCTTCGTTTTTACCTAATTTTAATTGTTTCTTATTGTCGTACAATGCTTTCAGGGCATTTCCGTTCTTTGCATCTGCATAAGCAGCAAAAGTAGGAACACTGTTCAAGGTTACATTAATTAGTCCGATGGAAATATCTCCATCGAAAGAGGCGAATAAACTTTTTACTTCATCGGCTTTCGCAAGAGACACGTTTCTACGGAATTCTTCATTATTGAACAGCAAATCGTAGAATGCTGCTCCATTGACTCCTATATTTAAGAATGCGAGAGTCGATTCGGGGAAGTTCTGGAGGAAAGTTGTATTTAACTTTTTAACAGCTTGAGCCTGTTTCTTCAGTAACGCATCCGTCTCTGCATTATTCGAGTAGGTTTCGATCTGCAGAGCGATTTTTCCTTTCTCAAAGTTGAGGTTACCCACAGCTTTTACTTCACTCAAGTCGATTTGTGAAGAGAGTCCCAGACTGATTTGTTGAGTATACATTTTGGGAACCGCATCCATTGAAGCAAAAAAGTTGATGTCTCCTTTCTGATCCTGCATCTTCCGGAAACTGCCGTTTGAGGCGATACTGTTCTCTTCGGTCTGTTTGAGCAGTGTGGAGATGGTTTGTTTGGCAACATCCATTTGAGAAGTTCCGTAGGCTTCTGTCAAAACTGCTGCATTTTCATTAAAGACCAATAGATTGTTCTTCTGCAAGGATGTGAAACTGTACCCCTCTTCTTCTGCTATAGGCTGGCAGATTCCTTCTTTGGCCATTAAGTCGAGCGAAGCACGCAAGTCCTCGATATTACTGACTTTGGCAACTATAGTGGGACTAATGAAAGTCTTGGAAGTAAATACGAATACAGGAGCTTTGACATCAATCCCCGATTGAGAAGGATTTTTCATTATTTTTTCCAGTTGCTGGAAAGCAGCTGCATTCATTCCGCTTTTCAGGGCTTCCATCATTTTTTGTTTCATCCCTTCATTCTGTTTATCATTCAAGCCGGCTTTGTCAGCAAGAGAATTCAGATTAATGGAAGCAACAGCCGAAGCATCGGCCGGAATCACATGGATATATTCCGCTTTCTTGGAGCAGGCTGCCATGAAAACGATCAGTACTGCCAGTACCGAAAGTTGGGAAATCATTCGTTTTACCATAATTACTATCTTTTTTATTTCTGTAAATTACATATTCATTGTGTGGCAAGCCACCAATGCTGCTGTTTCTGTGCGCAGTCGCGATTTGCCTAAACTAATAGGGACAAATCCTTTCTCGATTGCTTTCTTGACTTCCTCTTCGCTGAAGTCACCTTCCGGTCCGATCAACACCAGGGCATCTTCTCCTTTTGTCAAGACATCTTTCAGTAAAGGTTTCTCTCCTTCGTAACAGTGGGCAATGAACTTTTGCCCTTTAAAGTCTTTTTCGATAAATGTGCAAAAATCAGTCATCTCGTTCAGACGCGGTAAACGTGCTTTTAACGATTGCTTGATGGCAGACACCAATATCTTTTCAATGCGTTCGGTTTTAATTACTTTCCGTTCGGAGAAGCGGCAGTTCAAGAATGTTAATTCGTCGAACCCTATTTCAGTTGCTTTTTCAGCAAACCATTCATTACGATCCATATTTTTTGTGGGTGCCATAGCAATGTGCAGATGTCCGTCCCACAAAGGCTCTTGGTAAATTGTTTCTTTAATATTCACCAGGCAACGTTTATGGGTTGCCACGCTGATCTCTGCCCGATAGAAGTTTCCCTTTCCGTCGGTGAGACTAATTTCATCTCCGGCTGTCAGGCGGAGCACACGTACACAGTGCTGTGCTTCCTCTTCAGGAAGTTCTGTGCTGGTTTGTATATCAGGGGTATAAAATACGTGCATATCTTTTATTTATGTCGGTTTATTTCGTCACGAAGTCGGGCTGCCAGTTCGTAATTCTCTTCTTGAATGGCTTTATTCAATGCTTCTTCAAGAGAAATAATGCTGACCGGCTCCGTGCGTGAGTTTTCATCCTCTTCCGGAGTATCGGGACGTTCGTCCCCGTCTGTCAACCGTATACACTCGCGTTCAAGAATAGATTCGTATATAAAGATAGGACAATCTGCCCTGACGGCCAGTGCCACTGCATCCGAGGTACGGGCATCTATCCGAATAATTTCTTCGTCTTTTTTAAAGTAGATATACGAATAGAAAACGCCTTCTTTGGCTTTGTATATTAGTACCCGGAGCAGAGTTGCTCCCAAAACATTCAGACACGAATAGAATAAATCGTGTGTCAGCGGGCGTGGGGCCTTTATTCCTTTCAGGCAAATGGCTGTAGCTTGTGCCTCGGCAGGTCCTATTATAATAGGTAGCTGCCGTTCGCCATCTACTTCTCCCAATACCATTGCATAGGCACCTACCTGCGCCTGGCTGTTAGAAATGTTCAATACCTGTAATTCTACTTTCTTATCCATTGTTAATTGTTCACTTTCTTAAGTTCTCCCGGTTGATGTTTGTATCTGAAAACAATTGCAAACAAAATACCGATAGCCAGTGCATATGCTGCAAATATGAACCAGATAGCCGGCCAGTTGCGACTTGCCAACATTCCGTTTTCATATACAGAGAATGCATCCACTACGGCTCCACTGGCATATCCTCCGATGACAGCGCCCAATCCGTTTGTCATAATGAAGAACAAACCTTGTGCACTGGCCCTTGTCTCAGGTTTGGTTTCCAATTCAACAAATAAAGAACCGGAAATGTTGAAGAAATCAAATGCCATACCGTATACTATCATTGATAAAATCAGCATCCAGATGCCTGATCCCGGATCACCAAAGCCAAACAGTCCGAATCGGAATACCCAGGCAAACATACTGATGAGCATGACACGTTTGATTCCGAAGTGCTTCAGGAAGAAAGGAATGGCCAGGATAAACAGTGTCTCGGACATTTGTGAGATGGACAGCAGGATTACCGAGTGCTTGACACCGAAAGAGTCTGCAAATTCGGGTATTTTGGCGAAACTCCCCAAAAATGCATCACCATATGTATTTGTGATTTGCAAGGCTGCACCCAGTAACATCGAGAAAAAGAAAAAGATAGCCATCTTTTTTCTTTTGAATAGGCTGAGGGCATCTAGACCGAAAGAAGACAATAGGGTTTTGCTCTGATTTTTTGCAGGGGGGCAGGGGGGCAGAGTGAAAGAATACAGTCCGAGAAGTAATGCTGAGCTTGCTCCGACATAAAGTTGAGCACTGGAGTTTTTGAATCCGGTAAGGTCCACTGCCCACATAGCACAAATGAAACCGATGGTTCCCCATACACGGATAGGCGGGAAGTCTTTTACTAAATCGCATTTATATTGTTCGAGTGCATTGTACGAAACAGTATTGGCGAGCGAAAGAGTAGGCATGTAAACCATTAGATTGAGTAACATGGCCCAATACATTTGACTATAGTCGGTGGCGGTAGAAGCGTAGAACAAGCAGCCGGCTCCCAGCAAGTGGCAAATACCATAAAGGCGTTCGGCATTGAACCATTTGTCGGCTATAATGCCTGTTATTCCCGGCATGATAATGGATGCGATTCCCATTGTTGCGAAAATGGCTCCGATTTGCCCACCTTCAAAATGGAGGCCTCTTTCCATATAGCCACCTAGTGAAATTAACCACGACCCCCATACAAAGAATTGCAGGAAGTTCATAATAATCAAACGATTTTTTATATTCATAACTTTTATTGATGTGTTTCCCGTCGTGCCTGTCTATGGCAGATCAGGTGCAAATATAATATTTTTAGTTGACAGAGTGGAAAAAGCATGGAATAAAAGGAAATGAGAAAAGGAAAATGGCAAAAGAAAATTGGAAAAAACAGAGAATGAAAGGTCTATAAAAAAGAAAGCGGTCTATTCCAAATGACTTACTTCTATTGTATAAATGACTAAATGTCAGAAATAAACCTGCAAAAGTACGATTAATAATTTGTTTTTATAATGTGGGTATATATAATCCGTTGCTACCTTATTTAATCTAAGAGCTGGTTTAAATTTTCCTCCATAATAATCTTAGAGCCTGTTATTTCGATAACGAAGGTGTGGCAACCGAACTTTGTCCGGTATTTGAGGGGCGATTTCAGCGGACTCTAAAACCTTTTGTACGCTTCTCATACGGAAAATGAATTTCGATCTTCCATTTTCCACTCTTCGTTTTAGTATAGAAAGTAAACGTAACGGTTTGACATATAGCGTGATGTATCTGTTATCTTATTTGTTTATGCCTATAAAAGCATTTTGTTTTCCTTCGTATCTTTAGCGAAGATGGTCTGAATCTTATCCGGGTATGCGGGCCGGAGTAAAGATCGCATGAAGGATCGTAATAGTCTTGTTTATAATGGCTTATGATAAGAGGGGAAATCCATTTGTTTTCTTCTTTATTTGCGTAGGGAAAAAAAGGTCTTTAGGGAATTTCTCTAATAGCAAGTTAAAATCCAACAAGGTCGCCCATTTGCGATAGTAGTAGTAAACCAACTGCCACTTAGGGAGGTCAAGAGGAAGCATATGCCATTGGCAGCCGGTCTTCACTAAATAAAAAATGGCATTCTAAATCATTTGTAAATCTTATTTTCGCTTTCTTTCTTTCTTTCTTTCTTGCAGGTTCAATACTTTTGTTATATATTGCCACTCTCTTTCCTTAAAATCAGTCTGATATATCTTTTTTAAAGTTTGGTTACTCCAAAGAAAGAAACTATTCGGCTGATACGGAAAGTTTAGATTAAAAAGATTTCAGCCATTTTTTTACAGGCTCTAAACAGGTTCTTCTTTATCAAATAAACAATAACTGAAATGAAACAAACAAAAACGATTTTAGCGGTCATTCTGTTGGTGGTATTAGCGGGGTGTGGAGAAAATAAACAGTCAAACAATGATTTAATCATTGTTGACGTTTCGAAAAGTTATCCTAAAAAAGAATTGATTCTTCAGGACTTTATGGATGTAGAATATGTTGCGTTGGAGACCACTGACGAGTTTCTTACACAAGGTCTGGTGCAGGATGTGGGAAAAGAATATATATTGGCGACAAATAGGAATAATGATGGGGATATTTTTATTTTTGACAGAAAAACCGGTAAGGGAGTGAGGAAGATAAATCGTCGGGGGCAAGGAGCAGAAGAATATGCGAGGATTAATGAGATTATTCTTGATGAAAACAATGGTGAAATATTCGTAAAGTCACCGGGAAATAAAATCTTAGTGTATGATCTTTATGGAAAGTTCAAACGGTGTTTGAGTCTTGATCGGGAAGTTTCATCTATTTTCGATTATGACAAAGATAATTTGATTTGCTATGATATGTCAGATTATCACAGTAAAGGAGAGGATAGAACCAAATCATACCATATTATCCTATCAAAACAGGATGGAAGTATCACCCGTGATATTTTTATTCCTTTCAAAACGATTGATACACCAATTGTGAATGATGGAGATAGGTTTATAGCAAATTATTCTTATCAGATACGCCTGAGTAACGGGAAATGTACACTTATGGATACATCGGCTGATACATTGTATAACTATGCGTCGGATGGTACATTAAGTCCTTTTGTTGTAAGAACTCCTTCTGCACATACCATGGAACCGGAAGTTTTTCTTTATATGGGTATCCATACCGACCGTTATTACTTTATGGAAGCCGTTAAAAATGTATTTAACTTTGAAAAGGGCAACGGATTCTATGCTGATGAACTGGTGTATGACAAAGAAGAAAAGGCGGTATTTCAAGTTACCATATACAATGATGACTATGTGGACAAAAGAACAGTGGCTATGACAGCGAAACCAATTAATCGTGAAATTGAAGACGTCACAAGTCTAAATGCAGCCCGACTTGTTGAAATTTATAAGAAAGACCAACTGAAAGATGGTAAATTGAAAGAAATCGCCTCTAGGTTGAATGAAGAAGATAATCCGGTGATTATGTTAGTAAAACAAAAGAAATAAAAGGTAGAGGTTACTGCTTATTTAATTAAAGAAACAGGTCATCCACCACCTGTTGCAGGACGGTTCTTTTGCATTATTAGATGGATTGTTAACCAAATAGAGTCAATGAATAAATTGGAGGAGGTAAAGGGCTGAATATCTATCTTTATTTCTAAGTTTATTCATTGATCCCGCAGTAATCTATTCTCTCTTCATATATACAAATAAAAAAAAGGCTATCCTCCCGGACAGCCAATCTTTATTAACCTTAAATCTAATACCATGAAAAACACAGTGCAAAGATAAAGGGATTTATGTTATATAACATAATGATTTGATGAAAATCTTCTATTTGTTAACTCTAATTAACTTTTAGGCTGCTGCTTTTATGCTTATGGAATGATTATTCTACATAGAGCACCAATCCTTTGAGATATTCCCCTTCCGGGTGATAGATGTTCACCGGATGGTCTGCGGGCTGGGTCAACTGATGTAGTATACGTACACTTCTGCCCGACATGGCGGCAGCAGTAAATACAGCAGTACGGAAATTATCTTTGGTCACTACTTGCGAACATGAGAAGGTGAATAAGATACCACCCGGTTTGATTTTCTCAAATGCTTTGGCATTGAGCTTGCGGTAGCCCTGAAGGGCATTGCGCAGCGCATCCTTATGTTTGGCAAATGCCGGAGGATCAAGAATGATCAAGTCGTACTGGTCACCCATACGGTCGAGATATTTGAAAGCATCTTCAGCAAAGGCTGCATGACGGGTATCTCCCGGGAAGTTTAATTCTACATTTTTATTAGTCAGATCGATGGCTTTTGCAGAACTGTCTACCGAGTGCACCTGTTTGGCACCTCCACGCATGGCGTAAAAGGAAAAGCCTCCGGTATAACAGAACATATTTAATACCGACCGCCCCTTGGCATAACGCTCCAGTAGAGCACGATTCTCACGCTGGTCTACAAAAAAACCTGTTTTTTGTCCCTTCAGCCAGTCTACATGGAACTTCAGCCCATATTCCTGAGCGATGTTGTCGCTGCTTCCTCCTTTAAGGAAACCGTTCTCCGGGAAAAGGTCTGCTTTAAATGGGAGGGTCGTTTCTGATTTATAATAGATATTTTCAATCTGATCACCCATAACTTCGGACAAAGCTTCGGCAATGGCCATACGGTCTACATGCATTCCTGCAGAGTGTGCCTGCATCACAGCAGTCCGGGCATAAACATCGATAACGAGTCCGGGCAGATTATCGCCTTCTCCATGTACCAGGCGATAGGTATTGTTGGTCGGATTGGTAGCGATGCCAATACTGCGTCGCATGTCGTAGGCCACTTCCAATTTGTGTTTCCAGAAATCGTGGTTAATCTCTTCTTGTTTGAACGAAAGTACACGTACAGCAATACTTCCGATCTGGAAATGCCCTTTGGCAATAAATTCTTTTTTTGAGGTGTACACTTCCACTACTTCACCTTCCTCGGGTTCGCCGTCGAAGTGGGCGATGGCACCAGAAAAAATCCAGGGGTGGAACCGTTTCAATGAGTCTTCTTTGCCGGGTTTAAGATATACTTTATGCATAAATTTATTATGTTGTTTTTACTTTTATTGTTGATCTGAACCTACTTTTACTTTCTCTGTGGCTTCCTCTTCCGGAGCCAATTCGTAGTTTCCTGTTCGTTTCAGTTCCTCCAATAAGTGATATATGTTGAGGCAGGCCCAAGCATCTGTAGCTGCGTATTGCTTTTGAGCATCCGTCAGTACATCTGCTTCCCAATTAGAAAGACGCTGTGATTTTGAGATTTTCTCACTAAACAAGATACCGTATATCTTTTGCAGGCTCTTATCCTGAATGCCGAAAGGACGGACGTACTCTTGTAACTCAATGCATGCCTGTTGATTGAAAGGGGCTCGTTTGTGTAACATCATGAAGTCGTCTTTTAGCGAAAGGCCCACTTTGATTACTTTCGGATCTTCAAGTAGTTCTATGATAGGTTGGGTTAGGCCGGTCATGTTCAGGCGAAACAGAAAGCAACACTCGTCAGATGAAATCTGAAGTAATGCTACTTTATGAGAATGTCCCTTGGTGAATGAGGGACGTGTCTCGCTGTCGATTCCCAAGATGGCTTGGGATTGCAGATAAGCCACCGCTTTTTGCGCCTCACTTTCAGTCTGTATTACATGAATCCGTCCGGGAAATGCTGCTTTGGGCATCTCCTTCACCTCTTCTTTGCTTATGGTTCTTTTTAAAATCATATTCTTTTATTCATCATCATGGCAATGGCAGCCATGATCGTGACAATGGCAGTCGTCATCTTCACAGTGACAGTCTTCATTGTTTTCGGGTTCGTACTCTTCTTCCTCTTCGTCTTCTCCCCGGGCTTTCGGACTATATTTTACGTCATGCAGGGCACGCATGGTGTTTACCAGTTTTTGTCCCCACAAGAGTCCGAAGTTTTCTTGGCAGATGGCGAGGGAATCGTTCATCGTCTCGTTCAATCCCAGCTGGAATACGAAGATAAAGTCTTTGATATCCTGATAGATATCGGCCAAATCTTCCGAAATATTCTTTTTGATCGGTTCGTCACTGTAAGCCATGTCGGGTAGAAATACTTCCAGATAATCGTCTTTTTCTGCCAATATGGATGCCAGGTTGATGCGTAACACTTCGTAAATTTCTTCCGTTACATACGTTTCAGGTGATTCATCACCTATCATTTCGCATTTCGGAAGCATGGATGCTTTTAGATAAAGCAAAGGAAGTATTTTAAGGGTGGTATCAACAAACGTACTGCGTTTCATACTTTCGGCACGTTCCAAAAAAGCGCAGAACTCGGCGGCTACTGTAACGAATTCTATCACATTCTTATCAAATATTACTTGACTCTCTTTTTTCATATCTGCTTGAATTGAAACGCAAAGGTAAGAAAAAGTTGTGGGTAGTCCAATGAAATTCTTTTTTTTACTACTTTTGCATCATTAATCATATAGCTTAAGATTCATCATCCACATGGCAAAAAAGAAATCAGATAAGGAAGCAGAACAGAAGCCGGCTTCCACAAAAAAATATGTGGCTTTCTTCAGGAACGAAACAATTCACTTTGTAATCGGGTTGGTACTGGTCATTTTCTCAGTCTATTTGTTACTGGCCTTTACCTCTTTCTTTTTCACTGGAGCAGCTGACCAAAGTATTATTGATAGCGGAAATGCCCAGGACCTTGCTGCTGTGAACAATCACGTAAAGAACTATGCAGGTTCCCGGGGAGCTCAGTTGGCAAGCTACCTGATCAATGATTGTTTTGGTGTTTCCTCTTTCTTTATTTTAATCTATCTGGCTGTTGCCGGACTCAAATTAATGCGTGTGCGTGTGGTACGCCTTTGGAAATGGTTTATCGGATGTTCATTGCTGCTCATTTGGTTTTCTGTTTTCCTTGGTTTCGTTTTTATGGACCATTATCAGGACTCCTTCATCTATCTGGGTGGATTGCATGGTTATAACATCAGTAATTGGCTGATTTCTCAAGTCGGCATTCCGGGTGTATGGCTGATTCTTCTGGCAACAGGTATTTGTTTCCTTATATATATGAGTGCCCGCACTATCATTTGGCTGCGTAAGCTTTTTAGTCTTAGTTTCTTGAAGCGTAAACAAAAAGAAGAATTTGCTGAAGTTACTCAGGCCCCTCAACCACATGAATATGATAACCCGAAACCTCAGGAAGTGGAATTTGATGTAAATCGTACTTTCCGTCAGGAAGTACCGGTGAAAAAGGTGGAAACTACTGTTGTGCCTGAAACACCTGTCGAATCTTCAACCGAAATGCCTGTGACTCCGGAAGATAGAGATGTGACATCCGATGGTGATGTGACTATGACTTTTGAACAGACAGCTCCTGATCCCGTACCTCCTTTTCGGGCAGCGTCGGCAGATAAAGAGCCTGAGTTCGAGATAGAGCCTGCTGCCGATGATGAAAATTATCAGGGTGCGGAGACTGAACCTTACAACCCTAAACTGGATTTAGAGAACTATCATTTTCCTACTATCGATTTGATGAAACACTATGAAAATAGTGAGCCTACCATCAATATGGAGGAACAGAATGCAAATAAAGACCGTATTATCAATACATTGCGTAGTTTTGGAATTGAAATAAGTACGATTAAAGCTACGGTAGGACCTACGGTAACTCTTTATGAGATCACTCCGGAACAAGGAGTACGTATTTCAAAGATTCGTGGCTTGGAAGACGATATCGCTTTGAGCCTTTCTGCGTTGGGCATTCGTATCATTGCTCCCATACCTGGGAAAGGTACGATCGGTATCGAGGTACCTAACTCAAATCCGAAGATCGTTTCAGGACAGTCTATTATAGGTAGTAAGAAGTTTCAGGAGTCAACCTATGATTTGCCTATTGCACTTGGTAAAACCATTACGAATGAGGTATTCATGGTTGATCTTTGCAAAATGCCGCACGTATTGGTGGCAGGTGCTACCGGGCAGGGTAAATCTGTCGGCTTGAACGCTATCATCACTTCACTGCTTTATAAGAAGCATCCTGCCGAATTGAAGTTTGTTCTGGTAGATCCTAAGAAAGTGGAATTCAGCATTTATTCTGTCATTGAGCATCATTTTCTTGCAAAACTTCCCGATGGTGAAGATGCTATCATCACTGACGTAACTAAAGTGGTGCAGACTCTCAATTCTGTTTGTGTAGAGATGGACAGCCGCTATGATCTGCTGAAAATGGCTCATGTGCGCAACATTAAAGAGTACAACGAGAAGTTCATCAATCGCCGCCTGAATCCGGAAAAGGGGCATAAATTTATGCCTTATATCGTAGTGGTTATTGATGAGTTTGGTGATTTGATTATGACAGCCGGTAAGGAGATAGAACTACCGATCGCCCGTATTGCGCAGTTGGCACGTGCCGTAGGTATTCATATGATTATCGCAACCCAGCGTCCGACTACCAATATCATTACAGGTACTATTAAGGCCAACTTCCCGGCACGTATCGCATTTCGCGTGTCAGCGATGATGGACTCACGTACCATCCTCGACCGCCCGGGAGCCAATCAGTTGATCGGTCGCGGTGATATGCTCTTCCTTCAGGGAGCCGATCCGGTACGTGTACAGTGTGCATTTATTGATACGCCCGAAGTGGAAGAAATCACCAAGTATATTTCACGTCAGCAGGGATATCCTACCGCCTTCTTCCTGCCCGAATATGTGAGTGAAGATAGCGGCAGTGATTTGGGTGAAGTCGATATGGGACGGCTCGATCCGTTGTTTGAGGAAGCTGCCCGGTTGATTGTGATTCACCAGCAGGGATCTACTTCGCTGATACAGCGCAAATTCTCCATCGGCTACAATCGTGCCGGGCGTTTGATGGATCAGCTGGAAAAGGCCGGTATTGTAGGTCCCTCACAGGGAAGCAAGGCACGCGATGTGCTGTGTGTGGACGAAAATGACCTTGAAATGCGTTTGAACAATATTCAATAATCAAACGTTAAATGAGTGTATACAATGAAGCAGATTATAATTAGCATTTGGATAGCTTTACTGACTTTGCCTGTGTTTGCTCAACAACAAATGCAGGCAAAAGTTGTGCTTGATAAGACGGCGGCCACATTTGAAAAGGCAGGCGGTATCCGTGCGGAATTCAACGTGACAGTGTTTAATAAAAGCAGGATGGCCGGACAGTCTGCCGGAGTCATCGAACTCAAAGGGGAAAAGTTTGTACTGAAAACAGACGATGGTATTACTTGGTTTGATGGTAAGACCCAGTGGAGCTATCTGAGAAGCAGTGATGAAGTTAATATCAGTAACCCTACCGGGACCGAATTGCAGGGCCTTAATCCGTATGCGCTTTTACAGATATACCGTCATGGCTTCGACTATAAGATCGGATCATTGAAGAACTTTGGTGGCAAACCGGTCTATGAGGTAGTATTGACTGCTACTGATAAGAAGAGAGATTTATCGCGAATTGTGCTTTATGTGAGTAAAGACACTTATCAACCCTTGTTCATTATGATGGAACAACGTGATAAGAGTCGTAGCGAGATCACTGTGACCGGTTATCAGACAGGTTTGAAATATGCCGATGGTATGTTTGTGTTTGATAAGAAACAATATCCTCATGCCGAAGTGATTGATCTTCGGTAGGAGAGGGAAATGATTTCAAGCGTTAAATAGTAAATCGTAAAATATAAATAGGAGTATGGAAACAGAAAGAATTAAATGCCTTATTATAGGTTCAGGACCAGCCGGCTATACAGCCGCTATCTATGCTGGACGTGCAAATTTGTCACCGGTGCTTTACGAAGGAATACAGCCGGGTGGACAGTTGACTACCACTACCGATGTAGAAAACTTCCCGGGCTATCCGCAAGGAATCAGCGGACCACAATTGATGGAAGATCTTCGTACACAGGCCGAACGTTTTGGTGCTGACATCCGCTTTGGGATTGCTACCGCTTCTGATCTTGGTCAGGCTCCTTACAAAATTACAATCGATGGTGAAAAAGTAATCGAAGCCGATTCATTGATTATCGCCACCGGAGCTACAGCCAAATATTTAGGACTGGACGATGAAAAGAAGTATGCCGGTATGGGGGTAAGCGCTTGTGCTACTTGCGACGGTTTTTTCTATCGTAAGAAAGTGGTTGCTGTGGTAGGTGGTGGTGACACTGCTTGTGAAGAAGCGATCTATTTGGCCGGACTCGCTTCCAAGGTTTATCTGGTTGTGCGCAAGCCTTATCTTCGTGCTTCGAAAATTATGCAGGAGCGTGTGAGGAAACATGATAAGATTGAAGTACTTTTTGAGCATAATGTAGTTGGTCTTTTCGGTGAGAACGGTGTAGAAGGTATGAATCTTGTGAAACGTTGGGAGGAGCCCGATGAAGAACGCTATTCATTACCTATCGACGGTTTCTTCCTTGCTATCGGGCATAAACCGAATTCGGACATCTTTAAACCCTATCTGGATACTGATGAAGTGGGATATATTACCACCGACGGTGACAGTCCTCGTACCAAGGTACCCGGAGTATTTGCTGCAGGTGACGTAGCTGATCCGCATTATCGTCAGGCTATTACAGCAGCCGGAAGCGGATGTAAAGCTGCTATTGAAGCTGAACGCTATCTGTCTGAAAAGGGATTGATCTAAGATTTGTAAAAAACTACAAAGATATTCCGGACGCAGTTGTCTCTTTGGACAGTAATTGTGTCCGGAAATAAAGCGGAGGACGCAGAGTTTATATTTTCAGAAATGGAATAATACTCTGTGTCCTCCGCGTTTTTGTGGAGTATGATGTGGTCGTTAATATACTTCTATTTCGTCCAAATAGATGTTAGCCTGAACCACATCTTTTTCATTCGGGTCTTTCACGAAATCAATGCCGTTTCGTAAAGTACCACCATTTTGAAGAGTGATTTTGATATACTTGACTTCTTTGGGGGCAAAGCCTAATGTGTCAGTGAATGCCTTTCTGCCTCTTTCAGGATAGTTCCGTTTGAAGGAAGCTTCTGCCATTTTATCATACTTCCGTCCGTCGGAAGAGGTCTCAACAGTAGCTACACTGGGAGGGAGAATGACTGATGCGGGGTTGTATAACGAACCGAAGACTACTTTGCTGACAGTAGTAGGCTGTTCGAATTCAACGATAAATACCAGTTTATTGCAGGCGTCGTTCATCCGGAATCCGCTCCACGGAGTCATCGAAGCGATGTTGCCACGTTTACCGTTGGTCAGTCCGAAAGTGCTTATATCAGTACCGAGAACATCATTTTCACCCAAAATGTCGCCTTTGGCCGCTCCGATGGGCGGAGTCACTGTGAAACTTTTACCACTGATCAGATTGCCATACAACTTCTTTCCACTGACCTTGCCCAACATCTTTCCGTCTTTGAAAGCAGCGGCTTTCACGTCCATCTCGCCGGATAAGGCGAAAGGCTGATTGTAAATGGCAGATTCTACTGTTGGAACGCTTCCATTTGTTGTATAGTGAATTTCGGCATTGGGGTAGAAACTTTCCAGTACTACTTTCAACGTATTAGTTTCGTCTACATGTGTATTGATATTCACATCGAAGAAATTGCGGCAAGCTTTGACATTTTTCACATCCATACGACGGAAGTCTTCTACCATGCGTTGGCAAAAGTTATTCCAGTTTTTGTTTGCATTCAATGTCCAGCCCGTTTCGGCGATGGCTACTGCACGTGGGAAAGCCTGATAGTCGCGGTTGTCATTGCCGGGCATGTATTCCGTCCAGATGTTACCCTGTACACCGATGATATGCTTTTTCACCAGTTCGTTTGCATCGTCCGGTACAGGGTTGTAGCTGTAAGTCTTTTTAAGCGTATTATATCCACCGATGGTGACGGGAGCTATCTCCGGTTCTTCCTGATACTGATCCAGATATGCGTATGGATTTGGTGTCATAATGGCGTTGTGTCCGGCTTTGGCTGCATTTAATCCACCCTCTACTCCTCTCCAGGACATAACGGTAGCATTCGGGGCCAGTCCGCCTTCCAGAATTTCGTCCCATCCGATGATGTTACGCCCTTTATTATTCAAGTATTTCTCCATGCGGGTGATAAAGTAGCTTTGTAACTTCTCTTCTTTGGTATGTTTCTTCCCATCGATAACGTTGGGGGTAACATCGTCTTTCAGTCCCAGTTGTTTGATCAACGACTGGCAGTATTCACTGTTGATCCAGGCTGTTTTCGGGCATTCATCACCACCGATATGGATGTATTTGCTGGGGAAGAGATCCATAACTTCATCCATCACTCCTTCAAGGAATTGGAAAGTGGTGTCTGAAGGGCAGAATACCTGCTCAAATACACCCCAGGTTCCTGTCACATCGCATGTGCTGTCCGGTGTACATGAAAGTTCCGGATAAGAAGCAATGGCTGCTATTGCATGCCCCGGCATCTCGATTTCGGGGATCACCGTGATAAATTTGCTGGCTGCATAATCTACAATGGCTTTGATCTGCTCTTGTGTATAGTATCCGCCATGCTCTTTGCCGTCAAAGACTTGCGGGTAGTTTACATAGTAATAATCTACTAATGTCTCTTTACGTTTGGAACCTATCTCAGTCAGTTTAGGATATTTTTTGATTTCGATTCTCCATCCCTGGTCGTCGGTCAGATGCCAGTGGAAAGTGTTCATCTTGTGCATGGCCAGCATATCGATGAATTTATATATATATTCCACCGGGGAGAAGTGGCGACATACGTCCAGCATCAGACCACGGTATGCAAAGCGCGGAGCATCTTCTATTTCGACGGCCGGTACCGACCATTCGGCGTTCTTCACCTTTTGATTACCATATACAACGGGTGGCAATAACTGATAAAGTGTTTGCACTGCATAGAAAAATCCCTTGGGGGTAGAAGCTGTAAGGGTGATATTTTGAGGAGTGACAGAGAGTTTATATCCCTCTTCGGGCATTCCGTCTTGCGGCACGAAACGAATAACAGGCTCGTCCGTTACGTTCTCGAAAGTTTGCTTTATGGTAATTCCTGATGTCAGCTTCAATCGGTTGATGAGGCTGTCGGCAATGATTTGTACGTCCGGTGTACAAGCGGTTGTTATGACTCTTACTTTTTTACTTATTTCGAACCGTCCCTGTTGGGGAATCATTTGGTTTGGCAACGGAACGATATTGTATTCGTTCACGATGGTTTCTTTTGACTGTTTACATCCGGGGGTGATGAAAAGCAGAGACAAAAGAAAAAGAGTAATTCCTTTTTTCATGGTAATAAATGTGTGTTAAGTTATTGAATGGCGACAAAGCGCTTTTATCCTATTTTGCTGATCTTCTTAAGTTTTTCCTCGTCGATGATCTTGATTTTTCGTCCGTCGATGGTGATCAGTCGTTCGGTTGCGAAGTTGGATAATGTACGGATGGCATTAGAAGTAGTCATATTCGATAGGTTAGCCAAATCCTCGCGTGAAAGATAGATACTTAACGTAGAGCCATCTTCTTCCAGTCCATAGCTTTCTTTGAGGAAAAGCAGTGATTCGGCCAAGCGTCCGCGAATGTGTTTTTGGGTCAGATTGACGGTTCTTTCATCGGCAATACCGAGGTCGATAGACAATTGACGAATGAAAAACATACCCAGGTCATTGTTCTGGCTTACCAGTGTCATGATAGCACTCATGGGAATCAGGCAGATGGTTGAAGGTTCGAACGCAGAAGCGGCAGTCACATAGTCTTCTTTGGCAAAGTAAGCTCGGTAACCGAAATATTCTGTAGGCTTTATCATGCGTATAATCTGACTTCTGCCTCCTACACCGTCTTTATAGATTTTTACTTTGCCGCTAAGCAGACACATCAGATAGGTAGGTGATTCACCTTCACAATAAATTGTTTCATTCTTTTTGTAATTTTGAAGGGTGAAATTATTGGCCAGGAACTCCCTTTGCTCTGCGTTTAGAGGAGCCCACATCTCTGCAATACGTTCGGGAACGTTTATTTCTGACAAATTCATCTTTACCATATCTGTTGCAAAACTGTGTTATAAAGCACAAATGTAGAAAGAAAAAATGAAAAACAGAATAGTTTATCGAAAAGTTTGCTATGTATGCTTTACATTTTGGAAGTCGGGCGGACTATTTAGGAGAGTGAGCATACTCTTTCTGAGAGCAAGAAGCACGATATGGAACTCCGGTTTATCTATCTTTCAAATTGAACATTGATCTCTTTCAATCTTTTGTTGACAGACGCTGGGATGTTTGCCGGCAGGAAAGTAGGGTTGGGTAGAGGAAACCCGGGAAATGAAAAGCTCCCCATAAGAGATCTTTGAAAAGGACCTTCTTACGGGGAGACATCAAGTATGGCTTACTTCGTGAATAACAGTTCTCTGTATTTGGGCAACGGCCAGATTTCATCGTCAATTTCCATCTCGAGATGGTCTATATGGTCGCGTATGCTTTCCAGGTAAGGACGTACGGTCTCTTCGTAAGCAAAAGCTTTCTCTTTGAAGTTCTCTTTGTGATTGGCTACTTTGCGGGCTTCTGTCATGTCGCGTACCAGTACTTTAATAGCAGATACACGGTGAGAGATTTCTTTAATAAGTTCTTTCCGATCGGCACTCATTACTTCGTATTCTTCTTCAGAGAAGATTTCCTTCATTCTGCAAAGGTTTTCCAAAAGACGGTTCTGGTAGCTGACAGCGATAGGGACGATGTGGTTGATGGCCAGATCACCCAATACGCGGCTTTCAATCTGTACCTTCATGGTATATTTTTCCAATTCCACTTCCAGACGACAGGCGAGTTCGGTTTCGTTGAAGATACGTTCGCCTATCAGTACGGCTCTCGATTGGTTATCCATATAATGCATCAGGGCCTCCGGAACATGGCAGATGTTGGTTAGTCCGCGGCGGGCTGCTTCCTGTTTCCACTCTTCTGAGTAGCCGTCACCCTCAAAACGGATAGGTTCGGAGGCTATGATATTTTCTTTCAGGATGCGGAAGATTGCTTCGTCCTTACCGATACCCTCTTCCATCAGTTTGTCTACCGATGCTTTAAATTCATTCAACTGGTTGGCCATGGCAGCATTTATGGCAATCATGGCAGCAGCACAGTTGGCTGAGGAGCCGGCGGCACGGAACTCAAAACGATTTCCTGTGAATGCAAAAGGAGAAGTGCGATTACGGTCGGTGGTATCGAGCAGGATTTCGGGTATACGCCCGATACCTAATTTCAAAGTTGTCTTCTCCTCTGGAGTCATTTTTGAGTTGGTCACCTGACGGACAATTTCATCGAGTGTAGCTGACAGTTGTGAACCCAGGAAAATGGACAAGATAGCGGGAGGTGCTTCGTTGGCTCCCAAACGGTGACTGTTTCCGGCACTCATAATAGAAGCACGCAACAGATCCTGATTCTTGTGGACCATCATTAATACGTTTACCAGGAAAGTAAGGAATAGCATGTTTCCTTTTGGATTTTTACCCGGTGCAAAGAGGTTGATGCCTGTATCGGTGCAGAGCGACCAGTTGTTATGTTTGCCCGAACCATTAACGCCATTGTAGGGCTTTTCATGGAAAAGAACAGCAAAATGATGTTTGCGTGCGATACGTTTCATCAGGTCCATTACCAACTGATTGTGGTCATTCGCCAGATTACAGTTTTCAAAAATGGGAGCCAATTCAAACTGGTTGGGAGCGACTTCATTGTGGCGGGTCTTTACCGGTATGCCCAGCTTGTGACACTCTATTTCAAGTTCTTTCATGAAAGCTGTGACGCGTGGTGGAATAGAACCGAAGTAATGATCTTCCAACTGTTGGTCCTTGGCCGAAGAATGTCCCATCAAGGTGCGTCCTGTTAGTCGAAGGTCGGGGCGGGCATTATATAAAGAGGTGTCAACCAAAAAATATTCCTGTTCCCAACCCAAATTGGTGAATACCCGGGTGATGTTTTTGTCGAAAAGCTGGCATACTTCGGTAGCAGCTTTGTCAACGGCTGCCAATGCTTTTAATAATGGAGTTTTGTAGTCGAGTGCTTCACCTGTATATGAGATAAAAATCGTCGGGATACAAAGAGTGGTGTCTACTACGAAAGCCGGTGACGAAACGTCCCATGCAGTGTAACCGCGGGCTTCGAATGTATTACGGATTCCACCATTAGGGAAAGAAGAAGCGTCCGGTTCCTGCTGGATCAGTAATTTGCCGGAAAAACGTTCGATTACTTCACCGTCTTCACCGAACTCGATAAAGCCGTCATGTTTCTCGGCCGTTCCGTCTGTCAGTGGCTGAAACCAGTGCGTGTAGTGTGTCACATTGAGCGATTTTGCCCAGCTTTTCATGCCGTTGGCTATCAGGTCGGCCATTTCTCGGCTGATAGGGGTGCCTTTTTCGGTAGCGTCTACTACTGCTTTGTATGCTTCTTTGGGAAGGTACTCTTGCATCTTCTTACGATCGAATACATGGCTGGCATAATAATCGGATAGTTTATTAGAGGGAGTAGTAATTTCTAAGGGCTTTCTGTTAGATAGCTCTTGTAGTGCGAAAAATCTCATTTTTGACATGATGGTGTCTCTTTTATTGGTTGTTGGGCACAAAATTATATGTTTTTTCTAATATACCCCTATTTTTATAGGGGTATTTTGCAAAATAAATATGTTTTTTCTTTGTACACCCCTATTTGTTTGTGGGCGAAAGAACTTTTTTGTATACTTTACCTATCCGGAGATTACTATAAAATATGAATTTATTAGTCGCATAATCGGATTTTTTTTATATTTGCCTTCAATAAGGAGATTAGTATTTGAGGTGCAATATATTAATATGGTGTTTTTGGTTATTCTCGCTCTGTTTTGTTCAAAAGGGAGTGGCTAACGTTGTTCTTGATCCTCAGACCAATCGTCCCATCTCTGCCGATTCTATTTTGAATAATGTGATGACTTTCGCTCCTTTTTACGAAAAGTTAGTGACCGACTATCGGGCCGATCTATATATAAAAGGTACGATGGACATCAAACGAAAGAATTTTATTCTCCGGTATGTACCTTCCATGTTCCGTCTTCAAAAAGGTGTACGGCAGTATATGGTGGAGACGTATAGTGATCTGCATTTTACAGCTCCTAATATCTATGACCAGAAGGTGAAAGCTTCTATGGGCACTGTGCATAATAGCCGGGGAGTACCGGGGATGCTCGAGTATTTCAATATCAATCTTTATTCTTCAACGCTGCTTTACGACCGATTGCTTTCGCCTTTGGCCAAAAACGGGCGGAAATATTATAAGTATCTGATCGATTCCATAATGGGTGGGACGGACAACCGACAATATAAGATACGGTTTATCCCCAGAAGTAAGAGTGATCAGTTGGTGGGTGGATATATGATTGTGAGTAGTGACGTGTGGAGTGTCCGCGAAATACGTTTTTCCGGCAGGTCGGAACTGCTATTGTTCAGTTGCCTGATAAAAATGGGTAGTGTAGGAAAGGATGATGAGTTTCTTCCGGTCAGCTATAATGTCGAAGGACAGTTTAATTTTTTGGGTAACCGTATTAATGGAGTTTATGTGGCATCGCTCAACTATCACGATATTGTGCTTGAAGAAAATCAGAATAAATGGAAAGAGAAGGTGAGGGCGAGAATAAAAGGAAAAAGTAAATATGATCTTTCAGACTCTTATAACTTGCAATGCGAGACTACCTCTTTCCATACGGATAGTGCTTATTTTGAAACATTGAGGCCTATTCCTTTGTCGGAGGCTGAGCGCAGACTATACAAAGAAGATGCGTTGCGTAAAGATACCATTCAACGCAATATCAAACCAAAGAGTAAGAGTCAGGTGTTTTGGGGACAGGTGGGAGACGTACTGATCAGTGACTATAAATTGAACCTCTCCAATCTGGGAAGCGTGAAGTGCTCACCACTTATCAACCCTTTCTTGTTGAGTTATAGCGGGAGCAATGGGCTTTCCTACAGGCAATCGTTTAAATATAACCGACTTTTTAAGCATGATAGGCTATTGCGTGTGGTACCTAAGTTGGGCTACAACTTTACACGAAAAGAATTCTATTGGTCTGTCAATACCGAATTTAATTACCTGCCCGAGAAGATGGGAGCTGTTCACATTGACTTTGGTAACGGCAACCGGATTTACAGTAGCGATGTGCTTGATGATTTGAAAGCCATACCCGACAGTGTATTTGATTTTAATCAGATTCATTTGGACTACTTTTACGATTTATATTTTAATTTCCGACACAGTATCGAGATTATTAATGGATTAGAGTTAAGTGTAGGCTTATCTACCCATAGGCGAAAGGCGGTAAAGTCCTCTAAGTTGGTTCCACTGACAAAGAGTCGGGAGACACTCAATGAAGATATCCAGAACAAAATCAGGAATACCTATTTGAGTTTTGCCCCTCGGGTTCGGTTGGAGTGGACCCCTTGTTTATACTATTACATGAACGGACACCGTAAGATTAATCTCCGTTCTAAGTATCCCACTTTTTCGATAGACTGGGAGAGGGGAATCAAGGGGGTATTTGGCAGTACCGGACAATATGAACGTTTGGAGTTTGATTTGCAGCATCATATACCCTTGGGACTGATGCGTAATATCTATTATCGTTTTGGATTTGGTATGTTTACCAATCAGAAAGAAATGTATTTTGTCGACTTTAATAACTTTACCCGAAGTAATCTTCCTGAAGGTTGGAATGACGAAATCGGAGGAGTATTTCAGCTTCTCGACCGTCGTTGGTATAATGCTTCACGGAAATATATACGGGGACATTTTACTTATGAAGCTCCTTTCCTATTATTAAAACATCTGATTAAATACACACGTTATGTACAGAACGAGCGGTTGTATGCGAGTATATTGTCAGTACCCCATCTTCAGCCGTATGTGGAATTGGGATATGGAATCGGTACTCACATCTTTGATTTTGGCGTTTTTGTAGGTAGTGAGAACTGGAAGTATACCGAGGTCGGCTGCAAGTTTACGTTCGAGCTGTTTAACCGCTAACTTTATTCTTACTATTTTTGTTAGCAGAGAAGAATATTTCTACCTTTGCGGTCAAGAGGATGAGATAAAGATTTAGCAAAAAAGAGGTGCAGTCGCCTCATGAACTCAGGTTCTTTCTGGTTTCTTTATTAAGATACTCATAATAAAGAAAAGTAAATACTCTCATCCTCTTCTTTTATTGCTTCTATATATAATAATGTATAAGGATGGAACTACTTTTGGGTATTGTGATTGTCGTTACCTGTTGGATGGTTGTTCGTATTATTCGTTCAAGCAAAAATCAGGAAGGATATAAAAGGTGGAGGGCCGGTAACTATGCCAGTGAAAATCCTTATGCCAAAGAAAAAGCAAGTGGTCCGCTTTCCCAAGGTCTTTTTAGTAAGAGAGTCAGAACTACCGGTGCGAGGCGGTTCGATGACGGAGCTATCAGGTGGTGTGCCAATCTGCTGGCAACCGAAGAATCCAGATTGAGGGAAGTGTTGGATTATATACCGCGCCAATATACCTGTTTTCATGTTCGGAAAAGAAGTGGCGGATTTCGTTATATTTCGGCTCCCGCAGGTGATTTTCGTTCCATGCAACAAACTATCTATCACCGTATTTTATTGTTAGCTAACATACATCCCGCTGTTACCGGATTTTGTCCGGGAAAGTCCGTATCCGATAATGCACGGGTGCATCTGGGGCGAAAGAATGTATTAAAAGTAGATCTTCACGACTTTTTTCCTTCCATACGTTCACCCAGGGTGAGAGCAGCTTTTAGGGAGATGGGGTACTCACGTTCCATCGCGAAAGTTTTGGCGGAACTTTGTTGTCTCAGATGTTGTCTTCCGCAGGGAGCGCCTACCAGTCCGGCTCTCAGTAATATTATAGCCTATCCGATGGATAAAAAAATGATGGCGTTGGCCGGTGAATACGGGTTGGTTTATACGAGATATGCCGATGATCTTACCTTTTCGGGTGATTATTTGCCGAAAGATGAAGTTTTGGTACGAATCCACAGGATTATTCGGGAAGAAGGTTTCACGATGAATGTCAAAAAGACCCGCTTCTTGTCTGAACATAAACGTAAGATTATTACGGGAGTATCGGTTAGCTCAGGCAAGAAGATGACTCTGCCTAAAGTGAAGAAGCGGGAGATTCGTAAGAATGTGCACTACGTCCTGACAAAAGGGTTGGTCGGACATCAGGAACATATTGGTTCTACCGATCCCGTTTACTTGAAGCGTTTACTGGGCAGTTTGTGTTACTGGCGTTCCATAGAACCGGACAACCGATATGTATCCGATTCCATCACAGCTTTGAAGAGATTAATGTGAGGTATGTCGATTGTAGTTCCTTTTGATATTTTTTTTGCTATTCTTTTCTAATTCAAGAAAATAGTTCTATCTTTGCGCCCGATTTATATAATCAATATAATGTCTTATTTAATTAAAGAATTACTAAACAATTAATTATTAATGGAAAACTTAAAGAACGTTGCTCCTATTGAAGACTTCAACTGGGATGCGTATGAAAACGGCGAGAGCTTCGCTGGTGCCAGCCACGAAGAACTCGAAAAAGCTTACGACGGTACGCTTAACAAAGTAAATGACCGTGAGGTTGTTGACGGAACTGTAATCGCAATGAACAAACGTGAAGTTGTTGTGAACATCGGTTACAAATCAGACGGTATCATTCCTTTGAATGAATTCCGCTACAATCCTGATTTGAAAGTAGGTGATACTGTTGAAGTATACATCGAAAATCAGGAAGACAAAAAAGGACAGTTGGTTCTGTCACACAGAAAAGCTCGCGCTACTCGCTCTTGGGATCGCGTTAATGCTGCTCTGGAAAACGAAGAAATTATCAAGGGTTACATCAAGTGTCGCACTAAGGGTGGTATGATCGTTGACGTATTCGGTATCGAAGCATTCTTGCCGGGTTCTCAGATCGACGTGAAACCGATCCGTGACTATGATGTATTCGTTGGCAAAACAATGGAATTCAAAGTGGTTAAAATCAACCAGGAATTCAAAAACGTGGTTGTTTCTCACAAAGCTCTTATCGAAGCTGAACTGGAACAACAGAAGAAAGAAATTATCGGTAAGCTCGAAAAAGGACAAGTTCTTGAAGGAACCGTTAAGAATATCACATCTTATGGTGTATTCATCGACCTGGGTGGCGTAGACGGATTGATCCACATCACTGACCTGTCTTGGGGCCGCGTAAGCGATCCGAAAGAAGTGGTTGAACTGGATCAGAAGTTGAACGTTGTTATCCTCGACTTCGATGACGAGAAGAAACGTATCGCTTTGGGTCTGAAACAACTGACTCCGCACCCATGGGATGCTTTGGATCCGAACCTTCAGGTAGGTGACAAAGTGAAAGGTAAAGTAGTGGTTATGGCTGACTACGGTGCATTCATCGAAATCGCTCCGGGTGTTGAAGGTCTGATCCACGTTTCAGAAATGTCATGGTCACAGCATTTGCGTTCTGCACAAGACTTCATGAAAGTCGGTGACGAAGTAGAAGCTGTAGTTCTGACTTTGGATCGCGAAGAACGTAAGATGTCTTTGGGTATCAAACAACTGAAACAAGATCCATGGGAAACTATCGAAGAGAAGTATCCTGTAGGTTCTAAGCATACTGCTAAGGTTCGTAATTTCACTAATTTCGGTGTATTCGTAGAAATCGAAGAAGGTGTTGACGGACTGATCCACATCTCTGATCTTTCTTGGACTAAGAAGGTTAAACACCCGTCAGAATTTACTCAGATTGGTGCTGATATCGAAGTTCAGGTATTGGAAATCGACAAAGAAAACCGTCGTTTGAGCCTTGGTCACAAACAACTTGAAGAGAATCCTTGGGATGTATTCGAAACAGTATTTACTGTAGGTTCTGTACACGAAGGTACAATTATCGAAATGCTGGATAAAGGCGCTGTAGTTGCTCTTCCTTACGGTGTTGAAGGTTTCGCTACTCCGAAACATCTCGTTAAAGAAGACGGTTCACAGGCTCAGATGGACGAGAAACTGGAATTCAAAGTGATCGAGTTCAATAAAGATGCTAAGAGAATCATCTTGTCTCACAGCCGCATTTTCGAAGATGTTGCTAAGGCAGAAGAAAGAGCTGAAAAGAAGGCTGCTTCTAACGCAAAGAAATCTTCTAAGAGAGAAGAAACTCCTGCTATCCAGAACCAGGCTGCTTCTACAACTCTGGGTGATATCGATGCTTTGGCTGCTCTGAAAGAACAGTTGGAAGGTAAGAAGTAATTCATATTTTCTCAGATAAACTGAAGGGTATTCCTGCAAAGGAGTACCCTTTCTTTTTTGTATCTTGGCAGACCCCTTCATTATTTTTTTATTCGGTGAGACTTTGCACTGAATTTTAATTGTCTATCTTTGCAGATACAGTTTGAAAGATGGAAAAATTTGAATTACATATATTGGGTTGCGGGTCCGCATTGCCTACTACCCGGCATTTTGCTACCTCACAGGTAGTTAATTTGCGTGATAAACTTTTTATGATCGATTGCGGAGAAGGAGCACAAATGCAATTGCGTAAATCACGGTTGAAATTCTCACGGTTGAATCATATCTTTATCTCGCATCTGCATGGTGACCATTGCTTCGGATTGATGGGACTTATTTCCACTTTCGGGTTACTGGGACGTACGGCTGAATTACACATTCATTCTCCAAAAGGATTGGAAGAGTTGTTGACTCCCATGCTCAATTTCTTTTGCCATACATTGGCCTATAAAGTCATTTTTCATGAATTCGATACCAGGCAGACTTCAGTGGTTTACGAAGATCGTTCGATGACGGTCACTACTATTCCGCTTCAGCACCGTATTCCTTGTTGTGGCTTTCTGTTTGCCGAAAAAGCACGCCCTAATCATATTATACGTGATATGGTCGATTTTTATAAGGTGCCTGTTTACGAACTAAACCGGATAAAGAATGGATCTGATTACGTGACTCCCGAGGGAGAAGTGATTGCCAATACACGTTTGACCCGGCCTTCGGATCCTCCCAGAAAGTATGCCTATTGTTCCGATACGATTTTTAGGCCGGAAATAGTGAAACAACTTTCCGGTGTCGACTTACTTTTTCATGAAGCGACCTTTGCCGAATCAGAGTTGGCACGTGCCAAAGAGACCTATCATACTACAGCTGCTCAGGCGGCACGGATAGCTTTGGAGGCCGGGGTACGCCAGTTGGTAATCGGTCACTTTTCTGCCCGTTACGAAGACGAGAGTATTTTGCTGAAAGAAGCTTCGGCGGTATTCCCGAATACGATTCTGGCAAAAGAAAATTTGTGTATAAGTCTTTAATTCCGGGGAAGTGATTAAACTATTGCTGAATAGAATTGTCTAAAATAACATATACGAATTACAAACGAACCTATGAACCCTTATAATGAACGAGAGGTTTTGGCGCTCCTTCAGGATGAGAGAACACAGAAGCAGGGATTTGAAAGGATTGTCTCACAATATAGCGAACAGTTATACTGGCAAATCCGGCGGATGGTGCTTTCACACGATGATGCCAATGATCTTCTTCAAAACACTTTCATTAAGGCGTGGATAAACATTGATTATTTCCGGGCTGAGGCAAAGCTATCTACCTGGCTTTACCGTATTGCCCTGAACGAATGTATCACTTTCCTGAATAAACAGCGGGCTATGAATACGGTCGCCATTGACGATCCGGAGGCCGATGTCACCCAGAAACTGGAGAGTGATCCTTACTTTTCGGGAGATCGTGCAGAACTTTTGCTTCAGAAAGCACTGCTGACCCTTCCTGAGAAGCAGCGGATGGTGTTTAACCTGAAATACTATCAGGAGATGAAGTATGAAGAGATGTCGGAGATATTCGGCACTTCAGTAGGAGCTTTGAAAGCTTCTTACCATCATGCCGTGAAAAAAATCGAGAAGTTTTTGGAAGAGGCCAATTAAACCTTTTAATATGTACAATGTCTAAGAAGAAGAGAGGAGAAGAACGTATGAAAGAAGAAGATAACATATTGGAGAAAGTGGGGAAGAAGAATTCCTTTAAAGTGCCTGAAGGGTACTTTGAAAACTTGACTTCAGAGGTCATGGGGAAACTGCCGGAAAAAGAAGGTCCTGCCTTTGAAGAAGTGAAGCAACCCACGATGTGGATCAGGATGAAGCCCTTGCTCTATATGGCGGCTATGTTTATAGGGGCTGCATTGATCATCCGTGTAGCTTCTTCGAACCACCAACCGACAACTGCCGGTGATCATCTCACTGCAAATGAAGCAGCGACAGAAGTGGTTTCGGATGAATATATTGATGTAGCATTAGATCGCTCGATGTTGGACGATTACTCATTGTACGTCTACCTTAGTGATGCGACAGCCGAATAAGTAAACTAAACTGATTTAATAAAGCGAAATGAAGAAACTGATTATTCTATTGATTATAGTTTGTGGCTTTACCCCTGCGCTGCGTGCCGTGGGAAGTCCTAATCAACATTTGTCACCCAAAGAATTCAGGGCCAAACAACAAGCATTTATAACAGAAAAAGCTGGCCTGACTCAAGAAGAGGCTGCGAAGTTTTTTCCGGTTTATTTTGAACTGCAGGATCGGAAAAAGCAATTGAATGACGAAGCATGGAAATTGCTTCGTAGCGGTAAAGATGAAAAGACTACCGACACTCAATACGGAGAAATCCTGGAAGGAGTTTATGATGCCCGCATCGCTTCGGACCGGCTGGATAAGACTTATTTTGAGAAGTTTAAGAAAATCCTTTCGTGCAAGAAAATTTATCTGGTGCAAAGAGCCGAGATGCGTTTCCACCGCGAACTGCTGAAAGGAGTACGTGATAATAAAGGTGGAAACGAACGTCCACAGGGAAAGAGGAAATAGCTTATCCTTTTAGCAAATCATTATATAGATGAGGGTGTATCAAGACTCTGTGGTGAGTGGTGACATACCCTCATCTTTTTTTGAATCCGGGGGTGTCGGACTATAATCCTTTCTTTTTAGCTTCGTTCCAGATGGCATCCATTTCATCCAGGCTCATATCTTTTAGATTTTTACCTTCTTTAATGGTATGATCTTCCAGATAGTTAAATCGTCGGATGAATTTTTGGTTGGTACGTTCCAATGCATTGTCCGGGTTGATTTTATAAAGTCGGGCAGCATTGATGAGGCTGAACATGACATCTCCGAATTCTGCTTCTGCCTTATCCTTATCCATATTGGCTACTTCCACCTGAAATTCGGCTATTTCTTCTTTTACTTTATCCCAAACCTGCTCTCTTTCTTCCCAATCGAATCCTACGTTGCGTGCTTTGTCCTGTATTCTGTAAGCTTTTATAAGTGAGGGTAAAGCAGCAGGTACACCGCTTAACACACTTTTATTGCCGTCTTTCTCCTTCAGTTTCAATTGTTCCCAGTTTTCGGATACTTGTCCAGCTGTTTCTGCTTTTACTTCCCCGAATACATGGGGATGGCGGAATATCAACTTCTCACAAAGTTTGTCGCATACATCTTTCATGTCGAAATCACCGGTTTCGGAACCGATTTTAGCATAAAAAGCTACGTGTAGCAGGACGTCTCCCAGTTCTTTGCAGATATCTTTTTTGTCGTTCCGCATTAATGCGTCGCAAAGTTCGTAAGTTTCTTCAATAGTGTTGGGGCGCAGGCTTTCGTTAGTCTGCTTGCGGTCCCATGGACATTTTACCCGAAGTTCGTCGAGGATGTCCAGAAAGCGTCCGAACGCTTCCATTTGTTCTTCTCTTGTATGCATGTTTATTATTTATTTGATTCTTTTTTCCATTCATTATATGAAATCAGCAGACCGATCACTTCCGAATAGTTCTTACGTCCACTTTCTATTTTGTTCCCTTTCAGATACAAATCATATATCCAATCCTGAATATCACCTATAAACGGACTATACTTTGCCATCCAGTATTCCTGGTCTTTTCTGGCCAGCTCAATGATTTCCGGACGTATACTGCCGAATAACTTTTTATATTCCTCTTCTGTCATCAATTGGCGGGCATTGGCAAGTACATGGCCTAAAATAGAAAAATAACCGCTGAAACGGATTTCTTTATTTACGGAACGGGTGCAGACCTGATATGCATAAAAGTTTGCTTCCGCTTCGCTGGTGATACCTAGCAAATGTGCCAGTTCATGAGTATAGGTTGCCGGATATTGTGGGGGAAGCAGGTCTCCGTTCAGTGTGAACTCACAGAAGAAAGGTCCCATGCTACCCGTCACGCCCACCATCGAAATCAATGGAGTGAACATCATGGTTTTTACCCGAGGACGGGAGTGTGGGGGACGGTGTATACCTAGTGTATCACTGATCAGGTTATATTGTCGGACTGCCTCTTTGCGGATTGCTTCTTTATCGATCCGATTGACCGGCACATACGATTCGTTCAGTTTTGAGATATAGTTGTCTACAAATTCATTGAAAATCTCAGGAGTGTAGGCAGTATATGGAATTCCGGTTCGTTCATAAAAATTCTTTTGTGAATAGTTGAGTCCCCATGCCAGATAGAACCAAACATAGATCCATAGCAAATATTCCACATCCCTTCTCAGTATTTTTTTCCAGCTTAATTTCAGTCGGATTCGTGCATAAAACGGATAGGCGATCATTCCTCCAATGCTCAGTGCTATAAATAAGTCACCCAATGCAAAGGGAATAATGTTCGAAAAACCGGACAAGATATATGAAATGACCGGATAGGCCGTACGGGCATACCCTTCGCCCAATGCCGGGAGCATCTGAGTGAGCCAGACAAGGGCTATTAAAGTCCCTAAAACAGAGTACCGTATGATTCGTTTCCTGTTTTTCATTGCTTCTTCTTCCTTTCGGGGAACAAAAGTACATATTCCTGCCCCTATATTCTACTTATTTTTATTAATTTTGCGCCAATCTTTCGCAATAAACTAATAAAATAGATAGATATAACATGGAATTAGCAAGTAAGTACAACCCTGCTGACGTGGAGGGGAAGTGGTATCAGTATTGGCTGGACCATAAATTATTCAGTTCGAAACCCGATGGACGTGAACCTTACACCATCGTCATTCCGCCCCCTAACGTCACCGGTGTGTTGCACATGGGACATATGCTTAATAATACCATTCAGGATATTCTTGTTCGTCGTGCACGTATGGAAGGTAAGAATGCTTGCTGGGTGCCGGGAACCGACCATGCCTCTATTGCTACCGAAGCCAAGGTAGTGAATAAGTTGGCCGCACAGGGTATTAAGAAAACCGATCTGAGCCGTGACGAGTTTCTGAAGCATGCCTGGGCATGGACAGACGAACACGGTGGTATCATCCTGAAGCAGCTTCGTAAGTTAGGTGCATCGTGTGACTGGGACCGTACGGCTTTTACTATGGATGAAAAGCGCAGTGAAAGTGTGCTGAAGGTATTTGTCGATCTCTATAATAAGGGACTTATCTACCGGGGAGTACGTATGGTTAACTGGGACCCGAAAGCACTGACAGCCCTGTCGGACGAGGAGGTGATTTATAAAGAAGAACATGGAAAGCTGTTTTACCTGAGATACAAGATTGAAGGAGAAGACGGATATGCAGTGGTTGCCACTACCCGTCCGGAAACGATTATGGGTGACACGGCCATGTGTATCAACCCGAACGATCCGAAGAATCAGCATCTCAAAGGAAAGAAAGTAATAGTTCCCTTGGTAGGCCGTGTGATTCCTGTTATCGAAGATGACTATGTGGATATCGAATTTGGTACCGGTTGCCTGAAAGTGACTCCGGCACATGACGTAAACGACTATATGCTGGGCGAAAAATATAATTTGCCGAGTATCGATATATTCAATGATAACGGTACGATCAGCGAAGCTGCCGGAATGTATATCGGTATGGATCGCTTTGACGTCCGTAAGCAGATTGAGAAGGATCTTGAAGCAGCCGGGCTGCTTGAGAAGACAGAGGCCTACACCAACAAAGTGGGATATTCAGAGCGTACCAACGTGGTCATCGAACCGAAGTTGTCTATGCAATGGTTCCTCAAGATGGAACATCTGGCCCAGATCGCTCTTGAACCGGTGATGAAGGATGATATTAAATTCTATCCTGCCAAGTATAAGAATACCTACCGTCATTGGATGGAGAATATCAAGGATTGGTGTATCAGCCGTCAATTGTGGTGGGGACACCGCATCCCGGCATATTTCCTGCCCGAAGGCGGATATGTGGTAGCTGTGACCGATGAGGAAGCCTTGAAGCTGGCTCGGGAAAAGACTGGCAATCCTAACTTGAAGATGACCGATCTTCGTCAGGATGAAGACTGCCTGGACACTTGGTTCTCTTCCTGGTTATGGCCTATCTCTCTGTTCGACGGCATCAATAATCCGGGTAATGAAGAAATCAATTATTACTATCCGACAAGCGATCTGGTGACCGGACCGGATATCATCTTCTTCTGGGTAGCCCGTATGATTATGGCCGGTTACGAATATGAAGGAAAAATGCCGTTCAAGAATGTATATTTCACGGGTATCGTTCGCGATAAACTGGGACGTAAAATGTCTAAGTCACTCGGTAACTCGCCCGATCCGTTGGAATTGATTGAAAAGTACGGAGCAGATGGTGTACGTATGGGTATGATGCTCTCGGCTCCTGCCGGGAATGACATTCTCTTTGATGACGCGCTTTGCGAGCAGGGACGAAATTTCTGCAATAAGATATGGAATGCTTTCCGATTGGTGAAAGGTTGGGAGAACGGAATGGGAACAATCGATATTCCGGCAGATGCTCACCTGGCTGTACAGTGGTTTGACCAGAGACTGGATGCCGCTGCTGTCGAAGTTGCCGATTTGTTTAGCAAATATCGTCTGAGCGAAGCATTGATGCTGATTTATAAACTCTTCTGGGACGAATTCTCTTCATGGTTGCTCGAGATTGTGAAGCCGGCTTACGGACAGCCCGTTAACGGATTCATTTACTCGATGACGTTAAGTGCTTTCGAACGTCTGCTGGCTATGCTCCATCCTTTCATGCCGTTTATTACGGAAGAGTTGTGGCAGCAGTTGCGCGAGCGTGAACCGGGTGCAAGCCTGATGGTACAGCCTTTGGGAGAACCGGGAGAGGTAAACGAAGAATTTCTCCAGCAATTCGAAACAGCCAAAGAAATCATCAGCAGTGTACGTACCATTCGTTTGCAGAAGAATATCGCATTGAAAGAACCGCTTGAATTGCAGGTAGTCGGAGCCAATCCGGTAGAAAAGATGAATCCTGTCATTCGTAAAATGTGTAATCTGTCTGCCATCGAGGTAGTGGACGCAAAGGCCGACGGAGCTTCTTCGTTCATGATAGGAACCACTGAATTTGCGGTGCCCTTGGGCAATATGATCGATGTCGATGCCGAGATAGCACGCATGGAAGCCGAGCTGAAACACAAAGAAGGTTTCTTGCAGGGAGTTTTAAAGAAATTGAGCAATGAAAAGTTTGTAAATAACGCTCCGGCAGCCGTTATCGAGATGGAGCGCAAGAAACAGGCGGATGCCGAAAGCATCATCCAGTCGCTCAAGGAAAGTATTGCTTCCCTGAAAAATGTATAAGATCCACTTCTTACGAAGATAAAAACAGAAAGGTACTCTAAAAATAACAGAGTACCTTTTTTCGTATACGGAGAAATAGTCATACCTTTGTTTCCGCTCAAAAGAAACGAACATACAAATGAAACAGACACCATTCAGATGCCTTTGCCTCCTTCTTATATTGTTGGGAGTTGTTCATTCCCGGCTATTTGCCCATACAGATAAAACAAGGGAAGACGTATTGTTTCTAAATTCTATCAATTTCAATCTTCCATGGGCAAAGGATGTGTTCTGGTATACGCACCAAGCCCTGCAAAAGAAGAATATCTCCGTAAAGGCCGAGTCCCTTTCGGTGCCCGCTTTGTGTAACCGTAAAGAAGCAGCAGCCGTAGTAGAGCAGTTACGGCGGAAATACGATGTGCCTCCCCGACTGATCGTCTTTATCGGCGATCCGGGATGGATTGTTTGCCGTGAACTTTTTGATGATGTCTGGAAAGATGTACCGGTCATCATTACCAACACCCGCGACCGTCTGCCGGCTACACTCGACATCTTGCTTTCACACGAAGAGCTGACCGAATCGAATACTGTTCCCGCTTATGAATGGCGGAAAGGATATAACGTGACTACTCTGGGGCAAGTATATTATGTGAAAGAAACCATCGGGCTGATGCGGCAGTTGATGCCGGATATGAAGCGTCTGGCTTTCATCTCAGACGACAGATACATCAGTGAGGCAGTTCGCGGAGATGTAGAGCAGGCAATGACCGGATCTTTTCCGGAGTTGGCCTTTGAACAACTGTCCACCAGGAATATTTCTACCGAGATGTTACTCGATACCTTGAAGAGTTATGATAAAACCACGGGACTCATTTATTATTCCTGGTTCGAGACTCATAACCAGGATGATAACAATTATCTGTTCGATCATATTCAGGAGATTATTACTCGCTTCGTACATTCCCCTCTGTTTTTGTTGGCTCCCGAGGATCTGTCCAACAATACTTTCGCCGGAGGATATTATGTTTCAGTGGAGTCCTTCGGCGATTCATTGTTACAGCTGATTCATCGTGTCCTGGAAGGTGAGTTTCCGCGAGACATTCCTCCCGCTCTCGGAGGAAAACCTGCTGCTTACCTCTGTTATCCGGCTTTGCAGTCGTATGACATACCGGTTTCCCTTTATCCGAAAGAGGCTGTGTACATTAATCTGCCTGTCAGCTTCTTCGAGCAGTATAAGAAGGAGATTCTGATGACTGTTGTCTTGCTGCTGGTGGTGGTCAGTGCCGTAGGCTATTATATTCATATTCTTAAAAGAGCCCATCAGCGAATGAAAGAAGCGCAGCTGAAAGCCGAGGAAGCCAATCAGCTTAAATCGGCCTTTCTGGCTAATATGAGTCATGAGATACGTACTCCTCTCAATGCCATTGTCGGTTTCTCGAATCTGCTTTCTATGGTAGAAGATAAAGAAGAAATGCTGGAGTATGCCGGTATTATCGAAACCAATACCGAACTTTTGCTTCAACTGATTAACGATATTCTGGATATGTCGAAGATAGAATCCGGAATGTATGACTTTCATGTGACTCAAGTGGATGCCAATCAGTTGATGTCGGAAGTCGAACAGGTAGCCCGTTTGCGTATCAGGACAGACGAAGTCTCCCTCTCGTTTGCCGAACGTTTACCCCAATGTGTTTTCCATACTGATAAGAACCGCTTGATACAGGTTCTTACCAATTTGGTTGTCAATGCCATAAAGTTCACTTCGCAGGGAGAGATTCAGATCGGGTATCGGCTGCAAGATGCCCATACGTTATACTTCTATGTATCCGATACCGGTTGTGGTATGTCCGTCGAGCAATGCGAACATGTTTTTGAGCGCTTTGTCAAATACAACACTTTTATACAAGGCACCGGATTGGGACTGTCTATCTGTAAAATGATTATTGAGAAGTTGGGGGGCGAGATCGGGGTTCAGTCCGAGTCCGGAAAAGGTTCTGTCTTTTGGTTCACTCTTCCTTACCGGGCTTCGGCCTCTTTGTAAATCGCAGTTGCATACTCTCGAATTCGCAATGTTTCACGTCGTAGGTGAACGCAGTATCGGCCCGGAAGCAAATGCGTGTCAATCTGACTTTGTTGGGCGTACATTCTTCGGGAGTTTCGCAGCCCTCGCTGCTTAAGGCCGGGTAGAAAGTTCCCAATCCGCGGATAGTGACGGTTCTTCCTTCTTTCATATGTCGTGCGATGGCTTTCGGGAGTTGTTCGAGTACAGACAGTACGTCGCCTGCCGAGAGTGAACTGTTGTCGTGCAGGTCCTCCGCTAATTGTTTTTCACTGACTCCTTTGTTCTGAATGGCACTGGGCACGGCATAGTAGAGCTCTTTAACTTCATTACCGCTCTGATCTTTTTTCTTCCTGACTACATAGTTTATAGGCATATACTTTTATCTTTAAGGTTAGTTATCGTTTTCTCTGTACTCTCTGTACGGGAAGCATAGACTTTAGGAGTGCTGACATGGGGGTGTCGCAGTGTGTGACACCCCCATGTCAGACTATCCGACACCCGGGTGTCAGATATCGTATGCTACTGCCAAATGTACGTAAAGATAAGGAGATCTGCAACGAAACTAAGAACTGTTTCGTCCTTTCAATGCAGGAGGAAAGGAAGTAATAAGGGGAGATACTCCTTCAGGTCGATGCGCAACTGTTTTAAGGCCTGTTGAATCCGGTAATCGATTGTTTTGGGAGACACTCCCAGTCGTTCGGCTATTTCATTGTATGTCAGATTCTGAAAGCGGTTGAGTTCGAATGCTTCGCGTACATTCTCGGGAAGTCGTGCCAGAGCTTCTTCTATTTTTTCGGTTAACTCCTGTATAGCGTAGAAGTCGGGATCATCATACTGCGATTGGAGATTATCGAATATCATTTTTTCGATCCGTTGTTTCACTTCGTTCCGGTTGATGAGAGTCAGGCAGCGGTTTTTAACAGCCTTGAACAAATAACTTTTTAAGGAACTCTCGAATGCCTGCATTTCTTTATTTTCCCAAAGCCAGACCATGACGTCCGATACGATCTCCTGGCCGTCATCCGGTTCGACAAAGAGCCGGGCATAGGCACAAAGAGCCGGGTAATGCCTGAGAAACAATGCTTCGAATGCGCCTTCGTTTCCCTGCTGAACCTGGAAGAACAGAGTTTCATCGCTTACTGTGCGCGAGGTGTCGTTATACATGTAGACCTTCGTTTTGGGCAAAAATAATATTATTTTCAAAAAAAATACGTTTTTTGGTTAGGAGATTTCTATTTTGGTTCGTCTTATCTATAAAAGCACGAATTATGGATGAATCCTGTTACATTAATGAGTCGGTTCTTTTAAATTATTTTGCGGGGGAGCTCCCAGCCGATCGCCGGAAAGAGGTGGAGGAATGGATAGCGGCTTCGGAAGATAACGAGAAGATGGCACGAGATATTTTCCGGCTCTACCGCGCGGCAGACACACTGGACTATATGAATCGGGTGGATGCTTCCGCAGCCTTACAGCAGGTGAAAGGCAGAATACACAAACATCGACATAGAATCTCCTGGATGGTTTGGGGGCAGCGTATTGCTGCTTGTATGGCGTTACCGCTGCTTGCCACCACCCTTTATTTAATTCTGAAAAATCCGCCACAGGAATATGTGGAGATACGGACCAATCCCGGTATGGTGGCTGAGGCAAATTTACCGGACGGTACCAAAGTCTGGCTTAACTCCGGATCTTCACTGAAACATCCTGTTAAGTTTACAGGGGATACGCGTACGGTGGAACTTGACGGGGAGGCTTACTTTTCTGTCCGTAAAGACAGGAGTAAACGGTTTGTGGTCAATACTCCTTTCAATATACAGACCGAAGTATTGGGTACGGAGTTCAATATGGAAGCATACCGGACGGATAGTGTAGTCAGGACAACGTTGGTATCGGGATCGGTCAGGTTGTCATTTTTGGGGAAAGGCGATACAAAAGAAACATTCGTCATGAAGCCCGATGAAGAATTTGTATATAATACGGCGACACACGAGGCACGGGCCGAAAAATCGTATGTGGAGATCTATACAGCCTGGAAGAACGGTCAGGTAGTGCTTAAAAACACATCATTGGCCGAAACGCTGAAGATACTCAGCAAGAGGTTTAATGTAGAGTTTATCGTGAAAGATTCCACACTATATGCCAATTCTTTCACCGGTGTGTTCAGCAGGCAGTATTTGCCGTTGATCCTTGAACACTTCAGATATGCATCCGGAATACAGTATAAATACCTTGATCTGGAGTATGATGCCACACACAAGGCAATACAGGAAAAAACAAAGATAGAATTATATTAACCGTTTGAGTATGAAACTTTAAAATCATTTTTATTACTACTATGACAGCACGCTCTCCCTAAAACAAAAAAACATACAGGAAGATATTGGCGTATCTACCTGTATGAAAGTCCACCGTCAGTTTGTTTGGCGACAAACTGTGCGGCAAATAGAATTTTCTAAATCAAAATCACTACAAATCTATGACAATTTACTTAAACTTCCAATTTTTCGGGAGGCAGAATACATTTTCGCTCTTGAAAAAAATACCTTTGTGTATGAAACTATCAGCAATAATGTTGTTTGTCTTTGCCAGCATGGCATTTGCGGCTAAAGGTTATAGCCAGTCAGTACGTGTGACTTTAAATGTCAACAACAGTAGTCTTCAGAAAGTGCTGGATGAAATAGAAAAGCAGTCGGAGTTTCACTTCTTCTATAACAACAAGCAAGTGGATATCTCCCGGAATGTGACTATCAAAAGTAACCAGAAAGAGATCAGTCAGGTTCTGAACCAATTGTTTGCCGGAACGAATATCGGGTATAAGATATTGGAGAACAGCATAATCCTGTCTCCAAAACAGATTTTGGAAACAACCGCTGCACAACAGCAGACCACTAAAAAGATAAAGGGGCTGGTGACTGATGAAACCGGGTCGCCCGTTATCGGAGCCAATATTAAGGAGAAAGAAACCGGAAACGGAACGATTACCGACATCAACGGTAATTTCAGCCTTTCTGTAGGAACTAAGAGTACGATTATCATTTCATATATCGGATATATCACTAAAGAAGTTCCGGTAGGTAATAATACCTCACTTACTGTCCAGTTGGCCGAAAATACGAAACAACTCGACGAAGTTGTGGTGACGGCCTTGGGTATCAAGCGCGAGGAAAAAGCTCTGGGCTATGCCGTGCAAAAGGTAGACGGTGACAAACTGGCTGCTGTCAAGACCGTGAATGTAGCTACATCGCTGACCGGTAAGATTGCCGGATTGAATGTAAAAAACAGTACGGAGTTCAATACTTCACCTTCACTTTCGTTGCGTGCATCTGCTCCTTTGCTGGTTATCGACGGAGTGCCTTATGGTAACGTAGGATTAAATGATATAGCTGCTGATGATATCGAGTCGGTCGATGTTTTGAAAGGAGCTACGGCTTCGGCCCTGTATGGTGCACGTGGAGGAGCCGGTGCGGTGATGATTACTACCAAAAAAGGAAAAGAAGAGGGACTGAATGTGACTGTGAATAGCAGTACGATGTTTGAGGCCGGATATCTGAGAAAGCCGGAAGTGCAAACGTCATACAGTTCCGGATCACAGGGTACCTATTCTACCGGAGGATATGTATGGGGAGATAAGCTGGACATCGGGCGTACGGCATTGCAGTATGATCCGTATACGCACGAATGGGTAGACATGCCTTTGGTATCGAAAGGCAAAAACAATCTGAAGAACTTCCAGGAGCTGAGTATGGTGACAAACAACAACGTAAGTGTCTCTCAGAAAGGTAAATATGGAAGTGTACGCACTTCATTGACCCATGTGTATAATAAAGGACAGTATCCGAACCAGAAACTGAATAAGATCACTTATTCGGTGTCGGGTGATATGAAGTGGAAGAAATTTTCTTTTGACGGAGGATTGACTTATAATAAGCGCTTTTATCCCAATGACATGGGAGCCGGATACGGTGGTAGCGGATTCCTTTATAACCTGTTGGTGTGGTCGGGTGCCGAATATGATATACGCGACTATAAGAACTACTGGATCAAGCAGGACGAACAGCAGAACTGGATGGATACCAAGTGGTATGACAACCCTTATTTCATAGCAAATGAAATTGTCCGTTCGAGTGATTACGATTTGATTAACGGATATCTTTCTGCCAACTATGATTTTACTCCCTGGTTGAACCTGTCGCTGCGTTCGGGTCTGGATTCATACTCGCAGAAGAAAGAGTGGCGGAATGCCGTCAGTGCCGTAGGTGGCTGGCATAAACAAGGTTATTACGGGCTGCAACGTTTAGGAGGATACAGCTTAAACAATGACCTGATCTTGTCTGCCGATCACAAATTCGGTGATTTTAATGTCGATGGTTTTATTGGTGGAAACGTTTATTATTGGAAGAGTGACAATATCCTGGGCGAAACGCAGAATGGGTTGAAAATTCCGGGGTATTATTCATTGAAGTCATCGATTGATCCGGTGAAGACAACCAGCGGTATTACCAAAAAACTGGTGACCAGTGTATATGCAAAAGCCTCTGTTTCCTGGAAAAGTACACTGTTTCTGGATGTGACAGGACGTAATGACTGGTCTTCTTCATTGCCGTCGGAGACACGTTCTTATTTCTATCCTTCTGTAGCCGGCAGTGTGGTTCTTTCACAGTTCATTCCAATGCCCGAAGTGATTGACTTCTGGAAAGTGAGAGGGGCATGGACGCAGACCAAGAGTGACTTGGGAGTATACGATACCAACAATACTTACAGTGTTTCTACCGATTTATGGAACGGTGAGAGTGCCGCATATTATCCGACATCTATCCGTGGTGTAGCGGTGAAACCCTCGGCCACGCGTTCTTATGAAATCGGTACGGCAATTCACATGTTTAAGAATCGCCTGAAACTGGATTTTACATATTATAATAAACTCTATTACAACTTGACCCGCAGTGCAGGTATCAGTAACTCTTCCGGATTTACGTCTACATTGATCAATATCGATGAAGAATATGTGGGACGGGGAGTAGAGTTGACTTTATCGGGCGATATTATCAGGACGAGAGACCTGAAATGGGAGTCGTCCTTCAACTGGTCGCGTGACCGTTGGTATTATACCAAAATAGACCCGGTGTATTCTACACAAAAACCTTGGGTAGCCGTCGGGAAACGTTGGGACTGGTACGGTATTTACGATTGGGAGCGTGATTCACAGGGAAATTTAGTTAATTATAATGGTTATCCCAAACAGAGCGACTACCAGTCGGTTATCGGCTATGAATATCCCGATTGGATATGGGGCTGGACCAATACGGTAACTTATAAGAACTTTACTCTTTCTTTTACACTTGACGGACGAGTGGGAGGTATGGCACATTCGAAGACCAATCAGGCCATGTGGAATTCGGGAGCACATATCGATTCGGACAACCAGTGGCGGTATGACGAGGTAGTGAACAAGAAGACCAACTTTGTGGGCAGTGGAGTAAAAGTAGTTTCGGGAAGTGTAGATTATGACTCGAATGGAAAAATCATCCATGACAACCGTGTGTTTGCTCCGAATGATGTACAGGTATCCTACGAATCGTATATGAAGAGTACCAATCCGTATATAGGCACCGTCACCCGTCAGAATGTATTTGATGAAACTTTCTTTAAATTGCGTGACCTCTCACTGAGCTACCAAATGCCTAAATCGGTTTGTGACAAGCTTCATATGAAAGGGCTGACACTGGCCTTTGTCGGACAAAACCTGTTTGTCTGGACCAAAGAGTTCCGTTTTACCGATCCCGACAGTGACTCGGATAACCTGAGCTCTCCTTCCACCCGTTATTTAGGTTTTAATGTAAAATTGGATTTTTAAAAGATAGAATAATATGAAACGAATTAATAAATACATATCGCTGTTGCTGGCAACCGCTTTGTTGGCGTCTTGTGATAAGTTCGATGAAATCAATACAGATCCCGATGCAACCACTAAGGTGACCTCTTCATTGCTGGCAACCGGATTACTGCTGGACATTACCTCTTCCAGTGCCAGTAAATCCTTTATATACGACGAATTGCTTGCCAAGCAGATGGCGTGGGGTGAAAGTATGGAAGATTACCAGTATAATGTCTTCGGGCGTTCCGGTTTTGGCGGGTATACTACCCTGATCAATGCCCAAAAGATGGTCGAATCCGTTTCGGACGATAACGTAAATGCATACGACGGACTGGCACATTTCATCAAGGCCTATAAGATATTCTATATGTCGATGGAGATGGGAGATCTTCCTTATGAAGAAGCTTTGCAAGGCGAATTAGGGTTGGTACGTCCTAAGTACAATACCCAGAAGGAAGTGATGAACTTTATTCTGAGCGATCTGGAAACAGCTTATGAACTGTTTTCGACAGCTAAAGATTTTGATGGCGATCCGATCCTGGGAGGAAGTATCAGCAAGTGGAAAAAAGCGACTACGGCTTTTCAACTGAAAGTGCTGATGCACCTTTCGAAGAAAGAGAGCGATGCCGACCTGAAGGTGAAGGAACGTTTTGCACGGATCGTAGCATCGGGCAGCCTGATGGAATCGAATGAAGATAATCTGCAGATGAAATATGCGGATAAAGCGAATACAGTGTATCCTTTCCATAACACGAATACCAAGCATGCGGGTTATGCCATGCTGTCTACCATGCTGATTGATAAATTCAAGGCGACAGGAGATATTCGCATGTTCTATTATGCAAAGCCGGCAAAGGCCAAACTTAACGAAGGGGTGACAGCCGACAGTTGGGATGCTTATATCGGTACAGACCCTTCACTGCCTTTCGAGCAGATAGAAAAAGCTTATGCCACTGAACAATACTCCGGATTTAATGCACGTTATACCGATTATCCTTCCGGAGAACCGGTCGTTCGATTAGGATATGCCGAGCAGAATTTTATTCTGGCCGAAGCAGCCGTGCGGGGATGGATTTCGGGAGATGCGTCTGCTTACTATAAAAAGGCGATCAGAGCCCATATGGAGTTTATAGCTTCCAATACTCCGGATGAAGAGGTATATCATCATGGACATCCGATTACAGAGGAAGCGATTGCAGCTTTCCTTGAAACACCCGCTATCCAATTGAGTGGTGAGAAAGAAGCGGATATTGAGAAGATATTGACGCAACGTTATCTGGCTTCGTTCATGCAGCATCCGTATGATGTCTATTATGATTATCGACGTACAGGTTATCCGGTGTTGCCGATTAATCCTGCAACCAACCGTAATACGATGAATGACAGGTTGCCGATGCGCTGGATGTATCCCAAATCAGAGTCCGATTATAACCTGGAACATCAGAACGAGGCTCTTGAACGTCAGTTCGGAGGGGTGGACGATGTAAATAAACTGATGTGGATTTTGCAATAAAATAAAAATAGGAGAGGTGAGTGCAGAATGGAGAGAAACGCTCCCTGTTCTCACCTCTGTTGATTAGAATATATTGATATGTTAAGATATAGTTTATTAAATATAACTTTATGGCTGTTTGCCGTAATGGCCTATGGCAAAGGGAGCGAACTCAAAGTGCTCCAAATGAATATCTGGCAGGAGGGCACCATGGTGAAAGGGGGCTTTGAAGCCATAGCGGATGAAGTGGCCCGCCTGGAACCGGATATTGTGTTGTTCAGTGAGGTGAGAAATTATCATGGGAAACAATTCATTTCGCGTATATTGCAGGCTTTGGAAGAGCGTGGAAAGAAGTATTATGGTGAAAACAGTAAGTTGGATGTAGGTATTTTATCAAAATATAAGATTGAAGAACAAGCCCCTAATTGCCCTTTGGAAGATGATGCCGGTTCGGTGCTGAAAGCCCGTATTCGTATTAACGGAAGAGATGTGGTTGTTTATTCTGCTCATCTGGATTATACGCATTATGCTTGTTATTTGCCGAGAGGCTATAGCGGGGTTACCTGGAAAAAACTGGATGCTCCGGTGCTGGATGCGGTAGCCATTGAAAAGGCTAATAATGAATCTATGCGTGATGAAGCTATTTGCCATGTCATAGAAGATGCCCGAAAGGAAAAAGGAAATATCATTTTGCTGGGAGGTGATTTCAACGAACCTTCACATCTGGATTGGAAAGAAAATACAAAGAATTTGTGGGATCATAATGGGACGGTAGTTCGGTGGGATTGCTCCGTATTACTTGAAAATGCCGGATTTAAAGATGCTTACCGGACGAAATACCCTAATCCGGTTACACATCCGGGCTTTACATTCCCGTCTGATAATGAAGGAGTGCCGGTGCAGAAACTGTCGTGGGCACCCGATGCTGACGAACGGGATCGTATCGACTTTATTTATTTCATGCCGGACAGGAAATTGAAATTAAAAGATGTATCGGTGGTAGGTCCTTCAAAATCGATCGTCCGTAGTGAACGTGTGGAGGAGAGTGGTAAAGATTCGTTTATAACTCCGCTAGGCGTATGGCCGACAGACCATAAAGCCGTAATGGCTACTTTTTCCCTGAAATAATTCGGAGAATACAGGGGCTATTGCCGGCAAGTATTTATATCTTTGCTACTTAATTTTTATTTGAGATATTTAAATGTAATACTTATGAACAGGAAAAACTACTTATTAGCTTTCATTCTTTGTGTGCAGACGCTGTTTGTTTCTGCGCAAGTCTATCCGGTCCGCGCAAAGTTGACCGATGAAAAGTCTTTTTCAATGATTCTTTTACCCGATCCGCAGAGTTATACAAAGTTCGATGCCAATCAGCCACTTTTTGAGTTACAGACAGCATGGGTAGCCAATAGCATTGAATCTCTGAATATAAAAGGTGTGCTTTGTACCGGTGATTTGGTGGAGCAAAATGAAATTCGCATTCCGGATGGGGTGAACGGCAACCAGACAAGTGAGGAGCAATGGCGTGCTGCTTCGCGTGCGTTTGAGCGACTGGATGGAAAATTGCCTTATGTGATTTGTACCGGTAATCATGATTATGGATATCAGAAAGCGGAAAATCGTTTGTGTCATTTCCCTGATTACTTTCCTGCGGAGAGAAACTCCTGTTGGCGCAAGAGCCTGGTTGCCGTAGGCAACAATTATCAGGGTATACCGACACTGGAAAATGCTGCCTATGAATTTATAACCGATACCTGGGGCAAAATTCTGGTTGTTTCTCTGGAATTTGCTCCACGTGATGAGGCTTTGGCGTGGGCTAAGAAAGTGGTTGATGCTCCCCGCTATAAAGACCATAAAGTGATATTGCTGACACATTCATATCTGGCATGGACAGGAAAAGTCATTGAAAGCGAGAACTACAAAGTGACTCCTGCCAATTATGGAAAAGCTATTTGGGATAAGTTGGTCTATCCGGCAAAGAATATTTGTATGGTGATTTGCGGTCACGAATGTGAGATTGCCGATTATAAGGATAATGTCAGTTTCCGGATTGATAAAAATGCTTCAGGCAAGAATGTTCCTCAGATGATGTTTAATGCGCAGACTGCCGATAAGCAATGGTTCGGTAACGGTGGAGACGGATGGTTGAGGATTATGGAATTCATGCCTGATGGAAAAACGATTAAAATCAAAACATTCTCTCCTCTCTTTGCACTTTCTCCTCTTACTTGTGATAAATCGTGGAGAACAGATTCTTATGATCAGTTCGACATTACGATAGAGTAAGTCCGGTATATATTATAGAGGGGATACATCAAAAGTCGTCTTCACCGCAGATTACATAGATAGATATTATTAGTTATCAATAGATTAAGCTCACTCTGTGGCACTCTATGTTATTCTGTGGTGAAGACGTTTTTTTAATGTATCTTCTCTTTTTTGGTCCCTCCCCACTGCTTATATTTATTCTCCACATACTTTCCTGCATATTACGCTGCCAGAAATATCAAGGCGAACGACAGGAACTCTTTGAGTTCTTTACGTAATAATTTTAGTGCCTGTTGTATGCGGTAATCTACTGTTTTGGTAGAGGTGTTAAGAGTTTGTGCGATTTCTTTGTAGCTCATATCTCTGAACCGGTGCATGATAAACGCTTCCCGGTAAGATTCCGGTAACTCCGCTATCGCGGTGTGAATCCGTTTGGTCAACTCCTCAATCTGATAGAAATCCACGTCATAAATCATTGCCTGGCTTTTCTCATAAAATAATGTATCGGCACGATACTTTACCTCCTTTTGTGCGATGCGGTTTAATGAACGGTGATATATCATTTTCAACAGGTATTGACTAAGGGATGATTCTATCAATAAGATTTCTCGATTCTCCCATAACCACAACATTACATCCTGAACTATTTCTTCCGCATCTTCCAAGTCTACAAAACGGTGGGCATAAGCGCATAATATCGGATAATACCTTCTGAACAAAGTATTGAAGGCTTTTTTATCTCCTTGCTGAAGTTGGGAAAGCAGTAAAATGTCTTCTTTTGTCCGATTCGGCTTCATAGATTTAGAAATTTAATTTATATACAAAGATAGTCTTTTCTTATTAAAACAAAGATTTCTATAAAAAAAATGGATTTAAGTTTAGGAATCTTATTTTTCCACCTGTCTTATTAATAAAAGGGTTGAATTACAAATATGAACTACGAAGATATAGACCATTTACTGCCTCGATATTGTGAAGGACTGGCTACGGAAGAAGAATGCCGGCAGGTGGAAAGCTGGATGGAAGAATCGGAAGATAACCGAAAGATAGTGGATCAAATCAACACTCTTTATATAGCTGTAGATACGGTCAACGTAATGCGTAAGGTGGATACGGAAAAAGCTCTGAAAAAGGTCAGTAGCAGAATGATCGTCAGGAAAACAACTTGGTGGGAGTGGATGCAGCGTGTCGCTGCTATCTTATTTATCCCGTTGTCCGTTGCTTTTCTGGTGCAATATATGCACAATGGGAAATCTGCTGTGTGCCAGATGATGGAAATAAAAACCAATCCGGGGATGACAACCTCGGTGGTATTGCCCGATAGTACGGTTGTCTATCTCAATTCGGAGTCTTCTTTACGTTATCCTTCTGTTTTTGAAGGCGATATACGAAATGTCGAATTAAAGGGAGAAGCTTATTTTGCGGTAGCGAAGGATTTGAAAAAGAAGTTTGTAGTTTCCGCCCCGCATTCATCGCAGATAGAAGTGCTGGGTACACACTTCAATGTGGAGGCTTATGAAGACGAGCCGGATGTTTCGACAACATTGGTGGAAGGGCAGGTCTGCTTTCATTTTAGTGATAAAGACTATCTAGCCAAGAAAGTGGTTATGAAGCCCGGACAAAGGTTGGTCTACAGTTCGACCAATGGTGATGTACAGTTGTACGCAACATCCTGCCTGTCCGAAACCGCCTGGAAAGATGGTAAGATTATATTTAATAACACTCCGTTGGATGTAGCACTGAGGATGCTCGAGAAGCGCTTTAATGTAACATTTAAACTAAAGAATGCCCGTTTGAAGACTAATGCCTTTACAGGCACATTTACTGAACAGCGGTTGGAACGTATTCTGGAGTATTTTAAAATCTCGTCCAAGATACAGTGGAGATATTTGGAAAGTCCTGATATTCGGGATGAACGAAGTATAATAGAAGTTTATTGATTAACCTTTAAAATGAAATGCTTATGAAAGACAAACCTCCTTAAAATGCCAAAAACGTATGGAAAGATATTGGCGTATCTAATCCATACGTAAAAGAGTAAACCTTGTGAGCTTGTTTGGCGACAAGCTGAGATAAACTATTTTTTAACTTTAAGTCAATACAAAATTATGCAAAATTATTTTAGCATCCAATTGTTACGGGTGGTAAAGTCTTCGCTTTGGCTGACCTCGAAAAAAATTCCAAGAACTATGCGACTATTCATCCTATTCCTAATTTGCTCTATGAGTTTTGTGCATGCAACAGACAGCTTCGCACAAAAGGTGGAAATCAGTATTGATGCACAGAATCAAACTGTAGAGAAAGTTCTGAAAGAAATAGAAAAGCAATCGGGCTTTGGCTTTTTCTTTAATAACAAACATGTCAATCTGAAAAGAGTTGTTTCTGTTTCGGTTGATAAAAGTAATATATTTAAAGTACTGGATAAAATCTTTGAAGGGACTGACGTGAAATACTCCGTTTTGGACAAAAAGATTATTTTGTCTACTGAAATGACATCGAAGCAACAACAAGCGGTGAAAATCTCGGGAAAAGTAGTCGATGTCAACGGAGAACCGGTGATTGGTGCCAGTATCGTTGAGAAAGGGACCACCAATGGTACGGTTACCAATTTGCAGGGTGATTTCTCTCTATCGGTCAGTTCAGATAAGGCAGTGATCGAGATTTCCTACATCGGATACCAGCCTCAGGAACTGAAGGTCATTGCAGGAAAACCATTGAATGTGACAATGAAAGAAGATGCCCAGGCTTTGGAAGAAGTTGTTGTGGTAGGTTACGGTTCACAGAAGAAGGTGAACGTGATTGGTTCAATTGCTGCTGTGGATAGCAAAAAACTTGAATCCAGAACTGCACCCAGTGTTTCGAATATGCTGACCGGACAACTCTCCGGAGTGACGATCACACAGTCGAGCGGTAATCCGGGACAAGACCAGGGTACGATTCGGGTACGTGGTGTGGGCTCTTTCGGAGCGACTCCCGATCCTTTGGTACTGGTCGATGGACTTCCCGGCAGTCTGAATGATTTGAACCCGGCAGATATTGAAAGTATCTCTATATTGAAAGATGCCTCGTCGGCCGCCATTTATGGTTCACGTGCTGCAAATGGGGTTGTACTGGTAAAAACAAAAGGTGGCCAGAAAGGTAAAGTTACCGTAAGTTATAACGGATATGTAGGCTTCAATCAAGCTACCGAACTACCGGAAATGTGCGATTCCTGGGAATATGCGGAATTATATAATAAGGCTATGGGTAAGGAAGTCTATTCGGCGGAGGAGATTCAGAAGTATAAGGATGGATCAGATCCGTATAATTATCCTAATGAACATTATCTGGATAAACTTCTGGGCAACAAAGGACTGCAAACCGGTCATGAACTGACCGTGAACGGAGGAAATGATAAGACACAGTATATGGTTTCTTTCGGCTATGTAAAACAGAATGGTCTGATGGAACACAATCACTACGACCGTTACAACGGCAGAGTGAATCTGACTACAGAGTTGGCTAAAAACCTGACACTGACTACCCGTTTGGGTGGAGTCGTTTCTAAACGGAGCGAACCTTCTACTCCAGGTGGAATGGACTCTGCCGGATTTAAAGCTTTCTCAAGTAATGCACTTCGTTTTCCCGGATTATGGGCAACTAAATTGGAAGACGGATCTTACGGCTTAGGACCGAAGGTACTCGGAACACCATTGGCATGGCTGGACAGCGGCTCTTTTTATGATGAAAACTTCGATAAGTTCCGTTCTAATGTCGAGTTGGCATTCACACCTGTGAAAGGCTTAACGCTGAAAGCTATCGGAGGATATAACTATACCGGTCAGCAGATTCGTCACTATCGTTCGGCAATGGAGATTACGGGCGGCAAGAAACTGGGACCTTCTTCTCTATCGGATACCATGTACAAAACGGTCTATAAGACATTCCAGGCATTGGCCGATTATAACGTGAAGTTCAGCAAAAATGATTTGTCTGTGTTGGTCGGTTATACTTGGGAAGACGAATCACAGAGAACTGTAGGGGGAAGCCGCTTGAACTTTCCTTCGGATGAAGTTCCTTATCTGAATGCAGGAGGAGCCGATGGCCAGACTAACTCCGGCGGAGGTTACGATTGGGCTATTATGTCTGTCTTCGGACGTTTGACCTATAACTATGACCAACGCTACCTGTTTGAAACCACTATGCGTTATGATGGTTCTTCCCGTTTCCCGACAGATAATAAATTCGGTTTCTTCCCATCTGTTGCTGTAGGATGGCGTCTGTCGGAAGAACAGTTCTTCAAAGAAGCAGAGTCACTGAGTTTTATTGATAACTTGAAACTGAAAGCATCATACGGTATCCTGGGTAACAATAATATCGGTAACTATCCTTATCAGTCCACTTACGCACTTGGAAAGGCGATGAACTATGTATTCGGAGGTGTGTATACACAAGGAGCCGCAGTGACCACTTATGTCGATCCTACACTGAAATGGGAAAAGACCCGTACCACCGATGTCGGTATTGAAACAGCTTTCTGGAACAATAAATTGACATTCAACGCTGCTTACTTCTATCGTAAAACGACAGATATTCTCTATAAACCGAGTGCAAGTTACTCTTCTATCTTTGGTCTGGGACTTTCGCAGGTCAATACAGGAAGCCTTGAGAACAAAGGATGGGAGTTTGAGATCGGTCATCAGAACAAGATTGGTGAGTTTAGTTATCATGTGAATGGAAACTTCTCGATAATTAAAAACAAGGTGATCAGCCTGGGTGTAGGAGATGTGGAACAGAAAAGCGGAATGATAGGTAACGGTAGCGACCTGTTCCTGGGTTATCCGATGAATATGTTTTATGGCTATAAGACGGATGGCGTATTCCTGACCGATGACGAAGTAAAAGAATGGCACGATCAGAGCAAGATTGCTCCTAACTCCAAAGCCGGTGATTTACGCTATGTGGACATCTCCGGTGACGGAAAGGTGGACGAATCCGATAAAACTTATTTAGGATCAAAGATACCTCAGTATACGTTTGGCTTAGGACTGGGTGCGGAGTATAAGGGATTTGATTTCAATATATTGCTTCAGGGAGTGGCCAAGGTAAAAGGCCAGTTGACCAATTATGCCGGTTATGCTTTCTTCCAGGAAGGCAATATTCAGAAATGGCAGGCAGAAGAAACCTGGACGAATAATCAGTCGAACCGATATCCTAAATATCCTCGTCTCGAAGTGATGTCGAATGCAGGTAGCAACAATACGCTGGGCTCTGACTTCTGGATTTTGGATGCCTCTTATCTCAAAGTGAGAAATATCCAGTTAGGATATACATTGCCCAAACGTATAACTCAGAAGTTCGGTTCTTCCAACCTTCGTTTTTATATATCACTTGATAATCCATTCTCCATCAGCGGATATCGTAAAGGCTGGGATCCGGAAATTAATACAGACGGTAGTTATTATCCTATTCTGTCAACTTATACATTTGGTTTAACCTTAAAATTTTGATGTAAGATGAAGAGTTTAAAATATATAGTAGCATTGGCATTGGCGGCAGGACTGTTTCAAGCTTGTGATTTAGAGCGCTATCCACTGACAGACTTGTCCGAAGAGACTTTTTGGAATAGCGAATCGAATGCAGAACTGGCATTGACTTCTCTGTATAGAGGAAGCCTGACAGACGGCGTAGAGTATAACCCTTCGGATTGGTGGTCCTATCACGGAATGATTATGATGGAGCATCTTTCGGATAACGCTTTTGACCGTCGGGGAGAGAACAATCCTTTCTTTAAGATTTCGAGTGGAAACCTGACTGCGGACAATGCTTTTATTAAAAGGTATTGGGAGACGTCTTATAAGCGGATCGGTTATTGTAACCGTTTCTTGGTCGGTATCCAGAATAGCTCGGAATCGGAAAAGAAAACACGGATGATTGCGGAAGCCCGTTTCCTGCGTGCGACACAGTATTTTTACCTTGCCAGCTATTTCAAAAATGTTCCTTTGGTAGAGAATGTGCTGACGGGTGAAGAAGCCAACAATGTGACAAAGACCTCACAGGCCGATATCCTGAAATGGTGTGTAACCGAATTTACAGCAGCTGCGGCCGATTTGCCCCGTTTCTCCGCCATTCCGGCGGGAGAAGCCGGACGTGCTTGTAAGCAGGCGGCTCTTGCTTTTCTCGGACGTACCTGCATGTTGCAGAAAGACTGGAAAAGTGGAGCAAAGGCTTTCCACGATATTATGGAATTGGGAGATAATGCGATAAACGCCAACTATCAGGAGCTGTTTTATCCTTCTACCGGAACTTCGAACAAGGAGAATATTTTCTACATCCAGTATTTGGAAAACTATCTGGGTACCGGTCTGCCGCAGCATGCACTTTCTGCTAAAGACGGGGGATGGAGCCTAGTCAATCCGGCTGCTGATTTATACGAATCGTATGAATTTAAGGATGGAACTCCTTTCAGCTATGATGATCCGAGATATGACCCGTCTAATTTAGGAAAGGATCGTGATCCGCGTCTGGATTATACAATTTACTATAACGGTGCCATCTTTATGGGTACAGAGTATAAGATGAGTCCTGACTACAGTGCAGCCAAGAAGGAGAAGCTCGATTATACGAGCGAGGCTTCCAGAACCGGCTTTATGATGAGGAAATATTTTGAAGAATCGACACCTATAAACGATGTACAGAGCGCAAACGGACTGACTCCGGTTATTCGTTATGCCGAAGTGTTGTTGGGCTATCTGGAATGCCTGGTTGAAGATAATCAAACGATCACTCAGGGAATATTGGACGAGACTATCAATGCAGTGAGAGGACGTGCAAGTGTGAACATGCCTCCGGTAACCGAGGTAACTCCTGCGAAGCTTCGTGAGATCGTGCGTCACGAACGCCGCATCGAGTTGGCTATGGAAGGTATCCGTTACTGGGATATCATGAGATGGGGAATTGCACACGAAGTATTGTCCCAGAAAATTTGGGGTGCGCCTTACCCGGGTTCGACTCAGTATGCGACTACGACCAAAGAGGTTGACCCGACAGGAAACTACCGCTGGTATGTGGGCAAACGTGCTTTCCGTAATCCGACGGATTATACATGGCCGATCCCTCAGTCCGAGCAAAATATTAACCCGAATTTACGTGACTAATTTAATAGTTAAAAAAATGAGACAATATGTATTATTGGCTTGTCTCTCTCCGGTAGCATGCCTGATGGCTGCTACCGGTCAGAAGGGAGGAAAAGCCAAGCAAAAAATCAATGATCGGCAACTTCCTAATGTCGTGTTTATCTATGCCGACGACCTCGGTTATGGCGACTTGGAGTGTTATGGTGCAAAGAATGTGCAGACTCCGAATGTAAACCGTTTGGCAGCTGAAGGTATTCGTTTTAACAATGCGCATGCTACGGCTGCTACCAGTACTCCTTCGCGCTACTCTATGCTTACCGGAGAATATGCCTGGCGTCGTCCGGGCACTGATATTGCGGCAGGCAATGCAGGGATGATTATCCGTCCCGAACGCTATACGATGGCTGATATGTTTAAGAATGCCGGTTACGCTACGGCGGCCATCGGCAAATGGCATTTGGGGTTGGGCGATAAGGATGGAGAACAGGATTGGAATGCTCCTCTGCCGACTGCTTTAGGAGATATAGGTTTTGATTATTCTTATATAATGGCTGCAACAGCCGATCGTGTTCCGTGTGTCTTTATAGAAAATGGTAAAGTGGCCAATTATGACCCTTCTGCTCCGATTGAAGTCAGCTATCGTAAGCCGATCGAGGGGGAACCGTTGGGAAAAGATCACCCGGAATTGCTGTTCAATCTGAAATCGAGCCATGGACACGACATGGCCATCGTCAATGGTATCGGCCGTATCGGATATATGAAAGGGGGCGGCAAGGCTTTGTGGAAAGATGAAAATATTGCCGATTCAATCACTTCACATGCCATCGGCTTTATCCGTGAGCATAAAGACGAACCTTTCTTTATGTATTTTGCTACAAACGATGTACATGTTCCCCGTTTCCCGCACGACCGTTTTCGTGGAAAGAACCCGATGGGATTGCGTGGAGATGCCATCGTGCAGTTCGACTGGAGTGTAGGCCAGATCATGGAAACCCTTGATAAACTGGGACTGTCAGAAAATACGCTAATTATTCTGTCCAGTGACAATGGTCCGGTTGTCGATGACGGCTATCAGGATCGTGCGGAAGAATTGCTGAACGGTCATAGTCCCGCAGGACCGTTGCGTGGTAATAAGTACAGTGCTTTTGAAGGGGGAACTCGTATTCCTGCCATTGTAAGATGGCCGAAGGGAGCTGCTTCATCACAGGTTTCCAACGCTTTGGTCTCGCAGATCGACTGGTTTGCCTCTTTGGCTTCATTGGTAGGAGCCGGGCTGCCGAAGGGAGCGGCACCCGATAGCTTTAACTACCTCGATACTTGGTTGGGCAAAAACCAGTCCGACCGTTCCTGGGTGATAGAGCAGGCTTCCAATCATACATTATCAGTCCGCACCAAGGACTGGAAGTACATTGAGCCCAATGACGGACCGGCCATGATTACCTGGGGACCGAAGATAGAAACCGGAAATCTGAGTACACCGCAGTTATATCACGTGGTAGACGATGTGGCAGAACAGAAGAATGTAGCTTCTCTCCATCCGGATCTGGTTTTTGAACTCCAGAATATATTGAGACATGTCCGGATGAAAAACCTGAAGCCCTAAACAAAATAGCCGCTGAGGTATTGAAGAGGGTGTGTCTCGTGAGGCACACTCTCGTTTTTTAAGGGATATCATTTCGATTTAATCTCACTATTTTCGTATCTGAATAAGATTGTTGGCTATCTTTGTATCCGGATCTGACAGACCTTATTGGAAATTACTCATGAACAAAATTGATATGACAAACGAACGAATGAAATTGCTGAACTGCACATTGGGATTAGTGGCAGGGGTGTCTTTGCCGGTAAGTGCCTTGGCCGTACCTCAGCCTGCCCAGGAACAAACAGAGAAACAACCCAACATCATCCTGATTGTCGCCGATGACTTGGGATACGGAGATTTAAGTTGTTATGGCGCACACCGGATTCAAACTCCGGGTATGGATCGTATAGCCAACGAAGGTATTCGGTTTACGCAGGGATTTTGTACTGCGGCCACATCTACCCCCAGCCGTTATTCGGTGATGACCGGGAAATATCCCTGGAGCAATGTGGACGCTAAAATCTTACCGGGTAACGCCGCATTGATTATCGATACTCAAAAAATAACGTTGCCTAAACTTATGAAGCAGGCGGGATATACTACCGGTTCTGTCGGTAAATGGCACATCGGCCTAGGAGATGGGCATGTGGACTGGAATAAGGAGGTGCATCCCGGAGCCGCTGAGATCGGTTACGACTATTCGTTTATTCAGGCAGCAACCAATGATCGCGTTCCTTGCGTCTTTCTGGAAAATGGAAGAGTCGTCGGATTGGATCCGAATGACCCTCTTTATGTGGATTACCGGAAAAACTTCCCCGGCGAACCTACCGGTAAAGAGAACCCCGAATTGCTGCGCATGCATCCCAGTGTGGGACATGCAGGCTCTATTGTGAATGGAGTTCCCCGCATTGGTTTCCAGAAAGGTGGGAAGGCTGCACAATGGAAAGATGAAGAAATGGCAGGATTATTCCTGGACAAGGCCAGGCAGTTTGTAGATGACAATAAAGACAAGCCTTTCTTCCTTTATTACGGACTTCACCAACCGCATGTACCTCGTGTTCCCAACGAACGTTTTGTAGGAAAGTCAGGCATGGGACCCCGTGGTGATGTGATTCTGGAGGCAGACTGGTGTGTTGATCAGTTCCTGAAAGAGTTGGATAAGTTGGGATTGGCGGAGAATACCATTGTGATCCTGACGAGTGACAATGGTCCGGTGCTCGATGATGGTTATCAAGATGATGCGGTAGAGTTGGTGGGTGATCACAAAATAGCCGGTCCGCTGAGAGGGGGTAAAACAAGTATGTTCGACGGAGGTACCCGTATACCGTTCATGCTTCGTTGGCCTGCAAAGGTGAAACCTCAGGTGTCAGATGTATTTGTCTGTCAGATGGACCTATTGGCCTCGTTTGCTTTTCTTTTGGGACAGACTTATCCGGACAAGGTAGATAGCGAAAACACACTCGATGCTTTTCTGGGCAAGAGTAAAAAAGGGCGTAAAGAGTTGGTTATTGAGGGAATGTTCAATTATGCCTATCGTCAGGGAGATTGGGCGCTGATTCCTCCATATTACAATCCTTATAGCAAGGAAGACGGTGACTTCATCGGTTTGGGTTACGGTTATAAGTTGTATAATTTGAAGTCAGACATCGGTCAACAAAAGAATCTGGCCGAGAAGTATCCTAAAAAGTTGGGTGAACTGATCAATCGTTTTGAGTATCTGAAAGCTCACTCCGACAAAGTGACGAGATTTTGATTATACAAACTGTATATCAAAAAGAGGCTATCCGAATCATTCGGATGGCCTCTTTTACTATATAATGAAAAAAAGAGGATTATTTCTCCAACAGGTCTTTCAGGAAGTCGTCCAATTCTTTGTCCAGTCCCTTCAATAGTTCATCGTTCACCAACAGTGTGTCGTCATCTACGAGCAGAAGCTCTGAGATCGTCTCTTTGTCTTCATCTACCAACACAAAGGAGTAGGGTTTGAGGATGGTTAACTTATCGAAGCTCCCGTTCTCTTTCATGCGGCAAAGCACGGTACGGAAAATTCTTTCAGCATCTTCGTAAAAGTCATCCCCTTCGTAGGCTGTCCATTCATCGATGGTTACACTGGATAGTTCTTCATCTTCATCGTCATAGATAAAGAGTTCACCGGAATTCTGATTCGGTTGAATATGGATATCTGTGACGATGGTCTGTTCGCATCCACAGGTATATTTGTTGATAGCTTTTTGAATCGCAGATTCGATAATGGCTTGTGATTGCTGACTAAGTTTCATATCTTTTAGCTCTTTTTATTTAGCTCAAAGGTATAAAAAAAATAAGAACCCTTGCATGATTTCTTTAAAAATCCTCATTAAATCTACTCATTTGGCCTTTTAATTTGCCCAATCCGTTGCTCCTTTCCTTTAATTCATTCACATAAAGGCTGGTCAGGTAGTAGTTGGGGATTTCGCTCAAGTCTATATCGTTTCTCTTCAACGTGTCGATTTTGTCTATTTTACGGGCCAGTTCCTGTGCAGTGACAGCCCATTTGTGTGCTTCTTCCACACTGTCTTTCATCTCGTAATATAGAGCCAGGTTGAAGGCTGCACGCATTTTCTTTTTGTCGTTCTTGGCTGCTTTAAAAGCCTGTTCCCACAGTTTAGATGCTTTCTCCCATTCGTTTTCTTTCACATAAACGGCAGCATCGCGCATAGCTACGGAGCCATTGATGAAATAATATCGATTGGCCGTTTTCCAGTAAGGTAATATTCTGTTTACCGGCACGGAACCGGCAAATTCAGAAGCTTCGCGTATCATTTGTCTTTCATCCGGCAGGCGTGAGCGGACAAACCCTTCGGTATTTCCATATTCTTCCCAAAAAATACTGTCATGGGTATTGATGGTTACCATCGGGCTTTTTCGTCCCGGCAGATAGATTTTCAGCGTTGGGTAAACCTTCGTATCCAGTGTGCCGTAATAAGTGTTCCATTCGGGGATGTAACTGAGAACCCGTGTCGATTTCATCTGCAGGTTTTCCAGTGAGATGATGCAATCCACGTCCAGAAACTGTGCCAAGGTCTGAACTTCCTCTTGGCTGAGAGTCGATTCACGGGGTGTGAAATCACGTGCACGCAGGGCCGAATCGCAGATTACGACTTCATTGAAATAGTTCTGTTCGGCAATAGCTTTGGCCAATGCTTCGGTAGTGAGTGCGGGTTGTCCCTCGTGATAGGCTACTGCACGGCTGAGTTCATTTTTATTTTTTATTGTATTATCCTTGGGTGGTAAGGTGTTATCCGGAGTGTCGCTCACATTGTTTACGACTGCCACTCGTTTCAGTTCGTTAGGAAAACTGATCTCTGCGGGGAGCATATAATCGATGGAAAGTTGCTCAACAGTCTGGCAGGAACTGAAAGACGCGAGGAGCAATACGAACAGTATATACGGATATTTTGTCATAGCCTGTTTTTTTACTTTTCTAAAAGAACAAAAATACGATTTTGGTTGAATATAGAAAAGCCTCGAACAGTTTTTAACCGTTCGAGGCTTTTATTAAGGAGTTGTAAGTTCTTTGTTACTTAACTGTTCCGTCCGTGGCAGTTTTTGTACTTCTTTCCACTTCCGCACGGACAAGGATCATTGCGCCCCACTGTCTTTTCAGCGCGGATCGGTTCGCGTTTTACGGCTTCGCGAGTATCCTGCTGGGCAGCGGCCTGCTGATTCGGATCATTCAGGTCTTGTTTTTGTTCGCGATATTTGCTCATGTCCTGGCGTTGCTCAGGAGCTGCCTGACGTACTTCTACGCGTCTGGCTGCTTCTTGCTGTTCCTCTGTAGGCTCGGCTACGGGAATCTGACCGCGCATCAGGATAGACACTGTCTGGTTATTGATCTTGTTTACCATGTTGTCAAACAGAGTCACAGATTCCAGTTTGTAGATCAACAGCGGGTCTTTCTGTTCATAACTTGCGTTCTGCACCGAGTGTTTCAGTTCATCCAGTTCGCGTAAATTTTCTTTCCAGGATTCGTCAATGACATGAAGAAGAATTGATTTTTCAAATGATTTCACTACTTCTTTCGATTCACTTTCGTAAGCCGCTTTCAGGTTACAAGAGATGTTGTACATGCGTTTTCCGTCTGTAATCGGAATCAGGATGTTTTCGTACATGTGCCCTTGATTTTCGTACACCTGTTTGATGACAGGGTTGGCTATTTGTGCCAGACGTTCTGTCTTGCGCTTGAAGTTAGCCATTGCCACATCGAATGTTTTGTCTGCCAGCTTGTCCTTTTTCTCGTTGCGGAACTCCTCTTCTGTGAAAGGAGCCTCCATTGCGAGTGTTTGGAGCAAGTCCAGTTTACATTCTTCGTAGTCTGCATTGTTTTCGATTGCGGCCGCGCAACGGTCCCAGATCATATTGACGATATCCATTCCGATACGCTCACCCATAAGGGCGTGGCGGCGTTTGGTGTAAACCACCGTACGCTGTTTGTTCATCACATCGTCATATTCCAACAGACGTTTACGGATACCGAAGTTGTTTTCTTCTACTTTCTTCTGTGCACGTTCGATGGAGTTTGAAATCATTTTATGTTCGATCATTTCACCTTCCTGGAATCCCAGTTTATCCATCACGCTGGCGATGCGGTCAGAAGAGAAGAGACGCATCAGGTCATCTTCCAGTGAAACGAAGAATACAGATGAACCCGGGTCACCCTGACGTCCTGCACGGCCACGCAACTGACGGTCTACACGACGTGACTCGTGACGTTCGGTACCGATGATTGCCAAACCGCCTGCCGCTTTTACTTCGGGGCTCAGCTTGATGTCCGTTCCACGGCCCGCCATGTTGGTAGCAATAGTAACTGTACCGCTCAAACCGGCCTTGGCAACAATGTCTGCTTCCTTCTGGTGGAGTTTCGCATTCAGCACATTGTGTTCGATCTTGCGCATTGTCAGCATTTTGCTCAGCATTTCGGAAATTTCTACCGAAGTAGTACCCACCAATACCGGGCGTCCTGCTTGAACCAACTGTTCAATCTCTTCGATTACGGCTTTATATTTTTCACGTTTCGTCTTGTAAACGCGGTCGTTCATATCCTTACGGGCTATCGGGCGGTTGGTCGGAATCACTACTACATCCAGTTTGTAGATGTCCCACAACTCACCGGCTTCTGTTTCGGCCGTACCGGTCATACCCGAGAGTTTGTGGTACATGCGGAAGTAGTTCTGCAGCGTGATGGTAGCAAATGTCTGTGTGGCAGCTTCCACTTTCACACCTTCTTTGGCTTCGATGGCCTGGTGCAGTCCGTCCGAGTAACGGCGGCCTTCCATGATACGTCCTGTCTGCTCGTCAACAATCTTCACCTGTCCATCGATCACTACATATTCATCGTCTTTCTCAAACATGGTATATGCCTTCAACAACTGGTTGATGGTGTGTACGCGTTCTGACTTGATGGCATAATTGGTCAATAAGGCATCTTTCTTTTCAAGCTTTTGTTCGTCGCTCAATCCATGTTCATTTTCCAGTTCGGAAAGTTGAGCGGCAATGTCCGGCAAAACGAATAGAGTCGGATCTTCCGAGTTGCCTGTGATCAGATCGACACCTTTGTCTGTCAGGTCTACGCTGTTCAGCTTTTCATCAATAACGAAGTACAATGGATCTGTTGCTTCGTGCATGCGCTTGTTGTTTTGTTCCATGTAGACCTCTTCCGTCTTCAGCATACCGGCTTTGATACCCTGTTCACTGAGGAATTTAATCAACGCCTTGTTTTTAGGCAGTGCCTTGTGGCTGCGGAACAGCGCAAGGAATCCTTCTTCCACCTCTTTCTTATCGTCCGAGTTGATAAGTTTCTTGGCTTCTGAGAGGTATTTGGTTGCTAATACTTTTTGTGCTTCCACGAGTCGCTCTACCAATGGACGGAGTTGATCAAAAAGTTGGTCTTCGCCTTTAGGCACCGGACCGGAGATAATCAACGGAGTACGGGCATCATCTATCAATACTGAGTCCACCTCGTCGACGATAGCATAATTGTGCTGGCGCTGTACCAGGTCCTTCGGGCTGATGGCCATGTTATCACGCAAGTAGTCGAAACCGAATTCATTGTTCGTTCCGAATGTGATATCTGCCAGATAGGCCTGGCGGCGTGCGTCGGAATTAGGCTGATGACGGTCGATGCAGTCTACGCTGAGTCCGTGGAACATGTAAAGCGGTCCCATCCATTCGGAGTCACGTTTTGCCAGGTAGTCGTTCACGGTTACTACGTGTACGCCGTTTCCGGTCAGTGCATTCAGGAATACGGGGAGGGTAGCCACCAAGGTTTTACCTTCACCTGTTGCCATTTCGGCAATTTTACCTTTGTGCAGTACCACGCCACCGAACAACTGTACGTCATAGTGAACCATGTTCCACACCGTGTCGTTGCCGCCGGCGTTCCAATGGTTTTGCCAGATGGCTTTGTCACCTTCGATGCGGACAAAGTCCTTGGTTGCTGCCAATGTCCGGTCAAAGTCAGTGGCCGTCACCACTATTTCTTCGTTTTCAGAGAAACGCTTGGCCGATTCTTTTACAATAGAGAAAGCAACCGGTAATACTTCATCGAGTGCTTTTTCATATATTTCCAATATTTCTTTTTCGATTTTGTCGATCTGAGCAAATACCTCTTCGCGGTCTTCCAGCTCTACATTTTCGATGCCGGCTCTGAGTTCATCGGCCTTGGCGCGTTCTTTACTTGCCGAGTTACGGATGTATTCTTTAAGTTCCTCTGTTTTTGCACGGAGGCCGTCATTGTCAAGCTTAGCAACCTCCGGGTAAGCGGCTTTGATCTTGTCTACCCAGGGTTGGATTTCTTTCATGTCTCGTGTGGATTTGTTTCCGAAAATCGAGCTTAAAAATTCATTAAATCCCATTATCTATTATTTATGTTTATTATTTACTAAATTGATTTAACTGCGCAAAGTTACATTAAAATGCTGATTTATTTGCGCTTTGCACCTTGTTTTTTGTGCGGAAAGTATTACCGGATGTCGGTAATCGGAGTTGCCGAACAGGCATTGGGAGATCGTATTCTCAATATGTGAGCTACGGTGGGAGCTATGTGGTCAATGGTTACGGGCGTGTTGATTACGGCTGGTTTTACGCCGCTGCCCATAAAAATAAGGGGAGACGGAATATGCGCTTTCCGCACCACCTTATGGTCGGATGTATTTTCGTTGACGATGCTCCAGCCCGGCAATACGTCAATCAGCAGGTCGCCCGAGCGTTTACGGTGGAAACTGTTGCGTATCATCGAGATGTCCGGTGTCCAGGACCCCAATAACAGGCGTTTGCCGGAATATACTTCATTCACTCCGCTGAATTGGATCAGAAATTCGGCGGCTTTTTCCTGTATATCCGCCAGATTCAGTTGTTTTTCTTCGATCAGTTTGTGATTCAGATAAATCTGCTGATCGTAGTACGCTTCCACATACTGTCCCTGCCCGTAGGTAGCCATCAGATACATGTTCAGCAAGGCTGCGCAGCGGTTCAGGTGAAATTCGCCGGTCGGAACCCGGTAGAGTCCCAGGTCGGGTGATTCGGTATCGGTATATCCGGTGGAGGTAATAAAGAAAACAACATTCTGCAGACCCACTTTCTTGTCAATGATGTCCAGTAAAGAGGCAATGCTCCGATCGAGTCGTACGTATGTATCCTGCATCTCCATGGCACATTCCTGTACGCTCTTATGGGCGTAGTTGCCTGCATAGTAGGTCAGTGCCAGCATGTCGGGGACATGATCTTTGCCCATCGTGCTCTTATCCAGCAGTTCTTCTGTCAGCGTATTGATTTCATCGTTGATAAAAGGGCTTGTAATCAGTCGTTTGTATTTATTGACACGATCGTCGTCAAATTTGTATTTAAAAGCAGCATCTCTCCATTCGGGAAGGAAACTGTAGCTTTGTACCGGATGGACAGGAGTCCATGTCATATCAGCAATGCGGAAGTCGATGGCATTCCGGTCGTTATACTGGCTTACCCACCATGGAAACTCGCTATAATAGGTCGTTCCACACCATTTTCCGGTTGTGTTGTTGAGCCAGAATGCGCCATTTCCGGCATGTCCTGCTGCAAGAATGGCAGCGTCGCGGAATGGAGCGATGGCATATACCAATCCCTCGTTACGGGTGGCTATCTTCAGTTCATCGGCTATCGTAGAGGTCAGGAGATGGGAAGGCGAAGAGCTTTCGTTTGTATAATTGCCCATGAAAGCGGGGTCGTCGACACAACTCACAGTACGCAGTGTCGATACATCCATCCATCGTTTGCCGATAATGCCGTTGACCGAAGGAGTGGTGCCTGTATAAATAGCGGCTATGGCTGATGCGCGGTCCGTGCCGCTGAAAGTATATTCGGCATTCCGGAACACACGTCCTTCTTTCCAGAGCCTTCTGAATCCCCTGTCGCCATACAGTGTTGAAAAAGCTTCGAGATAGTCCGTACGTAACTGGTCTATGGTGAGACCTACCACTAATTTCGGGGTAGATGGAAGTGGCTGGGCTTGCAGTCCGGTAAAGGTAAGTACGGTCAGTATGGAGGTTAATAGTCCTTTCATTTAGCTTTTTTGTATGTCAGAATAAGATTGCTTGCAGAACGTATCAGCAAACAGAGTGCCAAAGGTAATACTGCTAAGTCGAAATTTTGTGGTATTACCGGAAAAAGCACTATAAAAAGTGTTAAAACTGTGCAGTTCAGCAGATGATACCTGCTTTTGCGTCGCTTTCGTTCATCGTTTATAAAGAAAGGGAGGCAGAGCAGATGCCCCGGATGGAAGACAAACAGCAAGTAATTGGAGCCTACCGTGGGGTGTTCGGAGAAAAGAGCAAGGAAAGCGATGATGCATCCTGCGATACCCGCTGCCGCAAACACTGCGATATCCAGTCCCCAAAGACTCTTTTTCTTGCGTAGACCATAGACGGTAGCCATTCCGATTGCGATAAACACAAGAAGGGACAATCGGATGGGGGTTAGCATATTCCAGATATCATTTTCTGCGGAGTCGGATACATCCGGTTCACAGTCAATAATTTTTTTGGTGGAAGCCACCAGTGCTTTGTTGTCTGAAGTGTTGGCTATGCGTGCTCCGGCAAAAGCATCCATCAGATAAAACGGAGCGAACATCATTTGTCTATCGTTGATGGGGTGGTCGGCTTGGCTGCCTATGCAGAAATCGATTCCGAATTGTGCCCAAGGATGTCCTTTCGTGTATTGATGGACAATATCCCGATAAGATTTCGTTTCGCCATTTTCGGTGTGTGCATTGCTGAAGAGCAATTGGCTACCGCTTTTTTGCAGGCTCTCTTCCACCTTGTCCCGTGGACGGGTAGCACAGTTGTCGTAGAAAAAGTTATAGCGGTATATCCGGTTTTCCGGGCGGTAATTTTCTTCCAGAAGGGTGATTAACTGTTGTTGTTCTTCGACTGTCAGATTGAGCGTCTGCTGCCATACACTGCGTCCGAAGTATTCGTATTCGGCGGCAAAACGGCGGTAATCTTCCACCCCCAATTGATAATCGGTCTTGCCGAGTGCGAAACGCAGGATGAAGTTGGGGGTGTTGAAACTGAACAAGCCATAATTGTATACCCGGTCGATGCCTCGTGCCGGTTCTTCGTAACGGATAGCCGTGTGCCCGAAGAGCGAATAGATTTCTTCACCCGGAGCGCATGTCAACAGGCTGATCCGGATGGAATCAGCGGTGGACAGACTTTCCGTTCCCCATGTCAGAATCGGGAAGATTGAAAAAACAATCAGGAGTAAATGTCGCAACTTTGAGTTCATGTGGCAAAGATACTGCTTTTGTGGGAATAAAATGGCTGGTTCAATGAATTTATTTGTCTCTTTTCGTCAATCGCGGGGCAATTTGTTCCTGAGCGCAGGGCTGTGCTTCCCCGAGCGTCGGGCTGCAGGCCTTCGGCTGCCGGGCTGCGGTTTGTGAATAGCCGGACTTCGTCCTGTTGATCGCCGGACTTCGATTTGTTCGTGACGCGTTTCCTCGGGGTGCGTTTTGGGGAGACTGTCGTCAGCGGCAGCAACAGTTTTTTGAGCTTCCGTCCATTCTTCTTGTTATATTCTGTTTTGTTTTGTATTGTAGGCTATTGGGGGATATTCTGTTTTTTTGTCTCTATATGCTTATTAATCAGTAATGAAAACTCGTTGCTGGTTTTTGGATTTTCTGCTTGTCTTTGTTTATGCCTTCCGGCTCTCTTTTCCGCACTTTTCCAGCGAAGATTTTGGGAGAGGAAAGTAGTTTTACCGAATCGGCTGTCGGGACGTTTTTTTTATTTTTCTCTCTATGCCGCTGCTTTTTTATTCGCTATTTCGGTATTTGAATAAATTTTATCTCTTATCTTTGCGCCCTCAAACAGAGAGAAAGTGAACTTAATTATCGATATTGGAAATACAGTAGCCAAAGTAGCGCTTTTCGACCGGACTTCTATGGTAGAAGTTGTTTACGACTCTAATCAGTCTCTGGATTCCTTGGAGGCTGTTTGTAATAAGTATGATGTTCGGAAAGCAATTGTTGCTACGGTTATAGACTTAAACGAGTGTGTGCTGGCTCAGTTGAACAAGCTTCCTGTCCCCGTCTTATGGTTAGACAGCCATACGCCGCTTCCGGTAATAAATTTGTATGAAACCCCCGAAACTCTCGGTTATGACCGGATGGCTGCCGTGGTGGCGGCCCATGATCAGTTCCCGGGTAAAGACATTTTGGTGATTGATGCGGGTACTTGCATCACTTACGAATTTGTTGATTCTTTGGGACAGTATCATGGGGGCAATATTTCGCCCGGACTCTGGATGCGGCTGAAAGCACTCCATCAATTTACCGGACGTTTGCCGTTGGTTCATGCCGAAGGACGCATGCCGGATATGGGAAAAGATACTGAAACTGCTATTCGTGCAGGTGTAAAGAAAGGGATAGAATACGAAATTACAGGGTATATTACGGCTATGAAGCATAAATATCCTGAACTTTTGGTTTTTTTAACGGGCGGAGATGATTTTTCTTTTGATACGAAATTAAAAAGTGTCATCTTTGCAGATAGATTTTTAGTGTTGAAAGGATTAAATAGAATATTAAACTATAATAATGGTAGGATATAAACAGACACTTTGTGCGCTTCTGCTCACGATATTATTACCCGGAGTGGCAATCGCTCAAAATAATACAAACTCTCCTTATACACGATATGGCTATGGTCAGTTGGCTGATCAGTCATTTGCAAACAGTAAAGCAATGGGAGGGATCGCTTACGGATTGCGCGATGGATCACATATCAATCCGTTGAATCCTGCTTCTTATACGGCTATTGATTCGTTGACCTTTCTTTTTGATGGAGGGTTTTCGATGCAAAATACAAACTTTAGTAGTGAAGGCACCAAGTTGAATGCGAAAAATTCAAGTTTTGACTACATAGCGATGCAGTTTCGTCTACACCAGCGCGTGGCCATGAGTATCGGTCTGCTGCCCTACTCGAGTGTAGGCTATAATATGGCCAAGGCGAACAACGATGTTGCATCGGAAGAAGCGCGGAGCGTCACTTCATTTGCCGGAGACGGAGGCTTGCATCAGCTTTACGTAGGTTTGGGAGTGAAGGTGCTGAAAAACCTTTCAGTCGGCGCCAACGTATCGTACTTTTGGGGGGAGATCACGCGTCAGGCGCGTATTACTTTTCCTTATAATGACAACGCTTTTGCTTTTCAGCATGTAGACTATTTGTCCGTGCGCGATTATAAGCTGGACTTCGGCGCGCAATACACACAGCAGCTGGGTAGGAAGCATGCGGTTACATTAGGTGTAGTGTTCTCGCCTAAAAAAGATTTGCATAACGAAGCTTATGTACAAAGATCGACGCTTACGAACTCCAACAGCACGCAGGTCGTCACTACGAATACGGTCGATACGGTGGCTACCTTTGGAATGCCCAATAGCTTTGGGGTGGGACTTACGTACGAGTATGACAAACGTCTGATCGTGGGAGCTGATTTTAATTTGCAGAAGTGGGGCGACGTGACCTATATGAATCAGCCGAATGCTTTTTGTGATGCGATGAAAATTTCAGTGGGTGCCGAGTATATGCCGAGTCGTTTCTCGCGTAGTTATCTGGCGCATATCAAATACCGCGTCGGAGGATATTATTCGGAACCTTATTATAAAATAGGAGGGGAGAGAGCCTCTCGTGAGTATGGAGTAACGGCCGGTTTGGGATTACCTCTTCCGGGTTCACGCTCGCTAATCAACGTTTCGGCTCAATATATTAAAGTACATGGTCTGAAAGCCGGTATGGTAGATGAAAATACATTGCGTTTGAGCATTGGAATCACGTTCAATGAAGGCTGGTTCTTCAAACGTAAAGTTAAATAATAGAGAGAATAGACGGTATTATATAACAACTAAAATTTAGATACAATGAAAATTAAAACGCTTGTGGCTGTGTTGTTTCTTTCGGCGGGAGCAACAACTGTGGTAGCACAGGACGACGCTAATTGTAATTCGAACAGTAGTATTTCTCACGAAGCAGTGAAAGCTGGTAACTTTAAAGATGCTTATACTCCGTGGAAAGCTGTTTTGGAGAACTGCCCGACTCTTCGTTTCTATACCTTCACAGACGGTTATAAAATTCTGAAAGGGTTGCTGGGGCAGATCAAAGACAGAAACTCTGCAGAATACAAAAAGTATTTTGATGAGTTGATGAATACGCACGATTTGCGTATGAAGTATACTCAGGAATTCTTGGGAAAAGGTGTAAAAGTATCGTCGGAAGATGAAGCACTGGGCATTAAAGCTGTCGATTATATTGCATTTGCTCCGAAGGTGGATGTAAATCAAGCTTATGATTGGTTGAAAAAATCGGTGGACGCTGCGAAAGCTGAGTCTGCAGCTGCTACATTGTTCTATTTCTTGCAGATGTCTCACGATAAACTGAAGGAAGATCCGGCTCACAAAGAGCAGTTTATTCAGGACTATCTGGCTGCATCCGAATATGCAGACGATGCTATAGCTGCTGCTGACAAAGAGAGTGTGAAGAAAGCTTTCGGAGGTATCAAAGATAATCTGGTAGCTCTGTTCATTAACAGCGGTACTGCCGATTGTGAATCACTGCAAGGTATCTATGGACCTAAAGTAGAAACCAATCAGACTGATTTGAATTATTTGAAGAAAGTCATCAGTATTATGAAGATGATGAAGTGTACGGATAGTGACGCTTATCAGCAGGCTTCATTCTATGTATACAAGATTGAGCCTTCGGCTGAGGCTGCTACCGGATGTGCATACCAGGCCTATAAGAAAGGGGATATCGATGGTTCTGTGAAGTTCTTTGACGAAGCGATCAACCTTGAGACAGACAATGCAAAGAAAGCAGAAAAGGCTTATGCTGCTGCCAGTGTTTTGACTACTGCCAAGAAATTGTCTCAGGCAAGATCTTATGCTCAGAAAGCAATCAGCTTCAATGAAAACTATGGTGCTCCTTATATCCTTATCGCCAACTTGTATGCTATGAGTCCTAACTGGAGTGATGAATCGGCTTTGAACAAGTGTACTTATTTTGCTGTTATCGACAAATTGCAGAAAGCTAAATCTGTAGATCCGAGTGTAACAGAAGAAGTTAACAAAATGATCAGCAGATATTCCGCTTATACTCCGCAGGCTAAAGACTTGTTTATGTTGGGCTACAAAGCCGGCGACCGCATCACTATCGGTGGTTGGATTGGAGAGTCTACAACGATCAGATAAATCTATGTTGCGACAACAAAGTAACAGTTTATTAAATAAAAGTTTGAGCATAACAATTGTCTTCGGGGCAATTGTTATGCTTCTTTTATTTTCTTCCTGTGGCGGGAGAAATAAGGCGATGGCCGATGCCATTACCGAGCGGGATTCACTGCCTGTTATGGATACACGAGGGGTAACGACCCTTATATCCGATTCCGGTGTCACACGTTACCGGGTCAACACTGAAGAATGGTTGATCTTTGATAAGAAGAAACCCTCGTATTGGGCTTTTGAGAAGGGCATTTATCTGGAACAGTTCGATTCACTCTTTCATATAGATGCGAGTATAAAGGCGGATACGGCTTATTATTATGATCGTGACCGGCTTTGGAAACTTATTGGAAATGTAGATATTAAGAGTCTGAAGGGCGATCATGTGACCACCGAGTTGTTATATTGGAATGAAGCCACCAAGAAAGTGTATACCGATAAGTTTGTCCGGATGGAAAAACCGGATCAGATTATGACCGGATATGGCTTTGAGTCAGACGATCAGTTTATGAAGCCGGTTGTTCATAACATATCCGGTATAGTATATATCGATGAAGATGCCGAAAAGGCAAAAACAGATTCTGTAAACTAACTATGAGCATCATTATTTACCTGTTGATTACGATGGCATTTTCTGCTTTCTTTTCGGGAATGGAGATTGCTTTTGTTTCGGTAGACAAACTTCGTTTTGAAATGGACCGGAAAGGAGGGGTATCATCACGTATCCTTTCGCTATTCTTCCGGAATCCCAATGATTTTATTTCGACCATGCTGGTCGGGAATAACATCGCTCTGGTTATCTATGGTATATTGATGGCACAGATTATCGGCGACAATTTGCTGGCCGGATGGATCACCAATCATTTTGTAATGGTATTGGTACAGACCGTGATCTCCACACTGATCATCTTGGTGACAGGAGAGTTTCTGCCCAAAACGCTTTTTAAGATCAATCCCAATCTGGCCCTGAATGTCTGTGCGGTTCCTCTTTTCATCTGTTATGTTGTTCTCTATCCTATATCTAAATTTTCGTCGGGAGTCTCTTACCTCTTTCTTCGCCTGTTTGGGATGAAAGTGAACAAGGAAGCCTCTGCGAAAGCCTTTGGTAAGGTAGATCTGGATTACTTTGTCCAGTCGAGTATAGACAATGCCGAAAGTGAGGAAACTCTGGATACGGAAGTGAAAATCTTTCAGAATGCACTCGACTTCTCGGCGGTCAAGATACGCGACTGCATCGTTCCACGGACAGAAGTGGTAGCTGTTGCGCTGGATACATCCCTTGAAGAACTTAAAGGTCGGTTTGTTGAGTCCGGTATATCAAAAATAATTGTCTACGATGGTAATATAGATAATGTGGTGGGATACATTCATTCGTCCGAAATGTTTCGTAGCCCGAAAGATTGGCGCGATCATGTGAAAGAAGTTCCCATTGTGCCTGAAACGATGGCGGCCCATAAACTGATGAAGCTGTTTATGCAGCAGAAAAAGACCATTGCCGTGGTAGTGGATGAATTTGGAGGAACTTCGGGCATTGTCAGCCTTGAAGACCTTGTTGAAGAAATTTTCGGTGACATCGAAGACGAACACGACAACACTTCCTATATTTGTAAGCAGATCGGTGAGCATGAATACGTGCTTTCGGCCCGTTTGGAAATAGAAAAAGTAAACGAAACTTTTAATTTGGAGCTTCCCGAATCCGATGACTATCTAACGGTAGGAGGATTAATCTTGAATCAATACCAGAGCTTTCCGAAATTGCACGAATTGGTCTCTGTCGGTAAATATCAGTTTAAGATAATTAAGGTTACAGCAACGAAAATCGAACTTGTCCGACTGAAAGTAATGGAATAATGATCGATAGCTGTAATTTTTTAGCTAATAAATAGATGCATATTAGCATTTTTTGTATCTTCGTGCGCTAAAACCAAAGATGAAGAAAATAATAATAACAAATAAATCGTATTAATCAAAATGGCAACATTACAAAACATTAGATCCAAAGGACCCCTGTTGGTGATCGTTATTGGTTTGGCTTTGTTTGCTTTCATTGCGGGCGATGCCTGGAAAGTTCTCCAGCCACACCAATCGCATGATGTAGGCGAAGTCAATGGAGAAACTCTTTCTGCTCAGGACTACCAGAACATGGTAGAAGAATATACCGAGGTTATCAAGTTCTCAAGCGGAATGAGTTCATTGAATGATGAACAGACCAATCAGGTGAAAGACGAAGTATGGCGTAGCTATGTGAACAATAAACTGATTGAAAAAGAAGCGAAGAAGCTCGGTATTACTGTTTCGAAGGCTGAAATTCAATCAATCATTAACGAAGGTGTGAATCCGTTGCTGCAGCAGACTCCGTTCCGCAATCCTCAAACGGGCGCTTTCGATAAAGATATGTTGAAGAAATTCTTGGCTGACTACTCTAAAATGGACAAGACCAAGATGCCGTCTCAATATGTGGAATACTATGAAGGAATGCACAAACTTTGGTCATTTGTAGAAAAGACACTGATCCAGAGCCGTTTGGCGGAAAAATACCAGGCACTGGTGACTAAAGCTCTTTTCTCTAATCCGGTTGAAGCACAGGATGCATTCGACGCAAGAGTAAACCAGTCGGATGTTCTGTTGGCTGCTGTTCCTTATTCTTCTATTGTAGACTCTACTATCACAGTGAAAGAGTCTGAACTGAAAGATCTCTATAACAAGAAGAAAGAACAGTTCAAACAATATGTTGAAACACGCAACATCAAATACATCGATGTACAGGTGACAGCCAGTGCAGAAGACAGAGCTGCTATCCAGCAGGAAGTGACTGATTATACAAACCAACTGGCTACTGCCAATGGTGATTATACTACTTTCATCCGTTCTACCGGATCGGAATATCCGTATGTTGATTTGTACTATACCAAGAAAGCTTTCCCGTCAGATGTAGTTGCACGCATGGATTCAGCTTCGATTGGACAAGTATATGGCCCTTACTACAATGCAGGCGACAATACTATCAATTCGTTCAAGGTGTTGTCTAAAGTGGCTGCTGCCGATTCTGTACAGTTCCGTCAGATTCAGGTTTACACAGAAGACGCTGCTAAAACAAAAGCTTTGGCTGACAGCATCTATACTGCTATTAAGGGTGGGGCCGACTTTACAGCTCTGGCTAAGAAGTACGGACAAACAGGTGAATCCAACTGGATTTCGTCTGCTAACTACGAAAATGCACAGGTTGATGGCGATAACTTGAAATTTATCAGCACTATCAACAATCTGGGAGTAAACGAACTCTCTAACGTAGCATTGGGACAAGGCAATATCATTTTGCAGGTGACTGACAAGAAAGCTGTGAAAGATAAATATAAAGTTGCCGTTATCAAGCGTGCAGTTGAGTTCAGCAAAGAAACTTATAATAAAGCTTATAATGAATTCAGCCAGTTTATTGCAGCTAACCCGACAGTAGACAAGGTTGCGGCCAATGCTGAAGAATCAGGCTATAAATTGCTCGAAAGAAATGATCTGTATAGCTCAGAACACGGAATCGGTGGTATCAGAGGGACTAAAGAAGCACTGAAATGGGCCTTTGCTGCAAAACCGGGTGAAGTTTCCGGCTTATATGAATGTGGCGAAAGCGACCGCATGTTGGTTGTTGGTCTGGTTAGCGTGATCGAAGAAGGTTATCGTCCTTTGGCCCAGGTTCAGGATCAGTTGAGAGCTGAAATCATTCGTGATAAGAAAGCTGAGAAGATCATGGCCGACATGAAGGCTGCCAATGCAACTACAATTGCCCAGTACACATCGATGGCCAATGCAGTAAGTGATTCTGTAAAACACGTAACATTTGCAGCGCCTGCTTATGTAGCCGCTTTGCGTAGTAGTGAGCCGCTGGTAGGCGCATACGCTTCGGTTTCGGATATCAATAAGCTGAGCGCTCCTATCAAGGGTAATGGCGGTGTGTTTGTGTTGCAGGTATATGCCAAAGATAAGCTGAACGAAACATTCGATGCCCAATCAGAAGAGGCTACATTGGAAAACATGCATGCCCGTCTGGCAAGTCGTTTTATGAACGATCTTTATCTGAAAGGCGATGTAAAAGATAAACGATACCTGTTCTTCTAAAAACGGATTTGTTTTTTTAGATAACGTCGTTTTAATATACGAAAGGCTGTTCCGCACGGAACGGCCTTTCTTTTTGCTATCTCTTTCCCTCTTCCTATTAACTTTTGTCCCTTCTCTTTTTTAAAATCGACTTTTATTCCTTACATTTGCATGAATAAATAAATATTTGTAGTAAATATGCCCAAATATCCGCTTTTAGGAATGACCCTTACCGAATTGCAATCTGTCACCAAAGATTTGGGGATGCCTGCTTTTGCAGCCAAACAGATCGCTTCCTGGTTATACGATAAAAAAGTGACTTCTATTGATGAAATGACCAATCTGTCGTTGAAGCATAGAGAGTTGCTCAAGGGAGAGTATGATTTGGGGATATCCGCGCCTGTTGATGAGATGCGTTCCGTAGATGGTACGGTGAAGTATCTTTATCAGGTGAGTGACAATCATTTTGTTGAAGCGGTGTATATTCCGGACGAGGATCGGGCGACATTGTGCGTGTCTTCTCAGGTAGGCTGTAAAATGAACTGTAAGTTCTGCATGACGGGTAAACAAGGATTTACCGCAAGTCTGACAGCCAATCAGATCTTGAATCAAATCGCAGCATTGCCAGAGCGGGATAAGTTGACTAATGTCGTGATGATGGGGATGGGCGAGCCTCTCGATAATTTGGATGAAGTATTAAAAGCACTGCATATCCTGACCGCTTCGTATGGATACGGATGGAGCCCCAAGCGTATTACTTTGTCGTCTGTAGGATTGCGGAAAGGACTTCAACGCTTTATTGAAGAAAGCGAATGTCATCTGGCTATCAGCCTGCATTCTCCTTTTCCTTCACAACGTTCTGAGCTGATGCCGGCCGAAAGGGCTTTCTCGATTAAAGAAATGGTCGATCTGTTAAAAAACTATGATTTTAGTAAACAGCGCAGACTTTCGTTTGAATACATTGTTTTTAAGGGCGTCAATGATTCGCTGATTTATGCTAAGGAGCTGTTGAAATTGCTGCGTGGGCTTGACTGCCGGGTGAACTTAATCCGGTTTCATGCCATTCCTGGGGTAGACCTCGAGGGTGCCGGTATGGAGGCTATGACGTCATTTCGTGACTACCTGACCTCACATGGACTGTTCACTACCATTCGAGCTTCCCGGGGAGAAGATATTTTTGCCGCTTGCGGGATGTTATCGACGGCTAAACAGGAGGAGAGTAACAAGAATTAATATAAATTATCAGCACATTGGATGAAAGTATACGACCATTTCGTAGATTTGTGAAAACATTAAAATTGATGCATATGAAAAAGTACCTGTTTTACCTCAGTATGGCTCTTGTAGCAGTAGTGTTGTTTTCTTGTAAAAGCGGCAAGAAGAGTGTGTTTACTCCAACTTCCAGCGGACGTGCTTATGAAGTCCTCGTTGTGGTTGAGAAGCCTGTGTGGGAGCGTCCTGCCGGTAGAGCTTTGTACAATGTGCTTGATACAGATGTGCCCGGACTTCCGCAATCGGAACGTTCGTTCAGGATCATGTCTACTTCTCCCAAAGATTTTGATGCCATCCTGAAGTTGGTGCGCAACATTATTATCGTAGATATACAGGACATTTATACCCAACCTAAATTCAAGTATGCCAAGGATGTATATGCATCTCCCCAGATGATTTTGACTATTCAGGCTCCGGACGAGGCATCATTTGAGAAGTTTGTCGAAGAGAACAAACAGCCGATTATAGACTTCTTTACCCGTGCCGAAATGAACCGTCAGATCTCTTTCCTGGAGAAAAATCATAATGACTATATTTCAACGAAAGTAGGTAGCATGTTCAACAGTGATATCTGGCTTCCGGCCGAACTGAGCAGTTCGAAGACAGGAGAAGACTTTTTCTGGGCAGGTACTAATGCCGCTACCGGAGACCAGAACTTTGTAATCTACTCTTACCCGTATACAGATAAGGATACCTTTACGAAAGAGTTCTTTATCCATAAGCGCGATTCAGTGATGAAGGCTAATATTCCGGGTGCCAAAGAGGGTATGTACATGGCGACTGATTCGTCTACCGTAGAGGTTCGTCCGATTGATATTCATGGAGATTACACAATGGAAGCACGCGGACTGTGGCGCATAAAGGGCGATTTCATGGGTGGCCCGTTTGTTTCGCACACCCGTCTGGATAAAGCCAGCCACCGTATTATCACTACAGAAGTATTTATTTACTCACCCGATAAAATGAAACGTGACCTGATGCGCCGATTGGAAGCATCTCTGTATACTTTGCAACTTCCTACCGAGAAGGCGCAGGAACAGATTCCGATGGGCATAGAGCAGGAGGAGAAAACTAACAAATAACAAAATGGAAGATAACAAAATAAAAATTGGCATCACTCAGGGAGACATAAATGGGGTAGGATACGAAGTCATTTTAAAAACGTTTGCCGACCCCGTCATGTTGGAACTCTGTACACCGGTCATTTACGGCTCTCCGAAAGTGGCTGCATATCACCGCAAGTCGCTTGATTTGCCTACTAACTTCAGTATTGTCAATACCGCTGCAGAAGCTGCCCACAATCGCCTGAGCGTGGTCAACTGTACGGATGACGAGGTGAAAGTAGAGTTCTCAAAACCCGATCCGGAAGCCGGTAAAGCAGCTTTGGGAGCACTTGAGAAGGCGATAGAGGAGTTCAGGGAAGGCTTGATCGATGTCATAGTGACGGCTCCTATCAATAAGCATACGATTCAGTCCGAAGGATTTGCTTTTCCCGGACATACGGAATACATCGAACAACGTCTGGGGAATGGTTCAAAATCACTGATGATCCTGATGAAAGAGGATTTCCGGGTAGCTTTGGTAACAGGACATATTCCGGTTCGCGAGATAGCCTCTTCAATAACCAAGGAACTGATTCAGGAGAAACTTGCCATATTCAACCGGTCGTTGAAACAGGATTTCGGGATTGGTGCACCGCGCATCGCAGTGTTGGCACTGAATCCGCATGCCGGAGACGACGGATTGCTCGGTACAGAAGAACAGGAAATCATTTCTCCTGCTATTCAGGAAATGGCTGCCAAGGGAATCTTGTGCTATGGCCCTTATCCGGCTGACGGATTTATGGGATCGGGCAATTTCACCCATTTTGACGGAGTACTGGCCATGTATCACGATCAGGGATTGGCTCCTTTCAAGGCATTGGCCATGGATGAAGGTGTGAACTACACGGCGGGTTTGCCGGTGATACGCACTTCTCCCGCGCATGGCACAGCCTATGATATTGCAGGAAAAGGCGTTGCTTGCGAAGATTCATTCCGTCAGGCTATTTATGTAGCGATCGACGTATTCCGTAACCGTCAACGTGAGAAGGAAGCACATGCCAATCCGTTACGTAAACAATATTACGAAAAACGAGACGACAGTGATAAACTGAAGCTCGATACAGTAGATGATGATATTTAATCAGGAAGGGAGTTTAGTGCGAATATGACAAAAGCGGAAATACAACAGGTAAAACTAAGGTTCGGTATTATTGGTAACACTGAAGCTTTGACGCGTGCGATAGATGTTGCCATACAGGTGGCACCTACCGATTTGTCCGTGCTAATAACCGGAGAGAGTGGTGTTGGTAAGGAAAGTTTCCCTCAGATCATTCACCAATACAGTCGCCGAAAGCATGGACAGTATATTGCTGTCAACTGTGGTGCTATTCCTGAAGGAACCATCGATTCGGAACTGTTCGGTCATGAAAAAGGGGCTTTTACGGGAGCCATCGGTGAGCGAAAGGGCTATTTTGGTGAAGCCGACGGCGGAACTATTTTTCTGGATGAAGTCGGAGAATTGCCTTTGCCCACGCAGGCACGTTTGCTTCGTGTACTCGAGAGTGGAGAGTTTATAAAAGTAGGCTCCTCCAAAGTACAGAAAACGGATGTTCGCATTGTGGCTGCTACCAATGTCAATTTGACCCAGGCCATTGCAGAGGGACGTTTCCGTGAGGATTTATACTATCGTCTCAATACGGTGCCCATCCAGATCCCTCCTTTGCGGGAGCGTGGAGAAGATGTGCTGTTACTGTTCCGTAAGTTTGCAAGTGACTTTGCAGAGAAGTATCGTATGCCCGCCATACAGCTGACCGAAGATGCCAAACGGGTTTTGCTGTCTTATTCCTGGCCGGGTAATGTGCGTCAGTTGAAGAATATCACGGAGCAAATCTCTATAATTGAGACCAATCGTGAGATTAATGCCCCTATTTTGCAATCTTATCTGCCTGCCCAGAGTACGCAGCGATTGCCTGCCCTGTTCGGTGTAAAGACAGGGAAGAGCTTCGAAAGTGAACGTGAAATCTTATATCAGGTCCTTTTTGACATGCGACAAGATGTGACCGAACTGAAAAAGCTTGTACACGAAATCATGTCCGAGCGCGGAGCGGTAACCTCCAATGTCGGTACGTTTTATACGCCGGCTCCGGTAGTAGCCCCTACGCCCTCAGTGCCTGCCATCATTCATCCGGTCAAGCCCAATTGTCCCGATGACGATGACATACAAGATACCGAAGAGTATGTGGAAGAGTCGCTTTCGTTGGACGAAGTCGAGAAAGAAATGATACGTAAAGCCCTTGAAAAGCATCATGGCAAACGAAAAAGCGCGGCAAAGGATCTTAATATATCCGAGCGTACCCTTTACCGAAAAATAAAAGAATATGGATTGGAATAAAAAGATAATGCGAATTTCACTGCTGGTTTTCACACTGGTAGTAGGAATTTCGTGTACTGTTTCTTATAAGTTTAATGGTGGTAATATCAATTACGATAAGGTAAAGACTATCTCTATTGCCGACTTTCCTATTAAGTCGGACTATGTTTATGCACCGTTAGGCACTAAGTTCAACGAGGACCTGAAAGACATTTTCCTTCGTCAGACCCGTCTGAAACTGGTGAATAATAATGCCGACCTCGAGATTGATGGAGAGATTACCGGATATAACCAGTATAACCAGGCTGTTTCGGCCGACGGATACTCTTCTGAAACCAAGCTGACCATCACAGTGAATGTTCGTTTTGTGAACAATACGAATCATGAACAGGACTTCGAGCAACAGTTCTCGGCCTTCCGTGTCTATGATTCGAGGGAGTTGCTGACAGCCGTTCAGGACGGACTGATTGCGGAGATGACCAAAGAGATTACAGATCAAATATTTAACGCAACAGTAGCAAACTGGTAATTAGAATGATTTCTGCTAACTTACAACAATGGATTCAGCATCCGGAAACGCTGAATAAAGATACTTTGTATGAGTTGCGAACGCTTGTCACACGCTATCCTTATTTTCAGTCACTGCGATTACTCTATCTTAAAAATCTATATTTGTTGCACGATATCTCTTTCGGTGCCGAGCTTCGTAAAGCCATATTGCATGTGGCTGATCGCCGGAAGCTGTTTTATCTGATTGAGGGTGAACGATATATTTTGAAACCTCGGAAAAAGAACGCACTTCCCGAAACAGAAGTTTTAGAGGAAGAGCCCAGCCTCGATCGTACGCTTTCCCTGATCGATGCTTTTCTGGCCACCGTGCCCGAAGAGGTTTCAGCCCAGACAAGCCTGGACTATGCAACGGACTATACCACCTATTTGCTGCAAGAAGACGATACACCGGAACTGGAAGAAACTCCCAAACTTCGCGGTCATGAATTGATTGACGGCTTTATCGAAAGAAGTGAAGAAGAAACATCTATCCGTTTGCAACCGGCAGATGAAAATAAAGCTATCTCCGAAGAGGAAGAGAGCGAGACGCATCATGAAGAAGATGAAGATGATAGCTGTTTCACCGAAACATTGGCCAAAATATACGTCAAACAGCATCGATATTCCAAGGCACTTGAAATTATTAAAAAATTAAGTTTGAAATATCCAAAAAAAAATGCTTACTTTGCAGACCAAATCAGATTTTTAGAGAAATTGATTATTAACGCTAAATCAAAATAACAAAATGTACTTATTATTAGTTATCTTAATGGTTATTGCAGCCATACTGATGTGCTTCATTGTGTTGATTCAGAACTCAAAAGGCGGTGGTCTTGCTTCAGGGTTCTCATCATCTAACCAGATTATGGGTGTACGCAAAACTACAGACTTTCTGGAAAAAGCAACTTGGGGCTTAGCTGCATTTATGGTTGTGATGAGCATTGCTACTGCGTATGTCGTTCCGACTTCTTCTTCTAAAACACAAGATGTCATTATGGAACAGGCACAGCAGGAAGAGCAGACCAACCCTTATAACCTGCCCGTAGGTACTACTGCACCGAAGACAGACGCTGCTGCTCCGGTTGAAGCACCTGCCACAGAAACTCCGGCTACTCCGGCAAACTAACAACAGATTCTTTTTAAGAAACGATAAGCGAAGCTGCAATTTCAAACCGAAACTTGCAGCTTCGCTTATTTTTTGCCGTAAAATGCATCTTTTTGTTAGGCATACAAGGCAGATTTAGTTACCTTTGTTCGCAATAACACTTTTACTAATTTCTGAGTTTAAATATTACAATGACAGAACAATTGAAAAACAAATTGAGTGACTCCAAAACACTTCGTTGGAGTGTGCTCGCTCTGGTCGCGTTTACTATGCTTTGCGGCTATTTCCTCACCGATGTAATGTCCCCTTTAAAGCCTATGCTCGAGAAAGAGCTCCTCTGGGATAGTTTGGACTACGGATTCTTTACCAGTGCTTACGGATGGTTCAATGTATTCCTGCTCATGTTGATTTTCGGTGGTATTATTCTCGATAAGATGGGAGTTCGTTTCACCGGTATGGGAGCTTGTATACTGATGGTGTTGGGTTGTGGACTAAAATATTATGCTATCTCTACTACTTTCCCTGAAGGTGCTTTGATTATGGGTTTCAAGACTCAGGTCTTTCTGGCGGCTTTAGGATACGCTATCTTTGGTGTCGGCGTAGAGATTGCCGGTATCACTGTCTCTAAGATTATCGTGAAATGGTTTAAAGGCAAAGAGATGGCTTTGGCTATGGGACTCGAGATGGCTACCGCACGTATCGGTACCACTTTGGCTATGGTGCTTACCGTTCCCATTGCCGATTATTTCGGCTATACGGATGAAAGCGGCAGTTTCCATACCAATATTCCGATGCCTATTTTGTTGTGCCTGATCATGCTGTGCATCGGTACTATCGCCTTTTTCATTTATACCTTTTATGATAAGAAACTTGACGCTTCTTTAGATGCTCAGGGAGAAGAACCGGAAGAACCGTTCCGTATGAAGGACGTTATGCTGATTGTCACCAATAAAGGCTTCTGGCTGATTGCTTTATTGTGTGTACTATTCTATTCTGCTGTTTTCCCCTTTATTAAATATGCAACCGACCTGATGGTGCAGAAGTATAATGTAGACCCTAAGCTGGCCGGAAATATTCCGGGATTACTACCGATAGGTACCATCTTCCTGACTCCGTTGTTTGGTACTCTTTATGACCGTATCGGTAAGGGAGCGACGTTGATGATTATCGGTGCCGTCATGCTGATTGGTGTGCATACTTTGTTTGCGCTTCCCATTCTGAACGTATGGTGGTTTGCCACTGTGATTATGATTGTTCTGGGTATTGCTTTTTCACTGGTGCCTTCGGCCATGTGGCCTTCTGTTCCGAAAATTATTCCGGAGAAACAACTGGGTACTGCCTATGCTTTGATTTTCTGGGTGCAGAACTGGGGATTGATGGGGGTACCTCTGTTGATCGGATGGGTGTTGAATACCTATTGCAAAGGTCCTGTTGTGGATGGAGCGCAGACTTATGACTATACTTTGCCTATGGCTATCTTTGCTTGTTTCGGTGTTTTGGCTCTGATTGTAGCTTTAATGTTGAAAGCGGAAGACAAGAAGAAGGGATACGGACTGCAGGAAGCAAATATCAAAAAATAACAGTATATGGCAGACGTGAAAGAGAAAATAAATCTTCTGGATGTAATTCCTTTCCGTAGTGAAAATATTACGGCCGAAAAGGGAAGCGATGGTACCGTTACCATTGCTTTCCCCCGGTTTAAATACGAGTGGATGCGGCGATTCTTGTTGCCTAAAGGAATGTCTGCGGATATTCATGTCCGGCTGGAAGATCATGGCACTGCCGTATGGGAGTTGATTGACGGAAAGAGAACCGTACGCCGGATTATTGAAGAGCTGGCAGAACACTTCAATTATGAAGAAAATTACGAATCACGTATTACGGCTTATATCACTCAGTTGCAGAAAGACGGATTTGTGAAATTAGTGATTGAGAACTGATTGCATTACGATATACTATCGGAATATAATAAAGAGACTCCGGCTGATTTAAAAATGAAGTGCACCCTAAAAGTTAAACATGAACTTTTGGGGTGCACTTCATTTAAGATCGGCCGGAGTTTTTGATTATGTTTTATTCTCCTTCTTCTCTATCTACCTTGATCAAGCCTCCTGTATCCGGGTTGAAAGTAACCTGAACAGTCGATTTCTTATTGAAAAGCGCCGGAGCCAGATATTCGATGGTACCGAATTGTGTGACAGGAAGTTCTCCGTTAAACCATTGCTTTTTCCCCTCCGTTAGTGTTACTTGTGCTTTGCCGGGCACATTATAGGCAATGCCGTCCACCTTCTTTTTGCCATCGTCTTCCGGTACGTTGACGGTTTTCAGATTCTTCAGCGTGATATAAACCGGCTCTCCTGCAAGATCGTTATTGGCAACTATGCCCAGCTTCTTCGAAAAGCGGAAAGCTACTTCGTTGTCCATTTCCTTATCCGGAGTGAGGCGGATGTTGAATATCTTTTCGTCTTTATTCAAGGTACCCGAGAACATTTCGGTCATGGCAGCCTCTTGCTCTTCCAGGTTGGCGAGCATAATCTTCAGTTGCTCCCCATCTTTGGGCATGTTGTCTGCCTGTCCGCGTACCAGGGCATTTTTACTTTCACGAATGTTATAAATCTCTTTGGCAACCAACTCCGCCATTTTAGCCGTAGAACCTGCCATCAGAATCTCTTCGGTCAGAAAATCACGTGGATTTATCTTCTTTTTCTGTGTCGTGGCGGGTTGCATCGGAGCCGATTTTTTAGGAGATAGCGGTACGTTGATTGATTTTACGATACCATCTTCGGTCAATTCTATTAGCGGAGCTACTGTTTTATCTTTCAGCTTGACAAAATAGGTATGTTCGCTATCGGGGATACCGACAGATTTTGCTTTGACGCTGACCAGTTCCCAATATTCCTGAGGCTCACCCGACACATCGGTCAACCGGAGATAACGGTCGGCATACTTGCTGAATTCTCCCGGAGTATATGTCACTTTATTGACTTTGACTTCAATATTGATTGCTGTTTTAGGAAGTGCATAGGTTACACCGTAATCTTTTCCCCGGGTAACTCCCGCTGTAACTTCGGTCTGGGCATAAGCCGAGGTAGAGAGTAACAGCCCTGTCAGTATAATTAGCTTTTTCATTTCCGGTTTATTTTAACTGGTTTAAAAAACAAAGTTAATGAAGTTATTTGGAAAATCATAAGTTGTTAACTTTTATTCGCTTACCAGACGCCAAGCCAATGGCAGATTACTGATAATGTCTCCTGCCGTCATGCTGATAACGCCTTGCTTTTTGCGTGCGAAATCACCTGCCAGACCATGTACATAAGTACCGATTTTGGCAGCTTCTTCAGCCGGATATCCCTGTGCGAGCAAAGCCAGCACGACACCTGTCAATACATCTCCGCTTCCGGCTGTTGCCATACCCGGATTACCCGTAGAGTTGAAATAGCACTTGCCCGAGGGGGTGATAATTGCCGAATAGGCTCCTTTTAATATGATATGTACTTTGGCGGTTCGGGCCAGTTCACAGGCCTTCATCAGTCGTTCGTATGAGTTCTGGCATTTGCCCACCATGCGTTCCAGTTCTTTGGGATGGGGAGTCAGAATAGAGCCTTTGGGCAATGTGGTCAGTGCGTGGCGGTGGTTGGCCAATATGTTTAGTGCATCGGCATCCAGTACCAGAGGTGTCTGGCAACCACTGAGTTGTTCAAGCAGTGCAGCTTCGGTCTCTTCCGAGCGTCCGATGCCCGGACCGATTCCTACAGCCTGATAGTCATCCGTATCTGTAGGGCAGGCAAAGTAGGTATCGCTGGCATCCGATTCGATAATTGCCTCCGGAACCGAAATCTGCAGGATATCATTGTTGCGTATAGGTGCATGGACTGTCAGTAAGCCTACACCCGAACGCATACAGGCGCGGGCTGCCAGTATCGACGCGCCTGCCATGCCGTACGAACCGGCAATCAGCAGAGCATGCCCAAAGTTTCCTTTGTGTGAGAAAGTGTTACGGGGTTTGATCAGAGCGTGTATTTCTTCCGCTTCCAATAAGGCATAATTGCTTTCCGTTTCTTCAATCGCTTCACGACTGAGGTTGATATCCAACAGTTTCCATTCGCCTACGAATTCGGAATTTTCGGCAAAGAGGAAAGCCAGTTTCGGCAATTGCAGGCTCAATGTCAATTGGGCACGGATGATATTGGCTTTTACATTAAATGTGTTCTCTTCTCCCATCAGTCCCGAGGGGATATCGATGGCGACTACGGTGGCAGGCGATGCATTGATATATTTCACTACTGCCGCAAAACCGCCACTTAGCGGCTTATTAAGTCCCGAACCAAAAAGTCCGTCCACTACCAGATGATCCATTGTCAGGGTAGGAGGTACAAACTGTGTGCTTACTTCGCTGAATTTCACATTATCCATCATCTCTACCAGCTCCTTGTTGGTCTGGCAGTCGGCAGACAGTTCCCCTTTCGGGTTAAACAGATAGGCTTCGACCTTGTATTCCTTTTCCGCCAACATTCGGGCTACGGCAAGGGCATCTCCGCCATTGTTGCCCGGTCCGGCAAATACCGTGACGGGAGTTGTGATGTCCCAGCGTTCGGTGATGGCTTTGGTCAGTGCCTGTGCGGCCCGCTCCATCAGGTCGATCGATGCAATCGGTTCATGTTCTATGGTGTAAGCATCCAGTCTCTTGATGCTGCTACTTGGAAAAATCTTCATGGTGAACTTTCATTTTAAGTTTTTTGACCCACAAAGATAGCAATTAATATACGAAATCGGGAACTTCTTTTTCTTCTTCTTTTTTTCTGAATACCCCTGTCTTTCCGTAATTCTCCCTGCGGTAGCGTTGGTGCAGGTAGATGAAAGAGCATACAAAAGCAACGAAACAGATTATTCCCACATATCCTGCCATCAGATTGTAGAAAGCTGTCTAGTTAATGTCCGGTGAAAAGAATTCTTTGACAGCCAATACTATGACTGTTCCCGTATAGCCCAGAAAATCATTCATAGCAATGAAGAAACCCACGTTACCTCGAATTTTGAAGCAAGCGATAAAACGGTCGAAGAAGATAGTCTGGAAAGTGAGAAAAGCCAGATAGAGACACAGGCTCTGGATGAATAGCCAGACGATGGCGTTCAGCTGCAATTGTTCGTAACCAAACGAAACGACTGCCATCACTACCATGCTGGCAATGATCAATCCCAGTAATATCGACAGTGCTTTCAAGTTGCTTCTGACGAACACCATTAATCCGAAAATTATCAGAATAATGAGGGTTACTACGCTGTCTACCTGTGCAAACATCCACGAAGAGTATTGAGAGACATCGATAATTTTTACCAGGAAGTCCTCCTTTATATCTCTCAAGATAGTCAGTACCACATTAGCTATAAAGAGCAGAGTGAGGAAAGGCATGAAATTCTTAAATAGCTCCCATCGTTGCTTGCCGTTCAGTGTTTCCCGTTTCGATTTTATGGCAATGTCTTCGGCTGTTGGCTGTGGAAGCCGGTTGAGTGCATATCCCAACAAGGCAAGTAGAGGAAGGGCAACTCCGCCTATCAGGGCAGGCATCCAGAATTCGCTGATGTTCAAAGTGTCCATGACATACAAACCGGCCGACTTGGCGGTACCAGAGCTGATGACCATACTGACTCCGAGTAAGCTGGCAAGAATGTCCGTCATTCGTCTTCCCTCGATAAAGCTAAAAATGATTCCCCACATACATCCCAGTGAAAGTCCGTTCAGAAACATGGCTCCTGTATTATAAGGTGCGGGCAACAGTCCGAACAATATTAACGAAGCTTCAGCCAGAATTATGGAGATCAGAATAAACTTCATCCGGTTTTCCCGTTTCAATTCGGAGATTAATTTAATTCCGATGAATTTAGAAAGTACATATCCTAATATTTGCGCGATGGTAACTACCACTTTGTAGTCCATTCCAAACGCTTCAAGTCCGTCAAATCCGGCTGCTGTATAAGGCTTTCTCAGTGCATATACCAATGAATAGGAGAGCAGCGCTGCTCCGCCTGCCCAAAGAATGAAAAGGAAATCAGAAATTTTTCTCTGCGAATAAGTTTTTACTTGCTGTACATTGTTCATAACATCTGCTTGTTGTTTTCCGGTGCAAAAATAGGAGGGTAGTGTTACAGACCTGTTACTGAATATATGAATGTTTATTATTAATAGATATTGATAATGAATCTGTTATGTTGTAATGTTTATGTAATATTTATGAAACGAAAACGAAAAGAGCATCGCACCTCCGGGCATCTGTTCGTCATAATTTTAACGGGAAGCAGATGCATACCTGCAAATATATTTTAGGAAATAAATTCCCTATTTCTGGGTATTGCCTGTTTGAGCAGAAACTGTACTTTTGCCTGAAATATTAAATCAGCAGACAAATGAATAAGAGAGGCTTTGTAAGCAGGATCTTACAGAATTTCCGGAAGCCTGAAGGTTTTTTCGGAAGAATGATACTTTGGGGGATGAATACAGGACATGCATCATTGGCGCAATGGGGAATGTCATGCTTGCAATGGCAACCGGAATGGAGTGTACTCGACATCGGTTGCGGTGGTGGTGCCAATTTGCTACAGATATTGCAACGTTGCCCGCAAGGGAAAGCGTATGGCATAGATATTTCACCGGAGAGTGTCACCTTTGCGCGTAAAAAAAATAAAAAGTATCTCGGTACACGCTGCTTTATCGAGCAGGGAGGAGTCCACCGACTTCCCTATCCTGATTATGCGTTCGATGCGGTCACTGCTTTCGAGACTGTCTACTTCTGGGGTAACCTGCAGCATGCTTTTACGGAAGTGGCGCGTGTGTTAAAGCCCGGTGGATCTTTTCTTATCTGTTGTGAGATAAGCGATCCTGCCAATAAGGCTTGGACGGGACTTGTTGAAGGGATGGAGATTCATTCCTGTGATGAACTGAAGGCGATTCTTTCCAAAAGTGGTTTTACCGATACGGCCATATTCCGGACGAAGAAAGAAGAACTGTGCCTGGTAAGCCATCGGCAAACTATGCGGTTGTAACCAATGCCGGGACGCTCTTACCAACGAATACGTTAACAATGTTAATGCCCGTAAAAGTGCTTTCCCTCCTTATCAATAGCTTATTAACTTCGTATCTCTAAAGAATTAATATCTTGCAATTACGAAGTTAATATTAACGTACTGTTAATGTTAACTTCCTACAGTTCTCTTATTAAGATATTATTGTTTGATAATCAATTGCTTATATTCTGGATGCATTCTGTCGTAAAATTCTTTTCTTACGTTCAAGATGTGCGTAGTTGTCTGTTTATCAAGTTACCGTTAAGACTCTCCATAGCCTGCCTCTCCACTTATTTCCACATTCTTTTATAAGCCACATTAGTATTATGTATATTGCTGCTTTCCTTATTTGCAAAGAGATAAATTATATCTTTGATATTCAGTTATATAACTTCCTATGATGAAAATAACCTGTGAAAAGTTTTGGAGACTCAAAAGAAGGTTTTACCTTTGCACCCGTAAATATATAGGCGGACAAATATACTTTTCTTTATGTCCGATATATGTTTAAAATAAAATAATTCAACGTATCGGATAGTATTCAAATCCGGTGCGAATACTTTTTCTGTACCCGATTATCATAAAACTTAATTTGTAAATTGCTGAAAATAAGGCATGTTTTTTGAATATTCCTGTTTTTAACAAATTTTCATCCTTAGTCATTACTGAAACTTTTTCTTACGAACGTAGTCTTGGAGACAACAGATAGCGATAAACATTGGTATGTCGTACTGACACGAACTAACTCAGAACGTAAAGTTCGGGATTATTTTCAATTGCAGGAGGTAGATACCTTTCTTCCTGTACAAAACCGTGTCATAGAGCGTGAAGGAAAACGCATTGAGCGTGAGCGCCTTTTGTTGCCCCGTATGGTTTTCGTTCATATCTCCCGTCAGGAAATGGCTGCCGTCCGAAGTACACTGAATGTATACGATTTCCTTCGTGATCGTTCCACCGGGGCTCCTACCTGTATCCCTGATGCGCAAATGGCTGATTTTCGCTATATGCTCGATTACTCCCAGGATCAGGTGATCCTGACAGGAGAGTCCATTCCCAAAGGTACTCGTGTAGTAGTTGCCAAGGGCGATTTACAAGGCTTGCGGGGAGAATTGGTCCGCTATAATAATAAATATCATATTTTAGTACGTATCGATATGTTCGGTAGCGCTATGGTTACAATTCCGGCTAGCTACGTCCGGAAAGAGAAATAAAAAGTATATATGTAAAGAAAATACGATTATATGTAATGGCGATAACAATATATGTAACGGGTGATAACAATATATGTAATGCCCCGTTACGTCGTTAGATATAATTCTATTGGATATTATTACTCTTCTATACAAATAAAAACCGAAAAGAATCGACGAATCATAATTCATTCCTTTTTAAAATGAAAAATTCTCTGTGTAATTCTGTGTCCTCCGTAGTGAAGAAACTCTTGGAGTATGGCGAGGACGGTACTCCTGTCTATGTGAATGAACTTACTGCGTTAAATCAAGAACTCCGTAACTTGTGTGCCGATCTTCTTCTTCAGAAAGGGGAATCTCCCGAAGAAGAGGCGGAAATACTTGTTACTTTGTTCAAAGGTTACGATACCATGCTGTTTAATTTCTCCTCTGAGAATGAACAGGTTATTCAAGAATTATTGGATCGTTCAATGACTGTTTTAGAAAAACTACCAGCCTCTGTATTGAAATGTCAGTTGCTGCTGGAGTGCTTTGAGCAGACGGGAGATGAGGAGCTGATAAGAGAAGCTAAGAAAAACATAGAGAGAGTTATCTGACAATGAAAGGTATTGTTTTAGCAGGTGGGTCGGGAACACGGTTATATCCTATAACTAAAGGAGTGAGTAAGCAGTTGCTTCCTATCTTTGATAAACCTATGATTTATTATCCTATTTCTGTACTAATGTTGGCAGGTATACGGGAAATTCTCATTATTTCTACTCCAGATGACTTGCCGGGATTTCAACGTTTATTGGGTGACGGATCTGATTTTGGGGTGAGGTTTGAGTATGCAGAGCAACCTTCACCTGATGGTTTGGCACAAGCTTTTATCATAGGAGAAAAATTTATAGGGGATGATTCTGTCTGTTTGGTTTTAGGTGATAATATTTTTTATGGCCAAGGGTTTACGCGAATGTTAAATGAGGCTGTTCGTATTGCAGAATCAGAAAGTAAAGCAACCGTTTTTGGGTATTGGGTAAGTGATCCCGAACGCTACGGTGTAGCGGAGTTTGATGAGAACGGGAATGTTTTCAGCATAGAGGAAAAACCTCAGAAGCCAAAATCTAATTATGCCGTTGTAGGATTATATTTTTATCCTAATAAAGTGGTTGAAGTCGCTAAGAGTATTAGACCCTCTTATCGTGGTGAGTTAGAAATAACGACTGTCAATCAGAACTTTTTATCAGATAAGGAGTTGAAGGTTCAATTATTAGGTCGGGGATTTGCTTGGCTTGATACAGGTACACATGATTCTTTATCCGAAGCAAGTACTTTTATTGAAGTTATTGAGAAGCGTCAAGGCTTAAAAGTTGCGTGTTTAGAGGGGATTGCTTTAAGAAAAGGCTGGATTTCTCCGGAAAAGATGAAAGCATTGGCACAGCCAATGCTTAAGAATCAATATGGACAATATCTGTTGAAGGTTGTTAATGAATTATCTGTAAGTATTCAAAAATGACGTCTTGCCATGCTTTTCTTTTGTCCTTTACATTTGCTGTACACTTAAAAATATATAATATATACTAGCAGTGATTTCAAGAAGGTATGCTTCCTATAGAAAACTGGGTAAACTTAAAGAAATTTTGATTATTTTTTTTATTTAAGTCACCTTATCATGATTTTGAGAGTTGGTTAATTTGTGAGAAAATACTTCTTGTTCAGACTCGTAATGAGTTTTATATTTTCAAAAAAAATGTGTCAAATAAAAGGTATGGATTAAAGGGAATTACATGCCCAAATATGAATTATTGCGAGGATAATTTAAACGGGAGGGGTTGGAGGCATCTTATGACACTTCTGCTCCTTGTATCGATATAAAATCTGATGAAATGAGACGCTGTATGAATTGCTTTCTGCAAATATACGACAGAGATACGGAAGTGGTAGAATGGATTACGAAAACTTATTTTTGAAGATAATTTGTTTAACAAATAAAGAAAGCGGTTTGAAACTTAATATCCAAAGGCTGGCAACTGTTCTCAGTAGGTGGTAGTATGAAAGGTATTTCATGTTTGGGGCGTTTGTAGAATAATTTAACTGTTGATTAAAATATAACTCAATGTGAGCTATGATGTTGCTAAAAATATATAGCTATACAGTGGGCATTTGCAAAAGTAGGAATGAGTGAATCCTTAAAACACAAAATGATAAAAGGGATCGGGTGGAGTTTTGCTGATAATATAGCCAGTTCCGGTATAACTTTCTTAGTGGGACTGATATTGGCCCGATTGCTGACCCCTAAAGAATATGGTATTATGGCTATGATAACTGTTTTTATTGCTATTTCAAATTCAATAATAGATAGTGGATTTTCAAATGCTTTAATACGTAAAATTGATGTAAAAAGAATTGATTATAATACAGTGTTTTATTTTAATTTATTAATTGGGATATTTCTTTATGGGCTTCTTTTTGTATTTGCTCCTGCAATTGCATCTTTTTTTAGAGAACCTCAATTAATTTCAATAACTCGTGTCATAGGATTAGTTTTAATTATTAATTCATTTGCAATTGTCCAACGTACAATTTTAGTAAAAGATGTAGATTTTAGAACTCAGACTAAAGTATCTTTGATAGCTTCATTGTTGAGTAGTGTTACTGGTATTGGAATGGCACTTTATGGGTGTGGTGTTTGGAGCTTAGTAGGCCAGCTGTTAACTCGTCAATTATTTAATACTATTTTTTTGTGGATTTACAATTGTTGGCGTCCAATTTGGGAGTTTTCTGTGGAAAGTTTTAGAGAACTTTTTAGTTTTGGTTCTAAGTTATTATTTTCTGGCTTGCTAGATACTATATATAAAAATATATTCTACATTATTATTGGAAGATTTTATACTTCAGCCCAATTAGGACAGTATACACGTGCAGAACAATTTAATATAATATTTTCTAGTAATCTTACATCTGTTGTACAGAGAGTTAGTTATCCTGTATTAAGTTCTATTCAAAATGATTCGCATCGTTTGAAAGAGGCATATCGCCGTGTAATAAAAACAACAATGATGATTTCATTCGCTTTTATGCTTGGTTTGGCTGCAGTGGCCAAACCTTTAATAATAATTCTTATAGGTGATAAATGGGTTGGAGCGATATTCTATCTTCAAATAATTTGTTTTTCTGGAATGTTGTATCCTTTACATGCTATTAATTTAAATATGCTGCAAGTAAAAGGGCGTTCTGACTTATTTTTTAAATTAGAAATTATAAAAAAAATAGCAGGTATTTTTCCGATAGTTTTAGGCATTTTTTACGGTATAGAGTATATGTTGTGGGGAAGTGTTTGTGTGTCTATAATAGCTTTTTTTCTGAATAGTTATTATTCTGCAGATTTAGTTAATTATTCTACTATAGACCAAATTAAAGATATATTACCAACTTTGTTAATTTCACTTTTAGTAGCTCTACCCATGTGGTTAATCTCTTTATTAAATATTTCTGTATATGTAATGTTGCCAATACAATGCTTTTTGGGAGGAGGACTTGCTTTCTTTATTTACGAAAAGTTGAAATTAGAGGAATATATTGAGATAAAATATTTGCTACTCTCTATAATTAAAAGAAAATAATAATTATGATAAAATGGACGAAAAACAAATAACTGTAACTTCCCCACTTCTCCCTTCTTTAGAAGAATTTCTTCCTTCTTTGGAGGATATTTGGAATCGTAAGTGGCTTACCAATAATGGATATTATCATCAAAAGTTAGAACAAGCTTTGTGCGATTATTTGCAAGTACCTTATATTAGTCTTTTTACTAATGGCACAATACCTTTAATTTGTGCTTTACAAGCCTTGCGTATTACAGGTGAGGTTATTACTACTCCATATAGTTTTGTAGCAACCACTCATTCTTTATGGTGGAATGGTATAAAACCAGTATTTGTAGATATTGATCCGAATTCTTGTAATATTGATCCATGCAAAATAGAAGCTTCTATTACTCCTAGAACTACAGCAATAATGCCAGTTCATGTATATGGTAAACCGTGTGATATAGAATCTATTCAGAAAATAGCTGATAAATATGGATTAAAAGTAATTTATGATGCTGCTCATGCTTTCGGGGTAAAAGTAAATGGTAAATCTATATTGGAAGCTGGTGATATGTCTACATTAAGTTTCCATGCAACTAAGGTTTTTAATACAATTGAGGGGGGAGCTTTGATTTGTCATGATGAGTCGACTAAAAAACGTATTGATTATTTGAAAAATTTTGGTTTTGCAGGTGAAACAACAGTAGTGGCTCCTGGTATAAATGGTAAAATGGATGAAATTCGTTCTGCTTATGGGCTTCTAAATTTGAAACAGGTAGATGCTGCTATTATGGCTCGAAAGCAAGTGGCTGATATGTATTGTAAAACGTTGCGAAATATTGAAGGAATACGTTTAATGGAAGAGGTGTCGGGCGTGCAACATAATTATTCCTATTTTCCTATATTTATTGATTCTGAGAAATTTGGAATGACACGAGATGAACTTTATTTTAAAATGAAGGAGCATGGTATAATGGGTAGACGATATTTCTATCCGTTAATAAGCGAATTTTCTTTTTATAAGGGATTGGAATCTGCACGACCTGAAAATTTACCTATAGCAAATCAGATAGCTAATAGTGTAATTTGTTTGCCGATGCACCATGGGTTAAATCATGAATGTATTGAACGGATTCTAAAGATAATAAAGTTATGATATTAGGTATTATGCAACCGTATTTTATGCCATACATTGGCTATTTTCAACTGATGAAAGCTGTTGATAAATATGTAGTATATGATGATGTTAATTATATTAAAGGTGGCTGGGTGAGCCGAAATAACATAATAGTGAATGGCGAACAGAAAATGTTTACTATTACTTTAAAAGGTGCAAGTTCTAATAAATTATTTAATGAAATAGAAATTGGAGATGATTTCCATAAATTTGAGAAAACTTTAAAACTTAATTATTCTAAAGCAATTTATTTCGATACTACTATGGACTTGTTGAAACGGATTTTTTCTTATCCAGAAAAACAACTTGCTCTCTTCTTGTCTAATAGTTTTAAAGAGATACTAAGCTATCTTGAAATTGAAACAGAAATATTACTTTCCTCTGAATTATCCAAGGATAATAGCCTGAAAGGCAAGGAGAGAGTTTTCGATATTTGTCACTTACTTCAAGCAAATAGATATTACAATGCTATTGGTGGAGAGAAATTATACGATAAACTTGAATTTGAGAAACATGGTATACATTTAAACTTTTTGGATACAATTGTAAAAGAATATCGTCAAATGTCAAAAACTTTTATACCAAATCTTTCAATCATAGATGTATTAATGAATAATTCTAAAGAGGAAATTCATTTATTATTAGATTCTTATAAATTGAAATGATGGATACAATTGTTATTTTTGGTGCTACGGGTAGTGTTGGTGTATATACAGCATTATTTTTGAAAAAAAAAGGTTATAATATTATTGCTGTAGGTCAGCGTAAAAGTGACAATGGCTTTTTTGCAGAATATGATATTCCGTATTATTCTGTAAATATTGCTAATAAAAATGACTTTAATATTTTACCGGTTAGTGGTGTTGATCAAGTTTTACATTTTGCAGGTGCAATGCCTGCAAGAATGCAGGGATACGATCCTTATCAGTATGTAAATAGTATTATTACAGGAACTTTGAATGTATTGGAGTATATTCGTAAAGTTAATGCTTTAAAAGTGATATTTACTCAATCAATAGCTGATGTTTTACACTTGTTTGGTAGTACAGATCCAATATCTCCTGATTCTGTGAGAAAATTCCCACTGATTGGTGATCATTCAATTTATTCGATTTCTAAAAATGCAGCTGTTGATTTAATAGAGCACTATTTTAATCAGTATGCTATAAAACGCTTTATATTGCGTTTACCCACAATCTATGTGTATCATCCAAATCCATATTATTATGTGGATGGAGTACGGAAATGGATGGGCTATCGATATTTGATAGATAGGGCAATTAATGGTAAAGAATTGGAGATTTGGGGTGATCCTTTTAGTAAAAAGGAAATTGTATATGTGAAGGATTTCGTACAAATTGTGGATAAGTGTGTTCAATCGTCTTTGGATGGTGGAATCTATAATGTAGGACGTGGCATTGGAGTTACTTTGGAAGAACAAATTCAGGGTATCATTGATGTTTTTTGTCCTGTTGGGGTCAGATCTAAAATTAGATATTGTCCTGAGAAAAAAGACTCTCCTCAATTTATTTTGGATGTCACTAAAACAATAGAAGAGTTGGGGTATATCCCTAATTATGATTATAAATCTTATCTTAATGATTTTAAGAAGGAAATGCAGGCAGAAAGATTTTGCAAATTGTGGGGTAGAAAAGAGGATTTTTATTTATAGTAGGAAATATGTTATATCATTATTTGAAAGGAAATATTTTGCATTTGTCTCCGCTTGTGATAGAGCGTATTTTGAGAAATGCAGACAAAACTAGTAAGAACGGGAAATTTGATCATTTCTTTTATATAACATTATTTGATGATAAGATGTTATATTTTCATAATGATGTGCGTAGTATTTACGATGATTTGTTTCGCAAGTATGACATCAATAATTATATGTTTATTGATAGTAAGTATTTGTTCTTTAAAACTTTTTTTAACTTGAATGGTAAGATCTTTTTTCACGGAAGTACTTCGCCATTTTGGATGCAATTATTGCTTTATACTATTTTGATAATTTTGAGACTGGATGAGAAAGCGAAAAAAGTAACTCTAGTTTGTTGGGGAGAAACTGATTTTTATAACCATGGTAAAAAGTATTCAACTTTCATTCAAAAGATATTTAGTCAAATATTTAACCGTATTAATGCTTTGGTAGCTTTATCTCCAGGAGATATGCATTTAATAGAAAAATTGTATCCAACAGCTAATTGTGAAAATATACCTTATATTGCTTCAAGAGAAATTAAGCGTAAAGAAAAAAAAGGTAGAAATATTAATATTATGATTTCTCATAGTGGATGGCCTCATAATCAACATTTTTATTCTTTTGAATTGTTAAGTTCATATGCATTTGAGAATATTGATGTGTTTTGTCCACTTTGTTATGGTGATAAAGTTTATATAGAAGATGTTATAAAGAGAGGAAAGGAAATCTTTGGTGATAAATTTCATTATTTTGTTGATTTGAAATCTACTGAAGAATATGACGACTTTCTACACTCGATAGATGTGTATGTTAGTGCAGCTGCAATTCAAACAGGGTTATATGCTTTAATGACTACAATGCTAAGTGGAGCTAAAGCCTATATAACAGGTAATCTATATAGCTCAATGAAAGAATATGGTTTTATAGTTAATGATTTAAAGACTCTTTCTGATTTACCCTTTGAACAGTTTGCAACTGTATTAGATAGTGAAAGTTATAATCATAATGTAAATGTTTATTCTTTCAAATATGTTAATGTTGAGGAACTCCAGGGTAAATGGAAACGAATTTATTCTGAATGAAATATATGTATGCTATTTTTTTTGTTGGCTTTGTGACAGTTGCTTTAGCATATCAAGCGAAATTTTTTAAATATCATATTTGTCTGCTGTTCTCTTTTGTTGTATTAGGTACTTTTCTTGCAGTAAGGTATGATTTTGGTAATGATTATATGCCATATATGCTAATGCATAAAGAGCTACAGAATATGTCTATTTTTAATTCACATTATGAGTTTGGTTGGATTATATTGAATAAATTTGTTTATAATTTTTATTTGCTTGTGGCTGTTTTGTCTATTTTTAATTGTTATGTTTATTTTCGATTTATAAATAGATATGTTCCTTTACAATTTTGGTGGTTAGCAGTGTTTATTTATGTTTTTAATACAAACTTTATGCTAATACAAGCTTCTGCAATGCGGCAGACAGTAGCGATATTAGTATTTATTTATTCTATTAAGTATATAATAAATAGAAACTTTGGTAAATATTTTATTGCTTGTTTAATTGCAAGTGCATTTCATTCTTCTGCTATTTTGCTATTGCCTGTATATTGGATCGGCTCATTAGGATTAAAATCAAAATTCCGAAAAGTGATTATTGTGTGTGCATTCATAAGTTTATATATTAGTGGACATTATTTATTGCCGGTATTACGAGATATAAGCTTTTTGATATTTAATGGAAGATATGATCATTTTTTTTTAGAAAAGAGTGAAAGCTTTCTTTTAAATGCTTGTGTATATACTATAGTTTTAATATTATTATTATCACTTGATAGAAAGCTGCCGAAGTATATTAAAATATTTAATCGTATTTCCATTCTTGCATTATTCTTTTTTCCTATTTCTTCTATATTTCCTATGGCCGCTCGTGTAGGATATTATTTTTTTCCTGCTACTTTAGTAACATATCCATATATTGCTAAATCATTTGAAGTGAAATTATATGGGAAAATATTTGTTGTTTGTTTAATTAGTATCATTATTATACGTTTTTTTTCTATAGTAACTTCTGATATTTGGCGTGATCATTTTATTGTATATAAAACAATATTTAATATTTAAATAGATGTATTTTTTTGTTGGTGGAGTTTTCCCAAATACTCAATATGAATTAATTGTAAAAAATTCAAGGAAAAGTATACAGGATGCTGCTAATTTATTGCAATGGTCTTTTATAAAAGGACTAGATTGGTATGTTGATAAAATGAAAGTTCTATCACTTCCATTTGTTGGTACATATCCTATACATTATAGTAAGGTGTTTATCCGTAAATCGAATTTCTCTTACTCCTTTAAAATTACTGGATTAGTATTATCATTCTGTACGCTTCCTGTAGTTGGCTTATTTTTTAAATATGTATCATTGAAAAAAACATTATTTTCAGAAGCGAAGGATGGTGATGTGGTAATTATATATTCGGTGCATACCCCTTTTTTATTAGCTTCATATAGGCTGAAGAGGAAATATCCTAATGTACATTTATGTTTAATAGTTCCAGATTTACCACAATTTATGTCTTCTTCTAGCAATTTATGTTATAAGTTTCTTAAAAAGATAGATGGGGTTGTTATAAAAAGAATGATGAAATATATAGATTCTTTTGTATTGATAAGTGATTATATGACTATTCCATTAAATATTGGTAAGCGTCCTTGGGTTCGAATTGAGGGAATTTATTCTTCTGAAATGAAGTTACAATATAAAAAAAATGAAGCATTTACTTTCTGCTATACTGGGACTCTTGATCCTAGATATGGTATATATAATTTGTTAAGTGCTTTCTCTTTGTTAGATAGAGAAGATGTTCAGCTATGGATCTGTGGTAAAGGGAATGCGGAATCTGAAGTAAAAAAAGCTGCGCTAAATGATAAAAGAATAAAGTATTATGGTCAAATTACCCATGATAAAGTGTTGGAATTACAGCAAAAATCTACAGTTTTGATAAATCCACGTACTTCAGACGGTGAATATACATTATATTCATTTCCTTCTAAAACTATGGAGTATTTAGCTTCTGGTACACCATGTATAATGCATAGTCTTCCGGCATTACCCAAAGAATATCAAGACTATATATATATAGCAAAGGATGGGGCCTCAGGATTATTAGAGATGATGAAAGAGCTAGTATTAAAAAAACGTGAAGATTTATCCGCTTTTGGAATGCGGGCGAAAGAATTTGTTAATGATCAAAAGAATCCATATTCTCAAGTAAAATTAATGTTTGAAATGATTAATAAATAATTATGTCTATTTTTAAAGATAAAACTCTTTTAATTACCGGTGGAACAGGTTCTTTCGGTAATGCAGTCTTGCGTCGCTTTCTTGATTCAGATATCAGGGAAATACGTATATTTTCTAGAGATGAGAAGAAACAAGACGATATGCGTCATCATTTGCAAAATAAAAAAGTAAAATTTTATATTGGTGATGTGCGTGATAAACTCTCAGTTGATAGTGTTATGTCGGGAGTCGATTATGTGTTTCATGCTGCCGCTTTGAAGCAAGTTCCTTCATGTGAGTTTTTCCCAACACAAGCAGTGCGTACCAACGTACTTGGTACTGAGAATGTACTTGATTCTGCTATTGCACATAGAATTAAAAATGTTGTTGTGCTTTCTACTGATAAAGCGGCATATCCTATCAATGCAATGGGGATAAGTAAAGCTATGATGGAAAAGGTTGCTATTGCTAAGGGGCGTCAGTTAGGAGACCAAGGAGAAACCACAATTTGCTGTACTCGTTATGGTAATGTAATGGCAAGTCGAGGTTCAGTTATTCCTTTATGGGTAGAACAAATGAAGAATGGCAATTCTATTACAATCACTGATCCCAATATGACTCGTTTTATGATGACTTTAGATGATGCAGTAGATTTAGTGATTTATGCTTTTCAACATGGTAAGAACGGAGACTTGTTTGTTCAGAAGTCACCTGCAGCCACACTTGATGTGTTGGCAGAAGCTCTGAAAGAATTGTATCAAAGTAACGCAGAAATAAAAATAATAGGTACACGCCATGGAGAGAAACTTTATGAAACGTTGGTTACTCGTGAAGAAATGTCGAAAGCAGAAGATATGGGAGGATATTATCGTATTCCTTGTGATACGCGTGATCTAAATTATGATAAATTCTTTGTTGAAGGGAGTGAACAGGTTTCTAAAATTGAAGATTACCACTCACATAATACTTATAGGCTGGATGTTGATAGTATGAAGCAGCTTTTATTGAAGCTCTCTTTTATTCGTGAAGACTTGCAATTAAAATAGGTGATACATGATTAAAATTGGTATTACAGGCCAAGCAGGCTTTGTGGGAACGCATCTTTACAACGAGTTAGGTTTACTTACAGATGATTTTGTACGTATTCCTTTTCAGGATTCGTTCTTTAGTGAAGAACAGCGGCTAAGGGATTTTGTAAAACAGTGTGATGTGATAGTACATTTGGCAGCCATGAATCGTCATTCTGATTCTCAGGTGATTTATAAAACTAATCTCCGTTTAGTAAATCAATTAATTGCTGCCATGGAAGCGGAGAAAGTTACTCCCCACGTACTGTTTTCTTCTTCTTCTCAGGAGGAACGTGATAATGAATATGGACGTTCCAAGCGTGAAGGGCGGGAGTTATTGGAACAGTGGGCTAAATATAGAGGAGCCTCTTTTACAGGAATGGTTGTTCCAAATGTTTATGGCCCGTTTGGTCGTCCTAATTATAATTCTTTTATTGCAACTTTTTGTTATAAGTTGACTCATGGGGAACAGCCGATGGTTTTGCAAGATGATAATGTTAGGTTAATTTATGTAGGGAGTCTTTGTAGGCACATAATACATAAAATTAAGCACGTTTTTGCGAGCAATACTTTAGTTATTGAAAGAGATGAAATTCCTTTTGATTTTGAAAAAAAAGTAACTGAGATTTTGGAATGTTTGGAGCAATATAAAAGTCTGTATTTTGATAAAGGGATCATTCCCGTTCTAAATAATCGTGATGAAGTTAATTTGTTTAATACATTTCGTTGTTACATTGATCATGCTACACATTTTCCTGTGAAATTGCTTCAACATATAGATTCAAGAGGTGCTTTTGTAGAAACCATTAAATTAGGAGTTGGTGGTCAAGTTTCTTTTTCGACAACACTACCGGGTATAACTCGTGGTAATCATTATCATTGTCGAAAAATAGAACGTTTTACAGTTATAAGAGGAAAAGCTCGAATTCAGCTTCGTCAGATTGATACAAATGAAATAATAAATTTTTATTTAGATGGTGATGAACCGTCTTATGTGGATATGCCCATTTGGTATACACATAACATCACTAATATTGGAGAAGAAGAACTTTACACTCAGTTTTGGATAAACGAGTGGTATGATCCAAAAGATGGAGATACGTATTTTGAACATTGTGAAAAATAAAACATTATGAAGAGATTGAAAGTACTTACGGTCGTTGGTACACGTCCTGAGATAATTCGTTTAGCTTGTGTTTTACAAAAAATGGATGCAAGTCAGGCTATTGATCATGTATTAGTGCATACAGGTCAAAATTATGATTATGAGTTGAATGAAGTTTTTTTTGAAGATCTTGGTCTAAGAAAACCTGATTATTTTTTGAATGCTGCAGGTGTTAATGCGACAGCTACGGCAGGGCAAATTTTGATAAATATTGATCCGGTTTTAGAAGAGGTACACCCAGATGCTTTTTTGGTGTTAGGAGATACTAATTCTTGTCTTTGTGCTATAGCAGCAAAGAAACGGCATATACCAATTTTTCATATGGAAGCGGGTAATCGTTGCTTTGACCAGAGGGTGCCAGAGGAGAGCAATCGCAAAATAGTAGATCATATAAGTGATATCAATTTGACATATAGTTCGATTGCCCGTGAATATTTATTAAGAGAAGGACTACCTGCTGACCGGATAATAAAAACAGGGAGTCCTATGTATGAGGTATTAACACAATATCTCCCAAAAATAAAGAAATCTCTTATTTTAGAAACACTGGGCTTAGAAAGAGGAAAGTTTTTTGTTGTTTCAGCACATCGTGAAGAGAATATTTCAGATGCAAGGCATTTTAACGATTTGGTGGCAGTTCTTAATACTGTTGCTGAAACTTATGGTTATCCTATAATTGTGTCTTGCCATCCTCGTACACGTAAAATGATTGTAGATAAAAAAGTAGTATTTCATGAATTGGTTAAATTAATGAAGCCACTATCTTTGAGTGATTATAATCAACTTCAGATGAATGCAAATGCTGTTTTGTCGGACTCTGGGACAATAAGTGAAGAATCCTCTATTTTGAATTTTCGTGCATTGAATCTAAGAGAGGCGCATGAACGCCCTGAAGCTATGGAAGAGGCAAGCGTGATGATGGTTGGTTTGAATCCGGAGAGAATTATGCAGGCACTTGTAGAACTTCAAAATCAGAATTTAGAAAACAGAAATTTTCGTCCTGTAAGTGATTATTCTACACCTAATGTTAGTGATAAAATAGTAAGAATTATATTATCTTATACCGACTATGTGAAAAGAGTGGTATGGGGAGAAAGATAATCAGATTTTAGTGAAGGTTTTATTAGTTACGCAATATTTTTATCCTGAGAATTTTAAAAGCAATGATATTGCTTTTGAGTTGGTAAAACGTGGATATGAGGTAACAGTATTAACAGGTATACCTAACTATCCGCAAGGCTGTTTTTTTCAAGGATATGGATTGTTTTCCAAAAAGATGGAGAAAGTCCAAGGGGTGGAGATTAGAAGGGCCTGGCTTTTTCCCCGCGGAAGAGGAGGAGGAGGGAGACTGGCTTTGAATTATTTTAGTTGGGCTTTCTTTGCTTCTTTTTATGCTTTCTTTTTATCCTTATTCCATAAGTATGATGTAGTGTTAGTACACGAACCATCACCAATAACACAAGGTATACCTGCAATTATTATAAAAAAGATGCAGAGAATCCCCGTTTATTTTTGGGTGTTGGACTTATGGCCTGAAAGTTTGATATCAGCTGGAGGGGTAACCAATAAATATGTAATTAGCTTTTTTACTAAAATTGTAAAATGGATATATAATTCATCAGATAAAATCTTGATTAGTTCAAAAGGATTTCGTCAGTCTATTTTGGAAAAAGGAAATTTTGAGAGTAAGTTGGTTTACTTTCCTAATTGGGCAGAAGATATCTTTTCTTCTTTTTGCGAATATTCATTACCTCAATTACCCGATGGCTTCATTGTTATGTTTGCTGGTAACATGGGAGAAGCACAAGATTTGGAAAATGTAATGAAAGGTGCTTTGAAATTGAAAGAGAATAAAGATGTAAAATTTGTTTTTGTTGGCGATGGAAGAAAGAAAGCCTGGGTTGATGATTTTATTCAGAAAAATTCTTTAGCTGATACAGTATTTACATTGGGGCGCTATCCTTTAGAAATGATGCCTTCTTTTTTTTCTAAAGCAGATGTAATGCTTCTTTCTTTGAAAAGTGAAACTATTTTTAACTTAACAGTTCCAGCTAAACTTCAAACCTATATGGCTTCGGGTAAGCCTATTCTTGCTATGATAAATGGTGAAGGAGAGAATATTGTGCGTGAAGTGAATTGTGGACTTACTGCTAAGGCTGGAGATAGTGGTCAATTGGCAGAAGCGATTATGGAATTGAAGAGAATGCCTTTCGAAAAAAGAATGCAATTAGGTAAGAATGGTCAAGAATACTATAGGAGAAACTTTACACTAGAGAAATGTATGGATAATTTGTGTCATATAATACAAGATAATCAGCAATGAATATATTAATAACTGGCATTCATGGTTTTGTTGGCTCTAATCTTGTCGATGTGTTAGAAAGAGAGCATATTCTTTATGGTTTAGATATTGTTTCTCCTGCTAAAGAGGGAGTCGTAATTACTTTTTCTTGGCAAGATCTCGAACCCACATTTTTTCCTTTTCAAACTCTTCCCCAATTCGATGCCATTATTCATCTTGCCGGAAAGGCCCATGATACGAAAAACCAATCAGCCGCTCAGTCCTATTTTGACATTAATACCGGTCTGACTCAAAAGATATTCGACTTCTTTTTGGAGTCTTCTGCCAAGAAATTCATTTTCTTTAGTTCGGTGAAAGCTGCTGCCGATAGTGTAGTAGGAGACGTGCTTACCGAAGACGTGATTCCGACTCCGGTTGGTCCTTATGGGGAGAGTAAGATTAAGGCGGAAGAATATATAAAAAATCATTTTATGTTTCCAACTTCTTCTATTAGTGAGGATCGGTCTTTGCGGTTGGAAAAAGAGAAGGGGAGGATACCCAAGAATAAACAGGTGTATATTCTTCGTCCCTGCATGATTCACGGACCAGGAAATAAAGGGAATCTGAATTTATTATATAATGTAGTGAAAAAAGGAATCCCTTGGCCTCTTGGCGATTTTGATAATCGCCGTTCGTTTACTTCAATCGATAACCTTTGTTATGTGATTGAGGGGCTTTTGAATCAGGATGTGCCTACGGGTATCTACCATATGGGAGATGATGAAGCTCTTTCAACGAATGAACTGATTGGCATCATGTGTGAAGCAATGGGAAAAAAGCCGCATATCTGGAAGATGAACAAAAGGGTTATGGAAGGATGTGCCGGCCTGGGTACTTTGATGCATTTACCTTTGAATACGGAAAGACTTCGTAAACTGACGGAAAATTATGTGGTAAGCAACGCTAAGATCAAGGCCGCTTTGGGCATTGATAAATTACCTGTAACGGCTAAAGAAGGATTGATGAAGACCATTCGTTCATTTGAAGAAACTAAATAACTTATGTACTATCTGATAATCTTAGTTCTGCTATTCCTAGCAGAACTTTTTTATTTCCGTATTGCGGATAAGTGTAACATTATCGATAAGCCTAACGAACGTAGTTCACATACCCGGATTACACTGCGTGGTGGAGGGATCATCTTTTATTTTGGGGCGTTGGCTTATTTTCTGACAAACCACTTTGAATATCCATGGTTTATGCTGGCTTTGAGTCTGATAACCTTTATCAGTTTTATAGATGACATCCGTTCTACTTCGCAAGGACTTCGTCTGGTCTTTCATTTTACGGCAATGGCTTTGATGTTTTATCAATGGGGGCTGTTTAGCTTGCCTTGGTGGACGATCCTTGTTGCCCTGATCATTTGTACTGGGATTATCAATGCTTACAACTTTATGGATGGCATTAATGGCATAACAGGCGGATATTCATTGATCATTCTGATAGCATTGGCCTACATAAATAGGATATATGTCCCATTTGTTGAACCGGACCTTATTTATACTATGCTTTGCGCAGTATTGGTCTTTAATTTTTTTAATTTCCGCAAACAAGCGAGATGTTTTGCCGGTGATGTCGGTTCGGTCAGTATAGCTTTTGTAATCCTGTTCCTGATCGGAAGTTTAATTATCAAAACAGAGAATTTTGGCTGGCTTATATTGCTTGCTGTATATGGAGTAGATAGTGTGTTGACGATCGTTCATCGATTGATGCTTCACGAAAATATTGGTTTGCCTCACCGGAAACATTTATATCAGATAATGGCTAATGAACTGAGAATACCGCACGTAGTAGTATCGTTGGTGTATATGATTGCGCAAATTATAATTATCATCGGATATTTATATTGCCAAAATTATGGTTATTGGTATTTATTGGGCTGTATCCTCTTGCTGAGTGGAATATATATTGTTTTTATGCACAAATATTTTCACTTGCATCTTTTATCTAAAAGATAATTATTGTATCTATAATAATTTTAGTTATGGCCGTTATTAATTCCTTCTAAAAACTATAACTAGCTTTTTGGGGGGCTATAAGCAAAAAAATAAGGATGCATTAATGCATCCTTATTTTTTTGCTTCGTTTATGGTGTCTTTTATATACGATATATCCCGAAATGAGGATTAACGTTAGCAGAAGGCCGGAAATAAAAACGAATAGATCTGAAAAAACACCTAAGAATGGAGAATAACAACGACCGACATGAAGTTCCAAACAGAAATTCCATAACGACATGGGTTGCTGTTTTATAAGGTCCGGCATTGCCGGTAATACTAAATTGTTCTCTTTATTGCGTGCTCCGTTGTCGTATTCGAAGATTACTTCACGGGTAACTAAATCGTCAGTGAATCCGTTGACGAGACTGCCGCCGAGTGGTCGTCCGTGAACGGCTGCAGGAGGTTGTCCCGTATAATAATCGAGGACGGTGCCGGTGGAAGGATTCCAGACGAAGAGGCCACTGAAAGATCCGATCAGCCATTCGTCCGGACTTTGGGGATGAAATACATTCACTCCCATAGGGCTTACCGGTGGAGTTTGTTTTAACTTAACCGGTGGAAGTTGTAAATCGTTTATCCGGTAGAATCCCATTGACGAAGATAACAGCCAGACATTCCGGGATGCATCCCAACGAATACTGCGAAGCTTGTCGTGCCAGGGATTATCCGAATCGAGTGTACTCCCGGGGACAGGCCGGGTATTGACCAGAACAAAAGGTATCATTAATGGAGGGCGCAGACACATGCCTGTGACAGATAGCAATAGGGTCAGTCCGATCAACCATGTACCCAATTTATTGTGCCAGTTCAGTGAAGTTTTCAGAGCCTTTGCCTGTGTCTTGACAGGAAGTCTTTTTCTGTGTCTCCGGCGAATGAATGGGGGAAGAAGGGTGTATATGATTCCTGTAGCACTGAGAACGATTAATACTACTCCCAGAAAATCGACTGCCAGTTTGCCGGGGGTACCGAATAACTCTCCGCTATGCAGCAGCCAGATGGTCCGGAACAAAGAGGTCTTTGGGGAATAGTTTTCCGGTGTTTTCAATTCTGTTTTCCGGAATTCGTCATAAGGAGAAACACCCGTATAAAGATAAGAGCGTGTCAATATGACTAAGGTATCCCCACGTTGAGTGATATCTGAGATTCGTTCGTCATTGCCGGCTATCGGATATTCTTTCCAACTGTCATGGTCCAGGAGATAGATAGAATATAATCCGGCACACCAGATATCGTTATTGGCTACACGGACGATATTACTTATTTTACGATTGTCGATTCCTTTGGCCAGACCTCGGTTGAAATCGGCAAATGTAGCAAAGCAGGAGTCTGTTTTCCAGACTCCTGCATTACCATATGCCAGAATTTTCCCATCGGGTAGGCATAGTGTTCCCTTTATGATTCCATTATTCCAATTTTTGTAGTGATAGCTTTCCGGCATCCAGTTTCTGCTGACTTCAGCTTTTGAAAAGAGTGTACGATGATTGAGTACAATACCGGAAAAGCAGAACATCAGGATAAAAAAGCTAAAGAATAAACCTACCCATTTATGGTATTTCTTCCAGAAATTTTTCATTAGAGATTTTTGCTTAGTTTAAATTTGTACTGCCATCCGGCTGAATGGCATATTCAAATGAATAAATACCGCTTTTGCCTTCGTCATCATAAAAACTCTTGGCTTTCAACTTGGCATATTTCCCACTGGCTGTGCGAACGATAAATACGTAATCGCTTGGGGTGTAAGTGGGAGGAGGGCCGGCAAAAGTGATTGCTTTACAGAGAACCTCATTAGCGGTGGACTCCATGGTAGGAGGAGGGAAACCTGTGCCGGGAGCAGTGATGGTATAGGCTGCGTCGACAGTAAATGTTCCCTGCGGAACTGTCGTACAGGCTGCCAAATCTTTAATGTTAGTGAGTAATGCTCCACCTTTTCCTTTGCCGGATGCACCGCTGTTGGTACGCACATTGTAACGATTGAATGCGATGTCCCAGTCTGTATTTTCGGCATGGGATTCTTCACTGACGCTTACTTCTTTTCCTTTTTCAAGTGAATAATAGATCCAGTCGTTTCCGTATGCTGTTTTCCGACTCAGGCTTACTTGTTTTACCGGCAACGTGTTTTCTCCTTGTGAAGGGTCGTCGGGACTATTGTTGTCTGAGCAAGCGGTGATGATAAACGCTGAAAGTACGCCAAATAATAGAATGGCGAATCTGAATTTGTTTTTGTTGTTCATTATTGTTTTAGTTTAATTAAAGTGTATAATTACATGCGATAAAATAGTTTCTTCCCGGTGAAGTGGAAGTATTGAAAGTCACTCGATCTGAAGTATAATCGAATAAATTGGTTATTCCTGCTGTGATTCTCAGATTCTGCATGATATATTGAGATACTGTCAGATCCCAAAGACAATAAGGGTTTACTTTAGCCTGATAGTAGGCTTCTACCTTCTTTCCGTCTATTTCCAGTTCATCCAACACATCGAATTTCTTTTTCCCCATAATATTGCCGGACAGGTTGACAACGGTGGCATAGCGTGGGATGCGTGTGTTATATTCAGCACGAATATTACCGGAATGTGGACTGGAAGAGCTCAATCGGACTCCATCCGCATCTTTGCTTGTGTACAGATAATTGTATGCTCCATGCACATTGATATGTCTGTTTATTTGTATTTTGCACATGGTCTCTACTCCTGCCAGGCGGCTTTTTCCTATATTGATATAATGGAGTTCCGTTTGGTCATTGCTCCACATTCCTTCTATTTTGTTTCGGAACCAGTTGCTATAAACGTTGGCATTGATATTGATCCAACTGTTCACATATTCTCCCGAAAGAGAGATATAATTGTTGGTTTCGGGTTTCAGTTTACTGTTGCCATATATCCAGAACATGCCCAGATGGTCCCAGTTCATGTACAACTCTTTAATGCTGGGTGAACGGTAGCCGCGTGCATAGTTAAAGCGGACAGTGAATGGAAAGATCTTATACATCACGGAAGCTTTGGGAGTGAGGTTGGTACCGTATTTCTCGTGATAGTCGCAGCGGAGTCCCGCTATTACGGAGAATTGCTTGTTGATGCTCCAGTCATCCTGGAGGAAAGCGGTGGCATACCATTGGCTTTTGTTTTCTTTCACACCGGTTTCAAATTTATCACTGAATAATGATTCTCTGTAATATTCCAATCCTCCCGTAATGGTCTGTTTATCGAGCGCCGTAGTGCTATATACGATACGGGGCTGGATAATATTGTTTTTATATTCGAGACGACGACCGCTCTTCAGTTCGTATTTATCATATCGGTTGTAGTGATCGGTATGAACAGAGGCTACCAAAGAGGATTTGTCGGAAATCGTGTAATCTATGCTTCCGCCATAGGTATAGTCCTCTGATTTCTCGAATATATTATCTGCTTGAAAATCATATTTGTTCAGCATATAATAGCTTCCTTTTAACTGGACTTTGAGCCGTTTGCTGAAACGATAGTCCATTTTATGGGCTACTTGTACGTCTTCGTATCCCGATATACTGGTCGGGGTTTTACTGAGTTCTTCGGTAATTGTGGTGTTATAGGCCGGAAAATATTTCACGAGAGGTTTTTTATCGAATAATTGGTATCCATCGAAACTTTTGTAAAGTACGTCGGTGTTCATGGTGAACTTGCCCAGGTTCAATCCAAGAGACAGATTGGTGTTCAGATTGGGTTTATCCAGATGAATCCGATATTTGTATTGCGAATGATCTTTGGGAGTATCTTTATAGTTTTGCTGGTTTCTTCCTGCATAGCGTATGCCTGCGGAAGCCTCGAATTTCTTTTTGGCTTTACGCGTAATGATGTTGATAACTCCGCCCATCGCTTGAGAACCATAGAGGGCCGAAGAAGCTCCTTTGACTATTTCGATATGGTCGATATTATAAAGATTGATTCGCGAATAGTCGATGTTGCCACCGTTTTCGCCCGCTATACGTTCGCCGTCTATCAGGAAAAGGATGTGTTTGGAACCTAATCCCTGTATATCGATGCTGGTTCCATAGCCAACCTCCTGAAAGTTAAGTCCGGGAACCTCTTGAGTCAGAAGGTCCTGAATGTTACCGGTTCCTCTTTCTTCTATTTGCTTAGAGGTGATTATCTGAGTGATGACCGGTGTGTTCTTAATCTTCTTTTCTGTTCGGGTTGCCGTAACCACAATTTGTTCAAGATTGAAAGGATCATCGTTCATATAAGAGACTGTGTCCTGTTCTTGCCGTACATTCTGTGCTGCTAAAGGAAGTGTTCCTATAAGAGTAAGTAGTAATGCTAATTTTACTTTCATCATAATCTTTGTTTTTGAGACAGCAAAGATAGAGGGTCCTTAAAGAGTGTGAAATACCTAAAAATAGGTAAAAGACGGATGCCGGTTGGTACTAATTCCATTAAAATTATTAGTTCAACTTCCGAATGGCTTTTCACACCTTGCATATCGGAGGGATTCTGTGACTTCTCTTAAAGAATTTGCAGGAGATGGTGTAAGGAGTGGAATAAAAATCGTATTTTTGCAACCAACTTTTTTAAAATAACCGGTTATGGATACCATTCAGATAAAAGATAAACTATTCACTGTTTCTATCAGGGAACAAGAGATTCAGAAAGAAGTGATTCGCGTGGCGAACGAAATTAATCGTGATTTGGCAGGTAAGAACCCGTTGTTCCTCAGTGTGTTGAATGGCTCGTTTATGTTTACTGCCGACTTGCTGAAACACATTACGATCCCTTGCGAGATCTCTTTTGTGAAGCTGGCTTCTTATCAGGGAGTATCATCTACCGGTTCCATTAAGGAAGTGATCGGTATTAATGAAGACATAGCGGGACGTACGATCGTTATTGTAGAAGATATTGTGGATACGGGACTGACTATGCAGCGTCTGCTGGAAACATTGGGAACACGCGGACCAAAAGAAATTCATATTGCTTCGTTGCTGGTGAAACCGGATAAACTGAAGGTGGACTTGAATATTGAATATGTGGCAATGAATATTCCCAATGATTTCATTGTAGGATATGGTCTCGATTATGATGGTTTCGGCCGTAACTATCCGGATATTTATACAGTTGTAGACTAACATAAAATAATAGGTATACCAGTAATGGTAAAATGTAGAATTATAAATTAACAAGATGCTGAACATTGTAATTTTCGGTGCTCCCGGTTCAGGAAAGGGAACACAAAGCGAACGTATTGTTGAGAAATACGGAATTAATCACATTTCAACAGGAGATGTATTGCGTGCAGAAATTAAAAACGGCACAGAACTGGGTAAAACAGCTAAAGGCTACATTGATCAGGGACAGTTGATTCCGGATGAATTGATGGTAGACATTCTGGCAAGTGTGTTTGATAGTTTCAAAGATAGCAAAGGGGTTATTTTTGACGGTTTCCCAAGAACTATTCCACAGGCTGAGGCGTTGAAAGTAATGTTGAAAGAACGTGGTCAGGACATCTCTGTGATGTTGGATCTGGATGTTCCGGAAGAAGAACTGATGACTCGTCTGATTAAACGTGGTAAGGAATCGGGCCGTGCAGATGATAATGAAGAGACCATCAAAAAACGTTTGGTTGTATATAATACACAGACTTCACCGTTGAAAGAATATTATAAAGGCGAAGGCAAATACCAGCATATCAATGGTCTTGGAACCATGGAAGGTATCTTCGAAGATATTTGTAAAGCGGTAGATACATTATAATTATAAAATATGTGTGCTGATATGCTCCATGCGCTATTTATAGCCAATGGACATATTGGCACATGATTACATCGAAAAAAATAATTGGTTATGGCTGAATCGAATTTTGTTGATTACGTAAAGATATACTGCCGCTCGGGTAAAGGCGGAAGAGGCTCTACGCACATGAGGCGAGAAAAATATACTCCTAACGGTGGACCTGATGGAGGAGATGGCGGAAGAGGAGGCCATGTTATCCTGCGTGGTAACCGGAATTACTGGACATTGCTTCACTTGAGATATGATCGTCATGCAATGGCTGGTCATGGGGAGTCGGGCAGTAAGAACCGTAGTTTCGGTAAAGACGGAGCGGATAAGATTATTGAAGTTCCCTGTGGTACGGTGGTTTATAATGCCGAAACAGGTGAATATGTATGTGATGTAACAGAACACGGACAAGAGGTCATTCTCTTAAAAGGCGGACGTGGCGGATTGGGAAACTGGCACTTCAAGACGGCTACCCGTCAGGCTCCCCGTTTTGCCCAGCCGGGCGAACCGATGCAGGAGATGACTGTAATCCTTGAATTGAAGTTGCTGGCTGATGTAGGTCTGGTAGGTTTCCCAAATGCAGGTAAGTCTACCTTGTTATCTGCTATTTCTGCTGCAAAACCAAAGATTGCCGATTATCCGTTTACAACATTGGAGCCTAACCTGGGTATTGTATCTTATCGTGACGGACAGTCGTTTGTGATGGCTGATATTCCGGGAATTATCGAAGGTGCCAGTGAAGGTAAGGGATTGGGATTGCGTTTCTTGCGTCACATTGAGCGCAACTCTTTGTTACTTTTCATGATACCGGCGGATAGCGATGATATCCGTAAAGATTATGAAGTGCTGCTAAACGAACTGAAAACATTTAATCCTGAAATGCTGGATAAACAACGGGTACTTGCCATCACTAAGAGTGATATGCTGGATCAGGAGCTGATGGATGAAATAGAACCGACATTGCCGGAGGGAATTCCTCATGTATTCATTTCATCTGTATCCGGTTTGGGCATCTCGGTGCTGAAGGACATTTTATGGACGGAGTTGAATAAGGAAAGCAATAAAATAGAAGCTATTGTGCATCGTCCGAAGGATGTCAGCCGATTGCAGCAGGAACTCAAAGATATGGGTGAGGATGAAGAACTCGACTATGAATATGAGGATGATGGTGATGAGGACGATTTGGATTACGAATACGAAGAAGAGGATTGGGAAGATAAATGATTTCACTCACTGACGATAGAAAAATGTTGGGGTATGGGCTGTTGGGCGCATACCCCAACATTTCTCATTTTGTAACGACCCGTCACGGCGGTTATAGTGAGGGGGCGTATGCTTCTTTTAATTGTTCACCTTTTTCGGGAGATGAACTTGAAAGGGTAGAGAAGAATCAGACGTTGTTGTTTCAATCACTATCGCAAGCTCCTAGGCATTTGATTATTCCTTTTCAGACACACGGAACGAAAATACTTCCGGTCGATGAAAAATTTCTTGGAGCTTCTGGGCAGCAGCAACAGGAAATGCTAAACGGGATTGATGCGTTGATTACCACTGAGCCGGGATGCTGCATTTGTATTTCCACGGCAGACTGTATTCCGGTATTGTTGTATGATAGAGTACATCATGCTGTAGCGGCTGTGCATGCCGGGTGGAGGGGGACAGTGGAGTATATTGTTGGACATACGCTTGAGAAGATGAGGGCTGTTTTTGGAACGGAAGGACAAGATGTAATCGCATGTATCGGTCCGGGTATCTCTCTGCAATCATTCGAGGTGGGGGATGAAGTTTATGAAACTTTTCGTTTGAATGGTTTTGATATGTCGCGTATCTCTTTCAGGCATTCGGTTACACATAAGTACCATATTGACTTATGGGAAGCCAACCGGCAACAGCTTTTGGATTTTGGAGTACCGGGAGTACAAATTGAAATAGCGGATATTTGTACTTACATCCGGCATGAGGATTTCTTTTCAGCGCGAAGATTGGGCATAAAGTCCGGACGTATTTTGTCGGGCATTATGATAAATAGCTGATAGATAAAATTTTGATTTATTATGTATACCATTATTGTATCGAAAGAGTTAAAAGAAGCATGTCCTGTTTTTGCAGGGGCTGCTATATATGCTGAAGTGAAAAACACTTCTTATTGTAAAGGGCTTTGGGAGGAGATTCAATCTTTCACAGAAATGCTCACTGCAACAACCCGGTTGGAAGATATTAAGAAACAACCTGTGATAGCTGCCACACGTGAAGCCTACAAACGCTGCGGGAAAGATCCCGGGAGATATCGGCCGTCGGCCGAAGCGTTACGTCGCAGATTGATGCGGGGGATTGCTTTGTATCAGATTGATACTTTGGTCGATTTGATTAACCTGGTTTCTCTCCGGACCGGACATTCGATAGGTGGTTTTGATGCTGATAAGATAGCGGGCACTGGTCTGGAACTGGGGATCGGTAAGATGAACGAGCCTTTCGAAGGGATCGGGCGTGGTGTGCTGAATATCGAGGGGCTGCCGGTGTACCGGGATGCTGTGGGGGGAATAGGGACTCCGACCAGTGATAACGAACGGACAAAGATGGGGCTGGAAACAACACATATATTGGCTATCGTTAATGGCTATAATGGTAAAGAAGGACTGCAGGAAGCTGCCGAAATGATACAAACTTTATTGAAAAAATACGCTGACTCGGACGGAGGAACAATTACTTACTTTGAATAACGGATATCCCCATGAAAAACATATTCACTTTACTGATTTTATCTGTATGCTTTTTGTGTGCCAACATATCGGGTAGGGCACAGAACAAATTTTCGGATATGGAGGTCAATCATGTCCGGGTGGCTACACCGGGACTTTTTTCCAAGGAGAATTGTGTCATGCTGGATCTGAAGTCCCTGTCACGGAATTACTCTTTCCCTTTGCCGGGAGGCAAAGTCATTTCGGGCTATGGAACACGTGGAGGCCATAGCGGTGACGACATAAAAACTTGTGCCCGCGATACGATTCGTGCAGCTTTTGACGGGGTGGTACGTATGGCTAAACCTTATGGTGCGTATGGCAATGTGATTGTGATACGACATCCCAATGGGTTGGAGACGGTATACAGTCATAATGTGAAGAATCTGGTAAAGAGTGGGGATGTGGTGAAAGCCGGAATGGCTATTGGCCTGACCGGACGTACCGGACGGGCTACTACCGAGCATCTGCATTTTGAGACGCGGATTAACGGACAACACTTTAATCCCGGTCTTATTTTTGATATGAAGAAGGGAACCTTGCGTACTGATTATTTGCAATGTACGAAGAAAGGTAAGGGAATTGTTGTTAAAGCTTTGAAAAGCGAAAAAGTCCTTCCTAAATATAAAACTCTTTCGCCTTTCCTATATGAACTGCCCGGGATTAAAAAACCGGTATGGAATATACCAGCCCTAGCGAGATCCGCTGCGTATTCGGGTCTATAGCATCTAAATTGCGGGCGGGTTTCAATAGTTTATTCCGTTTGTATTGATAGTGCAAGAAGATCAATAGTTCGCTGTTCCTCATTGGATAGTATTCCACACAAACTTGTCCGCACCATGTCCGGCGATAGGTACCTTTTTCAAAGATACCGTTAGCTTTATAAATTTTTCCGGATTCGTAAATACCTTTCAGGTAAGCATTCCAATTAGGGTGGAAGCGGTAGTCTACATTGGCAATCGTGGTAAAATACTCGGTATGTTGGGCTGTCTGCGGGTTTTCCAAGTCTATGCGAGGTAAGGCGCTGATAATGCCTTTATTATCTATTCCTTGTCGGGAGTACATGAAATCCATATAAGCGATCCATGGACCTTTTTCGTAAACATTGCCTGCGGTAAGATACATTATATTTCTTCCTTTGGCCTGCTGTCCCCATGAAGCGGCGTATCTCAACTGAATGGCTTTGTCCAGATAATAACTGTTCCAGTTAATGGTCGATATCAGAGGTACTTTGGTAGCTTCGACATCTGTCGGCAGGCCGTGAAGGTAAGTATCTGCGTCTCCACCGTTACGGTTGTTGACTATCTGAAAATTGAGTTCTTGAGTCGGAGTCACATTCCAAGTGGCAGATACTCCCGCCAGAAAGCAGTTTACATAATTATTAAACTCGCTGAATTCACGTACTTTAATCGGATTGACATAGTACTCATAGCCTCCCAGCATAAGAAATTGCTTTCCGGCCGTGATGGAAAAGCGATCGGAAAGGTGATAGGTCAGATAAGCATATTCTACGGAAGAGGACAGATTATCCAGAGCAAAGGGGTTGCTGTATTTATTAAAAGATTGCCGGAAATGGTAAGAGAACTTCCGGTTGATATTTCCTATGATTTCCAGCTTAAACCGGTTTAACTTGAAAGCAACTTCATCTAACTCATTTTCAGTAAAAGAGGCAGCACATGAAGTATATAATTGGAGATTCATGTGAGCGGAAAATCCTTTGTTCTCTTTTCCGGTGACGCGTTCGATCACAGAGGGGATAGAGTCTTTGGGGGAAATAATTGGTTGTTGTTGAGCTGCAACAGTGCTCATGGTAAACAAGGTTACCAAAAGGAAGACGTGTCTTTTCATATTTGTGAAATCTCTTAGGGTTAATAAAGTGATGCAAAAATAATAAAAAAACGTCTTCCTTTCGGTTATTCTAGGGTAAAACTAAAACTGTTTGTTTCTCCTTTACCTTCTTTTTCTATCAGTCTACAAATTTCAGGCAAACAGGTTTATCTACTTTTATATCTTTCTTGATATCAGTTAATAATCCGGTAGCCTGATCTCTTTCAAATATTTGAATGACATTGGTGTCGCGGCAAGCTACCAATAAGTATTTGCCGTTGGGAGTGATGATAAAGTTGCGTGGATGGATTCCCGTTAACTGATAACCTACCTTGGTTAGGGTACCGTTGGTCTCATCAACTTTAAAGATAGCTACTCCGTCTGCTTTCAAGCGGTTGCTGGCATAGAGATATTTTCCGTCCGGGCTAAGGTGGATGTCACCGCTTCCCTGTGCGTTTACAGTGTCAGCCGCAACAGTTTGAATTTCGTCCAACATTCCGTCAGCATATCGAAAAGCGATTACCGTCCCTCCGATTTCATTAATAAGGTAGGCAAACTTACCGTCTGAATTGAATATCAGATGCCGGGGGCCGGAACCGGGAGCAACTTTAAAAGCTTCCGGGGTACCTTTTGTGAGGAATTTCTCTTTGTTATCGGCATTGGCATTAGGGTTGATATTGAATTTATGTATCTGATCGGTACCTAAGTCGTCTGCCAGTAAATATTTACCGTCGGGGGTAATACGTACACAGTGTAGGTGAGGCATCGTCTGCCGTTCTTTGTCCGGACCGGAACCTTTAAATTCGATTACGTCTGAGGCGGGTAGCAATGCTCCGTCTTGTCCGATAGGAAAGACGGTAATACTTCCACCGCTATAATTGGCTGTGACGATGTTCTTTCCGTTGGTGGTCAGATAGCACGGATCGGCTCCCATTGTTTTTTGTGTATTCAATAAGTGTAGAGTTCCTTTTTCTTTGTCGAAGGCAAAGGCGCTGACTGCGGCCTGGTCTTTGCTAAATTCATTGACGGAGTAGACAAACTTTCCGTCCGCTGATGGAATGAGGTATGAAGGGTTTGCTACTTCCGCATCACTCAGTGGGAGCGATTCTCCGGTTTCTTCATTGAATCGGAAAGTGTAGATACCTTTGCTGTTGCCGGAAGTGTAAGTTCCGACCAGCATTGTTAATTCACTGTCAGTGGTTGACGGATCTGTCGGCTGAGCTGTTGTCTTTTTGGGGGAGCAACTGGCTACAATCATACCGGCAGCACAGATACTAATGATTTTCTTGACCATAATGAATAGATGTTGTTTTGAGATTTTGTTGGTTGTCTTTGTTACATTCTGAAAATACAAAGTTAGTATAATCTCCTGTGTTTCTTTCCGGAATGAATAAAATATCTAAAATCCACCCTCTTTTTCTTTCTATATGACGAATATTATCTATCTTTGCACCTACATAAGTGGTTACCACTTCCTCATTTCAAAAGGGGTTGACTGGATTTGACAGCGGGCAGAAATGGTGGGTAAGCATGCAGTGCGTCGGTGATTTGCACTTTAATCTCAGTTATCAAAATTTTATCTGGCGAAACTAATTACGCTCTTGCTGCTTAATCGAATCATAGTAGATTAGCTTAATCCAGGCACCAGGTGCCAGGACGAGACATCACTCGGAAGCTGTTGCTCCGAAGCATTCCGGTTCAGTGGTGCAGTTACATCGGGGATAGTCAGAAGTGGCCTTGCGCTTCTGATGAAACTTTAAAGGATAAGGCAGGAATTGATGGCTTTGGTTCTGCTCCTGCACGAAAAACTTAGGCAAAGATAAGCATGTAGAAAGCTTATGATTTCCTCGTTTGGACGAGGGTTCGAATCCCTCCAGCTCCACTTTATGACAAAAAGGTCCTCCTGAACTTATAAATTCAGGGGGACTTTTTGGGTTAATAAGATCCCAATTGTCCGGGTTATAAAGTTCTTCTCTAACGTAAGTTGTTGAAATATATTGGATTAACTTCATTTTATCCCCAATTATTTGTCCGGGTAATTTATTTTGTTTTTTAAAATAAACACTCTACATTTGGCTTCGGAGTAATTTGTCATAGAGAATCGACAAATGAAAAACAATCTGATTCCAAGTCTGGTTAAGGAAATTATTGTCTACCCATATTTGTTCCTAATTCATATTCTGGAAAATGCCCCGTTAATCTGTCTTTTTTTTATTAGAAACCATATTTGGAAAACAAATTGAATATTATCCCGTTCTAATGTAGATCAGATTGATTTTTCATGTAAGTCACCTCTCTCAATGTCTTGTTACTAATAAATAAACTATGTGAACATCTCATTGCTGTTATTTTGTTAATATCCACTACGATAACTGAGAGGGATTTAAAGCGTGTAGGAGCGCTACAAATCCGATCACCTCCTTACGTGACGTGAAGAAGGTAGTATTTCTTTTCCCCCCCCTCGCTACCTCTTGTTTGATTCTTGCTTTTTATAAACTACTCCATTTAAATTATAACAAACAAATAGAATGAAATATATTATATACTTCATGATGATGTTGTATGGTTCATTATGTCATGCCATCGTTTGCAAACACATTGTAGAAAGAAGTGAAACGAATACTCGTAAAGTGTATCAGATCCAAAGGGATGCTCTGGGTTATATGTGGTTTATGAACCATGCCGGAATCAGTCGGTTTGATGGGACCAAGCTAAAACACTATAAACTGCCGGCCGAAGGGCGAACCATGGATTATTATATGGGCAATTGCCGGTTGCTTACAGATAATCGGAATGGGTTGTGGGTAGTCACCCGTAATGGATATTTATGGATGTACAATCCATCATTGGATAAATTCGAATGCAGGAATCATCTGGTTATTCCGAATGATGTTTCCCTTCATTTTCTCTGCGTAGATAACAGTAGTCATATCTGGTTTTCTGTCGGAAACCGGTTGATAGCCTATCAAATACTATCTAATACTTTTCATCGGGTGGATCATAGCCTGGCAACGATTTCCTGTATGGTAGAGGTGGCTCCGGGAGAGTATTTTGTAGGTTCGGATGAAGGGCTGTTCGGAATTACAATAAAGAATTATGCCGTCGACAGGCAAACCGGAGAATTGTCCGGTAAAAGATATAGCCGGATACATGAAATACTTTTTCATCCTTATACCCAAAGATTGGTTATGTTTGATTATTCGGAAGGATTAGGGGTATGGGATATGAAGTCGGAGCAATTGGTTGGTACTTGGAACCGATTGTTGAATAGTCGGGTCAGTGGTCTGAGGATATGGGATGACCGGACTGTTTTGGTAGCTACAGATGGTGAGGGAATATTTCGTATGGATATCGTTAATCCGGATATTACATCTTTTATACAAACTGATTTTGAGAATGATAATTCAATTCGTACCAACCGGATTGCTGACGTGTTTGTAGATGATCAGAAACTTATCTGGGTGGCGGATTATCCGGAAGGCGTATCAATGATCGATGTGGAATCTCCTGATGATTATAAATGGTACAGGGCACGGTCCGGGGACAGTCATTCACTGACCAACAATCGGGTAAATGCGGTTCTGCATGATTCGGATGGGGATGTCTGGTTTGCAACGGATCACGGTATCAGTTGTTTTCATCCGTCGACAGGCTTATGGAACCGGATTGTTACGCCTCTTCCTTGTCAGATGTATACTGCATTGTGTGAAGTAAAGCCAGGAGAGATATGTGCCGGGAACTATGTACACGGTTTGTTCTTCATCCGAAAGCAAAGTAATTATTCGGTTACACCGTATGTACGTATTTCGGGAGTAAACGCATTGTGTCGTAAGGATAAAGACGGTTTTTGGATTGGAACGGATGAAGGGGTGTTTTTTTATTGTCCGGAAAACGATAGTATCGTGGAGGTAAAACGCTTGTCCGGTTTACACATTCATGCTTTGCATCAGTCCGATGATTGTCTTTATATTGGGACTGAAGGAAACGGATTAATGGTCTATCATCCGGAGCATGAGCAGATGGATACGGTTGCTGCTTTAGGAACCGGTAATGTATATGCTGTTTGGTCGGATGATAGCAGTCGGTTAATGGGAAGCAGTGATGGGTTTGCTTTCTCGCTCGATCTTGTACAACATTCATATCACAGGTTTCTGAGTAAAGGAATTCGGATTACATCGGGTACTTTCTTAGGTAATGGAAGATACATTCTGGGCACCTATCAAGGCGCAATTGAGTATGATAAACAAGAGGCTCGACCGCTGCGTAAAGCTTGTTTGGGATTTTACTTGGACGAACTTCGGGTTTTGGACAAAGAGGTGACCGTCGAAACGGAGAATTCTCCATTGAAGAAAGCTCTGAACTGTACAGCTACGTTACAGTTGGAGCACAATGAAAATACTTTTTCGTTTACGGCTACTGCCATTCGCTATACTGAAAAGCAGGACATAGCTTACAGTTGGAAACTTGATCATACGGATTGGAGTACTCCGTCTGTAGATAATAGAATTCGTTTTTCGAACCTTCCTCCGGGTGAATATATCTTTTCTGTGCGGGCGTTATCCATTGATAACGGTCGGCCGTTTGCGCAAAGAAATATGCACATCATCATTCGTCAACCCCTTTGGAAGACAGGTGGAGCTTTCCTTTGTTACGGTCTTTTGGCACTTATGTTGGGCTCTCTGGCCGTACGTTCATGGTTCGTATGGCAAGACAGAAACCTTTCAAGAGAACAAGTACGGTTGTTTGCGAATACGACACGTAACCTTTGTCTGCCACTTACACTGATAAAAGTTCCTTTGGAATATCTTTATGAAAAGTCATCTTCCGAACTTGTTAGTAACGTATTGCAACAGATAAAGGGAGTGAACAATTTATTGGCTGAGCTGGAAAATATCAGTCGTGTTTCTGCTGCTCCGGGGCGTCTGTCGCTTGCCGACTATGAGTTATCCATATTCTTGAAAGAGACAGTAGCCCGAATTAGAGATTATATCAGCGAGAAGGACATTATGCTCCGTTGGACGGAGGAGCCTGCCTTTGCTACCGTATGCCTCGATAAGGATAAGATGTCTGCCATTCTTAGAAACCTGTTAATGGCTTTTACAGACAGTATGGATCGAGGTGGCGAAATTCTTCTGAGTACTTCGTGTAACAATCAAAAGTGGGAGTTGAGGCTGGAATCTGAGGATAACGGGTTTCTTAAAAAAAAATTCTAAATTATAAAGGGTTCGTTTCGGGAGGTTCTTCCGAGACAATGAGTTGGTTATTTATACGTAAATTAATCTGTTTGCATAAAGGTAAAATCAAATTTGCTTATAAAGAAGAACAAAAACTGGTGCTTATTTTAATTTTTCCTATTGTCATCCGGCAATCGGAAAGAGTTTCTGAATTCTCCGGGATATTATCCGTACCGGAGCTCTCCACAGGGAATAGTGAGTTGTTGTCGGTTACCGGAATGCTGCCGGCAGTGAAAACTTCTGAGCAGAAACGTCCGGATAAGAAAAAAGAGAAACATTCTTTGGTATTGGTTGAAAGGAATAAGGATTTGTGCAATTATCTTGTGCAAATCCTGATGAAGGAGTATAAGATTGTGTCTGTTTGTGATGTGGAGGCGGCCTTTGAGACTGTGTGTGAACAATGTCCGGATGCAGTACTGGCTTCTTCTGTTCTTACCCGAATTTCGGGTGAGGAACTTGCCGTTCGGATTAAATCGGATGACAGAGTAGCACATATTCCGGTAATATTGTTAGTGAAACCGGGAGAGGATGACCGGTACATTCAACGGAATGCCGATCTTTATGTGTGGATGCCTTTTGCCATATCATCTTTAAAGACTGAGATTGCAGCTTTGATTACTAACCGGGAAATGATCCGTAAGAGGTATATTCGTTTGGCCTTGGGGGGTGAGGCCTCGGACCCTATCGATAAAGAGGTAGAGTCATCAGAAGGTGATCAGGAGTTTATTCGTCAGGTGAGAAGTCTGATTGAAGAGAGGATGACCGATTCCGGATTTAAGATTGGTGAACTGAGCGACTGCATGAATATGAGTCGTTCGAGTTTTTATAATAAGATTAAGGAGATAACCGGACATGCTCCTGCGGACTATGTTCGTAATGTGCGGCTCAACAGAGCATTGGTTTTGTTAATGAGCAGAAAGTATACGGTGGCTGAGGTTGCGGATATGACGGGTTTCAGTGATCCTAAATACTTCGGGATCGTGTTTAAGAAATATTATGGGGGCTCACCGACGAAGTATATAAACAATTTATAGACCGACAGAAGACCGGTAAGGGAGCCACCTTGCCGGTCTTCATTTTATTAACTAATCCGGTCGACTGGATTGAGAGAATTACTCTTATCTTTGCTATCCGAAAGGAGAACTGCGATGCAGAAGGATTGCAGAGATGAATGAACGTAAAATTATACATATCGATATGGATGCCTTTTATGCTTCTGTGGAGCAAAGGGATCATCCTGAATTGCGTGGTAAACCGCTTGCCGTGGGGCATGCCGAGGAGCGGGGAGTAGTAGCGGCAGCAAGTTATGAAGCTCGTCGTTATGGAGTTCGTTCGGCTATGTCGTCACAAAAGGCGAAACGTCTGTGTCCGCAATTGATTTTTGTTCCCGGACGGATGGAAGTGTATAAATCCGTTTCCCGTCAGGTACACGAAATATTTCATGAGTATACCGATCTGATTGAACCTCTGTCATTGGATGAAGCGTTTCTTGATGTGACGGAGAATAAGCAGGGGATCTTGCTGGCTGTGGATATAGCTAAAGCTATCAAGCAACGTATCCGTGAAGAACTGAGCCTGGTGGCATCGGCAGGCGTGTCGTATAATAAATTTCTGGCTAAAATAGCTTCGGACTTTCGTAAACCCGACGGACTTTGTACTATTCATCCTGATCAGGCAATCGATTTCATTGCCCGTTTGCCTATTGAGTCATTTTGGGGAGTAGGGCCGGTGACTGCCCGGAAGATGCATTTACTGGGGATACACAATGGACTTCAGTTACGGGAGTGTTCGTCTGAAATGCTGGTACGTCAGTTTGGTAAAGTGGGACTGCTTTATTATGATTTTGCACGTGGAGTTGATCTTCGACCGGTAGAAGCAGTGAGAATACGTAAATCAATCGGATGTGAGCATACATTGGAGAAAGACATCCATGTAAGATCGTCTGTGATTATAGAGCTTTATCACGTAGCTACGGAGCTTGTAGAGCGATTGCAGCAGAAAGAGTTCCGGGGAAATACACTAACTCTGAAGATCAAGTTTCATGATTTTAGCCAGATAACACGAAGCATGACACAGGCACAGGAACTTACGAATCTTGAGAGAATCTTGCCCCTTGCCAAACAATTGCTGAAAGAGGTGGAGTATGAGCAGCATCCCATTCGCTTGATCGGGCTTTCGGTATCGAATCCGAGAGAAGAAGCGGATGAACATCGGGGAGTATGGGAACAACTGAGTTTTGAATTTAGTGATTGGGGAAAATAGTTAAAGGTGGAATCCTAAGAAAAAAATAGTTGCATGATCGTATTTGTCCGGCATTATTTTTATATATTTGGAAGTAATATCATATTGAGAACTAATAAATTATAAGGAACTATGAGCTTGCATAAATATTCGATTGTTTTATTGGCATTATTGGCATTACTCTGCAGTTGCCATGATGAAGATAAAGGAGATATCCCACAGTCCGATGAGCGAACCGCAGATTTTATTGTGAAATATAAGGATGATTTCGGAATACATACGGATTATAAAGCTAAGGTATATATCTATTATGGAATATATTCAATGGATATTGTAGGCTTTCATTATCTTCCGGACGGGGTGCTGGATTATGAAGGGAAAGAAATAACTCCTGACATCCGTCTATCTGCTGATGGAAAAGAAGATATAACCTTGTTATTGGATAATGCTGAAAAGGTAACGGTTATTGTTGAAAGCTCCTATTATGAGGGAAGAGTGGGAATAACAAGTTACTCTCCGGGCGACACACCTATAAAAGGGATATTTACGTTTGGGGAATAGTGAACGGTATGGAGGGAATCTTTGATGTCTGTTTCTATTTCATGATATATTAAAAAAGGAAGAAGTCTGAACTTCTTCCTTTTTTAATGGAGGATATGTTTCAGGCAAGTGCCCGCTTTATTCTATAATCCATGGATTACTTTCATTAACTGTTCGCCCAATCCGATGGTATAACCTTGTGACACGAAGACTACCCGGTTGAATGTATCACCGATAATAAATATGGGCAGGATGGTGCTGTTTGGCAACTTCATCGATTCGGCAATTTGTTTCTGGATCGCTCCATCTACGTCGATACCATAGGTAATGGTTGAAGGCAATCCGGGGAATTCTGACGGGCGGAACTTTTTGTACTGTTCTTCACTAGGGAAGAGCAACACCATTTTGCGTCCCCATTTTTCAAATTCACCGCTTAAAGCTGCAATATCCCGAAGGGCATGGTTAGTGGGTTCTTGTCCGGCTCCCAGCACTGCTACAACGTAGTATCCCCGGCCACAAGTCTGAAGAATACTTTGCGGTTCAGAGGCTCCTATAGGCAGATAAGTCGATTCGGAATTAAAATTACCAATTACTTGTACCTGGTCTTTGCTTTCGCGCATGACCAGATCGACAGTTGTTGTCTTTCCCTCTTCAATGGTGAAGAAAGTCACATTAGCCAATACAGCTCCGCTTGCCATGCGAGTACCGGTTACCATCATATAGTATCCTGTGTCCAGGCGTGCACCATTCTTCAGCAAGTTCGACCAGGTGGCTCCTCCACCCATATCTACGTCACCTTCGTCGTAGTTGAGGAGTTGGAAGGTTCCATTGCGGAACTTTGAGAGGGTGAAGTGTGAATAGTATTTTGGATCACTCAACGAAGGGATCGGCCGGTAGCGGGCTACGAGCGTTCCGGTTGGTGCCTGCGTTTGCTGTGCGGCTTCAAAATCGACATCATAGACCTTGCCGTTCTTGAGGTTGTTGTCATTGAAAGTCCGATATTGAATCTTGCCGGTCACTTCATCTATCCAGGCAGGAATCCCCAGGCTACGGGCCATGGATACAAAGAAAATGTTACGGGATTTCTCGTCTGCTACCCGGGCTTTCCATACACCCATTGGTGACATTGGTATACGTTGTGAGTTTAATTCGTTATTGATTGTGATCTCTTTTTTACACCATTCTACCAAAGCTTGTGGATTTTTGCGGAAGGCTTCTGCTTCACTTGCCGGAATCTCTTTCCGGAAGAATGCTTTGTAAGGAGTGATCATTTCATTGGCTACACGCGGGTTCAGTACGTTGCTACAGAAATCTTCAGAAGCGGGCAGGCCGGAGTTATTCAGATGGTCGTTCAATACTTCCGGGCTTACGTCTCTCAGGTCTTTGGCCGAGATTACTTTCAGCAGGCTGATAGCCTGACCGGCCTTATCGGCTTTTACAGCATCAGAAAGGAAATCGGTTAAAGTCTGGTGGTTACCTCTGGAAGCTATCAGTAAGCGTACTGTTTCGGTTTCATCCAGCTTATTCTCTTTGGCAAAAGTCCGAGCTTGCTCTTCGGTAATGAAAGTGGCTACGTATGCGTTGCGGATAGAATCTTCCTGTGCCATGCGCCGATCATTTTCAGTACGTTGTTCCGGAGTCACTTCGGGCAGGTTGGCGCCTTCGGCAGGAGGAACGATATCCAGTGGAAGCGAATAGGTTTCACCGGCGTTTTTGTCCAGTGTGATCTTCAGTTCATTGTCTTTGCCGAATGATAGTTTAGAATAACCGAACCGTCCGTCTTTGGAGGCCCATACCAACATATCACCCTTGCCGGCAGTCAATGATGCATGCCCGCTCCGGTCTGTATGTTTGGTGGCCACCGTATAAAATTCAGCGTAGTTATAGACCTTGAACTCTACGGTAGCATCGGCTACCGGCTGACCTTCGGCATCTGTCACGAGTACGGAACCTTTGGCAGTCGGAGCATAATTGTCAATCACGTTGATCTCTGTATAATTCGGAGTTTCGTACATGATTTCTTCTTGTCCGGTATAGCGTCCGAATACCTTTGTATGCATCAGCATACCACGACTGGCGGGAGCATTAAACCAACCCAGGTTCAAAACCGGTTCCGGTTCACAGGCACCAAAGAAATACCATTTGCCATCTACCCAGGCTTCTACCCATGCATGGTTGTCATCGGTATGTGCCCAACGCGGAGTATATACCTGTCGTGCCGGAATACCTACCGAGCGAAGAGCTGCTACGGTGAAGGTGGATTCTTCACCACAGCGACCATAAGCGGTTTTTACGGAAGCGAGTGGAGAACTCGTACGGGCATCACTTGGGGTGTAGATTACCTTTTCGTGGCACCAGTGGTTTACCTCGAGTACAGCGTCGTGCAATGACAGATTCTTCACACGGTCTTTCAGTTCATTGTAAAACACCCGGCGTGAGTCATCCAGGTTTTCATTGTTTACCCGAATGGGGAGCACAAAATGACGGAATACGTCATCGGGGATTTCTTTTCCCCAAGGCATTTTCCGACGTGCCTGATCGGAGAGTCTGACATTTTCCAGATAGTAGTCGCCTGTATAATCTGTTACGTCACCTGTAGGCATGTAGGCATAGAGGAACATTAAAGCCTCTTGTTCGGGAATGGTGAGCTTTTCATTAAACACTGCAAACAACTCTCCATTGGGAAGTTGCTGCTTCTTCATTTCAAAATCATGCGTCACTTGGTTTCGGTAAGCCACATCTTTCAGGAAATGGGACTCACTGCATGAAAAGAACGCAACCGACAACATCGGAATGATTAGAAAGCGGGTTAGGGTTTTCATACAATTTGTTGTTAAGTAAGGCCTCACCCCCGTTCCTCTCTTAAGGAGAGGGGGGAGTGAATGCTTTTGGTTCATATATTTAGTTTTGATTTCTTTCTCTTTTTGTTTCATCTTTCCGGAATTACTGTTTTCTACTTTAATCTTTCGGTATCTTTATGGTCATTTATGAAAATTCTGGTTTACATTCTTCGGAGTCCGGCTCTTTTCCATTTTCCGGGTGAAGGAAAGAGAACGGAACTCTAAAATCCATTCAATGGGAAAAGTACCGTGGGAATCAGTAGTACCATTCCTAGGATAATGAATAAAAGAAGTATCTTCCAGAACCATTTTACCCAAATCTCATAAGGTATGCGGGCAATGCCTAAGGCACCCATCAATACAGCAGAAGTAGGGGTGATCATATTGGTAAATCCGTCACCAAACTGATAAGCCATTACCGTAGCTTGCCGCGAAAGTCCGATGACATCGGAAAAGGGTGCCATGATAGGCATGGTTAACGCTGCTTTGGCGGACCCGGAAGGGATAATCAGGTTAATGAGTGTCTGTATCAGATACATCACCCCCAAAGATACTATTTTTCCAGCTTCTCCCATCAGTGAAGCCAAAGAATGTAAAATGGGGTCGATGATATGTCCGTCTTGCAGTATTTGAATAATCCCTCCGGCCAGTCCCACAACTATGGCGGCCGACAACATGTCTTTGGCTCCATCCATGAATTGCTTGATGATAGCATCTGCATGTTCACTATTGGCAAACCCCGAAAGAATGCCCATTGCCAGAAAGATGGCGGATATCTCCGGTAAATACCAGCCATGACCCATGACACCGATAATCAGGAAAAGAATAGTGAATGTGAGTAAGGTCAATATAAAGAACTGGTTGGATTTGCGTAAACCCAGCCAACCGAAAACTGCAAACAAGATAGATAAGGTGGGAACTGCATAGCAGGTGGCTGATGCTTCACCTACTGAAAAAGCACTGATCGGGTAGATGATGGAGAACAACCCCAAGGACACGAGTAACAATAGGTATACGATCCATGCTTGGCGAGTCGTTACATGGGATATCTCTCCACAGCTTTCTTTTTCCCGTTTCCGCCAATAAGCGTCAGCATGATACATAGGTGATTTTTCCGGATGCTTTTTGACGACAGCGGCATATCTGAGTACACAAACAATCAGGGCGGTGGTCAGTACCAGCCAACAAAACATACGGTATTCAAATCCTGAGAACAACGGGAGATCAGACAAACCTTGCGCAATGCCGATCGTAAAAGGATTCAGTACTGCACCGGAAAAGCCGATATGGGCAGCTACGTATACCATGCACAGCCCGGTGATGGAGTCATATCCCATTGATATGGCAAGTGGGACGATGATGATGACGAAGGCCAGTGTCTCTTCACTCATACCGAATACGGAACCGAAAAGGCTGAAAAGGATGATGACTAAGGATATCACTACATTGTTTACTCCCAGTATTTTGATCAGTCGGTGTTTTTCAAGTCCTTTCGTGAAATTCAGAAATGAAAAAATGCCGGTATCAATAGCACGGCTACTATTCATTATTTGAAAGGCACCTCCCATAATCAGTAAGAAAGCTATAATCCCTGCCTGACGTTCGAAGCCTTCAAGAAGGGAGCTGAACACTTGCCAGGTCTGGGGTGTCTGTTCTACCCGGTGGAAAGAATGGTCTACGATGACAGTGCGGGAAATACCGTTTACGTCGATTGTCTCTCGCATATATTCTCCGGCAGGAATGATCCAGGAAAGCACTGCACAGAGTAGAATGACCGAAGAAATGATGGTGTATGTGTGGGGTATCCGTTTGAGCATAGTCGTTTTTCTTGATAAAGCGCAAAGTTATGCAATATATTTGTAATATACACTTGCCAAATCAGGCCTTATAAAAAGAAAAATCAACTAACGATACACTTTTCTTATGTTTTAGAACATATTTTCGAAAACATTTCGTATCTTTGCAGTGTTAATAAAGAAAACAAGATGTAAAACCGCTCTTCAAAACGTGGAGAGCAAAAAAAGAGGACCAAAATTATGAAAAAGAATGCAAATGAAATTATGATGTTGCAGTATCGTATCAAACGTTACCAAGCAATGGGAAATGGAACAATGTGCCAGCTGTTAAATGGCAAACTTCAAAAACTGCTTGCAAAGCAGGTTACCATGTAATTAAACACAATCTATATTATATGAATAAGAAGCGGGGAATCGGATGATTCTCCGCTTTTTTTGTCATTTATCCGTTTATATCCGGAACAATCATTATAAAATATTCGTTAATTAGACAACGAATTCTATTTTTTCTCAAATTTATTGCTACGTTTGCAACTACTATGATAAAGTACATATTCTGCATATTGATAGGTATCTTTTTTGTGTATGGAGCCGGTTATACCGCTTCTATAGAAGAAGCTGCAGAACTTCCCGCCGAAGTTACTGCCACCTTTGTATCACAATATGCCGGAGACCATTCTTTATTTAATGATGAGACGGCTGAATCCAAAGTGTGTGATGCTATTCTTCCCCATAGTTCTTTTTCACGGGAACTAAGTTCTTCCAAAATTTTGAAACTCAAATTGCAGACTGCTATCCGGCTGCTCAATGCCTCACTTTTCCATCAATCGGAGAGGGGAGATACTTATCCGGACTTCAATCATAACTTCATTAAATATTCCAACGGGTATTATGTATACTCGTTAGAGCATATCCTGATTTAGCTTTCCGATTCTACACTTCTGTATTGAAGTGATTGGGTAACCCCATTTATCTATTCCGATAAATGCCGGGAAGGTGCGTCTTGTATTTTCCGGCGGTCGGTATACATTGCATTTTATTTTTCAATCTAAAATCATACTGTGTTATGTTTAGCTTATTGTTATCCACTTTTGCCATGATGGGGCTTACCTTCGTCATTGGTTTTTTCGTTGCCGGGGTGATAAAGTTGATTGCCTCTGCAGCTGATTCGTTGGCTTTTTATAGTTCGCACCAGGAAGAATTGGCCCGGCTGAAGCGTATTCGGAAACTGCATCAGAAAGTAGCTACGTTAATAACTGAAAGTGCTCTGAGTGATGAGGAGTATGGCAGTGATGGGCGTGAAGACTTCAGCAGGGGGGTCACAAAACATCCCGGAGATAATCGTGGGTTTTATCATGGTGTCAGTCCCGGTGAATCGGAGAGAGGTTTAATGGATTATTTTTATCCGGAAGACACAAGAACGATGTTTCTTCGGAAAGAAGAACAGATGTTACAGCATGATAAAAAAATAATAAGACATCCTCAACCAATAAAAAACAATAAATCTTGATAGTATGGAAAGTATAGACTTTGGAACCCTGTTTCAGGGATTTGGAACAATGATAGCCAGCGGATGGTTTCTGGCCAGTGCCCGTATGTTTTTAATAGCTTTGGGGTTTCTGCTCATTTATTTAGGCTGGAAAGGGGTACTCGAGCCAATGGTGATGATTCCGATGGGCCTGGGAATGGTAGCTATTAATTGTGGAACACTGATTATGCCCGACGGAACATTGGGGAATCTTTTTTTAGATCCGATGCTGTCGGATACCGACGCATTGATGAACACGATGCAGATTGACTTTCTGCAACCGGTATACACATTGACCTTTAGTAACGGATTGATAGCCTGCTTTGTATTTATGGGAATCGGTACATTGCTTGATGTGGGATTCCTATTGCAGAAACCGTTTGCCAGCATTTTTCTTGCTTTATGTGCTGAATTGGGTACATTCTTGACAGTGCCTATTGCTTCCAGTCTGGGACTGTCTTTAAAAGAAAGTGCTTCAGTGGCAATGGTAGGCGGAGCTGATGGTCCGATGGTTTTGTTTACATCGCTTGCTTTGGCCAAACACCTGTTTGTACCTATTACGGTGGTGGCTTATCTTTATCTGGGATTGACTTACGGGGGATATCCTTATTTGGTGAAATTACTGATTCCTAAACGTCTGCGTGCTATCAAGATGGTAGAAAAGAAAGCTCCTAAAAATTATGATGCGAAAGTGAAGCTGGCTTTTTCTGCAATCCTGTGTGCAGTATTGTGTTTCTTGTTTCCGGTTGCTTCACCATTGTTCTTTTCGCTATTCCTGGGAGTGGCAGTACGTGAATCCGGTATGAAGCATATATATGATTTTGTGAGCGGTCCGTTGCTCTATGGTTCTACTTTTATGTTAGGACTATTATTGGGTGTACTTTGCGACGCACATTTGTTACTCGATCCGAAGATTCTTAAACTGTTAGTATTAGGTATGCTTGCTTTGTTACTGTCGGGTATCGGAGGCATCATGGGAGGGTACATTATGTATTTCATTAAGAAAGGGAACTATAATCCGGTGATCGGCATTGCAGCCGTAAGCTGTGTACCCACTACGGCAAAAGTGGCTCAAAAGTTGGTAAGTAAAGATAATCCGAATTCTTTTATTTTGGGTGATGCATTAGGAGCCAACATTTCAGGAGTAATCACTTCGGCCATCATTACAGGCATTTATATAACGATTATACCTTATTTATAAATCATAGAGCTGGTGACAAGATAATTTTGGGGATGACTATAGAGAATCATTCGGTGGTTATTGGTAACCCGGAAAGATTGAAATCTATAGTCATCCATGTGTTTCTAGTGACTTTGTTTTCGGATTCTTAAGTCTCTGTTTAAATTTTACTTGAGATTGTCTTGAGATTTGTTTTCAAAGATCTTTTCTCGTTTTTTTGAGGAGCATGGTAGGCTATGTAATGAATAAAAACGGAAAGATAGACCGAAAAGAAACTCAAGAACAGACCGATAAAACTCTTATAAAAATTTATTTAAGGAAAATCTAAGCAGGCTTTACTACTTCTTTTAATTTTTCCAGCATTATATCCGGATCGACATCAACTCCTGACCAGTATTTTATGGCAATGACCGCTTGATAGACCAGCATTTTCATTCCGGGCAATACATGACAACAACCGCGGCGGACCGCATCTCTCAACAGTTGGGTGTATACCGGGTTGGGGATGCAGTCGGCTACTACCATATGTGGCAATAAGGTATCTGTGTCTATGTTCAAGCGTTGGTCTACGTTGGGATAAAGCCCTACTGAGGTGGCATTGATGACAATGTCGATATCTGTGGAAAACCGATAAGGATGGTCCCAAAGTACAAATCTGGCAGTTGCAACCGTTTGGCTGTTCAGTAAATCTGCCAATGCCTGGCCTTTGTCTCTGTTTCTGTTCAAGATAGTGATCTCTTTCACTCCCGCCAGAGCCATTTCGACAGCGATGGCACGGGCAGCACCGCCAGCACCTAACAAGGCAATCTTCTTGTCTTGGATGGTGATAATTTCCGAAATGGCTTTTACAAAACCTTTTCCATCTGTGTTTTCTCCGGTAGCCCTCTGATCGTCTCCAATGACAACTGTATTCACTGCACCGATGATTTTTGCCGATTCTCCTAATTCGTCCAAGTATCGGATGATTTCCACCTTGTTAGGCAGAGAGCAGTTGAATCCTCTCCATCCCATGGCTTTTGCACCCTGTATGGCAGCCGCCAGATTTTCGGGACCGACTTCACAGTTGATATATCTGTAGTGCATATAGTGGTGACGGAATGCTGCTTCCATAATGGCAGTAGTCGGATTTTCGGCTGCCGGACAAGAGAAGGAGCCTACCAGCTTGGGAAGGAAGTCGGGGGCTGTCTGATATTCTTTTAAATCATTGATTGTCACTACCGGATATTTGTGTTCTAGCCCGAATTCTATGATTTCGGGTAAGCGCGCCATAGTCCCGTCATCATTGGTCAATTCACAAAGTACAGCACAGGGTGCAAGTCCTGCCAGTTTCATCAGGTCTATGCTGCCTTCGGTGTGACCGCTCCGTTCTTTGATTCCGCCGGAACGGGCTATCAATGGGAATATATGTCCGGGATGATGAAGAGATTCGGGAGTGGCATTGGGGGCAATGGCCGTCCGGATAGTCTGTATGCGGTCGGCTGCCGATACTCCGGTGGTCACTCCCTCTGCTGCTTCGATCGAAATGGTGAATGCGGTACCATATTTACTGGTGTTTTGCTCCACCATTAACGGTAAGTTCAGTTGTCGGGCTTTCTCCTCCGTGATGCACAGACAAACAATGCCACTACAATGCCGTATCATTATGGCCATGTCTGCTTCTGTCATACTTTGGGCAGAGAAGATCAGGTCTCCTTCATTTTCTCGGTTTTCGTCATCTACCAGAAGAATCCCTCTTCCTTCGCAAACGGAGGTAATGGCGCTTTGAACTCTTTGGCGATGATCACCAAATTGGGATAGTAAATCATTTGCTTTCATTGTATCTTATTTTATTGATTTGTTTGAATATATATGATAGTATTTATCAGTCATAAATAATATAGAGATTTATATAGCTCATGGATAGAGGCTTTAGCGATTTATGTTTTTTACGACAAACCTATCAGATGTGGCAAAGTTACACATTGTCTTTCTAATGGGATTCTATTTTATTTGCAGTATATTTCTGTATATTTGCATTCGGAATCCAAATGGATCTTTATGGCTATTTTAGAACGAAAAATTATACATGAGATTGATACCTCATGCAGTCATATTATCTATCCGCAATTTGTGTTACCCCGACACAAGCATGCGGAATACGAAATTATGCTCTTCACTCAAGGGAGTGGAAAACAGTTTGTAGGAGAAGGAGTCGCGGACTTTCAAGAAGGGGATATTGCTTTGATAGGGAGCAATGTGCCTCATCTGCATCTTTGTAATTCAAAACTGAATCCTGTTGCGAACACTGTATGCAGTGCCGGAGAAGCCTTACAGTTTCTTCCGGACATATTTCCTGTACATATAGAAAATTTGCCTGATTATCAAGAGATTTATCGTCTACTGAGAAAAAGTCAATATGGCGTTCGCTTTTATGATAAAGGGTTGTATGATGAGGTCAAAGAATTGTTTCAGGAGATGGATCTCTTAAAACATACTAATCGTTTGATCACTATATTACGTATCTTGGGGAGACTGACTGAATGTCGGAATATTAAATTACTTTCTGATGTAGCCTACAATGGTTCTAATAGGCTTCTGGAAGTGAATGAACCGGTCAATAAAGTGTATACCTATTTATTTAATCATTTTAAAGAGAAAGTTCTCCTGCAAGAAGTGGCTGATTATGTAAAGCAGAATCCTTCTGCACTTTGCCGTTACTTTAAACAACGGACAGACAAAAGTATTTTTCAGTGTCTGGCAGAAATCCGGATAGAACATGCTTGTAAATTACTGTCATATTCAAACTTGTCTGTTTCGCAAATAGCTTTTGAGTCCGGTTTCAACAGCGTACCTTATTTTATTAAGCAGTTTCAGAGTATCACTGAAAAGACTCCCGGTGAGTATAGGGAATTGATAGGCAGATAAAGAACCCTCTATGCAAAGTGGCGGAGCGATGGGAGCAAGCTGACTTTTGACGGTTTTCATTTTTCATCTTAACAGCTAAGATACGGATCTTGCGGTTAAATATGAAGTTTATATGCTGATTTTAAGTGTTTTAATCGGAAATAAGAGTAGGAATGGTCAGGGTGTGAACGGAGTTTTATGCGTTTGTTTAACCGTATCCAAGCAAGTATACATGATATCTATTGGGAAAATCAGTGCACAGACCATCTCATGACAGATGAATTGCGAAGAGAGGAGGGGGAACCTTTACCGCTATCTGTGGCAGATATTATGGAAACTTTAGTTCGGAAAATTTTGAAATAAAGTAACTTGCACCCAATGTCAGAAACTGATTGAAAACAGTGCCTCTACTTGAAATTTGCCATAATCGATCGGCTGTATCAAGCGTATGCCTGTTGTAAGCGGATAACTCATTCGTAGTACATTCCAGTCGAAAATCAGATCGCCTCCGTATGAACTTTGGTTACTCCACCTACTTTTAGAACTGGCTTGATTGCACGATAGATCATAAAAGAGGTTTGCACGCAACCGACGGATGTAAATAAGTGAGCCGATGCTCCAATCGGGTGACAGCAGGGGTAAAGCATAATCTGCTTTGAAAGCCCATTGCTGGCGGGTTTGATACTGGAAATGGTATCCTCGGGGTTTTTCCAAAAGATGTTTGGGAAGGTATAATGCTTTGTTGTCAAGATCCTGATACTGATAGCCGACACGGATCATCAGCCCATGATTCCTGATGATTCCCGGCCAGTAAGTAGTCAGGCGGGCGGCATACAGGCTTCCGTAATTTTCAGAATTGAATGGAGTCTTCAGGTATTGCAAACGTAATTGATAGCCTGTGCGGGGGAGAATGTCTCGCTGAGCTTTTCGTCTGTAATCATAGAATAGAATTTCCGGTAGGATATATTGGAAGTTATGGAATTTCCGACTGTGATATTCCTGATATTTATTATTGGTAAAATAATAAGTCAGAGCCGGTTGTATGCCTCGTATTCGTTGGTTGTGTGTTAAGTTAAAAGGGAGATAGACACGTGCTTCTGCTTCCACCAGATTTCGTTGGGTATAATGGCCCTGTGTAATGTCTTGCCCTTTGTCATTCTGTGTCCAGTCTACATTGAAAGCTTTATCACCATAGTCTACCGACAGATTGATAACGGGGAACCAGCCTTGATAGATAAATGACAGTTTACCATGATGATAGCCTTTGTCTATATACCATCCGGCCTGCATGATGGCTGTGTTCAGGGTATTTTGGGACATCAGGGTTGCTCCGGGTTTTACTATTGTACTCAGATCGCTGGCACCTGAGTTCATTGCCTCAGCCACATCATAATAGAAAGGGGCCCAGCTGTGAATTTTGAACGTATGTTCCGCTTTTCTATAACGTTTCGGATTGAAATCGACTGATGTCAGACGTGCCGAGTCCAGGTTGAATTGCTCTTGAGCGGCAAGTGTTTCAACAAATGGCATGGAAGCCGGCCGGTTGAGATCTGCCTTTTCAAAGAGCATACTGTCAGTCGGGAGTGAGGCAATGCGATATCCGTCGGCTTGGTAATCAGAGAAGAACAAACGTCCGTCTGACGATCCAAAAGAAGGATCGAAAGCTCCGAAGCGGGCAGCTGTCATTCGGTGGACTTGTCCGTCTGCCGGATTGAGGCTGTAGATGTTGTTGGTGCCGTTGGCTCCCGATTCGAAAAAGATTTTTCCATCTTTCCAAACAGGAGAAGTGATATTGGCGGAAGTTGTTTTTAGCAGTTCTTTCCATATTCCGTTTCTGAAGTTGAATTGTAACAGGCGGATACCGGAATCTGCGACAGCTATCGAGATAATTGTGTCGCCTCCTGCAAATGTCAGTTCTTTGATAAATGCATTATCGGGAACGTCGAAAGCAGCGAGTTCATTACCTTTTTCTGCTTGTATCAGCACGAGTTGGTTTTTACCTTCGACTGTAGGACGTGAAACGGCAATGTGCTGTCCTTGCTCGTCAATGGCCGGGGATAAATAACGTTGCCGGGGAGTGAGGGTTTTTATGTTTTTCTTATCCAGATCATAGTACTTTATAATTGAGTAATTCTGGTGTGTCCAACGTAGTCCGGGTACTAGTTCGCTCCAGTAAACCCGGCCGTTTCGATAGCTCAAACGGCTATTAATACTACCTATATAGTCCAGATGTTTTTCTCTGCCATTATTGATGATCACTAAAGAGTTGATATCTTTCAATCCCGACTTTACGGCAATCACTATAGAATCGTTGATGGGTTGTGGGTATCGATAGGAGGTATAAGTCTCTTTTGTAGGTGATAGATATTGCGGGGACTGTGTACAAGTATCCTGTTTCTCCCACTCTGCACGCAGGAAGTCGAACGTATCATGTTGGAGACGCTTAAAACTACTGCCCGTATAATGCTTAAATGAACCTTCGAACAGTAGGTTCCGAATGTATCTACCGGTGCTTTTATCCCAAATATCGGCTCCGTAGCGTTGACGAGCATAAGAGGTCATATCAAACCCCAGTGCATAGTAGGTACCAGTATAGTTTTTGTAAGATCCCATTAGCCACTTGTCGAAGGAATAGTTCTTTTTTCCTCCTAACATTTGGGCACGGTAAACCATGTTAAATTCCGGTAGTCGTCCACGACCACCGTTAGACATGGCAGTCTCCGTACTTACGGCATCTCCTTCAAGAAACCATACCGGCAAGAAAAAAGAGGCTACTCCGGCTGCCTGTTCACCTATTATATAATAGAGCGGTTTGAAAATGCCGTGCATTACCTTTCCTGTCTGGAAAACATGGCGTGACTCGTGCAGTACCAGATGCTTATCCCAACTTTGGTTATTCAGATCCGAAGAAGGCGTTGTAATAAGTTCCATTCGTCGGGGAGCCCAGGATACCATTCCGTTGGATTGCATGTTGCCCGGATGAAGAATGACCGGAAACTTAGCTTTGATCGGTTTTCCAATGGTCTTTGACATGTGTGGATAAACATTCTCGAGAAAGAGGGCATAACGGTAAGCCATGGAATCGTTTCCTTGCGGATAAACCAGATTGTAGTGGGGTAATCTCGCGATATTCCATTTGAATTTAGCAGGATCCGAGCCGTAATCCATAAATTGAGCATGGAGTCGGAACGATGTCAGCAGGCAAATAAGTGAAAGAAACAGATATTTTGATTTTAACATGAGCTGATTTTAAATGGTAATCTATCGCAAAGCTATAAAAAAATCTCAGTTCGTTCTGTTAAATTCGTTTATACATCAAGAAATTAGTCATTTCTATGTCACCAACAGATACTGTTTGTTCTTTTTCGATACTATAGCCGTGTTTCTCAAAAAATGGGCGGGCAGTGATGCTCACTTCCGAATAGACAGATACGCCTTGACGGATACGGACATACTCTTCTGCTTTTAGCAATAGGCGCGAAGCTATTCCCTGGCGTTGATAGTCGGGATGTACGAACATGCTATGCAGATATCCTTTAGAGTTGACAGATGTGAATCCTGCCACTTGAGACTTTCTGCTGTCTTCTGCCAACAGAAAGTATAGGTCGCTTTGAAACAGTTCATGCCAACGTTGTAGAGTTCCCCGTCCGGTCCATGCTTGGATTTGTAACCTGTTATAGTCAGCCGAACAGGTATTCTGCACGCTTTGTGTAAATAGGGTTCTAAGCAGATCTATATCCTCAAGAGTTGCTTTTCGGAGTCGGATGGGAGGAATTTGCAGGTGTAAAATGGGGAATGACTTACCTGTTGCATCCAATGCATCGCGACCGGTAGTCTCAAATCCCATATGTAAATAGAATCCCAGTGCTGCTGCATTTTGTTCGTTTACGTCTACTTTATAGATTCGTTTTTTCCGAATGGCAAATTCAACCAGCCGACTACCGTAGCCATGTCCATGGGCATTCGGACGGACAAACAACATTTCTATGCAATCATTACTTAATCCCATGAAGGCTGCAATAGTTCCTGAATCTTCGCGAATGATGTACAATCGGACTGCGGCAAGATATTCATGTCGGATCAGCGGCTTATAAAATTGTATGTCTGCTTCGGTCAGGAAATGGTGTGTGCTTCGGACAGCTTCTTCCCAGATGGAAAGAAGTTCATCATATACTTTTGGGGAAGGTTGTTCTATCATGACTTATCAATTAAAATTCAGCTTTCTTTTCGATGACCATTCTTTGCCCGGATACGGGGTGGATGAATTCCAGATATTCGGCATGCAGATAAAGGCGTTCTGCCTTCCGTCCATAAAGCTCGTCTCCTACGATAGGGCAGTTTAATCCCAACGGATGAGCTGCATGTACACGCAACTGATGTGTCCGTCCCGTCAGCGGGAAGAAAGCAATACGGGTCTGTCCGTTTTTCCGATCCATCACCCGATATCGGGTGATAGCTGTTTTTCCTAGCTCTTCGTTCACCATTTGTCTGGGTCTGTCAAGATAATCCGGACAGATGGGAAGATCGATAACTCCTTCTTCTTCCGGAAGGATACCATCCAATAGGGCTATATATCGTTTTTTGATGCTTCGGTTTTCAAACTGGGCCTGTAGGTGCCGGTGTACTTCTTGGGTCTTGGCAGCCAGCAGTAATCCTGAAGTGGCCATATCCAATCGATGTACAACGAGGGGACCTGTCGCTTCAGGATAGCGGGCTCTAAGCAGACTGTAGATCGATTGTTCTTCTGACTTTCCGGGTACGGAGAGTACTCCTTCGGGTTTATGAAGAACTAAAAGCCATTGGTCTTCGAAAAGAATCTCCGGCATATTTTGTGATAAAGAGTATCTTTCTGAGGGTGCTGGCTCTACATTGAGACCTTGCAACATGTGTCGCAAAATGGGTTCGCATTTTCCTCTGCAAGACGGATAATAATAACCGTGGTGTCTGATCTCTGTCTTAGGAGATTCCCCCCACCAGAATTCGGCCATGGCAATGGGGCTTAATCCGCTTAGATAAGCATATTGCAATAGTTTCGGGGCAGCACATTCACCTGCTCCGGCAGGTGGCGTTTTTTGAACGGTTTCTTCGAAGATAGCACACAAATTTTTAGTTTCCCCTTTGGCATTCAGGAAGTTGAACTGTTGGAATAGCTTTTGTTGCAATGCTGCCGAACGATTTCTGCGTTCGGCTTTGAGAGCCTCTATCTGTGACGAGAAACTTTCCAGTTCTGTCTTTATTTCGGAAATTTGTTCTTTCCAGTATCTTTCCAAACGCTTGAATTCTGCTTTCTGGTATTGGCTTTCGCGAATCATGGCAGCTTGTTCATTTTCGTTCGGTCGGTGAAGTCTGCGCTGTTCCCGTTTTTCTTTTGCTGCTTTCAGAACTTTTCTGGCCTCTGACAATGCCTGCTGTGAGGAAGCTGTTTCTCTCTCCATCTTTTGTTGGAGTTCCAGATATCGGTCACAGTTTTGTAACTGTCCGATTTGGTGATTGATAGCCGAGATTTGTTCTTCTTCTATCTTGAAGAAACCATCCGGTTTCAACAGATCGTATACCGGCGGTACAAAGAAAGAGTGTGAATTGCTTCCGCACAAATTACCCGAAAAAGCAGCCAAATATCCCGTTTGTCCGTTAGAAGTACGGACTATCAATACGCCAAACATTTTTCCTTTGTCCAATTCTTCTTTCCATCTTGTCTGCTTATTTATGTAAGCCTGTACTTCTCCTGCTGCCATTACACATAACGGATGAGGAGTGTAATGGAAGGGATAAGTAAACAAGCGGGGCAATTCGATGCCGGCAATGGAGGTCTGGAAGGAATGAAACATGCTACTTTATTGGATTTAAACGGATTCTTGTGTGACGATTTTCAAGAGATCTTCGAAGGAGTTTACTTTATTATATTTAAGCTTCCCACCGTTTGTCTTTGCAAAATGTTTTTTGGCACATTCGATCTTTGCCTCTTCTATTCTCCGATCTTGTAGGGAGGAATCGCTGGCTTTGGTTTCGGCAATAAAATAAGGATACTTTGATAACTTTTGTTTGAAGACGATGGCCCAGTCTGGATGGTATTTTCCCATCGGAGTAGGGATATAGAAATTGCCGGGTAGTTTTACATAAGCTTCTATTTCGTCATTTTCTTCCAGTCTTTCCATGAATGTTTTCTCATTTTGGGAGTCGAATCTCACATGATCGTACAGATGTTTATCTGCTTTTATTGTGTTTACTCCCAAACGCCCCTGAATAGTTGCCCGGGTAAAGACCGATACATCATAGTACTGGTCGATTGGGGTATATTCGATATGTTTTACTATCAGACATGCTTTTTCTTCGTTAATCAGTTCCGAAGCCTTGATAATAAAATCCTCGGGATTGTTTTTGAATTGGCCGAATACATTCGGTTTTATCCGGGAGAGAATCTGAGCAACTGCCTGTCGGGTCAGATTGGTGGCGTCTGTGAGTTTACCGAGTAAGTCATATTTTACTTGATCGTTTGCCATGGCATCTATCTTTTCATAGTGCGCCTGATTGGCATCTACCTTAAATGCCTCTCCCGAAATTAAAGCTGCTTTGGACTTGATTTTTTCCATTTGGCCCGTAATGACAGAAAGATAGAGCTGGGATACTCTTAACTTTTCATTTAAACTTTCGATCGCTCTCTCTACCAATTCTTTTTCGTCAAACTTTACGGTGTAGGTTGACTTACTGCATAGCAGCTTTAACAGTTCCTGAAGTTTGCTGTTTTCAAGTTTATCTTTTGACAACCGAAGATTTATCTTACTTTTCCTTGCATCGTTCGGCTGCATCTCCCTTGGATTATAGATAGAGGCCAGGATGGTCATGATAGACGCCTTATAATCGGTGAGCTCGTCGTCGAAAATCACTTCTCCCTGTTTACGGTCTTCATAGAATTTGTCTGTCAGTTCTCCTTTCTTGATGTACTTGTTTTCAAGTAAAGAGTCGTAGATACTTTGTGCTATATCTTCGGTGGCTATGATGGTTTCACCGTTAGCTAATCGGAGCGACTGGTCCTTGAATAATTGGATGGTTACTTTCTGTGGACGGTCGGCTATGGCTTCCGCCATTTCTGTCTGTAAGCCTTTGGCAAACGATTCGTACGATTCGCTGGCTATCACGGTCAGTAGGTTGACACGATGCACTTCTTCGCCTAAAACGTTGGCGTCCATGCGATCTCCCTGTCCGTTTACACAGAGGCGCAGCCCTCGTCCCACTTCCTGACGCTTGCGTACCTCTGCCGAACTTTGTTTCAGGGTACAGATCTGAAAGACATTCGGGTTGTCCCATCCTTCCCGCAGAGCGGAATGTGAGAAAATAAAGCGGATCGGCTCTTTCCGGTCAAGCAGACGTTCTTTATTCTTCATAATCAAATCGTAAGCATCTTCATCTGCCGATTCTTTGGTTCCCCGCTCGGTTTTACTGTCAATCAGTTTTCCTTTTTTATCTTTGGAGAAGTATCCTTCGTGAGCTTTCGATGCCACAGTCGATTTCAGGTAATCGATATATTCCGGCTGATTGAATAACGAAAGATCCAGGTGCTTTATGATATCGGTATATTCCTGTTCGAAAATCTCGGCATATTCTCCCTTTCCGTCCGGGTTATACCGGCGGTATTTGGCTACTTCATCGATGAAGAAAAGGGAGAGAACTTTGATGTCTTTCTCAAACAGTTCCTGTTCTTTTTCTATGTGTGACAAGATGGTTTCCCGTATCTGGATACGTCGTAGTTGGGTTTCGTTGACGCTACCCGCTACGTCACCTGCATAAAGTTTGATGCCGTTCCGGAAGGTGACGGAGTCTTCAACGCCGTTGATATCTGTAATTACATAGTCGTTCCGGTATTCTTCCAGATGGTTTGATTTAGCATACAAGTCATCATTTATCTTCAGAGCTCGTACTACCTGATTCACTGCTTTGGTTCTTTTTACTTCGAATCCGATATTGGCAGTCGGGTTTTTGTCCGGATACAGGTTCAAACCTTCCAGATAAACGAATCCTTCAGTAGCTGTTGTCCCACTGATAGAGATACCCTTGACAGCGATCTTCTTAACCAGTTGCAGGTTGTAAGCTTCCATTGCGTCCAGGCGATAGACCAGATTATAGAGTTCGCGGTGTGTAGCCGAATAACGCAGTGTGAACAGGGGATTGAATCGTTTCAATCCCTCTTTTGTTTTGACTCCTTCTACTGACTGAGGTTCGTCGATAATCAGTATCGGATTCATCTGCGCAATCACATCGATGGGACAGTTTCCGCCAAAATCATCCAGCTTCATGTAGATGCGGCGGGCATCTTTATTCGTTGCATTGAACTTCTGTGAATTGATGATCATTACATGGATTTTGCTGTCTGTGACAAATGCGTTCAATTCACCCAACTGTTTGGAGTCGTAGATGAAATAAGACAGAGGGGTGCTGTAATCCGAGGCAAAGTGTTCCTTCATAATCTCCAGGCTTTTGTGGACTCCTTCGCGGATGGCAACACTGGGTACGACAATGATGAACTTGCACCAACCGTAGCGTTTGTTCAGTTCAAAGATGGTTTTGATGTAGGTATACGTTTTACCTACACCCGTCTCCATTTCGATGGTGAGATTGTATTTCCCTTCCAGCGCTTCCGACGGTTTGATTTGTTGGGCACGCTGGATATCCCGGATGTGTTTCAGAACGATCTCATCTGTGAGTTGAGGTACGATAGGGTGGTTACGGAATCCTGTAAACTTTTCAAAGCTGGTCTGTCCGTCTTTCTTCCGGGTCTCTACTTGATAGTCGAACGTCTTGTATGGCTGCCCGCCAAAGACATCACATACCGCTTTTGCTGCGTCTTCCTGAAACTTCTGATGTTTGAATTTTAATTTCATTTCTGTATCTTCCTTCTCTGTTTAAAGAATCTCGATCGTAGTACCGGGAGATAATGTTTTGAATATCTCGTCTATATTGATACGATCGGCACTGTCACGGAATGAGGCGTCGCGGAAAACAACCCGGCGTGGTTGCCTGCCGGCTATTTCACGGAAGACTTTTTCGGGAATCTGTTCTGCGAAACATGCCATTAATTCGGTCTTGTCGACAGAATAAACCGTATATCCATGTATATCCTCTTCATCATGTGGTAGAGACAGGGATAGTCCTAGGTTGGTCAGGCAACCATAAAGCAGATCGAGTCCGGTACGGTCTTCTTTGATATTATCAGTGAAATAGAATAAATCACTCTGTGAATATTCCTTTGCACTGTAGTACACGTCCTTCATATTGCTGTCGGCAATCCGAAAAACACGGAAACCGATGTCCGGGAGGTCCTTTGATTTACGCTGGTTGCATTCCGCCTCAATTGTGTCTCCGGCACGTCGAATACGTTCTTTGGACAGTTCGCAGATGTTCAATGCTTTATGGTTTTCCGTAAGGAAGTCGATTGCATTCTGCATAATCTCTTTTTCACTGGGAGTTTTGGCCTTTTTTATTGTTTCAGTCACATCTTCCGGCAGTTGCACGAGGATGTATTTCACCTTGTTTTTACGTGGTTTCATGTTCATCCGCATAACTGCTTCGGCGGTCGTACCGCTTCCTGAGAAAAAATCCATCACGATGCAATCTTTGTTTTTGGTGTCGATAAACTCACATAAATATTGGATCAGGCTGACAGGTTTCGGAAAGTTGAACACTTTCTTATCAAAGAACTGTAGTTGATGGTTACCGGCCTGTTCATTGGTTTCAACTCCTACTTTGTAATTGATCAGGTTGGGCGGAACTTCCGGATCATATTCCAGCTTTTCGTACGAAGGACTTAACTTGAGAGTCGGTATTTTGATTGTTGTTCCTTTTTGTATCTCTTTGTCCAGATTCGCCTGGCTCCATTTGAATTTGGCTTTCAGTTTGACGGGGGCTGTAAACAGTCCGCCACGTACGGTGGTGTCTTCCAGTAATTCCACATCATAAGCATCTGTTCCGTACATGCCTGCTTTGATCACTCCGTCGGGGATGGAAGTGACTACTTTGTTGGCGGGGAAGGTCAGGATACCGACGGAATTCGGTTGATTCAACAAACCGTTCGAACTGACCGATTCTTTCTTCAGACCCTGGAATTTCATGTCGTTTTTCTTCTTCTGATAGCAGACGATGTATTCGATGATTTGCTTACTTTTTTTTGAGAGATTTTCCGGAGTTTCCGTCTTGGCCCAATTAAATACATCGATGAAATTAGAAGCATTGAATACTTCATTTCCTATTTTGATCAGATTTGCCAATTCGTGATCATCAATGGAAATGAAAATGATGCCATTATCATTTAACAGAGTGCGGGCAAGCATCAGTCGGGCATACATCATGCTACACCAATCGGAGTGAAACTTTCCGTTAGCCTCCGTATTCTGAAACAATCGTTGCCCTTCTTCATTATATCTTCCCTGTTTCTCGTCGGACTCTTCCTGTGAAAGAGCGAATGTATCATTGAAGATAAAGTCTTTACCCGTGTTGTAAGGCGGATCGATATAGATAACGTCTACCTTTCCTGCGTAACTCTTTTTCAGGAGTTTCATTGCGTCCAGATTGTCTCCCTCGATGTATAGGTTTTGGGTCTGTTCCCAATTCCTGCTCTCTTCCGGGCAGGGACGCAATGTTTTTCGGATAGGATGCGCCACCTCTCTTATCGCCTGCTTCTTGCCCACCCATGTTAATTCGTAACGTTCGTCGTCATCATATACCACTCCCATTTCTGCTTGGTTGGCTGTAAGCAGGAATTTCAGTTTATCAAAGTCGATAGCTTTATGTAGTTGTCCGTCCTTACCCATCGATTCAGTGACTACGTTTGGGAAGAGTTCGGCTATTTTATTCAGGCTGTCCTCTGCGATGCTCACAGATTCCATTTTTAGCTTTTCCATATATGATTTCATTTTTGTTCTGCAAAGTTAAGATTTTCATTCTGATTGGCTAATTTCCTCTATAAATAATGTGTGTTTAAGGAAGTAGTCTACCGATATCACGAACCGGTTGTTAGCTTACGTAACAAGGCAAGTGCTTTATCTTGCTGACCGGATAGTCTTATGTTCTAATGCCACATAGGAAAACATGGGGATGTTTACTATCAAAACATGGGGATGTTTAGGTGGACAACATGGGGATGTTTAGTATAAGAACATCCCCATGTTTTGAGATTGATGATTAGGAGGAAAGAGGCATAAGGTGCGAAAGTACTTCCTGAATTATAGGAAGCAAGCGTATTTACTTGTATTTATTTTCATAAAATATGTCTTTTATGAATACTTTTGCCTATTTTTGCGTATTCAATCTATTGACAGAATGGAGTAATATTTAGTTGAAATTTTATAGTAAAAATCATGAAAAACGCAATTGGTAATTGTAGGCAGCGAAAAGCAGTGCTGTTCGCCCTCGCTTTGCCTCTGATGTTTTCCGGTTCGCCTGCGCAGGCAATGCACAGGTCCGAAATCGTTAGAGAAGTGACACAACAAAACTTGAAGATCGTTAGTGCAAAGAAAATCAATCCGACAACGATTGAAGTATTATTCTCTAATAATCAGAGAATGACATTCGATTTCTACGGGGAAAACATCTTCAGAGTATTTCAGGACAATGCCGGAGGAATCATCCGTGATCCGGAAGCAAAACCTGAAGCACAAATTCTGGTAAACAATCCCAGAAACACAGTTTCTACACTCAACTTGAATGATGGCAGCAATCTCATCTCTATCACTACGGGGAAAATCAAAGTGGAAATCGACAAGAATACTTCTTTGATGAAAGTGATTGACTTGGAAAAGAATGCTGTTGCCTTTGAAGAGGTAGAACCCGTACTTTTCGATAAGGGAAAAGTGACTGTAACCCTGAAAGAAAATCCCAATGAATATTTTTATGGTGGCGGTGTGCAGAACGGACGTTTTTCACACAAAGGAAAAGCCATTAATATTGTAAACGAGAACAGTTGGACTGACGGTGGAGTAGCTTCTCCTGCGCCATTCTATTGGTCGACCAATGGCTATGGTATGATGTGGTATACCTTCAAACCGGGTAAATATGATTTCGGTGCAGACGAGAAGGGAAAAGTGAAACTTACACATGATTCTCCATATCTCGATCTCTTCTATATGGTTAGCGACGGAGCTGTGGGCGTGTTGAATGATTTCTATCAGTTGACCGGTAATCCGGTGCTGCTGCCCAAGTTCGGTTTCTATCAGGGACATTTGAATGCTTACAATCGCGACTATTGGAAAGAAGACGAAAAAGGAATCTTGTTCGAAGATGGAAAGCGTTATAAAGAAAGTCAGAAAGATAATGGCGGAATCAAAGAATCATTGAACGGTGAAAAGAATAATTATCAGTTCTCGGCCCGTGCAGTGATTGACCGTTACAAGAATCATGATATGCCGTTGGGCTGGCTCCTGCCGAATGATGGATATGGTGCCGGATACGGACAGACGGAGACACTCGACGGAAACATTCAGAATCTGAAAAGTCTGGGTGACTATGCCCGTAAGAATGGCGTTGAAATTGGATTGTGGACACAATCGGATTTACATCCGAAAGAAGGCGTCAGTGCATTGCTGCAAAGAGATATCGTGAAAGAAGTTAGAGATGCCGGTGTGCGTGTGTTGAAAACAGACGTAGCATGGGTCGGTTGGGGATATTCGTTCGGATTGAATGGAGTGGCAGATGTGGGTCACATTATGCCTTATTACGGTAACGATGCACGTCCGTTCATTATTTCACTTGACGGTTGGGCCGGTACGCAACGATATGCCGGAATCTGGTCGGGTGACCAGACAGGCGGTGTATGGGAGTACATCCGTTTCCATATCCCGACTTATATCGGTTCAGGCCTGTCAGGCCAACCTAATATTTCTTCGGATATGGATGGCATCTTTGGCGGCAAGAATATGATTGTCAACACCAGAGATTTCCAGTGGAAAACTTTCACTCCGATGCAGTTGAATATGGACGGATGGGGATCTAATGAAAAGTATCCTCACGCTCTGGGCGAACCTGCCACTTCTATCAATCGCTGGTATCTGAAACTGAAATCGGAATTACTGCCTTACACTTATAGTTTTGCAAAGGAGGCTGTAACCGGTATGCCGCTTATCCGTGCCATGTTCCTGGAATATCCGAATGCTTACACCTTGGGAACAGCTACGCAGTATCAGTTTATGTATGGTACCGATTTTTTAGTAGCCCCCATTTACAAAGCTACCAAAGCAGATGCTGAAGGCAATGATATCCGTGATGGCATTTATTTGCCCGAAGGAGAGTGGATCGATTATTTTACCGGAGAGAAATATCAGGGTAACTGTGTTCTCAACAATTTTGCCGCTCCTCTCTGGAAGCTTCCGGTATTCGTAAAGAACGGAGCTATCATCCCGATGACCAATCCTAATAATAACGTTGCTGAAATTAATAAGGGACTTCGTATCTACGAAATCTATCCGTATAAGCACATGATGACCGTTGAATATGACGATGACGGTATATCTGAAGCATATAAAGAGGGTAAAGGAACCACTACTTTCATTGAATCGAATGTTGATTCAAAGAATAATGTGAAGATTTCGATTCGTCCTACACAGGGTGATTTCGACGGCTTTGTAAAAGAGAAAGCCACAGAATTCAGAGTAAATGTTACTGCTAAGCCGAAGAAAGTTTCTGCTCAGATAGGTAAAGGCAAAGTGAAGTTGACCGAAGTGTCTTCTATGGATGATTTCCGGAAAGGTGAAAACGTATACTTCTATGACGCTGCTCCTAATTTGAATAAGTTTGCTACAAAGGGCAGTGAATTTGAGAAGAAGGTTATCACTAAGAATCCTCAAGTTCTTGTGAAACTGGCCGCTACCGATATTACTAAAAATCAAGTTGTAATGGATATCGAAGGCTTCCAATATGCACCTGCCGATAATTACAGAGTAACCTCCGGTTCGTTGACCGCTCCTGCTGCCCGAATTGCTGCCGAAGATATTGAGGCTTATACCTTGAAGCCGACATGGAACAAAGTGCCGAATGCTGATTTCTATGAAATAGAATTCAATGGCATGCTGTATACAACAATAAAGGATACTGAGTTGCTGTTTGACGGACTGGCTGCTGAAACAGACTATACATTTAAGATTCGTGCCGTAAACAAGGATGGCTATTCGGATTGGGCTGAATTCGGTGCTAAGACAAAAGCTAATCCGCTGGAATTTGCTCTTCACGGAATCAAGGGTGAAACAACTGCGAAGAATCAGGAAGGATTTGATATCGATCGTTTGTTTGACTTTGCCGAGCTGGGTGATATGTGGCATACGAAGTATGGAGCAAAAGCACTGCCTTATGATATGATTATCGATCTGAGAACAGTGAACCAGCTGGATAAATTCGAATACCTGCCACGTACCGATGGTGGTAACGGAACGATCCTGAAAGGTACTGTATATTATAGTATGGATAAGGAAAACTGGACCGAGGCCGGAGCAATCGACTGGAAACGTAATGGTGATGTGAAAGTATTTACATTTACTGAACGTCCGACTGCACGCTATATCAAACTGGCTGTAACAGAAGGTGTAAACAACTATGGTTCGGGTAGGGAATTGTATGTATTTAAAGTTCCCGGAACCGAGAGCCGTTTGCAGGGTGATATCAATAACGATGGTAAGATCGACAATAACGATTTAACCTCGTATACCAACTATACCGGTCTGAGAAAAGGTGATTCCGACTATGAAGGCTATATCAGTGTAGGCGACATTGATCAGAATGGTTTGATTGACGCTTATGATATTTCTGTAGTGGCAACACAATTGGAAGATGGTGTAAGTGAAGAGCCGATTGAGAAACTGGATGGTACCATTGAAATCAGTACTGCTAAACGGAATTACAGTAAGGGTGATGTTGTTGAAGTGCTTGTAAAAGGTGTCAACCTCCGCTCTGTAAATGCGTTGAGTTTTGCGTTGCCATACAATCAGCAGGATTATGAATTCGTGGGTGTAGAACCTCTGAACCTCAAAGCTATGGAAAATCTGACTTATGACAGACTCCATACCAATGGTACAAAAGCACTCTATCCTACATTTGTTAACCTCGGAGCTAAAGAAGCCCTCGAAGGAACAAACGATCTGTTTATTCTGAAGCTGAAAGCGAAACGCGCTGTGAAGTTTGATCTGAAAGCTATTGATGGCGTTTTGGTTGACAAGAACCTGAACACACGTAAGTTTTAAACTTCTGTAAAAGAATACTCCGTTGTTTGAACGGAGGCAAATAAAAAGCTGCCCGGAAATTTTCCGGGCAGCTTTTTATTTGGAGTATCATTTAAATAGAAACAAGGACTTTAAAGTAAAATGTATCATGGAGTGGAAAAGTGGAGATGGTTTTAGTACGTTATAATACCATATTCCATTTACTTCTGTATGTTTGGTTCGGAACTATATTATTCCGTGTAAATCATCTTTTTAGTCATCCCTCCGTCAATCGTGATGTTTTCACCGTTGATAAAGTCATTTCCTTCTTCACAAAGGAATCTACACATGCGGGCTATATCTTCCGGTTTACCGACTCTTCTTGAAGGGTGTTGCGCATGGTCCTCCGGACGGAGACGATCGTAGTCATGGGTTTGTATCCAGCCCGGCGCAATAGAATTGACTGTGATATGGAATTGGGCAAGTGACAAGGCTAACGCGTGTGTCAGTGAATAGATTCCCCCTTTAGAAGCTGCATATCCCTCGCTGCCGGATTCACTCATTAAATACCTGGTAGAGCAGATATTGATGATTCTTCCGTACGGATTGGATGTTGTTTGCGATTGACGGTGGATAGCTATGAAGCGTGAAGTAATAAATACCGGGCGTAGATTAATGGATAGAATCCTGTCGAAATCTTCTATGCTTGTTTCAGTGATAGGAGAGAAGTCACTGATACCTGCGTTATTGATTAAAATATCAATGTCATCCCATTCCTCAATGATGGATTGCATGCAGTGTTCAAGCATATCCTTGTCGCTTATGTCAACTTGATGAAAAATGGCTCCTGTTTCTTCTGCAGTACGTTTTCCTGCTATTTCGTCTTTGTCGCAAAATGCCACCCGATACCCACTTTTACAGAATATTTCTACAATGGCTTTACCAATTCCATTGGCTCCTCCCGTAACAAATACTCTTTTATAATGATGGGGCTCTGTTGTCGTTTGGCCCGGTTGTTCAGTTCTAGCAGGGTGAGTGATCCCCGTTTTCTTTTTGCCATATTTGCGTGCTTTTTCCCAAGCCGCTTTTCTGGCTTCATATTGTTCGTATTGTCTTTCGATATAATTGTCTGCCATACTTTCTATTTTATCTGTAATCCTCGGATGCAAATCTAAGGTAATATTTAGGTATTCAAATTGGGTATAAGGCAATGAATCTTAGGTTGTTTACTTGCCGATGCAGCATATTATATTGGCTGATTATCAGTAGTTTACAGCTTAAAAGATAGACCGCTCAAAAATTTACTTGTTTTTTCGTCAAAAATCGAAGATTTAACACTTTTCTTCGTTGCCAATCTCAAAACAGAGGGAAAATGGGGAAAATTACCCTCTTTTGCCCCGAAACCTCCGGTTCGCAAAGATAAGGCATATCGGGGATAAATTCGCCGATTCGGGCTGCAAAATGAAAGACGGATTCACGGATTTTTGGATTGCCTTTTGTGGCTTGGCAAGGAGTGAATCTTGTTTTGCTTTGAGTTGTATTTTGCTCAATCTACACACTTAGGTTACTCATATTTTGCAGCCAAAAGAGAAAGTCTGTAGGTCTGGTTCGGCTTGGTCTTGGCGAAGCCATTTCTTTTTCTCCCTTTGTTAGCTTTACTTTAATGCACGTATATATGAATACGGAGATAAAGTAAAGTTGGTTTCGGTGATTTATGCTGTGATTCGCTTGAAAAAATGTCGTATAATGGGAGTGATTCGTTGGAAAAGGTGTAACGAATCCGATTTATTCGCTTGAAAAAGTGTAGAGCTGTTATATTGTGCTTGTCTGAGCCTTCATAATTTACAACTCAAAATCTCTGTAAATTATACCTTATCTGATATAATATCGAATATTTGTACCAACTTTATACCCGGAAAGGTATAAAGAGATTCTGCGTCATCAAACTGAATAACATTCAAAGGTATAATTCTATGGATATATTAAGTCTCACCAAAGTAACATCATCGTTCATCCTA